>Ga0315336_1000012_pt1:1187500-1571403 | contig 1571403 bp, 1309 predicted proteins | sample ASW5metaG_FD_204512 | JGI IMG/M metagenome (GOLD analysis project Ga0315336, IMG submission 204512) | Ammonia-oxidizing marine archaeal communities from Monterey Bay, California, United States - ASW #5 | ecosystem: Environmental > Aquatic > Marine > Intertidal zone | place... | reverse complement strand
AGGCGTAGCCGGGTTGGTGCAGGCTCTGTACGTGGGCGGGAGGTGGGGGGTGTTGCCGGAACCAACCCGGCTACGCCTCACACACCGGCAAAAGCCCGCTCAAAGGCGCCGAAGGGAGGCCCCAGCAACACGGCCCCAGAGAACAACGAAAAAACGCCCTGGACGCAGCCAGGGCGCTACCGGGAGGCCTCTTCGCGAATTCGTTTGCGGGTCGCAGCCCAGGAACAGATCGGGCATTGAGTGAGGTCGTGGCGGCGGGCCGGGCAGTGCTCGCGACCGAAGTAGATGATCTGGAGGTGGAGCTTGTTCCAGGCCTCGCGAGGAAAGGCTGACTTCAGATCCCGCTCGGTACGCTCGACGTTGGAGCCGTTCGACAGCCCCCAGCGAGCGGCGAGGCGGTGAATATGGGTGTCCACAGGAAAAGCGGGAACACCGAAAGCCTGAGCCATGACGACGCTAGCCGTCTTGTGACCCACTCCGGGTAGCGCCTCCAACTCCTCGAAAGACCGAGGCACCTCTCCGGCGTGCCGTTCGACGATGATCTCCGCCAGGCGCTTCACGTTCTTTGCCTTGGTCGGCGCCAGGCCGCAGGTCTTGATGTAGTCGAGAATCTCCTCAGCCGAGAGCGCCGCCATCGCACTCGGCGTCGCCGCGCGATCGAACAATGCCGGCGTCACCATGTTGACCCGGGCGTCTGTCGTCTGGGCCGACAGGAGCACAGCGACCAGCAATGTGAACGGATCCGCGTGATCCAGCGGAATCGGTACCTCGGGGTAGAGCTCCTCGAGAATCTCAAGCACCTTCTCGGCTTTGTCGGCTCGCTTCATCGCCGGCTAGCTTAGCCGAGGTCGCCCGGTCGATCATGCATGGCTATACTTTCCCGACATTTCGGAGGATCTGCCATGCGTTGCAATTGCAGTCGAGTCCTGCCCGGCCTGGCCGGGGCTCTCATCGCCACCCTCGTACTCGCTCCCGCGGCGAGCGCGCAACGGACCGTCAAACCCGTGCTCCACGGCAAGCACTGGGTCGCCGTCACCGGCAAGCCTCTGGCCGCCACCGCCGGCGCCATGACCTTCGCCAAGGGAGGCAACGCCGTCGACGCCGCCTGCGCCATGCTGGCGGCAACCTCGACCATGTGGGACACCCTCGGATGGGGCGGTGAGACTCAGGCATTAATCTACGATCCGAACCAGAAGAAGGTCATCGGGATCAACGCCCTCGGGATCGCCCCCACCGGCGCCACCGTTGAGTTCTTCAGGGAGAAGGGCCTCCAGTATCCGCCCGAATTCGGGCCCCTGGCTGCCGTGACTCCGGGAACACCGGGCGGCCTCATGGTCATGATGGCCGAGTACGGACGGCTGTCGCTCGCCGACGTTCTGGCGCCGGCGATGGAGATGGCCGCGGGCTACCCCATCGAAGCCTCGCAAGCCAACAACATGGAGCGCCGCAAGGAAGTCCTCTCACAGTGGGAGTACTCCAAGGCCGTCTTCCTCCCCCACCTGGCCGAGGACGACTCGCAGGACCGCGCCGCCCCGTACCCGGGAGAGATCTTCCGCCAGACCGACCTGCTGGCGACGCTGCAGAAGCTTGTCGACACCGAGGCTGCTGCGCTGGCAGCCGGCAAGTCGCGGGAGGCAGCGATCCTCGAGGCCTACGACCGCTTCTATCGGGGTGACATCGCGGAGGAACTCGTGCGTTCGACACAGGACGCTGGAGGGCTCATCACGATGGAAGATCTCGACAGTTGGCAGGTCTACCTGGAAGAGCCTGTGAAGACCGACTACAAAGGGATCGACGTCTACAAACTGACCCACTGGGTGCAGGGGCCCGTCATGCTCCAGGCCCTCAACATCCTGGAGAACGTCGACAATCTCGCGGGCCTCGGTTTCAACAGCGCCGCCTACGTCCACGCCCTCTATCAGGCGATGAACCTGGCGTTCGCTGACCGGGATTTCTACTACGGCGACCCCTACACCGACCCCGTCGAGCCTATCGACGGCCTCCTCTCCAAGGAGTACGCCAGGCACCGCTTCGACCAGATCGACTGGGAGACCAACGACGACGACGCCAAACCCGGAGACCCCTACCCGTACCAGGGCGGCGAGCACCCCTTTCCCGACCTTCTCCGGGACTGGACCAACATTCCCCCCGAGGCCGAGGGCGAGGGCGAGGCCGGCTTCCAGCAGGCGCTCACGATGACCGCCGACGAGTCGTTCGTCGCCGGCACGACCTCGATCCAGGCCGCCGACGCCGAAGGCTGGGTCGTTTCGGTGACTCCCAGCGGCGGCTGGATTCCCGCCTTCATCGCCGGGGAGACCGGTGTCGGACTCTCCCAGCGGATGCAGAGCTTCGTCCTCGACGAGCGACTCAACCCCTACAACGTTGTCCGGCCCGGCCAGAGGCCGCGCGCCACGCTGACGCCCGGCATGGCGCTCAAGGAAGGTGAGCCCTATCTCTCGTTCGCGGTCCAGGGAGGCGACACCCAGGACCAGAATCTGCTCCAGTTCTTCCTCAACGTCGTCGAATTCGGGATGAACGTCCAACAAGCAGTCGAGGCTCCGAACGTCAACAGCTACCAGATGCAGAGCAGCTTCGGAGCACACACGGCTGAGCCGGGGAGACTCGTCGTACGTCGCGACGTGCCCGGCTGGGTCACCTCCAGACTGCGCGAGATGGGGTATCGGGTCGAGACCCGCCAGAGAACGTCCGGGCCGATCACGGCCATTTACTTCGACCGCGAGCATGGCACGATGTGGGCGGGAGCCAGCGATTTCGGGGAAGACTACGGAATCGGATGGTGAGTCGGTCCCTCGACGGTTCTCTTGCGGACATCGCTATTTAGCTGTTGCAACTGTGACATTCTCCACACTAAAGTAGCTCTCTGTGACATTTTTCACAGTGCCGATATAGCCGCTTCTACCGGCGGCGAGCACGTTCGACGGAACTGATCATGGAACTTATTGCCGATCTCAGACACTTCTCCGGCGCCGACGCGATGCAGTGGGCGGCCGACCGAAGGTTCGATGGTCGACTGATCTTCCGCCGCAACAGCCGGATCGTCACCCTCGCCTTCGCCGACGGCAAGATCCTCGAGTGCGACTCCAACTACCGCCCCGAGTGGTTCGGCCAGCACCTGTTCGCACAGGGCCTGGTCGACAGCATGGATCTGGCTGCCGCCACACGGCAGAACGGAAGCCAGCGGGTAGGCCAGGCGATGCTGGGACTCGGAGTGCTCACGACCGGTCAGGTTCGCCGGGCGCTCTCGGTGCACACCCTCGACCTCTCGTGCTCCGTTGTCGGCTGGCCCGACGGCATCGTCATGGCGGAGTGCAAACAGCTCAGGCCCTTGACCGAACTCGAACCGCTCCCCCTCGACCCCCTCTTCTCCACCCTCGAGGCCGCCAGGCGCCAGGACGAGTTGGAGCGAATGCAGGTCATCATCCCGCACGACAACGTAGAGCTCGGCTCGGGAGACGAAGAGCTGACCGATGACTTGACGCCGGCTCAAGTCCGCACCCTCGAGGTTCACAAGAACGGCCTCTGGTTCGGCGAGCTCTATCAGCTGTTGGGTGGCTGCAAGTTCACCCTGGTCAAGAACATCCACTTCCTCATCGGCCAGGGATACCTCACCAGCATTGCCATCGGCTCGGCCCCGGACCCCAAGCCCAACACCCTGACACTCGCCGAGGCTCTGATAGACGACGGCGCAGCCCAGCGCCTCCACGCCTAGGCCGCTGCGCGGCCTAGCGGCCTCTCTCTTTTCTGGGGCTGGCCTCCGGCAGCCCACGCCCTCGGCCTTTGCTATCTAGGGAGCTTGTCCTCCCTTTCCTCGGCAACCCTCCGCGGGCCACCACCCACCGCCAAGGGCACCACAAACCAAGGTGTGTGAGGCGTAGCGGGGTTGGTGCAGGCTCTGTACGTGGGCGGGAGGTGGGGGGTGTTGCCGGAACCAACCCGGCTACGCCTCACACACCGGCAAAGGCCCACACAAGGGCGCCGAAGGGAGGCCCCAGAGCACAACGAGAAAACGCCCTGGACGGAGCCAGGGCGCTACCAAGTCACTTGAGTTGTGCGGAGAGTGCTACTCCTCCTCGGCGTGGCGACGGAGACGCTCGGACTGGAGTTCCTGGTGCAGCGCCGTCATCTCGGTTCGGAGCACCTCGAGCTCGGCCCGGATCTCGCTGAGGTGCTCCTCGCGGACTCGTTCGAACTCCTGTCGCATCGGCTCCATCTGCTCCCTCAGAGCCTCCATCCGCTCCCGATCCGGCTCCATCTCCGCCCGCAGCTGCTCCATGCGCTCGCGATGAGGGGCGAGATTCGCCCTCATCTCCTCCGCCCTGGCGTGATGCGTGGCCTCCAGTCGCTTCCTGGCCTCCTCCATCTCGAGGCGCCTCGGCTCCATCTGCTCCCGCATCTCCCGGACCTTCTGCCTGAGCCGCTCTCGCTCCTCGCCCTCCGCATCCAGAGCGCGTCGAGACAACTCAGCCCGCTCGGCCATCGCCTCGGCCAGGAGCTCTGCGTGCCGGCTCATCTCCTCCAGCTCGCCGCTCTCGGCCATCGAGGCTTCTACCGCCTGTGACAGCTCTTCGCCGATGCGACTCATCTCCTCCTGGATCGGCCTCATGTCGAGCTCGACGGCCTCCATCTCGCGGATGATCGGCTCCATGTCCTGCTCCATCACCGTCTCGATGTGCTCCTGGAGCGGCTCCATGAGTTCGGAGATCTCTTCCGCCTTGGTCGAGATCTGCTCCTCGAGCTCGATCTCCCGCTCGGAGACATTGCGCTCGTCCCACACCCAGGACTGCTCCATCGCCTCGGCTTCCGCCTCGTCCACCGGGGCGACTTGAGCGATGACCACCGGCGCCACGCTGACCGAGGCGCGGGGAGCGAGAACCGGGGAGGGTGCCACCGGAACTCCGCTCATCGCGAGCTCGGGCCTCGGCGCGACCGCTACAGCAGCCACCTGCGGCGAGATCACCACACTCGGTGCGACCGCCGGCGCGAGAACTGCAGGCGGACCTGGCGGCGTCGGAGCGACCGCTGCCACCGGTGCTGGCGACGGGTCGGGCATCGGAACGGCGCCTTCGATTGCGACCGGAGTCGGCGCAACGACCGGTTCGGGCGCGGGCGCCGCGGGGGCTTCGGGCGCCTTGGGTTGTGCTGCCGCCACCAGCGGCAACGCGACGACGACGGACAGCGCCGGCAGCAGCAGGCCGCGGCGCAGGGTGCGTGAGGGGCGATCAGAGAGAATCGACATGAGTCTTCCTTCCATCTGGCTTCGCCGCGCCATGTCCAGGGCCACGAGCGGCAGAGCTCGCCTCCTGGTCGCGGCGCGTGCGATGTTCAACAGGTGATGTGCGTAAGTGCTGGGACGGGCTCCCAGATCCACCACTGCCTGGTCGCAGGCGAGTTCCTGCTCCAGGCGCAGTCGACGAGCCGCCAGCCACACGAGAGGGTTGAACCAGTAGAAGACACATCCGACCTGCGCGAGGAGTCGCCACGCCCAGTCACCACGAGCGATGTGGACCAACTCGTGAGCGAGCACCAGGCGGCAACGCTCGTCACTCCACCCGAGCGCGGCTTCCGGCACCACGATGCGTGGCCTCCAGATACCCCAGGTCGCCGGACTCCCCAACTGCGAAGAGACCAGGACTCGCACCGGGCGGCGCACACTGAGCAGCACGGCCAGCTCGCGGACGTGACGACTCAGAGAGCGGCTCGCGGGACGCGCAGACTGTGAGACAGAGCGAAGTCGCAACAGACCGACACTGAAGGTCAGGCCGAGAAGAAGCCCTCCCGCGATCCAGACCACGACGGCCCGCTCCGACCAGCTGAGATGGCGCCTGCCCTCCGATCCGGCGGGCGCGATCGAATCCGCAGACTCGACTCCAGATGCCACCGACAGATCGAACGCGGGCGCCGGTCCGGTGATCGGCTCCATCACCCGGTCCGCTGCCCACGGCATCGCAGGAAGCACTTGCCAGGCCGGAAGTACCGCGGTCAGCAGAGGCAGCACGAGAACTCCAGCCACAACCGAGGTCCACAAGACCTGTCGCAGGCCCGGCGACATCCGCTGCATCAGCTGCGCGCCCAACCAGGCGATGGCCAGCAGAGCCGCCGACCGGAGGGCCAGCGTCGTCAGGAGCTCGAACGAGGGGAGCATCAACGCCCCTCCTTCCTGGCCTGCTCGATTCTCTCGCTCAGGCGCTTGTGCTCCTCACTGCTGAGGTCCAGATCCTCAAGCTCCAGCAGAGCGGCCATCGCGTTCGCCGGCGAATCTTCGAAGAAGGTCCGCAGCACATGACGCAACGCCGTCTCTCGCGCCCGTTCCCGAGGCACCATGGGACTGTAGACATAGCGGTTGTTCTCCCGCTCGTGCCTCAAGTGTCCCTTCTCCTCGAGAATACGCAGCAGGGCCCGAACCGCCGAGTAGGAGGGCGGATCGGCCAGCCCCTCGCGAACATCGGCAGCGCTGGCCTGGCCCGTCGCGTAGATCACGTCCATGATCTGACGCTCGCGGCGGCTGAGTTGGAGTGTGGGTTCGTCGCTCATCTCTCTTTCCTACTGATTTCAAAGTGCTATGTTTTTAGCACTGCTAGAAAATTAGCACCCGGGTTCAGGTCCTGTCAAGTGATACGGGCGAAGGGTTCCCGGCGACGACTCCTCTCATCTACAGACGCACTGGCATTTCCGCCAGCCTGAACCTGGCGAAAGGAGCTACCATCGGGAGCATGCACGCTGTGGAAGCCAGCCGGCGGGAGTCGCACACAACCTCGCGCTCCGGCCTCATCGCCCTGACTCTGGCGACATTGATCGCGGTAGCGACCCTCGGACTCGGATCACCCCGGTTCGTGGTCCTGCGCCCTCACCTGGGCGCCCTCGCAATCGCCCGGGCGGGAGAGAGCATTGCGATCGAAGTGACCACTTCGATCCCCTTCTGGCGACCTGAGTGGCGGGTCTGGGTCGACGGCCCTCGGGGCCGTCGAGAGCTGGCGATCGAACAGGTCGAGATGAACCTGCGAGGCGCCAGACAACGCCTGCTGGTTGCGCTACCCGACGACCTGGGCGTCGGCGGACTCGACCTGACGGTCGAGGCCGGAGCACTCAGACGTTATCGTCCCCAGGCGCTCCACGTCGTCACCGGATACCCACAGAGAGTCCGCTTCGTCCAACTCGCCGACCTCCCCGTCCTCGGGGACCAGGGCAGCGGGGAAGCCGCGATGGGGTCGCTGATCGACGAGATCAATCTCATCGCCCCGGACTTCGTGCTCTTCACCGGGGACGTCATCTACGGCGACCCCGAGGACGGCCGGTACCAGGTCCTCGTCGACCTCCTCCATCGGCTGGAGCCGCCGGCGATCGTCGCGCCAGGCAACCACGAGTACAAGGGTTGGTCGCGCTACCTACAGCACTTCGTCGAGCCCTGGCACGTCGTTGACTTCGGCCACCTTCGCCTGATCAGTCTGAACTCGGGGCATGGACGCGACCAGCTGACCCTGACGCAGGAACGCTGGCTGGTGGAGACGCTGGCCGACAGCGGCGACAGGACGCCGATCGTTCAGGTGCATCACCCTCCGTTCGGTCCTCGCGGCGTGGCTCGCCTGCCGCTCGCAGCTCTACGCGACACGGGCTGCCCTCTGGTCCTCTCGGGGCACTTGCACCATGACGCGTTGTTCGACATCGACGGCCGGCAGCGCAGCGACAGCTGGCAGTTCCCCGGCCCGAGGTTCGCCGTGACGACTGCGGCCGGGCAGAATGATCTCAGGCCCGGTTCCCCGGGAAGCACAGAGACCTACGCCGGGTACCGGCTCATCCGCATGGATGGGGGCGAAGTCGTTTCGATGACCTACGACCGGAACGGAGATGGCGAGCGGGACGCGATCAGCTCCTACCCCTCCGGGCTCATCCGCGTCACTCGGCCGGCACCCGGTTCGGCACTGGTCGAGAACGGCTTCAATGAGGCCCTCGACAGGGCTCGGGTGAGGATCGAGGCACCGGCCTCCGGGCCTCGACTCAGGGCTGACCGAGGCCGGATCGTCGACATCCTGCCCAGCAGCGCCGGAGAACAGCAGTACGTCGTGGAGATCGACCTCCCTGCCGAGAGTCGAACAGTGATCACACTGATCGAGGAGTCGCCAGAGTGATTCGCTACTTGATCGTCCTCCAGTTCCCGTTCCTGTTCTTCTTCTCGCTGCTGGTCTGTCTCAACGTCTTCTGGGTGTCTGGGCCCGTCCCCCTCATCTACGGAACGGGACTGTTGGTCCTCGCTCTCCTGGGTAGCCTGCTGCACCACATGGGTCGCCGGAGCGCCTCGCGGCCCGTCACCCTCAGCGTCCTTCTCCTCGGAGCCTGCGTCGCAGCCTGGGTCTACCGCCCCCTACACCTGGGCGCATGGGAGACCAACTCGATCGGTCAGGCCCTGGGAGTGATGGCTCTCGGCGCCCTGTGTCTGATGGCCAGCTCTCTCACGAGCCGCGAGTCAACCGCGCCGGGTCGGAGCCATCACCTGCCCCTGGCTCTCGCCGGGCTCGGCATTCTGTGGCTCGCAGCCCTCGACTACATGAGTGCTCCCCTGCTGCTCAGCGGACTGGTCCTAGCCCTCGGCATCGCGAGGGGCACGGGCCATTCCGAGCCATCGAACAACACCTTGGCACACCATGGCGCCAGGCTCGGAGGACTGGCCAGGTACCTGGTGTTCCTCGCCGGCGTCAGCCTGGCCGCCGTCGCTTTCGACTTCAGGCGCGATCCGACCTGGATCGTCTACCTGGCGCTGGCTCTGGTCTGCGCCGGAGTGGCCGCGGCTGCGTCGACTCGTGCTCCGGCCCGGGCGCTCCTGGCAGCCGCCCTCTTGCAGTGCCTTCTTCTCATCGCGTCTTCTCTCGTGCCGGCCGTGCTGTTGCACCCGGCTCACTCGATCGCGGGAGGGCTGGTGCTCGGGTCGGCCCTACGCTCTCTCGAGTGGCGCGGCGACGAATCTCCCGGGCTGGGAGCACTCGCCGGCAGCTCGCTCTACTGGGCTCTCGGCATTCTCACGGCCATCGGTTTCGCCCAACATCTCCCGGCCTGGCAGTGGCGCCTTGTCCTGCTCCTACCGATCATCCCTCTGTTGTGGGGACGGCTGGGCGCTCGCGAGCCCGAGCCGGCGAACTGCGCGGGTTGAAGCGTGGACGACCAGGAAATGCCGCGCCTAGAGACCCTGTCCCGAGCCCTGCCCCCAGTGGCAAGAGCCTCGATCGCCCTCGTCACCCTGCAGGTCGTGATCGGGGCCCTGTTGCGCACCGTCTTCTGGGCCTCCTTCCGGTCGACGGCCGGCGCGGCGTCGGACGCCGACTGGGCCCACGCCTGGTACCTGGGGCTCAAGTTCGACCTGCGGTTGGCGCTCTGGGTCTGCGTCCCCTTCCTGCTCCTGTCCGTCGCGCCGCTGTTCAACCCGGTCCGGTCTCGCCGCGCTCGCAGGGCCTGGCTGGCGTATTTCGTGGCCGCGCAGGGCGTCATCCTGATGGTCTCGAGCGTGGATATCGGGTGGTTCTCTTACCTCGGTGCGCGAATGGACGCCGGCGTGCTCGATCTACTCGCCTCTCCGACCATCGGTCTGGGAATGGTCTGGCAGACCTATCCTGTGGTCCGGGGCCTCCTGGCGTTCGCGATCGTGCTGGCAGGCTACGGATTTCTCGTCCACAGGACGGCCTTCCGGATCTTGCTCCTGGAGCGCGAGGCCGTCCCGGCATGGCGCCGTCGGGTCGCGCTCACGCTCTTTGTCGTCGCCTGTCTTCTCGGAATCTACGGCAAGTGGTCGTGGTACCCCTTGCGGTGGAGCGACGCCTACTTCGGTACCGATCCGTTCGTCTCGTCCCTGGCGCTGAACCCGGTGCTCTACCTCGTCGACACGTTCGGCGATCGACGTTCGGACTACGAGGAAGCCATCGTTCGTGAGCACTACGCCGAAGTGGCACGGCTCCTCGATGTCGAAGAGCCCGATCTCTCCAGCCTCAACTTCAGCAGGGCCGTCTATCCGGAGGCTCCGGCGCCGGGAGCCCTCAACCTCGTCATTATCCACCTGGAGTCGTTCGCTCCTTACCGCTCGAGCGCATTCGGCAACGCCCTGGAGACGACCCCGAGCTTCGATGCCATCGCTCGGGACTCACTGCTGTTCACGCGGATGTTCGTGCCGTCGGGGCCGACGGCACGTTCGGTCTTCACCATGGTCACCGGCATCCCCGACCTCAACCCATTGCGCTCAGCCTCGCGCAATCCGCGCGCGGTTCAGCAGCACACCCTGATCAATGCGCTCGAGGGCTACGCGAAGTACTACTTCCTGGGGGGAAGCGCCACCTGGGGCAATATCCGTGGCTTGATGGCGCACAACGTCGAGGAGCTGCAGATCTACGAGGAGGGGAGCTTCGAGATGGCTCGCGGCGATGTGTGGGGCATCTCGGACCTCGATCTCTTCGAAGCGGCGCACGAGATCTTCGAGGGTCAGAGCCGTCCTTTCTTCGCCCTCGTTCAGACCTCCGGCAATCATCGGCCCTACACAATCCCCGCGGACTCGGGCGATTTTGAGTTGGTCGAGCTCGACAACGAGACCGCTCAGATCAATGGTTTCGAGAATCTCGCCTCCCTCAACTCGATGCGCTTCCTCGACTATTCGCTCGGCAGGTTCTTCGAACTCGCTCGGCAGGCCGACTATTTCGAAGACACGGTCTTCGTTCTCTACGGCGACCACGGCCTGCCAACGCCGCGCAATACACCGTGGAACTCGCTTGGGCTCGCCGGTATCCACGTGCCGGGTGTGATCTACGCGCCCGGGCTGATCCAGGAGGGAGCGCGGATCGACCATGTCGCGAGCCTCACCGACCTGCTGCCCACCAGTCTCTCCCTGATGGGAGTTCCGCACCTGAATACGACGCTGGGCAGGAACCTGCTCGAGGAGCGGCCCGCCGAAGCCCACTTCGCCCCGCTCTGGGACGGCCTCATCACCGACGACTACCTGCTGCGCGTCGACCCCCAGGGAGTCTCGCGTCTCTTTCTCTACGAGACGGACGATGAGCCGGAGGACGTGGCGCCGCTCTCCCCGGACGAGACGGCTCGACTGAGGCGACTGCATGACGCTCTCGGCGAGACGGCCCGGTACATGATGTTCAACAACCCGCCACGCGAGCTGGCCGGTTCGAGGCCCCTATCCGGTTCGCTCGACTCCACCCGATCAGCCGGTCAGGCCAACGACCCCTGATCCAGTCGGTGCGCCCGCAGGTCTGCCTCAGTCCCGCATGTTGGCGAATCGGAACTCGGGGCCGAAGTCGGTCTCGCGGACCAGAGCGATGACCGACTGGAGATCATCGCGCTTCTTGCCCGAGACCCGGACCTGGTCGCTCTGAATCTGTGCCTGGACCTTGAGTTTGGCCTTCTTGATGCACTTGACGATCTCCTTGCACATCGCACCCTCGATCCCCTGTGCCAGGGTGATCTTCTGGCGCCGCATGCTGTCCGCAGCGTCCTCGGCCGTCTCGACCGTCATGTTCTTGATCGAGATGCCGCGCTTGAACATCTTGCTCTGCAGGATGTCGAGAACTGCCGACAGGCGATAGTCGTCTTCGCCGAAGACGGTCAGCTCGCCACTACCCTTCTCCCACTCGATTCGGCTGTTCGAGCCACGAAAATCGTAGCGCTGGCTGAGCTCTTTTCGCGCCTGGTTGACGGCGTTGTCGACCTCCTGCAGGTCGGTTTCCACGACGATGTCGAATGAAGGCATGGGCCGGGTTCTCCTCAGACCAACCCCTTCAGAAGGCTCACGCACTGACCGCGATACGAGCCTCCGAAGAGATTCAGATGATTGAGCAGATGATACAGCTTGTAGATCTCGGTTCGCGCTTCGCTCCCCTCCGGCAGGGGCCACGCCTCCTCATAAGCGGCGTAGAAGCCCGGTCCGAAGCCACCGAAGAGCCGAGTCATCGCCAGGTCGGCCTCACGGTGGCCGTAGTAGCAGGCGGGATCGATCAGCACCGGCTCACCGGCCGCGTCGACCATGAAGTTACCTCCCCAAAGGTCACCGTGCAGCAGGCACGCGGGCTCGCCCGGCACCTCGAGCCAGTCCCCGAGACGGTCGAGCAAGCGGTCGCCGAGGCGGTCCAGCTCGCTGCTGGAGAGGCCGCTACGGCGCGCCAGATCCAACTGGAAGCCCAGGCGGTGCCGACCGTAGAACTCAATCCAGTCACGGGTCCATTCATTGCGCTGAGACGTCGCACCGATGTAGTTGTCATGTGCGAATCCGCAGCGCTCACTCGCGGAAGCCCGGTGCAGATCGGCGAAGCGACGGCCGAAAACGGTCGCGAATGCAGCACCCGGGGCGCCGGTCTCGATCCACTCCATCGCGATGAAGCGCTCCCCCCCAGCCTCTCCGGCGATCGCGCCCGCCGGGACCCGAATCGTACCGACTCCCGCCAACGCCTCGAGACCCTCGGCCTCGCGCTCGAAGAGGTCTGACTCGGCGGTCGAGTGGGTCTTGACGAATCTCGTCTCCCCGGTCGAGAAGTCGACGCGACGAGCATCGCTGATACAACCACCGCCGACGGGAGAGGAGGAGATCACCTCCGCGCCGGACCCCGCCAGATCCGCCAGCCTCTCTGCTAGCCGCCTGTTCACCCGTCCGTCCTGACCGCGTCCCGAAAATGCGTCCCGCTACGGAATCGTGAGACTCCAGGCCGTCGTGTCGCCCGATTCGAAGCCGTCCTGGAAGATCGCCGGAATCACGGCCCGGATCGCCCCGAAACCGTAGGTGTTGTTCGGCACGTCGGTCGGAGAGTCGCCGCCGCATCCCTGCGTCGTGGTTCGGGGTACGGCCGTCGCGATGATGTGCTGTTCGATCGCTTCGGGATTCCCGGACAGGTGGCCGCCCGCGGAAACCAGGAGAGCCACCAATCCGCTGACGTGTGGAGCCGACATGCTGGTACCGCTGAAAGAGCTGTAACCACTGGGTGGAACGCTGGAGCGGATGTTCTCTCCCGGCGCCACGATGTCCGGCTTGCGCCGGTTGCTGCCGTCGACGGTCACCGGACCCCGCGAGGAGAAACCGCTGATGTTGTCCGCATTGTCCGTGGAGCCGACCGTGAAGCTCGCCTCGTAGATCGCAGCCGGGGTGTCAATCGTGCTGCAACCCGAGCCGGTGTTGGCGGCAGAGTGCGAGATGACGATGCCCGCAGCCCGGACGTTCTCAACGACGGCCTGCATGACGTTGGGATCGTCGCAGTCCTCGACCGGCGACGGAGGGCAGCTCCATGAGCCGTTGACTACGTCCGGCGCCATCTCGGGCAGCGGGTTCTCGTCGTTCAGATCCGTCGGAGCGATGAAGAACTGGAAGCACTCGCTGTATGTCACGTGGGAACCGAAACCACCGTCCATGTTGCGGCAGCCGATCCAGCGCGCGCCCGGCGCCATGCCGATCTGGTTGCCAGCCCCATCGTCGCCGACCATCGTACCCATGGTGTGAGTCCCATGATTGCCGTCGGCGCATGGCTCCGGCGAGTCGGCCCCGCAGGCACCCCCGGGAACGTGAATGGCATCGTGCCAGTTGTAGTTGTGATCGGCAGTCGCGCCGTCCCAGCCACGATACTGGTCCTTGAGGGCAGGATGCTCCCAGTGATAGCCCGTGTCCGCACCCGCGATGACCGTTCCCTGGCCGGTGAAACCCGCCGCCCAGAAGTCCGGCGCACCGACGTGGGTCAGGCTCTGTTCGATTCCCTGCGGCGCATCGGTTGCCGCCGTCTCCTCGAGCAGGGGCACACGGCGCACGCTCGGATTGCCGTAGATTCGGTCCACGTCGTCGCGCGCCGCCAGAGCCGCGACTGCCGCCAGGTCGCCGCGCACCCAGATCATGTTGGCCACCCAGTAGCTTCGGTGCTCCAGGCCACGGGCCGACATCTCGGCGAGCAACGGTGCCTGACTGCGCTCGGCCGCGGCGGTCAGCCGCTCGAACACATACCGGCCACGCTCGACCTTGGTGGCGAACCCGGCCGCGTCGCTGACGTCGGCCTGGTCTTCCATGAACACCAGGAACTCGACCTGACGCTCCTGGTCGAGCCCAGCGAGGACCCGGGGATCCACCTTGTCGGTCCACTCGCTCGCGCCCGTGGTCACAGGCAGCAGCAGCCAGATAGCCAGAGGGACGAGTAGCGCCGAGATTCTGATGTACTTTCTTTCGTTCAAACCGGACATCGACTTCCTCCTCGGGTCGGCGGTGGCACAACTCATCGTCGAGGTCCGGCGCGATCGCGCACCTCTCAACAGGACTGGACGGGCAATTCTAGTCCAGGTCCTCCTCGAGCAGCTCCTCGAGGAGGCTCGGCATGCCAAGCTCCAACAGATCGAGCACTCGGTCGAAGCCTCTTTCGCCGCCGTAGTAGGGATCCGGAACGTCCTCCGGCGAGCCGGCCGGCAGAAAGTCGCTGAAGAGGCGCACTCGCGCAGCCGCCTGCCCTTCCAGCCCCTGCAGATCCGCGAGGTTCTTCGAATCCATCGCGACGATCAGATCGAAGCGGTCGAAGTCCTCCGTCTCCACTGGCCTGGAGGCACCCTGAAGATCCCATCCCCTGGCAGCCGCGGCCTGCCGCATTCGCTCGTCGGGCGGCTCGCCCTGGTGGTACGAGATCGTCCCGGCCGATTCGACATCCACGGCTCCTTCGAGCCCTCGTTCCGCCAGAGCGTGCCTCAGCACGCCCTCGGCCGCGGGGGAACGACAGATGTTCCCCCAACAGACAAAGAGGACGCTCTTCAAGCCGACACTTCCGACGATGTGACCACGGTCGGCGCCTACTCGCCCTGCCAGACCGGAATTCGCCCCGGAGTCCAGGGAGCCCCACTGGCCTCCATCTCGCCCTCCAGCGCTGCCAGGTCGCCCTCCACCAGTTCCCGTAGCGCGGCCAGCACCGGAGCGAACTCCTCCGCGGCGATCTCGTACTGGCGGCGATACGTCCCCGTCGGACCGAGCGTCGACGACCAGCTGCCGGTAATTCGGCTGGCACGCCGCGAGATCGAGGGTGGCGTCGGCTCGCTGCGGCGGGAGATCGTGCGATCACCCGTCAGCTGAGTGCGCAGATCAGCCAGGCGCTCGGAGATGGAGTCGATCCGATCGACCCACTCCGCGCTGCCACCCGGCGTCTCCCGCGCGGCGCGGCGCAGATGGCTCAGCCGGCCCTCGACCTCGCCGGCCACGCGATTGGCCCCGGAGATCGCCCGATTGAGCTCGGCCGCCTTCCGATGGAAAGCGAGGCTCTCGGCCGGATCGGGAATCGGCAGTGACGACACTCCGAGGGCCCGGGTCTCGAAGCTGACCGGGCCGGCGAGCTCCATCCACTCGCCGCGCACGCGCTGCGCCAGCGAGGCCGTGTAGGTCCCGGGAACGACCATCGGCCCGATCGGGTCTCCGCTGAAGGCATTGCGTCGCCTCGAGCCCAGATTGACGGGCTGCGGCGAGGGGTAGCGCATGTCCCAGGCCACCCTGTGGGTGCCCTTGCCGGTCTTGCCGGCCAAGCGACGAACCACGTCGCCCGCCCCATCCCGGATGGTCAGCACCACAGCCGGAGCCTCTTCGCGATCCTCGAGCCTCAGTTCGTCCCAGGTCGGATAGGCGACACTGCCGCCCTCCTCCTCGAGCTCCTCCTCGGCCTCCTGACGCAGCTCTTCGAGCGTCTGGAGGCCCTCCTTGAGGTAGTAGGTGAGGACAACGCCGACCGGAGGATTCGGCGCCGCATAGAAGGCATCCCCCTGGAACGCCTTGTCGTTGTAGCCGAGTTCGTAGCTCTCGTTGAACATCAGCCCGTCCCGCGGCGTGAAGAGAATGGCCTCGGCCGCGAGTGCCTCCTCGCTCATGCTACGCAGCGCCGAATAGTCGTCGAGAATGTAGAACCCACGGCCGAAGGTCCCGAGTACGAGATCGTTCTCGCGCTGCTGGATCTCGAGATCGCGCACGGCGATGGTCGGCACACCGCTCTTGAGCTGCACCCAATGCGCACCGCCGTCGACAGTGAAGAAGGCGCCGAACTCGGTCCCGGCAAAGAGCAGACCCTCCTGCTCGTGGTCCTGCGCGATCGAATAGACCGTGCCCTTCTCGGGTAGGTCGCCGGCGATCGACGTCCAGGTGGTGCCGCGATCGCTGCTCTTGAGCAGGTAGGGGGCGAAGTCGCCGTCCTTGTGGGCGTCGAAAGCCGCGAAGATCGTGTCCGCGTCATGCTCGGAGACCACGAGATCGGCGACATAAGTCATCTCCGGCACTCCGGGGAAGGTCTCCTCACGACGCCAGGTCTCGCCGCCGTCTTCGCTGATCTGGATCAGGCCGTCGTCCGTTCCTGCGTAGAGCAGGTCCTCGGTGAACTTCGACTCCGCCAACGACACGATGTTGCCGAAGTACGAGGTCGACCTGTTCTTGGCCACCGTGTCGACGCTCCAGACCTTGCCCATGATCTCGAGCGCGTTGCGGTCGAGATCTCGGGTGAGGTCCGGGCTGATCCGGGTCCAGCTGTCGCCCCTGTTCTCGCTGCGGTAGAGGCGCTGCGATCCGTAGTAGAGCCGTGTGCTCGAGTGCGGACTGATGAGGATCGGCGAGTCCCAGTTCCAGCGCGAGCCGGCCTCGCCGGGCTCGGGCTGAGGCTGGATGTCGACGCCCTCGCGGTTCTTGCGGTCGTAGCGAACGAGGCCACCGTTCTGCCACTCCGCATAGACGATGTCGGGGTTCTTCGGGTCGACCCGGGGCTGGAACCCGTCGCCACCGACGACGACCAACCACTCCCGATTGGTGACCCCGTGGGTCGACGTCGTCCGGCTCGGTCCGCCGAGGGTCGAATTGTCCTGGGTCCCGCCGTAGACGTTGTAGAAAGGCCAGTCGTTGTCGACGGTGATCTTGTAGAACTGGGTGATCGGAAGGTTGGCCTTGAACAACCAGTTGGCCCCCCGATCGAACGTCTCGTAGACCCCGCCATCGCAGCCGGCCACGAGGTGGTCCGCGTCCTCCGGGTCGATCCAGATCGCGTGGTTGTCGACGTGCTTGGAGGTCTCGGGCACCTGCTCGAAGGACGCACCGCCGTTCTCGGTGACGTGCATCCAGGTGTCGTTGGAGTAGACCCGATCGACGTCGTGAGGGTCAGGGACGATCTCGTTGTAGTACTGCGGCGAGCCCGAGACGTAGTCGCTGCGCTTCTTCCACGTCGCTCCTGCGTCGGTCGAACGGTAGAAGCCGGCGTCGTCTTCGAGGGCCTCGATGACCGCGTAGACGACGTTCGGATCGACCGGCGAGACCGCCAGGCCGATCTTGCCCATGTCACCAGTCGGCAGGCCGCCCGCGAGCTTGCTCCAGTTCGCTCCGGCGTCGGTTGTCTTGTAGATCGCCGATTCCGGTCCGCCATCGATCAGTGTCCAGGTGCGACGCCGGCGCTGGTACGACGAGGCGTAGAGGACGTCGGAGTCGCTCGGGTCGATCCAGACTTCGTTGACACCCGTGTCGTCGCTGATCTCGAGCACCTTCTCCCAGGTCTCACCGCCGTCGACCGTCTTGTAGAGGCCACGGTCGCCACCCGACCGCCACAGCGGCCCCTGGGCCGCCACGTAGACGACGTTCGAGTTGTCGGGGTCGACAACGATGCGCCCGATATGCTCCGAGTCCTCGAGGCCCATGTTCTTCCACGAGCCGCCGCCGTCCACCGACTTGTAGACACCGTCGCCGTAGGCCACGCTGCGCTGACTGTTGTTCTCGCCGCTACCCGCCCAAACCGTATTCGGGTCACTCGGGTCGATCGTCACGCAACCGATCGAGTAGGTCGACTCGCCGTCGAAGACCGGTGACCAGGTCGTGCCGGCATTGACGGTCTTCCACAGCCCGCCGGAAGCGACCGCCACGTACCAGGTGTTGCTGTGGCCTGGGTCGACCGCGATGTCACTGACCCTTCCCGATGCGATGGCGGGTCCGATGCCGCGGAACTTCAGGCCCGACAGGGCGCTCGACGCCAACAGACTCTCGGGCTCCTCGGGCGCCTCCTCCGCCTTCTTCTTCGCGGCAACCGGCAGTGCGGTGGCCAGGGTCAGGGCTACGATCCAGACAGAGAGTCGCTTCATGAGGAAGTCTCCTTGAGAGAACAGCAGTAGGGCACTCGATTGCCGGGCTGCCGAGGATACCAAGGCCCGGCCGCCACCGTCACCGCACCGTCTGCGTACCGTCACACGCCTGCCGCCCCCATCCGTTGGCCGCCTGTACAATGCGCGCTCGGAGACCAGGATGAGACGACGCAAGACACGAATCATCGCCACCCTCGGACCGTCCTGCTCGGACCGCGAGACGATTGCGCGAATGATCGAGGCCGGGATGGACGTGGCCCGCCTCAACTTCTCCCACGGAACCCACGACACTCACCGACAGGCCGCGACCTGGGTGAGAGAGGCCGCCGCCGAGGCCGGGCGCTCGGTGGCGATCCTCCAGGACATACAGGGTCCGAAGATCCGGGTGGGCCAGTTTCCGAACGGGGCCCTACAACTCGAGAGCGGCCAGCGCATCTCCGTACGCCCGGGAAGCGGGCTCGCGGGCCCCGACGAACTTCGGATCGACTACCCCTTTCTGCTGCAGGACCTGGGAGTCGACCAGGAGATCCTGCTAGTGGACGGTCGAGTCCGGCTTCGTGTCGTCGAGCAGGGGGCCGACGCGCTGGTGACCGAGGTCATCGACGGCGGACGCGTCGGTGACCGACAGGGAGCCGCCTTTCCCAAGGCCGAGCTGAAGGTCGCTGCCGTCACCGACAAGGACCGCGCCGACCTCGAGTTCGGACGCGAGTTGGAAGTCGACTATGTGGCCGCCTCCTTCGTCCGTACAGCGGCTGACATCGAGGAGGTCTCAAGCCTGGCGCATCCCGAAGCGCGGGTCATCGCCAAGATCGAACTCGCGGCCGCCTACGAGAATCTCAAGCCGATCCTGGAGACCGCTCACGGCGCAATGGTGGCTCGCGGCGACCTGGGAGTCGAGATGGAGCTCGAGCGACTCCCCAGCGTCCAGGGCGACATCCTGGCTCGCACCAACCGCTTCGGCGACGTCTCCATCACCGCCACCGAGATGCTGGAGTCGATGACCAGGGACTGGCGACCGACCCGGGCCGAGGTTACCGACGTCTCGATTGCCGTGCAGGCGGGAACCGACGCGGTCATGCTGTCGGGAGAGACGGCAGTCGGCGACCATCCGGTGCGTGTCATCGAGATGATGAACCGGATCTGCCGCGAAGCGGAGCGTGCGCCGCTCTACGAGCAGCGGCCGACGATCGACTTCCTCGAAGCCGAGCAGCCGGTTCCGTCGGCCACCACCCACGCGGCGGTCGAGGCGGCCCGATCGCTCGACCTGAAGACGATCATCGCCTTCACCGAGTCGGGATCGACCGCGCGGCTGCTCTCCAAGTACCGCCCCGAGGCCAGAATCCTCGCCTTCACGCCCAACCAGGTGGCCTTCCAGCGGATGGCGCTCTATTGGGGTGTGGAACCGCGCAAGTTCGATCGCTTCGATTCGACCGACGAGATGCTCCAGATGGCCGAGAGACGCCTTGTCGAAGAGGGAATCTGCGCCACCGGAGAGACGGTTCTCATGGTCGCGGGCATCCCGCCGAACCAACGCAACTCGACCAACTTCATGAAACTGCACGAGGTCGGCTCGGCTCCGTCCTGAGGCTACCCGCAGCCTCAGCGTGGTCGGCCGATCGTGACGCAAAGGCAGGCCGGATCGAGCCATCGCTCGGCTGCGTCTCGGACCGCCTCAACCGTCAGGTGACGCCATCGACGGCGGCCCCAATCGGGGCGATCGATCGACAGACCGGTGAACTCGGCTTCGATCAACAGATCTGCAACCTGACGGGCAGTCTCGCGACGGAAGGCCTCCCGACCCTCCAGGAATGATCGGGCCTCTTCGAACTCCGCCTCGGACGGCCCGCTCGTGGCGAAGCGCTCGAGCTCTTCGCGGATGACGAGTTCCGCGCGCTCGAGCCTGGAGGGAGACGTCGCAGCCTGCACGATGAGCCGCCCGGGATCCACGGTGGCCCCGGCAGCCGTGTCGACACCGACCGAATAGGCGAGCCCCTCCTGCTCCCTCACCCTCATCGGGATGCGACCCGCCAGGCCGGCGCCCGCTCCCAGAACGACCCCGGCGGCCTCGAGCGCCGGGAGGTCCGGGTGGTCCCGCTCGACCGTCACGCGACCGAGCACCAGATGGGCCTGGTCACCCGGTAGTTCGACGACAACGCGATCTTCGCTCTGCCCGTTCAGATCCGGCCCCGCTCCGGATGTCTCACCTTCCGTTTCCGGGTCGCCGAACGCCGCTTCGAGGGACCGAGCGGCTTCGCCTTCCTCGATGGCCCCTGCGACTGCTGCAAGCTTACGGCCCCGGAGAGCACTGGCATACGCTCGGCGGCTGTCGTCCGCCTCGACCCGCTCCAGGCTCTCCTGGGTCCCGATCAGCGGCCTCCCGCGGGGATGATCACCGTAGAGCTGGCGCAGAGCCGCCAGGCCCGTCACCACTTCGGGCTCGTCGGACAGCGCGGCCAGCTCGGCCGACGCCAGCTCTCTGTGCCATTCCCACCGCTCCGTCTCCAGCGTCGAGGTCAGCGCCAGTTCCGCTGCCCAGTCGATCATGCGACCGAGCTCGGTCGCGGGGCCGTCAATCGCCAGTGCAAGGACTTCGTACCCTCCAGCTGCCGCAATCGCGATGCCGCGGGTCTCTGCGTCTTCCGCAATCCTGCGCCAGTCACGGGTTGCCGACCCCTCTTCGAGAAGCCTCCCGGCGAGCACCGCCTCGCCTGGGCGCTGGGCAGATCGCTCGCCGCTCCCGAGCCAGACTCGGAGTGCCGCCACCGGTGGGCCGGAGACGAGTCGTGAGCGCGTCTTCATCCCTCCAACCCGCCCCTCACGGATCCCTGGTTCAAGCAGATCCCGTCCAGGCCACGATCCGGTCGTCGGTCGTTAGGCAGCCGCGAGCCACCTCGACGATCTCCTCGACGGTCGTCTCCCGCAGCCACTCGTATTGCCGTCGGGTGTAGTCGTCGCCAAACAGAGCGAGACCAGCACCGAGCGTAGCGCCCCTGAGCTCGATCGTTTCGTGACTGAAGAGCCAGTCCGAGAGCAGCATTCTGCGGGCTCGCTCGACCGATTCGGAGTTGAGCGCTGTCGAGAGGTCTGCCGTCAGGACCTCCTCGATCACTTCCTCGATGCTCTCTTCCGACACTTGCGGCAGGGCTTCGAAGGACAGCACGGCGGCTCCGCCCTCGACTGTCTCGCTCACGCTGCTCGAGACCGACTGACACAGGCGGCCTTCGTCGACGAGCCGGCGCTGGAGCCGGCTGGAGCGACCGCCGCACAACGCGGTCAGCGCCAGCCTGAGCGCCACGAACTCCTGCGTCCGTGCCGAGGGAGCAGCGAAGATCTGCAGCCCCCGGCGGGTTCGCCCAAGTGACAACTCGACCCGCGCGGCGCCGGAGCGGCCGCGAGTGGGCAGGTCTTCGGGCAGCTCGCCCTCGCGCGCCGGAAGATCGGCGAACAGTTCATCGACCGCTTCGAAGACCTCACTGCCGACGTCCCCGGACACGGTCAGCACGGCACGGGCGGGCGCACAGGCGACGCCATGGAAAGTCGCCAGCTGATCAGCACCAATGCTGGACAGAGACTGGTGACTCCCCAGGATCCGCCTTCCGTATGGATGCTCTCCGTAGAGCCGCTCCATGGCCGCCATCTCGAGGGCATCCCATGGGCTGTCGTCGGCCTCCGAGATCTCCTCGAAGATCACGTCGCGCTCCGAGTCGACGGCAGCGGGGTCGAGGACCAACCCGGTCATGCGATCGGCCTCGATCTCGAGGGCCAGACGCCAGTGCCGGCGCGGAAGGCTGAAGACATAGACCGTGCTGTCATGGCTGGTGTAGGCATTGTTCACGCCACCGACGGCCTGGGTTCGTGCGTCGATCTCGCCTTCGGGCCAGTCGGCCGAGCCCTTGAACATCATATGTTCCAGAAAGTGAGCCATGCCGGCAGCCCCGACCGGCTCGTGCGCAGCTCCGGCGCGGTACCACAGGGCCGTAGAGACTACGGGCGCCGAACGATCTTCGAGGACGGCAACCGTGAGACCGTTCGCGAGCCTCCGAATTTCGGCGTGACCCAGCCAGGCATCCGGAACCGCGCCGTCGATCACGATCGGCCGGCCGGCGTCGCCGGGAAGCGACTCACCACGTCGTCGGCGAAACTGCGCCCTTCGGCCTGCCATTCGAAGCGGGTCACCGTCGTTTCCGAACGGCCCAACTCGATCCAGTGCCCGGTACTCCGCCCTCGCTCACAGCCCCGCCCGCGGCTCGAGGTCGTGGTTCCGGAGTGCGCGACCACCATGTCGCCGCCGACTTCCGGATAGTACGTCTCGGCCAGGGCGCAGTAGGCCTGGTGAAGATGCCCGGACAGGACCAGTCGCACACCCGAAGCGGCAAGTGCCGCCGCGAGCCTCTCGGCATGAGTCATGACTTTCTGGCTACCGAATCGCGGTGCCGGCAGCAGTTCGTGGTGCACGACCGCAACTCGAATCTTGCCGGCCGGGGCCGCCTCGAACTTTCGTTCCACCTCTCGGATCCGACCGAGACCTACCCGACCGTCCTTGATCGTCCAGTTGTAGGCACTGTTGATGCCCACGACGAACATCCCGTCGTCCTCGAACGTCGGCTCGAGGTCGTGGGCGAAGTGCTTGCGATAGGCACCGTAGGGCGTGAAGAGCCGCTCCCAGAATCGGTACATCGGGACATCGTGGTTGCCCGGCACGGCAAGCGTCGGCGCGTCGATCGCATCGACCCATTCTCGGGCCTGGCGGAACTGGTGCGGTTTCGCCCTCTGCGTGAGATCACCCGCGATCACGACCAGATCGGGCCGGCGCTCGATCACGAGGTCGAGCAACGCTGCCGAGGCCTCGGGTCGGTGTGGCGGCCCGAAGTGAACGTCCGAGACGTGGAGAATCGTCCGCATCACTCGACCGGCCGGCGCCGGGCGCGGCGCGTCCTGGTGGGGCACCGCATTCCGCTCAGCGACCCGAGTCGATCAGGTGATGCACGCTGTCCGTGAATGAATCGGCAGCACTGGTGGCAACCGAATCCACCAACTCCTGCCCACGCCCACGACCTAAGAGGTACCCACCGATGGCGGCGATCGAAAGCACCGCGATCGGGTAGCGGCGGACCCAGCGCTGCCAGTCGAGCTCCTCGGGAAGAAGCTCGTCGACAACGCTGTCAGCCCGCCAGTCGTCCACCTAGCTCCGGCGCCCGCGCAACAGCATGCCGACGACAAACCCGAGGCCTGCGGCCATCAGGACCGAGCGGCCCGGGTTGTCGCGCACGTACTCGTTGACGTCGTCGGTGAGCTTGTCCATGTCCTTGTGGACACGGTCGTACCCCTGCTTGAGGCCGTCGACCGCAACGCCGTACTTCTCCTTGGCTACCTCACCGCCCTTGCGAGCCGTGTCGCGAACCTGCTCGCCGCCCTGACGGGCCCGCTGAGCCACCTCGCTGAACTTCTCGCGCGCCCGCTCCAGGCGATCCGTCCCCGCCTCCGTCTCTTCCACTGCGTCCACTGCTTCGACCTTCTTCTTCTGCGCCATTTCCATTCCTTCCGGCCTCGAGGGCCTGCTGACTGCCGTATCAATCTAACACCATCCAACGGTGCGAGCTACCAGCTTCTACCAAGTCAATACGGCGCCCGGCTATTCCATGTTCCACCCGTCAGACGACTGCCGCAACACTCCGTCGGGTGGCCCGGGACAAGCGCTGGGCCGAGGCGCTCCAGGGCGTGACACAAACCGGGTCGAACGCTACAATCACCCCGCTCTTTGTGGGGCAGTAGCTCAGCTGGGAGAGCACCACGTTCGCAACGTGGGGGTCGAGGGTTCAAGTCCCTTCTGCTCCACCATTCTCAACTCCTAGCCAATCCGGCGGTGCTGTGTGACCTGGCCCCGCCGTTCTCTCTTGATGGTCGTGTGCGTTCTGCGGGAGTTGTCCTGCTGGGCGGGCGGCCCCAAGAGCGCCACCGAGTCAAGGCTTGCCAGATCCGCAGGGTTGTTCCAGACTCTTCCCGATGCTCATGGAAGATCTCTGGCTTCCCGCCGCCGTCCTGGTGATCGGAGGACTGGCAGGTTGGGCCCTGGCAACAGCCGCCTCGGCCCGGCGATCCAATCGGCAACAGCTCGATGCCGCGCGGCGATTGTCGGGAGCCGAGGCGAGCGCGGCCGCCGAGAGAGACCGACGAACTCATGCGGAGGCCGAGCTCCGGCAGACTGAGGACCGGCTGGCCGAGCTCGACCGCGAACTCGCCGTGGCGCGGGAACGAGTCGAGAGCGCCGGCCGGCTCTTCGCGGAACAGAAACAGTTCATCGAGTCCTCCCGCAAGGAGCTCGAAGATTCCTTCCAGTCCCTCGCAGCCACTGCCCTCAAGGGCACCTCCGAACAGTTCCTGACCCTCGCCCAGCAACGCCTGGAGACCGCTCGCACTCGCGCCACAGCCGACCTCGACGAACGCCGACAGGCGGTTGAGAGCCTCGTCGCCCCATTGCGCGAGACCCTGGAGAAGCTCGACCGCAAGACCGGAGACATCGAGCGCTCGCGCGTTGCGGACTACTCGCGCCTGGGAGACCAGATCGAGCGCCTGGTGACCAGCACGACTACGCTGCGCGACGAGACGACCTCGCTGGCGACGGCCCTGCGCGGCACCGAGATCGGTGGACGCTGGGGGGAGCTGGCCCTGCGCCGGGTCGCGGAGCTGGCCGGAATGACGGCGCACTGCGACTTCCAGGAGCAAATGACAATCGGCGATGGCGTACGACCCGACATGGTCGTGCACCTGCCCGAGGGTCGGCGGATCGCGGTCGACGCCAAGGCGCCCCTGACCGCCTTCCTCGAGGCTTCGGAAGCCCGTGACGACTCGAGTCGTAAAGCGGCTCTCGACGCTCACGCCAAGGTCCTGCGCGGGCACGTCCGGAAGCTCGCCCAACGCGACTACGCGGCCGCTCTCGGCGACGACACCGAATTCGTCGTGCTCTTCCTGCCCGCCGACGCTTTCCTGGGGGCCGCGCTGCAACGGGATCCCGACCTTCAGGTCGACGCTTTGCGCGCGAAAGTCCTGCTCTCCACGCCCACCACACTCGTCGCACTGCTCAGAACCGTGGCGATCTACTGGCAGCAGCGCTCGATGGCCGAGAACGCCGAAGCGATCGCCGAAACGGCCCGTGAGCTCTACGAGCGAGCGGCCAAGTTCGGCGAAGAACTCTCCGGTGTCGGTAAGGGCCTCACAGGAGCGCTCGAAGCCTACGATCGAGCCGTGGGCTCATTCGATCGCCGCCTCATGCCGATGGCGACCCGACTCGAGGAGATGAAGCTCTCAGAGGGTACGAAGCGGAAGCTGGAGACTCCTGAGCTGATCGGTCGCGAGCCCCGCAGGGTGAAGACCGAGAGCTGAGCCTCAGTCGTCCTCGCCGCCGATCATCGGTACGAACCGGACCGGCACGATGTCCTGACTCAACACGCCCGAGGCCGTCTTCGTCAACAGCTCGAGGTCCTGCACAGCGCCCGCGCCGACCGGGACCACCATTCTGCCGCCGACCTTGAGCTGGGCCACCAGCGCCGCGGGAATCTCCGGCGGTGAAGCGGTGACGATGATCGCATCGAAGGGCGCCTCCTCCGGCCATCCGTTGTAGCCGTTGCCGGCCCGCACGTGAATGTTGTCGTACCCGAGGTCGGCGAGGAGCACCTCGGCGACCCGGGCAAGCTCCTCACGGATCTCGATCGTGTACACCTCTGCGGCCAGTTCCCCGAGGATGGCCGCCTGGTATCCCGAGCCGGTGCCGATCTCGAGGACCTTCTGGCTCCCGTCGAGCTCGAGAAGCGAGGTCATCAGCGCCACGATGTAGGGCTGAGAAATCGTCTGGCCGTGACCGATCAACAGCGGGTGGTCGACATAGGCCTCGTCGCGCACGGTTTCGGGCACGAACAGATGTCTCGGCACCTCCTCCATCGCACGGAGCACACCCCGATCGTCCACACCCCGCCGCATGATCTGAAACTCGACCATGTCCTGGCGGAGCGAATCGAAGCGGCTATCACGCATCCCGGGATCCTGAGCCTGTGCCGGTAGGACCAGCAGCGAGGCTATCAGCGCGATCCTCGGGAGCCGTCCAGCCGGCCTCGGACGCCCGGCCAGGCCGGTCGATGGCTCCCGACCCAGGCATCCGCCGTCCTCACGGCAGGACGACTCGCCCCGGTGGCACCGGCGCCATGCACCGGCAGAGGCCCGGTGCTGACGGGCTTTCTCTCTCAAATTGTCACCTCTGTTCCTCATTCTCCTACCTAGCCAAGCAATTGCCAAGCCAGCCTGGGCCAGGCCAGCGACGTCGGAGGGGCGCCTGTCGCCGCAAACCGAGCCGGTGTACACTCACGCGCCCTTTCGGATCAAGCTATGAGCGAACTCCAACCGACAGCCCACCGCTCCGTTTGGGCGGACATTCGCTCATCGATGCTGGGCGGGCAGCAGGACTTCACCACCGGCAGTATCGGACGGGCCGTCCTGGTGCTCTCGGTGCCGATGATGATCGAGATGATCGGGCAATCGATCTTCGGCATCGTCGATGCGTTCTTCGTCGGCAAACTGGGCGCCGCGCCGCTGGCGGCCGTCGGCCTGACCGATTCACTCCTGACCATCGTCTTCTCGATCGCCCTCGGATTGGCGATGGCGACGACGGCTTTCGTTGCCCGCAGAATCGGAGAGAAGAAACCGGAGGAGGCTTCGCACGGCGCCTTCCAGGCGCTGGCGCTGGGCACGGGCGTTTCAATCCCGTTCGCCCTCGCCGGGATCATCTTCGCACCTCAGCTCCTCGGCATGCTCGGGGCCGAGGCGGAAACCATAGCCGTCGGTTCCAGGTACACCTCCGTCGTCCTCGGCGGTAGTTCGACGGTGTTTCTTCTCTTCCTGATCAATGCCATCTTCCGGGGCGCGGGAGATGCAACCCTCGCCATGCGAGCCCTCTGGCTCGCCAACCTCCTGAACATCGCCCTCGACCCCATCCTGATCTTCGGTTGGGGTCCGATTCCCGCCTTCGGAGTGACCGGTGCTGGAATCGCTACCACGCTCGCCCGTGGCCTGGGCGTCCTCTACCAGCTCTATCTACTCTCGAGCGGTGCCGGCCGTCTGAGGGTCGGCCTGCGAGGTATGGGTTTCGACGGTGCCGTCGCTCGCCGACTGGTCCAGGTCGCCGGTCCCGGCATGCTCCAGTACCTGATCGGGACGGGGAGCTGGCTCGTAGTGATGCGCATCGTGGCGCTCTTCGGCAGCGCCGCCGTCGCCGGCTACACGATCGCCGTGCGGATCCTCATCTTCGCTCTGCTGCCGTCGTGGGGGATGGCCAACGCCGCAGCCACGCTGGTGGGGCAGAACCTCGGAGCCGGCAAACCCGAACGGGCCGAACGCTCGGTCTGGATCACGGCCGGAGCCAACGTGCTCTTTCTAGGCGTCGTTGGCGCACTGCTGATCGCCTTTGCCCGTCCCCTCGTCGAGCCCTTCTCCGCCAGCGAAGCGGTGGTCAGTTTCGGCGCCGACTGCGTCCGCATCATCAGTTACAGCTACGCCTTCTTCGCTGTCGGCATGGTTGCGATTCAGGCGTTCAACGGCGCCGGTGACACGTCGACACCGACCTGGATCAACTTCTTCTGCCTTTGGGTCCTGGAACTGCCGCTGGCCTATCTACTCGCTCGAAGCCTCGGCTGGGGCGCCGCAGGCGTCTTCTGGGCGATCACCGCCGCACAGGGGGCAGTCGCCGTGGTCGGCGTTCTCGCGTTCCGCAAGGGGAGTTGGAAGCACCGCGAATTCTGATCCCGCGCCGACACCTTCCTGACTTGGGAATAGACTAGGGCCAGGAGGATCCCCCATGGCCAGGAAGATGCACTCCAAGGTCGTCTGGCCCGGCTTCTCGAAGACGCCGGAGACCCGTCACATCGCCAAGATCGGACGCAACGATCCGTGTCCCTGCGGCGATGGCAGGAAGTACAAGGACTGCCACGAGAGAGAGGGCTCGAAGTTTCTCGAGCGTCTGGCGCGGGAGGCCGACAAGGATCACCTGCGAGAAGTTCGAGCCAACCTCAAGGCGAAAGGTGTGCCCTGGTACCGGCGGTTCTTCGTCCGGCTGTAGCGAACCGCCGGAAAGGGAACTCAGTCGATATCAAACGACTGCAGCTCGACCGGCACAACCGCGCCCGAGAGCGAGAACAGAAGGTCGGGGCTGCCGGCACCACAGGCTCCGGCCGGAGTCCACGCGGTACAGCCGGTCCCGAAGCCGTCGCCCGGGTTCTCCCAGGCGAAGACCGATCCGTTCTGTGCTGAGCGCATCTGCCAGAACCACTGTCCGCCGACCGCCTGGTCCATCTCCGCACGAACGGTGACCCAGTAGTCGCCGGCGGGGAGGACGCAAGGTGAAGGCAGCGTGATGTCCAGCGTGCCTGCGGCGTCGGTGAAGTCCACTCCCGCGACAAGGCCCGGGTAGCTGCAGACCGCCCCGCCGGGCACCCCAGCTCCATCGCCGAAGAACTCGACATCCACCAGAGGCGTCGGGCCGACCCCGAAAAGGTAGGTGCCGGGTGTGAACACCGAGCCCACGCTCCACATCACATCAGCGGCGGGGATCGTGAAATCGTCGCCGCTGCTGCAATCAAAGACAGCGTCCACGGGCGCAAAGGTCTGGCTGGCGAAGCCGGCCCCAGCCGGCGAATCCGTCTGATCCCAGAGCGTCGCACCCAGGGGGGCACCGGTCCACGGATCGACGGACATCTGTGTCTGTGGTGCGTCCGCCGCCACCGCCGGTGTCACTGCGATGAGTGCTCCCACCAGGCTCGAGGTCATCCAACTGCTCAAAGTTCTCATCGGTCTCTTGACTCCTATGTGGCTCGTGGAACTCCGCAAGACCAGGTCGAGGCCTCGCCACTCTCGGACCCGCCCTGGAAGATTATCCGAGATTGGGCACCGGTGAGCGAATCATCGGCCAGGAAAGCCGTGCAAGTAATACTAAGGGATCCCCCCTATGGACTCCCGGCACAGGACGATCCGAACCCGCGACGGCTCCGATCCCGCTCCCAGTCGCTATGATTCCGACTCCATGCGCGTCGCCTTCACCAATCTCGGGTGCAAGCTGAATCAGGCCGAGCTCGAAGCCCTGGCTCGCCGTTTCTCGGGCGCCGGCCACACCGTGGTTCGCTCACTCGACGAGGCCGACCTCCACGTCGTAAACACCTGCACCGTGACCCACGTCGCAGCACGGGATTCCCGCAAGACGGCACGTCGGGGCGCGCGGGTCAATCCGCGCCTGCGGACGGTCATCACAGGTTGCCACGTCGAATCCGATCCAGTGGAAGCAGCCAGGCTCTCGGGCGTCGACCTCGTCGTTCCCAACGCCGACAAGGACGAGCTCCTCGACCGGGTTCACGTGGCGTTCCCCGAGTTGCGCCCTCGGGAGACCAGCCTCGACATCCCATACGTCCCACTCGAATTCGGCAATGCCAGGGCTCTGGTCAAGATCGAAGACGGCTGCAACATGCAGTGCGCCTTCTGCATCATCCCCGCGACTCGAGGCCGGCAGCAAAGCCGCAGGCCCGAAGAGATCATTGCGGAGATCCGCGGCCTCGCCGCCTCCGGGTTCGACGAGATTGTCGTCACGGGCGTACAGATCTCCTCCTACCGATCGCAGGGCTTCGGGCTCTACGAGCTCGTGCGGGAGGCTCTGGACGCGACCGATGTCGCTCGTCTGCGGCTGACATCGATCGCGCCGTGGGAATTCGATCCCCGTCTCCTCGAGCTCTTCGCCGGTGGCCGTCTGTGTCGGCATTTCCATCTTTCCCTGCAGAGCGGCTGTGACGAGACGCTACGCCGCATGCGACGACCCTACAGCTCCGCTCACTTCCGCGGCCTGACGGAGTCGATCCGCCGGCATCTACCGGGAGTCGCTGTGACAACCGACGTGATCGTCGGCTTTCCGGGAGAGACGGACGGCGAGTTCGAGTCGTCCCTCGCCTTCGTCGAGAGGGAGACCTTCGCCCGCGTCCACGCCTTCCCCTACTCTGAGCGCCCCGGCACGGTAGCGGCCGACATGACGGACAAGGTAGACCCCCAGACCATCCGGGAACGCATGCAGCGGATGCTCGAGGTGGCCCGCGCGAGCGAGGCACGTTTCGCCCGCAGTCAGGTTGGAGAGAGCGTCTCGGTCCTGTGGGAGTCGAAGCATGCCGAGATCTGGCGCGGAACCAGCGACAACTACCTGCGGGTCCACACTGAATCCGAACTCGACCTCGAACGCTCGCTCTCCCGGACTCTGCTGGTCGCCGCTGATGGAGCCGCCCTCCGCGGAGTCACGTCGACGTCGGCTAGACTCCTCTGAAACCGAGAGCACCGACGACGGTCGATCGGGCAAAGGAGAGACGGTCATCGCAACCGCCACCACGCAGACGGACCTTCTGGAACTCGAGGAGATCGGGAACAGGTTGGAAAGCGCTCTGTCGCACTCCTGCGCCGACGAGACCGAGGTCGTGTGGATCGAGTCGCGCCGCGGCGAAGCGTCGAGCAGCGGCAGCCGCGTCTCGGTCCGCTCATCGCGGCACCGGACCGTCATGGCCCGCGTTCTCGATGGCGGTCGGGTCGGTAGCCATCGCACCGGATCGGGCGACGGCGGCGAGATCGCCGACGCGATCCGCCAGGCCGCTGCCCAGTCGCGAATCCACGAGCCGTTGCCCGGCCTGCCTCACATTCCCGCGGACGACACCGAGGCGCCGGTCGCGGAGGGACTCTCCTGCCCCAGGATCGCCGACCTCTCGCGCAACGGTGCCCGCAAGCTTCTCGAGTCCCTTCGCCGACAGCGAGAGGCCATCACCCTGGACTGGACGCTCGCTCGGGTCGCCGTCTTCAACAGTCGAGGTGTGCGCCGGACCACGGAGGTCACGTCAGCCGCGCTCCAGATCCGCCATAGTCGCCGGCCCGGCAGCGGCAGGGCAGCCACGGCGGCACGGACACTGGACGAGCTCGATGCCGAGCGCCTGCACGAGATTGCGTCGTACCGACACGCTTCCGGCGCCGCTGGGGAGGTGCCGGAGGGACACCTCCCCATCGTCTTCAGTGCCGAAGCCGCGATCGAGCTCGTCGCCCTTCTCAATCGCACTTCCTTCACCGCGAACTCCTACTCCGAGGGCACGTCCTTCCTGCGCGAGCACCTCGGCGTGCAGGTCTTCGATCGCAGCATCACTCTGCGCGACGACGCCACCGACCCTGGCGGGCTCCCCTTCCCCTTTGACCTCGAGGGGACAGCCAAACGCCCGGTAGACCTCATTCGCGACGGAGTCCCGAAGACGCCAGCACTCGACCAGCGACAGGCTGCGCAGCTCGGGCTACCACCGACGGCCCATTCCATCTCCGGCAACGACTCCCGGGCCGAGAATCTCCTCTTGCTACCGGGAGAGAAGACCGAGGTCGAACTGCTGGAGCAGGCCGACGGCGGCCTATGGATTGGCTGGCTCGACTCGGTGGCGCCCATCGAGCCCCGAAGAGTCCGATTCATGGCCCACGCCCGGGGTGTCCGGCGCATCCGCGACGGCGCTCTCGCCGAGGCCCTGCCCGACTGCATCTGGGACGAGAGTCTCCTGCGGTGCCTCTCCGAGTCCCCGGCGATCGGATCGGTCTCGACCCGACGGTTGAGCCGCGACGGCATCCTCGGCGGAATCAGCGCGCCGCCGCTCCTGCTGGCGACCCACGGCCTGCACCCGGCGCGCAGCTGACGCCGACGTCAGGCGCTGCGGCGGACCAGAACTACCGTCTGATCGTCGCCCTGAGGTCCACCGGCCGCAAAGTCGACGCAGGTCCGGTCGATCGCCTCGATGATCTCGGTCAGCGGAGCCTCCGCCACACTGCGGAGCAGGTCGCCCAGACGCTCCGGCCCGTACTCTTCACCCTCCGGTGTCTCGCACTCGGTGATGCCGTCGCTGAAGATGCAGAGTAGATCGCCCGCCTTCAGGTCGATGCTCGCATCGGCGTAGGGAGCGTTGCCGACGATCCCGAGCGGCATTCCACCCGGGGGCAGCTCCTCGATCGAGCCATCGCGCCGCACCAGGAGTGGAGGGTTGTGGCCGGCATTGACGTAGCGCATCGAGCCGCTGGTCGGATCGAGGCGCGCCGCCGTCATGGTAATGAACTTGTTGGCCGCGCTGGAGTCGGCAATGTGACTGTTGACGCTGCGGACCAACTCGGCGTCGAATGGCCTGGCGCTCAGCAGGAGCCTCAGCGCCGAATGCAACGTCGACACCAGAAGTGCGGCGGGCATCCCCTTGCCCGAGACATCGCCGAGAACCAGGTGGACGCCCTCCTCGGCCGACCCCTGGAGGTCGTAGTAGTCGCCTCCCACATGCCTGGCAGGACGACTCCAACCGGCAAATTCGTAGCCCTCGACGTCCGGAAGGACGGTGGGCAGGAGTTGCCGCTGGATATCAGCCGCCAGATCGAGTTCGCGCTCCAGTCGCTCCTTCTCGAGCGCCTGACGATGCAGATTCGCGTTCTCGAGGGCGATCGCGGCCTGGTTCGCGAAGAGGCCGAGCATCCGCTCGTCCGCCTCGGCGAATGGGCCGACCCCGGTCCGACTCTCCTTGTCCGCCACAACCAGGAGGCCAAGCGGTTTGACATCGGCCTCGATCGGCACACAGAGCGGGTACTGTGTCCCCGGCAGGAGCGGCTCGCCGCTCGTCTCGCCCTCCAGCAGAGCCACCAGGCCTGGATCGTCGGAAGCGACCCGCTCACGGGCATCCCCTCCGAAGGTGCGGTCCAGCCGGTACTCGTCGCCGTCGCGCAGGTAGAGGGCTCCGACCCGGGCGTCGAGAAGCGACACGGCGCGAAGGAGTACTTCGTCGCCCAGCTTGTCCTGATCGAGGGTGCCGGCGATCGCCAGGCCCACGTCGTAGAGCGACTGCAGCTCGACCCCGCGCAGATTGGCGGCGAAGCTGTGGCGCTTCAGTTGATTGCCCAGCTCCGCCGCCTCGAGTGCGCAGAGGAGGGTGAGGAGCAGATGTTCGTCCAGCTGGCCCTCACGGGCCGGGCCCGGCTCATACAGCATGATGCCGCCGGGGATCTCGCGAGTCGCATAGGCGCCGACGTCCGCCACCCCGAACGTCGCCGGCAGCGGCTCGGCGCCAGCGATGAAGCGGCGGGAGTACTGCTCATCTTCCAGCCGGTAGAGCCCGAACGAGCCCAGGTTCGAACTGTGCAGAAACTCGGTGGCCAACCGATCCAGAATGGCCGAGGAGGACCGCCCGGAGCCGGCCTGCTCCAGCAGGTCCTTCCAGGGCGAAGGCGCGTCGCGAAGGGGCTCGGCCGGGCTCACGAGGTCAGCGCTGCAACCGCCGAGTCCTCGTCGGGGAAGATCGACGCGTACTGCGCCAGGCCCATGATGTGGAAGGTCTTCTCGATCGTCGGCGTCAACGAGCAGAAAGCCAGCTTGCCGTCGATCTCCAGCATCTTCTCGATGATCTCGATGAGGATCGAGATCCCGATCGAGTTCACAATCTTTGTGCCCGCGAGGTTGAGGAGGACGCACTTCTGCCCCTCCTCGATGAGGTCGTAGGCGACCTTGGCAATCTCCTCGCCCCCCTGATTGTTGATGTACCCCTCGGTGTACACCACCGCCAGGCCGTCCCGGCTGTCAAGGGTCACTTTCAGCATGTCCGCCATCGTCACTCTCCGCGATCTGCTCGATACTTGCTCATGATGACCGTCGTCCCCCCCGCGCTGGAGCGGATGTCGACCTCGTCCATCAGGCTACGAATAATCTTCAGACCCCAACCCCGCTTGCTCTCGGCTTTGAGCTTGTCCTCGATCTTTGGATCTTGGACCCCTTCGGGTTTGAAGCCGATCCCGGAATCCTCGATACGGATCTGCAGCTTATCGGGCTCCGAGTCCTTACCTAGTACGGAGAAAGTCAGCAGAACCTTCCCGTCCTGCGACTGACTGTGCTCGAACGCGTTGATACAGGCCTCGAGGACCGCCATGCGTACCTCGTCGATGCGATCCGGAGTCATGTCCATGAACTCCGCCAGGGCGGTCACGGTCCGACTCGCCGCGATCTCCATGTCCGGCAGCATCGGGAGAGTCAGAGTGACCTCCCTCAGGGTGGCAGTGCTCACCATAGGATTCGAGCGCTCTTCTCCAAGCGGGAACTCTATATTACGAGTCAGAACGAAAGGAAGAGCTGGAGCACATAAATAGCCACGGGAGCGATCGCGTCGTGAGCCAGGAGCCACACAAAGGCCGAGATGGTGGCTGCGGGCACGAGCACCCGGTTCGCGCTCTGGGGAACTGCGGTAACTCTGCGGATCGCGGCTAGCATGGGCTCTCTCCTCCTTGGAACGACTCCTTGTAAGAGCAAGGTCGCTGCCAAGTCCGAGGAATGCCAACCGGCAAAGCCGCAAGTTGTTGTCTTTCAGTAAGTTACGGCAACCCACCCGGAATCCGGGCAGGTCCTCGGCAGATCGCCGACGCGGCATAGTGCCGCACTCGGGTCTGTCGAGATGGCCTGGGACCCCCGCATAACCCCAAGAAGCCTCACCTGAGATCACGAAGGGGCGTTTTGTCGCATACGCGGCGTATCGCCGCATCAAAAACCTCGTCGCTGGAGTGTCCTGCGATCGACACCCAGCAATTCTGCTGCGCGGCTCTTGTTGCCGTCGGTCATCTTGAGGACGCGGGCAATGTGCCGGCGTTCAACGGCGTCGAGTTCCAGCGCCTCGGGACCGCTCGCCATCTCCTCGTCTCCGCGGAGCAGGGACTGGAGCAGTTCGGCGTCAACGCGACTGTCGGCCAGCGACAGCGCGGCTTCGACGAGATTCTTCAGCTCCCGAACATTGCCGGGAAAGTCGTGCGACATCAGCAGGGCCAGCGCGCTGCTGTCGAACCGCACCGGAGGCAGATTCTCCCGCTCGGCAAACTCAGCGGAAAACTGTCGAACAAAATGCGGAATATCCTCTCGCCGCTCGCGCAGCGGCGGCAGCGTGACCTCGACACCCTTGAGCCGGTAGTACAGATCCTCGCGGAAGGCCCCGGCCAGGACCAGCGCGTCCAGGTCCCTGTGGGTGGCCGCCACGAGCCGCACATCGATCGGCGTCGGGCGATCCGCGCCGACGCGGACAATCTCTCGCTCCTGGAGCGCTCGAAGCAGCTTGACCTGGACCCCGGCGTCGAGATCTCCGATCTCGTCGAGAAAGAGAGTTCCCATGTGTGCCAGCTCGAACTTCCCGCGCCGCGCCTCCACTCCGGTCGCAACGCCTCGCTCGATGCCGAAGAGCTCGCTCTCGAGCAGCGACTCGGGAAGGGCCGCACAGTTGACCGCCACCAGCGGGCCGCTTCGACCCGACATCAGGTGGAGGAGCTTGGCGATCAGCTCCTTGCCCGTGCCGCTCTCGCCGCGGACAACGACGCTGACTCCGCGCGGCGCCACCCGCTCGGCACGCTCGAGCGCCTGACGCATGGCCGCGGTCTGAGCCACGATCCTGTGCTCACTCAGCTGGGTCTGGAGCCTCCCCTTGAGCGCTCTGTTCTCCTCCTCGAGTTTGTCCCTCTCCACCTCGAGGTCCTGGACCTGCCGGGCACTGTCGAGGGCGACGCCCGCCAGCGCGGCAACGGAGTCGAGGAACCGACGATCCTCCACGGTGAAGCCGGAGACGTCGCCACCGCGTTCCTCCTTGTCGAACACGGCCAGGTAGCCCAGGAAGACGCCTTTGCCCGCAAGCGGGACCGCCACGAGCTCGCGATAGGTACGATCGGCAAAGAGGCCGTTCTGCCGCGCGATCGCCTCGCCCGCCGCCAACAGCTCCCGCCACAACGCCTCGCGCAGCAACCGGTCGCCGTCGACATTGGCTTCGGGCCAGCCGACGGCAGCAACCGCTTGCGCCGCGCCCCAGGCGTCCCGGGTGACGGTGATCGCCGCCGCCGGATCGAGGACGGCACAGACACGCTGCAGGAGCTCATCGACGAGCTCCTGCTCGGGCCGATGGGCGTGCAGCGAGACCGCCAGGTCGTACAGCGTCTCGAGCTGCAGCAGCCTGCGTTTCTCGGCGAGAGTCGAGTGCTGCGCCATGACAGGCCGGATCCTAGCAGCCGGCGACGACCTGCTGGCGTTCCGGGGCGACCGGGCCGCCGCGACAGTCCTTTCGGAAGGAGGGTCAGAGAACCCTGGAGAGATACTGTCCCGTGTCGCTCTTCGAGACGGCGACGACCTCCTCGGGCGTTCCGACGGCCACCAACAGGCCTCCTCCCTCGCCACCCTCCGGCCCCAGATCGATGACCCAGTCGGCCGTCTTGGCCACTTCGAGGTTGTGCTCGATGACCACCACGGTGTTCCCCTTCTCGACCAACCCGTGGAGGATATCGAGGAGCTTGCCCACGTCCTCGAAGTGGAGGCCGGTCGTCGGCTCGTCAAGCAGGTAGAGCGTCTGCCCAGTCGAACGCTTGCAGAGCTCTCGCGCCAGCTTCACGCGCTGGGCCTCACCGCCCGAGAGTGTCGTCGCCGGCTGGCCGAGCTGGATGTAGCCGAGCCCAACGTCATCGAGTGTCGCCAGGATCCGTTCGATCGCGGGGATGTTGGCGAAGACCTTTCTCGCCTCCTCCACCGACAGGCCGAGGATCTGTGAGATGTCGAGCCCTTTGTACTTCACCGCCAGGGTCTCACGCTCGTAGCGCTTGCCGCCGCAGACCTCACAGGTGACGTAGATGTCGGGCAGAAAGTGCATCTCGATCTTGATCTGCCCGTCGCCCTTGCAGGCCTCGCAGCGCCCTCCGGCGACATTGAAACTGAAGCGCCCCGGCTTGTACCCCCGCGTTCGAGCCTCCGGGGTCTTGGCCATCAGGTTACGGATGTGATTGAAGACATTCGTGTAGGTGGCCGGATTCGATCGTGGGGTTCGCCCGATCGGACTCTGGTCGATGGCGATCACCTTGTCGAGGTGCTCGAGTCCCGCAAGCTTGTCGTGCTCCCCCGGGACGTCCGAGGCACGGTAGAAGTGCCGCGCCAGCGCCTTGTAGAGAATGTCGTTGATCAGGCTGCTCTTGCCGGAGCCCGAGACTCCGGTGACCACCACCAGCAGACCGAGCGGCAGCTCGACGTCGATGTCTTTCAGGTTGTTGTGCCGCGCACCCTCGATGACCAGGCGAGCTTCGCCCGGCTCACGCCGCTCGGGTGGCACCGGCACCTCGCGGTCTCCTCGCAGGTACATCCCGGTCAAGGACCGCTCGTCGCTCTGAATCTGCTCCGGCGTTCCGGCAGCCACGATCTCGCCGCCGTGAAGTCCGGCACCGGGGCCGATGTCGATCACCCAGTCGGCGGCCCGGATCGTGTCCTCGTCGTGTTCGACCACGAGGACTGAGTTGCCCAGGTCCCGCATTCCCTTGAGCGTCCTCAAGAGGCGCTCGTTATCCCGCTGGTGTAGCCCGATGGAAGGCTCGTCGAGGACATAGAGCACGCCCATCAGCTTCGACCCGACCTGGGTCGCGAGACGGATTCTCTGGCTCTCGCCTCCGGAGAGCGTCCCGGAGGTACGGCTGAGGTTGAGATAGCCGACGCCGACATCGTCGAGAAACCCGAGGCGGTCGAGAATCTCCTGGACGACCTTGCCGGCGATCGCCAACTGCCGCCCGTCGAGCTCGAATCCGGCGAAGAACTTCCGCAGCTCCTCGATCGTCGTCGTCGACAGTTCGTCGATACCTCGTCCGGCCACCTTGACAGCCAGAGCCTCAGGCCGGAGTCGCCTTCCCTCACAGGCGGGACAAGGGCGAATCGCCATGTACTTCTCGAGTTCGGTCCGCACCCGCGCCGAGTCTGTCTCCTTGTAGCGACGAGCCAGTCTCGGAATCACGCCTTCGTAGTTGCCGCGCCAGCTGTAGCTCGACTTCTTCCCCTTGAGCTCGAAGTCGAGCTCCTTGTCGCCACTGCCGTAGAGCAGGATCTGGCGCACTTCCCGAGGGATCTCCTGCCAGGGCGTCTCGAGGGTGAACCCGAACTCCTCGGCGAGGGTGGTGATCATCTGACGCCCCCAGGACTTCGGCCCGTGACGCCAGGGAGCGACGGCTCCCGAATCGATCGAGCGCTCCCGATCGACGACCACCAGGTCCGGGTCGATCGCTCGCAGCGTCCCGAGCCCCGAGCACTCGGGACAGGCTCCGTAGGGACTGTTGAACGAGAACAGCCGCGGGGTCACCTCCGCCAGATTGGCGCCGCAGTTCACACAGGCGTAGTGCTGCGACAACGTCTCCTCCGGCAGACCGGAGGGCGCTACGATGATCAGCCCACCGCCGACCTTGAGCGCCGTCTCGATCGAGTCAGTGAGACGCTGGTCGACCCCAGGCTTCACCACCAGGCGGTCGACGACGATGTCGATGTCGTGCTTCTTCTTCTTGTCCAGCTCGGGGACACCCTCCGACAGATCGACGACCTTGCCGTCGATTCTCGCGCGAACGAACCCCTCGCGTGTCATCTGCCCCAGCTGCTTCTTGTACTCACCCTTCTTCCCCCTGATGTAGGGCCCGTAGAGGACCAGCCGCGTCCCTTCCGGCAGCACGAGAACGCGATCGACCATCTGCTGAACGGTCTGCGGCCTGACCTCGCTCCCGCACTCGGGGCAGTGAGGCTCTCCGATGGAGGCAAACAGCAGCCTGAGGTAGTCGTGGATCTCGGTGACCGTGCCGACCGTCGACCGCGGATTGCGCGACACCGACTTCTGCTCAATCGAGATCGCCGGCGACAGGCCGTCGATCGAATCGACGTCGGGCTTCTCCATCTGCTCGAGGAACTGCCTCGCGTAGGCGGAGAGCGATTCGACATAGCGCCGCTGACCCTCTGCGTAGAGGGTGTCGAACGCTAGCGAGGACTTACCGGACCCGGAAACTCCCGTCACAACCACGAGCTGGTTGCGCGGGATTTCCAGATCGACGTTCTTGAGGTTGTGCTCGCGGGCTCCGCGGACGACGATTGAATCCATAGGGCGCAGAGTCTACGGCACGTATCCGAAAGCGGTTCAACCGCCCTGCTGGTCCGTCTCCTCCGTTTCCTGCTCAGCCAGCCAACGACGCTTGAGGCGCGCCAGCGTCCGCGGTGTGCGATGGCCCAGCGTCCGGCGTATGTTCCGCCGCGCCTTGCCGGTGAAGATCGGCGTCGACGTGTCGATCGGCAGGGTCGTGCCAATGCCACCGGCGCCCCCGGTGATGAAAGGAACGTAGCTGACCAGAGGCTGCGAGTCGCCGAAGTGCCGGTTGATCGCGCGAATGAACTCGTTGGCGACAACAGCGTAGGAGAAGGGCGTGCCGTGGACGCCATCGAAGGAGAAGAGACCGCCGAGCAGATCCGTGGTGTAGCGAACGCCGGCAACGTTGAAACCACGGCGCTGCATGCGGTCGAACGTCCGGTGGATGTTGACCAACGCCGAGCCCGTCTCGTCCGCCACCGCCTTGATGATCCTGTTGTAGGCCGCCGCGCGCTCCTCGAGCATCTCCAACTCCTCGACGTTGAGCACCACGGTGTCGGGGAGCGGCACGCCCGTACCGCCGAGTTCCGCCGGCACCCCGTCGCCGCGAGCCAGCAGCACGCCGGCGCTGATCAGGACCTTGTCCTCAGGACTGAGGAATCCATCCGGCCCCAGCAACGGCACCGTCCGCCCCTCGAATCGAATCGGCTCCTGCGTCTCCGGATCGACGAGGAACGGCTTGATCGTGCTGACGAAGGGCAGGGCAGTCACGCCAGGAAGGTTGGCCAGAGCCATGTCGGCGCCCGTGGCGGCCAGCGCATCCGTGATCGCACGGAAATCGGCCTCGAACTCGTCGAGCGGAGTCAGTGTAATCCCGTCGACGACGATCCCACTCAACGCCGCTTCCAGCAGATCGTTGTTACCGATCCACAGTGTGATGAAGGTCGGGTCCTGCGCCACTGCCTGTTCCACCGCGGTCCCGCGCCCGCGAAGGACGAGCGTATGCCTGGCATCGGAGCCTCTATTCCTCAGCGTGTCGCTGACTTCCGCACCCGAAACCGCAAGGTTCTGATAGCTCGCCGCGGTGGTGTTGATCGGAACGCCTGCTCCCGGCTCGGGTGAGATGACCAGCGGACTGAGGCTCTTGAGCGTCAGGCGAGCCGGCATCCCCGGGTCCGAGACCAGAGGCTGCTCGAACGGCGCTGAGGATCTGGCCAGGTGGATCTGCCTCGGATAGCTGGCCAGCTGGCCGACCTCGCCGATACTGGAGCTGATGACCCCCATGGTCAGCGAGTCACCGAGCGCGACGTAGCGAGACATGTCGACGGCACCAGCCGGCACCGGCGCGAGGAGCAGGAGCGCCAGAATCGAGGCGCAGGCAATAGTTGTTGGCTTGAGTTGTTTCATCTCTTCCTCCAGGCGCTCTAGCGGTTCCAGGTGACACCGAAGAGCCAGACCGTCGTGTTGTAGGTCCCGGTGAAGTTGACTTCATTGTCGAGCGAAGTGCGCTCATCGAAGGGGAGGTACATCAGTGCGAGGTCGATTCCGGAGTTGCCCGGCGCCTGCCCCCATCCGAGAGTCACGCCGTTGCGGTCCGCATCGGGCAACAGCGGGCTCAGGTTCTCGTCACGGATCGGGCTCTCGTCGAAGACGTAGCCGAGGCGCCACTCCTTCTCACCTCGATTGACCCGCACACCGACGCGGTAGTTGTTCGACTCCTCCCAGTCCTGCACCAGGACGAGATCGTCCATCCCCTCTCGATCGAACTCGACCACGACATCGTTGAAGGTGGTCCAGCCGGCGAGGTTGGCATCTACCTCGACGAGGATGCTCTCGGTGACGGCGTAGGCGACGCCGAGACTCGCGGTGTCCGGAAAGTCGATGCCGGCGTGAATCGAAACGGGCGAACCGAACGGCAACGTGGCCGCGACCAGGTCGTCGAGCAGGGGCGAGCCCGACGGGACCTGCGTGAAGTTCGCGTCACCGTCGTAGTGCACCCTGATTCGGCTCCGGTAGCTGAATCCCCAGGTCAGCTTCTCAGTGACCTTGTGCAGAAGGCCTGCCTGCCAACCGAGAGCGTTCGAAAGATCGCCCTGCAGATTGACTCGGGCGACCTCCGCCGCTCGAAGCGTAAACGGGTCGATGAGCCCCTGGCTGCGATCGAGCTCGACCTCAGAGAACCGGGCGACGATGCCGAAGCCGGCGCTGAGGTTCTCGGTCACTCGCATCCCGATGTTGGGGGTGATGTCGAGAGTCTGAAGTGACGCTCGCGTGGTGAGGAAGCGACCCGGGTAGTCATCGTCCCACTCGGTCGTCAGCCCGAAGGGCGAGTTGATGCCTACGCCGAACTTCCACATGTCGCTCAGCGGCTTGATCCAGTAGGCGTGCGGCACGAACTCGCTGAGCGACTTCTGCTCTTCGAAGACGCCCGGCCCCGGGTAGGGGTCGGTGCCCGTGAACTCGGCCTCGGTCGCGGAGATATAGGTCAAACCGAGCTGGAACTCCGGTTCCTCGAAGAAGCCGAGGCCTCCAACGTTGTGGAACAGGGCCGAGCCATCGTCGGCTTGCGCCGTGAACGCGCCGGCCATGCCCATCGCCCGAGTCCCCTGCTCGAAGATACTGAAGCCGGAAGCCCAACCCGGTACCGACGCCAACCCGAGGAGAGCGGCACACAGGCCTGCTCGGACTCCTCCTTGCTTTCGCACCATGACTACTCCTTTGCTTTCGCCCTGCACTGCTCCGCGCCGACAGGCACCGGAGAGGAGGCACCCTACGCGAGCCGGTTTTCAGGTGTCAATCAGAACGTTGAGCGGCCGCGCTGCCGCCGTCCCGTGGACTGCTAGAATCACTTCATGACCGAACCACAAGCCTCCGAACGCCAAGCCGAGACACTGCAGCGCGTCGGCGAATACCTGAGCGAACTCTTCGAAGACCCGTTTCTCGACCCGGAGAACGAGCACTACTATGTTGGTTACGGTTCGACAGTGCTGGAGGTTTCTGTCGAGCCCTATGGTCCGGAAGAGACCATCGTGCGCATCACCGCCTATTGCGTCCAGAACGTCGAGATGCAGAGCGACCTGGCGATCGGGCTGCTCGAGCTCAATCACGAGCTTCCCTTCGGTGCCTTCGAACTGGTCGGCGGCGACATCTTCTGTTCGCACTCGCTCTTCGGCCGCGGACTCAATCGCAACGCCCTTCTGGGGGCGATCGCCGCCGTCGCCACGACGTCGGACGACTACGACGACCGGATCGTCGCCAAGTATGGCGGCAATACCGCTCTCGAGTTGATTCGCCAGACCGGCGGGCGGAAACAACGCCGCTCGCAAGGCCCTGACTCCGCGCCCGACGGGGACTAGCGTCTCTGGATCGCGGCCTCGGCCTCGCGATCCAGGATCCGTTTCTTGATGTCCTGTCGCTTGTCGTGCAGCTTCTTGCCGCGCGCCAACGCGATCGAGACTTTGATGTGGTTCCCTTTGAGGTAGACCGAGAGCGGGACACAGGTTTGACCCTGGATTGCCGTGCGACCATAGATCTTGTCTATCTCGCGACGGTTCAGCAGGAGTTTGCGCAACCGTTCCGGCTCGTGATTGGTCCGATTCCCGTGGGTGTAGGGGCTGACGTGGGCTCCGATGAGAAAGGCCTCCCCGTCCCGGATCTCGACGTGGCTGTCCTTGAGCTGGATCCTCCCCGCGCGAATCGATTTCACCTCGGTGCCAGCGAGCACGATGCCAGCCTCGAACGTCTCGAGAATCTCGTATTTGTGGCGGGCACGCCTGTTGCTCGCAAGCGAGCGGCCAGTCGCTGTTTTCTTTTCGCTCAAGGATGACCTCTGGGCTTCTGGGCCCGGCTGGGGCGCTATTGTCTCTCATCGAGCGCTTCGACGTCGCGAACGCGTCCAAACGGCTCTCGAGGGCCCTCAACTGTTAGAGTTCACTGCGATGCGCCTCTACTGCTGCGGCCTCGTCCTGATGGCCCTTGCCGCTCCTCTCTGCGCTGAGGAGCCTCATCTCTCCGACGTCAGGGTCGCGCTCAACGCCCATAATGTCGAGGTCAGTTTCGAATTGCGAGAGGCCTTCTCCGATGAGACGCTGGACCGCATCCAGACCGGACTCCCGACCGGCTTTTCCTTCAATTTCCGGCTCGACCGCGCGCGAAAACGGTGGTTCAACACCAGCCTGGCCGAGTGCACACTACAGGTCGTCGCGATGTACAACGCCGTGACCGCCGAGTACCTCGTCAACTACAAGCTCGACGGGGAGCTCATCGAAAGCCGTGTCGTGCGAGAACGGGGAGACCTCGAGCTGGCGTTGACGAGGTTCGAAGGGGTCTCGATCTTCAATCTGGACGAGATCACCGAAGAGGACCGGATGTTCGTGCGGGCGAGGGCCGACCTCGGCTCGAAGACGAACTTCCTGTTCCTGCCGACCCGGATCACCACCGACTGGTTCCGTTCGCGCAGATTCCGGCTGGCCGACGAGGCAGGCTGATGGCCCTCACCCAGCAGGTCAAGGAGCGCAGCAGGGATAACCGCTGGATCGTCGGCGGCCTGCTCCTGCTCCTCATCGTTCTCACCGGCCTCTTCTACCTGGTTCAGAGGACACGGGACCTGCCGCCCGAGTTGATGACCAACCGCGTCCTGCTCTTCGCGGTCTGGAGCATCAACCTCCTGCTGGTCGTCGCGATCAGCTTCGTCCTGGCCCGCAACTTCTTCAAGCTGGCGATCGAACGCCGGGCCAAGGTCCTGGGCTCGAAGTTCAAGACCAAGCTGGTGATGACCTACATCGCACTCTCGCTGGTGCCGGTGGTCCTTCTCTTTGCCTACGGTACCCGGCTGCTGCAAGGTTGGCTGGACCGCTGGTTCGACGAGCCGGCGATCGAACAGATCCTCGACCAGGGATTCGCCGTCGCCCAGGAGTTCAACGAGCAGATGCGCCAGGCGCGACTGCGCGATGCCCGCAACGTCCTTCTGGAACTGGAGGGCTTCGACCTGACCAGCGCTCGACGCCGCGCCCAGCTCAATGACCTGCTGACCGGCGAGCTCGAGCGGCGCGAGCTGGCGGCCCTGGCGGTCTACAACGGGACCGACTTCGTCCACGCCGTCGTCAGCTCACAGTCGAACATCGGTGATCTCCCGGATCTCGATCGCGAGTTCATCGTCCGCGCGCTGCAGGACGGGTCGGGGTCGATGATGCAGGCCGCCACCCTCGGCAGCGACCGGCTAGTCATCGGCGCGGTGGCCGACGAGAGCGGCGAGGCGCCTCGAAGACCTCTGGTCATCGCCATCAGCCTCCTCGACCCGGAGATCGTGCGGCAGAGCGAACGAGTCATCCAGGCTCATCAGGGCTTCGACCAGTTGCAGTTCCAGAAGGACGAGATCCGGGCGAGCTTCTTCCTGTCCTTCCTCATGGTCACGCTGTTCATCCTCCTCGCGGTCACCTGGGTCGGCCTCTATCTGGCCCGTCGAGTCACCCAGCCCATCGACGCCCTGGCGGAGGCCACCCGTCGGGTTTCCAGTGGTGAGCTCGACTACCGCGTGGAGGTCGACGCCGGAGACGAGCTCGGCGTCCTCGTCGACTCGTTCAACAACATGACGACGGCGCTCGAGGAGTCGACGCGCGACCTGACCAACGCCAACCGACAGCTCGCAGAAGAGCGGGCGGTGATCAACACGGTGCTGCAGAGCACGGCCGCTGGCGTGATCGCCGTCGACGATCGTGGCCAGGTACTCGCCTTCAACGGCGCGGCGCAGAAGATGCTGCGCCAACGCGATACCGAGTTGATCGACCGCTCGATCCACGAACTCTGGGCCGACACCGAGCGCGCCCGACTCGCCGCTCTCTTCGATGATGCCGCGGTTCGCGATGGCCGCCTCGTCCGCAGTGTCCGGCTGATGATCGGAGGCGATTGGAAGACGCTCGAGGCCAGAGTCGCTGCGCTGCGCCAGCCCGAGGGCCAGTTGCGGGGCCACGTCATGGTCATCGAAGACCTCACCGAGTTGATCCACGCTCAGCAGCGGGCCGCCTGGAACGATGCGGCCCGCCGGATCGCGCACGAGATCAAGAATCCGCTGACCCCGATCAAGCTCGCCGCCGAGCGGCTCCTGCGTCGGCACCGCACCGGGGACCCCGAACTGGGTCAATCGCTCGAGGACGCGGTCGAGATCATCGTGCGCGAAGTCGGTGAGATGCAGAGCATGGTCGATGAATTCTCGCGTTTCGCCCGGATGCGGCGCCCTCAGCCCGCCGAGGTCGATCTCGAGCGTCTCGTCGAGGAGACCCTGCACCTCTACGACGGACTCAAAGAGGGGGTCGAACTCAGCGGAGCGGTGCAGTCCGAGGCGGCTCAGGCCTGGCTCGACGGCGAGCAACTGAAACGGGTCCTGATCAACCTCATCGACAATGCCGTCGAGGCGATCGAGGGCCCCGGATCGGTCGACGTCTCGGTCGAGCTCAGTAACGGGTCCCTGCGAATCCTGGTGGCCGACACCGGCCGCGGGATTCCGCTCAAAGCTCGCGAGAAGCTCTTTCTTCCGCACTTCTCGACCAAGGGGCGGGGCACCGGGCTCGGGTTATCCATCGTTCGGCGGATCATCGCCGAGCACCACGGCACCATCCGCGTGTCGGACAATCAGCCGACCGGCACCGTCTTCACGGTCGAAATCCCGCAGGGCTGATCGATATCAGCCGAGCTCGAAGCTCAGGATCCTGGGATCCGTGAGGCGATCGAGCAGCGGCACGTCGACGAAAGTCAGCAGGGCGAGAGTGCCGACGAGGAGGACGAGAACACCCATCAACGCCTTCTCCGTGAGCAGCTTCTCAGGCTTCTGCGCCGTCGAGTCGGGCTTCAGGCCGACGTTGAGATACGCGGCAAAGAGAACCGCGAACAGCGGCATGGAGAGGATGTACTCGATGCGGTACTTGATGAGGAAGACCGCCAGAAAGAAGGCGGCCATCTGGGCGCATAGAAAAGCAGCGATCAGCAGCCTGGGCTCTGTATAGGTCCGAAATGAACGTCGGTAGAGGGCGAGGGCCTCGAGGCTTCCGGCGACGTCCGCCGCGCGAAACTCCGCGAAGCGTTTGACTGCCATGAGAAAGGCGCCCCCCATCCAGTACGCGATGAGAAGACTGCTGGGCGGCAGCGTCGTCGGCGAGACCATCGCCCAGCCCAGGGTCAGCCGGATCGGGTTGTTGACCGCCTCGGTCAGGACATCCAGGTACGCCGTGTCCTTGGTACGTATCGGCGGCACGTTGTAGATCAGGGCGCTGAAGAGAAACGCCGCAATGCAGAAGACGAAGAGGCGGGATACAGCGCCGGCGGCCACGACGGCGAGGGTGGCCAGAAGCGCGTACTCTGCGACCACTATCCACGGAGAGAGCCTCCGGGTGACCGCCGGCCGCGCCGACTTGCTCGGGTGGTGCAGATCCGAAGCCGCGTCGAGCCACTCGTTGACAACGTAGTTGGCCGAAGCCGCGAGACAGGCCGAGAGCATTCCGATGAGGAATCGTCGGGCCACCAGACCCGGATCTTCCGGCTGTGACAGGTAGGCGAGAACCACACCCGGCACGATGAAGATGTGCTTGATCCAGTGGTCCGGGCGCCCCATGGCAACGTAGTGCCGCAGCGACGCCCGCGGCCTGTCCTCCCCATGTGCGTGTAGACCCCTGGCAGGAACCTTCTCGTTGTCTGCCATGGCTCTTAGACTACCCTCTACTCTCATCCGCTGTCGCGGCCACCCCATCGTTCTCCCTGCACGCTCCCGGGCGACCTATAATCCGGTCATGACGCCGCAGGAGACGATCCAGCAGGAACTGACCGTGGCCATCAAGGCGCAGGATCGCGAACGAGTCGCGACCCTGAGACTGTTGCTCTCCGCGCTCAAGAACGAAGCCATCGCACACGGCGCCGAAGTCGATGATGCGGGCTTCATGAAGCTCGTGCAGAAGTCCATCAAGCAGCGCCGTGAAGCGGCGGAGCTCTACGACAAGGGCGGCCGCGACGAGTTGGCCGCCAAAGAGCGCGGCGAAGCGAAGATCCTCTCCGGGTACCTTCCGCCGCCGGTGGACGAGAGCGAGATCCGAACAGCCATCGAAGCGTTCATCAACGCCGAAGAGCTGGCCGGGCCGCAGGCCATCGGCCGCGTCATGAAGGAAATGACCTCGAGGTTCTCCGGACGCGCGGACGGCGCGACTCTTAGCAGGATCGCGCGGGAAGTGCTCTCCTAGCCCCGGCGGGCGGGTCCGATGCGTCGGGTCATCATCGGCACCGCCGGTCATATCGACCACGGCAAGACGAGACTTGTCGAGGCCCTCACTGGGATCGACTGCGACCGCTGGGCCGAAGAGAAGCGCCGCGGGATCACCATCGACATCGGCTTCGCGCACATCGACGAGGGTGACCTGCAGCTCGGCTTCGTCGATGTGCCGGGCCACGAGAAGTTCCTGCACAATGCCCTGGCCGGCCTGGGAGGCATCCGCGTCATGCTCCTCGTGATCGCCGCCGACGAGGGTGTGATGCCGCAGACCCGGGAACACCTCTCCGTCTGCGAACTGCTCGACATCCCGGCCGCTGTGGTCGTCCTGACGAAGTCCGACCTGGTCTCCACCGACCGTCTCGCAACCGCCCGCGAGGAGGCCACCGCCCTTCTCGCCTCGTCTCGTTTCGCCGAAGCGGAGATCCTCGCCGCATCCAGCCGGTCGGGCGAGGGCATCGCTGAGTTGCGGGAGCGGCTCGGCGCGATCGGAAACGAGTATGCGCTCGCTCCGGATCCTCGCCGAACGACTCGCCTGCCGATCGACCGAGCCTTCCTGGTCAAGGGGCGTGGCCTCGTCGTCACCGGCACGCTGGCTGCCGGAGCCATCGACGATGGTGCCGAGCTGGAGGTCTCGCCGACCGGGGAACGGGCCCGGGTCCGCGGTATTCAAGTCCACGGCGAGGAGCGTGAGCGAGCCGAAGCAGGCGAACGTGTCGCTCTGCAACTGGCCGGGCTCGGCCTCGACGCGGTCGCCCGGGGGCGACAGCTCATCGAACCGCACAGCCTGTCCCCTGCCAATCGCTGGGTCGCCCGCCTGAACCTGTTACCCGACACGCCCAAGGCCCTCACCGGGGCGAACTCCATGCGCCTGTACCTCTTTTCGGCTGCCGTCGTCGCCCGGGTCCGCCCGCTTGCCCACCCCATCGAGCCCGGCGGATCGGGCCTCGCCGAGATCCGTCTCGCCAGTCCGGTCGCCGCGGCACGTGCCGATCGCTTCATCCTGCGCCGCCCCTCGCCGGCTGCCACAGTCGGCGGCGGGGTCATCCTCGACCCGCTGTGGCGGCCCCACCGTGCGACCCGACTCGCCCGCGCCCTCGAACTGCTGGAGAAGGACGATGCGGAGGCTCTACGCCTATGGGTCGAAGAGGCCGGCGAGGGCGGAGCCAGGGCTCAGGAACTGGCGGCCAGACTCGGCTTCACGCTCGAGGCCACCACCGAGGCGCTGGCGCGCCTGGCCGAGCCGGGGAAGGTCGCCCGAGTCCACGCAGGGCCGGGGCACGAGGAGCGCTGGATGACCGGCTCGGTCTTCAGAACCGTCGAGCAGCGAGCGAAGAGGGTCCTGCGTCAGTATTTCGCCGCCAACCGCATGAAGCAGTCCATGTCTCGTGCCGAGGCCGTGGCCGCGATTCTGCCCGGCAGGGGTGCTGAGCTCGCCTCAGCCCACCTCCGGTGGCTGGAGCAGCAGAAGGTCCTGGAGGTTCACGGCGACAAGGTCTCCCTGCCCGGGCGAGGAGCCGAGCTGACAGGGGGCGAATCGAAGCTGGCGGTTCAGATTCTCGCCGCCTACCAGGCTGCAGGGCTCAAGCCGCCGGCACCCTCGGAGGTGCGTGCCGCACTCGGCGCCAAGGCTCAGATTCTCGATGGCATTCTCAGCCATCTGCGGGAGCAGGGGAAGATCCAGCTCCTTCCTGGAGGGCTCCTCATCGCGTCGACCGCCATCGAGGGACTTCGCACGGAGCTCGAGCAGAGTGAGGCCGAGCGCCTGACCGTAGGCGAGTTCAAGGAGCGCTACGACCTCAGCCGCAAATGGGCCATCCCCCTGCTCGAGCATCTCGACTCGATCGGCGCGACCCGCCGCATCGGGAACGAACGACAGATCCTCCGAAGGAGCAAGCCATGATCGTGGAAATCACCGGCCGCTACACCGGCAATCTGGGCACTCTCATGGTTCACGGACCGTCCGGCGCCACCCTTCGCACCGCCGCCCCGGTCGACAACCAGGGTGACGGCAGCACCTTCTCCCCGACCGATCTCGCCTCTGCGGCCCTGGCCTCGTGCATGGTCACCCTGATGGCCATCGAGGCTCGGAACCTCGACATCGATCTGGCTGGTCTGACTTTCAGGCTGGAGAAGCACATGGCTTCAGAGCCGCGACGCATCGAGAGGGTCCCGATCCGAATGGAAATGCCCGCGGGGCTCGACCGCGAGCAGAGGAGACGTCTCGAAGACGCCGCCCGCGGCTGCCCTGTCTGTCACTCGCTCGACTCGGGTGTGGAGAAGACGGTCGACTTCGTCTATCCAGACCAGACTTCCGGCTAACGCGGCCGCGCCTCAGGCCTTGGCGTCGAACCAGGTCTGTCCCACGGCGGCATCGACGACCAGCGGCACCTTGAGACTCGCGACGCCCTCCATCTCGGAGCAGACCAGAGCACGAGCGGCCTCGACCTCGTCGGCAGGTACCTCGAGGACGAGTTCGTCGTGCACGGTCAGGAGAAGCTCGACTTCGGGCATCTCCGATCGCAGACGAGTTTCCACCGAGACCATCGCCTTCTTGAGAAGGTCCGCAGCCGTCCCCTGAATCCTCGCGTTGATCGCCATCCTGCGGGCGTTCTCGCGCACCGCATGATTGCGTGCCTGGAGCTCCGGTAGCCAACGCACACGCCCGTAGAGGGTCTCGACCTTGCCCTCGGCCTCCGCCCGCTCGACCGTCGACTCCATGTAGCCCTTCACGCCGGCGTACTTCTCCAGATAGGCGTCGATGAACTGCTGCGCCTCGCCGCGGGGTATCCCCAGGTTCTGACTCAGGCCGAAGGCGCTCATGCCGTAGATGATGCCGAAGTTGATGACCTTGGCGGCGCGGCGCTGCTCGGAGGTCACCAGTTCGGGCGCCATGTCCATGACCACGGCGGCCGTCGCCCGGTGAATGTCCTCACCCGCCTCGAAAGCTGCAATGAGGGCCGCCTCCTCGGCGATGTGCGCCAGGACCCTGAGCTCGATCTGGCTGTAGTCGGCGACCAGCAGCATCCTCCCCTCCGGCGCCACGAACGCCTTGCGGACCCGGCGTCCCAACTCGGTGCGGATGGGGATGTTCTGCAGGTTGGGATTCGAAGACGACAAGCGTCCGGTGGCCGCTACGGCCTGGTCGTACCGCGTGTGTACGCGGCCGTCTTCGGCCACCATCTCGGGTAGAGCATCGACGTAGGTCGACTTGAGCTTCGAGATCTCGCGATAGTGGATCAGCTTCTCCGCCAGCGGAAACCCCTTCAGCGCCAGCTGGTGCAACGTCTCGGCATCGGTCGAAGCGCTCTTCGTCTTGCGGGTGCGCTTGAGGACCGGGTAGCTCAACTTCTCGAACATGATCTCGCCGAGCTGGCCGGGCGAGTTGATGTTGAACTGCTCGCCGGCGATCTTGTAGATCGCATCCTCGAGGGTTTCGAGTTCACCTCCCAGCTCACTCGACATGGCGGAGAGAAAGCCCGTGTCCAGAGCGATGCCCGCCTCCTCCATTCGCATCAGAACCGGTATGAGCGGCTCCTCCAGCTCGCGATAGACCGTATCCAGCGATTCAGCCTCGAGCTCCTGGCGCATCGTCTCGACCCAGCGCCGAGGCAGATCGACATGCTCCGCTGCGTAGACCGCGAGCCCGCGGCCGCCGAGCGCCGGATCGACGCCCTTGTCCCAACCCGCTTCCTTGGGCGTGACGGTCTTGTACTGCAGCCGATCCAGAGCGACGTGCGGTAGAGCGTGCCCCCTCAGGGCAGGCCGCAGCACGTACGACATCAGCATCGTATCGTCGAGCCGGGACGCGATTTTCGACTCGGCGCCGGCGTAGCGCAGGACCTCCTTGAGGTCGTGCCCGACGAAGACCCGCTCGGCATCGCCCAGCCATTCGCGAAGTGTCGCGACAACGCTCTCGCTCACTCCCTCGTAACGGAAGTCAGCGAAGCCCACTTCCCCCTCGGCGGCGCCGACGGCCAATCCGGCCAGCGAGGCTCCGTGGCCGACCAGCCCGACCCAGACCTCGTGTGGCAGCTTGCCTGCGAACTCCTGCCAGGCGGCTGGGCTCGAGATCTCGGTCGCGGGCTCCACTTCGACGGTCTCGCCACCGGCCCCGGCATCCAACTCCTCGAGCAAGGATGTGAACTCCATCGCCCGAAAGAGCTCTGCCAGAGCTTCGTTGTCCGCCGTGTCGTAGCGCAGCGCCTCGGGGTCGAAGGGAACGTCCAGGTCGGTGTGGATGGTGACGAGCTGCTTCGAGAGCTCGGCGTCCTCCCGGTGCTCTTCGAGATTGGCCCGGTATCGCTTGCGCAGCCGGTAGGTCATCTGCTCTACCTCTTCCGTGCGTGCCAGCAGATCTTCGAGCGTGCCGAAGTCCCGGATCAACTCGACAGCACCCTTGCCCCCGATGCCCTTGACGCCGGGAACGTTGTCCGAGGTATCTCCCTGGATCGCCAGCACGTCGACAACCTGCGTCGGCGGCACGCCGAAGTCCTCTTCCACCTGCGCCGGGTCGTAGACCTTGTCGCGGCCGGTATGCATGAGGAAGACCTGGCTGGTCACCAACTGCATCAGGTCCTTGTCGGCACTCACCAGGAAGACGTCGTAGCCCGCCTCCGAGGCTTTGCTCGCGAGTGTTCCCAGAACGTCGTCCGCTTCGTACTTCTCCATCTCCAGGATGGGGATCCGGTAGGCCTCGATCGCCTGGCGCACCCAGGGGATCTGCGTTTTCAGGTCGTCCGGCATCGGCTTGCGATTGGCCTTGTACTCGGCGTACTGCTCCTTGCGCACGGTGTCGCTCGAGACATCGAGGGCAACTCCGATCAGTTCGGGCTGCTCCTCGCGCAGGAGCTTGCGCAGCATGTTGATGAAACCGTAGACGGCATTGGTCGGCTCCCCGCGGGAATTCGACAGCTCGCGAATTGCGTGGAACGCGCGAAAGATGTTCGAGTAGCCGTCGATCAGGAAGAGCCGCGGGCGTTTGGCTGACATGGAGCGGTCATTCTATGCTCGTTCCCACCGCGGCCCTCGCCTGGGAGGCCGCCCTGAGGCAAAAGGAGCGAGGATGGACCGAATACTGGAGATGTTCAGTCTCATGGGGCTGGGTTCGTGGCTCGCGATGGGACTCCTGGCCGGCCTTGCCGCCCGATTCCTTCTGCCCGGCAAGGACAAGGCCGGCTGCTTCTCGACGGTGCTGATCGGCGTCGTCGGCGCCCTTGTCGGTGGACTGCTCGCGACCTGGCTCGGTTTCGGGGGACTCTCAGGCTTCGACCGGAGGAGCTTCGTCGTCGCCACGCTCGGTTCCCTCGTGCTGCTGCTCCTGCGGCGGGTTCTGCGGTCCAAGGAAGAACCGGAGTAGGCAGGCCCGTCTTGCCGCCGTGACGCCTCATTTGCTAGCCTCGCGCAGCTTCAACGGCCCCAATGACGGAGGAAATCGGAATGCGCGTCTCGACTCGAATTGCAGCGATCGCTTCACTCGCCTGTCTGTCCGTCACTGCTGCAGATGCCCAGAGCCGCCCACGTAGCGCCTCGGAAGTGGCTGCACGAAAGGCAGTGAGCCAGAAAGTCCGCGCGGCGCGGCCCTCCCGCAACCCGGACGGCGGCAACGTGATTCGCTACGATCCGGGAGCGCCCACAGGCACGCGCCGAACCAGTGCGGGGTACTACTACTTCGGCAATGTCTTCGACACGCAGAGCGGCTCCCCCCTCTCTGCCGGAACCCTTTCCGGCGTCTCCTGGTTCCAGGGCGACGTCGGCGGAGGGAATGACGGCAGCGTCGGTAACGTCGGATTCGTCATCACCCACGCCGGTGGCTCGGCTCAGTTTCTCAACGCCACCGGAGTCATGTCGAGCACCACCAATGCGGTGATGCTGACGCTTTCCGTCACGCCTCCCTTCTTCATCGGTTTCTACGCCGTGAGTCCGGCCGCCGCGCAGCAAGGCAGCTTCGGAGACATCGGCTACAACACGGGCTCCACCAACAGTCAGGGATTCCACGCCAACCAGCGCGACTTCTCTGGCTCGGGCAGCGCGCCGCTCACCGTCTCGAACGCCGCAGTGCGCGCTCTAGGTGGTGTCGCAATCCCCGTGGAGCTGTTGGAATTCGAAGTCGACTAGACCGAGTTCGGTAGCGGTCGCGCCTCCCGGTAGACTAGGTGGCGTGAAACGAACGACACTTGCAGGGCTCGCCCTGTTCGCCTGTAGTCTGCGGCTCGGGGCTGTCCAGCCCGAGATCCTCGAATTGCGCAATCGCGCTTTCGCCGAGTTGGAAAACGAGCAGCCGGCCAATGCCGCCGAGCTCTACCGTCGGCTGATCAAGGCGGTGCCGGACGATCCGTTGGGCCATGCCAACCTGGCAATCGCCGCGTTGCGACAGCAGCAGTTCGAAGAGGCGCTGGCCTCGATCGATAGGGCACTCGCACTCGATGCGGGTTCGGGACGGCTCCTGACCATCAAGGGTGATGTCCTGCAATGGAGCGGCGACAGCGACGAAGCCCTGATCTTCTATCGGAAGGCGGCCGAAGCCGCGCCGGAGGACATCGAGGTCCAGTACGCCCTCTACCGCCACCTGACGACGGTATCGCGAGAGCCCGATGAGCCCCTCATTGACCGCACCCTGGCCCGTCTCGTGGCGATGCGCCCCGAGAACCTCCTGGTCCTCTTGCAGCAGGGGCGTCGCGCTCTCGCCGCCGGAGACCGCAAGACCGCCAGTGGCGCCTTCCTGAGAATCGGGGATCTGATCTGGCAGGCGCCCACCGGATCGGATCGACTGCATCAAGCCGTGATCGATGCCCTCAAGTCAGCCGACATGTCGGCCGCGGCCCTCCCCGCCCAGCGACTCGAGAACGTCCTCAAGATCACCGCGATGTACCGGGAGAGCCTGCGGGAGCTCAACACCGGGATCCAGGGGATCCCGCTCGAGCGTCTTGTGAACGAGCCACCAGTGACAGGTTTCGGCGATCCCGGCAAGGTCGAGTTCGTCAGTGCGCACTGGGCCGAGACCGCCGGCGTAGGCTCAGCTCTTGTCGCGGGGGACTTCGACGACGACCAGCGTTCGGACATTGCCCGCATCACGGCCCTCGAGCCTTCGCAGTTGGAGGTTCGCTTGTCGAGTGCCGATCACGCCGTCTCGCAAGCCCTGCCGGCCGATGGCATCACCGGCCTTCTGGCTACCGATCTCGACAACGATGGGTCGGTCGACCTCGTCGGTTTCGGACCGAAGTCGGCACGCTACTGGCGCGGCTCGATGGAAGGGACGTTGACCGACGCCACTGCCGATTCGGGCTTCGGCGACGCAGTCGCCACCGCAGCGGCGGTGATCGACTTCGATATCGAAGGAGACCTCGATCTCGTCATGGTGAGCGACCGGCTCGAGCTCTACCTCAATTCCCTTCAGGGTGCGCTGGTACCGGTAGGCTCGAAGGTACTGCCAGCAGTCGACGGGCCCTCCACATCGATTGTCGCCTCCGACCTCGACCGCGACGGCGATCTCGATCTGGCTCTCGCCGGGGCAGATGGGATTCGTCAACTCGACAACCTTCGCCAGGGCCAGTTCAAAGACCGAACGGAGGGTTCGGGCCTGGGCGGAGTCACCGGAATCCGAAGCCTCGTCAGCGCCGATCTCGACGATGACGGCTACCCGGAGCTCGTCGCAGCCGGCACCGGCGTCGAGGTGCTCCACAACGATCGGGGCCGTTTCTCGCCCTGGCCGGCGGCTGCGGGTCTGCGAACATCGGCCGAATTCGCTTCGGTCGCAGCCTTCGATGCAGACAACGATGGGAGGCTCGACCTCGCCCTGGCCGGATCGGCGGGAGTCGTTGTGGCAGGCAACCGAGGAGACTCTTTCGCCTTCCTACCCATTGGCGGCGGCCCCGGAGAGACGACGGGACTGGTGCCAGCGGACCTAGACGGCGACGGGGATCTCGACCTCGTGAGTCACGGGCCGGCCGGTCTCTATCGATTGGTCAACGAGGGAGGCAACAGCAATCGCTGGCTGACCGTGCGACTCCGCGGCCTCACCAAGGGCAACAGCAAGAACAACGTCTTCGGGGTCGGCTCGGTAGTGGAGGTGCGGACCGGCGGGGCCTACCAGTTCCGTGAGGCCGCGGGAGACAGCGTGCACTTCGGGCTCGGCTCAGCCACCGGCGCGGATCTCCTCCGGGTCGAATGGACCAACGGCGTGCCGCAGAACCGACTCGACCCGCAGCTGAACCAGTGGATCGTCGAGGAGCAGCTGCTCAAAGGGAGCTGTCCGTTCCTCTATGTCCTGGCCGACGGGGAGATGCGCTTCGTCACAGACCTGCTCTGGAATGCCCCGGCGGGACTGCCCGTGGCGCCTGGCGTCTACGCCCCGGCCGACCCGACCGAACTCGTGGTCGTCGGCGAGGTAGAGCCGACGGACGGTCGCTGGGACCTGCGGATCACCGAGGAGCTCTGGGAAGCCGCGTTCTTCGACTACGTACGACTCTGGGTCGTCGATCATCCCGACTCGGTCGAGGTCGCCACCAACCTCAAGGTCGGAGCCGGTGGGCGGGACGATCGCGTGCTGGGGTCTCACGACATCCGGCCCGTCGTGGCAGCCTGGGATGCGAGCGGAAGCAACGTCACCGAGACGGTGGCTCGACGCGATGATGTCTACGCAGACGGCTGGTCGCCGAGCCCGTATCAGGGCGTCGCCAGCGAACCCTGGGCCTTCACCTTCGACCTCGGAACGGCGCCCGACGGCCCGATCCGCCTCCTCCTCGATGGCTGGATCTTTCCCGCCGATGCCAGCCTCAACCTGGCGGTTGCTCAACGCACCGACCTCAGCGCCCCGATGCCGAGACTCGAAGTCGAGACCCTCGAGGGATGGCAGCCCCTGCTCGCGTCGATGGGCCATCCGGCCGGAAAGACCAAGACCCTCGTCGTGGACACGCCTCCGCTGCCGCCCGGAGCCTCGAGGCTGCGGATCGTCTCCGGCCAGTGGTTGTCGTGGGATCGGATCGCATGGACCTCGGCGCCCGCCGACGATTCGCTCCGCGTCGCCGCTCGCCTCGCCCCGGCGACGGCGCAGTTGGCCTATCGGGGATTCTCCGCCATCGAGCGGCTTGCCCCCAATGCTCCTCACAGCTTCGACTACTCGAGGGTGACGACCGAGTCTCCCTGGCTGGTCTTCCCGGGTCACTACACCCGCTACGGAGAGGTCGCTGAACTACTGGCCGAGAGCGATGATCGATCGGTCATCCTCGCAGCCGGAGACGAGATGCGACTGATCTTCGATGCCACCGACCTGCCGGAGGTCGCCCCGGGTTGGCGGCGGACCCTGGTCCTGGAGAGTCATGGTTGGGACAAGGACGCAGACCGCAACACCTATGCCGGGGACCGGGTCGAACCCCTTCCCTTCCGTGCCATGGAGCAGTACGGAGAGCCGTTCCCCGACACTCCCCACCTCGAGACCTACCGGCGTGAGTGGCTCACCCGGGAGGTCACGGACACCCAGAAGTAGGTCGGTTCAGCCGTCCAGGCGAACGGACGCCTCACCGACACCGACTTCGACGTGAACCCGGGCCTCGCCTGGGCCGTCACGCCAGCTGCTCTCGCTACCGATGAAGAACGAGCGTTCGTCTCGGACCCAGCCCTTGGGCCCGAGGAGCTCCGTCTCGCCGATTCCAGCGTCGAGGAAGACCGAGCGCACCGCGTCGACCGACATGTCGACAGAAGCCTCGCCGACGCCCAGATCGACCTGCAGGTCGGCAGCCAGGCCCTCGATCACAAGCTCGCCGACGCCCATGTCCACCCGCAAGGGACGGTCCGCGGGCTGCTTCACCCGGGCCTCGATCTCCAGATCGTCCCACCACTGCCATTTCGAATGAGGCTCGATCTCGACGTAGAGCGTGCCGCGGCTCTCGTCGATGTCGAGCTCGATCTGCTCTGCGGTGTCCTCGCAGCGTGCCCGGCGGCGGCCCTTGCAACGAATCTCGACGACGATCTCGAGAGTGTCGCCGTCGACTCCGACGATCTCCAGTTCACCGACAGGGAAGTCCAGGCGCACCTCCTGATCGGAGGCGACTTTCGCCCGTCCCTCGATGACCCGCGGCTCGGCCGCAGAGGCCGCTCCGGCCGCGGCCAGACATGCAATTCCCATCACGATCGATCGCTTCATCATCTCCTCCGTCCTCATAGCCGTCACTACGGGACCTCGGCCGGGAAGTTTCGCCGTCAGGACTCGAGCAACGCACGGAAGGCCGCCTCATCGAGTGTCTGGACTCCGAGCTTGACCGCCTTGTCGAACTTGGACCCGGGGCTCTCACCCACGACAACGTAGCTGGTCTTGCCACTGACCGAGGAGACCAGGCGACCACCACGCGCTTCGATCTCACCGCGGGCCTCGTCGCGAGTCATGCTCTCGAGTCCCCCGGTCAGCACGAACTTGAGCCCCTCGAGAATGCCCGTGGGGCGACTCGCCGGCTCACTCTCGATCAGGCTCACGCGCCCGTCCAACAGCGAGTCCACCAGCTCGACGTTGTGAGGCTCGGTGAAGAAGCCGGCGATGGCCTCTGCCATGATCGGCCCCACCCCTTCGACCGCCTGGAGTGTCTCCACGTCGGCCGCGCGCAGTGCCTCGAGCGTGCCGAAGTGTCGGGCCAGCTGTTTGGCTACCGTGGCGCCGACCTCCGGAATTCCAAGGCCGAAGAGGAAGCGGTGCAGCTCGACATTCGCCGCCTTCGCCAGCCCCTCCACCAGGGCCGTGGAAGACTTCTCCCCGAAGCCCTCGAGGGGCATCAGCTGGTCGGCCTTCACATCGAAAAGATCGGGCAGGCGTTGAACGAGCTTCTCGTCCACCATCAGGCGAGCCGTCTCCTCGCCGAGGCCCTCGATGTCGAGAGCGTTGCGCGAGCCCATGTGGATGATCCTGCCGGCGAGCTGTGCCGGACAATCGAGGCCGTTGGGGCACAGAGTAAAGGGCCCGCGCTCGACCAGTGCGGTGGCACAGGAGGGGCAGACCTCCGGCATCCGGAAGGCACGGCCCCGGCGGCGCCCCTTCTCCGGAATCCTCTCGACCACCTGGGGGATCACATCTCCGGCCCGCTGGACGCGCACCTTGTCACCTTTGCGCAGCCCTTTCCTCTCGACCTCTTCCCGGTTGTGGAGGGTCGCACGGCCAACCGTCACTCCGCCGATCTCAACCGGTCTCAGCATCGCCACCGGCGTGACGACACCGGTGCGCCCGACGCTGGCAACGATGTCGAGCAGGCGAGTGACCTCTTTGCGGGGCTGGAACTTCATGGCGAAGGCCCAGCGCGGATGGTGCGAGGTCATTCCCATCTCCTCGCGTGCCGCCAGGTCGTCGAGCTTGATGACGACACCGTCGATCTCGTACGGAATCTCGTCGCGAGTGGCTGTCATCTCACGGAAGTAGTCGAGGATTTCGTCCGCCGACCTGACCTGCCGCCTCAGATCGGTCACGCGGAAACCCCAGCCGGCGAGAGCCTCGAGCACCTCCCAGTGAGTCGCCGTCCGGAAGTCGGAGGCGACGAGGATGTCGTAGACGTAGAGATCGAGAGGACGCCGCGCCGTGAGCCGTGAGTCGAGTTGACGTAGCGCCCCGGCCGCGGCGTTCCTCGGATTGGCGAACGGTGCCTTGCCCTCGGCCATCAGGCGCTCGTTGTAGGCCTCGAAGGGGCCGACCTCCATGATCACTTCGGCACGCACGCTGAGGAACTCCGGAACGGGGAGCTCGCCGTTCTTCAGACGCAGCGGGACTGTGGCAATGGTCCGGGCATTGGCGGTGACGCCTTCACCCTCGAGGCCGTTGCCGCGGGTCGCGGCGCCGACGAGGATCCCCTGCTCGTAGACCAGCTCGAGCGAAGCGCCGTCGAACTTGGGCTCGACGACATAGGCCACGGTGGCGTCCGTTCCGAGGCTCTTGCGAACCCGCTCGTCGAACCGGCCGATCGCAGCCTCGTCGGCATCCGAATCGAGACTGAGCATCGGTGCCGCATGCGGAACCGTCTCGAACCCGTCGAGCACCTCGCCGCCCACCCTCTGCGTTGGCGAGTCGGGAGTCTGCAGGTCCGGATGCTCCTCCTCCAGCCCCCGCAGCTCGCGAAAGAGCGCGTCGTAGGCCTCGTCCGAAATCTCGGGCGCGTCGAGGGCGTGGTAGAGGTGGTTGTGGTGGTCTACCGCGTCGCGGAGTTCGACCACCCGCGACTCGGCCTGACGTCGATCCATCGCCTCGGCTCTAGCCCGACAGGGTTTCCCAGTCGGAATCCGGAGCATCGGTGGCTATCGCCAGGCCGCCGTCGGAACCTACGAAGGCTGGGTCCTTGACCACTCGCACCTTGCCGCCCCCGACATCCTGCAGCGCCTCCTGAATCGCCGCTCCGAGACCACCGATCAGCGAGGACCCGCCAGTGAGGATGACGTTGTTGCGCACCTTGGGCTGGTACTCGGGCTCGACCCTGGAGATCAGATCGTTCATCGCCTCGACGACGGGCGGCACGAGGCTCGTACAGGCCGTTCGCATCTCCTCAGTGATATCGAACTTCGTCGGCTTGCCCTCGACGGGTGCCTGGACGATGATCTTGCCGCTGAGCTGGCCGACGAAGCTGCCGCTCTCCTTCCACGAAGTCACCATGTGGCGCGAGACGAGTGCCTCGGGGTACCGATCCCCGATCAGCTGCTCGAGCTGGTCGTCGATCGAGTCGCCGGCAACGGTCAGAGTCTTCTGGTCCTCATCTCGTGGGTAACGTCCGTTCATCACACACAGGTCTGTCGTCCCAGCGCCGATGTCGATGATCAGCGCGTGAAGGAGGGCGTCCAGGCCGTAGGCCACGGCAAAGGGCTCGGAGACGATCATCAGCGAGTCCACGAGGCCTTCCATGGCACTGCGCAACTGCTGTTTGTTGACTCGCATCGCCTCTGCCGGAACGCCGACGACAGCCCGAACCGGAGTTCCCGCCTCCCGCGCCTCGTCGACGCCTGCCTGGGTCAGCAGATGGCTCAGGAGCTCCCGAACCGCTTTGGAGTCCCGCTCAGCGCCCTCCTTGATCATGCCCCGCTCGAGTGGTCGATGGAGATCCAGCATCACCCGATTCTCCAGAGCCTCCTCGCCCACCAGACAGTCCTTCTTCACCACGCGACGAGCGACCATATCGAGGGGCCAACCGACATAGCTGAGCACGAGCTCACGCGCGCCGCTCGAAGCCGAGATCGCGCTCCTCGAAGTTCCCAGGTCCACCCCTACGCTCAGCGCCTTGTTGTCGTCAGCCATTCCCTCTCAACTCCCTAAAGTCAGGTTCGGATTAAGCTCCAGAGCATAGCTTCTAATCCCCTCGAGCAGGGCTTCTGCGAGAAACTGCCGGTATTCGTCGTTGGCCAGCAGAGCCACCTCCTGATCATTGGACAGGCAACCGACCTCCGTCAGGATCGCCGGCATCCGCGTTCGGGTCAGGACCCCGAAGGGAGCGGACTTCACCCCCCGATCTTCCACGGCCGGATTCACCGTTTGCAGAGACTTGTGCAGCTCCTGCTGCACGGTTCGAGCGAGTTGTCGGGATTCCTGACGCCTGACATCGGCGAAGACCCTCTCGAGGGCCTGCCGGTACTCTCCCAGCGGGATCCCGGGATCCTCGTTCTCGCGGGCGGCGAGCCTCTGCAACTCGCGGTCCTCAGTCGGCCCAAGGTAGAAGGTCTCGACGGCTCGCACGTCCGACTCCGAGAACCAGTTGACGTGAATCGACACGAAGATGTCGCCCTCGAGCTCGTTCGCCAGGTCACCCCGATCCTCCAAGGTGAGGGTCTTGTCGTCCGATCGAGTCAGCAGAGGTTCGAAGCCTCCGGCCCGCAGCAAAGCCGCGAGCCTGTTCGCCACGTCGAGAGTGATCTCCTTCTCCTGCATCCCACCGGGGCTGGACGTTCCGACGTGGTGTCCCCCGTGGCCCGCATCGATCACGATGCGCCGTACCGCGTAGGGGAAGACACTCCGATCCATTGGAGTCGTCACCACCGAGTCCAGGCTCGCCGCCGCCCCGATGCGGGGCACGGGTCGTTGCGGCGGCGGCGGCACGATCAACGCCACCCGCTCGGTGATGATCTGCTCCCGCTTGAAGACTCCCGTCTCCGCCAAGACCCAGGTCCCGGTGAACGCCAACGCCAGTGCCGCGCCCCACGCGCCGCCCCGCCGAAATCTCTGAAAACGGAGACGACGTTGGACCGAGGGCGCCGGCGCGCCGAACATCGTCGCGTAGTTCTCTTCGACAGCCTCTCTCAGGAGGCGACGGCGAACTGTTCTGACATTGGCCATCTCCGGTCTAATTCACTCCAGACAAGCGGTTTACGGTGACGGGCTCGGCGCGCATGGGATGCTACCAGACCTCCCAGTCCGTGCGCAGTCGTACCCGGACAGCGGTGGTAGCCTCACCGAACGCCATGAAATCCTCGCGATCAGGATCCCAGCCCGTCGACCGAACGCGTGGCGAGCCACCCTCCGATCCCGAGTGGCGGGCCGACGCGATGGCTCGCAGCCAGCACTCCCGGCTCGACGAGGTGCTCATCCGGCCCACCGAGGACCACGATCCGCAGCGAGCCGCCGTCCTGTGCAGCGAGGTGACCCGGCGCGCGCTGCGGGACTTCGCTCCGGCCCTCGTCTTCTTGACGCCCCGCGACAGACGACGCCTCCAAGCGGTCGCCGCCTTCGGCTTGACCCTCTTCGACTTCGCCCGCCAGTCGAGCCTCGAGGGCGAACGCCTCGCCCAGATCAACCGTTGGCGCTTCGACCTCGAACTGACGCTCGAGGGCGAACCGCCGGGCCAACCGGTCTTCGTCCTGCTGGCGGCGACCGATGAAGAGCCTTCGTGGCCACGCGAAGCCCTCGACCGCCTCGTCGGCTGCGCCAGTCGGCGTGCGGTGCAGCAGCGCCTCGGCTCCGCGGAAGCCGTCGATCGCCAGGCCAGACAACTCGCCGAAGTGCTCTCGGCAGCGCTGGCGCCCGAGGCAGACCGGGCTGCGGCGCACCTCGTCGCGGCCCTTCTGAGGGTTCGGCGCCTCGTCGACCTGGGCGAGGACCGCCGTCGACACCAGGCCGGACTGGGCACCGACGAGCTACCCGAGTCCTGGCAGGCCCAGGGCCCGCTGTCCGCCGGGGAGCTGACGGACGTCATCCGCCTCGAATGCGATCGGCTCGACGCGGCGCTGGAAGCGACCCAGGGCCTCGCCAGCTTGCCGAAGCCCTGGAGGCGAGCCCTTACGTATGGCGTCCTGGGCGCTCGCAGGCTCGTGGCCCGCGCAAGGGACGCGGGCGCCGACGTGCTCGAAGCACCTCCGACTCTCGGAGCGCTGGAGCGACTCGGACTGCTGCTGCGCAGTCGCCTCTCGCCGTTCTGAATGTCGCGGCCCGGCTCTACCAGTGAACGCCGATTCCGACGTTCAGGGCCACGCCGGACATCGAGACGGCCTGATCGATCGGCAATCCGATGTCGTCGACCTCCACCTCGGCGTCGAGAATTCGATACACAGCCTCGGCCGTCATCTCCCAACTGTCGTTGAGGGTGAAATCGAGCCCGATCTGGGCGTAGTAGCCAAATTCTGGGTCGATGTCCACTCCGCGGGGCTGCCCCGGAGCCGGCGTCGTGTCGACACTGAAGTCGAAAAGGGCATAGGTGACGCCGATTCCACCGTAGGGTTTGACCGAGGCACCGCCGCCGAAGTTCCAGTTCACGCCGAAGTCGATCGGAGTCGCCTCGAGCTCGAATATCTCCGGATTCGGGTCGGTGCGGAAGTCGGTGTAGAGGGAGAATCGCATCTGAAACTGCGTTCGCCCTTCACCCGCCTCGAAGTCGACGCCAAACCCCTCGACACTGTCAGTATCATTAGGGGAATAGGAGGAACCAAACAGGCCGACGCTACCGGCCGATGCGGGGCCAGCGCACAGTGCGAGAACCAACAGTCCGAGAACCAGCTTCTTCATCAGGTACCTCCCTTGGTTTTGGGGCCTTTCCAACAGTCGCCGCGATTCTCAAGGAATCGTTGAAGGATTGCAACCCAAGGGTGCACAAGCATTGAATATTTCACAGTCAGCCAAGAATGCTCTCTCGAGGGGACCGAAGCCATGAAGGGCTGGGTAGTCAGGCAGCACGGAGGCCCGGAAGCGCTCGAGTGGGCCGACCTCCCGACTCCCGAGCCCGGCGACGGCGAAGTGCGGGTCCGCGTCCGAGCTTGCGCCCTGAACCGCCTCGACCTCTGGGTCCGGGAGGGCGTCCCGGGCCATGCCTTTCCCCTCCCGCTGGTTCCCGGCAGCGAGATCGCCGGCATCGTCGACGCCATCGGTCGGTCGGTCGAAGGCATCGAGCCCGGATCGGCCACCCTGGTCGCCCCGGGCGTTTCGTGCGGCAGTTGTACGAGGTGCGCGGCAGACGAGGACATGCTCTGCCGGCACTACGGGATCCTCGGGGAGCACCGCAATGGTGGTTATGCCGAGTCTGTCGTCGTCCCGGCGCGCAACATCCTGCCCATGCCGACGCGACTCGCCTTCGCCGAGGCCGCAGCGCTACCCCTGGTCTTCCTGACCGCCTGGCACATGCTGCGAACCCGCGCCGCCCTGCAACCGGGCGAGGACGTCCTGATCCACGCCGCCGGATCGGGCGTCTCCAGCGCCGGGATTCAGATTGCGCGGTTGGCCGGCGCCGAGCGGATCATCACCACCGCGGGCAGCGACACCAAGCTCGAGAAGGCACTGGAGCTCGGCGCCACCCACGCCATCAACTATCGCGCGGAGGACTTCGCCGCTGCGGTCCGCGGGATCACCGGCCGCAAGGGGGTCGACGTGGTGTTCGACCACGTGGGCGGAGAGACTTTCGAGCAAAGCCTGGAGCTCCTCGGCTGGGGTGGCCGTCTTGTCCTGTGCGGCTCTACGACGGCGCCGAACGCAGACGTCAACCTCAGGCGGCTCTTCTTCAAGAACCAGGCGATCCTCGGATCGACAATGGGCTCTCTGTCGGAGTTGCGGCAGCTGCTAGAGTTCGTCGAGACCGGTGACCTCGAGCCGGTCGTCGATCGCACGCTGCCGCTGAAAGAGGCGGTCCAGGCCCAGGCGGCGCTCGAGAACCGCGAATTGTTCGGCAAGATCGTCCTGACGATCGACTGACAGTACCGACACGGCCGACTCAAGATCCCTAGGAGCTTCGATGTCAGAGATTCAACAGATCGCGGTGCTCGGCGCCGGCACCATGGGCCTCGGAATCGCCCACGTCTCGGCACTGGCCGGCTACGACACGCGCCTCTTCGACGTCTCCCCAGAGGCGCTCACCAAGGCCGAAGCTCGGATCCACGGCAATCTGGACAAGGGAGTCGAGAAGGGCAAGGTCGATGCCGATGCAGCAGCCGGCGCCAAGGCTCGGCTGGGCCTGGACTCGGACCTTGCGGCCGCGGTGGCGTCGAGCGACCTCGTCATCGAGGCGGCGCCGGAGTCGATCGAGCTCAAGGTCAAGATCTTTGGTCAGGTTGTTGCGGCCTGCCCGGAGCACACCATCCTGAGCTCGAACACCTCGGGACTCTCGATCACCGAGATGGCCGCGGCCACTGATCGGCCGGGGCGTTTCGCCGGGATGCACTTCTTCAATCCGGTCCACCTGATGCGCCTGATCGAGCTGGTCCGCGGCCTCGAGACTGCGGACAGCACTATCGCCGCGCTACAGGAGGTCGGACAGCGGATGGGCAAAGAGGTCGTCACGGTGAACGAGTCACCCGGCTTCGTAACCAGCCGCATCAACGCGCTGATTGGCAACGAGGCCTTCCGCATGCTCGAGGCTGGGGTCGCCAGCCCCGAGGACATCGACAAGGCGCTGAAGCTGGGTCTCAACCATCCGATGGGTCCCTTCGAGATGGTTGACCTCGTCGGCCTCGACATCAGGCTCTCGATCCTCAAGTTTCTGCACTCCACCCTGGGCGACACTTACCGCCCGACGACGCTCATGGAGCAGTACGTCAAGGCAGGGCGACTGGGTCGCAAGACCGGTCGCGGGGTATACGCCTACGACAGCGAGGGCCGTCGGCTGAAGGAGGGAGCTTCATGACCGATCTCGCCGACCGCGTCGCCCTCGTCACCGGCTCCAGTGCCGGCCTCGGGTTGGCCGCTGCCCAGGCCCTCGCCGCTCGCGGCGCCCGTGTCGCAATCTCGAGCCGTGGCAGCGAGAGGCTCGAGACAGCACGACAACGACTGGCCCAGACCGGCGCCGAAGTCGTCGCCGTCCAGGCGGACGTGCGCCAACTGCACGATCTCGAAGAACTGGTCGACGAGGTCGAAGAGACCCTGGGACCGATCGATATCGTCGTCCCCAACGGCGGCGGCCCGGTCGCCAAGCCGGCACTCGAACTGGACGAAGCCGACTGGCAGGCCTCGATCGACCTGGCCTTCCTCTTCGTCCCGAGGCTCTGTCGTCTCGTCGTCCCCGGAATGATCCGCCGTAGCTGGGGCCGGATCGTCGCCATCAACTCCGTCTCCTCGCGGCAGCCGATCCCCGGGCTGGCGATCTCCAATGCCCTGCGTCCGGGAGTCCTCGGATATCTGAAGACCCTCGCTCTCGAGGTGGCCGCCAGTGGCGTCACAGTCAACGCTGTCCTACCCGGCTACACGCGAACCGACCGCCAGATCGAACTGGCGCAGATGCGCGCCGAACAGACCGGTGGCGACTTCGACGAGATCCTCAGCGCCCCGGCCGCCGACACCGCCATCGGCCGGCTGGCAGAGCCGAGCGAGATCGGCAGCGTCGTCGGATTCCTCTCCTCGCCCGAAGCGTCGTATGTCACGGGACAGTCGATTCTCGTCGAGGGCGGGGCGGTGAAAGGGCTGTTCTAGGCCGTTCCGCGGCCAACTGGCCTCTCGTTCCGCCGGGGTTGGCCTCCGCCAACCCACGCCTTCGGCCCTTGCTCTTGAGCAACCTGTCCCCGGTTTGCGTTGGAGCCCCGTTTGACGTTCATGTGCGTCCTGCGGGAGCTGTCCTGCTGGGCGGCGATCCCGTTTGACGTTCATGTGCGTTCTGCGGGAAAAGACCCTGTCTCCGCTGGCCTAGCCCGTCCAGACCCCATCGGAGACAGGATGTTTTCCTTCTTGAATCAGTGACGGACCTTGGAGGGTCTGTGCTCTCCGGCTGGCTGCGCCAGCCCATGGGCAACCCTCCATAGTCCACCGCCCACCGCAAAGGGCACCACCAACCAAGGTGTGTGAGGCGTAGCCGGGTTGGTGCAGGCTCTGTACGTGGGCGGGAGGTGGGGGGTGTTGCCGGAACCAAACCGGCTACGCCTCACACACCGGCAAAGGCCCGCTCAAAGGCGCCGAAGGGCGGCCCCAGCAACGCGCCCCCAGAGAACAACGAAAGAACGCCCTGGAACCTCGCATCGCCAGGGAGTAGATTGAGGTGATGTCGAATCAGGACCTGCTCAGTATCGCGGACTGGGAGGCCGCGGCGCGCGCCCAGCTGCCGAAGATGGTGTTCGACTACTACGTCGGGGGGTCGTGGGACGAGATCACCCTGCGCGACAACGCCGGTGCATTCGATCAGCTGCGCCTCAACTACCGCGTCCTCCGCGACGTCTCCGAGCGCTCGACGGCGACCACGGTCCTCGGACACCGCGTGGCGCTACCCGTGCTCATTGCGCCGACGGCCTTCCAGTGCATGGCGCACGAAGAGGGCGAAGTCGCGACGGTCCGTGCCGCCGGCGCCGCCGGTACGATCATGATCGTCTCGACGCTGTCGAATCAGCCGATCGAGGCTATCGCCGCCGCCGCCACTGCGCCCTTCTGGTTTCAGCTCTACGTCTACCGCGATCGCGGAGCCTCCGCGGATCTCCTGGCTCGAGCGGAAGCGGCCGGCGCCGAGGCTGTCGTCCTGACCGTCGACGCTCAGGTCTGGGGTGTCCGGGAGCGCGACGTGCGTAACCGCTTTCAGCTGCCGCAGGGTCTGAAGATGAACAACCTGCTCGCCGATCTCGCGTCCCTTCCGGCCGACGTCGAAGACTCGGGTCTGGGGGCCTATGTCGCATCGATGTTCGATCCGGCGCTCTCGTGGAAGGACATCGAGTGGCTGCGGAGCCTGACCGACCTACCGATCGTTCTCAAGGGGATCGTCCACCCGGAGGACGCGCGACTCGCCGCCGAAGCCGGCGTCGACGGGATCTTTGTTTCGAACCACGGTGGACGGCAGATCGACACGGCTCCTGCGACGATCGACGCACTGGCCCGGATCGTTGCCGCGAGCGACGGCCGCCTCGAGGTCTACCTCGACGGAGGCGTCCGCCGAGGCTCGGATGTCGTCAAAGCCCTCGCGCTCGGAGCTCGAGCCGTCGCCGTCGGTCGGCCGGTCCTGTGGGGCCTGGCTGTCGACGGGCAGGGCGGGGTCGAGGCGATCCTCGACCTCCTCAACCGGGAATTCGACGCGGTGATGGCACTGTGCGGCGCGACGCGCCCGGACGAACTCGACGACGACCTGATCGGTTGAGGGTCGATCGGTGGCCGGCGAGTTCGGCAACTCCCCGTTCCAGGCGAGCGACGAGTTCCGGTAGATCGGCGGCGCTGACCGAACAGAAAGCGATTCTCAGATAACCCGGCTGGATCGAGATCAGGCCCGTGTCGTGTTCGTCCAGCAGATGACGTCTGGCAGCCTCCGGGTCGATCCCCTCGGCCAACTCGATCAGAGCGAAACACCCGGCATTGAATGGCAGGGGCCGCATGAGTCTGCGATCGACCCCCGAGAGGGCATCCCGAAGCACGCGATAGCGGCGGTCGAGGCGGAGCCTCACCGCCTCGACCTGTTCCTCGATGTCCTCGGCCTCGAGGGCCCGCTGAAGCAGCACCTGGCTCGTGGCGACCGGCGAGCCGACGACGGCCCGCACCAGACACTTCACCTTGCTCTCGAGAGCCTGCGCAATGTCGCTCTGAGGCTCGAACGGGAAGGTGAGAAAGCCCACCCTGCCGCCGAAGAAGGAAAACTCCTTTGTCCCGCCGTCGATCTTGATCGGGATCAACCGCTCGTGACGACCGATCAGGTCCCAGAAGAGCGAGTCCCTTGCAATCCCGGCCTCGTAGACCAGGCCGGCGTAGGCGTCGTCGCAGAGAACGACGAGCGGGCGGCGATCCGCCTCGGCCTCGAGGGCAGCGCAGAGGCGACGACGCTCACCTTCTGTGGGCATGTAACCACCCGGGTTCGAAGGCAGATTGAGAATGGCGACGGCCGGTCTCCCGGGTTCGACATCGGCCAGGGCCTCGACGATCGCCTCCGGGTTGTAGGCGCCATCGCGGTATGCCGAGGCCGGGACGACACGGGCGCCGGTCCGCACGGCGAAGGTCTGGCGATAGTTGCCCCAGAATGGCGCCGGGACCGCAATCGGCCTCTCCGGGCCACCGAAAAGGTCCGCCGCCAGCGACAGTCCGTGTGTCAGGCCCACCGTGACGACCGGTAGGCTGGACGGTAGCGCGTCGTCTACCCTGCGGCGCTGCCAGCGGCGCCAGGCCTCTCGAACCGCGGGGAGGCCCTGCACCGGAGAGTAGAGCAACGCCCGATCGCGATCGGCGGTCGCTAGCGCCAGGGCTTCCTCGACCGGAGCGAGCGCCAGGGGACGCCCGGCCCCGTCGGTCACCTGGCCGATCGTACCGTTGAACCTCTTCCCTTTCGCCTGGGCGGCCTGAAACGGGATGTCCGGAGGGAACTCGACCTGGCGACCGAGTCCCGACAATGCCTTCCAGAGCGCCGGACTCGTTCCCTCAATCTGGTCGCGCAACTGCTCGATCTCGCCCATGGCGCGGCAGCCTAGCCGATGACGGAGCGAGTGTCAGCAGGTGTCGGCTCGGCAAGTTAGGATCGAGCCATGCGCCCCGCCGGCTCTATCGCCAGCACCCTCATCGTGCTCTGTCTCCTCGCGTGCACGCCGGCGGACCCTCCACCCGCGCGCAATCTTCTCCTGATCACTCTCGACACCCTGAGAGCCGACCACCTCGGAGTCTACGGCTACCCCCGGCCAACCTCCCCGGCCCTGGATCGATTCGCTGCTGGAGCCACCGTCTTCACCGACGCCACCTGCAGCATCCCGACGACGCTGCCCTCACACGTCTCGATTTTCACCGGGCTGCGACCCACCCAGCACGGCGTGCGTCGCAACGGGGCTGCGCCCGATCGAGACCTCGTCTCCATCTTCGACCTTCTCGCGGCCAACGGGACGAGGACCGCGGCCGTCATCGCCTCCCAGGTCGTCGGCGAACGCTACCTCTCGGGCCTCGGCATCGACGAGGTGATCTACCCCGGGCCGAAGCGCCGTTACCAGGCCGGTGCGAAGCGGGTCACCGAGCACGCCACAGCCTGGCTCGACGCCCACGCCGAGGAGCCCTTCGCGCTCTGGCTCCACTACTACGACACTCACGAGCCCTATGAGCCGCCAGCCGAAGTGCTGCGACACTTCGATCGCGGCTACGACGGCGAGCTGCCCGATGCTCTGGCCACGAAGCGACTGGTCGGATTCAACAAGTTGGCACCGGGCACCTTGTCGAGCGCCGATCTCGCGCATGTGACCGATCTATACGACGCCGAGATCGCCGCGCTCGATCGTCAACTCGGCCTCCTCTTCGAGGCCCTCGAGGCACGCGGTCTGCTGGCGAACAGCCTGGTAGTCCTCGTCGGCGACCACGGACAGGCCCTGGGTGAGTCCGGCTTCTTCGGCCACGGCCTCCGCCTGCTCGAGCCGGTAGTCAAGGTGCCGATGATCGTCCGTCTCCCGGGCGAACGAGAGGGAACTCGAGCCGACTCCCCAGTCGAGACGATCGATCTCCTGCCGACCGTCGCGGAGCTGATGAACCTCGAGCCGCCGACCGACTTGCCAGGCCGGTCGTTGGTACCGGCCTTGAGCGGCGCGCGCCTCGGCGCCGGGTCCCCCCGGGTTGTCGAGCGTCGGCTCTACGACGATCGGCCGGACATCGTCGGCGCTGCGATCCATGCGGGCGCTTGGAAGGCGGTCTTCTACCGAGACGAGGACGGTAGCGAGACGCGGTTCCTCGGGCGTCGGGACAGCGGTCTCGACGGTGAGAACCTCTTCACCGCGGACTCGGACGAAGCTCGATGGCTGGAGGCCGTCGTCGCCGGCCTGACGTCAGGCGACGGGCCTGTCGAAGCCGAGATGGACGAAGAGCAACGCCGCATGCTCGAGGCTCTGGGCTATCTCGACTGACGGTTCGGGATCCATCGAGGGCTACGGGCTCTCGGCCGACCATCGGGTAGAGTGTTTCGCATGTTCGATCCCCATTGGCGGCAGCGCAGCCTGGGCGCTCTCGACGAGTCGTTCGACGTCATTGTCATCGGTGGCGGGATCACCGGCTGCGGAGTCTTCTTCGACGCCGCCCAACGAGGCCTGCGCACCCTGCTCGTCGAGCGGAGCGACATCGCTTCCGGCACGTCGTCACGCTCCTCCAAGCTCGTTCACGGCGGGTTGCGCTACCTCAAGCAGATGCACTTCCGGGTCACGGCCACGGCCGCTCGCGAGAGAGACCGGATGGCCGTGCTCAATCCCACCCTCGTCGAGCCGCTGCGTTTTGTCTATCCGGCCAACAAGGGTGATCGGATGCCGAGCTGGCAGGTCGATCTCGGACTCTGGATGTACGACCGGCTGACTCGCAAGCCGCACCACCATCGTCACCTGGAGATAGAGGACGTCGAGCGTCTCGTGCCGGGCATGGCGACCGTTGATCTCGAGCAGGCGTTCTCCTACGGCGACGCCCGCACCGACGACGCGCGCCTCACCCTGGCCGTCGCCGCGACCGGCTATGCCTACGGAGGCTTCCCGCTGACTCGCGCCGAGGTGCGCGATCTGACACGTAACAGCGACGGGCGGATCGACGGGGTCGTGCTCGAGGATCTCGAGACCGGCAGATCTCACGAGGTCCAGGGTCTCGTCGTCGTCAACGCCGCCGGTATCTGGGTCGACGACCTGCGAGAGAAGTGCGGCCTCGGATCGCCACGTGTACGACCCTCTCGCGGAATCCACATCATCCTGCCGACGAACCGACTCCCGGTGAAGGCGGCCGCCATGGTGCCCTCTCCCGACGACGGCAGGCCGATCTTTCTGATACCCCATCACGAGGGTGTCCTCGTCGGCACGACCGACATCTATCACGAGGGATCACGCCGCGATCCCCGTGCGACGCGCGCCGAGGTCGACTATCTCCTGCGGGCCATGAGCACGCACTTCCCCGACAACGACCTCGATGCAGACGATGTCGTCGGTGTCTTCGCGGGACTGCGCCCAATCCTGGACAGTCACACGGACAATCCATCCGATGCCAGTCGTGAAGAGGACGTCTGGGTGGAGGACGGCATGGTCTCCGTTGCCGGGGGCAAGCTCACGACCTGGCGCCCGACCGCCGAAGAGACCGTCGACGAGGTGGTCCGCTACCTCCCGGACGAACGAGCGGACCTGGTCGCCCGCTGTTACACCTCGGGAACACCGCTCGTGGGCTACGCACCTCTCGATCTTCCTCATCGGCTGCAGGCCGTCCATGACATTGACGAGGCCGTTGCCGGGGCGATGGCCCGGAGGCTGCGACGCAACGCCCTGTGGGCGGCTCATCTCGCTCGTGACCCCTCAGAGCTGCGCCCCTTGGTCGACGGAACTGACCTCTGCGCTGCCGAGGTGAGAAGCCACCTGGCCTATGGCGCCGTTCTGAGGCTCGAGGACCTCCTCCTGCGCCGCGCCCGCCTGGCCATGTGGCAGCCGTCACTGGCGACAGAGATCGCTCCGGTGCTGCGACCCTTCTTCGAACAGGAGCTCGGGTGGGACTCCGCTCACTGGGACCGCGAGCTGGAGGCATTCCATGCTGCGGCCGAAGCCTGGTCGCCCAAAGGCGTCACTGCGGGCTGACTTCTCGGCCGAGTCCCCCGGGATCGGATGAAACTATCTTCGACCGGATTGCGTAACTGCAGGCATAGGCACGACTTGAAGGAGATGACGAGAATGTATGCCCACACTTCGCCCAGAATGATCGCCCTCACCGGCCTGCTCTGTCTCGCATTGCTGGCCCCCGCAGCCCACGCTGACACGGTCAAACGCACCTTCGATGTCGCGTCCGGCGGCACTCTCGAGGTCGACACCGATCAGGGCAGTGTTCACATCACAACCGCTCCCGGAAGCCAGGTCCGCATCACCGTCCTTCGTGAGGCCCGCTCGGGCGACGACGAGGACTTCGAACTGCGATTCGATCAGCGCGGCAACGACGTCATCGTCGAGGGGGAACGGCCGGGAAGCGGCTGGAGTTGGAACAAGCGGTTCAAGATCCGCTTCGACATCGTCGTGCCGGAGCAGTACGACCTCGAGATCGAGACCGCAGGCGGCTCGATCTCCGTGGCCGACCTCCAGGGCGACGTCAACTGCCACACCAGCGGCGGCAGCATCGACGTCGATGACATCGAGGGACGGGTCGACTGCAGGACATCCGGCGGCAGCATCGACATAGGCCGGGTCGACGGCACCGTGATGGCGAAGACCTCAGGTGGCAGCATCAGTATCGACAGGTCGGGAGGCTCGGTCGTGGCCAAGACCTCGGGCGGCAACATCACCGTCAACGAGGTTCTCGGATCGATCGACGCCACGACATCGGGCGGCAGTGTTCGAGCGACCATCTCCAGTCAGCCTCAGGCCGACTGCCGGCTCAGCACTTCGGGGGGTAAGGTCGACGTACAGCTGGCGGACTCGGTGGCCGTCGACCTCGACGCCAGAACATCCGGTGGACGCGTCCATGTCGATGTTCCGGTGATGGTCCAGGGGACCGTGGGGCGCTCGAGCCTTCAGGGTGAAGTCAATGGCGGCGGCCCGCAGCTCCACCTGCGCACCTCCGGCGGAAGCATCCACGTCAGGCGTCGGTAGGGCTACAGACCCGCGACCGGCACCACCTCCACGAGATCGGCGTAATCGATCTTCCACTCGCCTGCCTGCTCGACCCAGTTGAGCTGGAAGCGATAGGCATCGTCCGATCCGCTCCGCCAGCCGCCGACGAAGCGCGCGGTGACGAACATCGTCGCCCGGCGCGTCGCGTTGTCGACGTCGAGTCTCTTGTCGAGGACTCGCGTCGCGATCCGCTCCGATCGGGTCCGGTAGAGCAGCACAGCCCGCACCAGATCCTGGCGGCTTCTGGTCTCGAAGTCGAACTGCCGGGCCCGGAAGACGAACGGCTCGGCGTAGTGGCCAGCGAACTCCTGCGCCTTCAAGGCCCCGTTCAGCTGGTTCTCGCCGCTGCTCTTCGCTACCGCCGCGATCATGTCGTCCAGACGACTGGAGATGCGTCGAGCATCGCTGCTCCACCATCCCCAGGCGAGAATGATGGCGATGGTGGCCGCCAGACCGGCCAGGAGCTTCTTCGCGTTCATCACACAGGATTGTACGTGCAGTGACCGGCAGGCGTCGCGCCACTCCTGCTCGGGCCAGCAGCACTGAGGTACGCTTGCCGCGATGCCGACGAACGATGAGCCCGAATCCGGGCCGGTACTAGTCCTGACAACCGCCGACATCGACCTTCTGCCGGTCGTCAAGTCACTGCTGATGGCAGCCGAGATCCCGTTTCTCGTCCAGGGAGAGCACGCGCTGGGGCAGCTGCCGACCGGCGTTCTCGCCGGCCCGTTCGCCCGTTCGGGCATGGCTGCGCGGGTCTTTGTCCCTGCCGAACACGCCGACGGCGCGCGCCAACTGCTGGAGCAGACCGACGCGCCTCCGGAGGAGAACGATTGACCGATCTTAGGATTGCTCTCGCGCAGCTCGCCTCGAGTCCGGATCGCGAGGCGAACCTCGAGACCTGCCTGGACGCCATGCGCCGCGCGGCGCAAGGGGGAGCTCAACTGGTGGCCTTTCCCGAGGTCGTTCTCGACCGCTTCTTCCCCCAGAACCGGGGAGATACCGCAGCCCGGGATCTGGCCGAACCGATCCCCGGACCGGCGACCGAGCGCATCGCGTCTCTGGCGCGCGAGCTCGAGATCGTGACCGTGTTCAACCTGTACGAACTGGGCGAGGGAGGCCTCACCTACGACAGCTCTCCCGTCTACGACGCCGACGGATCCCACCTCGGCACAACCAGGATGGTCCACATCACGCAGTACGAGCACTTCTACGAGCAGGACTACTACGACCTCGGTGACCGGGGCGCTCCGGTCTACGACACGGCCATCGGGAGAGTCGGCGTCGCCATCTGCTACGACCGCCACTATCCCGAGTTCATGCGCGCCCTAGGCGTCGGGCGGGCCGACCTTGTCGTTATCCCGCAGGCCGGATCCCTCGGCGAATGGCCGGAGGGCATGTACGAGGCCGAGGTTCGCACCGCCTCATTCCAGAATGGCTACTTCACCGCGCTGTGCAACCGGGTCGGAGCCGAGGAGCACCTCGAGTTCGCCGGCGAGTCCTTCGTCAGCGATCCGGAGGGCCGAATCATCGCCCGTGGCGCCTCGGCGCGCGAAGACCTGGTCTTTGCCGACCTCGATCTCTCCCTCGTGGAGAGTTCGACCGCCCGCCGCCTGTTCTTCCGCGACCGCCGGCCCGAGCTCTACGGCGACTGGCTGGCCTGACCCGGATCCGGTTCAGTCGTCGATGTAGCCTTGCCGGGTCCTGACGCGGGCACCGAGGCGACGCACCCGGACATCGACGTCGCGCCAGCTCCCATCGCGCCGGCTGTTCTGCGGGTAGTAGCCCAGCACATACTGGTTGCGCAGCTCGTCGATGATCTCGCCGAAGGCCCCTTCCAGGTCCCGGATGCTCTCGAGCTCGGCGATGTGCCCTCCGCTCTCCGTCACGGCACGCCTCAGGAGCTTGTACTCCTCCTGATTCTCTTCGTGGTCGCGCCAGGAGGTGTTGAACGAGGGCTGGCCCGACTCGCCCGGTTCCTTCAGGTAGATCCAGTAGAGAACCGCCTGGCTTCGCTGGGCCTTCCACAGGACGTCCCGCATACGCAGGAGGCTGTGGAGATCCGCGCCGTCGGTAAAGAGGACGATCACCCTGCGACCCTGTCGCCCATCGAGCATCTTGAGGCTCGCGAACAGGTAGTCGTTGATCGCCGTGCCCCCGTCCGCCGCCACCGACGAAAGGGCCTGCTCGAGCACCGTCTGATCCCTGGTGAAGGGCGTCGATCCGAGCAGCCGGTCCGAAAAGAGCATCAGCTTCGCCTCGTCGAGGGGGGCCATCCTGCTGAGGAAGGTGCTCGCACCGCTGAGAGCGGCGTCGAGACGGTCGCCCTCCATGCTGCCGCTGCAGTCGAGAAGCAGAACAGCGGTCATCGGGATATCGCCGTGCTCGAAAGTGACGATCGTCTCCGCGTTGCCACCATCGAAAATCCGGAATCTCTCCCGCCCGAGGTCGGTGACCCGCCGGCCCTCCGACATCACGTTGACGTAGAGCTGACGTAGCTCGATGTCGAGCTCATCGTCCACCTTGAAGCTGGCGGTCTCGCGCGTCGCTTCGACTCGCTCACCCGTCGCCAGCGTCGCTACCAATCGCAGGCGATGCTCCTGATTCTCATAGCCGACATCGTAGAGCAGCTCCCACGGCTCTGCGGTCACGAGGCCGATGCTCCGGCCGTCGACGAAGAACTCGACACTCTCGACGACCTCCGTCGTCTCCACGTGCGCCTTGAAAGTGACCGGCCCGAAGATGCCGAGACCCGCATCCGGCGAAACGAACCAGGCGTCGGCTGCGCGCAGGGCGGGCGCGGCCGCCAGTGTCAGGGCCAGGGCGATTGCGATTCTCTTCATGTCATTGCCCCGGCGCGGCGACTCCAGGCTGTCCGGAGGCGCTGATGAGCGTGCCCTGCTGAGCTCTGGCGGCATCGCGCAGTCGCAGTCTGCCCTTCTCGAGTCCACCCTTCGGCCAGCGAGCGTACTGGTAGCGCTCGGACTCCGGCTCGGCGTCCGCGAGCATCGTGTCGATTCGCGCCTGCGCCTGGCGGGGCTTGCGTTGCCTCTCTAGGAGGAAAGCCTCGTAGATCGCATCGCGCGAGCTCTCCTCCAACCGGGCCTGCCCCTGGCGTGCAATCTCGGTACCCTCGCCAGCACTCTCCTGGAGCATCGCTTTCTGCTGATAGGCGAGGCGCAAGACCCAAGCCGGCCCGTCGAGAGCCAAGGCCCGGTCGAGCTGACGTTCCGCGACGATGGCATCACCCTGCCGCGCGACCACCATGGCGTAGCGCAACAGCGCTTCACCCGAGTCTCGATTCAGCCGCGTCGCGATCTTGAAGTGCTGCTGAGCCTGCGCCAGCTCGGCCCGGCGCTCGTACATCGAACCCAGTCCCATGTGCGCAGCGAAGTTCTCCGGGTCGATGGTGAGAGCCCGCTGGAAGAGCTCGGCGCTACGCCGCATCACCATGCCGCTCTGAAGGTGTCCGGCAAGGCTGGTCAGCAGGTCCGAGGCGATCTTCTTACCGGCCGGATTCCTCGTGTTCTCGGCGTAGAAGTCCGCCAGTTCGGCGCTCATTACCTGTGAGTGTTGAGCCAGGAATCCCTTCCTGCCGACGTAGTGACGGTAGGCATCGTGATGGAGCAGCATGACCGGCACCAGCACTTCCACCGATGTCCTGGAGATCGTGTCGCGAATCACTCCCAGCTTGGCGCGCCACAGTTCCTCGACATCCCGCTGTGCCCGCTTGTCGCGGACGAGCACACTCTCCATGGTCTCGAGCTGCTCGAGCGCCTCGGCTTCTTTTCCCTGAGCCCAGGTCGCCAGGACTCGGGGGTACTGGGCGCGGATCGCCGCCTCGGTCTTGCCCCCTCTGGCATGGGCAGGCATGGCGGCACAAAGGCCCGCGATCAGGCCGACCGTCAGTGCTGCCGTTGCGAGTCTCCCTGAGTTCATAGGCGAGCAAGGGTAACTACGCTGGGGCTCCCACGCAAGTTTGACAACCGACCGCCATAGGGAGTAAAACAAACGCTCGCTTCAAACGTATGTTTAAGCCATGGCTACAAACGACACAGCGACCCGCCAAAGCCTGCTCGATGCCGCAGAGAAGCTGTTCGTCGAACGCGGGTTCAACCGGGCGTCGGTGCGCGCCATCACCGAAGCGGCCGGCGCCAACGTGGCCTCGGTCAACTACCACTTCGGCTCCAAGCTCGAGCTGATCAAAGCCGTCATCGCGCGGCGTGTCGCACCCCTCAACGCAGAACGCCTGCAGAGGCTGGCTGAATGCCAGGGGAGTCGAGACCCGAGACTCGAAGAGGTCATCAGAGCGTTCGTCGAACCTGCCGTCAATCTGCCCAGCGGAGGGGCGGAGAGGGAAACACTGGCTCGGCTTCTCGGCATGGCTTTCTCCCAGCCGGGCCCTGAGCTCCGCACGGTGCTCCTCGACCTCTTCGGCCCGGTCGTCGACCGTTTCACCGCCGTGCTCACCTCAATCCTGCCCGGTAGTGATTCCCAACAGATCTTCTGGCGGTTTCATTTCATGATCGGCGCGCTGAGCTTCACCGTCGCTCTGGGCGATCTGGCCCAGGCCTGCTCCGGCGGCCTCTGCGACCCCGACGACTCGACCCAGGTCTCGACCGAACTCGTCGGTTTCCTCTGCGCCGGCTTCCGCAGCAAGACCGGAGACGGGGGATGAAGCGACTCGCGACGCTGAGCTACGGCTCGGTCTTCGTCCTCTCGGTGTCCTGTGCAACGAGCCCTCCGCCGGCTCCCCGGATCCCGTTCGATCTGCCCCACGACTGGAGCGGGGAGATCGCCGACAGACCCCTGGGGCCGACGAGCGACACCTGGTGGCATCAGTTCGACGATCCGGCCCTCGACGGCCTGATCGCAGAGGCTCTGGAGCGCAGCCCGACCCTGGGAGCTGCAGCGGCTCGGCTCGAAGCCGCAGCGGCCCGAGCGCGCATTGCGGGCGCCGATCGCAAGCTGACGATCCAGGGCGGTCTCTCGAGTCGCAGGGGGCGCCAGAACTTCATCGGCCTACCCATCCCCGGCACCGAGGGCGAGGTTCTCACCAACACGTCCACGACTCAGGGCCTAAACCTCGACATCGCCTGGGAGGTCGATCTCTGGGGACGGCTGAGCGCCGGCGGCCAGGCGGCCCTGGCGCGGGCTGAAGCGGCCGAAGCAGACCTGGCCGCAGTCAGGCTGTCCCTGATCGGCCAGGTCGCCAAGAGCTGGTTCGCCCGGGCCGAAGCCCTGGCGCAAGTCGCGCTGGGTGAGGTGACGCTGGCCAATCGGACCCGGGCTCGCGCCCAGACCGAGGGCCGCTATCGGCGTGGTCTCCTCACGGCGGTCGATCTGCGACTGGCACTGACCAACGAGGCCAACGCCCAGGAGCAGCTGATCGCCAGGCGCCAGGACGCCGATCGGGCCAACAGGCGCCTGGAGATTCTGCTCGCCCGCTATCCCGGCGGCGGCTCGATCACCGACGACGTCGGCTTGCCACAGCCCCCGACGGCAGTCGCGCTCGGCCAACCGGCTGAGCTGGTGACTCGCAGGCCCGACCTGATCGCCGCCGAGCTACGCCTGGCGGCGAGCGGGCTGGACGTTCAGGCCGCCCGCGCCGCGCTCTACCCACAGCTGAGGCTCACCGGGTCGCTCGGTCGCTCCAGTGTCGACATCGAGGACCTCATCGACAGCGACTTCTCGGTCTGGAGCCTGGCGGCCGGCCTGCTGCAACCGATCTTCCAGGGCGGACGTCTCCGAGCCGCAGTCGACGCTTCGGAGGCGACTCGGATCGAGGCTGCCGAGAGCTACATAAATGCAGCACTCACCGCCTTTTCAGACGTCGAATCGGCACTGGCCACCGAGGCCTTCATCGCCGCGCGCCTCGACCGTCTCAACACGGCCACTTCGCAGTCCGGCTCTGCCCGCGATCTGGCCGAGGAGCGCTACCGCTCGGGCCTCACCGGGTACCTCACCGTCCTCGAGGCCGAACGTCAGTGGACTCTCAATCAACGCCTCCTCCTTCTCCTCCGCCGACAACAACTCGAGGCGCGGGTCGATCTGCACCTCGCTCTGGGCGGTGGCTACGCAACCGACCCAGCGCCGGCGGACGACACCCCGAAAGAGACTTCATGAAGAACAAGAAGGCCCTCCTCCCGCTCCTCGTACTGGCTGCCGTCGCCGTTCTGGCAGCCGTCATCCTCAACGCTCGTCGGACGGTGGAGAGGGGTGCCGCGGTCTCGGTTGCCCCTCTGGTGCAGGTTCAGTCCGTCGAGCTGACCGACACCGCTCTGATCGTGCGCGGCCAGGGCAGCGCGACGGCCGCGATCGACACGGTTCTCGTCGCCGAGGTCGCCGGTACCGTCGATGCGATCGGCGTGGGCTTCGCGGACGGCGCCGGCTTCCACCGGGGCGACCTGTTGGTTCAGATCGATCGCCGCGACTACGTACTGGTCGTTGCTCAGGCCGAGGCCAACGTTGCGCAGGCCCGAGTCCGCCTCGACCGCGAGCGAGCGGAAGCCGAGCTGGCTCGTAGCGAGTGGGAAGAGCTCGGCCTAGAGGGCGAGGCTTCTCCCCTCGCTGTCAGAGAGCCGCAGCTCGCCGAGGCCGAGGCACAACTCGCCGCGACCGAGGCCAGTCTCGAGAAGGCCAGACTCAGCCTCTCCCGGACGACGATCTCAGCCCCCTTCTCGGGCCGAACCCGCAGAAAACTCGTCGATCTAGGCCAGTACGTCACTCCCGGGACGCCCCTGGCCGACGTCTTCTCGGCCAGCTATTCCGAGGTCCCGCTGCCGATCCCGCAGAGCTCTCTGGCCTTTCTGGAAACCCAGATCGAGGGCGCCACCGTCAGCTTCCGCGGGACGATCGGCGGAGAGGAGCGCTTCTGGATCGGACGGATCGTTCGGACCGCCGAAGAGATCGACGCCAGGACGAGGATGATGACGCTGTACGCTCGAATCGACGACCCGATGAGCCTCGGCGATACGCGCCCCCGCTCGCTACCGATGGGCGCCTTCCTCGAGGCCGAGATCTCGGGCCGGGTCGCCTCCGAGGTGGCGAGCCTGCCCCGTACCGCGCTGCGGGACGGAGACCGGGTGCTCGTCATAGACGATGAGAATCGTCTCCGGTTTCGAGCCGTCAACGTTCTGCGCAAACAGGACGACCGGGTCCTGATCGACGGAGGGCTCGAGACCGGTGAAAGGGTCTGCACCTCGGCCATCGAGGCGCCGGTCGACGGGATGGAGGTGCGCGTGATGCCCATTGCCGTCGCCGCAGAGGACCGGCTGTGAACGGAATCGTCCGCTGGTTCGCGCGCAACGGCGTGGCCGCGAACGTGTTGATGGCGCTGATCGTGGTCATCGGCCTGGTCACCGCGATCGATATCAAGAAGGAGGTCTTCCCCGAGTTCTCCAGCGACACGATCTCGGTCACCGTGCTCTATCCCGGCGCTGCTCCCGAGGAGGTGGAAGAGGGCGTGGTGATCAAGATCGAGGAGCGCCTCCAGGGACTCGAAGGGATCAAGGAGCTGCGCTCGCGCGCGCAGGAGAACCGCGGCTCGGTCTTTGTGGAAGTCAGGCAGGGGCACGACGTGGCCCGAGTCCTCAACGACGTCAAGAGTCGCATCGACGGGATCGACACCTTCCCGGAGGAGACCGAAGAGCCGGTCATCGAAGAGGTCGCCGTTGCCCTGCAGGTCATCCAGGTCGTGATCTACGGAGAAGCCGAAGAGAGGACCCTCAAGGTGCTCGGCGAACGAATGCGCGACGACCTCTCGGCGCTGGCCGAAGTCTCGCAGGTCGATCTCGCATCGACCCGGCCGTACGAGATTTCCATCGAAGTGTCCGAAGACGCTCTGCGGCGCTACGAACTGACCTTCGACCAGGTCGCGAGCGCCGTGCGCAGGTCGTCGCTCGATCTGCCGGGCGGGCGCATCGACAGCAGGGCCGGAGAGATCCTCCTGCGCGGCGAGGGCCAGGCCTATCGCGGCGCCGAGTTCGAACGCATCCCCCTGCGTACGCAGACGGATGGCACCCGCCTCACCGTCGGTGATGTCGCCCGGGTGGTCGACGGCTTCGCCGACAGTGACATCTGGTCGCGCTTCGACGGCAAGCCGGCGGTGATCCTGCAGATCTACCGGACCGGCGATCAAAGCGCCATCGATGTTGTCGCCGCCACTCGTGGATACCTGGACGAGATCGAGGCCTCCCTGCCGGCGGGCATCCAGGTCGCGACTTTCCGTGACGACTCCGAGGTACTTCGAGCACGCCTCTCCCTGCTGCAGAAGAACGGCATTGCCGGCTTCGTGCTGGTATTCGTTGTCCTCGCCCTCTTCCTGCGCCTGAGCCTGGCCGCCTGGGTGGCCCTGGGGATTCCGATCTCATTCCTCGGTGGACTCGCCGTGATGCCGGGCCTCGATGTCTCGATCAACATGATCTCGCTCTTCGCCTTCATTGTCGTCCTGGGTATCGTCGTCGACGACGCGATCGTCGTCGGCGAGAACATCTACGCGCACTTCCAGCGCGGCAAGGACGCACTCGAAGCGGCGATCGTCGGCACTCAGGAGGTCCTCAAGCCGGTGGTCTTCGCCGTCCTGACGACCGTCGCCGCCTTCGCTCCGATTCTCAACGTCACAGGCACCATCGGGAAGTTCATGCGGGTGATCCCGCTCGTCGTCATCGCGACGCTCCTCTTCTCCCTGGTGGAGGGCCTGTTGATCCTGCCCAGCCACCTCTCGCACGCCCGCCGTAAGGAAGACCCCGAGCACCCCCCGGTCTGGCGCCGCGTGCAGAAGCGGGTCAGCGATGCGCTGAAGCGCTTCATCACCGAGCGCTATCAGCCGCTCCTCGACCGAGCCATCGAATGGCGCTACCTGACGGTCTCTCTGGGTGTCGCCAGTCTGGTGCTCACGGCGGCCTTCGTCGCCGCCGGCTGGATCCGCTTCAGCTTCATGCCCGCTATCGAGGCCGACAACGTCATCGTCAGCTTGACCATGCCTCAAGGCACACCGAGCGAGGTCACCAGCGAGATCGTGCGCCGTATCGAAGTCGCCGCGCTCGAACTCGAGGACGAGGTCGAAGTGGACAATGGCGAGGTGTTCCGGCACATTCTCTCCTCGGTCGGATCCCAACCCTTCCGCGAGGGCGAGAACCGGCGATTCGGCAACGCTTCGCGGGACTTCTCAGCCGCCCACCTGGGTGAGGTCAACGCCGAGCTCATCGGCGCCGAGGACCGATCGGTCGGTAGCAAGGAGTTGGCCGAACGGTGGCGTGAGCTCACCGGCCCGGTCCCCGAGGCCGTCGAACTGACGTTCACCTCCAGCCTCTTTCAGAGTGGCAACCCGATCCATGTTCAGCTCGCCGGGGCCGACACCGACAAGCTGCGGACGGTCGCCACGAGATTGAAGGCCGAACTCAGCGGTTACCCCGGAGTTCGCGACATCAGCGACTCGTTCCGCGCCGGCAAGCGAGAGCTCGAGTTGCGAGTCACGCCGGAAGCCGAGGCGGCCGGCCTCTCGCAACAGGCCCTCTCCAGGCAAGTGAGACAGGCGTTCTACGGCGAAGAGGTCCAGCGCATTCAGCGCGGGCGCGACGAGATCAAGGTCATGGTGCGCTTCCCCGATGCCGAGCGACGTTCTCTGGCGGACCTCGAAGGGATGCGGGTTCGAGCCCCCGGCGGGATCGAGATCCCCCTGGTGACCGCCGCGACCACCGAGATGTCCAGGGGGCCGGCGACGATCGCTCGCACCGACCGGCGCCGAGTCCTCGATGTCACCGCCGACGTCGACTTCGACCGCGGAAACTCCAACGAGATCATCGCCGATCTCGAGAGCAACGTCCTACCCGCGCTGCTGGCGGACTTCCCGGGCGTGCGCTACTCCTTCGAGGGGCAGCAGGAGAACCAGCGAGAGACACTCGACGGGCTCGGACGAGGCTTCGCCATAGCCATCCTGGTGATCTACGGCATGCTGGCGATCCCGTTTCGCTCCTACTCACAGCCGTTGATCGTGATGGCGGCGATTCCGTTCGGTCTCGTTGGAGCGGTCGCCGGCCACGTGCTGATGGGTCAGGACCTCGCCATCCTCTCGATGTTCGGAATCGTGGCCCTGACGGGCGTCGTGATCAACGACAGCCTGGTCCTGGTCGACTTCATCAATCGCTACCACCAGGAGGGCTCGTCGCTTCGGGAAGCGATCCGGCTCGGAGGTTCGGCGCGCTTCCGCCCGATCCTCCTCACCTCCCTCACCACCTTCGCCGGCCTGACACCACTCCTGCTCGAGCGCAGCCTCCAGGCTCAGTTCCTCGTCCCAATGGCCATCTCACTCGCCTTCGGTGTGCTCTTCGCCACCCTGATCACGCTGCTGCTCGTTCCCGCTCTCTACTCCATTCTCGAGGACGTCCGCGAGCGCTTCTCGAAAGCCGGAGCCGCGTCAGGTCGCGAGGACACGGCGCAGGCTGGCGGCGTCGATGTTGCCACCACCTAGATAGACGACGACCGTCTTGCCGGCCAGCCTCGGCGCGAGTTTGAGCAACCCGGCCAGACCGGTCGCGCCGCCCCCTTCCGCCAGGTTGTGGGTCGTGCGCAGCAGCAGGCGAATCGAAGCGGCGATCTCCTCCTCGGTTACCGTCAGGAAGTCGGCAAGCCCCTCCTGCAGGGTCGAGAAGGTCGCGTCGTAGATATCGCCCGTCGCCAGCCCGTCGGCCAGAGTCGGCTCGATCCCCCCGGGCCGACGCTCGCCGGCGTGCCAGGAATCGTGGATCGTCGGTGCCGCCGCAGCCTGAACGCCGAACACCTCGGCCTCGGGCGCGAGTTCCCGGGCCACGGTGAGAGCACCCACCGCCTGCGATCCTCCACCGATCGAGATGACGAAGGCATCGACGGAGTCAGCCTGATCGAAGACCTCGAGGGCGATCGTCGCCGCCCCGGCCAACACGCCGAGGTCGTTGGTCGAGTGAATGAACGTCAGGCCACGACTCTCCACAAGCTCCAGGGCGACCTCGACGGCATCGTCATAGGTGTCACCCTTCTCGATCAACTCGGCTCCGAAGGCGCGCATCAGATCGTTCTTCTCGGGGTTGTTTCCCACCGGCACACAGACCGTCGACTCGATGCCGAGCAGTCCGCCTGCCCACGCCACGCCCTGGCCGTGGTTCCCCCGCGTTGCCGTGACCACGCCGTGAGAGCGCTCCGCGTCGGTCAACTTCGCCAGGCAGACGAGGCCATTGCGCGCTTTGAAGGCATTGGTCGGCTGATGGTTCTCGTGCTTCACCAGCACCTTGACGCCATGCCCGACCGCTTCGTCGAGCAGGGCATACGAACGCAGAGGCGTCGGCACCAGCCACGGCTCGATGATTCGGCGCGCGGCTGTGACATCGGCCAGGCTGAGCGGCCAGGGATCGGTCACTGCGTTGCGGCTTCGGCCACCACCGAGTCGTACGCCAGTCCAGCAAAAATCTCAGGGGTGAAGAACCCACCGCCAAAGGCCTCGTCCCATGCCGCGGTCGGGCCTGCCGCGATCACCTCGTCTCGTGTTTTTCCCGCGCTCACCAGCTGGCTCACGGCGGCGTGAACCCCGGCGAGCATGTCCCGATAAGCCTCGAGCTCGGTGCGATTCGACAGTGGGCCGTGACCGGGAATGACTCTCGTGTCGGGTCCGGTCAGTTCGAGCGCTTTCGCGACGGCCTTCACCGCGCCGGCCAGCGTGCCCATGTTCGGAACATCGATGAAGGGGAACGTACCGGCGAAGTAGGTATCGCCCATGTGCAGGACATCCGCGGTCTCGAAATAGACGATCGAGTCCGAGTCGGTATGTCCACGAGGGACGTGGACGACTTGAATCGAGTCGCCATTGAGGTGAAGCGTGATCGAATCGTCGAACGTCACGGAGGGCTTGGCGACCTCGGGGGCCGCACCACTGCGCATGTTGAACATCTCGACGAACTGCGGCGAGCTCATCCGCACACGGACGTTCTCGTGGGCCACGATCCAGGCGCCCTGCTCGCCGAGATTCTCGTTGCCACCGGTGTGATCACCATGCCAGTGAGTGTTGATCAGGAAATCGATCGGGCGCTCGCTCACGGCGGCAGCGGCAGCCACAATCTTGTCGGTGAGCGGCGCGAACTGGTCGTCGATCAGGATCGTGGCATCCGGCCCCACTGCCAATCCCATGTTTCCGCCCTGCCCCTGCAGCATGTAGATCCCCGGCACCACTTCCTGCGACGTGATCTCGACCTCTACCTGCGCGTACGCTACCCCTGCGGCACCCACAGCGGCGATCAAGAGTGCCATCAACGCGACGTTCTGCCTTTTCATCCCGAGTCCCTTCCCCTTGGTTGAATGAGCACCGATGATACGGCAGGCCCTGGCTGCGCTACGACCTCGGCGAGCTAAACCACGATGAACAATGAATAAATGATCTGCGCCGTTTGACAACCCGGGCCTCGATCCTCCAACATTGGCTCCCATGAGACGCTTCCACGTTCCCAACATCGTGGCGACATCCACAGGATCAGGGCGGTCCGTGGAGTCGGGTGGGGTGGGGCCCGCCATCAAGGGGTACGCCCAGAGAGGAGGTGGTCCTGTGGAGATACATAAACCAGGTTTAGTGGAGGTGGCGACCCCATAGAGGGGACCTCCTACGCCTCCGTGGCTAACCAGGAGTGCCCCCCCGATGCATTGGGGAACCCCTCGCCACCGAGCTAACCCGGAAGCCCCGACCGGTAACGGTCGGGGCTTTCTTACGTCTGGCGGAGGCCTCGGCGACTACCCGAGGCGATCCGGAAAGACGAATCGTTGCCGCGCGACCTCCGAGCCGAGGAGCTCGGGCGAGTAGTACCGCGCCAGGATCGAATCCTGCCAGTCCATCAGGTCTCCGTTCCGCTCGACAAACTCCTCCCAGGTCTCCCCCGGCTCGAGGCGCTCTCGAATCAACAGGAGGTATGCCCAGGTGATCGTCTCGTGGTACTTCTCCGGCGCGCCGTTGATCCGAGCGAACTCCTTGATGTTCGCCACGTAACGATCGAGCGCCTCCACAGGTTCGAGTTCGCCAAGGTAGAGCCAGGCCACGCGGATGTGCTCTGCATGATGGAACGCTCCCCCTTCGAGAGTGCCGTGCTCGAAGCCTCGCAACAGCTCCGCATCCGTCAGCCCACCGGCAGCGACCTGAACACTGTTCACTGCTCCTCCAGGCGGTGACTCGCGGAAGCGTCGAGCTCGAGGCCGTAGACCTCCTTGAGCTGCTCGATCTTCGCCAGCGTCTCCGGACCGAAGGGCGCCTTGCCCTCGAAGACATGCAGGACCACGCCCTCGAGCAGATCGCCCATGGTCATGTCGAGGTACTCGGCCAGAGCCTTCAGCACCTTGAGCATGCGCTTCTCGACTCGCACTCCGGTCTGAACTCGCTCAACGACGTAGCGGGGGTTGGAATCAGTCATGATCGTCTCCTTGCCTTCTGAGGTACCAGTGTACCTAAATACCTCAGAGTCGGCAAGGACCCCCTTGCCGCCCACCTAGACGGTCATGTGCGTTCTGCGGGAAAGGATCCTGAAGGGTCTGTGCTTTCTGGCTGGCTGCGCCAACCCATGGGCAACTTTCGCCAGACCAACTCCCACCGCAAAGGGCACCATCACCCAAGGTGTGTGAGGCGTAGCCGGGTTGGTGCAGGCTCTGTACGTGGGCGGGAGGTGGGGGGTGTTGCCGGAACCAACCCGGCTACGCCTCACACACCGACACAAGCCCGCTCAAAGGCGCCGAAGGGCGGCCCCAGCAACGCCACCCCAGAGACCAACGTAAAAACGCCCCGGGCGAAGCCAGGGCGCACCGAGGGAAGGGCAGCCGTCAGTCGATCTGGAGAGTCGTGCCGGAAGAGTACGCGGCAAATTCGGGGGCGTACATCGACTGGACGACAGCCGGCGCGGCCTTGAAGGTGCCACTCAGGTTCGCCCTCAGCCGGTACCTGAAGGTGTACTCGCCCACCGGCAGCCACTCGAAGAAAAAGTCCGTCCCACTGTCGCGAACCTGCTCGTACCACCCCGTCCCCATCCCCCACTGATACCGAGACACCAACGCCTCCGGCTCAAACCCGGCCGCCCGCGGATCCCGCAAATGAACATACTCGGCCGCGTGCTTCGACCGCAGCACCAGATGCACCTCCACCTGATCCCCTACCTCGAGCTCCGCACCCTCCGCCAGAGGCTCCAGGACGAACTCCTCACCCTTCCGAACCCGCTTGAAGTACGACCGCTCCACCCCGAAGAAGTCACTCCGCGCCGACTCCGGCAACACCTCGGTCGAGAAATGCCAGGTCGCTGAAGCGAACATCAGGCCCGGCGTCTCCTTCTCTACCCGGATCGTCGAGTGCTCGCCCGGCACGATCTCGGACCCTGCCACCACCACTTGCTGGTTCCGTCCAGTGTACTCGTCGGGCTCGAAGGCGAAGTCGTGCCGCGCCTCTCCCATCGACACGGTCGCCGCCTCTCGCACACCCAACTCGCCCTCTGCACTCAGGTAGTGGACCAGTGAGTAGATGACTTCGGCGGTAGCCCTTGTCGACTTCCAGTGGTTCAGCTTCTTGTTCAGCATCAGCCAGTGCACCAGCCCCTGACGCCGGGAGTCCATGGGGTCGAGCTCCGTCAGCGTCCGGAGGGCGAAGGCGTGCGTTTCGATGGTGTCGTTGTACCAGAGCCAGGCCCGATCCTCCGGCGCCCAGAACGTCCCTTCGTCGACCGTCGTCCTGGCCGAGTCCATCACGCTGTCAAAGACGAGCTTCGCATCGTCGCCGCGACCGGAGCGCTCGAGGGTAAGTGCAAGATGGCTCTTCACCCTTGGGGACAACAGGCGCCAGTGCTCGAAGGAGTGGTTCAGCATCCGCTCCCGATCCCTGTCGTTGAAGACGCCCCCGGTCCACGAGGTGTCGGGGTAGTTCGACAGAACATAGTTGAGCAGCGTGACGGTGTGATGGCTCGCCCTCTCCTTGCCTAGGTCGTCGACCAGCTCCTCGATGTAGTACCGCTGCAGGTACTGCCACGCCCTCACGACCGGCTCCCGAGGCACGTCCACTCCGAACTCGAGCGCCCGGGACAGGCCAGCCGTGATGTAGAGGGTCATGTAGGGCGACGGAGGCCCCCCGGGCCACCAGGGAAATCCCCCGCTGCTCGTCTGTGACGAGGCCAGGCGGGCCAGAGCCGCCTCGCGCTGAGCCCGAGCCACTCCGGGGTCGAGGATCCGCAACAGGCCCGCATCCGGCCCGCCGCCCCGTGACTGACGCAGCCACGGTGTCTCTTCGAGAGCCATCCGGCGATTCGGATCGTCCGCGACCCAGGGCTCGAGTGGCGTCTCCCGAGCGGCCAGCTGTGAGGCCATCTGCGCCACTGCCGGGTAGTCCTCGAAAACCGAGCTGACGATCCCTGTCGACAGGAATCGGTTCAGAGTCTGTTCCGTGCACTCGTAGGGATAGTCAGCGAGATAGGGCAGGGCGCTGAGGACCGAGTAGAAGAGCTGGGCATCGAGGGTCACCACGAGCTGCTCGTCGATCCGGGTCGAGTCGTCATCGGCCGCCAGATCCTCGAAGACCAGATCGCGGTGGGTCGCGTCCTGCAGAGCAGCGAAGCGCGACTGCAGCAGATGGAAGCGCCCGGGCAACAAGGGGAGGAGCCGGAGCTCGCCGTCGGAGTAGTCGCCCGCTTCTGCCACCGTTCTGACCGCAACCCCGCCGACGCGGGTCGGCGTGAGCACCGGGACGGTGAGGGTCGCCGAGCCTCCCGGCTCGACGGAGAAGCCGAGGCCTTGACGCTCGGCGTCGGCCAGGCCGAAGTCGGCCGCGACGCTCACTTCGGTCGTTGGGTCCGTCAGGTCCAGGTCGAGCGTCCCGGACAGAGTCTCCTCTCCCGCGTTCTGCACAACGACTCGGAGGAGTGCCTGGTCCCCCTCGCGCAGGAAGCGAGGCAGGTAAGGCCGCACGAGGAGTTCCTTCACGCTGCGACTCGTCTCGTGGAGAGAGCCGTAGCTCAAGTCCTGCGTCAGGGCATGGACCCAGACGTTCCACTCGGTGACTGAGTCCGGCACCGTGAACTCGAAGGCGACTGAACCGTCCTCGCCGGTGACCAGATGGGGTTCCCAGAACGCCGTCTCGGAGAAATCGCTGCGCAGCCCGGAGCCCTCGTCTAGCTGATCGCCTCCCTCGCCGTCCTGCCGATTCTCGCCTGCGGTGGAGTCCACTGATTCGAGCTCCTCGGCAACCACGAGCTCGGGAGACGCGCCATCGGCCATCTCCATCACGGAGGACGCGCTGGCGGGCATCGCCATTCGCCGGACCGACCCACCGAAGCTCTCGAGGCGATGGAGCCCCGGGCCGCCGATGCCGTAGCTATCGAAGAACACCAGTCGGTCGGGTTGAAGCGGAGCATAGCGACCTCCGCGGTTCCAATCTCTCTCCGACTGGAAGACCGGCGACGACAGACCGAGACTCGCACTCCACCAGGCCAGAGATCCGGAACTCAGGCCGAAGCCGGCAGGTCGCGGAGGCGTGTGGGGAGCGAAGAGGTCGAGACTGCGGTCATACATGTAGCTGAGGACTTCGGCCGCACCAGCACCCAGGCGCGCACCGTCGGCACCGCTCACTTCGACGCGCCAACTCTCACGGCCACCCGGCCGCATCAGATCGCGGAAACTCGAGAAGCGCACTCCGAGGTCCCGGACCTCGGGCGGCACGAAGAGACGCGCGCTGCGGGTCACGAGTTGGTGATCGTTGAGGACCGTCAGGCGCAGCTCGAGCCCGCCGCGGTCCTTCTCGCCGATCGCCAGCTCCAGCGTCTGCACCCGTCCCGCCGTCAGTCTCCGCTCCTCCACAGGCTGATTCGGCCGGGCGATCTCGAGCAGAAGATCCTGATCGGGGAGACCCGAGTGAACCAGCACCCGGGCCAGGCCGCCGGAGCTCACCGTCGTCCTCTCCACGGCCAGCACAGCTGCCAGCGGTAGGGCGTCGGCGCCCGTGACCAGAAACTCGCGCTGGGTCTCGAAGGTACTGCCCCAGGCATCATCGGTCTCGTAGTAGAGCCTGTAGGACCCCGGCGCGAGATTCTCGATCTCGATCCGTCCGTCGCCCGCCTCGCCATGCTCAACCCGCCCTGCGGCGAGCTGCTCACCGTCAGGCCAGCTCCGTAGCTCTCGGTCCGTGTCCCATGCCTGCCCCCACCGAGGCTGCTGGAGGTCGCCCGGAGTGCGATGGAACTCCTGGCCCTCGGCATCCCGGAACTCGACCGGGTAGTCGGCCGGCATGAGAGCGGATTCGGGCGGCACAAGCGCCAGCAGGCGCCAGCGACCCTGACCACGGCGCGGCGTACCGTCGAGATCCGTCCTGCGAACGTCGAAGCCCGCGTCGGCGCCGGCCTCGAAGAAGCCGAGATCACCTGTGATCACCGCCTGGACTGCGACATATCCCAACTGGTAGGTCCGCTCCGCCGACCGAGTCTCACCGCCGGCGTCGGTCACATGAACGGTGACGGCATAGCTGTAGCTCACACCGTCACGCGCCTCTCGCTCATCGGCTTCGGCCGTGAACTCGAATTCGAAGCGTCCGTCCGCATCGAGGCTCGCCTCTCCGCCGGCCAGCAACTGCGCCTGGGTCGACGGCGCGGCGCGGAACCAGCCCCACCAATAGGGATAGCGGGGCCGCCGGGAGACGCTCCACTCGACCGCTCCCTCCACGACGGGGAGCCCGAAGTAGTACTGCGCATCACCCGTGAGGCGCGCGGTGTGGTTGAGTCGGAGAGCCGCGTCCGGGTCGACCAACGCGACTTCGAAGGTCGGTCGCTTGTATTCCTCGACCCGGACCTGAGCCCCTCCACCCGCCGATGTGCGGAGGCTCCAGGAGCCGAGTAGCCGTCCGGCGGGCACTTTGAAGGCGCCGGAGGCGCTGCCGAAGCCGTTGGTCCGGACCTGCGCACTGTCCACGACCTCGCCGTTAGCGTCGATCAACTCCACCGTGACCGAGCGGTCCGGTGAGGCCTCCAACCGCTGCTCCCGGGCGAGCCGTTCGTACACCACGGCCTTCCAGTGCATCTGCTGATCCGGCCGATAGATCGACCGATCGGTGAAGACGAGAGCATCCGTCCGGTCGCGCTCGGGCCGTGAGCGGGTCCCGACCCAGAGTTGCTCGAAGCCGATCTCTTCTCCCTTGCGGGCGACAACGAAGGCCTGGTGTGAATCGGAATCACTGGTCTTGAGCGACACTCTGCCATCCGGCCCCGTGATGGCACCCGACTCGCGTTGGTGCCCCTTTCGGTAATCCATCCGCCAGAGCTCGACCGCGGCACCATCCAGGCCCTCGCCCGTCGCACCCGAGCGGATGTCCGCCATCACCGCGCCCTCCTCGTGGCGAGCCAGCACGACGAGATCGCTGAGAATGAAGTTGACCCCCTCGAGCCTGTTGTTGCGTTCCCGGAAATCCTCTCGAGCAGACGCCACGATGACGTAGAGGCCTCCTTCGCTCATCGGCGGCGTCACGAAGGTGCGATGCGGCCTCAAGTCCGGCGTCGGTGCCAGTTCCGACAGCCATTCGTGAGTCGGTTTCGAGCTCCTCAGGAGCGACTCGATCGTCCGCCGGGTGGGCAGGAGGTTGTAGTCGTCACCGCGCTCGAGGATCGCCGCGAGGTCCAGTCTGTAGGCGCGCAGATGCACCACCGACACGTTCCGATGGGTGATCTGGAGAGAGCGCTGACGCGGACCGTCGACCCGCATCGAGGCCAGCGACATCGACGAAGCCTCCAGGCCGCGCCGGATCCCCTTGCAATGCTGCCCGCCGACGCTTCCCGGGTGTGCCCTCTCGCCGAGGATCGCCAGGTCTCGGGCTTGGACCAGGGCGTCGGGGCCGGAGCCCGCCCTCGTCAGCTCCGCCAGCTTGGCCTGACCCATCGACCACCAGGCGTGATCGCTTCCGAGGCTCTCCATCGCCGTTTCGAGCTCCGCTCCGAGGATCGAACGGTCCTCTTCGCTCGCTGCATGCTGCTCGAGGCGTTCGACGCGAGAGCGCACGGCTTCGAGAGCCGCTTCGGGTCGATCGCCCTCGAGGTGCCACCCCTCGAGATCCGCCAGGACCCGGGTCAATCGCTCGAGCGGATGAGAACCATCCGCGACGGCGCCCGCCGCCAGGGCCCGCATGTCGAGGCGATAGACCGTGTTGTTCTCAGCGCCCGACCAGTAGCCGGTGTTGGCGAGAAACTCGACCCACAGATAGCCGACGACATCTCTCAGGGTTCCTCGAATCCGTTCGGGGTAGCCGCCACGGGTGAAGTACTCGTCGAGTTCGCCCAGACCTCGGTCGGCCCAGCTCGCCCGCTCCGTCCAGAGTTCGCGGAAGGCACGATCCACTTCGGTGACGATCTGGTCGCGAGTCCACTGGTCGAGATCGACCTCTTGGGCACTCCCGATCCGCTCTCGTTGACCGATGTCCCAGCCGTACCAGTCGAGGTACTTCGCCAGGCTGTCGGCATAGAGCAGACGCAGAACCGTCCGCTGCTCGGGATCCTCGGGCCATGGAGCGTCACCGAGCAGATGCACCGCCGTCTCCACCCCGCCCTGGGCCGCCGTCAGTTGCACCTCGCGGACGAGAGCTCGAGCCCAGTCAACCTCGGCACCCGCCTCCTGAGCCTCCGCCCGCAGCTCGGCCAGAACCTCGGTGGCCCGGTTGTACTTCTGCTCGTCGATGAGGTCCTCGACCTCGAGCCACCGGCTCTCGAAGTAGCTCACGTCGAGCGCCTCCGGTGGCGGGGCACTGTTCGCGGAGCGCATCGCGCAGCCTGCGAGCAGCAGCAGGGCGACGACGCAGAATACTCGCCCCACACTTTCTCTTCTGATTTCGGCCATCTTCCCCCCTTTAGACACCCGTCGAACCGAAAAGACAACCTCGTTACCCGGCTCGGTGAACCGCTGTCGATGTCGCCTGGGCTCGGGGTCTGACGACGATTTCGTCGATATTGACGTTGGAGGGCCGGGTCACCGCCCACAGAATGCAGTCCGCGATGTCCTCGGCCACGAGCGGTTGCAGGCCCGAGTAGATCTGAGCGGCGCGGTCGGCATCGCCATCGAACCGCACCGTCGAGAACTCCGTCTCCACCATTCCCGGGCAGATGTCCGTGACCCGGACAGCCTCGCCGAGAAGCTCCAGTCGCAAGGTCTTCGTCATTGCCCGCATCGCGTGTTTGGACGCCGTGTACCCGGCGCCTCCCGGGTAGACCTCGAAGCCGGAGATCGAACCGAGCTGCACCAGGTGGCCGTCCCCGGACTCGATGAGACGGGGGATGAAGGCTCGAGCAATCCGCATTGCGCCGATGACATTGGTCTCGAACATCCGTTGCCAGCTCCCCGTCTCGCTGGCGACAACGTGGTCCATTCCCTGGCTCAGCCCGGCGTTGTTGATGACGACATCAACCGGGCCGACCGCCGCGGCAAAGCGATCGACACTCTCCTCGTCGGTGACGTCGAGCTCGAAGGCCTGCGCACCGATCTCTGCGGCGATCGATTCGAGCCTTTCCAGTCGCCTCGCCCCGACGACCACCCTGTGGCCGCTGGACGCCAGCGCCTTCGCCGTCGCCTCGCCGATACCCGCGCTCGCCCCCGTGACGACTGCTCTCCTCCCTTCAACCATGCCGTGTCTCCTCCTATACCGGACCATAACAAGACGCCAGCGTCGTATCGGGTAGGATTCCCGTTCCAATTCTGGAGGAGATACCGAAATGAAACGAACCCTTGCCCTTCTCGCCCTGCTCGTTATCGCCGCGGCCGGCGCCGCGGCTGCTCAGGATCTTCACCCGTCGCGGCAGCCCAGCCCGATGGCTCTGACCCGCACGTTCGTCGGAGAGGCCTACGTCAGCGTCGTCTACAGCCGCCCGTACAAGCGGGGCCGCGACAACATCTTCGGAACCGCGGAGAGCGAAGCTCTCGTGCCCTACGGCGAGCTCTGGCGCACAGGAGCGAACGCGGCGACCCAGCTCACGACGACCGGAGACGTCGTCCTCGGAGGCCAGACCCTGGCCGCCGGGACCTATTCCGTCTTCTCGACACCCGGAGCGGAGAGCTGGTCGGTGCACATCAACTCGAGCCTCGGTCTCAACGGGACTTTCGCGCGCAACCCCGAGACCGGTAGCTTCGAGTCAGCCTACTCGGCCGACAACGACGTCGTGACCCTCACCGTCGCACCTTCCACAATCGAAGAAGAGGTCGATCAGTTCACCATCTCCTTCGACACCGAGGGTGAAGGGATAGATCTCGTGATGCAGTGGATCACGACCGAGATCAGGATCCCCGTCTCGGCACCCTGAACCGCTGCGGCCCGGCGGGCTGAGACGCTGTTAGGAGATCAGCCGCTCAAAGGTGGAGCATCGGCTGCGCCTTCTCGACACTCCAGCCCGCCCCGCCGCAGCGGCTGCACGACAGGACCGTGACCTTGGAGGCCTTTTGGCCGCCGGTGACTCGCGGGCCGGATTCCAGACGCACCCGACCCGTGCCTGCACACTCGGGACAGGTCTGCCTCGACCCGAATCCCGGGTAGATGCGCTGGTGCGTCGAGTCTACCTCGCACTCGTAGTAGCTCCCGCCCCCCTCACATCGCACACACGGGCTCTCGCCGAGACCTCGACCCGTCCCCTCGCACAGGAAGCAGTTCCTGAGTTTCGTACTACTGTCACAGTCTGGGCAGTTCGGGGAGTTCAGTGCCACATCGCCAACCTCTCTCACCATGACCGGGAGTCGGATCCGCCGCGTCGCGGTGTCGATCCGACGCTGTCCTGAAAGATCAGGCGTTCGAGAGACGCAGAATGTTACGAGCCACCGGGCTCCTGTCGGAGTCGGAATGCCTCCGCGGTCTAGACGAGAGCTCGAATCCAGCCGCCGTCGACGGGGATCGACGTTCCGGTGATGTAGCTGGCGCGGTCCGAGGCGAGGAAGGCGACAAGGGCGGCGAACTCGGCGGGCTCTCCGACCCGCCCCATGGGAATCTCCCGCTCCCAGCGCTCGAACGCCTGCCGGGGATCGATCCCCTCCCTCTCCGCGATCGATCCCGCCAATTCGTCGAGCCGCTCAGTCCGGGTATAGCCCGGCATGACGTTGTTCACCGTCACGCCGTCTGCCGCCACCTCGTTGGCGAGAGTGCGGGCGAACCCGGTCACCGCCGCTCGCACAGTATTCGAGAGAATCAGTCCGTCTACCGGCTGCTTGACCGCGATCGACGTGATGTTGAGGATGCGGCCCCATCGTCGTGCCTTCATCCCCGGCAGAACAGCTCGCACCAGATTCAGGACACTCTCGAGATTCTGCGCTACAGCCTGCCGCCACGCTTCCGCAGTGTGACTCTCGAACGGGCCTGGCGGAGGGCCTCCGACATTGGTGACTAGAACATCGATCTGGCCCAGCTCCGCCTGAGCTCGCGCCACGATGCCGTTCACCTCGGTCGGATCCGCGAGATCTCCCGCTTCGGCAACGACCCTGACTCCAGAAGTCCTCTCGATCTCCGATCGGGTGGCTTCGAGCGCCTCTGCTCCGCGGGCGCAAAGCGCCAGGTCGGCGCCGTTGGCTGCCAGCTCCTCGGCGACCGCTCTTCCCAGTCCACGGCTCGAGGCGGCGACGAGCGCCCTCTTGCCGCGCAGCCCCAGGTCCATCCTCAGGAGTCGTCCGTCGAATCGGCGTGGAAATAGGCGTCCGTGCCATCGAGCCAGTCCTGGCGTGGGGGACTGAAGACGTCCACGTCGAGCGTGTCCTCGAGCGCCTCGGCCTTATGCGGCACGTTGGACGGGATGTGAAGCACCTCCCCTGCCCGCAGGACGATCTCCTCGCCACCGTCCTCTCCGATCCAGAACTTGAGCGCCCCATCGAGGATGTATGTGATCTGCTCGTTCTCGTGTGAGTGCTTCGGCACGATGGCGCCCTTGTCGAGGTAGACATGCGCCAGCATCATCCGCTCCCCCGTCACCAGCCGGCGGGCGATCTGGTCCGTCACCGCCTCCTTCGGCATGTCGTTCCAGCGAAACTGCGTCACTCGGGGCTCGCTCATTCGTAGTCCTCCACAGCGGGCATGGTGTGCCTGAGGGTCGTGCCGTCTAGGGTATGGACGAAGACCAGGCCGACGTGTCGCCGCTCTCGAAACCGTCGCTGAAGATGTCGTTGATCTGGAAGAAGGTCATCATTCCCCGGTTGCCGTGTTCGAGAATGTGGCAGTGGGCCAGCCAACCACCGGAAGTCTCGACTCCTGGGACCTTGCCCGCCGCGTTGATCAGGCCCTCGCGCCCTGAGTCGCGGAAGTTGACCGCAAAGCGAGAGATGCTCCAGCTGCGCATCGGGACGGTCCCCGGACGTCGCTTGACGAGGAACGTGTCCTTATTCTCGAGATGTGACGCGGGCTCGATGTAGTTGCGGTCCGGATCCTTGGGGAAGTCGAGGTCGACGAACTCGGTCTCGATGTGCTGGAAGCCGAATCCGTGCGTATGGAAGTTGTGATGAGAGCCGGTGAGGTTGCGCACCTCCCACATGTAGGTGCGATTGCCGACTACCGAATGCACGTCGTCCGGTGTCAACACGGGAAACGGTTTGCCCGGCGCCTGGATGAAGAAGACCACCTCGCCCGTGTTCCAGTCGGGGACGGTGTGGCCGAGGGTGAGGGCAAGGGGCTGCTGCCCGGTGGCGAGGGGCTCCAGAGTCACCAGCGGATCGGGCGGCGTGTACTCCGTCTCATCCGACGGTCCAAAGAGAAACACGCGGTTGAACGCCAGCACCTGCTGGTCTCCGTCAGGCACGCTGTGCCCAAGCGTCACGGTCTCGTCGGGATTGAAGATGACGCTGTGCCGGCCGCGCTGAGTGTCGTGCCATTCCAACTTCAGCGTGTCGCCGTGCGGCACCACCACGTAGTCGGCCCGTTCCCCTGGCGAGAGCAGGAGTCCCGTCGTCGGATCCGGGTCGGACGGATGGTCGGGTTGGGTCGGCGGCGCCGAGACGGCCGGCTCGATGAGGATCGCGTGTTCGATCAACCCCTGGTCGCCGCCGATACGCCACATCGGAACCTCCGGGAACGAGGTCCTCATGTAGCGGGCGTTCGCCGCGTTGATCGTGCGGATCCGGTGAGGGATTCCCCGTTCCATCGTGAGGTCGGGCCAGACGGCGCCGTTGAACAGAAGGTAGTTGCCCTCCCGGCCATTGAGCTGCTCGAGCGCGACGTCCTCGCGCGTGCCACTGTAGGGCTCCACGACCTGCCCGTCCGCGTCGAGTCGGATGTCGTCGAGAAAGAAGATGTGCTCGGTGGCGGGCAGGCCCAGCGCCTGGTCCTCGGCCGGGTCATGGACGACGAGGGCTCCATAGAGCCCCTTCTCCACCTGCACGTTGGTCTGGACGTGTGGGTGGTACCAGAAGGTGCCCGCCACGAGCAGAGGAAACTCGTAGCGGAACGTACCGCCCGGCGGCACAGTCAGCTGAGAGATGTGGCTACCGTCCATGTTGGCGGGCGTCTCGACACCATGCCAGTGGATCGTCGTATCGACCGGTAGGTCGTTGCACAGATGAACGATCAGGGTGTCGCCGATGTTGGCCTCGAGCGTCGGTCCCGGAATCACTCCGTTGTATGAGAAGACCTGAGTGTCGTTGCCGGTGCCGAAGTCGATCACGGCCTCGCGAGCCGTCAGGAAGACCTCGAGAATCGCCGGGTCGGGGTTGACGTCGAGAGCCACCGCGGGGCGGATGACGACGTCGTTGCTCGCGGGCGCGCCGAGCTCACCCGGCTCACAGACGCCCGCCCAGACCGCGCTACCGCACGACAGTGCGACGACCAATAGACACCTCTCGACCACACGCTTCATTCTCGGCTCCTCAGCACACACCCTCTGATTATAGGCGGCCTGTGACCCTCGCCTGCAGCGCGTCCTCGGCCCGGAGAAACCGGAACGCTACAATGCATCTATCGCGAGAACTGCAGGCGTCGACTCTGAGGAGAGCAGAGAGCCGCGCCGCTGACCGCACTCAGGAGGAGACAGGATGCGTGTTCACATTGTCAGAGGGGCGTGTGCCCTCCTTGTCACCCTGCTGAATCTGACTCCCGCCGCCGCGCAGGACGCCCTGGATCCGCGGGAAGACCCTGCCTCGTACTTCGACTCGATGCCGGTCCATCAGGACGACAGCCCGGTCCGAACTCTGCTCGCCCGAACACAGACTGAGTGCGGGAAGATCGAGAGGGACTGCCCGGCGGGAGAGGAGCTCCTGCGTCGGCTCTTCCAGGGGACCTACCGGGACGATCTTCCCGACTTCATCGTCCACCTCAGAAAGGACCCCGCGACCGGACTCCTGGCCGTCGACCAGCCGTTGCTCATCTTCCAGAAGCGCAACACTCCCTACCTGATGGGTGTCGAGCATCTGGGGGTGCTGGTCTTCGCCGACGAGGCGGTGCCGATGAAGGCCCGGTTGACAACGATTCGTGAGCGTGAGGTCAATCCCTTCGCCGGCATCATCGGTCTCTTCGGCGTCTCTGGCGGCGACACGGCCCCCGTCTCCGAGACCTCGTCCGAGGAGACCCCCTTGAGGTGGCAGCGACTGGCGGGCAGCGAGGAACGTCCTCTCTTCGTCGGTGCGGCTCGCCTGGCGATCGAGAACGACATCGTCTGCCGTCTGACGCTGATCCCGGAAGAGTTGGAGGCTCTGGCCTTCCAGTCGATCACTGCTCACATCAGCAACTCCCGCTCGAGCGGCGCGGCGTTCAGCCTGGGTCTCGGCGCGACCTTCGACACCGACAACACGGTGCTCGAAGAGACCGGCGGCGACCCCTATTTCAACGGCTACGCACTGACCAAGTTCTACTTCCCCGGCCGGAGGCCCCGGCTCGACGTCTCGCCCGAGAGCCGAGCCCGCTTTCGCCGCTCCGTCGGAGTGGTTCTGGGGACCAACATCTCCAATGACCCGTTCGACGAGATCATCGTCGGCCTCTCGATCGGGCATCTCGTCGGCAAGGCCGGGCTCGTCATCGGTGGGAACTCCGTCGAGGTCCCCGAAACCGGTGATCGCGAGTGGCGCTCCTTCTTCGGCGTCGATTTCACGTTTTGAAGACTCTGCCGACCGAGCTCGTCTGATATCCGCGTGAGCCCCATGGCCTGCGCGAGCGCGCGCACCAGCTGGACTTCATCGAGCGAATCCTGGGTTGGTTCGACCGCTATCTATCGGTTCCCCAGGTCGACGCGATGGACGAGCGCCGCGACTGAATCGGGCGACAACGGGCCTCGACCCGTCAGGAGTCCTCGCTCGGCAGAGACGGCAGCGAGCGGATAAGGTAGCGCCGATGTCCAGGATCGCTCCGGGGGTCACAGCGGCCCTCCTCACCCTTTCCGTCGGCGGTTTGGCAGCCTGTCGGCCGGAGCCTCTGGCGCCGCCGAACATCGTCCTGATCGTGGTCGATTGTCTGCGCAGCGACCACGTGGGTGCCTACGGCTATGAGCGGCTCACGACTCGCAACCTCGACGCTCTCGCCGGCGAAGGGACTCTCTTTCGTCGCGCCTACGCCCAGTCACACTGGACCCGCCCATCGCTGCCGACGATCCTCACCGGGCTCTACCCGACCGAACATGGCCTGCTCGACGTCGAGCGAGACGCCGACGGACGGGTGCTCGGCCCCAGCCTGGCCCTCGAGGCCACTACCATCGCGGAAGAACTCCAGGCCGCGGGCTACGACACCGCGATGATCGGAGAGCAATTCCAACTCTCGGCGACCTTCAACCTGAATCAAGGCTTCGACTACTACCGCAACCGGGGCGGCAAGGCCTCGCAGATCTCTCGACATTTCACACGCTGGCTCGACGGCCGCGACTCACCGGGCAGGTTCTTCACCTACCTGCACTATCTGGACATTCATTGGCCCTACTGCCCTCCCGAGAGGTTCCGCGGGCGCTTCGACAGCGGCGAAAGCTCGATCGACACCTGCGGTGACTGGAGGAAGCTGCGGACGGACATCCGCAGCGGCGCGAGGGTCCTGACGCCGTCCGAGGCCAAGCGCCTCGAAGCCCGGTACGACGAGGAGCTGGCGGCGACCGACAACCTCATCCGGCACGTCTTCGAGGACCTGCGCGAGAGAGAGTTGTGGGACGACACGCTCGTCCTCGTGACTTCCGACCATGGCGAGGAGTTCTACGAACGGGGCTTCATCGGACACCAGGGGGGGCTCGTCGACGCCCTGCTCTCGGTCCCGTTGATCGTCAAGCCGCCTGCGGGTTGGCGTGGAGAGCCGTCCGCTGAGGTCGACACCATCGTGGAGCTACGCTCCATCGCACCGACACTGCGCGAGGCGGCAGGCCTGGCTCCGGGACGCGGTGGGCCCAGTCTGGTGCCCTTCCTCCTCGGCGAAGAGGTCGACGACCCGCCGAGCTACGCGGTCGCAGAGTCGGCTATCGAAGTCAACGTGCGCACCGCGACACACAATCTGATCTTCGACCGCGAGACCGAGAGCTTCGCCCTCTACGACCGGCGCAGCGAGCCCTTCGAAGCCACGGACGTGGCAGCCGATCAGCCCGAGGTTCTGGCCGCGATGCGCAACCACTTCCGAGCCTGGCTGGCCGCACTACAACCGATCACACCGGAGACGAGCGTCGCTGACGATGCGACCGTCGAAGGCCTGAAGGACCTGGGCTACATCGAGTAGGCGCTCAGGGGGTCGTCGACTCCTCCGCCGAGTCCGCCGACCCTCCGTAGGCCATGAGCCGGGTCCGAGTTCGGACGAAGACCGTATCGTCGACGATCGCCGGAGCGGCGTAGATCTCGTCGCCGAGATCGTGCGTCCGCACGATGTCCCAGTCACTCCCCGCCTTCAGGACGAGCAACTCGCCGGCGAGAGTGGCAATCAGGATCTCACCGTCGGCCGCTGTCGGTGAGGCGTAGATCTTCCCCTTGCCCGCACGGCCTCGCTTGACGAGCTCCCCGGTCCCGGCGTCGAGAGCCGTCACGATGCTGTCGTCGATCATGTAGACGAGGCCCCGGTAGACGATCGGCGTCGGGATGTAGGAAGCGTTAGGTCGGTAGTTCCAGACGATCTCCGGGGGCGCCCCTTCGGTGAGTGCGATGGCATGGAGACCCCAACTGTCCACCGTGACTTCGCGGTCGAGCTCCTCCCAATCCGCAGCGGACAGGCTCCCGTCTCCGTCCATATCCAGCCAACCGAAGTGCGCTGCCATCCAGACACCTTCGAGCTCTTCGATGGCGAGGGTCCCGTCGGCATTGGCATCGTGCCGCTCGAGAAGCGTCGAGTAGGGGTCCCTTGGGGACTCGTTGTGGTCGGGTGCGACCACGTAGATCCGATCACCGGCGAGGACGGGGCTGGCCACCGGTCCCGCTCCCAGCCCCGGCACCGTCCAGGCAAGCTCTCCGGTGCGCGCATGGTAGGCGTCGAGGTACTTCGACCCGGAGACCAGGACCCACTCCGGAGCTTCGGCGTTGGGGTAGAGAAGCGGTGTCGTGTAGCTCTCCCGTCGCGCGTTCCGATTCTGCCGCCAGACCTCTCGGCCGGTGTCGCGATCGACGGCCAGCAGGTACGACCCGCCAGCCTGATCGCAGACGACGATCACGAGGTCACCGGCGAGAATCGGAGAGGCTGCGATCCCGTAGAAGTTGCGGAAGGGGCCCAGGGCCAGCCGCCACCGCTCTCCCCCGGCAGCGTCGTAGGAGACGAGCCCGAATTCCTGGAAGAAGACAAAGACGTTCTCGCCATCGGTGACCGGAGAGGGTGTCGAAGAGTCGGTGGCACTGTGGAGGTCCGCCTCACGATCGCGCTCGACGTCGCTGCGCCAGAGCACTTCGCCACTCCTGCGACCCACCGCCATCGTCACGAGGTTCTCCTCCTCGATCGCGGTCAGGAAGATCCGGTCCCCGCCCACTGCTGGAGAGGAACGACCGAAAGGCACCTCGACGGACCACAGCAAGGCCCCCTCGGCGTCGAAGGCCTCCGGCAGTCTCGAGCCTTCGGAGATTCCGGAGCCATTGGGTCCCCGGAAGCGGGTCCAGTCCTGAGCGGTGAGCGACGACAGGGACATGGCAAGAGACAGCACCGAGGCCAGCGTGAGGATCGTCGGGTTCTTCTTCAGCATGAGCACTCCTCATTCTCCGTTCGAGAGTCTTCCGTCCGGGCGGGCGGGTCTTATGAGTTGGGCAGTAGTCTAGCTCCCAGCCGGACGCACGGCGAGCGAGGCTCCCGCTTGAGAACCCCGGCTGCGGGCGCTAAACACTAGAACTATCTTGTCTCGAGGTTCCTCGGCGATGCCGCGTCAGGAGACGCCACCGCTCGAGTCACCACTCGGGGCGACGGGAGGTTCCTCCTCGGCGCAGGCACACGCGAGGATCTCGTCCAGCTTGTCCATATTGTCGTGAACCTTGCAGCCGATGTAGTCGACCAGGTCGCCGAGGGTCTCTACCGGACTTCCGTCGCCATTCTTCGCCTCGCTCATCCAGTCCCTACCAAAGGGATCGATTTCGAGCGGAGCCGGGAGCGCGATCTCCTCGTTGAGATTCTTGATCTCCACGGCGGTGTAGACCACTGCGGCCAGAATGAGTACCAGCAGAAGCGTCGTTGCTTTCTCCATGAGTCTTCTCCTTTGAATGATGACTGATCGTCAGTCGGTGACCGCGACTTCGTCGTTTGTCAGGACAGCGATCCGGTCGCGTGCCCGGACGACGGGAGGTAGGCCGGCATCGGCCTCGCCCCACAGTTCCAGGAATCGTTCGTAGCTCTCCACGGCAGCCACGTCCCGGGCCATCTGCTCGAGAGCCTCTCCAAGCAGCAGGTGACTCAGCGCTTCAGCCGGATTGCGCTCGAGCACGAGCCGTAGCTGCGCCTCGGCGGCTTCCGGGTTGCCCAGCTGCAGATGAGACGTAGCGAGATAGCGCCTGAACGGAGCATCATCTGCGAAAGCGAGATCGATGGCTCGCTGGTGAGCGGCCGCGGCCTCCTCGGCAGATCCCCTCGCAGCTGCCACCCTACCCCTGAGATCGTGCAACCACTCTGCCCGGTAGAGGCTGGCGTTGCCGGCGAAGAGGGCTTCCACCCGCATCAGAGCAGCCGTGGCACCGGCGTCGTCACCTCGCGCCAGAGCCGCCACTCCCAGGAACCACTGGCCTCTCACACTCTGCGGGTCCGCCTCGATCGCCTGGTCGGCCCTGGCCTCCATCGCCACGAACTCCCGACCGAGAAGGTGAAGTTGGGCCAACTCCAGGAGCCCCTGGCGTTCCAATCTAGGTGAGCCCGCCCCGAGTGCCAGATAGCGCTCAAGGGCTTCCCTCGCCTCGCCACTGCGGCCGCCGCTGAGATGGTACTCCCCCAATGTCAGCAGAGTCTGCAGGTCGTCCGGCTCGAGGGCCAGCGCTCGCTCGAGCGCCTCTCTGGCCTCCGGATACCTCCCCGACGCCATCAGGCCGGCAGCCAGGCTGCGATGCGCCTCAGCCTCCTGTGGTTCCAGGTCCAGGTACGTCTCGTAACTCTCGAAGGCCTCGCGAGGCTGGTCGCAAGCCAGATAGGTGTCTCCGAGGTAGGCCCAGTGCACGGCGTAGGTGCTGGGATCGAGACTGAGGCCACGGCGATACTCCGCGATCGACAGGGCGCAGTCGCGTTCGTGAAACCAGGTCTGGGTGGCCAGAAGCACATGCCACTCCGCCTCGTCCGGCTCGAGTCGAACGAGCCGCCGCAGGGTCTCCAGCTCGACCCGGGTGTCGCCCTCGACCTGGGCACGCCGGCGATCGATCCGCGCGCGGTCGACCTCGGTCAGGCGCTCGGTACAGCCCAGCGCGGTGTCGAGCGGCTTGATCGCCAGGTCCCAGTCCCCGGTCGCCTGGTAGGCCCAGGAGAGCCAGTCGAGCGCGGGGACGAAACAGGGATCGATCTCGGTCGCGGCCCTGAAGCTCGTGGCCGCCTCGCCGTAGCGCCCCGTGTCGACCGCGTCACGGCCGATCACGTAGTGGCGGAACGCCTCGACCGAGGGTGTTCCGGTGCGCGAGAACTCGCGAGTCTCGACGTCCGGGCTCGCCTCGATCTCCAGTGCCGACCGGATCTGGCCCGCGAGGCGATCAGCCAGGTCGAAAATCCTGTTCTCCAGCTCGCCCTCCTCCGACAGACTGACGAGAAGGCGCCGCGACGGCACGTCGTAGATCTGACTCATCAGACGATAGCGATCACCAGCTTTTACGACGCTCCCGGTGACCACGACCTGAGCGCCGAAACGGTCGCCGATGCCGGTGACCTCCGGCCAGGAGAGCTCCCCGCCCCCCCTCTCTCGTGGCGCGTCGTGCGCAATGATCTGCAGAAAGGGCGAAGGGCCCAGGATGTTGACGAGCATCTCCTGCACACCTCGGGCCATCCAGTCAAAGCCAGGATCACCAGTGAAGTTCTCGAACCGCAGCACAAGAACGCCCAGCTTCCCGACCCGCGCTTGCGCAACCGGTGGAGTCGGCGTGTCCCCGAACCACTTCACCACTGACCAGCCGCCGACAACGATCAGAAGGAGGACTAGAAGTGCCATCATCAGCGGCGGGAGTCGCCGCCTGGCGGACGGCGGCCGAGGCATGCCAGCCGCCAGCGTTGTCTCCTCGCTACCGTCGCGGATCGCTTCGAGCCGCGCGCGCATCGCTCCGGCAGTCTGGAGGCGATCGTCCGGGTGCTTGGCGAGCGACAGGGCGAGAACCTCGTCGAGCCCCCTCGGCGGCGCTCCCGGCGAACTGCCGACGAGCGGGTCGTCGTTGACGATCGAGTAGGCCAGAGCGGCGCTGTTGTCGCCGCGAAACGGGAGCCGGCCCCTCACCATCTCGAAGAGGACGACGCCGGCGGCCCACACATCCGCCCTCGCGTCGAGCGCCTCGGACTTGACTTGCTCCGGCGCCATGTAGGCCGGAGTGCCGGGGCTGCGACCGCCTCGAGTCAGCATCCTCGAACCCTCGACCTTGGCGATGCCGAAATCGAGGATCTTCAACTGGCCGTCCTCGGTGACAAAGAGATTGCTCGGCTTGATGTCGCGGTGGACGATCCCTGCCCCGTGAGCGGCTTCGAGTCCCGTGCACAGCTGGATCGCCAGCCCGACCGCCCTCGCGGTCCCGAGTGCCCCCTCCGACAGCAGATCCTTGAGGGTCTGCCCAGCGTAGACCGCCATCACGATGTAGACCCGGCCATCCTCGGTCTCTCCAGCCGAGTGGATCGTGCAGATGTTGGGATGTTCGAGACGGGAGGCGGCCCTGGCCTCGCGAAGCATGCGCCGGTTGGCCGTGGGGTCCTCGCTCATGGAGGGCCCCAGCAGCTTCAGAGCGACTCGACGGCGCAGGCTGGTGTCCTCGGCGAGGTAGACCTCGCCCATGCCACCCCCGCCCAGTTCTCGGAGGATCCGATAGTGGGCAATCTTCTCGCCTACCATCTCGATTTCGCGTCCCGAGTCACACTATTAACCCCGCCGCGCCGGGCGCACCTGTCGCCAGTACGGCTTCAGGGCCAGCACTCACACATTCGAAAAGAAGGTAATCAGCTGATTCACGGTACGCCCCGTCCGATGAGCTGTCAACTAAGGTCGCTGGCGTCCGTTACTCAGCCGGCGCCTCGTCGTGAGACGGGCACCAGCCTCTCCAAAACCAGGAAAGGGGCTCCAGCCGGTGGAATCTCCGCCGACGGTGAGACAACCTGGAGACGACTCTTGAACCGACGACTCATCTTCATCACCGGCGCTCTGCTCGCAGCCTCCGCGGTTCCTGTCAGTGCCCAGCAGTTCGTCGACGAGATGGCGTCGAGATTGTTGGCGCCGGCGCCTACCGACTACAGCAATCAGCTGACAATCGGGGGTCTCGACGGCGACGATGACCTCGATCTGATCATCGCCAACGGCGGTGGCTTCGCCAGCTGATTCGCTCTCTCGTTCTCGACGACATGACTTCGGATCGGAACTTCTTCGATCGTGGGGTGACACTCCACTACATGGTCGACGGTGGCAGCGAGACGACGGTCGAGATGAAGCACAGCGGAGGCCAGGTCTACCGGGGCGAGCCGGTTCTTCTCGGTCGGTGTGATCTTCAGCGACGGGTTCGAATCCGGCGACACTAGGGCCTGGGACCACGTCGTCCCCTGAAGGACCGTCGCGTCAGACCCGTTGGACCTGCCGCGACTACTGGAGGCCCAACGTCCGCGGGCGATAGCCCTCTGGAGGCTCGAACGCGGCGGGATCGAGATCCCTCTCGGTGACCGAGCGGAGCACAGCCTCGTCGATCACATCGCCGGCACTGTCGAAGCCCCGAGCGACCACAGGGAACCCGTCAAGCTCACCCATCTCCGTGATCACGCCGGCATTGAGCTGCTCACCGAGCCCCGGGATTCCACCCGTCATCCCACCGAGGGAGTCGAGAAAGCCCGAGAAGAACTCGACCATGCCCTCGAGGACCGCACCCAGCTGATCGCCCCCTTTGATGCGGCCCCAGTTCGTCACCCAAAGTTCCCGAGTCGCCAGCCCGTCGACGTTGATGATGTACTTGACGCAGGGATAGCCGTTGTGCGTCTGGGTCTCGTCGGTACGGACGACCTCCAGTGCCCCCTGCGGCAAGGCCTCGTTGGGGAGCTTGTCCTTCATCATCTGCTCGACCATCCCGCGCTGAGACTCCGGAAGGTTGCGCAGCATCTCCTGCACACCGCCGAGGGCCTGACCGAGCTGACCGGTGAGCCGTGTGAGGGCCTCCTCGTCGAGGACCGAGTAGTACTGCTCCTCGTGATTGATGATCACGGCTTCGCGGCGATCCCCTCTCCAGACCAACTCGATCGCGGACGGGGCTCCGCCTCGGTTCACTCCCATTCTCAGAAGCTGCCCCTCGACGCTCATCTCGGAGATGGCCGGCTCGCCCTCTGCCTGGCGCACCTCGATCTCATAGACCACTCCAGCGCCGGCTACGCCGGAAAACACGAGGATCGCAGCGATAGCGATCAGCCCTGGTCTCTTCATTGCGTTCCTCTCGCGCTTCCGCATTCTCATGGTCACTCGCTCGACCCGTCCGCAGGGTCGAAGCGCAGTGCCGTACCGTTCATGCAATAGCGCATGCCGGTCGGACGTGGCCCGTCCGGAAAGACATGCCCCAGGTGGCCTCCACATCGGCGGCAGACGACTTCGGTCCGACGCATGAAGAGCTTGCGATCCTCCTTCTCCTCGACGTTCGTCGGCGCGACGGGCTCGAAGAAGCTCGGCCAGCCGGTGCCGGAATCGAACTTGGTCTCGGAAGAGAACAGATCCGTGCCGCAACCCGCACAGCGATAGAGCCCGGTCTCATGGTTGTCCCAGTAGCGCCCGGTGAACGGCCGCTCGGTTCCAGCCTTTCGCAGGATCTTGAACTCTTCGTCCGAGAGGGCCTCGCGCCACTGATCGTCGCTGCGCTCGTCCCTGTCGACATCCGCTGCCGCTCCGGCTTCGACCGAGTAGATATCCATCGCTCTAGCCTACCGCGCCGACCCAAGAAAAAACCGCCGGCTCGAAGGCCGGCGGTCGTCCTCCCTGACGGATGCTGGCGGATCAGGGGTTGATGATGCTGTTCTCTGGCCGACGAGGTGGATCGTCGCGAGGACGGACCTCCACCGGATCGTTGTCGGCCCATTCCGGCGACAGCTCGGCGTTGATCGCCGCCCATTCCGGATCTTCGTCTTCTGTCTCGAAGATGGCATCGATGGGGCACGCCGGCTTACACAGCGAACAGTCGATGCACAGGTCAGGGTCGATCACCATGAACTCCTGCCCCTGATACTCGCCGGGGTAGATGCAGTCCACTGGGCAAACCTCTACACAGTCGGCATAGCGCTCCTGTAGGCACCGCTCGCCAATCACATACGCCATCGTCTTCCTCCCGTTTCTTTCTTTGGCCGCCAGAAGCGGCCCGCGTTGCAGACTTCCGGCGAAGTCTACCGACAGGCCGAAAAGGGGAGCAAACTGGTGCGGTTTCCCCGCTTCGTTGCACACCCCCGGCCGCCGTGAGAGCATCTCCTCGCCCATGCGACAGTACCTCGATCTGATGCAGCAGCTTCTCGACGAGGGGGCTGTCAAGGACGACCGCACCGGGACCGGGACCCTGGCTATCTTCGGTCACCAGATGCGGTTCGACCTGGCCGCGGGGTTCCCGCTCCTGACGACGAAGAAGCTCCACCTTCGCTCGATCATCCACGAGCTGCTCTGGTTCCTCACCGGGGACACCAACATCGCCTACCTGAAGGAGCACAAGGTCAGGATCTGGGACGAGTGGGCCGACGAGAAGGGCGATCTGGGGCCGGTCTACGGCCATCAGTGGCGCGCCTGGCCCGGACCGGACGGCGCGACGCACGACCAGATGACGCAGGTCATCGAGCAGATACGCAGCAACCCGGACTCGCGTCGACACATCGTGAGCGCCTGGAACGTGGCAGAGGTCGACACCATGGCGCTGCCCCCCTGCCACACCCTGTTCCAGTTCTACGTGGCGGACGGCGCCCTCTCCTGCCAGCTCTACCAGCGCAGCGGCGATGTCTTCCTCGGGGTGCCCTTCAACATCGCCTCCTACGCTCTCCTCACGATGATGGTCGCCCAGGTCTGTGAGCTCGAGGTCGGGGACTTCGTCCTCACGCTCGGCGATGCGCACCTCTACAGCAATCATGTCGATCAGGCTCGCGAGCAATTGACCCGTGATGTGCGGCCGCTTCCGCGCATGCGCCTCGACCCCACTGTGCGCTCGATCTTTGATTTCCGCTACGAGCACTTCGATCTCCAGCACTACGATCCTCACCCTCACATCAAGGCGGCGGTAGCCGTATGAGGCGGTCGATCATCGTCGCGGCAGCTGCCAACGACGTGATCGGCAGAGGCAACGACCTACCCTGGCGCCTGTCGGCCGACCTGCGTCGATTCAAGCGGTTGACGATGGGCCACCACCTCATTATCGGCCGCAAGACCTGGGAGTCGATCGGTAGGCAGCTCCCGGGCCGCACCATGCTGGTGGTCAGCAGATCGAACCCTCCTCTGCCTGACAGCATCCGCGCCGTCTCGTCGCTGGAGAGAGCCCTGGAGATCGCCCGTGAGGCTGGCGACGACGAGGCTTTCATCGCCGGCGGCGGAATGATCTACGCCGCCGCCCTGCCGCTTGCCGACCGTCTCTACCTCACTCGGGTCCACGCCGAGGTCGACGGCGATGTCTTCTTCCCAGCCTTCTCGGAGAGCGACTTCCAGCTGGTCGAGAGCCGGGAAGGCATCGTCGACGAGGCGACATCGTTGCCTCACAGCTTCCTGATCTACGACAGGATTCCCGCCTCGTAGCCGGTCAGCGGGCCAGCGCCGCGACCTGCTGCCCGAAGGCCTGCCCCACTCCCAGGGTCAACGCCTCGGTGTCAGCCGCCGTAATGCTCTCGTAGTGGGTTGAGCGAACGACGCGCAGCGGCACGGTGTCGCCATCCTGCCAACTGATGGATCGGTCGAGGGGGCGATCGGGGACGAGTTCGCGAACGACTGCCGCCGGCATCGACAGGGGCTGACTGCCAGCCAGCCGGTGTGCCCATTCCATGACTACGATCTCCCGTACTTCATCGAAGCCTCTGAGCGAGGTCGGCCCGCTCGCCACCATGATGTCGAGTCGGTCGCGACGCAGGAGATCCTCCAGGGCAACGACGAGAGCCTCTCCGAGCGTCGCGTCCCAGATCGCGCTGCCGCCGATCCGCACGATCTCGCGTAGCTCGGCCAGGGAGGCCACGCTGAGCTCGGCCTTGACGGCGATTCCGGCGAGCCGACCCCAACCGACGAGTTCGGCGGCGGCCACGGCGCGCGCCAGCTCAATCCCCAAGGGCTGACGCCCATGGATCTGCGCCACCTGCTGACCGGCCCCCGCTGTCCGCCCACGATCGACAACCTCGACTCCGCCGGTGGTCCGCACCCAGGCGTAGAACGGACCGCCGCTCCAGGCCATCGCGAGGGCAGACCGCCCGCCGAACATGAAGTCCGCTTCTCGCAGCCGCCGGTCTTCCGGGTCGAAGGCCACGCGGACGGGCCGAGCCCGTCGACCGGATTTCGCGGCTTCCGGTGTGGGAGAGAACCCGGACGAGAGCAGCCGCGGTTGAGGCGCCGCGACACTGAGCAGGCCCTTGTCCGCCGCATCCTGGTAGATTCGGTGGTCGGCGAGTTGCGCCATGGAAGGCACCCTCACGACTTGCGGCATCAGCCGGCTGTTTTTCAAGTGAGTCACTTGCTCCCCCTCCGCTGTCCATTCGCCGACAAGGCGCCGGCATGACCGTTGCGTTCTCGGCAGACACAGGCGGCCAGGTCTCGCGTTTGTTACAGGACTCCTGGGCCGGAGACGAGAAACGGCCGGGAAGCGCTGGTGACAGGTAGCGAGGTGATTGGCCCGAAGAACCCCGCCAGGACACCCGATGCGAGAGCACCGTCACACTTCCCGGCCTGAGAGAGCCTGACTTGACCGCATCCATTCCCCGATCGGGAACAGGAGCGGCGGCCCCTCGGGATCCACAGGCGCACGAGCGCCGGATTTGTTACACCGCGGTCGGCGTCGCGAGCGGGATCAGGCCTGGAACTGCAGGTCGTGGAGGCGTTTGTACATGCCGCCTGCATCGAGCAGCTCGGTGTGAGTGCCGATCTGCGTGATCCTGCCCGACTCCATGACGATGATGCGATCGGCAGACACGACGGTCGAGAGTCGGTGGGCGATGACGAGTGCGGTGCGCGCTCGCATCAGGTTGTAGAGCGCCTTCTGCACCAGCGCCTCAGACTCGCTGTCGAGATGTGACGTCGCTTCGTCGAGGATCAGGAGCGGGGCATTCTTGAGCAAGGCCCGCGCGATCGCCAGACGTTGCCGCTGGCCTCCGGACAGTCTCAGGCCGGCCTCTCCGATCCGTGTGTCGTAGCCGGCCGGCAGCTCCATGATGAAGTCGTCGGCATAGGCGGCGGCGGCCGCTTCCCTCACCTTCTCCAGCGGCAGGTCGGAACGACCGTAGGCGATGTTGTTGCGCACGGTCTCGTCGAAGAGGACCGTGTCCTGAGTGACGATGCCGATCTGGCGACGCAGGCTCTCGAGGGTGATGTCGCGATGGTCGACGCCGTCGAGGGTGATCCGTCCTTCGTCGGGATCATAGAACCGCGGCAACAGGTTGATCAGAGTCGACTTACCGGCTCCCGAGGGGCCGACGACGGCGACGACCTCTCCACGGCTGATCTCCAGCTCGACTTCCTTGAGGACCGCCTCCTCGCCGTAGCCGAAGGTCACGGCTTCGAACCGGACCGCCCGGTGGAAGCCGTCGATCTTCCGAGCCTCCTCGCGGTCCTGAACATCGTTCTCGATCGCCAGTATGCCGGCGACCCGCTGGGCCGCCGCACGAGCCTCCTGGAGGACGAGGTTGACCTTGTTGAGCTTACGGATCGGGTCGTAGAGCATCATCATCGCGGTGAGAAACTGCACCAGAACCGACGCGGTCAACTGCTCCGCGCGCACGGCCTTGCCGGCGTAGATCAGAAAGGCCGCGGCACCGAGCGCCGCCAAGGACTCGACCACAGGACCGGAGACGTGGGTCAGGACCTGCGCCCGGAGCTTGACCTGGAGATGGCGCTCGGTCGCCTCCTCGAAGCGGCGGTGCTCGAAGTCCTCCATCCCGAACGCCTTGACGACTCGGTGACCACGAGTCGCCTCGGACAACAACTGGGTCAGATCGGCCATTCGCTCCTGGCTGCGGTGGCTCGTCTTCCACATGCCCTTGCCGAACCGGACGATCGGGTAGATGAAGATCGGCGTCACAACGAGGCAGATGAGGGCCAGCTTGAGATGGATGTTCAGCAGCACGACGATCAGGACGATCAGCGTCGGGGTCTGCTGGAACAGATCGAGCAGCCGGCTCGAGACCGCGTTTTGCATCACGGTGACGTCGGCGACGACTCGACTGACCAATTCCCCGGAAGTGTGCCCCTCGTGGAATCGGCTCGACTGATCGACGATGCGGCGGAAGAGATCGTTGCGCATGTCGGTGGTCATGCCGAGCCCGATGTGCTGGAAGGAGTAGCCCGACATGAAACTCGCCAGGCTGCGCAGGAGGAGGACGATCACCATGAGAAGGGGCACGAGGTAGACAACGTTCTCGCTGGTGATCCCCAACCGGTCCTTGAGCGACTCGTACCCGTCCTGCAGAGCCCCCCGGAGGTCGAACCGGCTCTTCACCTCGTCCAGCCACGTCTCCGGTTCCGAGGCGCCGACGACCGCTTCCACGGCCACGGGGGTCTCGGCGACGCCACCGAGCCCTCCGGGGCGTTGGTCGGTCATCAGCACTTCACCGAAGATCGGCTCGACGAGGGCCACCATGCCGCCGGTGGCGAGGGCATAGACAGCCACCGAGACGACAGCGATCAGAATCCAGCCGGTGTAGCGACTGCCGTAGCGCCAGAGAAAGCCGACTGTCTTCATTCAGCCGCCTCTTCGCCGAAACCGAGCTTTCTCGCCAGCCGGTTCTGGATCCACGACGCATCGAGCCATTCGACCGGATCGGTCGCCGTGCCGTGCAGGAAGACTCCGAAGTGCAGGTGATCTCCGCCCGCCAGGCCGGTGACGCCGGTACGCCCGAGGGTTTGCCCACGGGTGACACGAGCGCCTAGAGAGACCTCGAAAGAGGACAGATGGCCGTACAACGTCATCAGACCGAAACCGTGATCGAGAACCACCACGTTACCGTAGATGCCCAGATACTGAGCCATCACCACGACGCCGGCGTTGGCCGCGGGCACCGGCGCATGCTTGACCGAAGCGAGGTCATATCCCAGGTGCACCTGCGCGTCCAGCTTGCTGCCGTCGTACAGATAGGTCCGGTGATCGGCGAAACGCGCCATGACCTGCCCGTTGGCCAGCGGCTCGAAGGCTCCCTTCCAGAGAAACTCCTGCAACGTCGCGTCGGCGAGGGCGGCAATCTCCCCGCGATTGTCCACTCTCAGCCCGGAGTTGATCGCGACGTAGCGATCGGCGAGGGATCCGCTCGCCTCGAGGCCCGGCGTCTGCGCCTCGATCTCGGGCGCGACCCGGCCGATGAAGGTATCGCTCACGTTGATCCGGTCGCTCCGCAACTCTCTCGGCTTCAGCCTGTCGACAAAGCCCGCCTGAGCCCGATTGCCGACGTCGTCCTCGGCCACCAACCGGATCTGTGTTCCGGCGGGGAGGTCGAATGGCACGGCAAAGAGAGCGAAGCGCTCGCCGACCAGACCGCCCGGCAGCGGATAGCCCGGAAAAAACGCGCCTCCGGCCTCGACCCCGTGGCGAATCGCGGTCTCTCCTACCCGGTAGACCACCGCTTCGCTGCCGCCCTGAGTGGGATAGTGCTGGCTCGACAACACTCCCAGCTGGGGCGGTGTCAGCCGTACAGGCAGGACCAACTCCCGGACCACCGGACCCGGGCTGCGCAGCCAGGTCCCAGCCCGCCATGCCGAGAGCCTGATCCGAGCCTCACCGGCCGTCAAGCCCTGCGTCACGCGGTGCCCGACAGTGACCTCCGCTCCGTCCTCGGCGGTCAGAGGTCCCCAGAACTTCCAGGCCGGCCGGGTTTCGAGCTCGCGGCCCGCCAGCCGAGTCACCTGTTCACCCTGGATCAGTTCGAGCGTCCACCGCTCCAGTCCGCGCACTGGCTCGAACGCCGACGCGACGATCCGGGTCTCGGGGCCGATCCCCGGTAGATCCGACGTCAACTCCGCGGAGGGCTCGCCACCGATGCGCAGCGTCGCGAGAAGGCCGACCGCCACAAGCAGGGCCGCGAAGATCTTGCGACCACGCCGCCGAGGCGGTCGTCTGCCGTCGAGTGGCTCCATCTCAGTCCCCATCCGGCGCGCTGCCGGAATGCTTGTGGAAGTCCTTCATGACGTCGCGGTACCGGGAGTAGCGGGCGCGGGCTTCCACGTACTGCTGATGGGTCAGGCCGAGCTCGCTGGCGATCCGGCGCGCCTGCTCCTCCTCGGCGATCGAGACAGCGCCATCCGCGGCGGAGACCGCGAAGAGGCAGTCGAGAAGCTGGAGCTTCTGCTTCGCCGAGGCGATCTCGCCGAACTCGCGGGTGACGAGGAAGTTCTCGGTCCCGCCGAAGAGCCGGTTCTGACTCTTGGCGATCTCGACGACGAGCACCACCTGGTCCTCCGGCAGTCCGCCGTGCTTCTGGACCAGAGACTCCATCGCCTGAGACTCCTCGGCCGAGATGTCCAGATCCGCGTGGGCGACTCGGCCCAGAATGTAGGCGAACGCCGCGACGTAGCGAGCACGCTCGGGATCCAGCTTCTCGAGGCGAGCGGCTATCTTGCGAACCGTCTCCGTGTCTGCGGACTCAGTCCCGCCCTCAGTCGCCGGGACCCCGAGGAGTTTCTTCAGTATCGACATACGTGTCCGCCCCCTGACAGCGGCTGCATCCTAACCCGACTCACACTGACCGGTACAATGCAGCCATGAACGCCCTCCACCTGCGCATCCTCTCGCTCTCACTGCTGCTCACCGTCCTCCTTGGATGTGCTCCGACGGACTCGAGCACATCGAACGCCCCCCAAGGATTGGAAGGCAGTTGGCGGGCCGTCCTTCTCTCGCCCGGCGGTGACCTGCCTTTCGCCATGGAGATTACCCTCGACGGTGGCGCGTTCTCCGGCGTAGTGGTCAATGGAACCGAGGAGAGCCCGTTCAGCAGCGTCCGAGTCGAGGGGGACGCCATCACGCTGGAGTTCGACTGGTACGACTCGAGGATCGACGCACGGATCGAGGAGGACGGCTCCCTGAGCGGCAGATGGCAGAAGACGGCTGCCGACTTCGGAATCTCAGCGCTCGACTTCCTGGCGGTTCGCGACGGGAGCCAACGCTTTCTCCCGGTCACCGAAGATGCGCCGGACGCGCCGGCGGACCTGTCCGGAATCTGGCGTGCCGAGTTCACGGACGAAGACGGCAGCGAACCGGCCCAGGGGGAGTTCCGACAAGCTGGAGACGGTCGTGTCCTGGGGACCTTCCTCACGCCGACGGGCGACTACAGATTCCTCGAGGGTTCCTACGAGAGCGGGCTGCTCAGACTCTCGACCTTCGACGGCGCTCACGCTTTCCTCTTCCACGCCAAGGCCGACTCCACCGGCAACCTCACGGGAGATTTCTGGTCCCGTGACAGCTACCACGCAACCTGGACTGCAGTCCGTGACGACGGAGCCGAAGCCATCCTGCCGGATGCCTGGAGCCTGGCTGGACTGACCAATGACGAGGGCCGTTTCCGTTTCGCCTTCGACGATCTCGACGGCAAGACGATGACCCACGAGGATCCCAGGTTCGCCGGCAAGGTCGTCATCGCCAATGTGTTCGGTTCCTGGTGCCCGAACTGCAACGACAAGGCGCCACTGCTGGCCGAGTGGTACCGGACATACCGGGACCAGGGGCTCGAGATCGTCGGCCTGGCCTATGAGTACAGCGGTGACACTGAGCGCGACCGGGTCTACGTCCGCAAGTTCGCCGATCGTCATGGCGTCGAGTTCCCTCTGCTCCTGGCGGGAACCAGCGACAAGCAGGCCGCCGCCGAGACCCTTCCCGATCTCACCGCCGTCATCGCCTTTCCGACGAGCATCTTCATCGGCCGAGACGGCCGGGTGCGACGGATTCACTCAGGCTTTTCCGGACCGGGGACAGGGGCCCACTACGACGAACTCGTCGCCGAGTTCGAGGCGCTGATCGAAGCGCTGCTCAGCGAAGAGGCCTGATCGGCAGGCGCTAGGGGTAGCGCCCGCGGGCCGTCCTGACTCTCAGGCCCGGCTGCGAGACGTCGACCGTGATCTTGCGCCAACCGGCGCTCTCGTCCTGCTCGCCGTAGTAGCCAAGAACGTACTGGCTCCGCAACTCCTCGCCGATCTCGGCATAGACGTCCTCCAGGTTGTCGCCCACGCGGGTGAAGTAGACCTTGCCGCCGACGTCGTCGACGAGATCCCGCAGTCGCCCCAGGAAGCCCCGGATGTTCAAGCCGCGGCCCTGAGTCCGCACGATCTCGTTGTTCGACAGGATGACGTAGATCGGGACTCCGACCACGCGGGCGAATCGGCGCGCCGCACGGTAGGAGAAGTCCGGATCCTCGTCGGCGCCGTCCGAGTAGACGATCAGAGCCTTCTTGCCTGGCGCTCCCTGCAGCTGCACCAGCGAGTAGACGATCCCCTTCCAGATGGAGGTGAACCCGTCGGGGCGCATCGCCTCGACTCCGTCGACGAGGCGGTCGACATCGCCGGTCGTGGGCGACATGAGCTGCGGTTCCCGCCCGAAGCCGATCACGAAGCCGCGATCGCGCTCCTGCATCAGGTCACGCAGGAAGCCCATCGCAGCGAGTTGAACCCTCGGCAGCTTCATGAACATCGAAGCCGACGAATCGACGGCCAGGCCGACCGTCAGAGGGAGCGCCTCGGCGCTGCTGAAGGCGGCGATCTCCTGCACGTCGCCCTCTTCCTTGAGCGTAAAAACGCTCCGATCGAGGTCGGGAACGGGATTGCCAGCCGGATCGGTGACGACCGCGAGGACCTCCACGAGCGTCACCTGCAGCCGCTCGGACGATCCAGCTGTATTGACGAAGAGCACCTCCTCGGCCACCGCACCGTCGGCGAGCGTCACCACCGCGCGGACGAAGCCTCGAGAGTTGTCCTCGGGCAGCACGACACGCTGCCGAAAGGGTCCGGAGTAGAGCGTTCCGACTAGCGTATCGACCCAGAAGAACTCGACCGAAGAGACCTTGACGTTGCGAGACAACGCGACTTCGGCCTCGACGGTGACCGAGCCACTGGCCACGACACTCCCGCCGGCCCCCGACTCGGCCCCCGGCGCGAAAAGGCGGATCGAAAAATCACTGTTCCCCGAGTTGACCAGGAGCACATCGCTACCCAGATGCTCGCCGCGAGCATTGCGTGCGACCGCCTCGACGCGTCGGGTCCGGGGCAGTGGGCCCAGATCGAGGTCGGCTTCGAACGGTGGCGCCCGACGTACGGCCTCCTGGGCCCCGTCGAGCAGAAAGTCGACGCGCTCGACGGCCGGGTCCGAAACCACCGCCGCGAAGCGGACCCTGCCGACAAGAAGCGGCTCCTGTGGGGCGAGCAGACGGATCACCGACGCCTGCGGCAAATCGAGCACGGCGCTACCGTCGGAGACATCCACCACGTCCCCCGCTTGGGTCGTGAAGCCGGCAAAAGTGGCTCCCCACCTCCGGGTCGACAACTCGTCGACCACGACGACGACCGGCCGCTCACCGGGTTGCCCACCTGCAAGGGAAAGACGAGCCAGCCCCCGGCTCACGATGTCGGGCCCGACCTCTCGCTGCTCGAGAATCGTCGCGCCGTCCTCGCCGACCTCCGCCACGGTCACGCGCAGTGGTGCCGTCAGTCGACCCTCGGCCGCGCTGCTGAACTCGACAGCCAGTTGCGCGGGCTCTCCATCGGCGACGAGGGCGGCAATCTGCAGGTCCCCTCCGGTGCTCTCTCCCGACATAGCCAGGGAACGGGCTCGAGCGGCACTCAGAGCGGCGGGTGCGCCCCTGCCCGCCCAGCTCGGCGCCGCCACCGCCTGGCCGCCCGCGGCCGTCCGCACCTCGATCGCCAGAGGCGAGTGGACCGCCGGCGTCTGGACGGCTAGTACCGCTCGCCAGGCGACCTCTTCGAGCCAAGCGTCGAGGACGACGTTGTCCTTGACGACCGCGCCAGCCGTCGCGCGCGCCAGTGGTTCGAACGCTCCCGCGGGATCCAGCCTGACGTTGAGCTCCGCCTCCTGGGACTCGTCGTCTTCGTCCTCACCACGACCGAGGAGGTTGAAGTTGAAGGTGCCGCGCTCCACCTCCCTGCCGTCTGGGGTGACCACGACCTCGGGCTTGACCTCGGGCGCCGCGCCCTGAAGGAGTGCGTCGCCGCGCTCGCTCGGACTGTAGGCCAGGACAGTCCAGCCGCTCAGCGCCAACGCCTGGCCGACTTCAGAAGCGGTCGGCCGGACCGGTGCCGCTTCGACCTCGTGAGGTCGGCCTGAACCTCGGAGCAGCGCCTCGTAGAACGGCACCGGATCCGAGTCGTATCCTGACCCGACCAGCAGGAGCAGTCTCCTGTCGGCCCCACGATGCTCGGTGGCCCAGAGCAGGAGTCCCTCGCGTTGCAACCGGATCAGATCCGCCTCTCTGCGCAGAGCCTCCTCGAGCAGAACGCCGAGTTCCGTATCGCCCATTCCGGAGGCGGCGGCCTCGGCGAATTCGACCCGCACCTGAGCCTGGGCATCGGCGCTGGTCTCGCGAATCCGCAGCCAGGAGAAAGCCTCCGAGATCGTGTCGCTGTCTCGGCTCGGCGGCAACGACGACCTGACCGTCTCGCCACCGAGGAGAATCTGCACCGGCCCGAGATCGGCCAGTGCTCCTGCCCTCTCGGCCAGGAACACCGTCGCGTTGCGGGCGGTCAGAGGGTCGGACAGAAGTTGATCGAAGTAGATTGCCACCTGCCAGGGCTCGGGCTCGAGAACCCGGAACGGCAGTGACTCGCCGCCTGAAATCACCTCGGCGGTCGAAGCATCGGCAGGCGACAATGCGACCGTGATTCCGACCTCCCCGCCAGACGAGGTTGGTGGCTCGACCGGGTCTTCCTGGGCCGCGAGCCCGAAAGTGGCAAGCGCGACGATCAGGGCGGCGAGAATAGCTCCAATAGGGAAGAGGTTGGATCGGCTCATGGTCGTGGCCTGCAACGGCGTCCAGTATACGGACATTCCCGACGAAGCAGGGCGCTACCTGGGCGGAGGGCCCGGAGCGCTCCGATAGACTCCGAAAATGCCCGCAGCCGAGTCCGTGAGGCCCCGCGAAATCTTCAGCTGGGCGATGTTCGATTTCGCCAACTCGAGCTACACGACGATCGTCGTCACGGTCGCCTTCAGTGTCTACTTCACGTCGTCGGTGGCACCGAGCGAGTCTGCTGATCTCCTGTGGGGCATCGCCCTGGGCGTGAGCAACCTCCTGGTCCTCCTCAGCGCGCCACTGCTCGGCGCAGCCGCGGACGACTCAGGCCGCAAGAAGCCCTTCCTGGCAGTGACCTATCTGACCTGTGTGCTGACGACCGCGGCCCTCTATTTCGTCACGCCGGGCGACATCGTGCTGGGTATCACTCTCTTCGTCCTCTCGAACATCGCCTTCGCTCACGGCGAGAATCTGATCGGAGCGTTTCTGCCAGAAATCTCCACCCCGGCGACCGCCGGCCGCATCTCCGGCCTCGGCTGGGGCCTCGGCTACTTCGGCGGCCTGGCGTCACTCCTCCTGATCCGGCCACTGATGAGCGCCGGCCTCGACGCGGGCAACCTGGACAGACTGCGCTGGATCTGGCCGGTGACCGCCGCCTTCTTCCTCGTCGCCGCGTTGCCAACCTTCCTCTGGCTCCGGGAACGCGCGCCGCGCGATGCCTGGCGAGGCTTTGCGAGCTACGCCCGCCGAGGCTTCGACAGGCTGGTGGCCACCCGTCGCGCCCTCGGCCATTTTCGGCAGCTCGCGAGGTTCCTCTCCCTCTTCTTCGTCTACTCCCTGGGCTTCACCATCGCCATCGCCTTCAGCGGGATCTTCGCCAGGACGACTCTCGGATTCACCGCCAACGAACTCGTCGCCCTCTTCCTCGTCCTCCAGATCACCTCCGCCGCCGGCGCCGTCAGCTTCGGGTGGCTCCAGGACCGGATCGGCTCGCGCCGCACTCTGCAGCTGTCGCTCTGCGTCTGGATCTTCGTCTGCATCAGCTCCTTCCTCTGCCAGACCAAGGGCCAGTTCCTCTGGATCGGCTGCGCTGCCGGCATCGGCATCGGGTCGCTTCAGGCCGCCTCGAGAGGCGTCGTCAGCATCTTCGCTCCGCCCTCGAAGAGCGGCGAGTTCTTCGGCTTCTGGGGCCTCGCGCTGAGAGCCGCTTTCGCCCTCGGTCCGATCATCTTTGGCCTGATCTCAACGGTGACCGGTTCCCAGCGAATCGCCGTGCTGGTGACGACGATCTTCTTTCTCATCGGCCTCGTCGGACTCCAGTGGGTCGATGCCGAAGAGGGCACCGAGGCCGCAAGAGCCTGGCAAGAAGCTCCTGCTGAGTAACTTGCCCGCCTTTTGGGCGGTCGCTTTGGACGTTCACGTGGGTTCCGCGGAGCACCACAAACCAAGGTGTGTGAGGCGTAGCCGGGTTGGCGCAGGCTCTCTTGTGGGAGGGGGGAGGGTGTTGTACCGCCGCGACGACCCACGCCGCCCCTACTCCGCTTCAACCAGCTTCCGGTACCCACGGTTCCAGTAAACGAGCGGAGCCTCGTCCGGATTCGGTGTCGAGCTCCCCTGCACCTCGCCGATGTAGATCGTGTGCGTCCCCGCCCGATGCCGCGTGTGAACCGTACAGTCCAGCCAGGCCAGGCCGTCCTCGAGCACCGGCGCCCCGGTCACCGCCGTCGTCCAGGCACCCTCGGCAAAGCGATCCTCCGTCTTCACCCAGGCAAAGCGATTCGACAGCTCCTCCTGCCCCTCGCGCAGGATATTCACCGCAAAGACCGCCCCCTCCTCCTCGAGGAGAGCGTAAGCACTGTGCCGGTGATCGATCATGACGCAGATCAGCGGCGGGTCGGGCGAGATCGAAGCGAAGGCCGACACCGTCAGCCCATGGCGCTGATCGCCGGCCTTGATCGTGACGATCGTGACGCCGGAAGGGAAATGACGCAGAGCGTCCCGGAAATCCTCGGACTTGACAGACATGGCGCTCCTCAGGCCGTGGTCAGTTCAGACGCTTCCTTGCGGGAATAGCGGGTCTCGATGTAGTCGTCGATGATGGCGCGGAAGCCCTCCGCCAGCTCCTCGTACGTGCCCCGCAGAGAGGTGAACTTCTGACCGTCGATGAAGATCGGGCAGTGCGGCTCCTCGCCGGTGCCCGGCAGACTGATACCGATGTTGGCCGCCTTCGACTCTCCCGGACCGTTCACCACGCACCCCATCACCGCAACCGTCATCTCCTCGACGCCCTCGTACCGCGTCTTCCACATCGGCATCTGGTCGCGAACATAGCCCTCGACCCTCTCCGCCAGCTCCTGGAACGTCGTACTCGTCGTCCGCCCGCAACCCGGACACGCGGTGATGCTCGGCATGAACGATCGCAGACCCAGCGACTGCAGCAGCTCGATACAGGCGTAGACCTCTTCGCGACGGTCGCCACCCGGCCGCGGAGTCAACGAGACGCGGATCGTGTCGCCGATCCCCTCCGAGAGCAGGACACCCATCGCCGAAGCCGACCAGACGAGGCCCTTGATGCCCATGCCCGCCTCGGTCAGCCCGAGGTGCAGAGGCTGGCTCGTCTTCTTCGCCAGCGCCCTGTAGGTCGCAATGAGATCGAGAGGTCGCGAGACCTTGCACGAGATGATGATCCGGTCCTTGTCCAGCCCACATTCCTGAGCCAACTCAGTCGACTGGAGCGCCGAGAGAATCATGCACTCGTTCATGATCTCTTCCGACGTCAGGCCAAGATCGCGGTCCGTGTTCTCCTGCATCTTCATCATCACCAGCTCCTGGTTCAGCGAGCCTGCGTTGACGCCGATACGAACCGGCCTATCGTGTTCCACCGCCACCTTGATGATCGTGGCGAAGTTGTCGTCCCGGCGCCCGCCGGTCCCCACGTTGCCCGGATTGATCCGGTACTTGTCGAGCGCCGAGGCGCAATCGGGGAACTCCCGCAACAACTTGTGGCCGTTGTAGTGAAAGTCACCGATCAGCGGGACGTCGCAGCCCTGATCGAGCAGCTGGTGCTTGATCTCGGCTACTGCCCGCGCCGCCTCCGGTACATTGACCGTGATCCGGACCAGTTCCGAGCCGGCCTCGGCCAGTTGCCGGCACTGTTCGACCGTGCTCGCGACGTCCGCCGTGTCGGTATTCGACATGGACTGGACGACGATGGGCGAGCCTCCGCCGACCGCGACCGAACCGACTGGAACTGTGACCGTGGGGTGTCGCATGGGGACGGAGCATAGCACCGGCCGAGCCTGGGAATCGCGGTCGAAACGAGCCCCCGTGGCTCCTCCTCGCCGCTCCAGATCGGCCGTAGCGAAGGAAGAACGAGCACAGCAAGCGCGTACGACCTGTTGTAGACTCGTCGACCATCCGGCCTGAAGCCCGGAGAACCCCGAATGCCCGCGCCCGCCCAACTCACTCTGGAGTACACCCCGTCGAGCCGCTGCGACGCCGTCGATCTGAGATCGAGGTTGGACGAGCGTCTCGGGTCGGCGCTGGCCGGTTACCGCAAGGCTCTTTACTGCTCGCACCACACGACGGCCGGTTTCCTGGATCGGCATGTCGGCCAACGCCTGCGGCATCGACGCGATCTGTTCGACTTCATCGGCGCCTTCCAGACAATCTTCCCGGAGAACGCCGACTACAAGCACGACGCGCTGCACCTGCGCACGGAGCTGTCGGAAGAACAACGGGCCACCGAGCCGCGCAACGCCGACTCCCACCTGACCTTCATCAGCGCCGGGATGCACAATTGCGTGACCTACGACACCGACGACGATCGGCCCGTCTACATGGTCGACCTCGACGGCGTCCACGAGCATGGGGCGCGACGGCGCAAGGCCTCGATCGTCGCCTACACCGACGACCAGGCCGTCGTCTCGACTGAGCTCGAGGTCCCGGTCTCGAACCATCCGATCGATTCGATCAACGTCTTCGACGAGGAACTCGGCCTGACCGACCAGCTCGACGACCTGATTCGGCGCCACGGCGTCGAGAAGGGCCGGCTCGACATCAGCCTGGCCGATGACGAGACCAGCGCCAGCATCACGGTCAATGAGTTCGAGACCCTGCTCATGAAGAACGACCTGCGCGATGTTCTGCGGGATCCGCTTCGCTTCATGCGCGAACGCGGTCGCGATCTGCTACGCGACCCGCGCGCCCTGCCCCAGAAGACGTTCGGCTACGCTCAGTACGATCTGGTGCAGATCCTGAACGAACTGGTAGAGGCCGTCGGCGTCAGCGAGTCGATCCTCGAAAAGCTCCTGGCGCGGCTCATCGCATTGCCGGCATCACGTCTTCTCGGCGTGCGACGGTCGGTCAGCCTGCTGGTGAGCGACCAGGGCAACGGATCGGGCGCGATCGTCAAAGGCATGTACCAGAGCCCGATCCTGATGCAGTGGCGCAAGTCCGAGCGTCAGAGTCGCCGCCTGACGGCGAGCCTCTCGAGCTTCAGCTAGGCGCCTCGCTCTTGCGCTATAGCTGCCTGCTTTTCGACGCCGACGGGACGCTCTTCGACTACGACTGGGCCGAAGGTCAGGCTCTCGCGGCGACCCTCGCCGGGGTCGGGTTCACGCTGCGCGACGACACCCGCGAGATCTATCGGCGAGTCAACGCCGCGCTCTGGCACCGGCTGGAGGAAGGCACCGTCGACGCCGTCACGCTGCGCTACCGTCGTTTCGAGGATCTCTTCACCGAACTGGGTCTGCCCATCGACGCGGCCCGTTCGGCGAGCGAGCACTACCTGGTCGAACTGGCGAGCCACGGCAAGCTCCTGCCGGGAGCCGATGCCGTGGTCCGGGGGCTGGCGGGCCGGGCCCGGATGGCGATCATCACCAATGGACTGGCCGACGTGCAGCGACCCCGTCTGGGCAGCTCGCCGCTAGCCGCCTTCTTCGAAACGCTGACCATCTCCGACGAGATCGGTATCGCCAAGCCCGATCGCCGCATCCTCGACCTGACGCTCGAGGCGATGGGCGACCCGACGCGCTCCGAGGTCCTGATGATCGGCGACAGCCTCAGCTCCGACATCCAGGGAGGTGAGAACGCTGGAGTCGACACCTGCTGGTTTGCTCCGGAGGGAGCGGCGGCGCCGGACCAACCCAGCCCGACTCACACCATCCACAGTCTGAGCGAACTCCCCGCGATCGTCGACGGCTCGAGCTGAGCTCGAAGGAGCCGCTTGCTCCAGCCGCCCAGTCCGGCTATCTTCGGACCGCGCGCTCGCACTCGACCCACTTCGCACGGCGCCCATGAGGCGTTGGGAGACTTGATCCGATGGGACAGGTACTACAAGCGGAGCCGGCGGGGAGTCCGGTGTCTTCTGCAGCATCGGAATCCGCAATCACCCGGCCTACCCCGATCGCCATGCACTTCATCCACCTCGTGTTGGAGGTGGCCCGATGATCCTCTGCCTCGATGTCGGCAACTCACTGATCGCCGGTGGCGTCTTCAGCGACGACGAACTCCGGTTCCAGTTCCGATTGACCACGCAGGGCAAGCCCACCTCGGACGAGTTGGGGATCTTCCTGCGTTCGGCGCTGCGGGAGAACGGTGTCGAGCCGGGAGAGATCCACTCGATCGCCCTGTGTTCCGTCGTTCCCGATCTCGTGCACTCGCTACGCAACGCCTGCCTGAAGTACTTCGAGATCGAGCCCTTCGTCCTCCGGCCTGGCGTCAAAACCGGCCTTCAGATCAAGTACAACGACCCCCGCGAGGTCGGCTCCGACCGGATCGCTGACGCGATCGCGGCGGTCCACAGATTCCCCGACCAGGACCTGATCGTCGTCGACTTCGGAACGGCGACGACAGTCGAAGTCATCCTCGCCAGTCGGGTGTACCTGGGAGGTGCGATCCTGCCGGGCCTCAGGCTGTCGATGGAGGCACTCGACACCGGGACCGCGCGCCTGCCGACGGTCGAGATCGTAGCCCCAGAGGCCGCCGTCGGGCGATCGACGGTCGAGAGCATCCAGTCCGGCCTCTACTACGGGACTCTTGGCGGGATCCGCTACGTCATCGAGCGAATCACCCGTGAGACGTTCCGCGGGATCCGGCCGACCGTCATCGCCACAGGAGGATTCTCATCGCTCTACCGCGAGAAGAAGGACTTCGACCACGTCGTCCCCGACCTGCTGCTCGACGGCTTGCGCCTGGCCCTCGAAATGAACGCCTGAGGCTCAGATCAGGGAGCGACTCTGACCACCATCGGCATTGACACAAGCGCCGGTGATGAGGCTCGCCCGATCCGAGACGAGAAACGCAGCGACGTCCGCCACCTCCTCGGCCGTTCCGAAACGCCCTATCGGAAGATTCTGCTCGATGAAGGCTGCCATTCCATCGGGATCCTCGACGCATCGCGTGTCCCATGAACCCCCGGGAAATCGAATCGAACCGGGCGCGAGGCTGACCACACGAATCCCTTCCCCCGCCAGTTCCAATGCCATGATCTTGGCCATGCTGATCAACGCCGACTTGGTCGTGTTGTAGATCGCCAGCCCCGGGCCTCCGGCCTCGCGGCCGAAGATCGAAGCGACAAAGAGGATGGCACCGCCACCCCGAGCACGCATCGCCGGAATCACCGCTCGGCTGAAGCGCTGGTGCGCCCGGAAGTTCAGGTCGAGAACACCCTCCCAATCGTCGTCGGTGAGGTCGGCGAAGGCTCCCCGCTTGTTGCCACCGACATTGTTGACGAGGATGTCGACACCACCAAAGCGTTCTGACGCGGCCTCGACCATCCTCTCGGCGGCTCCGGGCGCGGTGACGTCGAGCGTGAGCGCGAGAACTTCAGCTCCGCTCGCCTCCAACTCGGCCGCTGTCCTCGACAGCTGCTCCTCGCCACGCGCGCAAATCGCCAGGCGGCATCCCTCCGCCGCCAGCGACTTCGCGATATAGCTGCCGATCCCCCGACTCCCGCCGGTCACGATCGCGGTCTTCCCTTGCAGATTCAGATCCATAGCGGAGGGACTTTACACCGAGTTTCGGGTCATAGCGCGCACAAGGGAGGCCACGACAGCTACATCGACAACGATCCCTTGCGGAAGTCGCTCGCCCCCAGGAGGGCGTTGACCAGAACCGGCAGGCCCGACCGGCGGACTGTCCGTGCCTCGTGCAGGGTCGCCTCGATCGCTTCGGGCCGTTCGAGAAGCAGGCCTCGACCGCCGTATCCCTCGGCGACCGTATGGTAGTCGGACTGCCTCAGAACCGTGCCCACGTCATCGCCGAGGATGTCGATCTGGTCGCGGGCGATCTGCGCCCAGCTTCCGTCGTTGCCGACGAGGGCACAGACCGGAAGGCCGTGGCGCACGTAGGTATCGAACTCGGCCAGGCTGTAGGCGGCCGAGCCGTCACCGTAGAGGATCCAGACCTCGGCCTCGGGCCGGCACAGGGCCGCGCCGAGAGCGAATCCGCCACCCACGCCCAGGGTGCCGAAGACTCCGGGATCGAGCCAGGAAAGAGGGGACCGGGGTCGCAGGGTGTAGGAAGCCGTGGCGACGAAATCACCTCCATCGGCGACCAGCACGGAGTCCTCCTCGAGGAAGGACTCGAAGCGGCGGAAGAGATCCAGCGGGTTGATCCCCTCCATCTCGGCCTTGGCGCGGGTGTCGATGTCCTCTTCCCGCTCGCCATCGCGTCGGCGCAGCTCTGCGAGCCAATCCTGCGTCCCCTCGCCGGCGTGCGCCTTCCTGGCCGCGAGAGCCGTGAGGAAGCGCCCGGGGTCGCCGAGGAGCGCCCGGTCCGGGCGGCGATTCTTGACCAGGTCGACGGCGCTGCGGTTGACCGAAAGCAGTCGGGCCGATCGACGCACATGTCGGCCGTAGTCCATGCGGAAGTCGTTCGGCACCCCGGCGAGGAGCACCAGGTCGGCCTCGCGCAGCGCCATTCGCCGCTGGTGCCGAAGATGCAGGGGGTGTTCCCTGCCGAGGAGGCCCCGCGCCATCCCGGACAGATAGACCGGAACACCCAGGGCCTCGATCGCCCCGGCGATTGCGCCTGCCTCCGAAGCCTCGAGCGTCGCCTGACTGCCGACGACAAGCACCGGACGTCGCGATCGCGCCAGATCTCCGGCTGCCCTTGCGACCTGGCGGCCCGGAACCTCGTCGATCGGCGGGTTCGAGGTCTGCGGCACGCCGGGCGCCTCGACGCCTTTGAACAACCGACTCGTATGCCAGTTCAGGTAGGCCTTCTCAGCTCGCGCGCGCCACGACCGTCCGCCCCCGGAGCCGGCGTCGTACCACTGCCGCACCGTCGAAGCGTCATAGAGCAGATCGACCGGGAGCTCCACGAAAACCGGTCCCGGGACTCCTCGGGCAGCGACGTCGAAAGCGTGGTCCAACGCCGGCACGATGTCCCTGACTCTGCGGACAGCCTTCGCCCACTTGACGTGCGGTTCCATGAGCGCCAACTGGTCGATGTCCTGAAGCGACCCGCGATCCTTGAGGATCGTCGCCGTGGCCCCACCGAGGAGGACCAGCGGAGACTGCGCCATCTGAGCGTTCTTGATGGCGGTGATGGTGTTGGTAGCCCCGGGGCCGGCGGTCACGGCGGCCACGCCCGGGACTCCCGTCAGCCGTGCCACGGCGTCCGCCGCGAAGACGGCGTTGGCCTCGTGGCGCACGTCGATCACTCTGACGCCGAGGCGCTTGCTCTCGACCAGGATCGGCGAGATGTGGCCCCCGCACAGGGTGAAGAGGAAGGGGACGCCGCGCCCGGCCAGGACGCGCGCGACCAACTCGCCGCCGGTCATCCAGAGCGCTCCAGCACATGCTGATCGAGCACCAGGCAGCGGAACTCACCGTGGAAGACTGCGCGCTCACCCACTTTCCCTTCACAGACGATCTGGTGATCGCGACCCTTCTCGGCCTTCACCGTGGCGGCGAAGTCGACCACGGCCCCTACACGCACAGGCGCCAGGAACCTGACTTCAGCGGCCGCCAGCACGACGTTGGGATCGTTGACTGCCACCATGGCCGCGAGGTCGGCGGCACCGAAGAGAAAGCCCCCATGGACCAGGCCCTGCGCGTCCGCGGCCATCTCGCCGGTCGTCTCCAGCCGAACCGTTGCCTGTCCGTGACCCACAGACGTCGGCACGCCGCAAAGCCGCCGATCGATGTGGTGATGGGTGGCGACCTCCATGCGTTCGATTCTAGTGCGAGTCGGAGATCGGGGGGTCGAGGTGAGCCGCCTCGGAGTCCCCCATTTCCACGTCGCCCTGCGGAAAGTACTCGGCCCAGCGCTCGGTCACCCGGCGCGAGACGTCGGGGTCGCAGGTGAGCTCCTCCGGGAATCCGGGTCTGACCCGGGCGTCGATAACGACGGGGGGCCGGTAGGCGATGTGATTGCCGACGACATCCATCGCTGAGGCCGAGAGGTCGGACGCGGGGTCGAAGCGAGTGAACGTCGTCCACAGAAAATTCATGTCGCTGGCGACCGCGCGGCGCGGCTCGTCACTGACGACGACGAGCGGCCACTCGGCCAGTGCGGGGTGCGCGGCCAGCCTGGCCGCAAATCCGGGTTCGGCCCCTTTCCCGGGTCCGCCGACGACCAGACAACCGGGACAGTAGACGTGGACACCAGCCACTCCAGACGGCAGCTCGGAGGCAGAGAACTCGCGCGGGAGAGACCGTATCGGATCTCCCAGGCCCAGCCAGACGCCCTTCGACCCCTCGTTGACCGCCGGGCCCGAATAGTCGAGTGTGTCCATCGCGAGGTTACTGAATACGAAGAGATCGGTCTCGGGCCGGGTCCTCTCCAGTAGGTGGGTGAGCGTCGCTCGGAAGTCACGCAGATCGACCGGACGGTCGAGAACGAAGAGGAACTTCGTCAGCGACAACTGGCCTTCTCCGAGAATGCGGAAAGCACTCGCCATCGCCTCGCGCTTATAGCGCTCCTTGACCACGGCTGCAGCCAGTGAGTGGTAGCCCGTTTCGCCGTAGGACCAGAGGTCCTCGACACCGGGCATGACCAGGGGGAAGACAGGCGACAGGAGTTCCTGCAGCAGGTCCCCGATGAAGAAGTCTTCCTGCCTCGGCTTGCCCACGACGGTGGCCGGAAAGATGGCGTCCCGCCGATGGCAGAGAGCATCGACGTGGAAGACCGGATAGTCGTGCTCGAGCGAGTAGTAGCCGTAGTGGTCTCCGAACGGACCCTCTGGGCGGCGTTCCCCCGCCTCCACTCTGCCGACCAGCGCGAACTCAGCGTCCGCGATGAGCGGGTGGGGTCCCGGGCCGTCGCAAACCGGTAGCCGCCCGCCGGCGAGCAACGACGCGAGCATCAACTCGGGAACGTTCTCCGGCAGGGGCGCGATGGCCGCGAGGATGAGAGCCGGCGGCCCACCGAGAAAAACCGTCGCAGGCAGAGCCTCCCCTCGACCCTCGGCCACCTGGTAGTGGAAGCCGCCCCCTTTGCCAATCTGCCAGTGCATTCCGGTCGTCGACTCGTCATGCACCTGGAGCCGGTACATCCCGAGATTGTGCCCGCGGCCGTCCGGATGCTCCGTGAAGACCGTCGGTAGCGTGACGAAAGGACCTCCGTCCTGGGGCCACGTCGTGAGAGCCGGCAATCGACCCAGACGAACGGTGGGATCGACCACCTCACGCACCGGGCCGTTCGAGCGATGCTTGAGCCCGATACCAAGGAGATCCTTCCCCACCGAGCGCTCGGCCCAGAGCTTCCCCAGAGTCGGCGGCATCAGCCTCTCCGGCAGCGAGGCGACCCGTTCGACCCAGTCGAAGGGCCTCTCCCCAAAGGCCAGTCGAGCACGCTCGGGTGTACCGAAGAGATTGGTCACCAGTGGAAAGTCGGCGCCGTCGACATTGGAGAAAAGCAATGCGGGCCCGCCGGCCGCGATGACGCGCCGGTGGATCTCGGCGGCCTCCTGGTCGGGGTTCACGGAAGCGTCGACCACGGCCAACCGGCCCTGGGCGCGCAATCGGTCTAGAAACGTCCGGAGGTCAGGGAAGCTCACGCGCTGCTAGTTTAGCCGCGCGGTCACCCTGACGCTCAAGGGTCGTCGCGCAAACGCAGCGCGACGAAAGTGATGTCGTCCGACGGGGCCTCTCCCGGGCGCCAATCGGCCGCGAACTGCGCCAGTCCCTGGATGATCTCCTGCGGCGTCCCGTCACACGATTCGACGAGCAACTGTCGAACGCGGTCGTAACCGATCGGCTCGCCCTCGGCGTTGGGCAACTCGGGGAAGCCGTCGCTCATCAGGAGAACCGTGTCGCCTCGCTCGAGGTCGACCCTTCTCTCTTCGTAGGTCACTCGCGCCATACCCCCCAGCGGCAGGCCGGAGAGAGCCAACTCCTCTACCGAGCCGGAAGCCCTGCAGACCAGCACCGGCGGCATTCCCGCCGAAGAGACCTTGAGGCGAAGACCCTCGATCCTCGCCAGGACCAGGGCCATCGCCATGCGACCCAGCTCCATCCGCTTGATCGACGCCGCCGCCTCGGAGAGGAACTCGGCCAGCGCGTCACTGCTCGACCAGGCGGTGAAGAGGCTCTTGATAACCGTCACCATGGTCCCCGCCTTCGCGCCATGTCCGGTCGCATCGCCGACGACCGTGGTGAGCGTCCCGTCGTGGGCCAGCTTGAAGTCATAGTAGTCGCCGCCAACCTCGGTCGCCGTGCGCATGAAGACCGCCACGTCGATCTGCGGGTGGTCGGGAAGCTCGGAGGGAAGCAAAGAGAGCTGAAACTCCCGTGCCTCTTCGAGTTCACCGCTCTTGCGTTCGTTCTCGGCCACCAGCAAACGTTGCGTCACCTGCGTGTCGAGCAGTCTCTGCTGGTTGTCCGACAGTTCGCGAGCCAGGTGGTTGAAGGATCCCGCCAACTTGCCGACCTCGTCTCTCGATCTGACCGGCACGCGGGCGTCCCAGTCGCCGGCCGCAAGCAGCTCCGCGCCCGCGGCAAGCTCCTCGAGATCCCGGGTCAGGCGCCTGGACAGCGGCACGACCCCGATGAGGGCCAGCCCTACGAGCCCGAAACCGAGGCCGAAGTTGCGACCGGCCGTCGTCCGCAAATCACGGACCGAGTCCTGGATCGGCCGGGCGATTCCGAAGGTCAGGTCCGAGTCGTCACTCTCCATATAGGCGACGACCCAGTCCTTGGCCTCCTTCGACGGGCTGAGTCGACCCTCTGAGATGAGCCCGATCGACTCCAGGACCGGCTGGTCCTCGGCCATCGCAAGGTAGACGCGGCCATCGGCGTCGTAGGCGAAGGGAATCTCACCCTGGCTGCGGTCGGTTCGGGCCAGGACGAGAGCGACGAGACGACTGCTGTCCACGTTGGCACGCAGGCTCCCGATTTCCTCGCCCTCGACCTCGACCGGGCAGACGTACGCCTGACCCAGCACGCGTTCGGCCTCCTGGGTCTTGAGCTCGTGCCGCTCGATCTCCTTGGCCTCCATCGCAGACATCCGGCGCACGGCCATCTCGCTGATGACAGCCATCCGCTCGCCCAGGCGCTCGAACTGCTCCGTCCGTGCCCCACCCAACTCCCCGTTCTCGAAGGCGCCCCGCATCGCCTCGAGAGCCTCGTGGGCCACCTCCAGTCGCACTTCGTTCTCGTCGCTTGCAGCCTCTGCCCAGGCCGACCAGCCCTCAGTCGAGGACCACGCCGCCTCGAACGCCTCCATGTCCTCCGGAGTCGGAGATCCGAGCTCGATCACCATCGCCTCGGCCGGTGGGGCCACCTGAGCTATCGCTTCGGGCACGAGGACGGCCGCCGGCGGCTCGGGTGCCGCGGCAGGCTCGGCAGGGACGAACTCCAGGCTCTCGACGAAAGGAGCCAGGCCGCCGAATGCCGCCTCGTACTCCCCGCCCATCTCCCCCTCGGCCTCCCAGTCGCGGACGAGGATCTTCTGCCACGGCAGGGCGTGCAGGCCCTGGACCCGGGAGGCGAGCTCGGTCGTGGTCGAGTCCATCTGATCCTGCAGCCCGATGGCGAGTTCCCAGGTCTCCTGGGACACGGCGGAACGCAGCGCCCGCGTCGAGGAGACGTAGGAATAGGAGACGATCGCCGCGAGCGGCACGACCGACAGCAGCAGAAACCAGACGACAATCTTGGTGCGTAGACTCATGACCCTCCCATCAATACGGAAACGCCCGGGCCGGGTTGCGGTTCCCGGGCGGCGGGCCCCGGCTATTCGAGAACGGGACGGCCGGCGATGAGGGCCGCCTGGACCCGAGCATGCAGGGCGAAGACCTCCGGGCGACTGAGCTTCGCGCCCGGGCCGTCTCTCTCGACGCGATCCAGAGCGGCTCGTGCGAGAGCCACTGGAGAGGCCGTGAATGCCGTGACCCCGCGTGGCGCACCGTGCGACTGGAGCAAGCGACAGTACTGCGTCGCCCGCTCGAGATCGGCACGCGCCAGAGCGAAGACCTCTGCCCGATCGATGCCTCTGGGCAGGAAGACCCTGCCCTCGCGCCGGTCGTCGGCCGAGTCCTTGAGGATGTTGACCAGCTGCAGGCCTTCGCCGAAGGCCGAGGCCCTCTCTCTCAGATCATCGGCACAGACCCTCAGCGACTCCAGCTCGAGCAGGAAGAGGTCGGTGAGCATCTCGCCAACGATCCCGGCCACGGTGTAGCAGTAGTGTCTGAGGTCTTCCAGGTCGGCGAGTTCGACCTCGCCGACGTCGGCACTTCGCCGCACGAAATCGGCCATCCCGGTCGCCGTCCGCCGTGTGTGGTGCGACATCACCTCGCGGACCTCACGCGGCATTCGCAGGAGATCCTCGATCACTTCGGGAGTGTGCCGCAGCAGGTCGAGATAGCCATCGTGCTCGGATGGCGCCGGGTCCAGCCACTCGACGGCCAGGGTCTTCGCCCGCGCCAGATCCGGGGGGGCCAGCAGCCGATCGAAATCGGCGAGTGCCTGGAGCCTGCGTTCACGACTCCACAGGACCGTGGCATCCTCGAAGGTGTCCGCGATCCTGAAGAGGAGGTAGGCCACCGTCACCGAGCGGTCCAGCGGAGCGGGCAGGAGGGGGATCGCCAGGGCGAAGGTCCTGCTCGTGCGCACGAGCAGATCGTGCAGCAGAGCCTCGGCCTCCTTGCCGCCCAGTACGGCCTGCCCTGCGTTCTCGGTGGTCACTACGGACTCCTCTGCTCAGATCGCGCCCGACTGGCGCCTCCCGAGGATATCGCGACAGCCGCTCGGCCGCCCCCTGTCGCCACGCTCATCCCGCCGTCCGCACCGTGACCGGGACCCTGGCCAGCGCACTCAGGTCGGCGGCGCCGGCGCAGAACATGGCGATCTCGAGCTCGCGCCGGATTCCGGCGAGCCGCTGCACGGTCGCCTCGGACGAAACCACCGCCGTCTTCAGAAAGGGCTGCGCCAGACCGGCGAGATCGGCACCGAGAGCGAGTGCCCGGGCAATATCCACGCCGCTCCTGACGCCGCCACTACCGATGATGGTCAAGCCGTCGATCGCCCCCAGTTGCCGGATCGAATCCACGGTCGACACGCCCCAGTCGGCGAAGAGCTCACCGGCTTCGGGATCCTGCGCCCGCCACGCTTCGATCCTTGCCCAGCTCGTGCCGCCGAGGCCGGCGGTGTCGAAGATCGAAACTCCGACCGCTTCGAGGAGCCTGGCCGTCTGCTGGGACAGCCCGCAACCGATCTCCTTGACGATGACCGGCACCTCGAGGCCGTCGACGATAGCGCCGATCTTGTCGGCCAGTCCCGAGAAGTCGCACTGCCCCTCGGGTTGCAGGGCCTCCTGCAGGGGGTTGAGGTGGAGTGCGAGAGCATCGGCTTCGATCATCTCGACCGCCTGACGGCACTCGGCGAGTCCGAAACCGTAGTTGAGCTGGACCGCCCCGAGGTTGGCAAGGAGCGGGACCGAGGGCGCTTCGGCCCTCACCTTGAAGGTCGCCGCCTGGCTTGGGTCTTCGATCGCCTTGCGCTGTGAGCCCACACCCAGAGCCACACCGGCCTCCTCGGCGGCCAGGGCCAGGTTACGGTTGATCTCCGCGGCTTCGGCCGTGCCGCCGGTCATGCACGAGATCAGGATGGGCGCGGACAGTTGCCGTCCCAGGAAGGTCGTCGAACAGTCGACCGCGCCGAGATCCAACTCCGGCAGCGCCTGGTGCTCGAGCTCGACGCCATCGAAGGCCGATGGCCTGAGCTGGATGCGAGGATCGAGCGCCAGCTCGATGTGCTCGGCCTTGCGGTCGCGCTCGTGCGCGGGCCGGTCTGCTTCGTTCATTCAGCCGCCATGGTGACACGGGTCGAGGGCATGACGTGAGCGAGGGCACGATCGAACCGCAGGCCTGCCGGGTTGGCTCGGAGGCTCCTGTTTGTCATGACGAAACCGAGACTGGCCTCGCGATGGAGCGATCCGTGCGTCCAGCGCAACCGACCCTTGGTGAAGCGCGCGATCCTCTCCGTCGCCCGCGCACCGAACATGTGAGTCGTCGCCAACGAGCAGATGACCGACGCGGGATTGCGAACCCCCTCGAAGGCGCCCACCAGTCTGTAGAGGGGATCCGGGTAGTCCGCGCCGAGTGTCGCAGCGAGAAGCTCTTCATCGCCCACCCAGTCTGTCCCGGCTCCTCGGCCCACAGACGCAAGAACTGCTGGAAGGCCTCCGTCGGCCAGGCCGTCCACAGTCCAACGCCATTTGAGCCCGGACTCACTCACCTTGCGCTCGAAGTCGATCGTCCACCCTTCGCCCTCGACCTTCCAGCCATCCAGACCCCGCGCCACGCACAGTTCGATCCCGTCGATCTCGGCCAGAGCCCCGGCCAGGCCCGCGACCTCTGCGGGTTCCGAGTAGACCTCGAAACTCGAGACCAGGCCGTAGGGTGTCAGGACGACGTCCCGACGATTGCGCAAGGCCTTGCCGAGCCGCCACCCGCCCGCTTCGAGACGCTCCTCGACGTCCGGAAGGACGTTGGACAGAGGCGGCCCGCCTGCCAGTCCGTGGTCCGACAGGAGCACGATTCGCAGCTCGTAGCCCACCCGGTTGCGAAGCGCCTCGAGGTCAGCGCTGAGTTCGCTCAACATTTCGTCGATGCCGCCCGAGGGTCCGTCCAGATGGACTGCCGTGTCGGTGTCCGACACGTAGACTGCGAAAGTCGGCTTGTCGCTGGCTTCGAAAGCGGCAATCGCCGCCCGCAGTTCCCGGATGCCCGCCTTGACCGGCCGGGCACCGTGCATGGCATTGCGAAACGGCCCCTTCCGGTTCCAGTCGAAATAGCTGCGCCACGGGAAGTCGACCCGGAAGTAGCTGATCGGCCCGCCGCCGCGCACCTTGCGTTCCTCCCAGTCGAAGATCCTCGCCTCGTAGCCGGGCGACATCTCGAGATCCAGATCACCGAGAATCCCGGCCAGAGCCACGCTGGTCGACGATGGGAACGTACTGATCAGAGGGACAGGGGGTTCGAAGGACTCGAAGAGAGCTCCGGGCTCTGCCGAAGTCAGCCGAGCCATCGTCTCGTAGGGCACCGCGTCGAGAACGATCGCCAGCGTACGTTCCGGCGCCACGGGTTCCGCACCTCCCGCGCGCCCCGGCAGGACCGAGCAAACCAGCAGGACGGCCGTGAGTCGCCTCACGCCGCAACCACCTCGGCCGCCCACGTCGCCAGATCTCGTGAAACGCCATGCAGCCTTCGGCGCAGTCGCAGCAGTCCCGGTAGCGCCCGGGGCGTCTTCAGCGCCGCAGCGATGACGCGTCGCCGGTCCACGGAGCCCGAGCTGTCGCGCAGAGACTCGAAGTCGAGGGGCAGTTCCTCGTCGAACGAGTCGCTGATCCCGCGCAGAACGATGAACGGAATCCCCGCCGTCGTGGCCGCGGCGGCCCAGCCGGCGCTCTCGAGGTCCACCGCCGCCGGTGTCGCATTCGCCAATCCCGCCAATCGGCGGCGATCGGCTCTCCGGCAGGCAATCACATCGGCACTGACGAGGGTAGCCGTGGCCGCACCCCGATCCATCGCCCTCGACCGCCAACGGCTCTCGGGGCACGAGAACACCCCGCCCGATGTCTCCCCGACGACCCGGTCGGCGAGGACGAGCTGGCCGACCTCGAGGTCCTCGGTCAGCCCTCCGGCGAGCCCCAGACAGATCAGAACGCGCGGTTGCACCGCCTCGAGTAACTCCTCCGCAGCCCTCCGGGCCTTGGCCATGCCGTCGCCGGCGGCCATCAGGTGGACGTCGCGTCCGGCGGCCCGGCAGTGGAGTGATCGGCCGACCGGCGCCGGCCGCTGGTCGGCCAGCAATCGAGTGAGAGGCGCGATCTCTTCCCGCAGAGCCCCGACGACGGCAATGCTCATGCCGCACCCGCCCTCACATAGCCGTTGTCTCGATACCAGCCGACCGCCCGGGCGAGAGCGTCCTCTACCGGCCCCGGTGCGTAACCGAGCTCGCGGCGGGCCTTCGCGCTGTCGAAGAACATCATGTGGCGGGCCAGCTGGACGGACTCGAGCGCCAGGCGAGGCTCGCGAGGGAATACCCGACTGACGGCCGTGTCGACTGCTGCCAGCGATAGCGGGAGCCAGTGGGGAATCCGCCACCGCGGTGCGGCCAGCCCGGTCAGCGTCGCCAACGTCTGCAGAATCTCCGCCAGGGTCATGTTGCGACAGCCGAGGATGTACTCCTCACCGTCGCGGCCCCACTCAGCCGCCAGAAGGTGGCCACGGGCGACATCTCTGACGTCGACCAGGTTCAGCCCGGTCCTCACGAAGGCGGGCATCCTGCGGTTCAGAAAGTCCAGGACGATGCGGCCGGTCGCTGTCGGTTTGTGGTCGCCGTCTCCGACCGGAGCCGACGGATGGACGATCACGACGGGGAGGCCGTTGGCAGCCCAATCCCTGGCCACCTGGCGGCCGAGGAATTTGCTCCGCTTGTAGTGCCCGGTCATCTGTTCGAGCTCCATGGCGTGGGTCTCGTCGGCAACCGAGTCGTCCGACATGGGCCCCAGCGTACCGACCGTCCCGGTGTAGACGATCTTCCGGACTCCCTCATCGGCCGCTGCAGTCAGAATCTGCCGGGTCCCCTCAACGTTGGCCGCGTAGAGCTCTTCAGGGTGCCGGGCGAAGAGTCGATAGTCACCGGCGCAGTGATAGACGGTGTCGCAGCCCGCGACGGCCCGAGCGACGGCAGGCGCGTCGCAGAGGTCGCCCTCGACGAGTTCGGCCCTGCTGCCCTCGAAGTTGCGCAGCGCACTCGTCGGGCGCACCAGGCAGCGAACTTGCGCACCCTCGTCCTCGAGCAATCTGAGAATGTGACCGCCGACGAATCCCGAGGCGCCGGTCAGCAGGACCTTCATCCGAAGAGGTTCCACGCGGCCAGCCGCAGCATGTCGCGCGGCCGCTTGCGGGCATCTCTCACCACCGAGGCTTCGAAGCCCGAGTGCATGGCACAGTTCGCGCACAACGGGTCCTCGCGCGACTCCCAGTAATCCCAGTCGGTCCCGTTCCAGAACTCTTCCCACGACCAGGTACTGGTCTTGCCGATCAGATAGCAGGGGCCCTTCCAACCGTTGGGCGTGAACGTCACCGTGCTCCAGGGCGAGCAGTCGTACTCACGTTGACCGGCGGCAAACTCGAGGAACATCGGCGTCGACGTGATGCGGTACTGCTCCGAGATCTCGAGGACGCGGCGGAACTTGGTGTGCATGTCGTCGCGGGTGAGGAAGATGTCGTGGCCGACGCTCTCGTACTGATAGCCGGGCGAGATCAGCATGCCGTCGATACCCAGTGGAAAGAGGAGCTCGCAGAGCTTCTCGACCTCATCGATGTCGGTCTCGCGGAAGATCGTCGTGTTGGTGATCACATGGTAGCCGAGGCGCTTGGCCTCGGCGATCATCTCGATCGCCTTGTCGAACACCCCCTCGCGGGCACAGACGTAGTCGTGCGTCTCCCGCAGGCCGTCCAGATGCACGTTGATCGTCAACCGTCGATGCGGCGCAATCTTCCCGAAGACGGTCTCGTCCAGGAGCAGGGCGTTGGTGCACAGGTAGATGTGTCGCTTGCGGGCGATGATCCCTTCGATCAGCTCCGGCAGTTCCGGATAGACGGTCGGCTCGCCTCCGCAGATCGAGACTGCCGGGGCACCACACTCGTCGACTGCCTGCAGGCAGGTCTCTACCGCCAGCCTGTCGGCCAACTTGCCGGTATGGCGCTCGGTCGCGCAACCGAGGCAGGCGAGGTTGCAGGTGTAGAGCGGCTCCAGCATGAGAACGAAGGGATACCGCTTGTTGCCACGCACCGCCTGGCGGACCTGGTGACCGATCATGTCGGTCGTGATGTGCAGCGGGAATCGCATAGCTCGAGAATCTCCGGATCGGCGCCGCGCCTAAGGCTCGGCGACTCGGGAAGGCAGGGCAGGGCGATCTCGGCAGGCCCGGTCATCCCGGTGCGCAGCCAGTGCCGCCAGCGGGAAATAGGTCGCGTAGAGGTGGTAGTTCAGATAGAAGACCTTGGGGAAGCCGGTACCCGTCCAGTAGGTGTCGGTCCAGTCGCCCGGCGACTCCTGCCTCGCAAGCAGGAACTCCACACCCCGGCGCACCCCTTCCGACTCTCCCTCGCCGGCCGCGATCAATCCGAGTAGAGCCCAGGCCGTCTGACAGGCCGTGCTCGGCCCCCGGCCCCGAGTCGACGAGTCGGCATACGACTCGGGCAGTTCCCCCCAGCCGCCGTCGTCGTTCTGCCGGCCGGTGAGCCAACGCGCGCCGGCGCCGAGTTCATCGGCGAAGTCGAGGCCGGTCCGGCGCAATGCGCTCATCGCCAACCAGGTGCCGTAGATGTAGTTGCATCCCCAGCGGCCGTACCAGGCGCCGTCGGCCTCCTGACGGCTGCGGATGAAGTCGATGGCGCGTCGGACCACTGGTGAATCCGCGCTCATTCCCGAAGCGAGTAGAGCCTCGACCACGCGAGAAGTGACATCGACTGTTGCCGGGTCGATCATCGCGTTGTGGTCGGCGAACGGGATGTAGGTCAGGAACTCGCGATCGCAGTCCTTGTCGAAGGCTCCCCAGCCTCCATCGCGATTCTGCATCTGAAGCAGCCAGGCGGTGCCGCGGTCGAGCGCCGCTTCGACCCGCTTCCGGGTCCCGGGGTCCGTCGGAGCGACTCGCGTCAGAGACGCGACGACCTGAGCCGTGTCGTCGCTGTCGGGGTAGAACTCGTTGGCGTACTCGAAGAACCACCCGCCGATAGATCCGTGCGGGCATCTCCGAGCCCAGTCTCCCGGACGGCTGACTTCGCGATCGAGAAGCCACTCGGTCGCCTGAAGCAGCTCGCTCGATGCCCGATCCTGGCCCGAGTCCAGCAGTGCATCGAGGGCCAGCGCCGTATCCCAGACGGGCGAGAAACAGGGCTGAACCCGCAGCGTCTCGTCGTCCTCGATCTCGAGTCGCTCGAGTTCACCCACCTGCTCGTCGACGACCCTCGCATCCTCCGGCCGACCCAGTGACTTGAGAGCGAAGATCGAGTTCACGATCGGTGGAAAAATCGCACCGAGCCCGTCGCTGTGGGCCAGGTGATCGAGCGTCCACTGCCGCGCGCTCTCGATCGCCCGTCGGCGTAGCCCCGGCAACGGCGCCTTCGAGTAGAGCCTCACCGACCATTCCGCCACGCGAAAGAACCGGCTCCACATCGAGCCGGCCAGGGTCTCCTGTCGAGGCCAGCTACGGCTGAAGGACTCAGGCTGCAACTCACCCAGGCGGCTATCTTCAGGGATCTCGCACTCGGGCCTGATCGCCCAGAGGATCGACAGCGGGACCACGATGGCGCGCGACCACGAGGACATCCGGTAGAGGCTCACCGGCGCTCGATCCGGAAACAGCACCAGCTCGGGTGGGACTGCGGGGCAGCGTGACCAGGGGTACTGGCCGAAGATCGCCAGGTAGATCTTGGTGAAGGAGTTGCACGCAGGCAGCCCTCCGAGTTCCAGGATGACCTCCCGCGCTTCCTGCATGTGGGCGGAGTCCGGACAGTCGCCGAGCAACTTGAGGGCGAAATAGGCCTTCACCGTTGCGTTGACGTCGGCGCCGCTACTGGGAAACGGCCCCCAGCCGCCGTTCTTCTGACGGTCCCTTCGCAGCTGCTCCCCCGCCTTGGCGACCTTGCGCTCGTCGAGTCGGCCGAGAAAGCACATCGTCAGGATGTACTCGGACTCGAGAATCGAGTCGCCCTCGAGCTCGCCACACCAGTGCCCGTCCGGAGCCTGGATCTCCAGCAGATGCCGCCGCGCTCGATCGATGGCGACGTCGACGGCCGAGACGGAGGACGGCTGGTCACCGGACCGCAGGAGCGGAGCCGAAGAGTGTCGGGCGGGTGAATCGACGAGGGTCAAGGCAACGCTTCCTTACAGTCGCGAAAGCAGGACTGTACAGACCGTACGCTGCTGCGGGCAAGGGCGGACGTAGGGTGGGCGGCCGAGGCGCGGCGCGACATCGGGCGCTATCGCTCCCCCTCTCTGGTACATTCTCTCCCCCTTCGACTCGGTGTCGGCGGTCAACCCGAATTCGCACTCGCAAACAGGAGACTCAGTTTGTCTGCAGCAAACGACGCGCCTCGAGGCGCCAACGATCAGGATTCCGCGCAGATTGTCGTCGCAGGCTCTCTGGCCTTCGACTTCATCATGACGTTCCCTGGACTGTTCAAGGACCACATCCTTCCCGACAAGCTCCACGTCATCAATATTTCCTTCCTAGTCGACAAGATCGAGCGCAACCGCGGCGGCTGCGCCGGCAACGTTGCCTACTCTCTGGCTCTGCTCGGAGAGGACCCTCGAGTCGTCGGGACGGCCGGGAACGACTTCGCCGACTACGGCAGGTTCCTCGAAGCGCAGGGGGTCGACACGAGTGCCATCGTCGTCCTCGAGGACGAGACGACCGCCTCGGCGTTCATCACCACCGACCAGTCCGACAGCCAGATCCAGGGCTTCTACGTCGGGGCGATGGGCAGAGCCTCTGAATTGAGCCTCGCCTCTCTCGCCGGCGACCGTGCACGCGCCTGCATCATCTCGCCCGACGATCCGGCGGCAATCGTCCGCCACTGCCAGGAAGCTCGTGACTCCGGTCTGACGTTCTTCTTCGATCCGTCGTTCCAGGTGACGCACATGGACGGACCCACACTGCGCGACTGTGCGCGTGGTGCCCGGGGGCTCCTGCTCAATGACTACGAGTACGCCGTCTTCGAGGACAAGACCGGGTACAGAGGCGACGCCGTCTTCGAACTCGTGGACTTTGTCGTCGTCACGCTCGGAGCGAAGGGCAGCAGAATCCTGCAACAGGGCGAAAAGGCGATCGAGATCCCACCGGCCACGGTCGCCGAGGCCATCGATCCGACGGGCGCCGGCGACGCCTTCCGGGCGGGCTTTCTCGCCGGCTGGATGCAGGGCTTCGAGTTTGCTGTCTGCGGCCGAATGGGCAGCGTGGCCTCGGCCTATGCCGTCGAAAAGTACGGTACCCAGAGCCACGGTTACACCCGATCGGAATTCGACCAGCGTTACGCTGACAACTTCGGCAGGCCACCGCAATAGACGGTTCCAGGCATCGACCGAGAGCGGCGCAGCGCCTCGGGCTGGCGGTCCTGTTGGCCACGATCTGCGGGCCGGCAACCGGCGCCTCCATCGATGAGCTCATTGCCAGAGGCGATGAGGCCTGGGAAGTGCGAGCACAGGGGCACCGCCAGTCCCGCGCCGCGCCGTTGAAGATCGGGGAGGCGATTGCGGCCTACGAGCAGGCCTTGCAGGCCGATCCGGACAATCAGGAGGCTCGCTGGAAGCTGATGCGCGCGCTCTTTTTCCAGGGCGAGCACGTCCTGGGGAGTCGCGAGTCACGATTGAGGGTGTTCGAGCGCGGCCGGGCGCTTGGCGAAGACGGCATCGATCAGGTCGCGGCAGAGGCCGGCACGACCCGGCAGAACCTGCTCGAGATGCCCTCCTCGGCAGCGCGCAAGCTCATCAGTGACCCCTCGCTGGCCGCCGAGACCTTCTTCTGGAGCGCAGTTCATTCGGGGCTTTGGGGCCAGGTGCGCGGCAAGATAGCCGCCGCACGGCAGGGAGTCGCCGGCAGGATCAGAGACTACGCGAGCATGGCGGTCGCCCTGGACTCGACGGTCGAGCATGGTGGCGGGCATCGCATTCTCGGCAGATTGCACACCGAGGCGCCGAGGATCCCTTTCGTGACCGGCTGGGTCGACCGCCAGTTCGCCGTTGCCGAACTCGAACTCTGCCGCAGCATCTTCCCCGACGACCTCACGACGCAGTACTACCTCGGGGAAGCGTTGATCGAGTTCGTGCCCGAGCGCCGGGTGGAAGGAATCGAGATGCTGCGCCAGGTCGTCGCCAGCGAGCCTGATCCGCGGTGGGTGGTCGAAGAACTCAAGGCCATCTCGGACGCAGCGGCAGTCCTCGAAAGGGTGGACTCCTGACCGCGATCGGGCGACACTTGTCACTCCCCGGCTTCGACGTGTGTCATTGCCCCTCCCAATCGGAGAATCCATGAGCCTCACAGCACAACATCTCGATCACGACGACATCATCTATCCTTCGGCGACGGGCTTTGTCCTTGTGCATCTGGCCTGCTTGGCCGCCTTCTGGACCGGCGTCAGCGCGCTCTCGATCGGGCTCTGCCTGGGCTTCTACTTCCTGCGCATGTTCGCAATCACAGCAGGACTCCACCGCTACTTCTCTCATCGAGCATTCAAGACCGGTCGGGTGTTTCAGTTCGTCCTCGCCTTCGTGGCCCAGATGTCGGCACAGGCCGGCACGATCTGGTGGGCGGCGAAGCACCGCGAGCACCACGCGCACTCGGACTCCCCACAGGACGTCCACTCGCCGGCGCAACACGGCTTCCTCTTCGCTCACCTCGGCTGGATCTTCCACAAGAACCACGCCGCTGCCGACTACAGCTCGGTCCCCGACCTGACTCGCTATCCGGAAATCGTCTGGATCGACCGTCACAAGTACATGCCTGCTGTGATCCTCGCGGCCGCCTGCTTCGCGATCGACTCCTGGACCGGCCTCGTGGTCGGCTTCTTCTGGAGCACCGTTCTGACCTACCACGGCACGTTCGCGATCAACTCGATGGCCCACGTCTTCGGGAACCAGCGCTACGTCACGGGTGACGACTCCCGCAACAACTGGCTCCTGGCGCTCATCACTCTCGGCGAGGGATGGCACAACAACCATCACTACTACCAGTCCTCCACCCGACAGGGTTTCTACTGGTGGGAGATCGACGTCACCTTCTATATCCTGAAGGCCCTGTCCTGGGTGGGAATCGTGCGGGATCTGCGCTCCCCGCCAGCCGAAGCGCTGACGGGCGACCGTCTGCTTCCTCGCCCGGTGATCGAGCGCGTCGCTCGCGACCTGGCCTCGGGATTTCAACTCGATCACCTCAGCGCTCAGGCCCAGGAGTTCCTGACGACCGAGTTCCCGGGGGTCGAGCGGAGCTTCCATGCTCTTTGTGAGCGTGGGTCCGAGGCACGGGCTTCTCTCGAGGAAGTGCTCGAGGACATTCACTTGCCCGAATTGCCGACCCTCGACGCGCTCAAGGCGCGAGCCCGCGAGACCCTGGCGCACACGCCGTCACTCGACGACATCGCCGAGAGGGCGCGTGAGATTCTGATCGAGACGCTGTTCGACCACCTGCAGCCGGTCGAAGCTCCCGCCTGACATCTCAGGTTCTGAGAAAGGCCCACGAGCGCGGAAGGAGGCGCGGAACCGTGCGACAGTACTCCTCGTACGGAGTTCCGAAGCGCTGACGCAGCTCCCGCTCTTCGAGCAGGACCACCAGGTAGAGTCCGGCGCAGGTCGCCAGAAAAAGCCAGTACATTCCATGGTAGTTGATGATCAGGCTGAGACCGCCTATCCCGATCATCAGGTCCAGATAGCGGGGGTTCCGAGTGTGGGCGTAGATCCCCTCCGTCAGAAGAGTCCCGGGCCCCTGATCTGAGATCTCCGGCACTCCGACGAGAATCCTCAGCTTCAGGTGCTTGCGGCACTTCCTCTCGATGACTGCCGCGAGAGCGTAGAGGAGGAGCCCGAGGACGATGAAGACCCCGCGGGTCGGGTAGCGATGCTCCAGCACCGGCTCGCGGAATTGCCACGCAATCCACCCAACAGCCGCGAGAACAACCCCCATCGTCACAAAGGTGGCTGTGGTGCCCAGGCGCCGCCAGAACGCGGTCAGCGGGTGGATCAACAACCAGTAGGTGATCGCTGCTGGCAAGAAGATCCAGAGCACCACCGCCAGGAAGTAGCGAACAGACTCCAGCCAGGCCCAGTCGCTCATGCGCGCTCCCACCGCCTCGCGAGCCGCCGCGAGACCCAGAGGAAGACGACGCAGCAAAGGGCGAGAAACCCCGCCTGCGGCGCCAAGTCGACGAGCGCTTCGACGAGCGTGGCTTCGGGGTCGTCGTACCAGAAGACCTTGAGGAACCCGTCGAGCGCCCAGCCGTTGAAGGTGAACTTCGCGAAGGTGTCCATGAAGGCCGGCATCACGAAACGGGGCACCATGCTGCCGCCGAGCGCCGACATGATGAGAATCACGATCGTCGACAGCCCGCTGAGCTGAGCGCGGCTCTGGCAAAGCGTTGCCAGGAGGATCCCGAAAGCGGCCGCTGCAAAGCCCGTGGCGAGCGCCATCACTCCAAAACCGGCGAGTCGCTTGGCGGTGAACAAATCCAGCCCGAACACCAGGGCGCCCCAGACGAACATCACGACGACCTGTGTCACGCCGACGAGAGAGAAGAAGAGCCAACGAGATCCGAGCAGCTGCGTCATGGTCAGATTCGATGAGAGGAGGCGCTCGAGCGTCCCGGACTCCTGATCGTCGAGCAACGTACCGGCGGCGCCGGTCATCGAGAAGAGGAGGAACATCACGCCGATACCGGCGGCGTAGTAGGCGACCATCGAGAAGCCGCCTTCGCCGTCCTCGCTGTCGTCGTGTGCTGCGGTCTCCTGGACGGTGACCAGCCCGATGCCGGCCCCGGCTCCCCCTCCCCCGCCCGTCCCCGTGCCCTGGCTCTGCTCGAGGTCGATCATCGACTTGAAGCTGGTGATCGCTTCACTCTGTTCCGGAGTCAGACCGCCACCACCGAAGTCGTCTAGTGCATCAAACCCCTTCTCCATGAGCACTGACGGGGCCGCCTGGAAGGCGGCTGCCTGCAGCAAACCGCTGACGGTGAAGCGGGCCATCGGATTCGAAGCGTCGTAGATCACCTCGACAGTTGCTCCCCCTTGGGCGAAGTTGCCGTACTGCTCGGCGAACCCGGCCGGCACGACAACCGCCGCAGTGGCTCTCCCCCGCCTCACCTCGGCGTAGGCCTCGTCGCGTGTCCACGGGCCGGGCGATGGCGCACCCTCTTCGCCGGGCTTCTCGACCGAGACCTCCAGGGCCTCCTGAGCGGCGATGGCCTGGATCAGGTTGGTGCTCACCTCTGTACCGTCCTCGTCGGCAGCGATGACCACGAGCGGCTTGAGCTCAGTGCCCTCGCCACCCCCACCTCCGAGATTGCCGAAGATCGCAGCAAAGATGGAGAAGAAGATCACCGGCATCAGGAAGGTCAGAAACAGCGCCACCCGATCGCGCTTCAGCGTCGTCCACCCCAGCCTGATCATGGTGACGATCATTCGCGTAGCTCCCGCCCGGTCAGGTGAAGGAAGACGGCCTGGAGACTCGGCGCCTCGATCTCGACGTCGAGAATCCGTCCTCCCGAGAGCGAGATGCGCTGGAGAAGAGTCGGCAACTCATCGGCGACATCGTCGATCGAGCCCTCGAGGACCGAGCCCTTGAGATCGAAACCTGCCGGCGGCGCCACCGGAGCCTGCATCTCGAGTCGCACCCGCCGCCCGGCACCGATCGTCTGTTGGACGAGCTCCGGGAAAGTGCCGTTGGCAATGTCGCGGCCATGGTCGATGATGACGATCCGGTCCGCCACCTGCTGGGCCTCGTCTAGCTGGTGGGTCGTCAGCAGTAGGGCTGCGCCCTGACTGCGCAGCTCTCCGAGCATCTCCCAGATGCGTTCCCGGCTCTGCGGGTCGACGCCCACGGTCGGCTCGTCGAGGAGAATGACCTCCGGTTCGTTCATCACGCCGCAGGCGATGTTGAGTCGCCGTTTCATCCCACCGGAGAAGGTCTCGACCCGATCGCGACGACGGTCCTCGAGGCCAGTCCACTCGAGTGCCCATTCGATGCGGCGGCCTAGCTCGTCCCTCTCGGCGCCACTGAGCTCACCCCACAACCGCAGGTTCTCGGCGGCGGTCAACGTCGGATAGAGGGCGATCTCTTGTGGAATGACGCCGAGCCGGTTGCGAGCCTCGTCCGCAGCCTCCGAACCATCTAGAGCCTGCCCGAACAACTCGAGCCTGCCGGCGTCGAGCCGAACCCTATCGGCGACCGAACGAACCAGGGTCGTCTTGCCGGCTCCGTTGGGTCCGAGAAGAGCGAGCCACTCACGACGGCCCAGCGACAACGAGGCGCCGGCCAACGCGTGTGTCTCTCCGAACTGCTTCTCCGCGCCTTCGACTCTCAGTGCCGGTGTATCCGTCACGCCTCCCCCGTCTTGTCGCCGGCCGAGACTCGGCCTCAGTGGACGACCTCGCTCTCACACAAGGTGAAGGGAGCGATATCCGCATCGAACAACTCCCCGCTCTCGGTCGTCATCTGGTAGCTACCCTCCATCCGGCCGACATCCACTGACAGCGGGCAACCGGACGTGTACTCGAAAGACTCACCGGGCGCCAGGACGGGCTGCTCTCCCACGACTCCCGGGCCTCGGACTTCCTCGACGCGTCCGGAGCCGTCGGTGATCACCCAGTGACGGGTGAGCAGCTGCACCGTCTCGACGCCCTCGTTGCGAATCGTCACGGTGTAGAGGAAGAACCACTTGCCGCGCGAGGGCTGCGACCGCTGAGGGTCGAATCTCGGGTCGACCCGCACTCGAATCCCTCGAGTCACGGCTTCGGACGAGAAGGCGGCCTCAACTCCGTAGGAAGTGTCCACGGTCATGTTCTATCACGCTGACATGCCGGTAGATGACGCCCGATCGCCCGCGTGATCGCCCGCGACCTTCTTGCGGAGAGGGTCAGGATCGATCGTCTTCGTCACCCAACCGGCCAAGCGTGAGCAGGCGGTCGAGATGCGCCTGGATCTGGCGCTCGGCCAGGGGCAGGGCTTGCGGCGGGACGTCGTCGTAGACCTCTTCCAACATGGCTCGAGGCTCCCTCAGGCCGCGGCACCAGGCCTGGAATACCCGATCCTCGCGCCAACGGCGGTGCTCACGGTACTCGCGCAGCTTGCCGAGGGCATCGAGCAGCGTCGGCCCATGGCCGGGGAAGAGCGTCCGAGGCGCGAGATCGACCAGGAGATCGAGGGTTTCGATGTACTGCTGCATGTCCCCCTCCGGAGGATCGATGACGATCGTCCCGAAGCCGGCGACGACATCGCCGACCAAGAGCGAGCCGAACTCCTCGTGCAGAAAACTCAGATGGCCGCGGGCGTGGCCCGGGGTGTGGATCGCCCGCACCGTGAACTCGCGGCCATCGCTCCCCAGTTGAGTGATCTCGCCATCCTCGATGTGGCGGTCCACCGTCATCCAGCCGGCCAGTCGCGCTGCCGTCTCGTGGTGAGCGGCGATCGGAACTCCCAGCCGCTCCCGCAACTGCGCCGCCCCGCCCACGTGGTCCGGGTGATGGTGAGTGAGCCAGATCTCGCGCAATTGGCGGCCCAGTCGGTCGTGCACAGCCTCGACAGCCGAGACCAGCCAATCGACCTCGCGATCGTGCGGGGAACCGGGATCGACGAGGACACAGGACTGCGTTCCGAGCAGATAACTGTTGGTGAAGGACGCCGGCGGGAGGGTGGGTGTTCGCACCGGCAAGACGATGACTCCGGGCCGGAACTCGACGAGCCGGAAAGCGCCGAGGTTGGCCTCCTCCGGTTCGTGGAGACGCGCCAACCCTCGCTCGGCTCCGTCCTCCTGGAGCACCCGCAGGATGTGCAGAATCGGCGGCGCGGTGATCACCTGGCCCCGCCGCCAACCACGGATGGCGGCGGCCGGACGAACCCAGCCACCTGCGGCGGCCTCACGTGTGTCGGCGACCGGCTGCAGCGACTCCTCGGCCGGCCACTCGAGCAGGAAGAACCTGTTGTCGAACCGCACGGCACCCAGCGGCGGTGTCAACCAGCGCCCGGCGTAGACGAGGCGCGATGCATCGAGATCGACCCCGAGCTCCCGCAGGGCAGCGCCGAAGGTCTGTTCTTTGGCGACCAGGCTCCGGCGCATCTCGGCGAGCCGGTCACCCGCGATCGAGCCACCTTCGAGGCCCGGCAACACTCCCGTCTCCTCGAAGAGTTCGCGAAGCGCGGCCGTGACGACACCCGGCGCCATGATGGGGCCCAGGTCGACTCCGTCGGTCACGGCTTCGGGCATGGCCGCCACCTCGGGCGCCTTGTCGAGCCCGGCGGGCTCTCCCTTGGGTAGGTAGCCGGCGTCCCGACTCGAGACACCACCGCCAGGAAAGGCGTGCCACCCACCCATGAACGGCATGCTGTGGGCCCGCTGAACCCAGAAGACCTCGAGGTCCGGCCCGCGCCCACGCCACAGCACGACGCTGGCGGAGGGTCGCGGCGGGGCCGGCAGCGGCAGACTGGAACCGGCCACAGTGTCCAGGACTTGGTCGTAGAGCGATGGCTGCTTCATTGGGCGTGCTTATAACACACGGGAGAGGCTCGAAGCTTGAACCACGCCCCCTGGAACGCTAGATTGCCGCGATGCCCCGCTATCCCAACTCGACCGCCTCGGTGCGCGCAATGCCGGGCTCCGTCTATTCGAGCCTGGCCCGGAAGCTCGCCACTCACGAGGGCACGGTCTTCCCCCTCCACGTGGGCGACACGTGGATGGAGCCCGCCGCCGGATGCCGGATGGAAGACCTGACCGAAGCGGAGTATCCCGGCCTCCACCGCTATGCCGAGCCCCAGGGCCGGGCTGATCTGCTGTCGGCCATCGCCACTCGCACCGAGGAGCGCACGGGTGTGGCGACGGGCGTCCACGAGGTGCTCGTCGCGGCGGGAGCTACCGGGGCGCTGGGCGCGGTGGCGGGCGCGATCGCCGAGCCGGGGGACGAGGTCCTTCTGCTCGCGCCGTACTGGCCGTTGATCTCCGGGATCTTCCGCGCCTTCGGCGCGCAGCCCGTGGCGGTCCCGTTCTTCGATCGCGCCGACTCGACGCAGTCGGCCCTGGACCTCGTGGAAGCCCTCCGCACGGACAGAACCGTAGCTCTCTACCTCAACACCCCGAACAACCCCTCCGGAGTGGTAGCTCCGAGTGAATGGCTCGCGGCACTGGCCCAGTGGTGCCGGCAACACGATCTGTGGCTGATCTCGGATGAGGTGTACGAAGACTACGTCTACGAAGGCGAACACACCTACTGCCGGCCGCTGGCGCCCGAGCGCACGTTCTCTTCCTACTCCTTTTCGAAGGCGTACGGCATGGCGGGTAACCGCTGCGGCTACGTCGTCGGCCCGGAATCGCTGATGGGCGAACTGCGCAAGGTCAGCACCCACACCTTCTACGCAACGCCCACGGCCGCCCAGATCGCCGGGCTCAAGGCTCTCGAACTGGGCGCAGGGTGGATCGCCAGGGCGCGCGAGAAGTACATCGAACTGGGGACCCACGCAGCCCAGCGCCTCGGCCTCGACCCGCCGGGTGGATCGACATTTCTCTTTCTCGACGTCGCCGACCATCTGGACGACCGCGGCCTGGGGGGCTTTCTCGAAGATTGCGCCGATCGTGGCCTATTCCTGGCTCCCGGGCCGAGTTTCGGCCCCTACCCGACGCACGTCCGAGTCTGTTTCACCTGCGCCGAGCCGACGATCGTGCGCGCCGGCGTCGAGGTCCTTGCCGGAATGATCGGCCGCTAGGCAAGAGCGGAGACAGCATGGCGAAACCTAGGCGACAGGCCGCGATGGTGTTCATCCTGATCACCATCTTCATCGACATCCTGGGGATCGGGATCATCATCCCGGTGCTCCCCGAACTGGTGAAGAGTTTCGTCGGCGGCAGTACCACCCTGGCCGGACGATACGTCGGAACCATCGCCGCCTCCTACGCCCTGATGCAGTTCTTCTGTGCGCCGGTTCTCGGCGCGCTCTCCGACCGCTTCGGTCGCAGGCCGATCATCCTGATCGCGCTGTTCGGTCTCAGTATCGACTACCTGATCCAGGGGTTCGCACCCTCGATCACCTGGCTCTTCGTCGGCCGCGTCCTCGCCGGCGTCGCCGGAGCGAGCTTCACAACCGCCAACGCCTATATCGCCGATGTCTCCGACCCCGAAGACCGCGCGCGCAATTTCGGTCTCGTCGGCGTGGCCTTCGGCCTCGGGTTTATCTGCGGGCCGGCGCTGGGCGGACTGCTCGGCGGCCTCAGCCTGAGGCTCCCCTTCTTCGTCTCGGCGGGCCTGGCCATGGTGAACTGGCTTTACGGCTTTTTCATCCTGCCGGAGTCGCTCGCTCCGGAGAATCGATCCGCCTTCTCGTGGAGCAAGGTCCACCCCCTCGGCAGTCTGAAGACACTCAGGGCCTACCCGCTGGTCTCCGGTCTGTCCGTCGCCTTCGTCCTCATCGCACTCGCGCAGCGAGGTCTCGAGAACGTCTGGGTCCTCTTCACGGGTTACCGCTTCGGTTGGAACGAGCAGACCAACGGCCTCACTCTGGCTCTGGTCGGAGTGATGGCGGCCATCGTCCAGGGAACGCTCGTGCGACCGGCAATCAAGCGCTGGGGCGAACGCCAGTGCATCCTCATCGGCCTCGTGATCTCCACCTTCGCCTTCTTCGCCTACAGCCTTGCCAACCAGGGGTGGATGCTCCTCGCGATCATCGTCGTCGGTTCGCTCGGGGGTATCGCCGGCCCGGCCGTCCAGGGGATGGTGGCGGGTAGCGTCAGTCCCTCGGACCAGGGCAAGGTGCAGGGCGCACTCACCGCCCTGATGAGCCTGACGGCGATCGTCGCGCCCTTGGTCTTCACCGCCGGCCTGTTCAGTTTCTTCACCTCCAAGAGGGCTCCCTTCGAGTTTGCCGGAGCGCCCTTCTTCGTCGGGTCGATTCTCTGCGCGATCTCGATCGTCGTCCTCGTGAGGCTGTTCCGGAGGATCCCACCTGTGGAACTCGAGGGGCTCGAGAAAGAGCTACAGGCCGAGTGACGCGGCCTCAGCCTGACCGGGACGCCGACGCCCGCTCGAGGATCATCAGCTTCTGCCAGATCTTCCCGGACGTCCCGGTTGCCAGGCTTTCGACCTCATTGACCGCCGCCAACACCACAGGATCATCGAATCGCTCGGCGTAGAGCGCCGCGACCTTGCCGGTCAGCGACAGCATCTCGCTGGAGTAGTCGAGATAGCGCGAGAGCGCCGCCCGACCCAGGGTGCGTCGGGGCGAGGAGGGCGTGTCTTCGATCTCGTAGGTCTGGTGACTCGGATCCTTGGTCAGCTGGTGCATATCGATGATGTGGGCCATCGACCTCAGCTCGTGGATCGCCCCCAGGACGCGACGCCGTTTGACCCGGCGCTCGAGCGAGACCATGAAGGCGATGCCGATGCCGATGAGCACCAGGTCGTTGATGCCGGCTTCGAGGACCTGAGCAAACTCGATCACGGTCAGTGGTTCCTCCGGAAAGCTCAGTCCGTAGAAGGTCGTCGCCAGACCTGTGACGACGAGCAATCCGAGGGCGCCGGTGACGACCCGCAAGCCGAGAATCGGTCGTTGTGCTCTGGCGACCGACGTCTTGGCCTTGGCCGCCAGCGCCTCGAGATCACGGTTCACCGCCACCAGTCCGGCGCCGGGAAAGCGCTCGTCGATCCGCCGGGTCAGGACCGAGAGGGTGGCGATGATCGCATCGGCATCGAGTAGTCGATTGGCCATGGTCGCGGCCGAGCCTATCGCGCCCGCTCCTGTCCGCTCGTCAGTCGGCAGGACGGGGCCGCACCACAAACGTGCGGGGAGGGAGGACGATCTCGGCATCCGGGTTGTAGTAGTCGTAGAGCCGAGAGGGGGCCGACTTCGCGCTCATCGACAGTCGAGGACTGAAGTCGACCGTGAAGTTGAAGGCCCGGCTCCCTGGCCAGAGGTAGGCGATGATCCTGTCCGGCCACACCTCGTACCGACCGAGGCGGTACCCGCTGGCGGCGACCTGTTCATCCAGAGACAGCCGATCGACCTCGACTCCCGGTGGGAGTCCGATCTCGGCGATCATCATCCCGTAGCGGCCGCTACCCTGCCTCTCGACACGAACCGAGCAACGAATCCGCTCGCCGATGTCCACCGGCGTCTCGGGACAGGTCACTGCAAAGCCCAGACGTCCCTCGGCGTCGGGAGAGACGATCCGGGAGTCGGGCCAGGGATCCCTGAAGCTCAAGACCGTCTGCACTAGAACCGGCGAGGAGGCTCCGGCCACGGAGACTCGGTGTGCACCGGCCTCGAGAGTGGCCTCGGCCGAGAACGTGGCTGGGACCCGATCCGGCACCGTCGTCAGTAGTCCCTCGTCGAGCAGAGGCCGAGGTCGTCCCCCGGTCGGCTCGAGGTCTCCGAAGGCAGCCACCAGCACTCGCAGAGCCTGGGCGGTAGCCTGGGTCGAGGCCCAGGCTCCGTCGCCTTCCCGTTCGGTCATGAGGAATGTGAGTCCCTCCTCCACGAGGTCGGGCGCCCTACCCGCCGCCTGGAGGGCCCGGATCGCTGCCGCAGTCGTCTCGAGTCGCGCCGATCGTCCCCAACCATAGTAGGGCGTGTGGAACGCCGATCGCCAGTAGGCGCTCCCCGCATCGCTCGTGACCTGCGCCACGAGGAGCCTCTCGAGGCCGTCCACAAGGTCCTCATCGCCGACCCGGAGTGCCGTGTGCATCAGCGACGCAGCGACCGCTGGATCGGAGAGCGTCTCGGGTCTGGCCTGGAGGAAGGTCACTGCCCGAGTGATCGCGCTTTGGAGGCTCGAGGAATCGAACGCCCCTGGCGCGGCCGCAGCGACTCCCGACAGGGCGGCCGCGCTGACGGCAGTGATCATCGGCGCACGGCGCTCGAGCAGCCCTTGCCTCCAACGCCCGTCCTCCTCCTGTCCGGCGGCGAGCCACTCGACGATCTCGGCCAAGAACTCCTCGTCGATCGGAACCCGGAGCCGCGCGGCGAGAAGGAACTCGAGAGCGTAGGCGGTGAGGGCAGAGTCACCTGGGCCACCCGACCAGTAGGCAATCCCACCCTGCCCGCCGCGGAAGCCGGACAGAGCCCTCAGCGCCTCGAGAACGAACGCCTCTGCCCGATCCGTCTCTTCGCTGCGGACGGCCGTCTCGGCTCCGTCCATCTCCAGCCAGAGCAGACTCGGCCAGGCCAGCGAGAGGGTCTGCTCGGCGCACCCGGTCGGCCTCCGCACGAGGGCTGCCGTCGCCTCGACGAGCTGGTCGGCGACACCGCCGTACACCTTGACGTCGAGGGCCGGCGTGCCCGGAATCGCGCTCTCCGGGACCTCGACGTGGATCTCCTCTCCGGAGCCCAGCAGGCGACTCTCCACGCGCTGGACGAGTCGTCCGTCCGCAATCACCTCAAACTCCCGTCGGAGCGCGTCCGAATGCGTCCGTCCCTCGGCCTGGACCTCGACCCTCGGCGAACCGGCCGCCGACGCGCGCAGCGGCAGGTCGACACGCTGTCGATCTCGCGCATGCAGCTCCACGAGAATCGCCCGCTCGCCCTCGAACTCGAGACCGAGGCCCTGGTATAGCTTCACGTTCACCGCGTCGGGCTCGGGCGTGAGGTTGTAGAGCATCAGCGGCACGTCGACCCTGTCGCCTACGGTGAGCTTGCGCGGGTAGTCCAGCTCGACGTAGAACGGCTGAGTCGAGAGGACGCGATGCTCGCCGTAGGCGAACCGGCCGTCGCGCGTGGAGGCGATCGCGGCAAACTCCCAGGCCGTCACGTTGTCCGCCAGCGCGACCGGAATCACGGCCTTCCGTTCCGGGCCCACTCGGATCTCCGGGAGCCAGACGAGCACCTCCGGAAAGTCCTCGCGCAACCGCGGGGTAGAGATCCGCCGCGGCGTCGACGGGACTCGTCGGGAGGTTGCTGGTGTCTGGACCAAAGGTGACTCCGAAGTAACGACGATCGTCTCCTCAATGGCCGCGACGAGAGTGACAGAGACCGAGTAGAGATGGCCCGCCTCCAGCTCGACGTCGGTGACGAAAGCCGTCGAGAAGCCCTCTAGAGCGATCTCCAACGTATAGGTCCCTGGTGGGAGTTCGGGGAGACGGGCAGTGCCGTCGGCGCCGGTCACCGAGGCCCAGGACTCCCCGCAGCAGGTCACCATCACGCTCACGCCTGGAAGCTCGGCGCCCGAATCGTCGCTCGCTCGAACGACCAGGGTCGCGCCGACCTCTGCCACCGTCGCGCGGGGAGACGAGACCAGCGAAACGCCACTCCCGATCGATGCCAGCTCGATATCGTCGGCCGTCAACCGCTCGCGATCGGCTCCACGGCTGGAGAGGATGACCGTTTCGATCCGAGGCTCCGCGGAGTCGTGTCCGACGAGGAGAAAGTCAACCTCGAGCGCCTCGCTCCAGGGATCGATCCAGCCCCGCTCGGCCACGAGGCGGCGCAATTGGGCCTCGACGCTCTCAGGCTCCTCGGACTGCCACTCGGAACCGAAAGCAGCGAGTAGCCGGCTGGTCACCGTCGCGACCAGCCACTTGGACACCTTGGGACGGAGCTGCCAGGGTAACAGGCGCTCTGCAGAGTACAGCTTCGCGACATAGCCGTAGGGCGTGAGCTCGACTCTGAGCCCGACTCCCGGGCCGAGCAGAGTCTCCAGGTACCCCTGCGGGAGCGCTTCAGTGCCTACGAGATCGTCCATCTCCGCCGCCGTGGCGACCCAGGCCCCTGATTCGACGAAGGCTCGTCCGAGACGCTCTTCGAGTTCCTTCGCCACCCCCGCGAGAGGAGACCAGTGGTGGGTCAGCGCACGGAGGTCGTCGGCCGACCGCCAATCACCGTCACGCCCGGCGGAGAAGCCGCGTAACTGCCAGTGCCCCCCATCCCGGCGGACCGACCACCGCAGCGGACCTCCCCAGGGGTCGACGAACGAGGCGGGATCCAGCCCGTAGTGAGACAGCACGTCGATCGCCTCACCGCCCACCGGCACGGTGTAGTTCTCGAGCGTGGGCTTCGAGTGCAGAGCCCGCCTCAGTCGCTCGGCATCCGGCTGCAGAGACCGGTGGAGGTACCGTGCGTCCGCCTGCTGCGGGGTGTCGGTATCGACCTCGATGTAGGACCCTGCCCCCGAGAGAGAAGCGACTGCAGCCGCCACCAACTGAAGATCCGGCTCGGCGAGCCGCTCCTGCGAGAGAGCCTCGAGACGGCTCGTGGTCCAGCCGGCCAACTCGGCCCCGTCGTCGACGACCCATGTGAGATTGCCTCGAAACGCTTCCCTGCCGAGTCGCCCCGACTGCTCGTCACGGACCTCGCCCACGGCGGAGTCCAAAGCGATCAGGCCAACCACGGCCTCGAAGCCGGGGCCGGATGCCGAACCCTCGCCGGTCCGGACCACGAGCTGGACCTCCTCCCCCGGCTTGTAGACCTCCGCATCCGAGGACAGGTCCAGCTCCAGCAATTCCGAGCCGGCGTAGAGCACGCGAGCTGACGACCACACGCTCCAGTCTTCGTCGATCTCGAGCGGATCGAGTGAGTAGGCGACGATCTCGACCACGCCCGGGGTCGTCTCGACCGAGGGGAACTCGAGCAGCCTCTCGACGCCGACACTCTCGATCATCCGGCTATCGAGCAGCACATCGTCCCGGTAGGCCTCCACAACGATCGACCGTGCGCCTCCGGCGGAGTGCAACGTCGCAGTCAACGGCTCGCCGGCAGCCTGCAGGGCCCGATCAACGGAGAGCCAGACAGCCGGCACCTCATCGTCCGGGTCCCACCAGGAGTCCTCCTGGATCACTCGGCCGGTGCGCCCTGCTTGATCCCGAGCGACGACCTCGAGGCCTTCGCCGGCGATCGCGAGCCTGGCGAGCGCGAGGTGGCCCGGGACCGCAGCGACTCCATAGGCGTTCGTCGTCACCTCGATCGGCTGAAGATCTTTATCTCCCTCCCGAGGCCTGATCGTGACATCGCAGACTGCTGGCGAGCCGTCCGCATAGCTGGCCGTCACCAGCTGGGTGGCGTTCCAGCCCCGGCCGTCGTCGGGCTCCGAGCCGATCAGATAGAGGTGAATCTCCTCGTGTGTCAGGCGTACCGTGATCGAGGACCGCGCGACTCTGTCGCTGACTGGATCCGTCGCCGCGATCGTCAGGTCGACATCCCGGAATCGACTCGAGTAGGGACCGCTTCCTAGTCCGTGGACCAGGTCCAGGTCGATGGCGGCTCTGCCCTCTTCGTCGGTGACTCCCGATCCAACCAGGTTCTTCTGCCGGTAGCCTTCGAGGACCTCTAGGCGAACTCCTGCCATCGACTCTCCGGCCCGGGAGACCACCGAGATCTCGAGACCCGGCGTTTCTGTCGGGAGGAAGTACGGTTGTACCGAACGGGCTTCGACCGAGAATCTGGGCAGCTCGTAGTCAGCCACCCGCACCGAGGCACGGGCGTAGCCCTCCTCGCCCCCACCCCGGAGGGCCCGGACCGAGTAGCTGCCGGGAGGCAGCGAGTCGGGCAACCGCCAGCTCGTCGACGCGACTCCGAAGTCCGAGGTCGTCAATCGCGACTCGAGAGATGTCCGATCGCCTGATCCCAGCAGGCTCAGGCGAACCGGCCGGCCGGCCTCGGCTCGACCGCGAGAATCCAGAAAGACCGCTCGCACCCTCAGTCGTTGACCGGGCCGATACAGGACCTTGTCGGTGGAGATCTGGACCTCTCCTGAAGCGCTCCCGCCGTAGTAGCTCAGCGATCCCCGGAGCTCGCGCCCAGCGAGCTCGACCTGGGCGTCCAGATCGGCGTACCACTCCGAAGACGGTACGTCGAAGCAGTACTCGGCGACGCCGAGGCCGTTCGTCTCGACCCGACCAGCCAACACGGGCTCCTCGTCCTCGTCCACGGTCACCGAGAAAGCGACGGGCACGCCGGCCCTCGGGCTACCCGAGTAGCCTCCGTAGACGACCGCGCGGCCGCAAGCTCGCCCGTCCCCGACGTGTGGCAGGCCGACCAGGGCGAGGGCCACCCGATCCTCCTCCTCACCCGGTGAGAGCGCGGCCGCGAGGCTCGCCACCAGGCACAGCCCGACCGTAGAGGTACGCAACAGGATCGAGTGCAATCCATTCACGGCGATCAGTCTCTTGCAACAGCGCTGCCATGTCGTAGCATCAGCCATTCTGTTGGGGTTCCGCTCCAGCCCTCCACCTGATTGAACCGCTCGAGTCCACCCGGCCGGATCGGAAGGGACTTGCTAGCTGACCGGCGGGTGGCCGACAATCGACCTCCTTGGTCGTCCTCACCAGAGGTCGTAAGTCGACTCGAGCCCTCTCTTCGGGAGAAACCCATGCCGCGCCTGATCGTCTGTCTGGCCCTACCGCTGTTCCTCGCCTCCGCCGCAGCCTCACAGCAGACTGGGGACCCCCATCGGTGGTTCGCTCCGGAGCACGCCGACGCCCAGCTGCTCATCCTGGGTACCTTCCACTTCAAGGACGCCGGCCTCGACGGCTACAAGCCGGAGGTCGACATCGACATCCACTCCGAGTCTCGGCAAAAGGAGCTCGAGGAGGTCCTAGAACGCCTGGCCGCCTATGACCCGACGAAGATCCTCATCGAATGGAAGGTCGACGTGCAGGCGGTGACCGACGAGCGGTACGCAGCCTGGCTGTCGGGCGATCTCGAACTGGGCGCGAACGAGGTGTACCAGATCGCCTTCCGTCTGGCCAAGCGACTCGGGCATGCGAGCGTCACCAACGTCGATGTCCTCGGCCGTTCGTATCAGGATCTGCCGGAAAGCCTCGACGCCTATGCCCGGGAGAAGGGCCAGTCCGCCGCTCGCCGTAGTCTTTGGGACGGTCGCTACACCGCGCTGTACCGCGCCGAGGACCACGCCAAGGCCAGGCGATCTCTGCGCGAGACCTTCCTCGCCATGAACGACGAGGAGTCACTGCGCCGCAGTCACGGCCACTACGTGCTCCGCGGGCTGACGATCGGCGACGACGACGAGTACCCCGCCGTCGACTCACTCACCGGCTGGTGGTACAACCGGAATCTGAGGATCTTCGGCAATGTGCTGCGTGAGGTCGAGCCGGAGGACCGGGTTCTCCTGCTCATCGGTGCGGGCCACGTGCCGATCATCCGGCATGCCGCCGAGGCGTCGCCGGAGATCGACCTGATCGACGTACGGGACGTTCTCGGCGACTGATCGATTCCGCTCGGGACGTCGACTCAGAGGCGCCGATGGTCGGAGACGGGCATCGCCCGGCGCACCTCGGCGACGCGGTCGAGATCGATCTCGGCCAGCGCCAGGCCCGGCCCGTCGGGCGCCATGGCCACGATGTGTCCCCACGGATCGACGATCACAGAATGCCCGAAGCTCTCGCGCAGCCCACCGTCGTCATGGCTGCCGCTCTGCGCCGGCGCGATCACCCAGCACTGGGTCTCGATCGCCCGCGCCCGCATCAGCGGATGCCAGTGATCCTTGCCGGTCCTCAACGTGAAAGCCGCCGGGATCGTCAGGATTTCGGCACCGCCGGCTGCCAGCCGACCGTACTGCTCGGCGAAGCGGAGGTCATAGCAGATCGAAAGGCCGAACTTCCCCAGGGGTGTGTCGGCGACTACCAGCTCGGCACCCGGCTTGACCGTGTCCGACTCCTTGAAACGGACGTCGTCCGAAAGATCGATGTCGAAGAGGTGGATCTTGCGGTAGACGGCGATCCGCTCCCCCTCCGGTGAGAAGAGGACCGAGGAGTTGTAGCAACGATCGGACTCTGGGCTTCGCTCGTTGAAGGAGCCAAGCAGGAGATGGATCCGGTGTTTCTGCGCGAGTTCGGAGAAACGCAGGCAGGTCGGGCCGTCGAGGGGCTCGGCCAACCTCACCTTCTCTTCGTGCGGCCCGAGGTAGTTCGTGTTCTCGGGTGTGGCGACGAAAGCCGCTCCCGCGCCGGCGGCTCGCCCGATCAGTCTGCGCACGGACTGCCAATTGGCCTCGGCATCGGAAGTCGAGGTCATCTGCACGGCGGCAGCGAGGAAGCGGTTCGCGGACATGACCCACAGATTATAGGTATCCTCGCCGCCGATGAGGCTCGTCACGACGGTCGAACTGCTCGAGAGGGGAATCCGCGACGGGCTTCACCTCGGCGGCCAGCTCTTCGTCTCGAGGGCGGGACGAGTCGAAGCGGACCTGGCGCTCGGTGAAGCGCGCCCCGGGGAGCCGATGACACCGGATCATCTGGTGCACTGGCTCTCCTGCGGCAAACCGATCACGGCGGTCGCGGTGGCCCAGCTCTGGGAGCGTGGTCAGCTCTCGCTCGACGATCCCGTCGCCAAGCATCTCCCCGAATTCTCGGCCGGTGGCAAGGAGGGGGTCACCGTCCGCCACCTCCTGACCCACACCAGTGGGATCCGCGCCCTACGACTCGGCTGGCCCGATGTCTCCTGGGACGAGCTGGTGGCCAAGATCTCCGCCATGAAGCTCGAGCCCCGCTGGACCCCGGGCGAGAAGGCCGGCTATCACCTGAGTTCGAGCTGGTTCATTCTCGGCGAACTCGTTCAGCGTCTCGACGGCCGCGAGTTGCCGGACTACCTGCGGCAGGAGATCTTCCAACCGCTCGGCATGGACGACTGCTGGATCGGTATGCCGGCGGAGCGCTTCCGCGAGTACGGGAGTCTCGTCGCCGGCGTCTTCGACACCGAGAATGACAGACAGCAGCACCGATGGTCCGACGAGGCCCGGATGACGCGGCCCTCTCCGGGCAGTAGCGCGGTCGGCCCAATGAACCAGCTCGCTCGCTTCTACGCCATGCTGCTGGCCGATGGCGAAGTGGACGGGCACCGGGTGATGTCGCCACAGACCGTCTCCGCGCTGACGGCGCGGCACCGTGTCGGTCTCTGGGACCACACCTTTCGTGCCCAACTCGACTGGGGCCTTGGGTTCATCGTCAACTCGAGTCACCACGGTGAGGAGAACTCGCCCTACGGCTATGGTCCCCATGCATCACCCCGGACCTTCGGGCACAGCGGGTTCCGTTCGACCGCTGCGTTCGCCGACCCGGCACACGCACTCGTCATCTGCCTGGAGGTCAACGGCACACCGGCCGAGGACGCCCACCGAGCTCGATTCGAAGCCCTGACCGCGGCGATCTACGAGGACCTCGAGCTGGTCAGAGCCCGATGAAGACCTGCGTCAACCAATAGGTCGTGCCGTCGGTGACCACGCCGACGCCGACGAACTGAAAATCCGAATTGAGAATGTTCGGCCGGTGCTCGGCGCTCTGCATGAGTTGATCGTGCGCCCAGGCGGCCGGATTCTCGACGTTGGTGACGCGGGCCAGATTCTCAGCCGCGACTCGGTAGGTGATCCCCTCGTCGGCGAGTCGCTGGACGAGCGTTTGGCCCGCCGGATCGGCATGCCCGAAGAACCCCTGCTGGCGCATGTTCCGGCTGTGTCCGCGGGCGACCGCTGCAACAGCCTCCCGCAACTCGAGCGGGGGGTCGATCCCGTTTCCCGTTCTCGCGCCGTTGATCAAGGTAAACGAGTCGAACTCGATCTGGGCGACAGAGGGAGCGCCCGGAGCGGTCGGCGAGCCGGCACCCCCACCTGACGAGCAGGCGACAACAAGGAGCAGCAGGGCGAGCGATGTCGTGGCGCGGTACAACGGAGACCTCCGTTTCCTTCGCCTGCCATTGTCGCCTCTCGTCGAGCTGCTGACTGTGAGCCGACTCACACAGCACACCATGCCCGATCCCAACCGTCTACCCAACGGCCGCCGATCGGCTATGATTCCGCCGATGAGCAGGAACAACAGTCTCGTTCGATTCGCCCTGGCTCTGGTCGTTCTATGCTCAGCCCCAGCGGCCGCACAGGACGACGCGGCCGCAGGCTCGCAGCTGACGGTCACCGTCGTTGACGTCCAGCCCGCGAACCCAGGCGCTGACACTCTGTGCCGGCTCACCGTCACGGTGGCCAACAGCGGCGACCGGAAGGCCTCGCAACTCGGCTTCTCGGTCAAGCTCAACGGTCAGGAGCTGAGCGTCTATGGCAACCAGCTCTTCATGTACCCGGTGCCGGCCGGTGGTGAGCTCGAGATCCCGCTCTACAACTTCTGGACGACCGAGACTTCGCGACCGACGATGCCCGAGGGCGGGAAGTACACGGTGGAGGTCAGCCTGCTCGAGGCCCAATGGATGGACATCTCGATGGAGAAAGAGACCGTCGAGAAGGCCGGCCAGCAGGTCGAAGAGGACGTCGAAGTCTGGACGCCGCTCGGGGCCGTGGAAGACCTGCCCTCCTCTGCCGAGATCACCCTCGACGCCTCAGGGTAGATCAGCGACGAGCGAGACGGCTCAGTCGGCTCGCCAGGCCAGCAGGTCGAGCGCCAGCGAGCGCGAGCTCAGATTGCGGCGCGTCACCACCTGGTAGTGCGGCGTCAGGCTCAGTTCGCACTCACCGTCGTCCCCGAGAGAGTCGGGCCCGACCGGCAACTCCAGAATGTGGGTGCCGAAGCCGACGAAGCTCCAGGTCGCCTCGCTGCAGGTTGTCGTCACGTCGAGCTGCGGCTCCTCGAAGCCCTCGCTCAGCACCAGATCCTCCACCGCCTCGTCCGTCTGCTCGATTCTCAGGTGCATGCGGACCTGACCCGGGCTGCCCACTCCCCGCAGCTTGAGGGTGCCATCGCCTCGCAGCCAGCGTCGGCCGAGAGTCTGGACATCGGTCCCAACTTCGGTCGCGAGCCAACTCGGTGAGAAGAAGAACTTCGGCGAGTCGCCCGAGCCCTGCGCGGCCTCCACGGTCGCGACGGCGTACTCACCCTCGTGCACCTGCTCGCCATCGGCCGTCAACTCGAACCGCCCAATCTGCGGATCGTAGATGCCTGTCGTGAGCGTGTAGGTTCCCGGCTCCAGCGGCGGTGCCAGCGCCGACTGATAGAGATTGATGGCATACCTCTGCCTGTCCCCAGGCGTCCAGCCTCGGGGCAGCTCGTGATCGAAAGTCCGGACCACCTCACCCGAAGCATCCAGCAGATGCACCATCACCAGGGGACTGGCCGCGTCCGGAAGAGGCTGTTGCATGTCCAGGTCGATCGCCAGCTCCTGATAGTGCGGGTAGGCGAGGTCGAACTGCACCGGATCCACCCTCAGGGTGCCGACGGCCGGCTGGCTCTGCTCGCAGCCAGCAGCCAGTAGAGTCAGAATCAGGACGAACGCAGGGCGATAGTTCATTGGCATCGGATGTCCCTCGGGCTCCAGCGCGCCGGAACGCATCGCTCGGGCGATACTCGGTTGCGGACGTGCTGCGATGGACCCGGAGGGTCGATCTGTCGCCGAGGATAGCACCGAAAGAGACCGCTCCCACTCGACCCTAGGGCCAGCTGTCACACTATCTCCAGGCCATCGGACGCCGCGAGTCCGGCTGCTAGACTCTCGCCCCGATCACCGGCCCGGCAGCTCGGGTGGGAGGACCGGGGCACGCTGGAGAAGACCGGACCTTGACCCTAGACATCGCAATCCTGCTGGCGATCATCGCCTTTACCATCACCGCGTTCATCCGCGAGTGGATGCCGATGGACGTCATCGCGCTGTGCTGTCTGGCGCTTCTGCTCCTGTTCGGACTGATCGACGCCAACGAAGCTATAGCGGGGTTCAGTAACCCCGCGGTCGTGACCGTGATGATGATGTTCGTGCTCAGCGAGGGCCTGGTACAGAGCGGACTCGTCACCAAGGCCGGGTACCGGATCGCAGACCTGACCGGGACCTCCCAACTCGTCGCTGCCGGCCTCCTGCTGGTCCTCGTGGGAGTCATTTCCGCCTTCATCAACAACACCGCGGCGGTCAGCGTCTTCATGCCGGTTTCGATCCACCTGGCGCGCCATTTTCGCTTCAGCCCTTCGAAGATCCTGCTGCCGCTCTCCTACGTCGCCATCATCGGCGGCACCTGCACACTCTTCGGGACATCGACCAATCTTCTCGTCGCCTCCTTGGCCGAGAGCAGTGGTGCCGGCTCGTTCAGTGTCTTCGAGTTCGCCAAGTTGGGCGTCATCCTCTTCGCGGTCGGACTGGTCTACATCTTCCTCGTGCCGCTGCGTTTTCTCGCACCGCGGACGATCCTCTCTTCACTGACGCGCAAGTACCACCTGAGTGGTTTCCTGACCGAGCTCAAGGTACCGGAGGGATCGAAGCTGATCGGGCGCACGGTCGTCGAGGAGCAGGTCAGCCAGCGCTTTCAGATGAACGTCCTGGAGATCATTCGCGGCGAGCAGAAGATTTCGGTCAATCTGCGTGAAACGGCGATCCGTGCGGACGACGTCCTGCTCATCCGGGGCGGCGTCGAGGGCATCATCTCGTTCCGAGAGCAGTTCGGCCTGCTACTGCTGACCGATCTCAAGCTCCACGACGAAGACCTCTCCGACGCCCATACGATCCTCGCGGAGTTACAGCTCTCACCCAGTTCCGGCCTCGTCGGCTCGAATCTCAAGGAGATCGACTTCCGGCGGCGTTTCGGCTGCTTCGTCCTGGCACTGAGCCGGACGGGTGAGTTCATTCAGGAGAAGCTCGCCAGGGTTTCGCTGCGCAACTGGGACACCCTGCTCGTTTTCGGACCGCGCGCCCGAGTCGAAGCGCTCTACGAGATCGAGGACTTCAACGCGCTGGGAGAGCGGGATCTCAAGCTCCACCTCAGCCGCCGCTGGTGGATCAGCGCCGCCACCATCGTTGGCGTCGTCGTCCTCTCCTCCCTCGGCGTCATGCCGATCCTGAAGGCCGCCGTCCTGGGCGTCGTCGTCTTGCTGGTGACGCGCTCCGTCACGGCCCCGCAGACCTACCGCGCGATCGACTGGACGGTGATCTTCCTGCTGGCCGCGATCCTCCCGCTCGGAACCGCCATGCAGAAGACCGGCCTGGACGATCTCATCGGTTCCCAGCTGAGCTGGCTCGGAGCCACGTACGGCCCTCTGGTGATGCTTTCGGTGCTCTACCTGGCGACCTCGGTGCTGACTTCCTTCTTCTCGAACAACGCCACCGCCGTCCTCATGGTCCCCGTCGCCATCACCGCGGCCGCTCATCTGCAGGTCGACGTCAAGCCCTTTCTGATGGCCATCGCCTACGCCGCCTCGGCCAGTTTCATGACCCCGATGGGCTACCAGACCAACGCCATGGTCTTTGGACCCGGCAACTACAGATTCATGGACTACATGAAGTTCGGACTGCCGCTCAACCTGATCTTCTGGGTGTTGGCGACCCTGTTGATTCCCGTGCTCTGGCCGTTTCAGCCTTAGGCCGGCGGTCGACGTCAGGAGTCGACCGACTAGGGCTCGCAGCTCGAGGTATCAGGTCCCGAAGACCGCGGCGGACTGCTCGACGCCCGCCGCCTTCAGGTAGGCCGTCAACTGACCCCGGTGGTGGCCTTCATGCTCCACCATGATCAGGAGCATCCGCCACAACGGCGCCTCGAGGGTCGTCAGAGGGTGCTCGACGGCGATCTCGTGAAGCGCGTTGTCGGGAAGGCCCGCGAACTCCCGCTCGGTCCGCTCCTGAATCCCGCTCCAGTTGTGCAGACACTCGGCAAAGGTTCCTCCCATCGCCTGGTCGTGGCTCGAAGCCAGATTGGGGCCGCGGAACGCCTCCATGCGTTCCTTCGCGGCCCCCTCGAGCCGAAACGGATCGTATGCCTCGCCCCGGGCCGCGGTCACCAGGAGCCGGCACCAGAAGATCTCGGCCTGCATGAGGTGGCGTACGAGGTCGCCACAGGAAAAAGCGTCGTCCGAAGGGCGCCAATCGAAGTGGTCCTCAGGTATTGCGGCGACAATCCTGCGCGTCCACTCCCTCTGATGACGATAGTGCTCGAGAAAGTCGTCGATGGTTCTCATGAGGCTCCTCTCAGTCCAGCAGCTAGATCGGGTAGCTCGCTGAGCTCGTCGATGATGTGGTCCGGCTCCGGACCGCCGCTGTCGTCGCGACGCAACCAGATCGTCCCTGTGCCTGCGGCCCGCCCAGCCGCGACGTCGCTGCTCCGCCGGTCGCCGATCATCAGGGCCTCTGACGGATCGGCCTCGAGGGCTGCCAGAGCTCGACGCAGCATGGCCGGGGAGGGCTTGCGACTCCGTTCGTCGTAGCTGAAGTGGAAGGACTCGATCGACCTCGCGATCCCGTACTGCTCGAGAATGCGGCGATAGAGTTCCCCGGGCAACGGGACGTTGGAGACCAGGCCGATCCGGAAGCCGGCGAAGCGCAGAGTCTTGAGGGCCTCTGCGGCTCCCCGAAACGCGGTCAGGGTCTCACCATAGGGTCGAAACCAGGCTCCCAGGAGCGTCTCGTCGTGAAGGTTGATGCCGGCGTGCCGGCGCAGCCGCGTCAGGTGGGGCTTCCAGTCGGCATCGTAGCCGACTTCGTAGCGCCGCTCGTAGTCGGCCCGCCAGGGATCGAAGAGCAGTCGGTCGAGGTCGATGTCCCGAGCGCGACCACCGTGACGACGGATCACGGTCAGCAGTGCCTGCCTGCCACGCCAGTCCAACCGTCCCTCCGGTAGCCCGCGAGCTCCCTGCAGACTGATCAGGACGCCCCCCATGTCGAAAAGCAGCGCCCGGATCATCTCTGACACCCTCCGCAGTAGAAGGTGCCACGACCCGACTGCACGATCCGCCGTACCGAGTGACCGCAGCGACGGCAAGGCTCCCCTTCCCGGTCGTACACCTCCAACGACACCTGGAAGTAACCACTGTTGCCCTCCCCATCGGCGAAGTCATTGAGCGTCGTGCCGCCCTCGTCGATCGCCGCATCGAGGGTCCTACAGACGGCCTCGGCCAGGGTGTCCCACCTCGCCCGACCGATCCGCGCCACCGACCGTCGGGGGTGGACGCCGGCTAGATGCAGTGCCTCGCAGGCGTAGATGTTGCCGACGCCCACGACGACCCGACCGTCCATGAGGAAACTCTTGACCGGGCCGCGTCGCCCACGAGCCGCCTGCACCAGCACCTCGCCGGTCAGTCCGCCGTCCAACGGCTCCGGCCCCAGATGAGCGAAATGGCGGTCCTCGAGGAGTTCATCCGTCCGCTGGGCGAAGATGAGGCCGAAGCGCCGTGGGTCCCGGAATCGGAGTCGTTCTCCGTTGTCGAGGGCGAATGCCACGTGCTCATGCAGCTCCGCGGGCTCATCCCCCGGGGCCACGGTCAGACGCCCGCTCATCCCGAGGTGAACGACCAGTGTCTCGCCGCCCTCCAGGTCGATGAGAAGGTACTTGCTGCGCCGGCCGAGTCCCTCGATCCGCCGCCCGGCAACCGCACGCGCGAGTCCCCGGGTATCGACCGGTTCGCGCAGGGCGGGGTTGCTGACCATCACGCTCTCTATGCGCCGGCCGGGCAGGCGCAGTTCGAGGCTACGGCGCAGGACTTCGATCTCCGGCAGTTCCGGCACCGAGCGATTGTACGTCGGCCCGACCGGCCCCACGCCCTCAGGCGGGCGCGCGGCCAGACAACAGGCCGAGGAAGGCGGCCAGGACGGCGTCAGGACGACGAGAGCCACCCTTGAGCGCGATCTCAGCCTCCAGCGTCCGGGCCGGCAGGACAGCCAGCAGTTCGGCCGGCAGGCGTGATGCGGCCAGATAGATTCTGTGCAGCCGGAACGGATGCATGCCGGCCAGGGGATTCTTACCCGAGCCTGGGCGTTCGCCGGTGAGGCGAGGTGCCAGATCATTCTTGAAGCGGTTGTAATTCGTCACTCCTCGCGCCACACCCGCCACCCGCGCCATGCCTGCGACCGCCGTCAGGTGACCGGCAAAACCGGCGAGGAGGGAGAAGAAGCCCAGGCGTGCAGCGATCTTGTCGTCGGCGGCCGCCAGTAGCCGGTCCAGGCGGTGTATGGCGTCGGCGGCGTTGCCGCTGCCGATCGCGTCGAGGATCTTGAAGACGTCTTCGTCGCCGCGATCGTCGACCGCCTGCTCAACGAGAGCCTTGTCGATTGCGCCACTCTCACTCGCCAGGCTGGCCAGCTTCCGATACTCCCCAGCAAGCCGCTCGGTCGAGTCGACGTCGACTCCCCCGCCCTTGCGCCGATCCTCCTTTTGCAGGGTCCGCCGTGCCAGCTCCTCGAGCGCACCGGGTCTGATCTTCACTCCGGTCTCCTGCTCGAGTTGCGCGGAGAGATCACCCAGTCCCTCCCAACCCCCGCGCCGCCCTGCCGAGACCCGGTCGAACTCGACGAAGCCTCCACTCTCCCGCACGGTAGCCACCAGCGGATGGTCTCCGGCCACCGAACGCTCCACGAGAATCAGACAGTGTCCCGTCGGCAGGCCCCCGGCGACGAGGTTCGACAGCTCTGCGAGCTCGGTCTCGGCCCATCCTTCAAGGTCGTTCTCTCGAGCAGCCTCGAGCAACTGAGTGAGTCCGTCGCGCAGGTCCTGTGCCTGACGCTTGCCCCGCGGTCGATTCTTGCTCCGCTTGCGGAAGGTCGAGCCTCCCTGGAAGGCCCATGCGGGCAGCTGCGCCAGGACCTCCTGGGCGGCTGCGCCGTAAGGATCGAGTTCGAAGAGACGTAGCGCCTGGAGCAACCTCCCGGCGCCCCGCCGCTCGTCCGAGGACAGATCGTTGCTGCCGACCGGCAGCACATCGCCGGCGTCGTCGACCAGATCCGCGACGTCCTTCGCATCGGCCAGGACGCCGCTGTCGACGACGAGGATGACCTTGCCGTTGCCGAAGAGCGAGAGGGTCCTGAGGTCCGCGAGAGTCGGCGTCAGCTCCGCCGGTCGACGACGGACCTCGACCTCACAGCCGATCGACTCGGCCACGGCGGCGGCGACCTTCTCGGCCACCGGTTCGGCGACGAGCCGGTCGCCACTGAGGATGTAGAAGGGCAGCACTCGCCCGCCGGCGATCGCTTCGAAGAGGGCTTCGGACATGACGGCGCTATGCGTCAACTCTCGTCAGGGACGTCTTCCACGACCCAGACCGGGCGTTCTCTGATGCCGAGGGCCTCGGGTGAGATCCTCTCCTCTTCGAAGTCGAGCTCTATCGAGTTCCATTGCCCGCAGGATTCGCAGTGGGCGGCCCAGTCGGCCCGGCGGTCGCCACACGATCCGCACGCGTACTCGGCGTTGCGAATACCGCTCTGGCGCAGGGCGGTGCGGTACGACTCCACGGCGCGATTGCCCTCACCACGGCGCTCGTGGATCCGCGCCATCAGGTAGTGGTAGGTGGGTGACGACTTGAATCGGCCCGACAGCCCGGAGAGGACCCGGAGGGCCTCGTCATGCATCTCCAGACGGTAGTAGAGCCGGCCGAGAAAGAAACGAGGCAGTAGATCGTTGTCTGCTTCACCTATGATCTCATGCAGGTTCTCGATCGCCTGTAGGGGGCTCTCGCGTTCGATGAAGTAGTCCTCGATGCGTTGGAGGAAGACCGGCCGACCACTGTCGAGGAAGCCACCTCTCCAGGTCGTCAGAGCTCCCTCCTCGTTGCCCGACGCCAGCTGTCCCTCGCCCCGCAGAATCACCGCGGGGAGGAAGCCGGGACTCTCAGCGAGCAGGGAGTCCAGCCGCTCGAGCGCCGCGTCCCAGCGATCCTCGGCCAGCCAGCCGACCGCGGTCTGGTACTCGAGCCCGCGGCGCACGCGGAGCTCCACGGCGTCCGGTTCCGTACCACCCTCCTGAAGCAGGCCGTCGACCCGCTCCTGCAACTGGCCGGCGAGCAGCCAGTCTTTCGCCCGCATGGCCTCGTCACGACGATCCCGGGAAATGCTGAGGCCCTGCCCGGGGAAATCGCGCAGGATCCGGTCGTGGATCTGCCCGGCGACCTCGTCGTCCCTGTTGGCGGCGTAGTCCTTCGCCAGTTCGTAGAGCGCGGCGGCTCCCTGCGGATAGAGCACCGACAGCCGCCGATGAACCTCGATCGCCTCCTCGATTCTGCCCAACTCGCGCAGGGCCTCGCCGTAGTACAACAGCGTCCCGAAGTTCTCCGGCTGTTCGGTCTGCAGAGCCTCGAGCTCCTTCAGCGCCTTGCCCCATTGTCCGTCAGCTCTGAAATCGATCGCCCGACGGAATCCCCCGCGCAGACTCTGGGTCTGCCGGTCCTGTTGCCGCTCACGACGCTCCTGGAGATCGCGCTTCAGCGACTGAGTCAGCAGGAGCGTCACGGCCGGAAGGAAGCCGAAGAGGAACACGGCGATCAGGACACCGGAAAGAGGTGCCGAGGTCTCCGGAGTCAGCGCGAAGCGCTGCTTCAGGAGTGCCTGGTTCTGATTGCTGAAATAGGAAACAGATACGACGACGGCCAACGCGAAAAGTATGCTCGCGAAGGTTCTCAGCCGCATCTAGTCAGTTTCCAATAGGCCCTGTTCAGCACGTTCCTGGCAGTCAATACAATAACGCGCCCAGGGAACCGCATTCAAGCGGGCCTGGGGGATCGGCGTCTCACAGGGCTCGCAGAAACCGTGGGAGCCCGCGTCGAGGCGCTCCATCGCGGCTTCGATGTCGCGCAGGAGATCGCGCTCGCTACCTGAGAGAGTGAGCATGAACTCACGGTTGTAGGCGTTGTTCGCTCGATCCACCAGATCGTCGGCTCCGTCGGAACTGGTGCTCTGACCGACTTCGAGATCATGCTCGTAGAGCGCGACGATTTCCTCGCGCTTCTGCTCGAGCAGTTTCCTCAATCTACCGGTGGCTGTCTTGCTCAGTTTCTTGGTTGCTGTCTTGGTTCCAGGCACGAAAATCTTCCTCCGGTGGCTGGTTGGCCCTCACAACGGTTCGCGATGGTACTTGATTCCCGCCCTGATGGATAGGGCACGATAGAGCTGCTCGTAGAGCACCAGCCGGGCGAGCTCGTGGGGGAATGTCATCGGGCCCAGCGACAGCCTTTCCCGGCACTCTCCGACCAGTCCAGAGTCGATGCCGAGGTCCGAACCCAGGAGGAAGACGATCGGATGCGGCCAATCGTCCTGGACGCGCGACAACCATGATGCCAACTCCGGAGAAGAGCGCTGTCGGCCTCTGCGGTCGAGAGCCACGGTCCAGGCCGGGTCGGGAAGCGCCTCTCTCAGCGCACCCGCCTCGGCCGCCAGACGAGCCTTGTCGGCGCCCGTGCCGGCCTTGACGGCCCGCTCGGTCAAGGGCAGGAAGCGCTCGATCCGCTCTCGATAGCGGCCGCACAGTCCGTCCCATGCGTCGCGCTGATGGCGACCGGCCCAGACGATGACGATCTCCCGCCCCACCGGCGCACACTACACCACTGCAGCACGCCACAGGGGCCTGATTCGGCCTTCACTGGTACACTCGGCCGCCCATGGCGTGGACTTCACAAGAGGACCAGAAGCGGCGGCGGCGCAGCCGTTTGATCAAGGGACTGCTGCTCGGCGGTGCCGCGATCGGCCTGCCCGCGCTCGCCAACGCCCTCATTGCCAGGAGAAACCGGCAGCTCGGCGAGTCGAAGTGGGGAGAGCCGAAGCGCTACTCCTGGAAGCATGGAGAGATCTCCTATCAGGATCTCGGCTCCGGGGACTCGATCCTCCTCGTTCATTCGTTCGGCCCCGGGCACGACAGCGAGGAGTGGCGCGCCGTGGCCGAGATCCTGTCCGAGGACTACCACGTCCGGGCCATCGACCTGCTGGGCTGGGGGCGCTCCGACAAGCCCGAATCGAGCTATGACGGCGAGCTTTATATTCAACTTCTCGGCGACTTCCTGGAAGATGTCGTCGCGGAGCAGTGCATCGTCGTAGGTGCCGGCCTGAGCGCCGCCTACGCGGTCCAGCTGGCCGTCGACCGCCCGGAATCGATCCGTGCGCTGGGCCTCGTGGTCCCCGCCGGCATAGACTCCGAGGGTGATGAACCCGACCTCAAGGACGCTCTGGTCCACTGGCTCCTGCGCACTCCCGTCTTCGGGACTTCGGCGCTGAACCTCTACACGAGTCAGACGGCCCTGGGCCAGTATCTGCGTCGAGAGGTCCTCGCGGGGCCGGAGCGCGCAGACGCGGAGCGAGTCGACTACCTCTATCGATCGAGCCACCAGCCGGGCGCCCACACAGCCCTCGCCGCCTATCTCAGCGGCTACTCGAACTACAGCGCGATCGAAGCTCTGGGCCGCCTCCAACAGCCGATCTGGCTCGGATGGGGACGCAAAGCCAGCAACCCACCGATCGAGACAGCCGATCTCTGGCTCCAGCGGACGCCTCAGGCCGAACTGGAAGTCTTCGAGGACAGCGGCAGCCTGCCGCACCTCGAAGAGCCTCAGGCCTTCGCCCGAGGCCTCGCCCGCTACCTCGCGCGCCGGCAGGCGCCGGTTCTCCCCACCGACTGAAGGAACTCTCAACATGGCCGGGATTTTCAAAGCGTACGACGTACGGGGGGTCTACCCCACCGATCTCAACGAGGACCTCGCCTACTCGATCGGGCTCGCGTACCAGCATGTGCTCGACGACAGCGATAGAGCATGCGGCAACACTGTGGTCGTCGGGCGCGACATGCGCGCCAGCGGCGTGTCGCTCTCAGCCGCACTGATCGACGGCCTCACCGCGTCCGGCCTCGATGTCCTCGACATCGGACTGACGACGACGCCGATGAACTACTTCGCCATCGGCAGCCTGGGGACCGTCGGCGGCATCCAGGTCACCGCGAGCCATAATCCGGGCCGTTACAACGGCCTCAAGTTCAGTCGCCACGGAGCTCTCCCGGTCTCCGGAGACTCGGGCATCGGACTGATGGAGCGCTCCATCGCGGCGGGAGATCTACCGCAGGCCGCCCAGCGCGGCAGCCACAGCCACCAGGACATCTTCGAGGCCTACGGCGAGCATGTGCTGGCTCATCTCGTCCGCCCTCAGGACGCGCGCCCCCTCAAGGTCGCCGTCGATGCAGCCAACGGTATGGGCACGATCTACAAGCCGCTGCTCGAGCGCATGGGGATCGAACTCGTGCCGCTCTACTTCGAGCTCGACGGCACCTTCCCCAATCACGAGGCCAATCCACTCAAACTGGAGAACCTGCGTGACCTCAGCGAGCTGGTCCGTTCGAGCGGCGCCGACCTCGGCGTCTGCTTCGATGGAGACGCGGACCGTGCCGCCTTCGTCGACGAGAATGGAGAGCCCGTGGGCAGCGACCTGTCCACCGCGCTCATCGCCGGCGAGATTCTCGAGCGTGAGCCCGGCGCCGCGATCATCTACGACTTGCGCTCCTCACGCGCAGTCGCCGAGTACATCCGCGAGCATGCCGGTGAGCCGGTTCGTGAGCGGGTCGGCCACTCGTTCATCAAGGCGACGCTGCGGGCGCGCAATTCACCGTTCGGAGGCGAACTCGCCGGTCACTACTACTTCCGCGACAACTTCAGCGCCGACTGCTCACTGATGGCCGTGATCGAGATCCTCAACCTACTCTGGAAGACCGGAAGCTCGATGTCGGCGCTCGCCGGTCGGGTCCTGCGCTACGCCAAGTCGCCCGAGGTGAACTTCGTCGTCGAGGACAAGCAGGGAAAGATCGACGAACTCCGGGCTCACTTCCACGACGGCGAGATCGACATGCTCGACGGCATCACGGTGCAGTACCCGGACTGGTGGTTCAACGTGCGGCCCTCGAATACCGAGCCCTACCTGAGGCTCGTCCTCGAGGCCGCGAACGAAGACGCGCTGGCGTCGAGGCTGGGTGAGCTCCAGGGGTTTCTCGGCACTCCCGCCGACTAGCGCGTCACCTGCGGGCCCGGCTCAGGAAGTAGAGCAGCGTCATCAGCGTCGAGATGGCTGCTGCAACGTAGGTCAGTGCCGCGGCGTTGAGGACCCTCGCCATTCCGGCCCGTTCCTGATCGAGCACGATGCCGTATTGAAACGCCAGTTCCTTGGCTCGCTTGGAGGCATCGAACTCTACCGGCAGGGTGACGATCTGGAAGAGCAGCGTGGCACTGAAGAGCGCCGCACCGATGTAGATGACGCTCGGACCGGTGCTCGAAGCCAGGAAGAGACCGATGACCATGACCCAGTAGCCGAGCTTCGAACCGATCTGCGCCGTCGGCACCAGCGCGGAGCGCAACCAGAGCGGGAAGTAGCCGCTGGCGTGCTGGATGGCATGGCCCGCTTCGTGGCAGGCCACACCGATCGCCGCTACCGAGCTGCTCGAATGAACCGCCTGGGACAACGCCAGTGTCTTGCTCACCGGATTGTAGTGGTCCGACAACACGCCCGCTGTCTGGACAATCTTCACGTCGTTGATGCCTGCCTGCTGCAACAACCTTTCAGCGGCCTGCGCGCCCGTCATGCCACTGGCCGTGCGGATTCCGGAGTATTTCTTGAACGCCGACTTCGTCCGCCAGCTCGCCCAGAGGGAAAGTAGAAGCGGCGGAATGATGAAGAGGAAGTAACTGGACTCGAAGATGAACATTGTGTCTCCTGCTCTAGCCCGAGGACATTCCGGGGTGCGTCGCCGATTCTAGCAACCGGGAAGATCCGCTAGAGTCTCGATTCATGATGAATGAAACCTCTGTCGCCCTGGTCACCGGAGGCAGTCGAGGCATCGGCCGTGCCGTGGTCGAAAGCCTCCTGGAGGAGGGCTGGTCAGTCCACTTCTGTAGCTTTTCACCGGCATCGGTCGAATCAGCGCTCGACCAGCTTGTCGAGAGCAGCCCGGGCCGGATCTTCGGCCACACTGTTGATATACGTTCCCAGGAGGCGGTGGATTCCCTGATCGACCAGGTGATCGCCGCCTCCGGTCGGCTCGACTGCCTCGTGAACAATGCCGGGCTCGGTCGCTTCGGGCCGGTCGACTCGCTCACCGGCGATGCCTGGCGCGAAGTGATCGAGACCAATCTGAACGGTGCCTACTACTGTCTGCACGCCGCCGCGCGACACATGATCGAGCGGGGCTCCGGCTGGATCGTCAACATCGCATCGCTCGCCGCCGCCAACCCGTTCGCCGGGGGCGCGGCCTACAACGCCAGCAAGTTCGGCATGCTCGGAATGTCCGAAGCTGCGATGCTCGACCTGCGCCATCACGGAGTTCGGGTCACAGCAATCCTGCCCGGTAGTGTCGACACCGAGTTCAGGCCTCCGACCCGGCGCAAGGAGACGGGTTGGATGCTCTCCGCGGACGATGTCGCACGAACGGTCCTGGACTGCCTGCGCTACCCGGACCGTGCACTGCCCAGTCGGATCGAACTGAGACCCTCGAGACCTCCGCGATCCTAGGGTGCACCGACTCCGCGGGTCAGGAGACTCGCACCATGTCGTTTCCGAAGAGCACGAGCTCCCCGCTCGGCGTCTCGGCGTTGGGTGTGGTCTCCACCGAGACATGGATCGCGCGAGTACCCTCCGGCATGGTCGGTGCTCCGAGCTCGAGCTCCTGCCCGAGGAGATCGCCGGCCGGGACCATTCCGTCCTCGGTCTCGAACCAGACGCGGTAGTAGCGATCCGGTTGGGCCTCGAGTCCGGCCACTCTGACGTACCAGTGCTGATGATCCGATGCGACGAACAGAAGGCCGAACGGCCCGCGTTCGTCTCCCGTAGTCCCGCTCACCGGTCGCAACGGACAGACCTCCACACCCCGGCTGCTGACCAGCGAGAGGTTCTCGCGAGCCGCGGAGAGGCTCGTCTCGAGGGCCGCATAACCCTCGATCTGCCCTTGCAACTCAGTGAGCTGCGCTTGCTGCTCCCTCACGGTTCCAGCCATCCAGACAGCAGCTCCGATAGCGACCACGGCGACCGTGGCAGCGAGAGGCAGCAACCAGCGCGGGGGGGCAGAACGCGCGGAGATCGGGAACGGCGTGACCACCGGCGCAGCGATCTGCGCCATGAGCTCAGCCTTCACGCCCGGCGAGGGCTCCACCGGATCGAGCGTCTCGGGCAGCTGGCCGAGCACCTCGACATCCAGCCGCTCGATTCGGAGCCGCTCGGACTCGGAGAGCCGATCCCAGCCATCCACGGTATCGCGCTCCGAGCCGTCGAGCTCCGCCAACCAGTCGAATTCGTTTCCTCTCCTGTTCACAGCAATTCTCTCAATTCATCCTTCAAGGCAGCTCGGAGCTTCTTCATCGCCAGCAACGTCCGGGTCTTGACGGTTCCGAGAGGAATCTGCGTCTCGGCTGCGATCTCGCGTTGGGTCATGCCGGAGAAAAACGCCAGCTCCAACACCTGTTTCTGCTCCTTCGGCAGCTCGTCCAGCTCACTGCGCAGGCGAATCGCCCTCTCCTGATGCAATACGTTGCGCGACCCCTCCGGGGATTCATGAGTCCGGCTCTCCTCCTGCTGCGCCGCCGCCAGGGTGCGGTCCACGACCTTGCGACTGCGGATCCGGTCGATCGCCCGGGAACGCGTCATCATGACCAACCAGGTCGACACCGAGGAGCGGTCAGGGTTGTAGCGCTCCGCCTGCCGCCAGGCCTGCATCAGGACCTCCTGCAGGACCTCTTCTCCCTCGGCGCGGTCAGCGACCACTCGAATGGCCAGCGCCAGCAGCATCGACGCGTACCGGTCGTACAGAGCGGAAAGGGCCTGCTCGTCGCCCTCCGCCAACCGGGCGACGAGCGCGCGGTCCTCTGCCGCTCGCTGCTTTCGATCTTCGACGGCCGGCTCCATAGAGTGTGGACGTTACCACCTGGCGACAGGCTATGATCGCCCCGCCGGCTCGGCCCAGGGCCTTGCCGCAGCAGCGATTCAACCATGTCCGAAACTCAACCCAGATCCCGTCGCCCAGCCGCCATCCGAGTCTCCATGCTCCCCAGGGACACCAATCCTCGGGGGACGATCTTCGGCGGCATCATCCTCTCCTACATCGATCAGGCCGGTGCGGTCGAAGGCAACCGATACACCCGCGGACGCCTGGTGACCGTCGCCATGCGCGAGGTCGAGTTCCACAAGCCGGTTTTCGTCGGCGACCTCGTCAGCTTCTACGCCGAAGCCACCCGTGTCGGCCGGACGTCGATCACCGTCAAGGTCGTGGTCGAGGCCGAACGGCAGACCGAAGACTGCACCCGCGTCAAGGTGACGGAGGCCGAGGTGGTCTACGTCCGGGTCGACGACGCCGGAGATCCTGTGCCGATCGAGAAGCGGGTGCCGAGAGAGGCCCCGGCGTAGTGCCCCCGACGCACTAGCCAAGCCTTCGCCTCAGGTCCTCGATCCACTCGGTCGCGGCCACGTACTGTGGCTCGGCCAGGGCCCTGCCCGAGCCGGTCCGAAAGCGACGGGGCTCGGGGCCCGCGTCGAGCGCCGCGACGGCTCTCTCTAACGGCAAGCGCTTGCGGCCGGCGCCGAGCAGGCCGGCCACTGCGGCGCGCACGCCGCTGCGCGCCAGCAGCAGTGCGTCGTGCAGCAACTCTTCCTCGAGGGTCAACGGGTCCGTCGCGTGCCTGCCGAGGCCAACCCTGAGTGCCTTGATCTCCGCCGGCTGGAGGCCCAGCCCGGCGAGGAAGATCTGCCATCGTCCACCGGAATCGAGGCTTCCGAGCCTGTCGGTCACGCCATGGAAGAGCACCAGGAGCTCCAGGGCCCGGGCATCGTGTTCGAGCCCGTCGGTGAGTTCGGCCAGCGAGGTCTCGAGCTGTCTCACCCCACCGAAGGTGTCGACGCCATCGAGGCCCGTGTAGAGAGGCCGGACGTACTCCTCGACGCGCTCGCGCCATGCCGCCGGCAGGCTCATCGCTGGCTCGCCTCGGCGAAGATCTTCTGCAGATCCCGCGCATCGATCTCGGCAAGGGACTTCACCGCGCCGCTGGCCGTCACCAGCTGACACAGCTCATAGTGGTGAGCCACACCCAGGCAGACGAGGCCGGCGCCTTCTGCGGCAGCCAGGCCCATGGGTGAGTTGTCGACTGCCAGCACCTCGTGCGGATGCACCAGTCGCTCGGGCAGCGGGGGCTGGTAGTTGAGCTCCTCGAGTGCTCGCTGGTAGGTCTCAGGGTGCGGCTTGCCGCGGCGAACGTCCTCGGCTGAGACGATGGCCTTGAAGTGCTGTCTCAGGCCACTCTGGTGAAGCGCCTGGACGATCTCTTCACGCAGCGCGCCACTCACGATCCCGAGCATGAGGCCCTGCTGAGACGCGCCTTCAACCAGCTCCAACGCCCCGGGAAAGAACGAGTATCCGCGGCGGCGCACGTGCTCCTGGTAGTAACCCGCCTTGCGCCCCACGAGCCGGTTGACGTCCGCCCCATCGAAGGAGCGGCCGGCCCCTTCGAGGATCGATGCCACGACCTCGCGATCGTTGCGGGCAGTGGCGCCGGAGTCTTCGGCCGCATCCGCCGGTAGTCCCTCCTCTTCCAGCACCCTCCCGAGAAGGCGAGCGTGGACCTGGAGGTCGTCGACGAGGACGCCGTTGAAGTCGAGTAGAACCGCACGCAGCACGGGGGCATCATAAAAGAACCGCGACCGGTGTTGCGGCCGGTCGCGGCGGGTGGGCTCCGGCATGCGCTCCAGAGTCCAAAAGGAGGTGAGTGACGCACCGACCCGGACTCGAGTCGGCAGCTCTGCGGTGAACCGAACTAGTGCATCCGGCGGCGGGGCCCGCGACGGGAACGCTCTCCGAACTCGCCGCGCATCTTCTTCATCGTTTCGAAGCGTGCCTGCTGCTCGGGAGTGAGGATCGCCATGAGCTCCGCCTGAAAGGCCTCGTGTTCAGCCATCGCTGCCTCGCGCGCTCGGTGCGCTTCGATGACCAGTTCGCCGATCGCGGCGGCGTCGGGCTCGTCGGCCGACGCCATCTCCTCGATCTTCTGGAGGTGATCGTGCCCGCGAACGGGCCGCTCCCGTCCTTCCATCGCCTCACGCTGGGCTTCGTGGATCTCTGTCCACTCCTCGACCTGCTGTGCCGTCAGCTCGAGGACCTCGGTGAGGTGCTCCATGCGCGAAGCCCGAGAGTGTTCCCTCTTCTGGTGCATCCGCTCCCGCCCTTCCGATTCACCCAGATCCTCGCCCTCTCCGGCGACCGGTGCCGCCAGGGCCACCGTGGCTGCCATCGCGGCCAAACCCATCCAGACTGTCATCATCTTTCGCATTGTTCCTGTTCCTTTCGCTCGTTGCGATCTGTCCGATCACTATTTGTCGCGTCTCACAGGGGTAGATGCTCCGGCCGCCCGAATGGTTACTCGACCGCAGATCGCTCGTCGCGTCGGGCTCGCTCAGGATTCGCCTCGTCAGCCTCCCGATCGAGACCTCCGCTAAGCTAGACGGGCGGTTCGGCCCTCCACGTGGCAAGCCGCCGCTGTAACCCGAATCCACCCCGGAGCATCTAGATCACTGAGACCGGTTTCCGTGACGACACGATGCAAAGCCTGACCCTATCGATGCCCGAGTTGGCCCCTGCCGCCACCCAGGATCCCGATGCCCTCCTCGTGAGGGCGGCCCAGGGAGGAGACCGTGATGCATTCGGCGAGCTGGTCACCCGTCACCAGCAGCGGGTCTTCAGGCTCTCCGGTAGGTTCTTCCGCCAGCCCCAGGACGTCGAGGAGGCGGCCCAGGAGACCTTCCTGACCGCCTGGCGCAAGCTCGGCACCTATCGCGCAAGCGCGCCGTTCGAGCACTGGCTGACACGGGTCTGCCTCAACACCTGCTACATGAGGCTGCGCAGGGTTCGACCCGAAGAGGAGCTGCCGGCAGAGATCCGGGCTGTTCCGAGCCGCGACGACGCCAGGCTCGACGCCGAGCGTCTTCTCGATCGGCTTCCGGCGCGCGACCGATACCTGCTACTCCTGCTCCACGGAGAGGGCTGGACGACGGCCGAGATCGCCGAGCGAACCGGTTGGTCGCAATCCAACGTCAAGGTGAGAGCGTTCCGGGCTCGCCGCAAGCTGCGACGACTGGTGGAGGCCGGACCGTGAAGTGCCGTCGCGTTCGTGACCGCCTGACTCGGTCTCCCCTCCGCGACGGAGCTGTTCGCGGCCATCTCGAGGAGTGTTCGGCGTGTTCCGACTTCGCCCGCCGGCTCGCCGATGTGGAGATCGCACTCGGCGGACACCATGCCCAGGTCGCGCCCTCGCCTGATTTCGCCGCGAGACTCCGCACTCACCTCCCCGAGGAGAGCGATCTTCTGGGCTGGGCCGCATGGCGCCTGCTGCCTGCCACGGTCTGCGTCCTCCTGCTGCTCTCCTGGTTGAACCTGCGTAGCCTCGGGACCGACGCCGAGACCGTCGATCCGACCGAGGCCGTCCTGACCTGGGTCGTCGATACCGAACTGCCCTTCGGAGAGAACCGATGAAGAGAGCCTCGGCCCTCGGGCTCGTCGCAGCAGTCTTCTTCGTCGGACTCGCCGCCGGTATGTTGGGGGCCCGGCTCGCCGAGCCGGAGCGCCCCGGCCACTCCCTTCGAGCGAGGACGCCGCCATTCCGGGGGTTCTTCCCCAGCCAGGACCTGGGCCTCACCGTCGAGCAGCAACAGCAGCTCGAGGAGGTCTTCGTCCGCCAGCGGAAGAAGTGGGACGTCATCCACCAGGAATTGCGACCTCAGGTCGAGGCGCTGATGGCGCAGACTCAGGAGGAGCTCGAAGAGATCCTCACTCCGGAGCAGCTCGAGCTCTATCGAGCTCGCAAGGAGCGCTGGCGCGATCGGCGTGGGCACCACAATGGCGACGACGGGGATACGCCCCGACGGCGCCGCGGGCGAGGACCGCGGGGGAAGCGCGACCCCGGGCCGGTCGAGTCTCCCGACGAAGACGACAAATCCGTCGATTGACTTGCTCCGAGCGCGTCGTTACGCTGCCGCCGTCGGCGCCCGCCAACAGCGGGTTGCCGGAGAACTCAAGGAGCCACCATGGAAGCCACGAACCCGACTGAACCGACTCCGACACCGCAGCAGGCGCCGGCAACGCTGAGCCTGACCGACAAAGCGGTCAAGATGGTCAAGATCACCCGCGACGAGGAGAGCCTCGACCCGTCTTCCGGCCTGAGGGTGGCTGTCCGCGGCGGTGGCTGCAGTGGCTTCGAGTACGCCCTCGACTTCGAACTCGAGGCGCGCGACAACGATCTCGTCCTGCAGTACGACGATCTCGCGGTCTACGTCGATCCGATCAGTGCCCGCTACCTGGCCGGCACCCAGATCGACTACGTGCTCGGCACGACCGGCGCCGGCTTCAAGTTCAACAACCCGCAGGCCACCGGGACCTGCGGGTGTGGCTCGTCCTTCGCGGTCTGAAGCTCGAGACGCCGACTAGGCGTCCTCGAGGACGCTCCTGTAGAGCAGTGCCGCCACGACAGCGCCGAGGATCGGCCCGACGAGGTAGATCCACAGGCTGCCGAACTCACCCACCGCGACCGCGGGCCCGATCGAACGGGCAGGGTTGAGACTCGCGCCGGTCAGTGGACCGCCCATGAGAATGGCGAAGACCAGGGTCATGCCGATAGCCAGCCCTGCCATGTTGCCGGCCTTGCCGCTGATCGCGGCGTTGAGGACGCAGTTGACGAGAAAGAAGGTCAGGATCGCCTCGACGAGCACAGCCATGGCGGGACTGACGGCAATCGTCGTCCCGCCGACAGCCAACGCCGTCGCCGGCAGGGTCTGTCCCAGGCCGGTCTCCGTGCCCCCGAGCACCATCCGCAACGCCATCGCGCCGAGCACTCCGCCGACGATCTGAAAGACGATGTAGGACAAGGCGCGCCCTGCATCGATCTTGCCCGCCATCCACACACCGATGGTCACCGCCGGGTTGATATGTGTGCCGGACACATGCCCGTAGGCGTAGGCAAAGCCGACGATCACCAGACCGTGGGCCAGGGCCACGCCCACCAACCCGCCGACCCCCAGCGCTCCTGCGCCGGCGCCGATGAAGATCAGGGCAAACGTGCCGACGAGTTCCGCAATCAGCGCTGGGGTCAGACTCTTGTTCATGGGTCCCTCCTCGTTCAGACTCAGATTTCATCCCCGGCGACGGCAAATCCCGGCTGTTCAATCCTTCCCCGGTGACCCCCGTCGATCTCCACCACCTGGCCGATCTCGGCCGCGTTGCGATGGATGATGGTCAGCCCGATGGTTCGACCCAACCCTTCGCAGAAGGTCAGACTCCCGAGTTTTCCGACTGCCTGGTTATCGTGCTCGATGATAGCGCCGATTGCGGGCGTGGCGTCACCCTCGACCAGGACGGCGCGCAACACATGGTTCACATGACCACGGTAGTGGATCCGCGCCACGACTTCCTGCCCCAGATAGCAACCCTTCGTGTAGCTGATTCCGTCCTCCAGACCGGTCTCCTGGGGGAAGTGCGCATCGTCGAAGTCGGCTCCGTACCTCGGCACACCGGCTTCGATCCGCAAGGTCTCGAGAGCCTCGAATCCCACCGGGCGCGCTCCTCTGGTCACCAGGGTCGAGGCGACCCGCCCCGCCTTGGCGGACGGTACGGCGAGACGAAAAACCGGCACCTGGAGTGACCTGCCGCTGAGCACGTCAACCTGAATCCCCTGCACCATGGCCGGAGCCGCGGCCTGCAGAGCGGGAATCGCATCTCCACCCTCGGCGAAGACGCAGCCGGCAGCAGCGGGCCCGACCACTTGGAGCAGGGTCCGCTCCCGCTCGATCGAGATCTCGACCCGATCGGCGATAACGTACTTGCCGAGGTGTTCGACCAGCCCTTCCGCCCTCGTTGCCGGCACCTCGAGACTCATGGCTTCGTCACTGGCCGTGACGATCGCATCGGCCAGGATGCGCCCCTGTGCGTTGGTGACGAAGCCGAAAGCCGTCGAGCCGGATTCCAGCTCGCCGACATCGCAGGTCAGGTAACCGTTGAGAAACCGTTGACGATCCTCCCCGGTCAGGGTGATCACCCCGGTCCAGCGATTCTCGATCAGGCCGCAGCCCTCATGCAGCGCCCTGACCTCGGGCGCAACTTCTCCGTAGCCGGCGACCAGTGAAAGATCGCCGAAGTCATCCCAGCGAGCCCCCTTCTCCTGGTGCCAGGCATCCAAACTCCCGGGCCTGGACTCCGGTTCCTCCCTCACCGGACCAGTCTAGCAGCCAGAAAGAGCCGAGTCCGGTGCGCCGCGCACCCCCGTATGGCGAGGTCACCACCAGGCGGTACAATCCGCCGATGCCAGAACGCCAGCCCTTCTCGCTCGTCACTTCCTCGGGTCGAACCGTGCACGGCATGGTCGACCTGCCCGATCAGCCGGGGCCCCGCCCGACGATCCTCGACTGTCACGGATTCAAGGGCTTCATGGAGTGGGGTTTTCACCCCTATCTGGCCGAGCTCCTCTGCGCCCGTGGCTTCACGGTCGTGCGCTTCAACTTCACGAGTTCCGGCATGCAGCCGGCTGACGACCTCGTCACCGACGAAGAGGCCTTCGCGACGACGAGCTTCGGAGAGGACGCCGAGGAGATTCGTGACGTGCTGGCAGCTCTCCAGGACGGACGAGTGGCCGGCGGCCGCGTCGACGGCGATCGCCTGGGGCTGCTCGGCCATAGCCGCGGAGGCGGTACTTCGATCCTCACCGCCGGCTCACACCCATGGAGCCAACGGCTGAAGGCCCTGGTCACCTGGGCGGCCGTCGGCACGTTCGACCGGATCGGAGAACGCGAGAAGGCTCAGTGGCGACACCTCGGAGCGCTGCCCATCGTCAACGCCCGGACGGGCCAGCACCTGCGACTCGACGCCAGCCTGCTCGACGATGGAGAGCGCAACAAGGAGGCGTACGACGTCGAGGCCGCGGCAACCCGTGTCGAGGCTCCGTGGCTGTTGATTCACGGCAGTGAGGACGAAACCGTGCCGGTCGTCGAGGCTCACGCCCTCGCGTCCACGTTCACCGGAGACGCTGAAGCCCTGATCGTCGAGGGAGGCAGCCACACCTTCGGCGCCCAGCATCCGTTCGTGGGCCCGACACCCCACCTGATCGAAGCGATGAACGCCACGCAGGCCTGGTTCAGGCGACACCTCGGGTCCTGATCGCCTACCGGGCGCGAGTTCGCCAGTTGGGCGACTTCTTCGTCTCGAGGAAGGTGCCGACCCCGATGCGGCAATCTTCGGTGAGACGTGACTGCGCGTTTTCCTCGGCGGCAATGTCGAGGCGCTCGTCCAGGTCGCGACCGAGAACTTCGAGGAGCATCCGCTTGGTGCGGCCGATCGATTCCGAACTAGCCTTCGAGAGAATCTCTCCGGCCAACTCCTCAGCCGCGCCGCGCAACTCCACTTCCGGCACGATGCGGTTGACAAGCCCGATCTCCAATGCCGGTCCCGCCGTGAGGAACTCGGGATTGAGCAACAACTCTCGAATGTCGGAGCCTCGCAGACGAAGCGTGAGGTAGGTCGCAACCAGGGCAGCCACGAAGCCGATCCGCACCTCGCTGTACATGAAACGCGCCTCGTCGGCTGCGATCACGAAGTCGCAGGCCGTCGCCAGTCCGCAGCCCCCGGCGACACAGGCCCCGTGGACCAGAGCGATGGTCAGCGCTTCCTGACGAAGAATCGCCTCGAAGAGGTCACGTAGCTTCCGAGAGTCCTCCCGGTTGCGCTCGATGTCCGCCTCGGCGACGTTCCTGAGGTTCTCCAGATCGGCCCCGGCCGAGAAATGCTTGCCGGCGGCGCAGAGGACGACGGCGCGCACGCCTTCGGAGCGCAGGTCGCGGGAGAACGTCGCGGTGAGCTCGGAGACCAGTGTCGGCGACAACGCATTGGCCCGCTTCGGGTCGTTCAACGTGACCCAGAGCAGGTCGCCCTCCTGTCTCTCGAGCAGAACGCTGGATGGGGACTCGGAGCTCATGGTTACGCCTCGCCTTCGTCGGGTATCTCGATCTCGAGACTGAGGAGTCCCTGACCGTGGGTCTTCCCCTGGGCATCGGTCTTGAGGCTCTCGGTCCCGCCTCCGCCCAGCGAGTCGTGCAGGATGAAGTTGAGCGCGTTGAGGTTGGGAACCTCGAAACGCTCGACCTCGCCCATGCAGACCTCTCGGAAATGCTCCTTGACCCGCGCGGCAGTCACCTGATCGCGAATCAGCTCGTAGAGCTCAGGAGTGTTGGCGATGAGGCCGACGTTGGAGCCATCGCCCTTGTCGCCGGACCGAGCATGAGCAATCTGATAGAGCCTGACCCGCACTATGCCTCCTCGACCGAGACCCGGACATGGTCCTCGACCTCTTCGCGCGCCAGCAGGGCGGGCCAGTAGGCGACGACCTCCTGGGGCTTGGGACGGCCGCCGGCAAACCCGGTCACTCCGGGTGGCCCGCTCGTGACCAGTGGGGCGATCTCCTTGCCGAAGCGCGCGAGCTTGTCGCGGTTCGCGTCGTGGACGCCGAGCCGGAGAAGAACCTCGGGCGGATCCTGCGGAGCCTCGGCAATTCCAGGGAGACAGGCATTCACGCCAACCAGTTCGACGGTCTTCTGGCTCTCCTCGAAGACCACTCCGCCCCGTTCGAGCCGCTTCCAGATGGTCTCCGCCGCGAGCTGTGCCTTCTCGATCGCTCGTGGGCCCGAGACAGTCAACTGGCCGGTCGCCTTGAAGCCCTCGAGGTATGAAGCGGAGATCTTGAGGAAGGGCGTGCGCGGCTTGCCCGTAATCCCCGACACCCGCACCCGATCCGGGCCCTCCTGATCGAGCTGAATGCTGGTGAAGTCGGCCACGCAATCCGGGCCGATGTACTCGTTGGGATTTCCCATTTCGTAGAGCAGCTGCTCGGACACGGTGTCGACCGTGACCATGCCGCCGGTTCCTTCGTGCTTGGTCACCACGAACGTGCCATCGGAGCTCGCCTCGACAATCGGATACCCGACGTTCCATAGGTCCGGCACCTCCCACCAGCGAGAGAAATTGCCGCCGGTGCACTGGGCGCCACACTCGATGATGTGACCGGCGATAGTGCCCGCCGACATCCGATCCCAGTCTTCGAAATCCCAGCCGAACTCGTGAGCCATGGGTGCCAGCGCCAACGCCGTGTCGGTGACGCGACCGCAGAGGACGATCAGGGCACCCTGATCGAGCGCGTCGACGACTCCGCGGGCCCCGAGGTATGCGTTGGCGCTCGTCACCCGGTCGACGATCGGCGCCATCGGCTCGCCCGTATCCATGTTGGCCAGCTCGTGGCCGCCGGCGATCAGCTCGCCGAGCCGCGGTTGAATGTCGTCCCCTTCGACGACGCCCACTTTGAACCCGCTGACCCCCAACTCGTGGGCCACTTCGAAGACCTTGCTACGCGCGCCATGGGGATTGAGGCCGCCGGCGTTACAGATCACCCGGACGTTGCGCTCCACGAGCTCGGGCAGCACCCGTCTGATGAACTGGATGAAGTCCGTGGCATAGCCGGTCTCCGGGTTCTTCAGCTTCTGTCTCATCATGATCGACAGCGTCACCTCGGCCAGATAGTCCATGCCGAGATAGTCGATCTCACCTCCGCGCAGCAGCTCCACGGGAGCGTCGACACTGTCCCCCCAGAAGCCCTGGCCGTTTCCGATTCGGACCGTCTTCATCGACCGAAAGATAGCACGGGCCTGCTCGGCGCGCGGCGACTGCACCGCCCACCCGACGCGCCCGAAACTCGACGTGGGCATTCGGGTTGAGTAGGGTCTCGGCAGCCCTCGACACCCTCGGAACCGACGAGTCCTGACGCCTCCCGTCCACTGTGAAGTCACCCCACACCAGCTCCCCAACCGCCCACTCCGGATGCCCGACCTGTGCCCGGGGTTGCGCTTCGGACGCCGACGCCGGCTTCGAGATCTCAGCCGACTTCGAGCGCTTCAGCCAACGCGACGAGATCTTCAGTCGCTCGTTCTGGGATCCGCAGGTCAGGGACGAGAAGGCCGGGCTCTTCTACGAGTCATACCGACGGCCGCTTGCCGAGTGGAAGCACGTCGACGGCTACCACCAGCGCGATTTCGCCCTGCGCAACGCCGGCTGGCACGTGGCCGACCTCTTCGCCGAACGGCTCGAGGACGAGGACCGACGCGAGGGGTTCCTCGACTTCCTCACCGCCCACCGCGAGGGAGCCAAAGAACGGGTCGAGCTCGAGTCGCCGGAAGAGGCCGCACACCAGATCAAGAAGGCAGGTCGCCTGTTCGGTGCCGATCGCGTCGGCATCACCTACAACGACGAGCGCTGGCTCTATACCCATCGGTACAGTCGAAAGCGGGAAGACGAGACCCCGATGGATCTCCCCGAGGGATTGAACTCGGTCATCGTCGTCTGTCACGAGATGGACCACGATCTCCTCCAGACCGTCCCCTCCGCGCTCAGCGGCACGGCGACAGGCGTCGGATACTCGAAGGACGTCGTCACGTTGCTGGCTCTGGCCCAGTACATTCGCAACCTCGGTTACCGCGCCGTCGCCAGCATGAACGACACGGCCGCCAGCATCCCCTTCGCGGTGAAGGCCGGCCTCGGCGAGTATGGCCGGCACGGACTGCTGATCGCTCCGGGTCTCGGACCACGACTGCGCATCGGCAAGATCTTCACCGACCTGCCCCTGGCGCACGACCGGCCGGTGCGCTTCGGGGTCCAGGAGTTCTGCGACATCTGCCGGCGCTGCAGCGACGCCTGTCCCCCGAACGCGATCCCCGAGGGGGCGCCGGACGAGCAACCGCCCAACCGTTCGAGCCTGCGCGGCGTCACCAAATGGACGACGAACGCAGAGAAGTGCTTCGCCTTCTGGGTGACGCAGATGACCGACTGCTCTATCTGCGTGCGGGTCTGCCCCTACAACCGGGACTATCCGCGTTGGGTCAACCGACTTCGCTTCGCTCTGATGGGAACGCCTCTACGGCGATTCATGCTCTGGCTCGACGGCAGGCTCGGGGGTGGCGAGCGACGCCCGCCCAAGTGGTGGTGGTCCCGGCAGTCCTGAGAGCGCTCTCCGCCGTAACCCACATGTAATGGGACGCCGGTGACACTCACTGCGTTCCCCGCCGCCCACGGCGCAACGTGCCGGAGAGACTCCCAATGCCCAACCCAGCAATTCAAGTGCCCAACCCAGCAATTCAAGGTTCACCGCGCAAGCGGATCAAGAAGCTCGAGGTGATGGTTGCCGACGTCGTTCGGGAGACCGCCGAATCGACGACCCTGATCCTCTTCACCGGCAACGATCACCTCGACTACAGAGCCGGCCACTTCCTCACGATCGACCCTCACCAGTTCCCCGCCTTGCAGCGGTTCACGGCCTACTTCGAGGACATCAAGGGCCGGCGGGAGCCGCAGAGAGCCTACTCACTGAGCTCCGCGCCTCACGAGGACTACCTGGCGATCACCGTCAAGGAAGAAGGCTACGAATCAGGCCGAACCGACTACCCTCCTCTCCTCTCGCCTCTTCTCGTCTTCAGGACTCCTCGCGGTACGAGGATGTCCGTCACCGGGTTCTCGGGCCCCTACGTCCTACCCGAGGACATCGAGGAGCAGACCGATCACGTCGTTCATGTGTGCGCCGGGTCGGGAGCCGTTCCGAACTTCAGCATTCTCAAACACGCCCTGGCACAGGACCTGAAGCTCTCCCACACGTTCATCTACGGCAACAGGAGTCGCAGCGAGATCATCTTCAGGCGCCAACTCGAGGCGCTCGAGGAGCGCTATCCCGATCGCCTCAGGTTGGTGCACGCTCTGAGCCGGGAAGACGACGCTGAACGCCACGGCCCGGCCTACCGCTCGGGGCGGGTCACCGAAGAGCTCCTCGCCGAGTGCATCCCCGACCCCGAGGCCGTGGCGGTGTTCGCCTGCGGCCCCGGCATCAGCAAGTGGGATCGACGCCGAGCCCGCGCCGAGGAGACGGAACCGTCGCCCCGCTTTCTAGAGGCCGCCCTCGGGCAACTCTCCGCGATCGGTGTCCCCAACGACCGGATCCACAAAGAGAGCTACGGTTAGGGGCTGCCTCCCGTACACCCAGCAGGCTCAGGCGAAGGGCCGGAGACCCATGTTAGGCTTTCTCGATTGACCGGATTGACCGGCCTGAGGGTGGTTTTCGGCCATCCAACCGGCTCTCTCGGGGAACGCAACAGTGAACGATCTCCTCTCGCAGCTTGTGGTCTATACGTCGGCTGGGGCACTCGGAGGCCTACTCCTCGGCTGGTGGCTCGGGCGGTGGAGTTCCCGTCACCGACTCGCTGAAGCCCTCGAGGACTGGCAGGCCCGCCTCGACGCTTCCGAGATCGGCCGAGAGGAATCGGCCACTGAAGTCCAGCGGCTCGCCGCTCAGCTCGCGGAGCTCAAGATCGAGATCGAAGAGGCTCACGACCGGCAGCAGCTCACCGCCTCGGCGCTCGATGATACGGAACAGGCTCTCGCCGAACAGCGCGAGATTGCCGAAGCCTCGGCTCCCGTGATCGCCGGCTACCAGGAGGAAATCGCCCGGGTCCAGGACGAGGCGAAGGCTTCGGGTCACGAAGTCGCGGCGACCCGGGAAGAACTGGACGTTCTCACCCGGCAGCTCGAATCGAGTCGCAACCGCCAGCGCGAACTGGAGACGCAGGTGAACGACACCCGGAGCCGCGTCGAGACGCACGGCCGCCGGGACGCCGCCCTGCGCGCCGAACTCGAAGGTCTGCGGCAGGTCGAAGCCGACGGACAACGCTGGGCTCAGGCCAACGCCAGCTATGAAGAAGAGCTCGAGTTCCTCAAGGTTCAGTTGGCCTCGGAGGCCAAGCATGGCGACGAGCTCGAGGTCGAGGTCGCCCGGCTTCGTGAACAGGTCGAGGCGATGGCGGCCGAAGTCTCCGCCGAGACCGCAGCCGACACCTCGACGCTCGAAGCTCGGGTCGAGGCTCTCCAATTGCAGCTGGAGAGAGCGACCGAGCGCAGCGATGCGCTCGAAGCCGCGATTCGCACCGACAGCCAGGAGCTCACCACTGTGCGAGAGGACCTCGGTGAACGCGATCAGCGAATCGAAGCTCTGGAGGAACGCCTGGCCGACGACGCCGATGCCGAGGTCGAGATACGGAGCCTACGCGCGGAACTCGCAGACAGTCTGCGACAGAACGATGAACTGGCGGCCCGGGCCCGCGGCGCCGAAGCAGCCCGCGAAGAGGCCGCCAAAGAGCTGGCGGACCAGCGGGCTGCTCCCCTAATCAATGTCGACAAGCTGGCCACGGCGCGCGAGACGCCCCCGGAACCGGTCGCCTTTCCGACGAGGGAAGGCGAGCTGGAGGTCATGGAAACGGCGCGGACCGCCAGCGACGATCTGAAGCAGATTCGTGGCATCGGCCGAGTGCTGGAGTCGACGCTCAACGATCTCGGCGTCCACCGCCTGCGACAGATCGCCGAGTGGACACAGGCCGACATCGAGGCGATCGAGTCCAGGCTGAGCACTTTTCCGGGACGGATAGGCCGCGATGGCTGGGTAGCCCAGGCTACTCAGCTCATCGCCGACCGGTCGGTCGCGGAATAGGGCGGCGGCTCAATCGTCGCTCTTGCGACGCCGTCGCCGCCTGGCGCCGAAGAGCTGAAAACAGACCCCGAAGGCGGCCACACCGAGCCAGAAGAGGAGTCGCCGACTCTCCCCCACCGCGAAGGTGTCGACCACAATCTGCGCCCCCACGAGTGAACTGAGCAGAATCAGGGCGAACTCGAAGAGCTTCTTGACCAGCGCCGCGCCCAGGAGGCCCCCGACCAGGGCAGCCACCAGCCAGACGAGGCCGCGTTCGAAGTCCATCTGCTGTACGACCCAGAGGGCGATGAGCGCTCCACCGAGTCCGCCGACGAGGCCCAGGAGCAGCCGTTGTGCGAAGACGGTGAGGACCGCTCCGACGACGCCGGCCAGCAACGACAGCCATAGGGTCGCCTCCGCACTGTGAGCGGGCAGGAACTGGGGAGCGAGCAGGAAGACGACCGCGAACCCGACGACGCCGGCCAGGAACCAGTACAGCCGGCGACCTAAGAACAGAAGCACCACGGCCGCGACGAGTGCCAGTGGCCGGCCCAGCTGGATCGAGAGATCGGTCGCGAGACTCGAGAAGGGTTCCATCGAGATCGCCTCAGGTCTGGAGGACGCCGGTCTTGAACTCGCCCAACTCGGGATTCGACGCCGCAGCGGCGAGGGAGCGGGCGATCACGCTTCTCGTCTCTTCGGGATCGATGATGGCGTCGACCCATAGGCGGGCAGCGGCGTAGCGCGGGTCCATCGCCTCCTCGTAGCGCTGCCGGATCCGCTCCAGGAGTTCCTCGCGCTCCGCCTCGCTGACCTCGTCGCCACGGTTCTTGAGCTGGATCGCGAGGAGGGTGTTGGCCGACTGATCGCCCCCCATGACGGCGATCGAGGCCGACGGCCAGGCATAGAGGAAGCGCGCACCGTAGGCCTTGCCGCACATCGCATAGTTCCCGGCGCCGTACGAATTACCGACGAAGAGCGTGATCTTGGGCACGACGGAGTTGGCGACCGCATTCACCATCTTCGCCCCGTCCTTGATGATCCCACCCTGCTCGGCCCGACTGCCGACCATGAAGCCGGTCACGTCCTGCAGGAAGAGCAGAGGTATCCGCTTCTGGTTGCAAAGCTCGACGAAACGCGCCCCCTTGTCGGCCGCCTCGGAGTAGATGACTCCGCCGATCTGCATCTCCTTGTCCGCGGCGCCTGTGCCTGTTCGCCGACTGACCACCGATCGCTGGTTGGCGACGATGCCCACCGCCCAACCCTCGATCCATCCCGTCCCGCAGATCAGGGTCTCACCGTAAGTTGCCTTGTACTCCTCGAGTTCACTGTCGTCGAGGATGCGGCCAAGAATCTCCCGCGTGTCGTAGGGACGTGAACGGTCGACCGGAATGACACCACCGAGTTCCTCGCCCTCGTACTTCGGCGGTACGGGCACCTGACGGGCGAAGGGCACCTTGGGCGGCGGCGCCAGCTGACGCATTTGCGCCCTGATCTTCGCCAGGCAACTGGCATCGTCGGGGTGCCGGTGATCGACTACGCCCGAGACATCGCACTGAACGAGGGCCCCACCGAGCTCTTCATTGGGTACGTCCTCTCCGATAGCAGCCTTCACGAGATGGGACCCGGCGAGGAAGATCGAGCCGGTGCCTTCGACGATGTGAGCTTCGTCGCTCATGATCGGCAGGTAGGCGCCACCGGCTACGCAAGGGCCCATGATGGCGGCCATCTGGAAGATGCCCTCGGCCGACAGGCGAGCGTTGTTGTAAAAGGCGCGACCGAAGTGCTCCTTGTCGGGGAAGATCTCGTCCTGCATCGGCAGGAAGACCCCGGCCGAATCGACAAGGTAGACGATCGGCAACCGATTCTCGAGAGCGATCTCCTGAGCCCTCAGTACCTTCTTGCAGGTGAGAGGAAACCAGGCACCCGCCTTGACCGTCGCATCGTTGGCGACGACGACGATCTCGCGATCATGGATCCTCCCCAGCCCGACGACGACTCCGGCTGCCGGCGCCCCGCCGTGCTCCTCGTAAAACCCATAGGCCGTCCACAGGCCGATCTCGAGGAAGTCGCTCCCTTCATCGCACAGCGCCGCGATTCTCTCGCGGGCGGTCATCTTGCCCTTGGCTCGATGCCGCGCCAGGCGCTCTTCTCCGCCACCGAGCCGCAACTCGGCCTCATGCTTTTGGGTTTCGTCCAGCTTCATTCGCCAATGCGCGACCCTCTGCGCGAAAGTCGCGTCACGGGTCAGTCGGGTTTCGAGGGTCGCCATCGGTCGTCTCCTTGCGCCGCGGATTATACGGCCCCCGGCCCTTCGTTCCCTCCCGGGCGTACAATCCCGGTCATGAACATTCGGTTGGTAGCCTTCGCCTCCGCCCGCGAGGTCCTGGGTGCTGGAGAGACCCTGGTCGAACTGCCTGAAGGGGCCGATCTCGCCACCCTCGAGGCAGTCCTCAAGCAGCGGCATCCCGACCTCGTCGAACTCTGGCCACGACTTGCCGTCGCGGTCGACGGACGACTCGCACGAGAGAACAGTGCTTTGGCAGAGGGTCAGGAGATCGCTCTGCTGCCACCGGTCTCCGGCGGAGGTGTTCCCCGGGCCGCCCTCGTCGACGGCCCGATCGACGTGGCCTCACTCGTAGGGGCCGTGGAGTCAGACCGCCGCGGAGCGGTCATCACCTTCCTCGGCAACGTTCGCAATCACGACGGCGACCGTTCGGTCGTCCGCTTGACCTACGAGGCCTATCGATCGATGGCTCTCGCCGCCCTCGAGCGAATCGTCGACGAGTTACGGGCCGGTGGCGACGGCCTGGCTGTCGCCATTCACCATCGGTTGGGAGCGGTCGATGCCGGCGACACGAGCGTGGCCATCGTCGTGGCCTCGCCTCACCGCGATGCCGCCTACGCCGCCAGCCGGACGGCGCTCGAACGACTCAAGAAGGAGGTCCCGATCTGGAAGCGTGAGGAATACGACGACGGTGAATCGCGCTGGCGCGAGGAGGAGACGCTGGCTGGCGTCGCCGAGGTCGAACCTGCGTGAGTGCTCGGCGCCGCTTCAGATCCGCGCGGTAAGAACCCAGGAGTCCCACTGGACCTGTAGATCCTCCCAGGGCAAGCCCAGATCGTGGCGCAGGATCTCAGGAGCGTAGGTGCCTCCGGCGGCCATCGCATCGAGAAATGACGCGAAGCCTTCTCGCAACTCCGACTGCTCGGGGTTCCGGGTCAGCCAGACGAATCCACCGGCGGCAGCGACCACCAGGACGAGAACCAGCCGCCCCCTCCAGTCGGTCCGGCTCTTCACCTATCTCCTCCAGCGCTGAGCCTCAGTAGCGCGGAACCGCGGAGTCGACCTGTCGGCTCCAGGCGTCGATGCCGCCGGCGAGGTTGCGGGCCCGGCCGAATCCACGGTGGCGCATGAATGCCACGGCGTTCGAGGAACGAGGTCCGTGGTGACACATGACGACGATCTCCGCCTCGCGATCGAACTCCTCGAGTCTCTCCTGCAACTCATTCAGGGGGACCAGGGTCGCCCCATCGATGCTCGCGATGCCGAACTCCATCACCGTGCGAACGTCGAGTAGAACGAAGTCCCGACCCGCCTCCCGCCAAGCCTGGACCTCGTCTACGGCGACGTCAAAGGGAAGTACTTCGGTCATCGTCTCCTCCTCCGGTTCGGGCGTGCAGACGTCGTCATAGGTGACGAGGCCTTGCTGGACAGGGTCTGGCGAACAGATCGGGCACTCGGGATCCTTGTCGAGCGCAACCTCTCGAAACTGCAGCTCGAGACCGTCGAAGACGAGGAAGCGGCCGACGAGCGCCTCGCCGATCCCGAGGACGAGCTTGATCGCCTCGTGGGCCTGCAGCGAGCCGATGATCCCCGGAAGGACACCGAACACGCCTCCCTCCGCACAGGAAGGAACCGAGCCCGCCGGTGGCGGCTCGGGGAACAGACAGCGATAGCAGGGGCCGCCCGGCGCCGCAAAGACGCTGACCTGGCCTTCGAATCGAAGGACCGAGCCAAAGACGTTGGGCCGACCCGCGAGAACGCACGCGTCGTTGACCAGATAGCGGGTCGGGAAGTTGTCGCTGCCATCCACGACGATGTCGAACTCGGAGACCAGGTCGATCGCGTTCGACGCATCGAAACGCTCGTCGATGGCGCGGATCTCCACATGCGGGTTGATCTCGGCGAGTCGACTCGAAGCGCTCTCGAGCTTCGGTCGCCCGATATCCGATTCGCCATACAGGATCTGACGCTGGAGATTCGTCACCTCGACCCGATCGAATTCGACCAGGCCCAGGCACCCGACACCCGCCGCTGCCAGGTAGAGCGCCGCTGGGGAACCGAGACCTCCGGCTCCAACGAGCAGCACGCTGGCTTCCTTGAGGCGCTCCTGCCCTTCCCTGCCGACCTCGGGCATCACCATGTGTCGCCCGTAGCGACGCAGTTCCTCGGGCGTCAGGCTCATGCCGCCTGGCCCTCGAGACTGGAAGTGACGGCAATCTCAACGGGCTCTTCGGCCCCGCCGCTGAAGAGCCAGGCGGCGAGATCCAGCGGCTGGTCCTCCCCCACGATGAGGTAGACGAACCCCGTCCAGGCCGAGGCGCGATCCACCGCACTCGGACTCGACCCTCCGCTCGGGTGGGAGTGATAGAAGCCGAGCAGTGCCTCGCCGCGGAGACGGGCTTCGCCCAGGGCGTCGAGGACCGCGGTCGGGTGGATCCGGTAGTGGTGGCGTCGATCCCGGCGGGAGACGTTCGTTGCCGGCAGTAGGCGAGTTGCCACACGGTCACCGTTCGGGCCTGATGCTGCAGAGCGATCGGCTCGGCCCACGATCAGGCCGCAGCACTCCTCGACGCCGGAGGCCTCGACTTCGCGTGAGAGCTGGGAGTGCAACGCCGACGTCAGGACGAGCCTTGCACCCGTCATCAACCGAGTCTCAGGCCGGTGAGAATCGATAGCAGGACGGCCAGCAGAGAGATCAGAAGGGCGAGGAATCCGCCTAGCAGCTGGCCTGGCGTCTCCGGCTCGAGAGGATCGAGCGCTCGCGCCGCCAGATAGCCTCCGATGAAACCGCCGAGATGAGCGTAGTTGTCGACACCCCGCATCACCAGACCGAGAACGAAGAGGATGCCGGCCCACGTCAGAACCTGCCGGCTCAACGCGCTGCTGCCGATCCGTTGGCCGTAGAGGATCAGAGCGCCGAAGAGGCCGAAGATCGAGGCCGACGCTCCCACGGTCACGCCTGCTCCGGTGAACGGCCAGGGCAGGAAGTGCAGGTACCAACCGACGGCACTGGTCAGGAGGAAGCCGGAGGCTCCGCTGATGACGTAGACCAGGAGGGTGCGGCCGAGGCCGAACTGGCCGAGCAGGAAGGGCGCGACCTGCCGGATCCACATCATGTTGAACAGGATGTGCAGCAGGCTGCCGTGGAGCCACGAGGCCGAGAGCACCGTCCACCAGCGACCCGCGGCGAAGACCGGTAGCGCGCCCGACGCTCCGATGGCCTCGAGAACCCGACCGTTGGGCGAGAGGAACGAGAAGATCCCGCCCGAGGGCGCTTGAGGAGCCAGCAGGAACGAGAAGACATAGAGCACCGAGCAGGCGCCGATCACCATGGGAACGAACCACTCACCGCCCGCCATCCGCTGCAGACCGCGCGAGAACCCGAACATGCCGGGACTTTGCCGGCCGCAGTGGGGACACTCGGGTTCGTTCACACCGACGAGCTTTCTGCACGTCGGGCAGACCACCGAGCCGCTCCTCTGGCGCTCGAACATCTCTCGCCTCAGGCCTCAGTGTCGAAGAGGGTGCCCGCGGTGGGCGCCTCTTCGGTCGCTGGTTCCGAAGCGGCTGCCGGCTCGGGTGGCGAGCTGCCCTCCGGCTCCTCGAGCGCCTGAACGATCTGATTGACCTCGACCTCGGCGCGTCGGATCTTGCCCCGGCAGATCTCGAGCAGCTCGGCGGCGCGACCGAGCTCGTCACCGAGTTGATCGATATCGATCTCCTCGCCCTCGACTCGACGCAGGATCGTCTCGAGCTCTTCCATGGCGGCACCGAAGCTCAGCTGTCCGGGATCGTCTGGTGTTTCCATCGTTACTCCTCCACTCGGCTGCGGACCGTCCCTACGGCCAGCTGCGTCTCAAGTGCCTGACCATAGCGGATCTCGTCAGCTCTACGCACGGCGCGCCCCTCTTCGTCCCTGGTGATGCTGAAGCCGCGGGCGAGCACCCGATCCGGGCTCAGCTGCACTGCCAGGCGGCCGTGCCCCTCCAGGGTGGCCGTCGCGGTCCGCAGCCGACCCTGCGACGCCCGCACGACCGAGCGGACCGTCGCTTCGGTCCGCCGCTGCGACAGGGCGAGCGGCCGGGGCGCTGCGCTCGCCAGGCGCCGCTGCGTCCTCGCCAGAGTCTCGCCGGCACGCCGCGGGATCCCTGTCGCCGTGCGGGCGAGAAACCGCCCGAGCTCCGCGACGCGGGCCCGAGCCGCGACCAACCGATGGCGGGTCACGAGGACCCGCGCCTCAGCTCGGGCGAGGTGGTCGAGTCCTCGCCCCACTCGCTGCCGCGCAGCAACCGCCAGCGCGGCCTCCAACCCCATTCTGTCGCGGTCTGCCGACACCAGGCGCTCGACGAGAAACTCCGCCACCTTCGTTGGTGTCTTGAGGGCGGTGTGAGCGACGCGGTCGGCGATGGATTCGTCGATTTGGTGGCCCAGCCCGGTGAGGACGGGCACTGCGCTTCGCGCGACGGCCTCAGCGACCCGTCGGCTGTCGAAAGCCGCAAGATCGGTCTTCGAGCCCCCTCCACGGATCAGCACACAGGCATCGATCGGCAGTCTCGAAGCCTGTGTCAAGGCGGTCGACACCGCTCGCTCCGCGTCGCGACCCTGCACGGCGGCATCGATCAGAGAGACCCGGAAACCGAAACCGCTCTCGCGCAGAGTTTCGAGGAAGTCGTGGAAAGCCGCACTGTTGCGAGCCGTGACAAGAGCGATATCGAGAGGATGCCGCGAGAGTGGGAGCTGGGCGTTGCGGTCCAGTAGGCCGGCTTCGGAGAGCGCCTTCAGGGTTTCCCGGCGCCGCGCGGCCATCTGGCCCAGGGAGAAAACGACATCGACCTCCCGGACGACGAGCTGAAGCCGCCCGTAGGGAGCGTAGAAGTCCGGCGTCGCACGGAGCCGCAGCTCCTGGCCTTCCGCTATCTCGTGGCCGACATCAGCCAGCGCTCTCTGGACCTTCTGGTAGTCCCGCCGCCAGATGACGGCTTCCAGCTTGCCGACGATCTCGTCGGCGTCACCCTTCTCGATCAGCTCGAAGAAGAGATGCCCGTTGCGGTTCGGGCGCACCCGCTGCACTTCGCCCACGACCCAGACCGAGTCGAAGGCTCGGCGCAGAACACCGCGGATTCCGTCGCACAGCTCGCTGACGGTCAGCGTCGCCTCGGCGCCGCCTTCGAGGTCTGACTCAGTGATAGCCGGTCAGCTCCTCCGCGGAGGCCAGAGGAATGGTCTTGACCCAGGCCTTCGCGTCCTTGTCCTCGCCGGTCAACTTCTCGAGGAAGTCCGACGCATCGTCCCGACTCGAGAAGAGGCGCCAGATGAAGGTGTGGCCTGCAGGCGCGGTGAAGTATGTGTAGCGATCGGTACCCGCGCTGAGATCGAACCCGAGATCGGCCTCGCCGTTGACACCGACGCACGCCACCGCGATGGCTTTGTAGGCGAGCGCGAGCGCCTTGAGCGAATCTTCGTGCTCTCCGAGTTCCTCACGCGAGAGTGGCGTGTGGTAGATGGCGATGCGATCCGCTTCCTCTTCGGCGAGCAGGTTGTAGGGCACATCGTGCCGGTCCATCGCCTCGCGGGTGTCGGCAGTGGTCACGAAGACGTCATCGGTGTCGACGACCTTGTAGGTGATGGCTATGCCCTCCTCCTCGAACTGCGGGAAGGCTTCGGCGAGCATGCTCTCGTCTTCGATCGTAAAGTAGTAGAGGCGGGACATCAGTCGTCGTGCGGACATGGTGAACTCCGTAGGTGTTCTGGCGGTCGCGAGAGCCGCGCTCGCTCTAGTTTGCGGGGGGCATGAAGGATTCGGCCAGGACAGAGTCTCAGCCGTCGATCCTCAAGTATACCAATTCTTCGAGTCGCTGCTTGGTTCTGCGCAGGGGAGAAGCGACCGGACCTGATAGAATTCACTGTGACATATTTCACACTCCCGACGAATCCTCCCTGCGCGTGAAAACACTCGACTCAGCGTCTCTCGCCCTGCGATACCCGACCTCTGTGGTCAGGGTCTGGGGATCCGATCGTGCGAGCTGCGACCTGGTTCGCGACACGTTGCTCGAAGAGTGCGACGCAGTGGGCCTGGAAGACGACGCACTGGCGATCGTGCCAACGCCTGGTGACCCGGCCGTTTTCGATGCCGGGCTCCACTGGTCCCGTCGCATGCTCGCCAAGCTGGAAGGGGCAGCCGATGGACCCCGGATTCTCCTGTCGCCGGCTGAAGTCCTCCTGCGTGGTACCGAAGTCCTGGGGATCCACGACGACATCACCGACAATCTCAGCCGGCGGCCACCGGTTCTCGATGCCAACCATGCTTACCTGACGACCTGGGCGGCACAGTCGCTCGAGACTTCCTGGGACCTGACGCCCAGCGGAACGTACCGCGGTGCTTCCGGACAACAGGTACCCCTCGTTCAGGCCACCAGCCAGACGGCAGCGGTGACGCCCTGGCGCAATCCCGGCATGCTCGGTCGACAGATCATGTCGACGCGCCGGCCGGAGCTCGAGAAGAACCTGGAAGAGCATCTCGACGATCGGGTCATCCGCGTCACCGGCCCGGTCGGTTGCGGCAAGACGCGCCTCGTCTGGGAGACGCTGCATCGCAAACAACGCACTTTCCTGTGGTTGCAGGCGCATCCAGCACGCCGAAGAGGGTTGAGCCTGGCCAGGCAGATCGCCGAGCACGTCCTGGAGGCCTCGACGATCCGCGAGGGGAATCTCTCCGACCCGGCCTCGACCTCCGACGACAGCCCACGGCGAGCCATCGACAAGGTGCTCGCCCTTCTGGCGACCCATGAATCCGCCTCTCAGGACCTCTACCTCGTGTGCGACGACTGCGAGCAGATCCTGCAGGAGGATCTCGAGCTTCTGCTCGAGCTCGGCAATGCGAAGATCCCGAACCGGCGGCTCCATCTGATCCTCATCGGTCGAGGTGCTTCGAGCCGGACGGGTTTCGAGGGCACCTTCAGCCTGCGGGTGCCGGAGTTCGCCGACACCGAACTGGCGGACCTGACGGAGCGCCTGTTCAACGGACTGTCGCTCCCGGACGTCCTCAGCGACCATCTGCTCAAGGCGACTCACGGGCATCCCTTCGCGCTCGAGGAGGGACTCCTTTCACTCGTGCGCAGCAAGGTGATGAGAACGCTCTACGGCAACTTCTTCTTCGCCGGGACCGAGCCGACGAACTATCAGCCGTCGGCCAGACTCATCTCCCACATCCAGGCGGAGGCCGGCCGACTGGGCCATTCCACGCGCCTGATGCTGCTCGCCCTGGCCGACACACCTGTCCCGCCGGACGTACTCAGCGTCGCCGCCGGACATGTCGAGAAAAGCCGCGACGACACCTGGGCGACCCCGGCCGTTGAGGCCGGAATGCTCCGCCGAGTCCCGTCTCCATGGGGAATCGGCGTCGAGTTCAGCTGTCCGGCGTACGCCCGCGCACTGGCACTGTCGGCGCCGGAGGAGACGGTCCTCGAGATGCGAGGTCGGCTCGGCCGCGCGCTCCAGCCGGTGAGCCAGAACGGAAAGCAGCAGTGGTTCACCTACCGGCTCCTCGAGGGCAGCACGGACGCCTCCGCGGCATTGCTCAAGACAGCGCGATCGTCCTACGCCGGGCAGCTCGATCCCGAGACCCTGTTCGAGGCCCTGGGCAAGGAGCTGACGCATCACCGTGCGAACGAAGGTGACGAGGAGACCGAGCTCCTGCTCATCTGGCGGATGCTGCCGACCGCGCGCCGACTGGGTAAGTTGCAGCATTGCGTTCCCGAACTCGAACGGGCTCTCGAGATGGTCGACGACGACAGCGAGAAGCAGCTGGCGTTGGCCAGCCTCATCGCCTCGGCCCACGAGGAGGCCGGCCAGCACCGCCAGGCCGAGACCGCTCTGCTCTCGGGCCTGAAGAACACGAGCGCTTCCGACCAGCCGAAGCGTCGGGCCCGACTCGCGCTGCAGCTCGGCGCCATCTACGAGCGCACCGGCCGCCTGAGCGAAGCGAGTCGACTGCTCGAGGACCTCTACCCGGCACTCGAGAGCCAGGACCACGACGAACTTGCTGCCTCCTGCCACTTCACCCTCGGCGAGATCGCCCTGAGGCGCAACCGGCTCGAAGAGGCGATCACCCACCACCGGGCCGCCTACGAAACGCGCAACCGGCTGGGCGAGCAGCGTGCGATCACCACGTCTCTGACCGCCCTGGGCCGGGTCGCCCACGTCGCCGGCAACTACCCACAGGCACTCGAGTACTTCGACGAAGCCCTCAACAACGTCTCTGACATGGCCAGCGAGGAGTGCGCGCGAGTTCTTCTGGGTACCGCAGCGGTGCTGAGGCGTCTGGGCGACTACCAGCAGGCCGCGACACTCAATCGCCAGGCTCTGGCGATCCACGAGCGGCGTGAGGACGCATCCGCCGAGGCCGCTGCCCGGCTCGCACTGGCCGAGACGCTCTTCGATCTGGAGCAGTTCGACAAAGCACTCGTGGAGGCGCGTAACGTCCACTTCAAGATGGACCTGCTCTCGATGCCGGCCGAACTGGCGGATGCCGAACAGCTGATCGGACGAATCGAGCACAGTCACCGCCGGCACGAAGCCGCGGTCTCGCATCTCGAGAGGGCTCTGGAGAAGCACACCGACCAGGGCAACGCTCGCGGTACCGCGCTCGACCACGCCTGGCTCATCGACATCGCTCTGGGAGCCGAAGACGGCTCGGCTCTACGCCGGCACACCTCGGGTCTACAGAAACTCCTGCCCGAGCTGCTGCATTCGAGCATCTTCGAGAGTCTCAGCTACCGTATGTTCCGCGGCCTGTCCTGGCTACGACTTCACGACACTCGCGTCGAGGACCCGAGGCCGCATCTCGAACACGGCTATCGCGAGGTTCTGCGTAAGGCCTTCCCGCTCGACCCGGACCGCCGTCATCAGTTCCTTTTCGAGGTCCAGGACAATCGCGAGATTCTCGACGCGGCCACCCACGAGGGCCTGGCCACCCCTGGCGGCTAACCGGCACTGCGCAGGTAGTCGTCGAGCCTCAGGAACTCCTCTTCGGTGAGCTCCTCCAGGCCGATGCGGTAGGTCTCGGGCGGCTTCGGCAGCGGCAACCGCACGCGCGTGAAGGCCTCGGAGAGCCCCGAACAGTCCGAGCCGGTCAGGATCGACATCATGTCGCAGAGACTCAGGAGTTGATTGCCCAGACGGCTCTGCATCAGGATCTCGGCATGCTCGGGCAGCTTGCGTGTCGTGATGAGAAACCCCTCGGCGTCGCGGACGATCTCGATCTCTCCCTCGATCTCGACCTGTTGAATCGGCAGCAGGACCTGGTCCTCGATCCGGCCCGGAACCGAGGCTTCAAACTCGGCCAACAGATCCGCCTTGCCAAGGAAATCGGCCATGGCGCGAAAGCGATGGACCCCGCCGCCGAGGGGTTCCAGTTCGACCCAGTGATCCCTCAGCGTCAGGCTGTTGGTCGGAGAGCTCAGATTGATCGTCATGCCCGCCGACGTCACCGGCGTGATGTCCGGGGCCATGTCCCGGTACGTCGTGTTGAAGCGTGGATAGACGAGCAGGCTCGGCCCCTCGCCGGCCGCCGGCGCGACGACGGCCAGAGCCGCAACAAGGACCACGGTCAGCGAACGGTTCACAATCATGGAGCGTAGCCGCGCGTCGCACGCACTTTCAACCCGCGTCCCCTCACCCGAACTTCGACCTCGGACAGATCGCTCTCCCCGGCTCGCTCCGGCACGAAGGTCAGAAAGTACTGACTGCGCAGTTCGCGTTCGATCTGAGCGTAGACCGATGAGAGTTCGTCGGCGGTGGCGACGTGGAAGAAGCGACCGCCGGTCTCGTTGGCCAGTCGCTTCAGCTTGCCGCGGACATTGCTCATCCGACCGCCTCCGAGGCTGATCGAGTAGATCACCGCGCCGCTTTGCTGAGCGTAGCGCAGAGATTCGGCGAACGAAGCCCGACTCGCCGTGTCCTCACCATCGGAGAGCACGACGAGCGCCCGCCGACCGCTGAACCCACGGAAGTAGAAAAGGCTGCGAACCACGGCGTCGTAGAGCGTCGTCCAACCCTCCGAGTGCACCTCTCGAAGCGCGCGCTCGACGACGATCGGATCGTCCGTCGGCGGAGCCACGAGTTCCGGCTGGTCCGAGAACGAGACGGCGAAAGCACGGTCATTCTCCCGCAGCACAGACTGCAGGAAGCCGATCGCCGCCTGGCGCGCCGTCGCCATGTGGTCGGCCATCGAGGACGATGCGTCGAGCGCGAACCCGACCACCAGGGGCAGGTTGTGCACTCGATCGAAGCGCTGGACCTGCCGCGGAGCACCGGCTTCCAGCACTTCGAAGTCCTCCTCACTCAGGTCCTCGATCAATCGCCCCGAACTGTCGGTGACTGTGGCGAAGAGCTCCACGAGCCCGACATCCAGGCGATCGAGGTTCTCGGGAGCATTGAGGAAGACGACGTCCTCGGCTCGACGTCCGTCTTCGAGACGTGCCACGACGGTGATGTAGGAGATGGCACCCGATGGGTCGACTTCGATCGGCACCGCCCAGGGCGGTTTGGTCAGGGTGACAAGCGGCTCCTCGTTCATCGAGAAATCGATGGCCTCGAGCCTGCCGTCGTCGGGGACGTTGACGTCCGCGCGGGCCACCACGGATCCGCTCACCGCCGCTCCCTCACGGGGGCTGATGAGCTTCACCGCGAAAAGCCCGCGGGCCTTGTTGAGGACCACGCTGTCCTGGGCGACCATCTCACCGTCCTGGTCGAGTCCGGTGGCCGTGACGACCTGCTCCACCGGGACCGGCGCCAGCCGCAGGTCGGCGGTGTAGGGCGGGCGCGTCCTGGTGAGCTGGGTCTCCTCGTCGACCGAGAAGATCACCTTGCGAATCCCCGCGCCCGTGACCAGGGCCTCGGCCCGCCAGGCGCCGCTGAGTCCGTCGGTGACGGGGGGCACGAGGACGAGAGAATCCACGCCCTCGAGACGCGCCTGGGCCACCTCTTCGACCGGCACGTTGCCGAGGGCAGCCCCTTCGACCACCCGTTCCACCTCACGAGGCACCGAGAGCCCGCGAACGATCACGTTCTGGGCGCCTCCCGTGCTGTCGCGCGCCAGGATCCTGGCGACGAACTCGCGATTGGGTCGCAGTCGCCTGTCGAAGACGAGAACCACCGATTCTCCCGGGTCCGGGGGCGGCCGCCGGAAACGCACTCTGAACTCCTCGAAGACGCTCCCCTTGTATTCGAGGAGCCCCTGGACTTCGATCGAGACCTCGGGGTCGTCCTCGCCGTTCTCGGCGGCGACGAGGGCCGCGTCGGGTCCCAGCGTCAGGACGAAGCGGACGGCCACCCGCTGCCCGGTCTGGTACGGGAACTCGATCTCGAGCCCGGCCAGGTCAAGAAGCGGCTTCTCGTCCTGCAATGGCGTGTCCGCCGCTTCGATGGCCCAGGCGACGAGGTCTTCCGGCGGCCCGAGGAACGCATCGATCGCCTTCGACAACTCCGGATCGGGTTGCTCGTAGAGCAACCCCTTGGTCCGCGTCACCTCGTCGATGCGAACCACCGCGCTGCACATCTCGATGTCGAAGCGACGCTTCTGCATTCCGTAGTCCGACAGCTGCTGGAACCAGTTCTGCATCCGATCGCTGTAGAGGACCCGTTTGCCGTCCCGCGGGCGCCAGAGACGAAACGCAGTGCGACCGGGAGGCTGGTAGAGCAGGAGATGTCGTGTACCGTAGGTCCAGATCGCGATCGGCTTCACGATCGTGCCGCAGTCGATCTCCTGGCGACTCGAGGGCAGACCGTGCAGAAACAGGAGTTTGGCGCGATCATCGAGCGGCGTCGCGAGTTCCTGGAGCGCAAGGCGCCGACGCCGATCGATGGCGACGGCAAGCTCGTTCTCCGGCGTCTCGGGAACCGGGTCGGCGACCAGCGCAGCGATGAACCGGTCCCGCTCCTCGACATCCATCTCGATGAGCTGTTGACGCGAGGCATTGACCAGCAGGAGCGCTGCCCCGTCCTGAAAGAAGGCCCGCTGGTGTTCCGGCCAGAGGACGGGATCGTCTGCGGCCATCGAGGCCGTGGTGAAGCCGGCAGCCGCCAGCAAGGCAAGCGCCATGGCGCGGAGTCGTTTCTGTCCCATGAACCTCCCTGAGGAGTGCAAACTGCTTGCCAGGCCGCGGAGGGCCCACTCCCGCATAACTGACGTATAGTACGGCTCTTCGATTTCTGGGATCCGTATGCCTGCCAAAAACAACGCCCCTATCGCGACCTGGAGCGACGGCGACGCCATCGAAGGCTTCGCCCTGTTGGCTCGGAAAGAGCGACGCCAGGACCGCAACGGCAACTCGTTCCTCGACCTGCAGCTCGCCGACGCCAGCGGCTCCATCAGCGCCAAGGTCTGGTCCGACAGCGCGGCTCTCGACGGTGAGTACGAGGCTCACGACTTCGTCGCCGTGCGCGGCCAGGTCAAGGACTACCGCGGTCAGCTCCAGGTCAGCATCTACCGCTGCCGTGTCGCCAACGACTCAGACCGTGAGCACGGTTTCGACGAGGCCCTCCTCGTCCCCACCACGCACGAAGACATCGGCGACCTGTACAACCGCCTCGAGCGCATGCTGCAGGAGAGAGTCGGGCATCCGATGCTCCGGCGGCTGGGCCTCGAAGCCCTGGCCACCCACGGCCGGGAGATGCGCGAGCACCCCGCAGCCAAGACGATCCACCATGCCTACCGGGGAGGCCTCCTGGAGCATTCGGTGTCGATGGCCGAGTTGGCGCTTCAGGTCTGCGCTCACTACCCGAAGCTCAATTCAGACCTCCTGTTGCTCGGGGTCCTCTTCCACGACCTGGGCAAACTGGTCGAACTCGGGGCCATGCCCGCCAACGACTACACCAAGACGGGACGGCTGGTCGGGCACATCGTGATCGGGCGCGACCTGCTGCGCGAGCGCTGCGCCGCGATCGAGGACTTCCCGGAAGACCTGCAACTCCATCTCGAGCATCTGGTTCTGTCGCATCATGGTGAACTCGAGTTCGGCTCACCCGTACTGCCGATGACCGCGGAGGCCCTAACCCTGGCGTTCATCGACAACCTCGACTCGAAGCTGGCCCAGCTCTGGCAGGCCGGCGAGCAGGTCGGGGGGATGCAGTACATGCGAAGTCTCGGCCGCTACGTCTTGCTTCCCGACCTGGTGCACGACGAAGCCACCGATTCCGACTCGGGCGAATCCGATCCCGAGCAGGCTCAGCTCAAGCTCTGATCGGCAACTTCGGCGCCAACGCGCCGACGTGCGAGAGGCCCCAACTTCCATGGATGCGGGGTTTACTGTCTTGCCGGTTCGAACACCACATCATGTAGTGTCTCAACTTGACTGGACCACAACATCTCGTCTATTCTTCCCTCCGCTCAAGTGATTCACGACAGGCGGTGGGCCAACGATCTTCGGGCTCCCCAGCCGCTTGAGTCGGCACCCGGGACGGCGAAGTGCAGCACAGGGTGCCTAGGGCTACCTGTGGCCTGAACCTGGCGGGGAACGCTCGTGACGAGCAAGGGATTTGGGGGATTCGGATGTTAGCGACGCGGGTGGTCAAACGGTCAGGCGAGATCGTCGACTTCGACACGGATCGGATTCGCAATGCGATCCTCAAAGCGGTCCACGCGACGGGGCTGGAGCTGCCGCTCGATAGCCTGGAGAAGCTCGTCGACTCGATCGGCGTGGACATCAATGGGCGCTTCGGCGAGTTCTATCCCAACGTCGAGAACATCCAGGACGTCGTCGAGAAACACCTCGTCCTGGCCGGGCACTACGAGATCGCGAAGTCCTACATCCTCTACCGCGCCGAGCGACTGAAGGTCCGCAAAGAGGCGCAGGAGCGCGCGATCGAGGGCGTGCGGCTCGGCAAGCTGACGGTGACCAAGGCCGACGGCAGGATCGAGCTACTGAGCGCCAAGCTGATCAGTGACACTCTCGAGGTAACGGCGGGCGACGACCTTATCGACGCGATCGATCTCAACCTTCTCGTGGGCGAGGTAATCAAGAACGTTTACGACGGCGTCTCGATCCACCACCTCGAGCGGGCGCTGATCCTCGCGGCCACCGCCTTCATCGAACTCGACCCGGCCTACAGCCTGCTGGGATCGCGGCTGCTCCTTCGCAAGCTCCATGGCGAAGTGCTCGGCGACTGGGTCGCCGACCAGGAGACCCGCAACGAGCGCTACCGCGCGGGCTTCGTCCGTGCCATTGAGCAGGGCTGTCAGCTCGGCCTGCTCGACTCCAGAATGCGCGACTACGACCTGGATCGCCTGGCGGCGCAACTCGACCCCGCGCGCGACCATCTCTTTCACTACCTGGGGACTCAGACCCTCTACGACCGTTACTTTCTGCGCTCAGGCGAGACGCCGATCGAGCTGCCGCAGATCTTCTGGATGCGGATTGCCATGGGTCTGGCCCTCGACGAAGCGGATCGCGAGGCCCGGGCGATCGAGTTCTACGACCTCATCTCACAGCTCAGGTTCATCCCCTCGACGCCGACCCTCTTCCACGCCGGCACCGGCCACCCGCAGCTCTCCTCCTGCTACCTGACGACCATCAACGACGATCTGTCGCACATCTTCAAGTCGCTGGGCGACAACGCACAGCTCTCCAAGTGGTCCGGCGGCATCGGCAACGACTGGTCGAACATCCGCGGCACGGGCTCTCACATCGAGAGCACCCACGTCGACAGTCAGGGCGTCATCCCGTTTCTCAAGATCGCCAACGACGTGACCATGGCGATCAACCGTAGCGGCAAGCGGCGTGGCGCAACCTGCGCCTACCTCGAGACCTGGCACTACGACATCGAGGACTTCCTCGACCTACGGCGCAACACTGGTGACGAGCGCCGCCGGACCCACGATATGAACACCTCGAACTGGATCCCCGATCTGTTCATGAAGCGGGTCCTGGCGGAAGAGGACTGGACCCTCTTCTCGCCGAATGAGACCAGCGACCTCCACGACCTGTTTGGGCGCGCCTTCGAGGAACGCTACGAGGAATACGAGCGGATGGCCGCCGAGGGCGAGATCCTTCTCTCCAAGAAGATCCCCGCCCTTCAGCTTTGGCGGAAGATGCTGACGATGCTGTTCGAGACCGGGCACCCCTGGATCACCTTCAAGGACGCCTGCAACGTCCGCTCGCCCCAGGACCACGTCGGCGTCATCCACAGCTCCAACCTGTGCACCGAGATCACGCTGAACACGTCGGCCGAGGAGACGGCTGTCTGCAACCTGGGGTCGGTCAACCTCGCCCGCCACATGGTGGACGGGAACCTCGATCGCGAGAGGCTGGCGACCTCGGTTCACACCGCGATCCGCATGCTCGACAACGTGATCGACCTCAACTTCTACCCCACCGAAGAGGCCAGCAACTCAAACCTGCGTCACCGGCCGATCGGCCTCGGGCTCATGGGTCTGCAGGACGCGCTGTTCATACAGGACTACGCCTTCGAGTCACCGCAGACGGAGGAGTTTGTCGACGCGACCATGGAGTGGATCTCGTACCACGCGATCATGGCATCGTCCGAACTCGCCGCCGAGCGCGGCCACTACCCCTCCTATGAGGGGTCCAAGTGGCACCGCGGACTGCTCCCTCTGGACACGGTCGATCTGTTGGAGAGCCAACGCGGAGTTCCCGTCGACGTCGCACGCACATCGAGGCTCGACTGGACGCCGGTGCGGGAGCACCTGCGCGCGCACGGCATGCGCAACTCGAACACGATGGCGATCGCGCCTACGGCGACGATCGGCAACATCGCCGGCGCCTTCCCTTGCATCGAGCCGATCTACAAGAACATTTACGTCAAGGCCAACATCAGCGGCGAGTTCACGATCACCAACGCCTACCTGATCGCCGACCTGAAGGAACTCGGTCTCTGGGGCCCCGACCTCCTCGAGGAAATCAAAGCCTACGACGGCAAGCTCGACGCCATCGACGACATCCCGGCGGCTCTCAAGAAGAAGTATCGCGAGGCCTTCGACATCGATGCGATCTGGTGTCTGAGAATGACGGCTCTCAGAGCGAAGTGGATCGACCAGTCGCAGTCGCACAATGTCTTCCTGCGCGGCACGTCGGGCAAGCGGCTCCACGAGATCTACACGAACGCCTGGAAGATGGGGCTGAAGACGACCTACTACCTGCGCTCGCTGGCCGTGTCGCAGATCGAGAAGTCGACGGTCGAAGCTGCCAAGTACGGATTCACCCAGAAGCGCGACCAGGCCGAAGTCGCGGCCCAGCCGACCTCCGCAGTCGAAGAACCGCAGCTGTGCCGCATAGATGATCCGGACTGCGAAGCCTGTCAGTAGGAGCCACGAGAATGGGAATCATCAACAGCTCGAAGACCGACCCGAACAAGATCCTGCCCATGACCTACAACTGGGCGCGGGAGTACTACAAGGCCGGCGTCGCCAACAACTGGACGCCCGAAGAGGTCTCGATGCAGAAGGACGTCGAGTGCTGGAAGAGTCAGACTCTCCTCTCTGAGACCGAGCGCCGGATGGTGATCTGGAATCTCGGGTTCTTCTCGACCGCGGAATCCCTGACCGCCAATAACATTGTCCTCGCGGTCTATCAGCACATCACCAATCCCGAAGCCCGGCAGTATCTGCTGCGCCAGGCCTATGAAGAGGCCATTCACACCGACACCTTCATCTACTGCTGCGACACGCTCGGGCTGGACCCGGACGAGATCTACAACATGTACCTCACGATCCCGTCGATCGAGGCCAAGGACAACTACGTCGTCGAGCTGACGAAGTCGGTGTTCGATCCGTCGTTCTCGACCGAGGGCGAAGACAACATTCGCAAGTTCGTCCACGATCTCATCGGCTATTACGTCATCATGGAGGGGATCTTCTTCTACGCTGGCTTCGCCATGATCCTCGCCCTGAAGCGCCAGGGCAAGATGATCGGAATCGGCGAACAGTTCGAATACATCATGCGCGACGAGAGCCTACACCTGGCCTTCGGTTGCGACCTGATCAACACCATCCGCACCGAGAACCCGTCGATCTGGACTTCGGAGTTCCAGGCCGAGATCGTGGAGATGATCCGCGAGGCTGTCGTACACGAGCAGAACTACGCTCGCGACGCCTGCCCGCAGGGCCTCCTGGGGATCAACGCGGACCAGTTCAGCCAGTACGTCGAATTCGTCGCCGACCGCCGACTGGAGCGGCTCGACCTGCCGAAGATCTACAACCGGGAGAACCCCTTCCCCTGGATGTCGCAGGCCACCGACTTGGCGAAGGAGAAGAACTTCTTCGAGACCCGGGTCACCGAGTATCAGGTCGGAGCCAGCCTCGACTGGGATTGACCTCGGGTAGCTCCCTAGCCGGCTACGAGGCGTTCGAGGAAGTTGCCGGCCCCATAGGCGACGAGAGCCGCCAGGGCTCCAATGGCGAGGATCTCGATGCCGCCCCGCAGCCACTTGACCTCCGAGACGGTTGCGCGCAAGGCGCCGACTCCGAACAGGGAGACCGCCGTGAGGCCGCCACTGGCCAGATAGCTGTTCCCCGGTGACAGCGGCAGCATGTAGGCGATCAGTGGCACGGCGCCGAGAGCGACAAAGGAGACGAAGGTGAAGAGAGCGTGCCTCAGCGGTTCGGAAAGCCCGCGGTCGATGCCGTGTGCCGAGGCATCCGAACGGATTGCCAGGTAGTTCGCCGCACCCATCGAGAATGCGTCGGCGATCAGGCTGGCACCTCCGAGAACGACGATCACGAGAGCCGATCGGTGAGCGCCGACGGCTGCGCTGACGATAGCGAACGTGGTGACCAACCCGTCGAGGGCTCCGTAGACGATGTCCCCCAGATAGTGCCTCACGACATCGCCCGTCTCGGAGGTTGTCGGATCGTGCCGACTCGACTGCAGAGTGCGCGCCTCCTGGAGCTTGTGCAGCCTGCCTTTCACTCGATGATCATACCGACCCCTCGACGAGGCCGGACCCTCCCCCGGGGCGGGCTCCGGGGCCTGCGTTCCTCGGCGCCCCGGCGTCGATCGGGTACTCTTGGCCGTCTCGGTCGTCCCGTTCGGGCACCGCATCGCGCTCGGGCCTCGCTGCCATGGACTCCAACCGCACCTTCCCCTGCACCTCCCTCAAGCCAGGCCTGCTGGCGCTCGTCGCCCTGGCGGTTCTGACCTTCCTCACCGGACCCCTGACGGCCCTGGATCCAGCTCGGTCGCCCGACCAGTATGTAAACCGTTCCTGGACCCGCCACGACGGACTGCCCCAGAGTTCCGTCACCTCGATCATCCAGGACTCGGACGGCTATCTCTGGCTGGGCACCTTCGGAGGACTCGCCCGTTTCGACGGCGTCAGGTTCGAGACCTTCCTGGCGGCGAACGAACCCGGGCTGCCGGGCGATCGAATCATCGCTCTCATGGAAGACTCGAAGGATCGGATCTGGATCGGCACCGAGAATGCCGGCGCTGCCTTCTACGAAGACGGAGACTTTCATCGGATAGCAGGGCCCGAAGGTGCCACCCTGGGATTCGCCGGTACTTTCGCCGAGACGCCCGACGGTGCGATCTGGATCGGTGGGGAAAAGGGCCTGTTGAGAGTGGATGGCGAGTCCGTCACCTGGCTGACCGACGACTCCGGGAGCCCGCTCGGCGAGGCGACGGCCCTCCTCGTCGAGGACTCCGAGGATCTCTGGATCGGCACTCGTTCGGGCCTCTTCCTGCACCGTGACGGAAGCCTGATCCCGATTGCGGAGCGCGAATTGGGCGACCACCGCATCGTCTCGATCGTCCGCTCCCGCGACGGAAGGCTCGTGATCGCCAGTTCCGCCGGGGTTCACCAGTTCCAGGACCCCCTGACGACCGCTCCCATCCCACTGAGCCCGTCGGTTGCGTTGGCAGCGTTGGAGGACTCCGACGGGAGTCTCTGGTTGGCCGGCAACGACCTGACAAGGCTGCGTATCTCGGAGTCCGGGCGACTCGCCACCGAGCAGCTCGCGATCGGGGGCGCTCGCGCCCTCTTCGAGGACCGGGAGGGGAGCCTGTGGGTCGGCTCCGACACCGGAGGCCTGATCCAGCTCACCAGCGGCCGGGCGATCTCCTATCCGATGGGAGACCAGCCCACCCCGGCGGTACCGATCATCGACGATGGCGAGGGTGGACTCTGGGTCGGGCTCCCCTGCCATGGACTGGCCCACTTCGTCGACCGGGAGGTCGTCCGGACAATCACCGTGGGGCCCTCAGGCGGGCCCTGCATCTGGTCACTTCTGCTCGACCGGAGCGGCCGTCTTTGGGCCGGTACCTTTGGCGACGGCCTCTACTACCTCGAGGGCTCCAGCCTCGTGCGAGTGCCCGATTCCGGCAAGCTCATCAAGTCCCTCTGGCAGCACGAAGACGGTCGCCTCTTCGCAGGCACGGGCAACGGGCTCCATCTCTTCGATCGCAGCGGCTTCCTCGAAGGTCCGATCGAGGGAACCGCCGGGCTCGAAGTCGTGTTCATCGCGCAATCCCCCGAAGGGGACCTCTGGCTGGCCACGAACCAGGGCGTCCGGATCCTCTCCGACTCCGGGACACGGTCGCTCTCTGTCGAGAGCGGTTTGGCGAGCAACGCGGTGAGAGCCATCCACTTCGGCGCTCGCGGCGTGGTCTGGATCGGCACCTACGGCGGTGGTCTCAACCGGCTCGTTGACGGCGAGCTGACCCACATCGGGCGTGGGCACGGGCTCCCCGACAATACGATTTCCCGCATTCTGGAGGACGCCGACGGCGATCTGTGGGTGACCTCCAACGGTGGTGTCTTTCAGCTCGACACCGACCAACTGAACCGGGTCGCGTCGGGAGCGCAGGCGACACTCGACGTCGACCTGCTCGACGAGGGCGACGGTCTGGCGAGCAGCGAGTGTAACGGCGGCGGACAACCTGCCGGTGTCGTCACCGACTCGGGCGATCTCTGGGTCCCGACCATCGCCGGCATCGCTGCCGTCGACACGCGCGGCCGCAGATCACGAGGGCTCCCACCCCCGGTGCGCATCGAGCGAGTCCTGATTGACGGCCTGGAGACCGCCTTCGAGCCCGGTCCCCTGGAGCTGCCCCCCGGCGCGGACAATTTCGAGATTCACTACACCGCCCTGAGCTTCGTCAACCCCGAGCGCGTTCGCTTCCGCTACCAACTCACCGGGCCCGACGTCGAGTCCGTCGACGCGGGGACTCGCCGCGTCGCCTACTACAGCCATCTACCGCCAGGTGACTACGAGTTTCGGGTCGAGGCGATCGGCGCCGACGGCGTCAGGAGCACGCTTGGCGCCTCCCTGGTAATCCGTGTCGCGCCGTCTCTCTCCCAGACCTGGTGGTTCCGGGTTCTCGGCGCGCTGGTGCTGTTGGCCGGAGGAGCAGGTCTGGCCCGATGGCAGATCCGGCGCGTCGCCCACCGTGAGCACGATCTCGCGACCCGCGTCGCCGAGCGCACCGCCTATCTCGAACAACTCGCCGAAGTGACGCGCAAACTGAATGCCAGCCTCGTCCTCGAAGAAGTTCTCAACCAGCTCTTCGAGTCGTTTCGCGACATCCTGCCCTACGATCGAATCGGATGCTCTCTCCTCTCCCGGGACGGACAGTCGGTACGCACGGTCTGGGCACGCTCGAGTCAGCCCTTTGGGGATCCACCCACCGGATCCGAGGTACCGCTCGCCAAGACCACCCTCGGCCGAGTCCTGGCGACCGGCCAGCCCAGGATCATCGACGACCTGCCCACCTACCTCAAGAGCAATCCCCGCTCGGTTTCGATCCGCTGGATCGTCGAGGAGGGCTACATGTCCAGTCTGACGCTTCCGCTGCTGGCGATGGGGCGACCCGTCGGCTTCCTCTTCTTCTCCAGTCGCGAGGTCGGGACCTACGCCCACGTTCACACCGAGTTCTTTCAACAGGTTGCAGGGTCTCTGGCACAGATCGTCGAGAAGTCGCAGCTCTACAGCGACCTCCTGGAGGCGCGGACGCGGCTCGAGAGAGCGAACATCGAGCTGGGCCGGCAGGCCAGTCTCGACGGTCTGACCGGAATACCCAACCGACGGGTCTTCGAGAAGGTCCTCGAGGAGGAGTGGCGCCGGGCAGTGCGCGTCTCCGGTTCCCTGTCTCTGCTGATGATCGATATCGATCGCTTCAAGGTATTCAACGACCAGCACGGACACCTCGCCGGTGACGAGTGTCTGCGGCGCGTGGCCAGCACCCTGAAGAAGGCACTGCGAAGGGCGGGCGACTCACTGGCCCGGTACGGTGGAGAGGAGTTCGTCGTCGTTCTTCCGGGCGCCGAGCAGGCCGATCTTGAACAGACTGCGGAGATGCTGCGCACCCGGGTCGAGGAGCTGCCCATCCCGCTGGACGGCCGCGGGAGCACCGTCAACGTGACCATCAGCCTCGGCGGAGCAACGATCACCCCGGCGGCTGATGGACGCCCGGAAGATCTCATCTCCGCCGCTGACCAGGCACTGTACGCTGCCAAGGGGTCGGGAAGGAACCGGTACTGTCAGGCCGGTGAATCCTGAAGTCCGGGCGACCGTTCAGTCTCGAGTCACTCTCACGATCCCGAGCGTCGTCGAGAGGATGTCGTCGAGGGCCTGTGAGGCCTGAGCGACGGACACCTCCCCTGCAGGCAGATAGGCAACGAGCGACACCTGGCGAGTGTCGGGCTGGATCATCACCCGACGGCTCCCGCTGATCGGCGTGTCACAGGGCCCGATGACATCCACCAGGATGGGCCGCTTGGCCAGGCTGAGTGCGCCGCGCAGCGACTCGTACTCCTCACCCTCCATGCCCGCGCGAACGACGAAGGGTGGCTCGAAACTACCTTCCGCCATCACGCAGCAGGGCACCGCGAGTCTGAGGGAGAGACAGTTGTTCACATCGACGAACGGGTGAATCGCCGGCAGATCGCCCCCCTTGAGGACCCTGCGAAGCAGGGCCTCGGAGGCGGGCCGGTAGCGGGTGGGGTCACATCCAGCCGCTCGAAAGAGCCGGCGCATCCCAGCCACGACCGGTTCCTCAGCCAACGTCTCGATCCGATGCTCGCCGCGAGCCCTCTCCATCTCGCCCGCAAGGACGCCAGAGACGTCGCAATCGTCCGTCGTCAGCCTGAGCTCGGCCCAGAAGAGCTCCCAGCCCTCGAGCTCGAAAGTGACCTCGGGCGCCATCAGCACTCGACTACCAGTGGTAGACCATCCGGTAGATCACGACGCCGGTGATGGAGACGTAGAGCCAGATCGGGAAGGTCCATCGAGCGATCCTGCGGTGCGACTCGAAGCGGCCCTTCACCCCCCGCCAGAGAGTGATCACAGCCAGAAACGGCACCAGGGCGGCAAGAACCGTGTGCGTCAGCAGGATGCCGAGGTAGACCGTGCGAATGGTCCCCGTCCCCCGGAAAGGGACCGAGCCAACCTGGGCGTGGTAGACCAGATACGAAACGAGAAACAACACCGAGCAGGCGAAAGCCGACTTCATGAGCCGCTCATGGAGCACCCTGCGCCCGGACCGGATAGCGAGGAAGCCACAGACCAGCAAGACTCCGGCGCAGCCGTTGAGGGTCGCGTTCAGCGTCGCGAGCCGCGTGAAATCAAAGTCCATCGCCTACTTCGGAGCGTCAGCGCCGGTCTCAGGATCCGACCTGCTCGTCTACTCCCCGGCCGCGTCGCCCTCAGCAACCGCTGCGTCGCCCTCGGCCGCTTCGGCCTCAGGCTCCGGCTCGGGCTCGGGCATCCGCTTGGCCACTTCGGTCGCCATCCACTCGTCGTATGCAGGCTGCTCGAGAACGTTGAGAAAGCCGCGCATCCGATAGTGGCCCAGGCCGCAGAGCTGCGCGCAGCCGATCTCCCAGCGCTCATCACCGTTGGTCATGATCGGAGTGAAGTGCACCGCGACCTCCATCCCGGGGATTGCGTCCTGCTTGACCCGCATGACCGGCAGTGCAAACGAGTGGATCACGTCCTTGGAACTCAGGAAGACCGTGACCGGCCGGTCGACCGGAAGACGAAGCTGGTTGATCGTCGTGACGTCATCGGCACCCGCCGGATCCTCTGGGTCGAGGCCGAGGGGATTCGAGACACTGATCAACTCGATGTCGCCCTCTCCGAACATGCCGTCAGGGCCGGGATAGTGCACGTTCCAGGCGAACTGCTCACCCACGACCCGCACGGTGACAGTGTCGGCGTCGTCGGAGTGGGGTGTCACCCACGTCGCCCAGGCCGGGAGCGCGAAGGCGAAAAGGAGGACGCCCTCGATCACCGCAACAGCCACCTCGGAGTAGGTGGAGACGTGGCTCTTGACGCCGGTGTAGTTGGCTTGTGGGTTGCGCCCCGCTCGGAACCGGAAGAGGGCGTAGATAAAGTAGAGCCCCCAGCCGACAAAGAGGACCAGCATCAACCAGTGCACGAGGTTGGTCATGTGGTCCAGGTAGTCGCCATGGGCAGACGCCTGGGTGGGCAGGTACTTACCGATCAGATCAACCATTTACCGAGTTCCTCTCTCGACCAACACAAACTGCTGTCGCCGCGTTTCGAGCCCTCTCGAGCGACGGCGGAAGCTGAGGATGAGCGCGACGATCCCCACCTGCACGATCGAGACGATCGCGAGCAGAAAGAGGATCGCGTTGTTCGTGCCTTGTGCCATCTGCGAGTCGGTGTCGCCCACACAGACCGGGCAGGCGGCCGCAGCGGAGGCGACGCAGACGGTCAGGGCGAGCATCACCGACACTCGCCGGATCATGCGAGCTCCTGGAGCTTCTTGAAGAAACGAGCGCCGTAGACGATCAGCGCCACTCCGGTCAGAGCCGACAGCACGCCGACGACCAGAGCGGAGGTGTCCGCCACAGCCAGGTACTCGCGCACGCCCCAGGCACAGACGACCAGAGACAGCGTGATCGACACCACGATGAAGGCGATGTGAAACGCGCGCAGTGACATCAGAGGGCGACTCCTGTGCCACCCCAGCGGGCGAAGATAGGCCCGACCATCAGGACGATGAAGAAGACGACCGTCATGATGAGAATCGAGTAGATCGCCTGACGCTCGGAGATCAGGTGCATGAAGACGCCGGCGACCAGCCCGCCCTTGACGCAGGCCACGACCATGGCCACGAAGACGGCCATCCCCGGGCTCAGGTCGAGGTAGCTGACCCAGACGGTGACCGCGGTCAGAACGACGAGGGCGAGAAAGACGACCCAGTACTTGCGCGTCTCCTGCCGGATCTCTTCGACACTATGTCCGCTCATGCTCGCCCCTCCACTACAGCAGGTAGAGACTGGGGAAAAGGAAGATCCACACCAGGTCGACGAAGTGCCAGTAGAGACCAGCCACCTCGACCCGGTTGGTGAACCGCTCCGGCTCGGTCTTCCACATCTTCGAGCCAGGTCCCCAGAGGTATCCGTTGACGACGAGGCCACCGATCACATGCAGTCCGTGGAGCCCTGTCAGGGTGAAGTAGATCGCCAGGAAATTGCCCGACGACGGCAGGAGATCGTGTGAGAACTTCGCGTTGTACTCGATCGCCTTGATGACCATGAAGCCCAAGGCGCAGAGGTTGGTCAGCCCCATCCAGAGCTTGAACTTGCCGAAGTCCTTGAGCCGCAGGGCCGCCCAGGACAGCACCATGGTCACACTGGAGAAGATCAGAACCAGTGTGTTGAGAAAGGCCAACGGGACGCTCAGCTGATCCGACCAGAGGGCACCATGCTCGACGTGCAGATGCTCGGCGATCTCGTGCGGAATGGTCATGAAGCCCGGATCGCCGGTGCGCAGCAGAATGTACGAGGAGAAGAGCGCTCCGAAGAGCATCACCTCGGAGGCCAGGAAGAGCCAGACACCGAGCTTGGCGTTGTACAGGCCGGTATCCGACCGCTCGTCCACGTTATAGGGGATCTCGACGGACATCAGCTGTCCCCCTCGGCCGAAGTGGCGTTCTGCGGCATGAAGCCGCGAGGATGTTCAGGCGGGCTGTACTCGTAGGGGCCGCGGTAGACCACAGGCGTCTTCTCGAAGTTCCCGTGCGCGATAGGCGGCGACGGTGCGGCCGACCACTCGAGGGTGGTGGCCTGCCAGTGATTGGCCCCGACCTTCTTGCCCTTCTTCGCGCTCCAGAAGAGATTGATGACGAAGGGAATCTGGAATACGGCCAGAGAGAAGGCCGCGATCGACATGAACTGATTCCACTCGAGCACGGGCTGCGCGTGCGAGTACTGCATCCCGCCGTCGTAGAGCCGGCGGGAGACACCCGCCAGACCCTGAATGAACATCGGCATGAAGATGCAATTGATGGCGATGAACGATGGGTAGAAGTGCAACTTGCCCAGCATCTCGTTCATCTTGCGCCCCGTCATCTTCGGGAACCAGTAGTAGATCCCCGCAAAGAGAGCGAAGATCGTCCCGGGCGCCACCACGTAATGGAAGTGACCGATCACGTAGTAGGTGTCGTGCAGGTGGATATCGGTCGGCGCCAGGCCCAGAGGCAACCCGGTCAGACCACCGATGCCGAACATCGGCAGGAAGGCGAGAGCGAAGAGCATCGGGGTGTTGAAGCGGATCGACCCGCCCCACAATGAGATGAAGAGGGCTGACAGCACGACCACCGACGGGATCGAGATGATCATTGTGGTGATCTGAAAGAAGTTCGACAGCGTCGTGCCCATGCCGGTCATGAACATGTGATGGGCCCAGACGATGAACGACATGAAGCCGAGGAAGCCGATCGCGTAGACCATCGACTTGTAGCCCCACAGCGGCTTGCGGGTGTTGTTGGCGATCACCTCGGCGACAATCCCGAGCGCCGGGAGAATCAGGACGTAGACCTCGGGATGGGCCAGGAACCAGAAGAGATGCTGCCACAGCAGAGGGCTACCCCCACCGGCCGCCTCGACCACCTCGCCGGAGACCACCAGGCCGCTGGGCATGAAGAAGCTGGTGCCAGCCACACGATCGAGAAGCTGGAAGAATCCAGCCGCCTCGAGCGGAGGAAAGGCGAGCAACAGGAGAAACGCCGTCACCAGCTGCGACCAGACGAAGAACGGCAACCGCATCCAGGTCAGGCCCTTCACCCGCAACTGGACGATCGTCACGATGAAGTTGACCGAACCCAGCAGCGAAGACGTAATCAGGAAGACCATGCCCACCAACCACCAGGTCTGCCCCGTGGTCGCGGTGACCGACAGGGGCGGATATGACGTCCAGCCGGAGTTGGCCGCGCCACCGGGAACGAAGAAGCTGGCGAACATCACGATGCCACCGACGGCGTAGACCCAGTAGCTCATCATGTTGAGCTTCGGGAAGGCCATGTCGGGCGCTCCGATCTGGAGCGGTACCACGTAGTTGCCGAAAGCGCCCACCGCCAGCGGGACGACGGCCAGGAAGACCATGATCGTCCCGTGCATTGCGCCCAGCTGGTTGTAGAACTCCGGCAGCATGATGCCTCCCGGTGCATTGGCGTCGCCCAGGAGTCCTCCAACGATGGGGATCGGCTGGCCCGGGTAGGCCAGCTGCCAACGCATCAGGAGCATCAGGAAGAAGCCGAACAGCATGAAGCAGAGCGCTGTCAGCCCATACTGAATCCCGATGACCTTGTGGTCCTGCGAGAAGACGTACTTGCGCAGGAACCCCTCTTCGTGGTGCTCGTGGCCGTGGTCGTCGGCCTCTTCAGCGTGCGTTTCGAGAACACTCATCCAACCCCTCCAGTGGCTGCGGAAGGCAAATTCCAAATGTCAATTTCTCGCGGAGTGTACCGGCTGAAACCCCTCGTCGCAACAAGCCTGCGAGTCCCTGTCGGGTCCCTGAGAGGTCGCTTGGAGGGCCTCCCGCTCCCGTCTCTGCGAGGGCCATCGATTCGATGACGCAGCCACGCCGAGCCGACCTCAGTTGTCGAGGGCGATCAACTCGACGCCGAGGGCTCGAACCTCTCTCTCACGCATCACCGAAAGCTCGACGATCGCGCCGACTCCGGCCCGCTCGAACACCGTCGCCAGCTCGTCCAGGTTGCGGACCTTCTCTCCGTTGACCGCGACGATCACATCGCCGAGATAACGCCGGCCCCGTCGATCCGATTGGATTCCGATGAGCCCTATCCGGGCTGCCGGACCGTCGTCGTCGACCGACTGGATCGCCACGCCTTCGACATCGAGGCGCCGCAGGAGGCTCTCCGGCAACAGGGTCACGCCGATACCGGGCCGGATGGGCTGCCCGAACTCGAGAATCTCGGGCATGAGCCGCGTCACGGTGTCCACCGGCACGGCGAATCCGATCCCCGCCGAAGCCCCGCTCGGACTGTAGATTGCGGAGTTGACGCCGATCAGCCTGCCTCCCGAGTTGAGGAGCGGGCCACCGGAATTGCCGGGATTGATCGCCGCGTCAGTCTGCACAACGTCGCGAATCGTCCGACCCGAGGGCGACGTCAGCTCGCGACCGAGGGCGCTGACGACGCCCACGGTGAGCGTCTGATCGAGCCCGAAGGGATTCCCGATCGCCAGCACCCTCTGCCCTACGGCAAGATCGGAAGAGGTCCCAGCCAGGAGCGGAGTCAGCTTTCCCTCCGGCGCGTCGATCCTCAGGACCGCCAGATCCTTGTCGGGCGCCACACCCACAAGTTCGGCATCGAACGTCGACTGGTCGGCGAGGGTGACGGTCCACCGCCGGCCCCCTTCGAGCACGTGGTAGTTCGTCACGACGTGGCCCTCGCGGTCCCAGATGAAGCCGCTCCCCGACCCCTGAGGCATCTCGGTCACATCGAGCGAAAAGAAGTCCCGGCGCACTGCCACAATGCTGGTGATGTTGACCACCGACTGCGACGCGTCTCTGAAGATCTCGATGTCGCGTACTTCGGCCTCCGACAGACCCTGAGGCATCGGCAGGTCGACCGCCCGCTCGGATGCTGTCGTCCTCAGCTGGACCGGCGACTGGGCCAGGGCGAGATCCGACGCGGCGCTGCCGCTCATCATCCTCGCGCCAACGACGAGACCGAGACCGAAATAGAGGACGTTCCTCAAAGCTCTTCCTACCGTCATTGCCCTGTCCTTTCGTCAGGAAGTGATCCCGCGCGAGCCCGCTCCGCCCAGCCGTCCACTCACCGGCACGAAACCGGGCGGTGGGACCCACTCGCCGTACTTCCACCGGCTGTGAGCCCAGAGATACTGGTCCGGAAAGCGCCGGATCACGGCTTCCAGCTCTCCGTTCAAGTGCTCCAGGATCGCCCGCACGTCGGCCTGCTTGTCACCGGTCGGCCGATGTTCGATCAGATCCGAGACCGTGATCTCGAAGTGTCCGGTGTCGAGTCTTCGACAGGAGGCGAAGACCAGAGGGGCCTTTGTCACCAGGTGCAGCATGGCCGCGGTCACGTGTGTCGCGGCCGGCCGGCCGAAGAAATCGAGCTTGATGCCTTCGCCCCGAGCGTCCAGATCGATGAGCAGCGCCAACGTCTCTCCCTGACTCAGAGCCTCGGTGTAGCGCGTCGGCGAGCCGAACCACTCGGCGACCAGGCGGAAATCGCGACTCGGCTTGCGGCGTTGGAGCAGGCTGTCGACATGGGGATTCGTCACGCGGCGGGCTGCTGCGACCACAGGCTTGAATCGCGAGATGGCCTGAGCGCCGACCTCCCAGTTGCCGAAGTGACCCGTCGTGAGGAGCAGCCCCCGATCAGGGTCCTCGAGGACCTCTCGAACGGCCGGCGGGATATCGAAGGCCACATGCTCGCGCCAGCGCTCTCCCGCCAGCAGGCTTCGAGCCTTGAGCGTCTCCACGACCACGGTCGCGAAGTGTCGCGCCGATCGGCGAGCCAGCCGCCTGGCCTTCGCCGGATCCGTCTCGACAGCGGCCCGCCGGATGTTGTCCACCGCAACGGCTCGCCGAGAGCCATCCAGAGTGAAAACGACGTCCGCCAGTCGCCTCGCGCACCAGGAGGCTACGGAAAGAGGCAGCAGATCGACTCCCAGCACCGCGACGCGCAGCAGGGCGTACTCGACCGCGTGTCGAACCCTCTTCAGGCCACTGGCTTCAGAGTCGGGCCTTCCGGACATCGGGCGCCTAGGCCGCGCGCTCGCCCACCAGGGCGACGAGCTCCCCGACGGTCTCGAGATCAATCACGTCTCCGGCATCCAGTTCGACTCCGAACTCCTGCTCGATGCCGTAGAGGACGTCGAGGATCGACAGCGAGTCGAAACCGAGGGACGCAACCGTCGAGGTCTCCGCCAACTGGCTCCAGTCGATCGGCTCGGTGGATGATTCCTCCAGCACGCCCCGGAGTCTCGCGAGCACCTCATTCCTATCCATCGCGCGGAGCCTATCCCATCGCCAGACCGGTCACTACCGATCAGCTCCGGCCAGAACCAGCACGGCATTGCCGCCGCCGAAACCGAAGCTGTTCTTCAACGCGACCGAGCCCTCCATCGCCTCGGGCTCGCGCCCTGCGAGCCGAACGGGGCAGTCGGGATCAGGAGTGACCAGATTGAAGTTCGGTGGGATCAGCCCTTTCTCCAGAGCCATCAGTGTCACAGCCGTTTCGAGCGCGCCGCAGGCTCCGAGGGTATGCCCGAAGAACGACTTGTTCGAGCCGACGGGTATCTCGTCCGCCACATCGCCCAGCGCCGCGCGGATCGCCGCGCTCTCGGTCGTGTCATTGGTTCGGGTCGCCGTCCCATGAGCGTTGATGTAGGCGACGTCGGCAGGCTCCACCACTCCGGCCGCGGACTGAAGAGCCTTCTCGATCGCCCGCGCCTGGCCCTCGACGTTCGGGCCGGTGATGTGTCCCGCATCAGAGGATTCCCCGTATCCGACGATCTCTCCGCGAACCCTCGCGCCGCGCGCCTGCGCCGACTCGAGCGACTCGAGGACGAGGAGCGCCGCACCCTCACCCAGCGCCGTACCCTGTCGCTCCGCGTCGAACGGTCTGCACGCCATCGCGGGGTCGGGCTCGGGCGACAGGACGCCCAGGTTGTTCCAAATCCCGAAGAAGAACGGGTCGAGGCAACCTTCGGCTCCACCGCTGACGGCGATATCGAACTCGCCCGAGCGGACACGTCTGTAGGCGTCTCCGAGAGCGTTGGCCGCTGAGGTACAGGCCGAGATCACCATGTAGTTGGGTCCCGTCAGCTTGAAGTGCATCGAGAGATTGGCCGAGATCGCGTTGAACATCACCCGCGGCACGCTGCTCGGCAACAGGCCCTTGGGGCCCTTGGCGGCGAACCGCCCGAAGGCCTGGCTGAGAGACTGAGCCGAACCGGTCCCCGTGCCGATGATGACTGGAACCTCCCTCGGCTCGAATGGGGGTTCGGCCTCGATCAGACCGGCCTGGCGCAGCGCCTGGTCACCGGCCACCATGGCGAAGTCCAGTGCCCGGTCGACCGGCCTCCGACGCATTGTCGCCAGTGCCTCGGCCACGATCTCGCTATCGACCTCGGCGGCGAGCTTGACCTTGTACGGGGAGATGAAAGCCTCCTGATCGAAGCTCGTGATCGGTCCGATCCCCGTCTCGCCGGCCAACATCCGACGCCACACCACGTCCTCGTCTATCCCCAGGGGCGTCACCATGCCGATCCCGGTGATGACGACTCGTCGCTGCGTCATCGTCAGCCTCCCATCCAGAGTCCACCGTCGACGTGCAGGACCTGGCCGGTGGTGTAGGACGACGCGTCCGAGAGCAGGAAGAGGACCGTCTGCGCGACTTCACCCGCCTGGGCGAGGCGACCCAGAGGGATCGCCAGCCCGTTGCGACGCTCTTCGGAGAGCGATGCCGTCATGTCGGTCTCGACGAATCCCGGGGACACCGCGTTGCATCGGATACCGAATCGTGCCGCCTCGTAGGCGAAACTCCGGGTCAAGCTGACGAGGGCCGCTTTCGAAGCGGCGTAGTCGGCCCCCATCCATTTGCCCGGACCGTGGGCCGAGATCGATGCGATGTTGACGATGCTGCCGCTGCGCTGCTTGCGCATCGATTCGTAAGCCGCCTGCGAGGTCACGAGCGCAGCCTCGGTGTTCACGGCCTGGGTCTGGCGCCAGTCTTCGAGAGCCACGCCTCTGAAGGGGCGCGCCCTGCCGCCACCGGCATTGTTGACCAGCCCATCCAGGCGCCCGAAGCGTTCGACCATCTGCTCGACCAACCCCGCTCCTGCCTGAGGCTCTTCGAGGTCGGCGCCCAGAGCCTCGATTCGACTGCCGCCGCCAAGCTGTTCCTTGAGCTCGGCGGAGCGGTCGACGCTGCGCCCGTGGAGGCCGATACTGGCACCGCTCTCGAGCGCCAGCTCGGCCACCGCCCGGCCGATTCCGCGGCTGGAGCCGGTGACGAGAATCACCTTGTCCTGGAGTGAGGTCATGTCGGTCGGCGGCTTCTATCCGCCCTCGGGTCGTGCGCAGGGAAGGCTACAACGCGGCTCAGCCGAGCACCAGTACCCGGGGTGCTCTCCCGCCGTCAAAGCAGACGATCGATCGCGAGAACTCCCAGCACCGCCGGCAAGTAGACGACCGAGACCATCAGAACCCGGCGGGCCGCCTCGTCCGTGCGACGCTTCGAAAAGTCGATCGAGGCCCAAAGGTAGAGCAGGCCGACCGCCAATGCTCCGCAGAAGTAGCCCCAACCCGCCAGGCCCAGTGCGGTAGGCGCCAGGCTCACAGGAATCAGGGCGACGCTGTAGAGCACCATCTGCAAGGCTGTCGAATGGCCTTCGGGCTGCACCACCGGCAGCATGGGGAAGCCGGCTCGGGCGTAGTCCTCGCGACACATCCAGGCGATGGCGAGAAAGTGCGGCATCTGCCAGAGAAACAGAATGCCGAACAGTGCCCAGGCTCCGGGCTGAATCTCACCGGTGACTGCGGTCCAGCCCATCATCGGCGGCAGGGCACCGGGAACCGCTCCGACTACGGTGGAGAGCGAACTACGCATCTTGAGCGGCGTGTAGATCACGACGTAGCTCACGAAGGCCACGGCTCCCAGGATGGCGCTGATCAGATTGACCTTCCAGGCGAGCAGGGCGAGCCCGCCACTACCCAGGATCAGCCCGAAGATTACCGCCGTCGCCGCGCTCATCCTGCCGGCGGCGACCGGCCGATTCGCCGTGCGCTCCATCTTCGAGTCCAGCTGATGCTCGTAGGCGTGGTTGAGCGAAGCCGAGCCGGCCGCCACCAGCCAGGTCCCCGACAGCGTCGCCACGATCAGCTCAAACGGCAGCATTCCGGGGGCTGCCAGCAGCATCCCGATACCCGCGGTCAGCAGGACCATGAGAGTGATGCGCGGCTTCGTCAGCTCGATCCAGTCAGCGAGCAACCCTTCGGCCGCCGTCTCCTCGGTGCTCATGCCGGGGCCGCCGAGGAACCCTCACCGAGTCCCTCGTCGCTGTCGCCGGCCGTCGAAGCCCGTCGGACACGGAGGGTCAGGATGAGCGATGTCGCCAGCAGTGCGGCGCCATTGGGCACGTGGAGAGTGTTCGGCAGGACGGCGCGGCCTGTCCAGATGATCGTCGCCCCCAAGGCCACCTGGATCAGCAGGAAGATGCCGAGCCAGAGTGTGGGAGCGGCGAGACCTCGCCGATCGGCGGAGCGAAAGACGCGGAGCCAGATCATGGCGATAGCCAGAGTCACGAGGAGGGCCCCGAAGCGGTGGACGAGCTGCACGGCAACCGAGAAGTCGATCTCCGGCGGCCACAAGCCCCCGAACATCAGGGGGAAATCCGGAATCGCCAGACCCGATCCCGTGTGGCGCACCAGCGCGCCGGCCAGCGTCTGCAGGAAGATGAGTCCCGTCGTCCCCGTCACCAGGCCGCGGAGCGCGCCAGCTCCGGAAGCGACCGGTGATCTCTCGAGCCACGAACGCGAAGTGACGAGCGCAATGGTCACGATGACACACAGATAGAGCTGAGCCAGGGCCGCATGGCTGACCGAGACCGCAGGAGGAAGGAACAGAAGGACCGTCACGCCGCCGAGGATCGCCTGGAAGAGCACCGCAGCCACCGCCGTGTAAGCCAGTCGACGCACCCACAGCCGGGGCTCTCGCCGCGCTGCCCAGATCGCCAGTCCGACCGTCAGGAGGGCCACCGTTCCGGCGAACAAGCGGTGCCCGTGTTCGGCGCGAACATTCTCGATCTCCCACCAGCGGGGCGGATTCAGCCCGCCGTACGACGTCGGCCAGTCGGGCACCGACAGCCCGGCCTCCAGGCTCTTCACCAATCCGCCGGCCGCGATCAAGGCGACGATCGCGCACGCCAGGAAGACCGCGTATCGATGGAGTGCCCGTGGCGTCTGTCCGTCCATCGCGCGAGTGTACCCGCGCCGGATCGAGACAGCTACCGACCGTCCGGGTGGGGTCGGCGTCGGCGTCGAGAGTGATCCCTCGGAGCGCTAGACTCTGGAGATGGCAGTCACAACCACAGCCCGCAGGTCCATCGGTCTCGGGACGCTCGTCGCCTGGGGTTTCGCGTCGATCTTCGTCTCCGCCCCGGTGGGCTCCGCCGAAGGCGAGACCGCCGGGCACCGCAGGATGGTCGAGGCGCTGATCGAGGTGGCCCGACAGACCAGCGAGAACAACCCATGGCTGAATACCGGAAGGCTGGAGGAACTGCGGCTCCTGAACCGATCCCAGGGGCCTCCACAGGAGCCTTCAGCCCGCTTCGATTTCACCTCCGAACTGGGGCTGGAGGAGTTCCGCCTCGGGAGTATCGACGCCGCCATCGAGCATCTCGACACAGCCCTTGCGGTTCTCGAGATGACCTCGGACCCTGGTGCCGTTCCCGTTCGTTCCCGGATCCGCTACCACCTGGGCCTGGCTCATCTGCGCCGCGCGGAACGCGACAACTGCGTCGACCGGCACTCGGCCAAGAGCTGCATCTTTCCCATTCGGCCCGAGGGCGTCCACCAGCTCAAGGATGACGCAAGGCAAGCGGCTGAGCACTTTCGGAAGGTGCTCGACGTCACCCCGGCCCGCACGGTCGAGCATCTGGCCGCCCGTTGGCTCCTCAACATCGCTCACATGACTCTCGGCGACTGGCCCGAGGCTCTCGACACCGACGACAGAATCGATCCTCAGCACTTCGCCTCCGAGGGGGAGCTGCCGGAGTTCGACGACATCGCTCATGAGGTCGGCCTCGCGACCTTCGACCTCGCCGGCGGCGCGGTCGTCGATGACTTCGACGGCGACGGCCGACTCGACCTGATGACCTCCACCTGGGAGCCCTCCGGGCCGATGCACTTCTTCAGTCAGCGAGACGATGGCACCTTCGAGGAGCGCAGCCAGGCCGCCGGGCTCTCCGGCATCACCGGCGGACTGAATCTCCTGCAGGCCGACTACGACGGCGACGGCGATCTGGACGTTCTCGTCCTGCGCGGCGCCTGGCTGAGGGACTCGGGCTACCACCCGAATTCGCTGCTTGCCAACGACGGCAGTGGCCGATTCGTGGACGTGACGTTCGAGGCCGGCCTCGGCGAGGTTCACTACCCGACCCAGACCGCCTCCTGGGCCGACTACGACAACGATGGGGATCTCGACCTCTACATCGGCAACGAGAGCTACCCGGGACAACCCGTGCCCTCGCAGCTCTTCCGCAATCGGGGAGACGGCCGGTTCGAAGACGTGGCCGCCGAGGCGGGCGTCGAGAACATGCTCTATGCCAAGGCGGTCACCTGGGGCGACTACGACCGCGATCGACTGCCCGACCTCTACGTCTCCAACTTCCATGGGCCGAATCGGCTGTTCCGGAACCTCGGGGACGGCCGTTTCGAGGACGTGGCGCCCGCGCTGGGCGTCACCGCGCCGGACGAGAGCTTCCCCGCATGGTTCTGGGACTACGACAATGACGGCAACCTCGATCTCTACGTGACGAGCTACCCCGACGCCGATGGGCCGGCTCGCCTCTTCCTCGTCGTCGCCCGCTATCTCGGTCTCGCAACGTCCGCCCAACTGCCGCGGCTCTACCGGGGTGACGGCAAGGGAGGCTTTCAGGACGTCGCCCCCCAGACGGGCCTTGCAGAGGTGTCGATGCCGATGGGCGCGAACTTCGGCGACCTCGACAACGACGGATTTCTCGACTTCTACCTCGGGACGGGATACCCGAACTACGACGGGCTGATGCCCAACGTGCTCTATCGCAACCGAGGCGGAGTGACGTTCGACGACGTCACTTCGATCTCCGGCCTGGGCCATCTGCAGAAGGGTCACGCGGTGGTCTTCGCCGATGTCGATTCCGACGGCGACCAGGACGTCTTCGAGCAGCTCGGAGGCTTCTTCCCGGATGACGCGTACTCGAACGCCCTATTCGAGAATCCAGGCTTCGGGAATCACTGGCTGCGAGTCGAGCTCACCGGGACCGTGAGCAACCACTTTGGCGTCGGAGCGAGGATTCGCGCCGTGATCGTCGAGGACGGCACCGAACGCTCGGTCTACGCCACCGTCGGGAGCGGAGCGACGTTCGGCGCCAACCCTCTGACCCAGCATCTGGGGCTGGGTCGGGCGACTCGCGTCGAGCGCCTGGAAGTCTATTGGCCCACGAGTGACACCCTACAGACGATGGAGGACGTCGCCGTCGATCAGACCGTCGAGATCGTAGAGCAACCTCGGCTCTGAGAGCGCTCCGCCCAGGCGGACAAGAAAAAAGGCCGACTCCGAGGAGCCGGCCCTTCTTGAAACTGAATCCTGTTTGCTGACTACGCGTCGTAGTCGAAGGCAGCTTCGGCAGCACCGTCACCGACGGTCACGTTGACCGTACGGGTACCCAGCGTCTCGTGCCAGGCTTCCAGTACGTAGTCGCCGGCCGCCAGGCCCTCGATCGAGAACGAGCCGTCAGCGCCACTCACCGTGTAGAACGGATTGTCGACGACGCCCATGTAGGCGCCCATCCACGGGTGCACGTCGCACTTGAAGCGCACCATCACCTCGGCGATATCGAAGGTCTTCTCGAGCTCCATGTTCTGGAAGGGCTGACCCTGGTTGAACTCGTCGTTGGCCTCGGGCATCGCATGGACGTTGTGAAGGGTCGAGTCGCTGTTGCGGATGACCAGCTTCTGACCGACCTGGATTCCCGCCACGTGCGGCACGTAGGTGCAACCGACCTGGTCGAGGACGACCGGCTCGGCGGGAACCGCATGACCGCCGCCCGCGCCCTCCTTGACGTAGACGAAAACATTGGCCAGGCCACCGTCGTTGGCGACGATCGTCTCGGTCGAGACGCTCTCGCTGTGGAGACCGGCGCAGACCGGGTCGGCGTCCATGCTGATCTCGGCGTCAGTGTCTTCGCCGGTGAAATTCACGCGGCCGGCAACGCTGCCGCTGCCCGCTGCCGCTACCTCGACGGGCGCTGCCGCCTCGGGAGCCGCAGCGCTGCTGGTCGATGCGTCGTCGCCACCGCCGCCACAGGCAGCGAGAATCGAAACGGCTGTCAGGCCGAGGGCCAGCCGCCAGAGTGTTTGCTTCATGATGTGGGGAACCTCCTTGGTTGTCGCGTATCGGCAGGCTCACTCGAGCCCGCGGGGGTGCAGATTATAGGCCAGTTTGCCGTCGGCTTACTGGAGACCCCACCAGATGTGGTCGCGCAGGGCCGTCGTCACCTTGTCGGTGTCGGCCAGAAACGCCTTCAGATCCTCTTCGGAATCGAAGGCCGTCATCATGCGGCTCTTCTGCGAGGAGAACATCGGCGCGTCGATTGCGTTGGCCATCGGTGAGGAGAACGTGCCGTCGTCGTTCTTGATGAAGTTCTGCGGCATGCTGGTTCCCGGGATCCAGCGTTGCGGATCCTTGATCCATCCGGGTACCCATTCGTGACGCAGGCGTTCCCGGGCCAGGAGCAGCGACGGCGCGAGATCTCCGGCGCTGACACCTTCGGCCGCAGCACCGGCCGGATGACACTTGGCGCACTGCAGCATCCCGAAGGCGACCTCTCCGACGACGAGACTCTGGCGATCCGCTGGACGCGCTGGAGGCGTCGAGAAGGCCTGTCGCTCGTCGGCTGCCGCGAAGTACGTCACGAGCGTGTTGATCTGTTCGTCGGAGAAACCGAAGGTCGGCATCCGCGTATCGAGCCAGGGACGGGTCTGCACCGAGTCGGGATCGTGCAGGAAACCGAACAACCAGTCGGCCTGGGTCCGAGCGCCCTGCGAGGAGAGGTTGGGCGGCAGCAGTCCCTTGTCGCCGAGGGACGACAGGATCGCGTGCCCCTTCCCCTCGATCAGATGACAACCCTGGCAGTTGTAGTACGTGATGATCTTGCGTCCCTCGGCGAGCGCCGCGGACCGGGCGGACTGTCCGGCGCGCCGGCTGGCCAGGGCCGACTCCTTGGTGAAACCGAGGACGTTGGTCATCACAGCCTCGGCCTCGCGTTCCGACATGCCGAAGTTCGGCATCTTGTAGAGCTCGTTGAAGCCCTTGACGGCTTCCTTGCCGTGATCCCAGATACGCGGGTTCATCAGCTTGGTCTTGATCCAGTCGTGGCGCGTGTGCGGCACGTCGTGGATGTGCCCGAAATCGAACTGATGAACAGGCTTGGAACCCTCCTCGGTCAGCTCGACGCCGATCGGCTTGGAGTCCTCGAAGCCCGCGAGATCGTGACAGGCGTAGCAGCCGTACTTCTGAATCGTCTGCTCACCGAGGTAGACATCTCGGCCGTGAGCGTCCATGTCGGCGAGCATCGCCTCGCTCTGCTCGAAGGTGTTGTTGTTGCGCAGGTAGGCGAGGACCAGCTCGTCGCGAGCCCCGGCGTCGGCCGTCGGCGGCTCGAGGTTCTCGTAGCCATCGTTGCGCTGGGCCATCAGGTAGGCGGTCAGGTCCGCCGCTTCCCCGTCCGTCAGACGCAGATCCGGCATCCTGGTGTCAGGGTTGAATGCCTTCGGATCCTTGAGCCAGCGGAACAGCCACCCGGCGTCCACCTTGCTGCCGGTGCCGGTCAGGTTCGGACCGTTGAGGCGGTTGATCTGCGGGAAGAAGTCGTCGCGTGCCGCCTCGGAATCCAGGATGTGGCACCCCGTGCAGCCGACCGAGTTGAAGGCCGCTTCTCCGCGCGCCGGATCGCCCGAGGGCGGCGCCGGGTATGAGAGTGTTTCCGACTTGTCCCAGATGTAGGCGACGAGGCTCGCAATCTCGGCCTTCTGCCGCGCCTGGTTCTCGGGGAGCTGCCCGTTCTCCTCGAAGAAGAAGTGCGGCATCCAGGTCGTGGGATGGAAATCGCGCGGTGCCTCGATCCACTTGGCGGCCCAGCCCTCGTTGGTCTTGGAGGCGACGCGATTGAGGCTGGGACCGGAGCGGGCCAGATCGTTGTAGGCCGGGTAGTCGATGACGTGACAGCCGAAGCAGCCCATGCGAGTGATCAACTCGCGACCGGTGTCCTGCACCTCGGACTCCGGAGTCCAAACTTCAGCGGCGTGACAGGTCACGCAGCCGGCTTCGGAGTAGTCCACGGGGTAGATCGGCGTATCGAGGTACTTCTGAGTCTTCCAGCCCCACTCCTCGACCCACTCGGCCTCCTGCTCCTCGGTCATCGGGCTGTGACCGACACGGGCGAAGTCGGTCGCACGGTCGAGACCGCCGTGACAGGTGCTGCAGCCGAAGGTCGTGTAGGGGTGAGGCGATCCGGGCATGACGAAGAGCTCGGGACGCGGATGCGTGCGGAAGGGCGCCTCCCAGCGATCGTCCTCGAAGCCCAGGCGATTCGATGCCACGTGACAGGTGACGCAGCGATCCACTCGATCGACCGTCGTGAAATTGATGTTCTGGAAGAGGCCGGAGACCATCACCTGCTCGACCCTGAGGTCCGGCTCGATGAAATCGGTCAGCGGAGCGTTGAGGACGAAGTAGTCCAGCTTCTTGTCGAGGGTCGAGATCCTCTGATTGAGACTGTCGACCCCGGTGCGCAACGCCGCGAGCCGACCCTCGGCTGCGTCAAGAGACGCTCTTCTCGATGCCAGGTCACCCTCGAGCCCGCCCTGTTGAGCGACGAGAAGCTCCAGTTCCTTGACCTCGGCGGTCCACTGCGCGACCAGTGTGTCGACGTCCTGCTGGCGCTCCTGGATGTCCGCTTCGTCACCGTGCTGCATCGCGCTGTCGAGCTCGTATCGCGCGGTGTCGAGCAGGGACTTCGACCCCCGGGACTGTGCATCGGCGGCGTAGACCTTCTTGCCGGCCGCCTCGATCGAGGCCTCGATTCCATCGATGTCGGCCCGCTCTGCGGCCAGCTTCTCGACCTCCCCAGCCACCTCGGCCTCGAGCTGAGCCAGTTCGTTGGCGTTGAGCCCCTGGCGCTCGGCCTCGAGCTCCTCGACGACGAACTCGCGCTCGAGGTCGCGGAAAGTCGACTGCAGTCGCTTCCAGGGCTTGGCATAGTCCGGCACGACCATCCATACCGTCACCAGAAGCAGCGCGATCGAACTGATCGCGAAGACCACATTGGTGCTGCGGAAGTTGTAGTGGCGATCGGGTCGTTTTTGAGGAGGTACCGGCATCGCTCGCTTTCGCCTAGACGTTGAGGAAGAACTCCTGGATGTGCACCAGGTACTTCAGGTTGAAGGCCCACCGCAGGTACATCTTGATCGGCAGCAGCATCATGGTGAGAAACAACGACATGCCGACGTAGTAGCGGGCGGCGCCCATCTCGTCGTAGTAACGCTTGAAGAAGTTCACCTTGGTCAACGCCACCGGCAACACCAGCATGTACAGGATCAGCAGGATGATGCCGGGCAACTCGCGCACCAGCCAGAACGACGGCAGGCCGACCGAGAACCACTTGATGAAGATGTACTCCGACAAGTCGACGTTGACCAGTGGCTCGACCTTGTTCATGTCCCAGTACTCGTAGAGACCGAAGAAGTTCCAGTTCGGGCCACGCATGAAGGTCCCCACGACGATCAGGTAGCACCAGAGGACGACAAAGCCGTACTGAAAGAGCACGATTTCCGTGCGCCGTTCCTTGAACGTGAAGTAGCCGTTGCCCTTGGTGTTGGTGTCGATGTAGGGGATTGCGCAGAGCCCGACGATGATGAGACTCGGGAGCACCACGCCGGCCATCCACGGATCGAAGTAGACGAGCATCTCCTGGAGGCCCAGGAAGTACCACGGCGCCTTCGATGGATTCGGCGCAACGGCAGTGTTGGCCGGCTCTTCCAGTGGCGCCTGCAGAAGGATCGACCAGACCGTCAGCGCGACGGTCAGGAGCACCATGCAGATGAGCTCGGAGAAGACCAGGTCAGGCCAGGTGAAGATCTTGTCGTTGGCCTCCGATTTCTCGAAAGTCGGCTCGCCGTTGGCGATCAGCTCGTCGTTGGCGTAAGCCTTCGACATCGACAGCCAGAGAAAGAACCCGACGAAGTAGACCATCATCACGATCGGCACGTTGTCGGGCTTGGCGACGACCAGACGGAAGTTCTCGTCGAGCATGCTCACCGCGAAGTAGAGCGTGACGGTCGTCAGCATCGCGAGCCCGCCGACCTTGGTCCACAGACCACGCCAGTAGAGCGCGCCGATGAACACGACCGTTGTGATCGTGAACGACCACTTGGGGTCCGACAGGTAGTTGACCAGCTCTTTCAGCGCTTCGACCATTCAGCTCTCTCCTGGCCTAGACCGGACCCGAAATGCCGCCATCCCGGCGGACGCGCCAGAAGTGGACAGCGATCAGGAAGGCCGCGACGAACGGAATCGCGACGCAATGGAGAACGTAGAAGCGGATCAGCGTACCGCCGCCGATCGTTCGACCCGCGATGAGGCCGAATCTCGCGTCGCTTCCTACATGGATCAGCTTGGTCCCTCCGAGCTCGAGGAAGGAGGCACCCGGCCCTTCATGCCCGAGCAATGGAGTCGCTCGAGCCATGTTGGAACCGACCGTGATCGCCCAGATCGCTAACTGATCCCAGGGCAACAGGTAGCCCGTGAACGACAACAGCAGGGTAAGGACGAGGAGGATGACTCCGACGTTCCAGTTGAACTCGCGAGGCGGCTTGTAGGAGCCGGTCATGAAGACCCGGAACATGTGCAGCCAGACGGCGATCACCATGGCGTGTGCGCCCCAGCGATGCATCTCACGCATGATTCCGAAGGCCGCCACCTCCCGCAGGTCAATCATGTCGAAGTAGGCGTACTCGACCGTCGGCCGGTAATAGAACATCAAGAGAAGGCCGGTGATCGTCTCCACGAGGAACAGGAAGAACGCGGTCCCACCCATGCACCAGGTGTAGCTCATCCTCAGGCCGGACTTCTTGACCTTGATCGGATGCATGTGGAGGACGACGTTGCCCAGCATCGCCATCGCCCGCTTGCGATTGTCGGTCGGGATGCCGACCCTGAAGATCGACTGCCAGACCTGCGACTTGACGATGGCTTTCTGTAAATCCTTGAGCATCAGTGTTTTAACTCCCTGCTTCTCGTCGACCCCACAGTGACCTGAGGGTCCCCCTGCCCGCTCTCACAACGGGCGCGACTCCGGGTTTCGCCTGCTCTACCCCACCTCAATGAATGAGTTGGGATCGTCCCACTGACCCTGCTCCCAGAGGTACTTCTGCGCCTTGTCGACCAGGATCTGCCCATCACTCGGGTCGATCGAGATCCGCGCGCGCTCCAGCGGACGGGGTGTGGGACCTTCGAAGTTGATGCCGTTCTTGTAGTAGCCGCTGCCGTGGCAGGGACACTTGAACTTGTTCTGACCCTCGAGCCACGCCGGAGGGCAGCCGAGGTGGGTGCAGATCGCGATCAACGAGTAGAGCTGACCATTGTTGTTGACGATCCACACGCCGTTGGCTTCCTTGAAGCGCTCGTCGACGATTCCGGGCGGGAAGTCGTCGGGAACCCCGACCTTGAAACTGGTTGGCGGTTCGTACAGCACATTGGGGAACATGAACCGGCCCCAGGCGGTGACACACCCGCCGATGGCTGCCGAGAATCCCACCCAGGCCACAGCCGCCCAGGAGAAAAAGCCGCGGCGCGACACCTCGGTGTCGGCGACTTTGGCTTTGGTAGCGGGCTTTGGCGCGGCTGGCGCCGGAGCGGCAGCGGGCGCAGCCGGAGCCGGCGCCGCCTGGTCAGGAGCGTCCGAAGTCGTATCTCTAGTCGTCTCGTCAGTCATGCGAGTGTTGTAACCGGGCTGTAATTTGTGGTGCCCTTTCTAGTGGAAGCTCCGGCAAGGTGTCAAGTCGGCGAGTGCGCACGCCCTGTTGCCTCGAATGGGTGTTATCCGCCAACCCCGCCGCACCGGATCCGACACTACTGCCGAGCCCCGACGAGCAGGCGGGGGTCACCCGGTCACCCGCAGAGCCTCGATCGCGGCCTGCCGGACCTTGAGACTCGGATCGGATTCCGAGAGCCGACGCAGGACCTCGACGCTTCCAGGATCCGAAATCGAAGCCAATGCCTTGACCGCCTCGATCATCGCGTCTTCCTGCTGTTCCGGAGTGATCCCCGGAACCTGGGCTCCCAGATTCCGGTCCAGCATCTCCTCGAGGACGCCGAGGCCCTTGCTGCTGCCCAGCCGGGTCATCGCCAGGGCGGCGTTCCAGCGAACGTCGGCAACGGTGTCCTCGACGAGAACCTCCAAACGAGGCAGCGCCCCGGGATCGCCCAGTTGTCCGAGGGCGAACGCCGCGGTCTTGCGGATTCCGGGGTCGCGGGAGTCCGAGGCTTCGAGCATGGGCTCGAGAGCGCGGGAATCGCCGATCGTCCCCAGGGCCCACAGGCTGTAGATCCGCAGCTTCTCGTCGTCGCTCTCGAGCGCTTCGAGCAGCTGCGGGATCGCCTCGAGATCCTTGGTAAAGCCGAGGACGAGCGCCAGGTAGTACTTCATGTCGTCGTTCTCGGCCGCGGCGAAGATCTCCCGCACCTGAGCCTTGAGACCCTGGGGCTCGTCGAGGGCCGTCGGGTCGGCGATCAGAATCTTCGACAGCTCGTAAGCGGCCTGCGAACGTCGCGGCTTGGACCAGTGCCTCAGATCGTCCAGGTACTCCTGGCTGGTCTGCTGGTCGTAGGCGATCCAGCCGAAACCGATGAAGACCACGACGCAGGCCAGAACCACGAGAAGGGGCACGACGAAGAGGCCCGTGAAGGTGCGCAGGGCACTCGGCTCGTCGTCCTCGTCGTCCATCGGTGGCGCCAGTGGATCGGGGTACTTGATCTCGTCGTCTTCCAACGGCTCGTCGCGGGTCTCGTCACTCATGGCGGCCGGAGCTTACCCTCTCCTACCGGCGCCGGAAAGGTGCCCCCGCCGGGGCGGGCCTCGACACGTATCAGTCGCGCAGTTCGGTCTTCAGGATCTTCCCTGTCGCCGTCATGGGTAGCGATTCGCGAAACTCGATATGACGCGGGTACTTGTAGGCGGCCAGCCGCTCGCGACACCAGTCGACCAGGGCCTCGGCCTCGGGAGTCTCGCCGGCCACCGGAACCACGAAGGCCTTGACCTCCTCCCCTAGACTCTCGTGCGCAACGCCGACCACTGCGACCAGAGAGATCAACGGATGCTCGATCATCGCCTCCTCGATCTCGCGAGGATAGACGTTGAAGCCACCCCGGATGATCATGTCCTTGGTGCGATCGACGATGTAGAAGTATCCGTCCTCGTCCATCTGGCCGACGTCGCCGCTATGGAACCAGCCTCCACGCAAGGCCTCGGCGTTGGCCTCGTCTCGCCTGTAGTAACCCTTCATCACATTGTGACCGCGGATGACGATCTCGCCGGACTCACCCGCAGGTAGCTCGTTGTCGTCTTCGTCGACGATGCGCATCTCGACGCCCCAGATCGGGGTGCCCACGGAGCCGGGCTTGCGCTCGGCGTCGAGCGCATTGAACGACGCGACCGGCGAGGTTTCGGAGAGGCCGTATCCCTCGAGGATCGGTACCCCAAAGCGCTCCTCGAAGTCGCGGAGCACCTGCAAGGGAAGAGCCGCACCGCCGCTGGCGGCGATCCGCATCGACCGGGCGATCGCCTCGAGATCGAATGTCGGAGCCTCGGGACAGTGAAGCAGAGCCCAGTACATGGTCGGAACGCCACAGAAGACAGAGACGCTGTGCTTTTCCATCAGCGCCAGTGCGGCGGCGGGCTCGAATCGGGGCAATAACACGGTCGTTATCCCGGCCAGCAAGCCGGTGTTCATCTGCACGACCTGGCCGAACGAATGGAAGAGGGGGAGGCTCAGCAGGGCCCGATCGTCCTCCTGGTAGCTCAACAATCTTCGACTCACCATGCAGTTCATGAGGACGTTGCTGTGCGAGAGTTCGGCCCCTTTGGGCTTGCCGGTCGTCCCCGACGTGTAGAGGATCACCGCCGTGTCATCAGGGTGGGTCTGGGCCGTATCGAAGGCGGAGTCGCTAGTTGCCAGCACCTCTGCAAGGGTCGTCGTCGCCCCCGCCAGCGACGACGCGGCGACCGGATCGGCTGAGATCACGACCAGGTAAGAGCAGCCCGGGACCTGCTCGAAGCCGGCGGCGCCCTCCGCACCCATCGGCAACTCGTCGGTCCCTTCGAAGCAGAAGTAGACCTTCGCCTCCGAGTCGGTCAGGTGGTAGGCGACTTCCCCCGCCTTGAAGAGCACGTTGAGAGGCACCACGACTCCCCCTGCCTTGAGGATGCCGTAGTAGACGATCGGAAAGAACGGCAAATTGGGGCAGGAGAGGGCTACCTTGTCGCCCGCGGTAATGCCCAACGCCACCAATCGGCTGGCCACTCGGCACGCCGCTGCGTCGAGCTCGGCGTAGGTCAGCTCATGTTCGCCGAGCACGAAGGCCGGCTTCGTCCCGAGGCGCGCGGCACTGTCTTCGAGAACGGAAACGAGATTCAGCATGACTCGCAAATGCTATCGCGGCGTCGGGAACCGAACCGCGCCGCTCGAGGTCTAACTCACCCAGTCGGCCCATTCGATAGCTACCCACCCGTCGCCGAAAGGAGAACACCGTGCACAAGAGAACCCGAATCCTCGAGACCTTCATCCTCGCCACCCTCCTGCTCACCACCAGCGTCGGCCCCTTGATCGCGGGTGAGGGGAGCGTCCACGACAAGAAGGGTCCATCACCCGACGACTCCGACCCCATCTACACCGTCGAAGGGGACGTCCAGAAGCCGCAGCGAACGGGCGGACCCGTGCCGGCCTACCCCGAACTCGCGCGCGAGGAGAAGATCCAGGGAGCCGTCGTCGCCCGCCTTCTGATCGAGAAGACGGGCACGGTCTCGTCAGCGGAGATCGTCGAGCCACTGCGCGACGACTTCGACGCGAACACCCTGGAAGCGGTGAGCCAGTGGACCTTCGAGCCGGCGACGCTCGAGGGAAAAGCCGTGCGCGTGAATTACGACATCACCGTCAACTACCGACTCTCCGACTCGAAGGCCGCACCGTCCGATGACTGAGCTCTAGGCCTCGGCCAGCACCGGCTCCTCTTCGACCACTTCCGTCACGTTCTCACCGTGGACCCCGGTCGTGAGGACCGGGCAGGGTGCGGAGCGCACGACCAGATCGGTTGTCCGGCCGGCGAGGAAGTGGCTGAGGGCACCGCGGCTGTGGGGCGGCATGACGATCAGCCCAGCGCCGTCCTTCTTCGCCTCGTGGACGATCTCGGTCGCGGGATTGCCGATGGTGACGATCGAGTCGGTCGTCTCGCCGGCGACACCCAGTTCGATGGCCAGGTTCTCCAGCGCCCGCAGTGAACGCTGCGTCAGGTCATTGGTGTCGAAGACGAGGGGCTGGCCATAGACGGAGGGCACGCTCGGCAGTTCGATCACGTGCATGAGGCGGAGGCGGGAACCGAGGAGCTTCGCCAGCTCGGCGGCCTGGACGACCGCTGCCTTCGAAGCAGCCGAGAAGTCCACCGGCGCCAGAATCGTCCCGATGTCCTCCAGATGGGAGCGCTCTGCGGATTCGCGAACCAGAAGGACCGGGAGCTCTGAGCGACGCAGCAGGTGTTCCGCGACGCTGCCCAGCAGCAAGCGCCGCGCTCCGCGCCTGCCGTGGGTGCCCATGACGATGAGATCCGCGTCGACCTCGCGAGCAAACTCGAGAATCACCTCGCCGGGATCGAATCCACGACGCTGCGCCTGCTGGACCTTGAGTACAGAGACGTCACCGCGGGAGACGACGCTCCCGAGATCCGAGTGCGCCACATTCTCGAGCCGGTCGAGCAGTGCGTTCGCTTCCGGAAACTCGTTCCGGGGATTCGAAGGGTCGTCGCCATGCAGAACCTGCGCGTGCAGCATGTGCATCTGGCTTTCGAACCTCTCGGCCAGAAGCACGGCGTAATCCAGTGCGCGATCCGAGCAGCTCGAGAAATCGGTGGGGAAAACGATCGTCTTGAACGGTGTCATGGCTGCCTCCTTCCTGAGGTCTTTCTTCTATCGATCTCAGGCTACGACCGACGGACGCAACAGCCAATACCCGGGGAGACGGACGCTCCACCCACCCCGCAAGGTCGGGCGGACGTCCGCCGTCACCAGACCTGAAAGCCCGGTGACAGAGAGGAGGTTCGCGACAGCAGAGTCATCAGGGCCGGCCCGTAGGCGAGAAGCACGAAGACGACCGCCACCGTGATCCAGACTCCCCAGCGCTCGAGAGCCTTCGGGGACTCCTCGGCGCCGGAGTGCGCTTCGGCGAACGGCACCTCGACCACCGCCTCCTTCTTGTGGAGAACCGTGGCGACGATGTTGCCGAAATAGAGCAGGCTGCTGATGAAGAGGATCGTGCCGCCGATCCCCACGAACGGGAGGACCGCCGACCACTCGGGGAGAGCGTAGGGGACCGAGCCCAGCATCGAACGGCGAGGAGCTCCCATCAGGCCGAGGCGGTGCATGGCATTGGAGAAGATCAACATGCCGCCGAACCAGGACCAGGCCTGAACCAGGGCGACCTTGCGACTCCACAATGCCTTGCCGGTGAGCAGCGGCACGAGCCAGTAACTGATCCCCATGAAGGTCAAGGTCACGGCCGTACCGACCGTGAGATGGAAGTGACCGGGAATCCAGGCCGTGTTGTGCACCACCAGGTTGAGGTTCAGGGACGCGTTGATGAGTCCACCCACGCCTCCGGGCACGAAGATCAACATCGCGAGGAGCTGGGAAGTCAGCGACGGGTCACCCCAGGGGAGGGAGGCGAACCAGCGGAAGAGCCCCTTGCCGCCCTGCAGGCGGCTCGCCAGTTCGAGAGAGGCCACGACGTTGAAGAACGTCAGCAGGCTCGGGAAGAAGACCGCGAAGGTGAAGATCATGTGCAGGATCTTGAACCCCTCGTGAATCCCGGGATCGGCGAACTGATGGTGAAATCCGGTTGGCGTCGAGAAGAGGAGAAAGAGGAGAAAAGTGACTCGCGCCATCGGGTCGCTGAACAACTTTCCACCCGCCTGCTTCGGCACCAGCGCGTACCAGGAGATGTAGGCCGGCAGGAGCCAGAAGTAGACGATCGGGTGCCCGGTGTACCAGAAGAGCACACGTCCCAGAAGCGCATCGGTCGTCGCGGTCAGGCCGGTCGAGGCTGGGATCAGCATGAAGAGCATCTCGGCCGCCAGACCCAGCGATGCGAGTGTCCACATGGCGAAAGTCGCCAGGCTCATATAGGCAGCCAGCGGCGTCCGCTCGCCCTCGTGTTCGCGACGCCAACCGCGATAGGTGAGCGCCATATTGAGCCCGACGAGCCAGGTGCCGACGACGACGAGAGTCAGGCCGATGTAGAAACCCCAGTGCGCCAGCATGGGCGGGTACATCGTGTAGAGCACCGATGCCTTGTTGGCCATCAATGGCACCGCCGCCATCACCAGTCCGACGACCATCAGCCAGAACGTCCCCCAGGCGAGCTTCCGGTTGGCCAGCGGCCGACCGAGCGCCCGACAGAAGAGAAAGGGCACAAACCCGCAGATGAAGAAGGTCGTGAAGACCAGGGCGTTGAGAACGCCGTGGATGGACAGGCCGTGGTAGTACGACTTGATGACGGGCTGAGCCACCGTATAGAGGTTGATGCCGGCATGTTCGAGGCCCTGCATCAACCCGGTGACCGCGCCCCCGAAGAGAGCGACGAGGGAGACGGCGACAAAGTAGAGGGTCAGGCGATCATCAACTCTCACGTCGGTGTTGGCGCTCGTCATGGCTGCACCCTCCGTTCGTTGTCGGTGAACGGATCGGGTTCCGGCTCGCTGACGGTCAATCGCCCCCACATGGTGTGATGAGCGACGCCGCAGTACTCGTGACAGATGTAGGGATGAGTCCCGGGCTGTCGGAACGTCACTGTCGAGCGCGCGATCTGACCCGGTACCAACATCATGTTGACGTTGGTCGTCGGGATGATCACGCCATGAACGATGTCGGCACTGGTGCCGACGAAGGTGACTTCGGCCCCCGCGGGCACGGTCACTTCGGCCGGCTCGAACGACCAGGTGCGGGCAATGAAGCGGATCTCGTACTCCCCTGGCCCGACCTGGTAGACGCCGGGCTCCGCGAAGAGCTCCGACTCGCCCAGGGCGTTGGGGTCGACCTGTCCTTCGTGGGTCGGAACGTGAATGCCGGCACCGAAAGCGGTGACCACCACCGCAACCAGCATCGCGGCCGGCAGTGCGAGGCTCGGGAGCATCCAGGCCAGTTCAAAGAGAGTCTCTCGTTTCATCGCGATCCTAGAACCAGAGGCGGAGATAGACGTTCATCCACGCAAGCGCGAGGACAACCAGGAAACAGATCATCCAGACCAGCGCGCCGACCGGCCCTTTGCCCTTCGACTCGTCGCTCATACCGCTCCCCCTACTTGAGTGTCTTGATGAATCCGACGATGGCCGCCAGGTCCTCGTCGCTGAGATTCGGATTCCCACCGCGCGGAGGCATGTCGACTCCGCGCTCGTTGTCCGGATGCGTCGCCGGGCGGCCCTCGATGAGGAAGTCGACCAGGGTGCTGGTCGAATTGAGAGCGACGAACTCGTTGCCGATGAGCTCCTTGCCGAGCCGGTCCATTCCCTGGCCGCTGGGCCCATGGCACAGCGCACAGGTCTGCTTGTACATCTTCTCCCCCTGGGCCAACGTGTCGCCGCCCTCACTTCCTCCTCCGCCGCCACACGCGACGGTCAGACCCACGATTGCCAGACAGGCGGCGAACCCGAGATTGCGATTCCTCATTTCCTTCTCCTTGTAGCGTTCGAGCGCAGATTACCCGAACCCGCTTGCGACCTCGAATCGATGGCGCGCAACGACGACCAAGAGTGCAGACAAACCAGCGGTTGAACAACCTGCGCGAGGGCGGCACTGCGGCTACCCGACGGGGTGGTCAACCTTCGCTCGCCGACCTGTAGGGTCTGCCGAACGCTGCGGCCCAAAGCCGCTCCAACTCAGGACAACAGCTTGTGAAAGCTTTCACAAGCTGTTGTACTCTCGGCCCCGTCGACTTACGTATACTCGTCGGCTCAAGGCAAACTGAATGGCTCAGATCTTCCATCGCTCTACGAATACCGTAGCCAAGGTGAGTCTGTTCGGGGCCGTCGCGTTCATGGCCGTTCTCGGATGGGTCTTCGCGACTCTCGACCGCTCGGCCTACGCGACCGGGAAGAACGTCATCCTCGAGCAGCCGGTCCCCTTCTCTCACGATCACCATGTCGCGGGCCTGGGGCTGGATTGCCGCTATTGCCACACGTCGGCCGAGACCGACGCCTTCGCCGGCCTGCCGCCGACAGCCACCTGCATGAACTGTCACAAGCTGATCTGGAACGAGAGCGCCATGCTGGCGCCGGTCCGCGAGAGCCTTGCGACCGGTGAGCCGATCGAGTGGACCCGGGTCAACGACCTGCCCGACTACGTCTACTTCGACCACTCGATTCACCTGGCGAAGGGTGTCGGTTGCGCGACCTGTCACGGCCGCGTCGACCAGATGCCTCTGCTGCGGCGGACGCAGACTCTGCAGATGGAGTGGTGCGTCGACTGCCACCGCAATCCCGAGCAGTACGTCCGGCCGCGCAGCGCCGTCTTCGACATGGCGTGGAAGGCCGACGACCAGCACGCGCTCGGGACCGAACTTGTCGCCGACTACCAAATCAACCCGAGAATCGACTGCTCGACCTGTCATCGATAGAACCGATATGAGCCACGACATCGACACGACCCGCGACCAGGGCGCCGAATCCGCGCCGGGTCTGCGCAAGGATCTCGACCTCGGCGCTCTCCGGGAGCAACTAGCGGAAGGCAGCGGCCGCACCTACTGGCGCAGCCTCGAGGAGGCAGCCGAGACACCCGAGTTCGAGGAGATGGTCCACCGCGAGTTTCCTCAACTGGCCAGTGAGTGGCAGGGAGACGACGTCAGCCGCCGAAAGTTCCTTCAGGTCATGGGTGCCTCCGTAGCGTTCGGCGGCCTGACGGCCTGCACTCGACAGCCGCTCGAGAAGATCGTCCCGTACGTCGTTCAGCCGGAACAGATCGTGCCCGGCCGGCCGCTCTACTTCGCGACGGCCAGGGAACACAACGGCTACGGCGTCGGCCTTCTCGCCGAGAGTCACATGGGCCGCCCCACCAAGATCGAGGGCAATCCGCAGCACCCGGCCAGCCTCGGAGCGACCGACGTCCACGCGCAGGCCTCGATCCTCGACCTCTACGACCCGGACCGCAGCCAGACCGTGACGGAACTGGGCAGGATCCGGACCTGGGACGCTTTCGAAGCGACCCTCACCCGGCTGATACAACTCCAGGGGGCCGCCGGCGGGCTCAAGCTGCGGATCCTGACCGGCTCCGTGACCTCGCCGACCGTCTCTCGCCTGATCGAGACGATCCTCGCCGAGCAGCCCACGGCCGGGTGGCATCAGTACGCCTCGGTCTCGAGTCACCGGCGCGTGGAAGCCGACAAGAGGGCCTTCGGGCAGCCGGTCAGCACCCGCTACGACTTCTCCAAGGCCGATGTCGTGCTGTCACTGGACGCGGACTTTCTGACCCAGGGCCCGGGCGCCGTGCGCTACTCCCGCGACTTCATGGACCGGCGGCGGGTCCGCTCCGGGCAGACCGACATCAACCGCCTGTACGTCGTCGAGAGCACGCCGACAGCGACCGGTTCGGTCGCCGATCATCGGGTCGCCGCCTCGAGTGCGGAACTCGGCGCCTTCGCCGCAGCGGTCGCCGGCGTCCTCGACGGCAAAGCGAGTGATCACGAACTGGCGGCAATCGTCGCCCGCGACCTCGAGGCTCATGCCGGTCGCAGCCTCGTCGTCGCCGGCGAGCACGCGTCGGCCGAGGTTCAGCTCCTCGCTCACTGGATCAACGACCGACTGGGCAATGTGGGCCAGGCCGTCAGCTACTTCGAACCGGTCGAGACCGAGCCCGTCGACGGGGTCGCATCGCTGCGCAGCCTGGTGACCGACATGAAGGCCGGCGAGGTCGACCTGCTGCTCATTCTCGGCGGCAACCCGGTCTACGACGCACCCGCCGACTTCGACTTCGCCGAAGCCATGCAGAAAGTCGGACAGTGCGTCCACCTCTCTCTGTACGCCGACGAGACCGCCGAGTACAGCCACTGGCACCTGCCGGCGACACACTACCTCGAGTCGTGGGGCGACAGCCGCGCTTTCGACGGACTGGTGACGCTCACCCAGCCTCTGATCGAGCCCCTCTACGATGGCCGAAGCGCCGCCGAGGTGCTCTCTCTCTTCACCGCGGCCGGCGCTGCAACCGGCGACGAGCTGTTGCAGGAGACCTGGAAGGGGCGCCTCGACGGTGATTTCGACGCCGAATGGCGACGTCGCCTACACGACGGCTTCATCTCCGGTTCTGAAACGCCGGCGCTGACCGCGACCTTCAACCGCTCCGCCGCCTCGACGGCGAGGGTCGCTCTCTCTCATTCCCGCGGCAGCGAGCTCGAAGTCACCTTCCGCCCCGACGCGACGATCTTCGACGGCAGCTACGCCAACAACGGCTGGCTGCAGGAGTGCCCGAAGCCCCTCACCAAGCTCACCTGGGACAACCCCCTCCTCGTCAGCCCGACACTGGCCGAGGCCGAAGGGCTGGTCAACGAGCAGATGGTCGAGCTGACGGTCGGCACCCGGACACTGGAGGTCCCCGTCTGGATCCATCCGGGCCAACCTGCGGGAACCGCAACCCTGACCCTGGGCTACGGCCGGACGAAGAGCGGCCGGGTGGGAACCGGTACTGGCTTCGACGCCGGGCGCGTGCGCACCGCCGGAGCGATGTGGCGCGACCAGGCCACTCTGCGCCCTCTCGAGGGCTCGCACCCACTGGCCAGTACCCAGAAACACAGCAACATCGCGAACGACCGGTTTCAGGGCTCCAATCTCGAAGGCCGCGCGGCGGCCGATCGGCACCTGGTGCGCCAGGCCACCGTCGCCGAGTTCGAGCGACAGCCGGACTTCCCCCACCACGTGGGGCACGGGATCGACGAGAGCCTGAGCATGATGGAGGGCTACGACTACTCCGGCGGACACGCCTGGGGGATGTCGGTCGACCTCAACACCTGCACGAGCTGTAACGCCTGTGTCGTGGCGTGCCAGTCCGAGAACAACATTCCGGTCGTCGGCAAGGACGAAGTCGCCAAGGGCCGCGAGATGCACTGGATCCGGATCGACCGCTACTACGAGGGCGAACTGGACGATCCCGGAATGCACAGCCAGCCGGTCATGTGCATGCACTGCGAGCAGGCTCCTTGCGAGGTGGTCTGCCCGGTCGCAGCGACGGTCCACAGCGACGAAGGCTTGAACGACATGGTCTACAACCGCTGTGTCGGCACTCGTTACTGCGCCAACAACTGCCCCTACAAGGTGCGGCGTTTCAACTTCTTCAAGTACAGCGACACCGACACTCCGGTGACCAAGATGCTGCACAACCCCGACGTGACGGTCCGCACCCGCGGCGTCATGGAGAAGTGCAGCTACTGCGTGCAGCGGATCAATAAGGCGGGGATCGAGGCGCGCAAGGAGAATCGGCGCGTCCGCGACGGTGAAGTGACGACAGCCTGCCAGCAGGTCTGTCCGAGCGCCGCGATCGTCTTCGGCGACCTCAACGACGAAGCCTCAGAGGTGGCTCAACTCAAGGCCGAGCCCCATGACTACGGCATCCTGACGGAACTCGGCACCCGGCCGCGCACCACCTACCTGGCCAAGGTCGGCAACCCCAACCCGGAATGGCCGACCACCGACGCCGGACACGGCGGGACGACAGCGCATGGCTGATCTCACGCCTGACGCCCGCATGGGCAAGCCACCGGTCGTCGCTCCGGGTCACACCCCGGGCTCGGTCACCGACAAGATCAGCGAGATCGTCCTCACGCGGACGCCCCGCTGGTGGTGGGTCGCCTTCGGCATCTCCTTCCTCATCATGCAGGCCCTGCTCATCGGGCTCGGCTACCTCGTTTTCGAAGGCATCGGCATCTGGGGCGTCAACAATCCCGTCGGCTGGGGATTCGCCATCGTCAACTTCGTCTGGTGGATCGGCATCGGTCACGCCGGGACACTGATCTCAGCGATCCTGCTGCTGTTGCGCCAGGAGTGGCGAACTTCGATCAACCGGTTCGCCGAGGCGATGACGTTGTTCGCGGTCGCCTGCGCCGGGATCTTCCCCCTGATCCACGTTGGCCGGCCGTGGCTCGCCTACTGGCTGATGCCCTACCCGAACACCATGGGCCTGTGGCCGAACTTCCGCAGCCCACTGATCTGGGACGTCTTCGCCGTGTCCACCTACGCCCTGGTCTCGGCTCTCTTCTGGTACGTCGGCCTGATCCCCGACATGGCGACGCTGCGCGATCGCTCGCGGCGTACGTGGAAGAAGATCGCCTACGGCTTCGCCGCCATGGGCTGGCGGGGGCATGCTGCGCACTGGCACAACTACGAGGTGGCCTACCTGCTGCTTGCGGGCCTGGCGACACCTCTGGTCGTCTCGGTTCACACGGTGGTCAGCTTCGACTTCGCCGTCGGCCAGGTCGCGGGTTGGCACGCGACGATCTTCCCGCCCTACTTCGTGGCGGGCGCCGTGTTCGCAGGCTTCGCCATGGTCCTGACGCTCGCTATCCCGCTGCGCCAGGTCTTCGGCCTCCAGGACTTCATCACCATGCGCCACATCCAGAACATGGCCAAGGTGATGCTGACGACCGGGCTGATCGTCGGCTATGGCTACATGGTCGAGATCTTCATGGCGTTCTACAGCGGCAATCAGTACGAGGAGTTCATGATCCTCAACAGGATCCAGGGGCCGTACAAGTACCACTGGTGGGCCCTGCTCCTGTGCAACATCCTCGCGCCGCAGATGATCTGGTTGCGCCAGGTGCGCTCCCGCCCCTGGTGGGTCTTCATCGTCGCCATGTTCGTCAATGTCGGCATGTGGCTCGAGCGCTTCGTCATCGTCGTCACCAGCCTGTCGCGCGACTTCATGCCCTCGGCCTGGGACACCTACTCCGGCACCCGCTGGGACTGGGCGATCTACGTCGGCACGATCGGCATGTTCCTGTCGCTTCTCTTCCTCTTCGTGCGCTTCCTGCCGATGATCTCCATTTTCGAAATGCGGACCATCCTCCCGGAGGCCAAGGGTGCACACAAGGCTCACAAGGAGGGTGACGAGTGAGCCACTTCAAGACCGCCGAAGGGAAGAAGCTCTACGGCCTGATGGCCGAGTTCGACTCGCCCGAGAAACTGATCACGGCTTGCGACACCGCCCGTGAGGCCGGGTATACCCGCCTCGGTGCCTACACGCCGTACCCGATCCACGCCGTCTGGGAGGCCATCGGCCACCACAAGTCGAAGCTGCCGCTGATCGTCCTGATCGGCGGCCTCGTCGGCGCCATCGGTGGCTTCATGCTCCAGTACTGGGCTTCGGTCGAGGCCTACCCGATCAACATCGGTGGCCGCCCGCTCAACTCCTGGGTCGCCTTCCTCGTTCCGGCTTTCGAGACGATGATCCTGGGTGCCTCTGTCTCGGCCGTACTGGGGATGTTCTTCCTCAACGGCCTGCCTCAGCCATACCACCCGGCCTTCAACGTCGAGCGCTTCTCCGAAGCCTCCCGGGACCGCTATTTCCTCATGATCACGACCAAGGACAGCAGCTTCGAGCCCAGAGCCGTTCGCCGGCTTCTCGAAGGGCTCGGCCCGACGGAGGTGAACGAAGTTGAAGATTGAACTTCGCTCCGCCGCGATCGCCGCCATGGCTCTGCTCGCCCTCACCGGGTGCCGGCAGGACATGCACGACCAGGCCAAGTACGAGCCTTACGAGGCGAGCGACTTCTTCGCCGACGGTCAGGCTTCGAGACTCCCCGTCGCCGGCACGGTCGCTCGCGGCTGGCTACGCGAGGATGCGCACCTCTATCGCGGTGTCGGAGAGGACGGCAACTTCGCCACGACCCTCCCCATGCCGCTCACCCGTGAGTTCGTCGAGCGCGGTCGCGAGCGCTTCGACATCTACTGCTCGCCCTGCCACGCCCGCACGGGTGATGGTCGGGGCATCGTCGTCGAGCGCGGGTTCAAGCAGCCCGCGAGCCTCCACGAGGCACGGCTCAGGGAAATGCCCTACGGCTACTTCTACGACGTCGTGTCGAACGGCTTCGGCGAGATGTCGAACTACGCAGCGCAGATACCGGTCGAAGACCGCTGGGCGATCGCGGCCTGGGTGAAGACGCTGCAGACCAGTCAGTACATCGCTGTCGACCAGCTGTCCGCTGCGGACCGCCGGGCGCTGGAGGAGCTCGAATGAGCGAGTTCAACCCACCGAAGTCTCTCGGCGCACTCCAGCGCAAGGCCTGGATCGTCGGTGGCATCGGCGCCCTCGCGTCGGTCGCCGGCCTCTTCGTCGACCGGACGCAGTTCTTCCGCTCGTACCTGATCGCGTGGCTCTTCTGCCTCGGTATCGCGCTGGGTTGCTACGCCATTGCGCTGCTCCATCAGATGAGCCGCGGTGCCTGGGGCGTCATGATCCGTCGACCTCTCGGAGCGGCGAGTCGAACGCTGCCCTTCCTGTTGCTCGGGTTCATTCCTGTCGTCCTGGGCCTCGAAGACATCTTCTCCTGGGCTCGCCCCGAGGCGATGTCCGATCCGCTGATTGCACACAAGTCCTGGTTCCTCAACAGCAAGGCCTTCATCGGTCGTGGCGTGGGCTACTTCGCCGTCTGGATCTTCTTCGCCTGGATCCTCAACCGCATGTCCCGCAAGCAGGACGAAGTGCGCAGCGACAAGCTCTTCCGCCGCCTCCAGGCCGTCGCTGCGCCGGCCCTCATTCTCTACGTGATCACGGCGACGGGAGCTTCGGTCGACTGGCTGATGTCCCTCGATCCGCACTGGTACTCGAGCCTCTACGGCATGATGTTCGTCGTCGGCCACGCCGTCGCCGGCTTCGCGTTCATCATCATCATCGGGCTCTACCTCTCCAAGCGCGAGCCGATGAAGGACCACCTGCTCCCGCGCCACTTCCACGACTACGGCAAGTTGCTCCTCGCCTTCGTCGCGCTGTGGACCTACATGCAGCTCTCGCAACTGATCATCATCTGGTCCGGCAACCTGCCGGAAGAGGTGACCTTCTATCTCAACCGGACGCAGGGCGGCTGGATGCTGCTGTCGCTGGCGCTCGTCTTCGGCCACTTCCTGCTGCCCTTCGCCATGCTGCTCTCGCGCGACCTCAAACGGGATGCCGGCAGGCTGGCCCGCGTCGCCGGACTCCTGCTGCTGATGCGCTACTTCGACATCTATTGGCTCGCCGCACCGGCCTTCGCTCATGGCGAAGGAGATCACGGACTCCAGTTCCACTGGCTCGACCTGGCGACCCTCGTCGGACTCGGCGGCCTCTGGTTCGCTCTCTATCTCAGAGAACTCTCGCGTCGGCCGCTGCTGCCTGTGTTCGAGCCCTATCTGAAGGAAGCGCTCGAAGATGAGTAAGTCCCTCGATCGCGAACTGAACCTCAAGGCGATCATCGGCTTCGCCGTCGGTCTGCTGATCCTGTGCGCGGCCAGCGCCGTGGCGCTGTGGTACTTCTCTGGACTGCTGCGCGGCTACTACGAAGCGCAGGATCCGCCGCCACCGGTCCTCGAGGCGGCGCGAGCCAATCACACCCCGCCCGGGCCCTCACTCCAGGCCGACCCCATCGCCGAGATCAAGGCACTCCGTGACCGGGAGGACGAGGTCCTCGAGGGCTACGGCTGGGTCGACGAGGCTGGAGGCATCGCCCGGATCCCCGTCGAGCGAGCCATCACCCTGACGGTCGGAGACGACGGACCGCCGGCAGAGCCCGCAGGTGCAGTCGAGGAGGCAGAACATTGAGCCGGCTCCTCGCAATCACCCTCCTGCTGGCGGCAGCGAGCAGCGCCGGCGCCCAGATTGCCCAGGACTCCCTGCCCGAGGGACTGCGCGGAGTCGACTTTGTGCAGCGCCTGGGCAACGACTTGCCCCTCCACGCTCATTTCACCGATGCCACCGGAACCCGGCGCCCCCTGGGCGACCACTTCGGCGAACGACCGGTGATGCTGGCCCTGGTCTATTACGAGTGTCCGATGCTCTGCAACCTGGTGCTCAACGGCGTCATCCGCTCTCTGCGAGCGGTCGAGTTCGACGCTGGCGAGACCTTCGATGTCGTCGTCGTGTCCTTCGATCCTCGCGAGTCGTGGGAGCTCGCCGCGGCCAAGCGCGACGCCTACGTCGAGAGTTACGGGAGGGAAGGGTCCGGGAGTGGCTGGCACTTCCTGACGGGCGACGAGGCCGAGATTGCGAGGCTCACCGAGGCCGTCGGCTTCAGCTCCGTGTATGACGAGGAGACGGGCGAATTCGCACACTCCGCCGGCATCGTCCTGACGACGCCGGAGGGCCGCATCTCCCGTTACTTCTACGGCATCGAGTTCCCGCCCCGTGACCTCAGGCTGGGACTGATCGAAGCCGCCGACTCGAAGATCGGCAACCTGATCGATCAGGTGCTGCTCTTCTGTTTCCACTACGACCCGGCCACCGGCAAGTACACGCTGGCGACTCTCAATGCCATCCGAACCGGCGGCGTGCTGACTGTCGCTGCTCTCGCCTTTTTCATTCTCACCGCGCTCAGGCGTGAGCGCACTCCGGTGGCCGAGGCCTGAGTCCGGCCAGGAACAGACTGCGATGAAGCTCGATTTCCCACTGTTTCCCGACACAGCGTCGACGCTCGCCCCCGAGCTGGATGCGCTCTACTTCTTCGGCCTGCTGGTGGCAGCCGTCTGTTCGGTGGTCATTGGTCTGGTGGTCTTCTACCTCGCGATCCGCTACCGGCGCACCGAGGCCAATCAGGTCGGAAAGCCCGAGAAGGGTGGCCTCTGGCTCGAAATCACATGGTCCGTGATCCCCCTGGGCGTGATGATGTTCATGTTCGTCTGGGGCGCCAAGGTCTTCTTCGAGGCGCAGAGGCCGCCGGCCGATGCCGCCGAGTACTACGTCACCGCCAAGCAGTGGATGTGGAAGTTCCAGCATCCGGAAGGCCATCGCGAGATCAACACTCTGCATGTCCCTGTGGGCCAGCCGATCAAGCTGATCATGACCTCAGAGGACGTCATCCACTCCTTCTTCGTCCCCGCTTTCCGCGGCAAGATGGACGTGCTCCCCGGTCGCTACACCCAGTACTGGTTCGAAGCCACCAAACCGGGCACGTACCACCTGTTCTGTGCCGAATACTGTGGCGGCGAGCATTCCCGCATGCGGGGCTCGATCGTCGTCATGGAAGCACGCGAGTACGAGGCCTGGCTCTCCGGCAGCGCTTCGGGAGGCACAGCAGTGGCGGCGACGGGAGCCGAGATCTTCGAGGCGAGGACCTGCAATACCTGCCATCGCCCCGACTCGAGCCTCCAGGGCCCGCAGCTCGAAGGGATCTTCGGCCACGAGGTCGAGCTGACGGACGGCTCGACGGTCACCGTCGACGAGAGTTACATCCGCGAGTCGATCCTCGACCCCGCAGCCAAGGTCGTGAAGGGCTACCAGCCCCTGATGCCGACCTATCAGGGCCAGCTCAGTGAAGAGGAGCTGCTGCAACTGATTATCTACATCAAGGCGCTAGGCGCCGAAGAGGATGTCGAACCCGCCGAAGAGGCGAGCAGCGAGGCCGCATCATGAGCGCCGAAAACACGAACTACCTGAACAACAACTACGGCGTGAAGTCGTGGCTGCTGACGATCGATCACAAGCGGATCGCCATCCTCTACCTGATCTCCGTCACCTTCTTCTTCCTTCTCGGCGGCCTGTTCGCGGCTCTGATTCGGATCGAGCTCGTGACCCCGGCCGGCGACATGGTCCAGGCGGATACCTACAACCGCCTGTTCACCCTGCACGGCGTCCTGATGATCTTCTTCTTCCTGATTCCGGCGATCCCCGGGGTCCTGGGCAATTTCCTGTTACCGATCATGATCGGCGCCAAGGACATGGCCTTCCCGAAGATCAACCTGGCCAGTTGGTACATCTACATGGCCGGTGGGCTCTTCGGCGCCTGGGCGATGCTCAACGGTGGCGTCGACACCGGGTGGACCTTCTACACGCCCTTCTCGACGAGCTTCTCGAACACCTACGTCATCTCCACCGCCATCGGTGGGTTCCTCGCCGGCTTCTCGTCGATCCTCACCGGCATCAACTTCATCGTCACCGTCCACCGTCTGCGGGCACCCGGCCTGACCTGGTTCCGGTTGCCGCTCTTCGTCTGGGCGCATTACGCCACGGGCATCATCCAGGTCCTGGCGACGCCGGTCCTGGCGATCACTCTGGTGCTGATGATCGCCGAGCGCGCCTTCAGGATCGGCATCTTCGATCCCGCCCTCGGCGGCGACCCTGTGCTCTTCCAGCACCTCTTCTGGTTCTACTCCCATCCGGCGGTCTACATCATGATCCTGCCGGCCATGGGTGTGATGTCAGAGCTCATCACCGCCTTCGCGCGCAAACGGATCTTCGGCTACAAAGTCGTCGCCGCCGCCAGCGTGACGATCGCCGTCCTCGGCTTCCTGGTCTGGGGCCACCACATGTTCGTCTCCAGCCAGTCGCCGTACGCCGGGGTCATCTTCTCGTTCCTCTCGATGCTGGTCGCGGTGCCATCCGCGGTCAAGGTCTTCAACTGGACCGCGACCCTCTACGAGGGATCCGTCTCCTGGGACACGCCGATGCTTTACGCGCTGGGCTTCATCGGCCTGTTCACGATCGGTGGCCTGACCGGAGTGATGCTCGCCACCATGGGCATCGACATCCACGTCCACGACACCTATTTCGTCGTCGCCCATTTCCACTACGTGATGGTCGGATCGGTTCTGATGGCCTACCTGGGCGGACTGCATTTCTGGTGGCCGAAGATCACCGGCAGGCTCTATCCGGTCTTCTGGGCCAAGATTTCGGCGCTGCTGGTCTTCGTCGGCTTCAACCTGACGTTCTTCCCGCAGTTCCTCCTCGGCTACCTCGGCATGCCCCGTCGCTATCACGCCTACCCGGAGGAGTTTCAGGTCCTCAACGTCTTCTCCTCTGCCGGCGCCAGTGTCCTCGGGCTGGGCTATCTGATTCCTCTCATCTACCTCTTCTGGTCGATGCGCTACGGCAAGAAGGCGACAAGCAATCCGGACGACGCTTTCGGTCTCGAGTGGGAGACGAGTTCGCCGCCGCCGACCCACAACTTCCATGAAACGCCCAACGTGACATTCGAGGCCTACGACTACGCCGCTCGCGAGACGGCCCGGCAGGCAATGACACAACCCGTGGGAGACCCTGAATGAGCACGGCACCTCCCGAGGCGCAGACCCAGCCGGTCTCGAGCAAGCTGAGGCCCTGGGGCAAACAGCATCACTTCGACAGTTTCGACCAGCAGCAGGAGGCCTCCTACTTCGGGATGTGGCTCTTCCTGGCGCAGGAGGTGATGTTCTTCGGTGGCCTCTTCACCGCCTACATCGTCTACCGGACCGAGCACACTTTCGCGTTCACTCTCGGAAGTCGCGAGCTCGACGTGCAGCTCGGCGTCATCAACACGGCAGTCCTCATCGGTTCCAGCCTGACCATGGCTCTGGCGGTCTGGGCCGCTCAGACCGGCCGCCGCAAGGCCATCGTCGCCTTCATGATCCTGACGATTCTCCTCGGCGGCGTCTTCCTGGGCATCAAGACGGTCGAGTACAGCGCCAAGTGGGAGCACCATCTCGTGCCCGGCCCGAACTTCCACTGGGAGGGGTCGCAGGGCAACCGGGTCGAGATGTTCTTCAACCTCTACTTCGTGATGACCGGTCTGCACGCCCTCCACATGATCATCGGCATGGTGATCATGGCGGTGGCCTGCTGGTGGGCCTGGCGTGGTGCGTTCACACCCGAGAACCACAACTTCATCGAGGGCTTGGGGCTCTACTGGCACTTCGTCGACATCGTCTGGATCTTCCTGTTTCCGCTGCTCTACCTGCTGGGGAGGAACGTCGGATGAGCGACCATCACGTCACCGGCGTCGGCAGCTACGTCCTGGTCTTCCTGGCCCTGATGGTGCTCACCGCTGCCACCGTCGCTGCAGCTTTCATCGACCTAGGCGCCTTCAACGACCTCGTCGCCCTCCTGATCGCCTTCACCAAGGCGGCCCTCGTCGTCACCATCTTCATGGGTGTGCGGCACGCCAGCAGGATGGCGAAGATCACCGTCGTCGCTGGATTTCTCTGGCTGGCGATCCTCTTCGGCATCACCCTGACCGACTACTTCAGCCGCGGCTTTCTCGGCTGAGGTTTCGACTGGCTAGCTGATCCCTGAGACAGCAGACTCCAGGTCGCGCCCCGGGGTTGTCCAGGCCGCGACCGTGCGCTGCGTCACCACTCAGGCAGCCTGAGCCTGAAGGTAGGTCTCGAGCTCGCCGAGCTCCGAGTCCCAGCCCCCGGTGTTCGATTTCAGGTGCTCCTCGGTGAGGAATCCGGTCTCGACCAAATCGAGGGTCGTCCCACCATCCTCACGCGCCGTCAGCGCGAACTCGACCAGGGTGTTCGGCCCGTCATCGACGGGCTTGCCCGGTTCGTGGCACCAGCGCCAGGCAAGACGGTGTGGCGGCTCGAAACGCTCGACACGCACCGAGTAGGCACCATGGTTCTCCCATGTGAAAGCGCCTTCGGCGGCGGGTTCCAGGGTGAATGCTCCCGCATCAGGAAACCATGAGCCCAGCTCCTCACCGTCGGTGAGTGCCTTCCATACCCTCTCAGGGGAACTGCTGAACTCCATCCGCTTCTCAATCGTCCCGATCATCATCTTCCTCCAGGTGTCTGCGGAGCCGCTCGAGGCGACGGTCCCAGGCGGCCGAGTAGGGCTCGAGCCATGCGTTCACCGCCTCCAGAGGCTCCGGGTTCAAGGTGTGGATCCGCTCGCGGCCGCGCCGCTCGATTTCGATCAATCCCGCGGACCTGAGCACTTCGAGGTGCTTGGTGACCGCCTGGCGACTCATCGCCAGCGGAGCCGACAGCTCCGACAGCGAAAGCGCGCCCTCCGACCGCAGCCGCTCGAGCAGGGCTCGGCGGGTCGGTTCGGAGAGGGCCTGAAAGACGCGTTCCATGGCTGGACATTATGCAACCCCCAGGTTGCATGTCAAGTCAAGACCGTCGCCGAGCCTCGGGTCGCACCGTCCTCGACGAGATCTCCGGGCCGCATGTAGCGGGGGTCGGCCAACCCCTCGGCACGACCTAATGCCGCATCGTGAGTTCCGCTGACAGCGCCCGGACACACTCTTCCGGATGCGTCACGGCCACCAGATGTCCAGCCCCTTCGACAACGTGGGCGTCTGATGCGGGACAAGGGATCACTCGATCTCTCGATCCGTGGATTCTGACGACAGTCTCGATGCTCGGCCCCTCCCACTGAACAAGCGCTCGACACATCGAACGGATGAAGCTCGGATCGGCGGTCGAGAACATCCGACCGACGTCGCCTGACGACTTGCCTGCGAGCACCTGAGCCAACCGAATCGGTGTCAGCGACGAGAGCGGGGCCAGACTTCGCAAGAGGGGCCTGACCTCCTCTGAGGAGACTGCACTTCCGATCAACACAGCCGCGCGGGCGCCAACCGTGGCTGCCAACTCCAGCGCCACCATCCCTCCGAGAGAAGAGCCCGCCACCCAATCGTCGGGACCTACTGCTGTTTCGGCTGCGACTCGTTCAGCCACCCCTCTCAGGGAATCCTCACCCGCAAAGTCTGGCCAGTCCAGGAATCTCGTCTGCTCGAGAGAACGCCAGGCCCCGCGGTACATCATTGAAGTGGCACCCATGCCCGGGAGAACGAAGAGCGTCAATTGGGACAACCCTCCCGACGAGTGCTCTCGGCAGTCCGATCTGAATCGAATTCAAACTGCCAGGTGAGTGGCGCGGGTAGATCCGCGCCCGCGTACTCCAGGTGAATCACCCTTCGGTGGCAAGGACTCGCCGACTTGGAAGACGAGTGCAGAAGCAAGGGCGACATCAGAAGGACATCCCCCTTGCGTGCCTCGCAGATGATCTCGCCGTGCTTGGAGAGCAGTTGCGAGGTGTGGGCCGAGGTGAGACGACCATGGCTGTGGCTTCCAGGGACGACCCTGAGGGCGCCGTTCTCGGCCGGGCAGTCGTCCAAGTGGATCCTCAAAGCCACGATCGACTCGAGAACGGAAGCCGGCGCCTGGACGTTGACGGCACCGTGCTTCACAGACCAATTTGTGAAGCCTTCAACGCCGTGCTCCGCCGCCACGACTATCGTCAGGTCCTGGTGCCAGGGCACTCCCCAGTTGGCATCGACGGGCTTGTCGAAGAAAGTCCCCTTGACTAGGCGCGCGGGAGAACCCAGGGCCTCCTCGGCGAGGAGCGAGTACAACGGCCGGGCCAAGCGGGCTGCCAGGCCAGGGGCCAACGAGAGGAGGTTGCGAACGCCGTGTGCCTGGCGAGTTGATTGTGGTGCCTCGGCCAGTCCTCGCGAAACGTCTCGGCTCAGTGCTTCTAGCTCTTCCGTATCGACCGCAGAGCGCGCAAGAGCGAAGCCTCGCTCCCTGAAACTGTCACGGAGGCTTGTCGCGTCTTCGGCCATGCACTCGCCCCGGGTCGCGCCGGGAAGGCGGCGGTCAGTCGGCTCGGTTGCGGTAGAGGTCGGGGTCGACGATGGAGACCATGGCTTCGATGTCCATCTCGAGGCCCACGAACTCGGCGATCATCTCGGCGTGGTTGACCGGGTCTTCGAGCACTTTTCGATAGTGAACGTCGAGCACGGAGATGTGGCTCGAGCGCTTGATGTGGTAGTTCGCCTTCCACAGGTCGGTCTCGAAGAACTCGCGCATCGAGTCGTCTTCGGCGCCCTGCTCCTCGCCGCGGCGCTCGAGCATCTTGGTTTGTGACGCGAGAACTTCGGTGATCTCCCGGCGCATGAAGACAACGCGATAGTTGTTGTCTTCCGGCAGATGCCTGAGGAGGTAGGAGATGATCTTGACCGCGTGCCCTCGAGCATCGCGGAGCCAGGACTTGTCGTCGACTTTGGCCAGTTCGAGAACCCGATCGTCCTCGTAGTAGCCCTTCGGATTGTCCTCGTCGGCGGTGCGTGCGCCGTCGGTGACGACACTGACGCCGCCCGCTTCGAGCATCTTCATGGCCATGGACGTGCCTGAGCGCGGCAAGCCCGAAACGACGATCACCGGCTGACCGTAGAGCACTCTGCGCCATAGGCTGTTCAACTTGCTGATCACGAGTACAAACCTCCTGGATTCGCGGGAAAAGCGCCGGGCGAGGGGTTCAGGCCCGAAGGGCCGTTAGGATAGTATGCGCCGAGGCTGGGCACTAGTCCTGAGCGACTCGGCGCCCTCCAAACCAACTACGACTCATAGGGTAGACGCGGCTCCGCCCGAGCCAGAGTGAGGATCGGTCTGTGCGTACAGTTTCCAGAAATAGAGAGCTTTCCCGGAACCTAGGGCTGAGTTTGCTCGCCCTCGTCTGCCTGGCCGCACCGGCACACGCCTATATCGGCCCGGGAGCCGGTCTCGCCCTCGGCGCATCGATGGGCGTCATCTTCTTCACCATCATCATCGCCATCGCGGCGATTCTGACCTGGCCGTTCCGCATGCTCTGGCGCATGATTCGGCGCCCCTCGAAGCCCAAGGCCAAGATGAAGCGGCTCGTCTTCCTCGGTTTCGACGGCCAGGATCCGCGACTGACCGACCAGTGGATGGCCGAGGGCAAGCTGCCCAACTTCTCGAAGCTGGCCGAGCTTGGTTGCTACCACCGGCTGCACAGCACCTACCCGTCGATCTCGCCAGTCGCCTGGTCCTCGTTCGCCACCGGTGTGCAGCCGGCCAAGCACAACATCTTCGACTTCCTCAGCCGGGACACGAAGAGCTACCTCCCGCTGCTCTCCTCGACCGCCATCGACACCCTGCCCAGCAAGGGCGCAGCACTCCTGCGCAAGCTCACCTTCGGCCTCGTCAAGCTGCCGGCCGAGAAATCGCAGATGCGCCTCCTGAGGAAGGCCAAGCCCTACTGGACGATCCTCGGCGAGCACTACATCTGGAGCACGGTCCTGCGGGTGCCGATCACCTTCCCGCCAGATCGTTTCTACGGGGCTCAGCTCGGCGCGATGGCGATCCCCGACCTGCTGGGCACCCAGGGGACTTTCTACCTCTTCACCACCCGCCCCGCCGACGACACCTTCAAGGAAGGCGGCCTGCGAGTCGCGCTCGAGGGAGGCCCCGACCTCCTGGAGGCGATGGTCGACGGACCGGAGAACTCCTTCGCCGAAGGGGACCCGCCGCCGCCGATGCAGCTTCCCCTGACGCTGCGCCCCGACCGCGAGGCGGGCACGGCCGATGTCGAACTCGACGGCGAGACGCTGACCCTCAAGCCCGGCGAACTCTCCGACTGGGTGAGTCTCGAGTTCAAAGCCTCGGCCACGGTCAAGGTCTCCGCGCTCGCCCGGCTTCAGGTCACCGAGATGGACGAGCACGTCTCGCTCTACATGACGCCGCTCAACATCGCTCCGGACAACCCGGCGATGCCGATCTCGCACCCCGGTTTCTACTCGAACTACCTGGCCAAGAAGATCGGGCCGTACACGACCCTGGGCCTGGCCGAGGACACCTGGGCGCTGAACGAGGACGTCACCGACGACGCGACCTTCCTCAAGCAGAGCTACGACATCGATCGCGAGCGTGAGGACATGTTCATGACCTCACTCGACCAGCTCAAGAAGGGCTCGCTGGTCTGCGTGTTCGACGGCACGGACCGGATCCAGCACATGTTCTGGCGCTACATGGAAGAGGGACACCCAGCCGCCGAGGGCCGCGACCCCGGCGAGCACAAGAACGCCATCGAGGACCTCTACAAGCACAACGACGCCCTCCTCGGCCGCACGATGAAGAAACTGCGCAAGGGCGACGTACTCTTTGTCCTGTCAGACCACGGATTCACCTCTTTCCGCCGCGGGGTCAACGTCAACGCCTGGCTGCTCGAAAACGGCTATCTCAAGCTCAAGGAGGGCGCCGACGGCTCGAACGAGTGGCTGACGGACGTCGACTGGTCTCAGACCAAGGCCTACGCCCTCGGTCTCGCCGGCATGTACCTCAACATCGAGGGCCGCGAGTCCCAGGGCATCGTCAAACCAGGCGCCGAAGCACAGGCTCTCAAGGCCGAGATCGTCGCCGGGCTGAGCGGCGTCCGCGACGAGGAGAAGGACGAAGTGGGCATCACCGAGGTCTTCGACACCAGCAAGCTCTACGGCGGTCCGTATCTCAACAACGCCCCGGACATCCTCTTCGGCTTCAACAGCGGCTATCGGGTCTCCTGGGACTGCGCCACAGGCATGATCTCGGGGCCGGTCTTCGAGGACAACACCAAGGCCTGGAGTGGCGACCACTGCGTCGATCCGCGACAGGTACCCGGCGTCATGTTCTGCAACTACCCGATCGACGACGACGACCCCGCGCTGATGGACATGGCGCCGACCGCCCTGACCCTCTTCGGCATCGACCCGCCCAAGCACATGGACGGAAAGTCCCTATTCGACAAGAAGACCGAACTGGATCCGCAGCGCGGAGTCCAGACCGCGAAGTCTGCGGCCTGAGGTAGCCGATGAAGAGCCGATTCTTCCAACTCGTCTGCGCAAGCGCCCTGCTCGCTCTCCTCGCCGGCTGCGGTGACAATCACCGGGTCACCGGCAAGCGCCTGATCGTCATCGGCATCGATGGCATGGATTGGGGCTACACCCAGGAGATGATCGCAGCCGGACGCATGCCGACCCTGGCGAAGCTCCAGGCAGAGGGCATGGCCGCGCCGCTCGGCACCTCGGTGCCGCCGCTCTCGCCGATCGCCTGGTCCAATTTCACGACCGGGACCGACTCGGGCGGCCACGGGATCTTCGACTTCCTGCATCGCGATCCGGAGACCTACTTCCCCAAGTCCTCATTGGCGGACGTCGAGCACGGCGAACCGGGCCCTTGCCTGGGCAAGTACCGGAAGCCGCCGACAGACACCTTCGAGGTGACCCGGATGGGTGATCCGTTCTGGAAGTTCCTCGAAGAGGACGGCGTCGAGTCCTGGGTGATGAGGATGCCGGTCAACTTCCCGCCCTCGGGCCAGGCGACCCGGGAGCTGACAGGCATGGGAACGCCCGACCTCACCGGTTCGCTCGGAGAGTTCTTCTTCTTCACCTCGGCGCTCTTCTACGACGACGTCGACAGTGGCGGCAAGGTCTATCCGCTCGATCTGTGGGAGGACCGCGCGGCCGGAACGCTCTACGGGCCGGAGAACATCTTCCTCTGCGAGCCCGAGAAGGCCGAAACTCCGTTGACGGTCTACTTCGACTCCGAGGAGGACGTCGCCAAGATCGTCATCGGCGACTCGGAGACGGTCATGGCCGTGGGCGAATGGAGCGACTGGGTGCCGGTCACCTTCGATCTGGCCCCGACCCAGTCGATCGGCGCCTCGGTCCGGATGTTCCTGCGGTCGATCCGGCCGGAGGTGGAGCTCTACATCTCGCCCCTCCAGGTCGACCCGATGGCTCCGGCGCTCGAGATCTCGACGCCCGCCGATTTCGCCACCGAGCTGGCGGAAGCGACGGGTGGTTTCTACACCCAGGGAATGCCCGAAGACACGAAGACAGCGACCGAGGACCTCTTCTCGCTCGACGACTTCCTCGACCAGGCCCGAATCGCCGGTGAGGAGGTCGAGAATCAGTTCGGTTGGACCCTCGACCAATTCGAGGACGGCTTCCTCTTCTACTACTTCGGCAACCTGGACCAGGTGTCGCACATCATGTTCGGCATGACCGACCCTGAGCACCCGACCTACGACGAGGAGACAGCCACCAGGTACGCCGAGGTCGTCCCCAGCCTCTACGAGCGCGCCGATCAGATGGTGGCTCTGGCACTCGAGAAGGTCCCCGACGCGACGGTCGTCGTCATGTCCGACCATGGATTCGCCAGCTGGCGGCGGACGATGAACCTCAACAGCTGGCTGCGCGACGAGGGCTACCTGGTGCTCAAGGATCCGTCGCTCACTCGCGACCCCGGCATCTTCCGCAATGTCGACTGGGCACGGACCCGGGCGTACGGCATCGGCATGAACGGTCTCTACGTCAATGAGCGCGGTCGTGAGCGCGACGGCATCGTCGACCCCTCGGAGAAGGCAGCGCTACTGGACGAGATCGGTGAGAAGCTGCTCGTCACCCTCGATCCGGTCACGGGCGATCAAGCGGTGACCCGCGTCTACCCCAGCGCCCGAACCTTCTCCGCCGGACCGGGACTCGCAGTCGGCCCGGACATGATCATCGGCTACGCCAAGGGCATGAAGGGCTCCAACGACGGCGCTCTCGCCGGGATCGAAGCGGAGATCTTCAAAGACAACACCGGCCAGTGGACGGCCGACCACAGCATGGACCACGAGACGGTGCCCGGCATCCTCTTTGCCACTCGCGAGCTAGCCAAGCCGGCACCTACCCTCACCGACCTCGCCGCCGCCCTGGTGGCCGAGTTCGGCATCGACGAATTCCCCGTGGTGACCCCGGGAAGCTAAGGAGGCGGCATGTTCGGAGGCGGCAAGATCAAGCTCGACAAGGAGCTGATGGAAAAGGTGGAGCGTTTCGCGGAGATCGCCGGCTATTCGTCGGCGACCGAGTTCATCACCCACGCGCTCGAAAAGGAACTCGCCAAGATCGAAGGCGACGGCGAGGCTCTCTCCGAAGAAGAGATCAAGAAGCGCCTCCAGGGACTCGGCTACATCTCCTAAGGACTGAACGAACCGATGGAAGCTTTCAACGCGCTGCTGCGCGGCGCACTCGATCTGATGCTGGGCGCCATGGCCGGCCTGCCCGACTGGGTGGCGCTCGGAGTCCTGGCGTTTCTCGTCACCCTGTTGATCCTTCCGATCATCAAGTGGACCTTCAAGATGGAGGTCGCCGAGAACTTCAAGCGCAAGGTCTACGCCGGCCTTTTCGAGATCCGGCTGTTCAACGACCGCCTGGGGGCGACCTTCAAAGGGCTTATCGACGTCCTGCGCTTCACCGGTGCCTATATGGGCACCTGGCTGCTGCCGCTGGTCGTGATGAGTGTCCCGATGCTGCCGCTGTTTGCCCACCTGCACTTCCACTACGGCTACGACGGACTCCAGCCGGGTGAGACGACCCTGCTGCGAGCCGAGTTCTCTGAAGACCGCGACACCGGCAAGCCCGACGTGGCACTCACAGCTCCCGAAGGCGTCAGGGTCGCGACGCCGGCCCTGTGGGTACCGGCCGAGCGTGAGCTGATCTGGCGCCTCGAAGCCGAGGTCGCCGGGGAGTACGAACTCGAGCTGTCGATCGACGGCGAGACCTACACCAAGAGCTTGGTGGTCTCGGACGTTCCGACGCGGCGCTCGCCACTGCGCCCGAAGCAGAGCTTCCTGGACCAGTTGATCTACCCGGCCGAGCCTCCATTGCCCGACGGCAGCCCGCTCGAGTTCATCAGCCTGGACTACACCGAAAAGTCGAGCTTCTTCTTCGTGCCGACCTGGTGCTGGATCATCATCCTGCTCTCACTGCCGCCCTTCCTGCTCCTCAAGGATCGGTTCGGCGTCGAAGTCTGAAGCTGGAAAGTCAGCACATCACAGGTCGAGTGAGGCCGGCTTCATGAACTGCTTGGTGTAGAGCAGGAAGATCAGGAAGGCGAGAGACGAGAGTGCGGCCAGCGGCCCCATCTCGGAAAACGGAATAGTGAACGCCTGGTCATCGGCCAGGCCCATCGCCTCGTAGAGCTGGGCCTGCGTGTCACCGACGAAGAGAAATGCGCTGGAAATGCCGCTCGCGACCCAGAACGCCACGGCGCCCCACCAACCCCGAACATCGAGGTGCCAGAGCCGCCAGGCGCACCAGAGCGACGCGACCGCCATCGCCCCGGTGTAGAGGAAGGCGACCTCGCCGCTGATCACTCGGCCGAAGGCAGCCGTGACGTAGTTCGATGCGGGCAGGTAGAACACCCCCAGCGCGGGGCCGAGGTGCAGCATCATCAACGCCAGGATGGGCAGCGGTCTCGTGTCGGTCCACCTCGGCGTCGGATCCTTCCGCTCACAGGTCGCCCGCACATCGGGGCTGCGGTAGAAGAGGACCAGAGCCCCGGGGGCCAGGATTCCGAAGAGTCCGATGATCAGGAGCATGAAGGAGAGGACGAAACCGGTCATCCCCTCCGGAGAGCCTCCCGACGCCTCCGGCACACTCGCCATACTCGACTCGATCATCTCGGCGATGGACCCCCAGAGGATGACGACGAAGACGAAACTGAGCGCGCCGGTGATCAGCCAGTACCAGCCGACGACCAACGACAGTGCTCTAGCCCATCGTCTACCCAGTATCGACCCCACACCGAGCCACCCGAAGGCGCCCGCAATGAGTAGGTAGATCATCGCCACACCCAGCAGGCCCCCAGTTCCCGGCTGAGCCACAGCGGCCGCACCGTCCGGCTCGGGCAATGCGCCTTGAAGGAACGCCGCCGAGGTCATCAGCGCCAGTCCGAACAGGAAGAACAGAGCCACCAGGAGGTGGAACACACCGAAGACCACCAAAGCGGTCGAGCGGTCCTCGAAGGACTCCTCAGTGGCCCTTCCGCCGTCGCCCGGCGGTGTCTCCTGAGAGGTCATACGGACGAGTCTACATCGCCCCCTTGGAGCTCCCCTCCGTCTTGCCGACCCTGGCCACGGTCGGCTAGGCTGCTCGCCCATGTCGATCTCATTCCCCGAGTCCTTCAACATCGCCGCCTACTACCTGGACGCGAGGATCGCCGAGGGTCACGGCGAGCGAGTCGCACTGCGGATGGGCGCGGAGACGACGACCTACGCCCAGGTCCAGGCTGCGGCCAACCGGTTCGCCAACGTTCTGACTTCGCTCGACGTGCGCAGCGAGGAGCGAATCATGATCGCCCTGCCCGACGGTCTCGACTGGGTCGCCGCGTTCTTCGGCATCCTAAAGACCGGCGCCGTCGTCGTGATGGTCAATCCGCAGCTCAAGCCCGAGAACCTCTCGCGGCTCCTCGACTACGTCTCGCCGAGAATGGTCATCGTCGGCGATGACGTTCGCGAGACGTTCGAGCAGGCCGCCGCCGACGCCTCGTGCGCACCACGGCTTCTCGTCGTGGGCGAGAGTGCCGGGGAACACCCCCGCTACGAGGCTCTGGCGTCAGAGGCCGGGGACACCTTCGAGACCACCGGCACGCATCGGGACGACCCCGCCATCTGGCTCTTCTCGGGCGGGACCACGGGGCTGCCCAAAGGTGTCGTCCAGAGCCACACGTCGTTCGCCAACACGACCGAGCTCTACGCCAAGAGCGCTCTCGGCTACTCGGCCGACGACGTCACGCTGTCAATCCCCAAGCTCTACTTCGGCTACGCCACCGGCTCCAACCTGCTCTTCCCCTTCGCGGTCGGCGCCAGTGTCGTCCTCTTCCCCGAGCACCCGACCGCAGACCTTCTGTTCGAACTGATCGAGCGTCATCGACCGAGCATCCTCATCAACGTGCCGACGATGATCAATCAGATGGTCAGTCACCCGGACGCTGATACGAAAGACCTCTCGTCCCTGCGCTTCGCGACCTCGGCCGGGGAGGCATTACCGGTGCCGCTCTACGAGCGCTGGAAGGACCTCTTCTCCGTCGAGCTTCTCGACGGACTCGGCACCGCCGAGATGTGGCACGTCTTCGTCACCAACCGCCCGGACGACGTGAAGCCCGGCACCCTGGGCCGGGTCGTCGAGGGCTTCGAGATCGAGATCAGGGACGACGACGGCAACCTGGTCGGGGCGGGCGAACCGGGCAAGATGTGGGTCCGGGGCAACTCGCGGGCGATCGGCTACTGGCGCAACAGCCGGCGCAATCAGGAGGCGTTCCAGGGCGAGTGGTTCGTCGGCGGCGACCTCGTGGCGCGCGACGCCGAGGGCTACATCACCTACTGCGGCCGCGGCGACGACGTGATGAAGGTCGGCGGCAAGTGGCTGGCTCCGCAGGAGGTCGAAAGCTGCCTCATGCGACACGACGCAGTGCGCGAATGCGCCGTTGTCGGCGTCGAGAACGCCGAGGGACTGACCAAGCCCATCGCCTTCGTTATCGCCGACGCAGCGGAGGGACTCGAAGGGGCCCTGAAGCAGCACGTCCTCGACCACCTGGACGCCTACAAGCACCCACGCCGGGTGATCGTGCTGGATCAGTTCCCCCGCACCCATCTGGGCAAGGTGGATCGTGGCGCACTGAAACGCCAGGCGCCGACAGAGTAGATCCCTCGGGCGGCTGCCCTCGTATTCGAAGAGACATGAGAGCACTGACACGTCCTGCCCTAGCCACCGCAGCCCTCCTGATCTGCCTGCTCACAGCTCCGATCGGGGCCGAAGACGGGTTCCCGGCTCTGGACTTCACAGCCACTCGTCTCGACGGCTCGGAGTTCTCGGGCCAGAGCCTCGCCGGGAAGGCCGTGCTGCTCGACTTCTGGGGCACCTGGTGTGCTCCCTGCATCCACGCCTTCCCCAAGCTGAGCCGGCTCCACGACGACTTCGGCGACCGTCTGACCGTCGTCGGGATGGCCTTCTACTCTGGGGAGCGGGACACCATCGCCAAGGCGGCAGCCGAACATGGGCTCGAGTACCTCGTCCTCGAAGGTCACGAGGAGACGATCGAGAAGTTCGAGATCTTCGCCTTCCCCAGCTACGTCTTGATCTCACCGGACGGAGAGATCCTGCTCACCCGCGCCGGGGAAGTCAGCGACCTCTACGAACAGGTCGCCGCGCTGGTCCCCTGAAGTTGGCCGCTTCGCGGCCAACTTGGCCTCGCTCTCTCCTGGGGCTGGCCTCCGCCAGCCCACGCCTTCGGCCCTTGCTACGGGCCACGGGCCCGAGCCACCGTCAACTCTGAGCAGGCCCGCGCCTATCGCAAAGGGCACCTCAAGCCTAGGTGTGCGAGGCGTAGCTGGATTGGCGCAGGCTCTGTTGTGGGAGGGGGGAGGGCGTTGTACCTGACGGAGCCAAGCCAGCTACGCCTCGTACACCGACGCAAGCCCGCTCGGAGGCATCCAAGGGCGGCCCCAGAGGCCAAGAATGCAGCACGACTCTCCCCCGCTAGGCCAAGGAGTCCCGGTAAGCCTCGAGCTTCGAGCGCAGCCAGCCCGGAATGGGGATCTTCTCGAAACTGTCGAGATCGATATTCACCGTCACCACCCGCCCCCGAGCGTGCACCGCATCGCTCCCACTAGTGAACACACGGTAGTTCCAGATCACCGATGTCGTCCCGATCGACTCGATCCGGGTCTCGATCTCGACAGAGTCCCCGTAACGCAGCGGGATCTTGAAATCGACATCCAGGTGCGCCGTCGGATGGCCGAGCTTGAACTCGTTCATCACCTGCGGATAGTCGATCCCCACGACGTCGCGGAAGAACTGCTCCATCGCCACGTGGAAATAGTGGATGAACCGCGGATAGTAGACAATCCGCGCCTGGTCGATGTCGCCGAACTGCACCTCGAGGTGCGCGCGATATGGCTCGCTCATGGGAGCGATTGTAAACGCTGAGGAACCCTATTCGGGCGCGTCCAGTCCCGCGGCCAAGCGGACCGCCCGTGCGAGTTCCCTCGGCTCGTCCGTGCCGATCCGGAACTGCCTGCCACCCGCAAGATCGAGCTCGACCGCGTCGAGACCCTGCACGTTGTAGAGCCATCCATGCGGGGTGTAGCGAATCCCCCAGCCGTACCACCACGAGTTGCGTACTTTGCTCGCGCCGTGGATGTCGGACACCGGAATCGTCCGCCTCGGCCACCCCGGACCAAACCGAACCCGCACTTCGCCATCCGCCACCTCCACGGACAGAGAGCTGAAGAGCCAGGCCGTGACGATGAGAATGACCGATGCGGCCGACAGGATCCAAACCAGCGTTTCCGACATCTCGGCCGGCTCCGACCGGATCGCCAGCAGCAGCATGAAGATCGAGAACGCGACCACCCCGGCCATGACGAGCCAGAGCAGCGTTGCATGTTGACGATGCAAATAGGTCATCGAGTCGTCTCCCCTCTCCTCACTTACGACAGCGCGACCGCCCTATTCCCTGCCGCCCGCACAGGCTGCAGCTACCCGTCCGGTAGGGCCTCGTTCTCGAGGTCGCCTGCGACGTCCGTCCAGGCTCTGGCGATCGCCTCGCTCAATACGGCGTCAAAGAAACGCTCTGCCGTGGGGTCGACTGCCATCACCTCACGCCAGCGGGACAGGTCCACCCTCTCCGTCGCCTGCTCCAGCGTCATTCCGTCTGCCACCGCTCTCTCCACCTGCGCCAGGAGATCCCGTAGAAAGCCGAGTTCGCGATCGAGTGGTTCTCGGTCCGTGAACAGATCGCCGTGACCCGGGACTATCGTCACGAAGTCCAGCCCGGACAGCGTCTCGAGCGACTCGATCCAGGCTCGCGGGTAGCCGTGGCCGACGTAAGGCAGCTCGTCCAGCAGATCGCCGCTGACGACGATGCGCTCTGCAGGCAGGTAGACGACGGTGTCTCCCAGGGTGTGCCCCCTGAGGTGATGCAGCTCGATCCTCCGCGAACCCTGATGGAGCACGGCCCGACGGTCGTAACCGAGGGTCGGCGGCAGGTACGTCGAGTCCGCGTGCTCCTCGAGCCACTTCTCGACGTAGCGGATACCCCCTTGTACAGCCTCCCGATCCTCGTCGGCCAACGGCGTACCGTCCGTCTTCAGCCCATCGACCAGCTGCTGCCTGGCCTGGGGCAGGAGGGTCTCGTAGCGGGTCCGGCGGTCCTCGTGATCCGTGGCCGCACGCCCAGGCACGTCGGCGGCGAGACTCTCGTGGCCGACGATGACGACATCGCCGAACGCCTCGACGATGGCCGCGTTCCCCTCCGTGTGGTCGCCGTGCCAGTGGGTGTTGACCACGAAGCGAACCGGAAGGCTCGTGCGCTCCCGGATGGCTGCAATCAGGGCTTCGACGGCCGCTGGAGCCGAAGGGGGATCGACCAGTACGACATCGGCCTCACCAATGAAGAAGACCGAGTTGGCGTCGTTGAAGCGCTCTTCGCGGGCCTGCAGGGCGGCGTGCACCCCGGGCGCCAGTTCCACGACCCGAGCCTCGCCGGCGGCCGTTTCGGCATTGGCCATCGACCCAGCGGCCACGAACAGGCACGAGACGACGGTCCATCCTCTCGAAATGCGCATCGTCTCCTTCAAGGCGAGCCCGCCCCGGCCTATTCCCTGGGCGGTCGCGGCTTGCCGGCCTGGTACTGGCCCGGCCACCAGTGATCCCACTGTCCGTAGTGCTCGGCCGCGTCGAGGGTGAGGTAGGGGTTTCGCAGGTGCGGGCGCGCCATCACCGCGAGATCGGCCCGGCCGGCCGCCAGAATCGTGTTGGCATGGTCAAAGCCGAGGATCGCGCCGACCGCGGCGACCGGCATGTCGGCCTGGTAGCGGATGCGTTCGGCGAAGGGGACCTGGTACATCCGGCCGTACACGATGTCGGAGTCCGGCACATTGCCGCCGGAGGAGACGTCGATGACGTCGCAGCCCGCCGCCTTGAGCATCGCCGCCATCTCGACCGCCTCTTCGGGCGTCGTACCGGAGCCGTCGGCCATCCAGTCGCTCGCCGAAACACGCACGAACATCGGCTTGTCTTCGGGCCAGGCTTCTCGCATCGCTGCGAAGACCTCGAGCGGGTAGCGCATCCGGTTCTCGAGGCTCCCGCCGTACTCGTCGTTGCGACGGTTGGAGAGCGGCGAAGCAAAGCTCGACAGAAGGTATCCGTGAGCCAGGTGGAGTTCCACCAGATCGAAGCCTGCCCGCTCGGCTCGGCGAGTGGCCTGAAGGAAGGCGTCGCGCACAGCGTCCATGTCGGCGCGGTCCATCGCCCTCGGCGTCGGCCAGTCGTCGCGGAAGGGGATGGCCGACGGCGCCAGAGTCGCCCAGGCGCCCTGCTCCGCCGACAGCGGAACGTCGTCGCCCTCCCAGGGATGATGAGTCGACCCCTTGCGACCGGCGTGGGCCAGTTGGATCCCGATCTTCGCCGGCGTGTGCCGGTGGACGTAGTCGACGATCCGCTTCCAGGCGGCCTCGTGTTCGTCGGTGTAGAGCCCGGCGCAGCCCCTGGTGATCCGACCCTCCGCCGTGACATCGGTCATTTCCGTGATCAGCAGCCCCGCCCCGCCGATCGCTCGGCTCCCGAGGTGGACGAGGTGCCAGTCGTCCACCGTGCCATCCTTCGCCGAGTACTGACACATCGGGCTGACGACGACCCGATTGGCGAGCTCCAGACCCCTCACTCGGAAGGGCGTGAAGATCGGTGGCCGGGCCCTGCCGTCCTGCCCTTCCACGCCATCCTCCCGCGCGGAATAGATCCCGGTGACCCGCTCGACCAGCCCGGGATCGCGCTCGGCCAGATTGTCGTAGGTGATCCGCTTCGAGCGCGTCATGAGGTTGAAGGCGAAGACGTCGGGCTCCTGGTCCATGTAGCGAGCAGAGTTCTCGAACCACTCGAGGCTCGTCTGCGCTGCCTTCTGGAGCTTGATGACATCGACCCAGCGAGCGTCCTGATAGGCCTTCAATGCTGCCGGAACATCCCGGGTGCCGAGGCGTTCGAAGGTCTCGGCCAGGACGATCGCATCCTCCATGGCGATCTTGGTGCCCGATCCGATCGAGAAGTGAGCCGTGTGTGCGGCGTCGCCCAAGAGGACGATGTTGTCGTGCACCCAGCTGCCGCAGCGCACTGTCGGGAACGTCCTCCAGAGCGAACGATTCTTGAGCAGGCGATGGCCATCGAGGTCCTCTGCGAAGAGGGCCTCGCAATAGGCCACCGTCTCGTCCTCGCTCGCTTCAGCGAGACCCGCTCGCTGCCAGACCTCCTCCCGACACTCGACGATCCAGGTCGAGAGCCCGTCGGAGAAGGGATAGGCATGCACCTGGAAGAGGCCGTGCTCGTTCTCCTTGAAGATGAAAGTGAACGCCTCGAGGGGCTTGTCCGTCCCGAGCCAGGTGAACTTGCACTTGCGCCAGTCGAGCGTCGGCTGGAAGTGCTCGGCCAACTCACCACGGATCCACGAGTTCACACCGTCCGCGGCCAGAACGAGATCGGCATCGTCGACCTCGTCGAGCGACACGATCTCGCGCTCGAACTCGAGCTCGACACCGAGCTCACGGCACCGGGCCTGGAGAATGAGCAGGAGTTCCTTGCGCCCCATGGCCGCGAACCCGTGGCCGCTCGAAACAACCTTCTCGCCGCCGTAGAACGTCTCGATGTCGCGCCAGTAACGGAAGCGCGACCGGATCTCCTCGAAGCTCTCCGGGTCGGCGGCCTCGAATCCGCCCAGGGTCTCGTCGGAGAAGACCACACCCCATCCGAACGTGTCGTCGCAGCGATTGCGCTCGAAGATCCTGATCTCGGCTTCAGGGTAGGCCTTCTTCATCAGGATGCCGAAGTAGAGACCGGCCGGACCTCCTCCAACGGAATGGACCCTCATTCCTCGGCCTCGCTACCACCAAAGACCGCGAGGCGTTCGGCGCTCTCGCTCACAACCAGGAGATTGAGCGGCCGGTCCTTGGCGAGGATCCGGCGGAAGGGTACATACCGATGGGGCATCTCCATCAGCTCCGGAAACTCCTCGAAGCTGTGATGCACCGTGAAGACGGCGACGCACTGCGGGCTCATGAGCTCTCGGATCTCGCTCCAGAAGTCGGCCAGAGACCAGTGGAAGCCAACGCCGTAGAACGAGTAGATCAGCTGATAAGGACCGCCGATCCCGGAGAGCCGGAAGCCGCTGTCCGCGGCGTCTACAAGTCGATAGTTCTCGATCTCGTTGAAGGTCAGGACGCGCCGGAGCTGGCTCAGACTGCCGCAGAACGACTCCGCACTGCGCGGGGCATTGAGTGGGTACTTCCTGGCGGCACCGTCGCCCTCGTAGAGATCGAAACCGGCACGACTCCAGCCCAGCTTGCGAGCGAGGAAGACGACCGAGCGGCCCATCCCCGGACCGATCTCGAGGACTCTCTCGGGCTCCTCCATCGATTCGAAGAGGGGCGCCAGGGCTTCGAACTCCGCCCAGCTCGAGCCGTTCTGGGAGAGCTCCCAGACCTTGCGGGACTCCTCGTCCGGGCGTAGTGAGAACTGAGGCGTGATCGCCTTGACCGCGGCGATGAGCTCCTCGTCGAGGGGCGGGGCACGGAAGTAGAGCTCTTTGCCGGCGAGAGCCGACGAGAGTTCGTCGACGTTGTGCCCGGTGCCGAAGCGCTTGGCCAGTTCCGTCCGCAGACGAATCCACAACTGGCGAGGGCCCAGCGTCTGGGCTCCGGCGGGGCCGGAACTGAGTTGCGGATTCACGGTGATCGACCTTCTCGAGAATTGTCCGTCAGGGCAACTGGAGAGTATCGAACTGTCGCTCGAAATGGTTGGCTAGGAGGAGCGCCACCGTGGAGCTTCCAACCGTCGCTTGCCGTCGCTCGAGAGATTCACCCCTTCGCCCACCAGCCCCTCCCGGTCCCAAAGCTGGCAAGTGACCTGCTTGTGCTTCTGATCAAGGCCCTCACAGTAGTTCGTGTAGACGCAGCGCCTGACCTCCTCGCCCTTCCCGAGCCGCGCCTTTAGGAACCAGTCGGGATCGGCGAGGCTTTGTCGTGCTGCGGCAACCACGTCGGCCTTGCCGTCCTGCAGCAGACGCTCCGCCTGGTCGAAGCCGTGGATGCCTCCGGCCACGATGATCGGTGTGTCGTGGCCCGCAGCGCGGACGGCCTCGCGGATCCGCGCCACAGGCTCGAGGTTACGGCCGAAGGGCCCCTTGGCGTCCGAGATCGCGGTCGGCATGCACTCGTAGCCGCTTGGACCCGTATAGGGGTAGGCCGCCCACCCGACGGGCGGCTGACCGGCATCCTCGAACTTGCCCCCTCGCGACAGCGAGAGGAAGTCCATCCCGCCAATGGCGAACTGGACGCCGAACCAGGCGGCATCATCGACAGTGCTGCCTCCGTCGATACAGTCATCGGCCAGATACCGGCAACCGACGGCAAAGTCCTCGCCGACTCGCCCCCTCACGGCGGCCAACACCTCGAGGGGCAGGCGGGCTCGGCGCTCACGACTACCGCCGTATCCGTCGGCGCGAGTGTTGAGCGCGGACAGGAACGACGCCATCGTGTAGGCATGAGCGTAGTGGAGCTCGACGCCATCGAATCCCGCCTCGCGAGCTCTCCCCGCGGCATCCGCGAAGAGTCCCGGCAGGACCACTGGCAGATCGCTGATGTGCTCGAGATGGGTGTCTGTGACGCGCTCGCGGTAGCCCTGCCTCAGGGCCTCGAGCTCCCGCACGGAGAGCACCTTGGCGAGTTGCTCCGGCAGTAGCGAAGCCAGTCGAGTCCGCAGCTCCTCGTCGCTGCCGGCACCCAGCGTCCGGCGGTGGCGATCCGTCAGTTCGAGGTAACGCTGGAAGTACTTCTCGGCCGGCGGCCGGCGGCGGATCGTGAGGAAGTCGATGATCTGGATCAGGAGTCGGGTGTGGCCGTCGCTTGCCCGGCGGACGGTCTCGACGAGATCCACCAGTCCGGGAATGAACCGGTCGTGACCGATTCGCAGGAGCGGGCCACTGGGCACGTCCCGAATACCGGTCGCTTCGACGACCAGAGCGCCGGGGCGCCCTTCAGCGAACCGCTCGTACCAGGCGAGGATCTCGGGGGTGACAAAGCCCTCGTCGCTGGCTCTCCAGGGCACCATCGCCGGCACCCAGGTGCGCTCCTCGAGATCGATCGGGCCCAGAGAGAGGGGCGAAAAGAGCTTCGAGCCCTCGGCCTCCTCGGCCGTCGGCCACCGCACGTCGGGAATCGCGTGCTTGATTCGCTCCGGCGGCTTCCACATTGCCGAATGAGTATACGGGCCTGGCGGAGCCGGGCGCCCGATCGGCAGCCGGAACTACCCGGAACGCTGCAACTGGCGAGCGATGACGAGACGCTGAATGTCGCTCGCACCCTCGTAGATGCGTAACGCCCGGACCGCGCGATAGAGGTGGTCGACCGGGTGTTCAGCCAGAACCCCCCGGCCGCCGAGTATCTGAACCGCTCCATCGACGATGCGCTGCGCCGACTCGGTTGCCTGTAGCTTGGCCATGGCCGAACGGTAGGTGATCTCGGCGCCGCCGCGATCCGCCTCCCAGGCCGCACGGTAGGTCATGAGCCGGGCGCTCTCGAGCTCGGTCGCCATGTCGGCCAGGCTCGCCTGGACCAGTTGGAGATCGCCCAGCGCTGCGCCGAACTGCCGCCGATCGGCGGCGTGCCGCCGCGCCTCCTCGAGAGCTCTCGTGGCCAGGCCACAAGCCGCGGCGGCCACCGTCGCCCGCAGGCGATCGAGCGTCTGCATCCCGACCTTGAACCCCTGACCCTCCGCACCGAGAAGGTGTGATGCGGGAACCCGACAGCCGCTCAATCTGATCTCGCCCAGCGGATGGGGTGCGGAGAGCACCTGGGCGCCGGTGAACTCGAACCCAGCCGTCGACGCCGGCACCAGAAAGCAGGACAGGCCACGGGTGCCGGCCTCCGGATCCGTCGAGGCGAAGACCACGTAGAGATCGGCGATCCCGGCATTCGAGATGAACCACTTGTGTCCATCGAGAACCCAGTCCTCACCGTCGCGCCTGGCCCGACTACCGATCGCGCTGACGTCCGAACCGGCCTCGGGCTCGGTCATCGCAAAGGCGGTCATCAGCTCGCCGGCGGCGATTCGGGGGAGCCACTCGGCCTTCAAGGCTTCCGAGCCCGCTGCGGCCAGCGGACCGGTACCCAGAGCCTGCAGAGCGAAGACTGCATCGGCCAGTGGTGACGCGCAGGCGAGCGCTTCGCGAATCAGGCAGCAGGCGCGCAGCCCCGCCGCCCGCGTCGCACCACCGTCTGCCGCCGGAACGGCATAGGCGGCCCATCCGGCGGCGCCGAGCCTTCGCAAGACCTCGCCTGCCTGCTCCCGGCCGGCCGCGTCATCTTCGGCGTGCCCGAGCGGTGAGATCTCGTCTGCGACAAAGGCATCGACCTCCGCCGCCAGCGCGGAGTGCTCGTCGTCGAGAAAGGGCTCGATCGTGCTGATATCGGGCATGAGCTATTCGCGGTCGAACTGCGGAGGCCGCTTCTCCTTGAAGGCTTCGTAGGCTTCCCGGAAGTTCGGATCCTCCATGCAGGCCGCCTGGATCTCGACCTCGGCGGCGAGGGCGGTGTCGAGGTCGAGAGCCGCCTCCCGCAGCACCATCTTCTTGGTGATCTCGAGACCGAAGGCCGGCCCGCGGGCGAGACGCTCGGCCCAGTCGCGAGCCTCGCGGGCGAGCTCCTCCTGATCGACGACCCGGTTGTAGAGTCCGATCCGGTGCGCCTCCGCGGCATCGATGAAATCGCCGGTCATCAAGAGCTCCATGGCTCGCCCCATGCCCACGATTCGCGGCAACAGCCACGACGCTCCCATGTCCGCACCCGAGAGACCGACCTTGGTGAACAGGTAGGCGATCCGCGCACGCTCAGAGGCGACGCGCACGTCACAGGCCGTGGCGATCACGGCTCCCGCGCCCGCTACCGTGCCGTTGAGGGCACCGACGATCGGTCGTCGGCACCGCAGCATCGCCAGGATCACATCGCCGGTGTTGCGTGTGAAGTCGAGCAGGCCGCGATAATCGCGTTCGAAAAGCGCCCCGATGATGTCCTCGACATCACCCCCCGAGCAGAACGCCTTGCCGGCGCCGGTGATCAGGATCGACCGGACCCCGGGCTCGGTGTCGAGCGCCTGGAAGACGTCGCGCAGCTCCCGGTAGACCTCGAAGGTCAGTGCGTTGTAGCGATCGGGCCGATTGAGGGTGACGGTTGCAACCCCCGTCGACGCATCGAGCGCGTAGTCGAAGCTGGTCGGTGCAATCGTCATTCGGAAACCTCCCCTGGCAAGACCGCCGTCGCCTCGATCTCCACCTTCGCTCCAGGCTCCAGAAGCGCCGCCACTTCGACCAGTGCCATCGCGGGAAAATGACGTCCCATCAGACGTCGGTAGACACCGCCGACCTCCGGAAGGACCGAGGCGTACTCGTCCTTGTCGGCGACGTACATCGTCAACCGTCCGATGTGCTCGGCTCCGCCGCCCGCCTGGCGTACGACCTCGATGACGTTGGTCAGGGCCTGATCGAACTGCGCCACGAAGTCAGGTCCCACGATCTCCTGGCTCGTGTTCCAACCGATTTGACCGGCCACGAAGAGGAGTCGCCCACCCGCGGGGGCCAGCATCCCGTTGCTGTAACCACGCGGCGCGCCGAGGGCCTCCGGGTTGATGACCTCGAAGAAGCTCACGCCTGCACCGAGCCGCCGTCGAGGACGAGACACTGCGCGTTGATACCGCCGGCCCGCGGATCGCACAACGATCCGACCAGGAACGCGACCTCGTCCGCCGTGTAGATGCGACCCTGTGGCGACTGGGCCTCGAGAGCTTCGCGGGCGGCGCCGGGGTCGATTCCTGTCTTGCCGGCAATGTTCTCGACGGCCATCTCGACGAGCGCCGTGTCGACATAGCCCGGCCCCACGGCGTTGACCGTGACACCGGTCGTCGCGTACTCGATCGCCACGGCGCGGGTGAAGCCGACGACTGCATGCTTGGAGGCGACATAGGCCGAGATGTAGGCGGCTCCCATTCGACCGGCGATCGACGCCACATTGACCACACGTCCCCAACCACGCTCGGCCATCGCGGGAATGAACGCCTGGGTGCACAGGAACGTCCCGGTGACGTTGACGGCGAAGAGGCGCTCCCAGTCGGCCAGTCGGATCGATGTCAGGCGCGAAGAGGCCGCCATCCCGGCGTTGTTGACGAGGATGTCGATCGAGCCGAGTTCTTCGTTGGCCCGGCGGTGAAGCTCCACGACCTGAGCCGGGTCGCTGATGTCGGCCGCGATCGCGACGGCCGAGCCGCCCTCGGCCCGCAACGCCTCAGCGGTCGCCTCGATCTCGTCGGTGGAACGGGCGGTCACGACGACTCCTGCTCCTGCCCCGATCAGTTCTCTGGCCACGGCCGCTCCGATCCCGCGACCTCCGCCGGTGACGACTGCGTTTCTACCCTTCAGCATCCAGCAAAGTTAGAAGGGGTTCGGAAGGCTGTCAAGCCGTGCCCGACGCCCCCGGCCCTCAAGAGGCGACGCCGGCCGACAACGACTGCAGGACCGCATCCTCGAGGATGGCCCCCAGCTCGGAGATGGTCTTGCGACCCTCGCCGGGAGTGGCGGCGGCAGGGGCACCGAAGTATGCCTGGGGTCCGCCGGCGTCACTGAAGGTCTTCTTGCCGTCGCGGATGGCCTTGGCGAGGGAGACCGGGTTGTCCGCCAGGGTCCGGCGGATGGCCCCACGCACCAGGTCGGGGCGCGACGCCAAAACGACCGAGGTCTCGTAACAACCGGCGTGGCAGGCCCCCGACTTGAACTCCTCAGTCAGGCGGAGCGCCCAGGGCTTGAGTGTGAGATCCGGGAACGCGACCAGCAGGCCGAGGTCCGTCAACTCTTCGGCGGCCGAGTGCAGGGAACCCAGGTGGGCCGGGTCGAGGTGGGCATTGGCGAGAGCGAAGCAGGCCGCTCTCGAAGAGAGCGACCACCCGATGTCCCGAATCAATGCGGCAATGGTGTCGGGTCGTACTGAAATCGTGCCCGCGAACTGCCGCGCGAAGGGTGCCGCGGAGTAATCGAGCGTCGGCAGGACCATGGGTTCGAGTCCGCGTGTCTCCAGGCGCCGAGCGGCCTCTGCGGCCATGGCTTCGGCGATCAGCCCGTCGGTCACGAGCGGCAGGTGCGGCCCGTGCGCTTCGACGGCTCCGAGGGGCAGAATCGCGACGATGCGGTCCCGGTCTCGCGTCGCAACCTCGCGATAGGTCTTCTCCCCCCACAACCGGCTCATAGTGGCGAAGGGTACCACCGCCCGTCGACTGTGGAGCGCTCCACGGATCGTCGGCGCCTCATCCGACCAGAGTGGTATCTTCACGTCCTCCAGGAGGATCCCTGCAAATGAATCGAACCCGTCGTCTCCTCGCCATGGGCACCTTGTGCCTCTTTGCACTACTCGCCACCGACTCGGCTCGCGCCTGTCTGCTGGCGGAGAGACTGCGTGTCGTGGCACCCCACCTGAGCGAAGCAGAGATTCAGGCGCTCGCACACGGCAACATGGAGCACGAGGTGATCCCCTATGCTCTGGGAGCTCCGGAAAACTGCGTCGGCGGGATGGCTGACATCTTCCCCTGCCATCAGGTCAACCTGCTGGGTTTTCTCACCCTGGGTGAGATCGGCGGTGGCGGCGGCACGGACATCTGGGGCTGGACCGACCCGGTGACCGGCAGCGAATACGCGCTCCTGGCCCGGACGAACGGAATGGCGTTCGTCGACGTCACGAATCCGACCGGTCCGGTCTACATCGGTAACCTGCCCTCCCACACCGGCCAGGACAGCCCCTGGCGGGACGTCAAGGTCTACAGCGACCATGCCTTCGTCGTCTCCGACGGCAACTCCGGACATGGCCTCCAGGTGTTCGATCTGACCGAACTGCGAGCCGTCGCGTCACCACCCGTGACCTTCAGTGAGACGGCCCACTACGATGAGTTCGGGAGCGCCCACAACGTCGTCGTCAACGAAGACACCGGCTTCGCCTATGCCGTCGGATCGTCGACCTGCAACGGTGGGCTGCACATGGTCGATATCTCCACTCCGACCTCTCCTTCATCAGCCGGCTGCTACTCGGGCGACGGCTACACCCACGACGCTCAGTGTGTGATCTACGCCGGCCCCGACTTCCAGCACGTCGGTCGAGAGATCTGCTTCGCCTCGAACGAGGACACCTTGACGATCGTCGATGTGACCGACAAGTCGAACCCCGTTCAGCTCTCGCGTAGTGGCTACGCGGGATCGGGCTACACGCACCAGGGCTGGCTGACCGAGGACCACCGGTACTTCGTCCACGACGACGAGTTCGACGAGATCAATAGCGGACACACGACCCGCACGTACAGCTGGGACGTCACCGACCTGGACCTCCCCCTCCTGGGCGGGTTCTGGGACGCGGCAGGGAACGCGATCGATCACAACCAGTACATCAAGGGCGCCTACACCTACCAGGCCAACTACAACCGTGGCTTGAGGATCCTCGAACTGCTCGATCCGGCCACCGCCTCGATGCAGGAGATCGCTTTCTTCGACACCTATCCCGAGGGCGACAACATCGACTCCTCAGGTGCCTGGAGCGTCTATCCCTTCTTCGATAGTGGGACCCTCATCGTGAGCGATCGCTCCCGTGGCCTCTTTGTCCTGGAGATGATCGATCCCGACATCTTCGAGGACGGATTCGAGAGCGGCGACACCTCCGCCTGGGAACTCGAGATCCCGCTCTTCTAGCGCGCCGTAGGGCGATCGACCGCAGTCGTCCGATCACGGGCACGGCGTCTTGCGGGCGGGCGGCCCGAGCTTTACCATGCCCTCATGCAATTCGACGAGGGCAGTAAGAAGCCGGTGACGTACACGAGCTACCTGAAGGTCGACGAACTCCTGGAGCTGCAGCGTCCTCTCTCCGACGGCCCGGAGCACGACGAGATGCTCTTCATCATCATCCACCAGGTTTACGAACTCTGGTTTCGTCAGGTGATTCACGAGCTCGACGCGCTGCGAGCCCGCTTCCAGGATGGCGACTCGGCGCGCGCGCTGGCGACTCTCAAACGCATCCTCACGATCTTCAAGACTCTGGTCGCCCAGGTCGACGTGATCGAGACGATCACTCCGGTCTCGTTCAGCTCTTTTCGCGATCGGCTCGAGTCGGCCAGCGGCTTCCAGTCGGCCCAGTTCCGGGAAGTCGAGATCCTGCTCGGAGCACGTAGCGAGAAGATTGCCCAGCACCACCCGGAGGGAAGTCGCGGCCGCCAGCAGCTCGATCGAAGACTGGCAGAGCCGAGCCTGTGGGACTGCTTTCTGCACTATCTCGCGAAGCAGGGACATGACGTGCCGCAGGAGCTTCTCGAACGGGATGTCTCCGCGCCCGCGGGTCCTTCGGAAGACGTCCAGGCGATCCTCCTCGAGATCTACCGCGGGCACCCCGTTCAGAGCATGGTCTGCGAGCGGCTTCTGGACTTCGACGAAGGCATCCAGGAGTGGCGCTACCGCCACGTCAAGATGGTCGAGAGAACCATCGGGACCAAGACGGGGACCGGCGGCTCTTCCGGAGCGGGCTATCTCAAGAGCACACTGTTTCGCCCGGTCTTCCCAGACCTGTGGGAGATCCGGGCCGAACTATGACGCTCGATCCCGCCGCGTACCTTGGCGAGGGCAATCCGCTCGCCGACCACTATCGACATTTCCGGGTCACTGAACGGACCCTGCTGACCGGCCACTCGCACCAGGCCTGGCCGGACTGTGGGCTGGAGGCACAGAGCCGCGCCTGGCTCGATGCCGCCGAGCATGTCGACGACAAGTGGGGTGCGGCCTTCGACCGCGCCGAGCGCGTCTGCGACGGTTTCAGGCGCCTGCTGGACGACCCTGATGGCAGCTACTCGTTGGGCTCCAACACCCACGATCTGATCATCAAGCTGATCTCGGCACTGCCGCTGGCCGAACGCCCGAGGCTGGTGACGACCGACGGCGAGTTCCACTCGCTACGGCGACAGCTCGATCGCCTCGCCGAGGAGGGCCTCGAGATCGTCAAGGTGCCGGCGCTACCGGCTTCCAGCGTAGGACAGCGCCTGGCCGACGCGGTGACGGATCGGACTTCGGCGGTCTTCACGTCGACAGTCTTCTTCGGCAGCGGGCAGATCGCCGGCGACCTGACGCCCGTCGCGCAGGCCTGTCGACAGCAGGGCGCGATCCTGGTGCTCGACGTCTATCACCAACTCAACGCCGTGCCTTTCTCCCTCGAGCAGAGGGGACTACTCGACGCCTACGTGACCAGCGCTGGCTACAAGTACTGTCAACTGGGCGAGGGCAACGCGTTCCTGCGCTACCCCCCCGATTGCCGGCTTCGGCCTGTTGCCACCGGCTGGTATGCGGAGTTCGGGTTGCTGGCCGCCGGGCACGGTGACAGCACCGTGAGCTATGGAGCGGACCGGTTTGCCGGGTCGACATACGATCCGACGAGTCACTACCGCGGCGCTGCCGTCTTCGAGTTCTTCGCCGAGCAGGGGCTCGATCCGGGCTTCCTCCGCCGGCTGAGTCAGGCGCAGATGGGCATCCTCGTCGAAGCGTTCGACGCCCTCGACATCGACCCGGCAGTGATCGACCGAGAACGGAGTGTCCCGCTCGAGGGCCTCGGAGGTTTTCTCGCCCTCTCGACTCCGTACGCCGGCGATCTCTCGGCCGGTCTCAAAGAAAACGGCGTCTTCACCGATCACCGCAACAACGTCCTCCGACTCGGACCCGCCCCTTACGTCAGCCGCAGCCAGCTGACCGACGCGATGGCCCTACTCGGCGACCTGGCTGGCCGCTTCGCCGGCTAGCGCGGTGCACTCAACCCGCGGCGCTCGAGGAACTTCCGCACCCGCAGGAAGAGGCCTTCCCCGAGCAGCGCCTCTCCCGAGCGACTGATGTCCGTCAGCAGTCGCCGCAACTCGCCGGAACCACTCCAGTGGCGGGCGGCGAACGCTTCCAGGTCGGGTCCCAGGGCCTCGGACAGCACGATGCAGGCAAGGACCAGGTCGTCGATGTATCCGCCCGGCCCGACCAGCATTTCCGGAAGTAGATCGAACGGCAGGAGGAAGTAGGCCAGAGCCCCACCGAGCAGTCGGCGGGTCTCCTTGGGCACCTCCGAGTCCAGCGTGAGTCGCACGAGAAGCATGAAGATGTCCGGCACGGTCAACAGCGCCGATGACGTCGCCCTGCCCCAACGACCTCCGCGTCGCTCGACGGCGGTGACGATCCGCGTCCGCAGGCGATCGTAGAAGCTGAGTAGCCCGGGTGCCTGGTCGGAGTCCGGCGTCGGCGACTCGGCGCTGTTCGTTTGGATTGCTGAGCTCATGTCGGAAACCAGCCGCCGGCGAGGACGGCCGCCAGCCACGCGGCCGCCATCGTGCTGAGGAGGTTGACGGCCTCGTTGTCGAGTTGGCCGCGCCTTTCGAGTGTGGCACCGAGCAGGCTATCCAGTAAAGAGCCGGCCGTTCCGGCGAGCGCTACGATGGCCGCCGAGGCAGCCGAGAGCAGGCCGAGCGTCATGCCGGCGCCGGCCACGGCCACCGCGGCCAGACCTGTTGCGAGCAGGCCCGCCCAGGAGACACCTCCGTCCGTTCCAGGCTCTACCCGGTCCAGACCCACACAACTCCAGGTGCGACCACCCACAGCCATGCCGATCTCTCCGCCGACCGTGTCCGCCGTTGCGGCGGCCAACGCGGCCGCCAGTGCGACGTCGGCGACCGTAGACGGATCCCACCACAGCAGCAGCCCGCAGCCCGCAGCCACGGAGCCGTTGGCGAGGACGTTCCTCGCGCTGCGCGGCGGCTCGACGCCCTCCGGATCGATTCGACGTCGGCGCCAACGGCTCGCCGCGGTCCCCGTGACGACGAAGAGCAGCAGGAGCGCGAGGCCCCGCCACCCTGCACCAAGGCAGATAGGGAGGGCGACGAGGACTCCCGAGAGGACGCCGCTGCGCTCGAGAGCACGAGTCGCCAGAGCCAGCGCGGCGAGGATCACGATGGCTGCTGCTGCGATCCACACGTCGCGGTCGGGCTGCACCAGGTTGCCGCCCGCATCGACGAGAGCCAGTCCCATGAAAAGTGCCGCGCCGCCCAACAGGGTGACGCTGAGGTTGTCGTCCATGGCCCAGGGGAGGGTCTCCACGATCGCCGCCACCACGGCTGCGACGGCAGCCGCACCCACGACCTGGGCGGCCCCGTAGCGTCCGGGCACGGTCCACAGGACGAGCAGGGTGACCACGGCCCAGGAGGCCAGGAGGCAGGCGACGAGTCCCGACCAGCTCTTCTCCGGGTTCCACGGCAGCTGCCGTCGCCCCCATCGACGACCGGCAAGGGTCGCGGCAGCGTCACCGAAGGCCAGCAGTCCCCAGGCTCCGGCGAGAATCTCCGGGCGGTCCGGTGCCGCCAGAGCGACAATCAGGAGAGCGACGGGATAGAAGATCATCCCCGGTGCTTCGTCCCGTGCCACTTCGTGAGGCCGGTACAACCGCCGAGCCCCGAGCCGCGGGAAGATCCAGAGATTGAACGCGAGGAGGGCGAGGACGAGAAGGACCGAGCCTACGAATCCGAGGCTGCCGACGGCGAACGCCAGCAGGCCTGGAGCCAGGTGCAGCCACTTGCGGGCGGTCTCGGCCGGATCCGCAGCCCGAGTCGGCATCGCCTGACCTCAGTCGGTCTCGGCCACTGAGTTCCAGAGCTGCTTCAGGGCGCTGTCAACGTCGCTGCGCGGCGACCATCCCAGCGCCTCGAGGCGACCAGCGTCCGCCTGCAACAGAGGAATGTCGGCCGGACGGAAACGCTCGGGATCGACCTCGATACGCGCTTTGACGCCCGAGACGACGATCAGCCGATGCACGAGCTCCTCGATACTGAGCGCCACCCCGCTTCCCATGTTGTAGACCTCGCCCGGTTCACCGTGCTCGAGCAGAAGGAGGTAGGCCTCGACAGCGTCCTCGGCGGAGACGAAGTCCCTTTGCGCGGCCAGGTTGCCGACGCGCAGAACAGGCTCCTGGACTCCATGGCGCATCGCGGCCAACTGACCGGCGAAGGTCGGCAGGGCGAAGTCCGGCGCCTGGCCCGGGCCGATGACGTTGAACGACCGCATCACGACCGCGCCGCGCGGTCTCGCGACCCGTTCCATCGCCGCCTTGGTCATGGCGTAGGGGCTCGCGGGCGCCAGGGGCTGCGACTCGTCGATCGGCTGGAGGTGCGGGGGAACGACACCGTAGACCTCGGCACTCGACGCGACGATGACTCGACGATCACCGGCGGCGGCGAGCACATTCTCGGCGCCGAGCACGTTGATCTGGAAGTAGCTCGAGAGGTCTTTCCACGAGGCTCCGACATGGCTCAGGCCGGCCAGGTGGATGACCGCGTCGGGGCGAGCGCTCTCGAAGATCCGCGTCAGGCCTTCCTGATCGAGGATGTCGACCTCGAAGAGCTCGACGCCATCGAGCTCGGGTGCGTCTCGTAGATAGGTACCGCTGACCTGCGCTCCGTCGCGCAGGAGCCGCTGAGCGAGATGCTGGCCCACGAACCCGGCAACTCCCGTCACTAGGATCCTCGAGCCCATCGTCTACTCCCCGGTGGTTCGCCGCACGGAGTCACATCGCGTCGGGCCGAGCGCCCTGGCGCTGTTCAGACTCAGCTGCCTTCGCCGGCGATCTTGCGCCGCCAGAAGTCCAGCGTGTCCTTCAAGGTCTGATCGAACGGGATCTCCGGCTCCCAGCCCGTTTCGTTGGTGAACTTCGAGTGATCACCGAGCAGGATCTCGACGTCGGATGGACGCAGTCGCGAGGGATCGGTGACCACTTCGACAGGCACGTCGCACATCGCGATGAGTCGGTCGAGGAGCTCACGGATGGTGATCCCGGTGCCGCTCGCCAGGTTGTAGACCTCGCCGGGTGTCGCACGAGTCACCGCCAGCCAGTAGCCACGCACCATGTCGCGCACATCGGTGAAATCGCGGACGGCGTCGAGGTTTCCCACCATCATCCTGGGCTCGCTCAAACCCGCTTCGATGCGTGCCAGTTGACTCGCGAAGTTCGAGGTCACGAACACCTCTCCGCGACGCGGCCCGGTATGGTTGAAGCCCCGGGTACGGATCGCGCGAGTACCGTAGCTCTGGTGGTACTGGTAGGCGAGGTAGTCCTGAGCGACCTTGGAAACCGCGTAAGGCGACAGGGGTCGCAGCGGATTGGTCTCCTTGATCGGCGTCTCGTCTGGATGGACGAGGCCGTACTCCTCGCTCGAGCATGCGATCTGGATCACGGGATCGATCTCGAGCGCCCGCGCCGCCTCGAAGATATGCGTCTGTCCCTCGATGTTGGTCGACAACGTATCGGCCGGCGAGCGCCAGCTCGAAGGCACGAAACTCTGGGCCGCGAGATGGAAGATGTAGTCCGGCCGGACCTCGTCCAACGTCGCGTGGATCGACGTGTAGTCACGCAGGTCGGCCTCGATCAGGCCGATGCTGTCGCCCAGGTGCTCGATGTTCTCCCGTCGACTGCGCCATCGGTAGGTACCGAAGACCTCGACATCCGGCTGTTCGGCCAGGAGATAGTCCGCCAAGTGGGACCCGGCAAAGCCGGTGATCCCGGTAATCAGTGCTCGCATGGTTCTGTTCTCCGTGGGGTCGCTACCTGTCCAGCTGATTGGGACGGGTCGTGCTGTTGACACCGAGGAAGCGGCCGATGTTCTTCAGCGACATCGAGAATCGGATGTCTCGATCCTCTCTGTTCAGACTCTGGTACTCGCGCAGGATGAGGTGCAGTCCCCAGCACTGCGTTATGAAGTCGAAGTAGTGGCTCTGCTGTTGCAGCAGGCTCTGCTCGATGTCGTAGTTGATGCCAGCTCGCCACGACAGGCGTTGGTTCAGGAACTTGAGCAACGTGCCGACGCGCAGCTGGCTGTTGAGGGTGTCACCCGTCATCGGGTGGAAATTCGTCGAGTAGGTCAGGTTGAAGCCGGTCGGCCCGAACGTCTTGGCGGCCGAGACCGACGCCTTGTTGAACTTGTTGAAGAGTGTGTTGTACTGCGTGGAGAAGTCGAGGTTCGTCCACAGGCTCGGTCGCCAGCGATACCGAACGTCGATCGGACTCTCCTGGAGCGTCAGCGTCTCGGGCTCCGACTCGGGGTCGGTCGGATCGGCCGGGATCGTGAACCGGGTGAATGGCTGGTCGTCGTTGAAGCTGAACGACTGGGCGATCTCGAGCGACATGATCTCCCGTGCGCCAAAGGGTGAGGACTCGTCCTCAGGCTTGGCCAGGAGTCGATTGACGAAGCGGAACGTGGCCCGCTCGCTCGCCGCTCCGATCGTGTCGATCTGATCGAAACGGGGAATCAACTCGCCGTTGTCGACCTCGGTCGACTTCGAGTAGTCCCAACGCGGCTCGATCACGTGCTTGAACTTGCCCCACTGTCCGGCCCCCTTGTGGAAGACCCGAGAGAAGGACGGCCCGATGATGTTGGCGGACACCGACGTGGCCGACTGACTGATCGACTCTCCGGTGAAGACCCTCTCCGTCTGCATGTTGTCGGGATCGTCCGGATCCACGGGAACCGGCTCGCTGAGGCTGTCGGTGTAGGTCGCGGCTCGGGCAGCGACGTTGAGCGTTGCCGAGAGCCAGGTCGTACCGACGGGAACCGAGACCCTGGGCGTGACGTAGGCTCGCTCGTAAGCGATCTTCTCCTCGATCTCGGTCCCCTCGACCGAGAAGGAATGGAGTCCGACGCCGGTCGAAACGTAGACCGGCAGATTGCCCACCTGAACTGATCGGAGCTGGTATTCGAGCTCAGGAAGCTGACGCCTCGACCGCGTCACACCCTGCTGGATGAACTGCTCCTGATTCTCGATCAGCAGGGAGGCGGAATGCTTGCCCCAGGCGCCCGAGACATAGCCACGGGACTGGATGTTGCGGATCGAGATGGCGTCGAAGTTGCGAGAGAAGTCGCGGAAGAAGTTGAAGTCCGAGAAATCCGTAATGTCTGCCGCGGCGGTCAGTCGGAAGGGGAGATTGAGACTCCGATGTCTCCAGTTGACCCGCCATCTGAGATCGCCCGGCTCCTCGGGGCTGCCGAAGATATTGTTCGGGTCGTCGACGACAAAGCCCTCGAACTCGCCGTAGGTCCCCTGGACGGGGGCGTATCGAAACTCGGTCGCGAAGGTCGACAGGCCCTCGCTGTACCAGTCGGCGAAGAAGGTCGCGTCGTAGCTGTCACCCAGCGTCTGAAAGTAGGCCAGGCCGATGACCGAACCATATCGATCCGAATAGCCGAGATTCGGCGCCAGGAAACCGGAGGTGCGCTGCGTCTTGGCGGGCATCATGACGAAGGGCAGATAGAGGAAGGGGACGTTCTTCGCACGCATCGTCGTGTTGTAGATGCGCGCGAAGCCATCCATCACCACTCTCGCGCGGGAGAGCTTGAAGCTCCAGGCGGGGACCTCGCTGTCGCACGAAGTCAGGACCCCGTCGCTGAGAACGTAGCTATCGGGTCCGACCTTGCTCATCTCAGCGCCGAAGAAGTACAGATCCTTGCCGAAGCTCGCGTTCGCCTCGTAGACCGTGCCCGTCTTGCTCCCCATGTCGTAGTCGAGTCGGGCGCCGGCAAGGCGCTGGGGACCGTCGTCGAGGATGACACCGCCCTCCGCCAAAACGCTCTCGTCCGTCAGGTCGATCTCGATCCGGTTGGCCTGAATCCGCTGGGTTCCGAACCGCACGTCGACTCCGCCCGAAGCAACAACGTAGTCCGGCCGCAGATACTCCATCCGGCCGGCGAGACCGATGGCGACGCCACTATCGCCGACCGGGAGATTGAAACTCAGGCGCTGGAACTGCGGCAGATCCGAGTAGAACTGCGCCGACAGAGCCAGCAGGAGCGCCGCGCCGGTCAAGACTCGCTCCTCTCGACGACGACCGCCGTCGCTTCGCCGCCACCGATGCAGATCGCGGCACAGCCCCGACGGGCACCGCGCTCCTCCATCGCGTGCAGCAGAGTCACCAGGATTCGGGCTCCGGAGCAGCCGATCGGATGTCCGAGGGCCACGGCGCCTCCCCTGACGTTGACGCGATCATGGTCGATGTCGAACTCCTTCATGAAGGCCATGCTGACCACCGCGAAGGCCTCGTTCACCTCCCAGAGGTCGATATCCGAGGCCGCCAGTCCAGCCCGTTCGAGGACTCTGCCGACCGCGGTCAGGGGAGCGGTAGTGAACCACTCCGGTTCCTGCGCCGCCGAGGCCTGCGCCACGAGTCGGGCCATCGGTCGAGCGCCGCGCGCGGCGACTGCCTCCTCGGTCGCGAGGACCAGCGCCGCGGCGCCGTCATTGATCTTGCTGGCGTTCGCCGCGGTCACGGTACCGTCCTTCTGGAAGGCCGGCCGCAACGCCACCATCTTCTCGAAGTTCGCACGGAAGGGCTCCTCGTCACGATCGACTTCGATCGGGTCACCCTTGCGCTGAGGGACCGGGACAGAGACGATCTCCGCTGCCATCACGCCGCTTTCGATCGCGTTCTGAGCCCGCTCGTAGCTGACTCGCGAGTAGGCATCCTGCGACTCGCGGTCGAACTCGTACTTCGAAGCGCACAACTCCGCACAGTTGCCCATGTGGGTGTCGCCGTAGGGATCCCACAAGCCGTCGTGGATCATCGAATCCACGAGACGCCCATGGCCGAGGCGGAGACCATCGCGTGCTCCAACTGCCAGGTAGGGGGCGCGGCTCATGCTCTCCATCCCGCCCGCCGCGACGATCGAGAAATCCCCGCAGCGCAGGTCGTTGGCCGCTGTCATCACCGAACGCATCGCCGAGCCGCAGACCTTGCCGACCGTGACCGCGCCCGTCGATGGGGGACAGCCGGCGGCGAGGGCTGCCTGCCGTGCCGGTGCCTGGCCCTGCCCTCCGGTGAGTACCGACCCCATGTAGACCTGCTCGACATCGCCCGGCTCGACGCCTGCACTCGCGAAGGCGCCACCGAGAGCAAGCGCGCCCAGCTCGCTCGCCGGGAGGCTGCTCAAGCGCCCCTGGAAGGCGCCGATCGGAGTCCGCACCGCACTCAGAATGAACACGTCTCTCATGACCGGGAAGGCCCTTTTGCTATCGTTCTCCACCGCTGGCAAGGAATCGGATGACCACAAAATCCGCCCGGATGCTAGCACAGGGCTGGAATGAGAATTCTCGGTATCGACTTTGGAGAGCGGCGCATCGGAGTGGCCATTTCGGACGCTTCGGGAACCCTGTCGACACCCCTCGTCACACTGCAGAGAAAGGACGATCCTTCGGCCATTCGTGAGCTGTGCGAGATCATGCGAAGGGAACAGATCGAGGAGCTCGTGGTCGGCGAGCCGAGGCGCCTGGACGGTTCTCGCGGAGACGCCGCTGAGCGCGCGGCCGGCTTCGCCCGTAAGCTCTCCTCAGCGGCGGGTTTGCCCTGCCGGATGATCGACGAGGCGCTGACCTCGGTCGAAGCCACCGAGCGGCTGCGCGAGGCGGGCGTCGACGTCAAGCGCCACCCTGAGCGGATCGACGCGGTCGCCGCCCAGATCATCCTCCAGGAAGCGCTCGACCAGGACAGGAGCCGCGCATGAAGCGTCTCTTCGCCCTACTGGGGATTCTGCTCCTCCTTGGCGGCATACTTGTCGGGAGCGCCGCCGCCTGGGCCTGGCGATTGCTGGAAACGCCCTTCGGCGATTCCGCGGCCCTCGAGTTCGAGATTCGTCCCGGAGAGAGCGCCCGCCAGATTCTCGACCGCCTGGAGAGGCTCGGCGCCCTGCGGGACGCCACGGTGACCAGGCTCTACCTCGTCCATGTCCTCGAGGATCCCCCGCTCCAGGCGGGCGAGTACCTCCTCCAGAGACCCGCAACCCCTCCCGAGGTTCTGGCCCACCTGATCGACGGCAACGTCGTTCTGCACTCGGTGACCATCATCGAGGGCCTCACCCTCGAAGAGACGGCTCTGCACCTGGCGAATCAGGGGTTCGGAGACGAAGCTGCCTTCCTCGCGGCCATGCGCACTCCGGACCTGATCGCAGACCTCGACTCCGAAGCCACGAGCCTCGAGGGCTATCTCTTCCCCGACACCTACAGCTTCCCCCGTACCGTCACGGAGGCCGGGATCGTCCGATCCATGGTCGAACTCTTCCGGCGCCATGCGGCGGCCCTCGCGCCGGGCGCACCGGCGACCCGCGAGCTCGTCACGCTGGCCTCGATCGTCGAGAAGGAGGCCTTGCTCGACAGCGAGCGACCGATCATCGCCGGCGTCTACCGCAATCGGCTCGACCGTGGAATCGGCCTCTACGCCGACCCGACGATCATCTACGCACTGAAAATGCTCGGCACCTGGGACGGCGACCTCAGGCGGCGGGACCTCGAACTCGACTCGCCCTACAACACCTATCGCTATCCAGGGCTGCCACCGGGTCCGATCTGTTCACCGGGCCTGGCCAGCCTGCAGGCCGCGGCCGCTCCGGCGCAGGTCCCATACCTCTACTTCGTCAGCCGCAACGACGGAACTCACGTCTTCGCCGAAACCCTGCGTGAGCACAACCGGAATGTCGATGAATGGCAGCGTCGCTACTGGCAGCGCAAACGCGCTGCCTCCTCCAAGTAGCTGTTGAAAGCGTGAGTTACGGCCCACGAAGGGCTGCTGTTCCGCGCCCAAACGTGCTACATTCGTGAGCCGAAATTCTGGCGGGTTTCAAGTGGGCTCCACCCTCGGGATACGATGGGGAGCACACTGTCCCGGGGAGAGTAATGCCATGACGACACCACAACAGTTCGGCGAATACCTGCTCTTTCGCAAGCTGACAACCGACGGTCTCGGCGAGACGTACCGCGCCGGAAAGATCGGCAATCAGGGCATCGAGCGCGTCGTCCTCCTTCGCATGTTCAATGGCGCAGGCCTCGATGCCGAGACCCTCTGGCGGACCGTCGCAGACCGGATGGGACTCCATCGCAGCATGCAGAACCCTCACATCGGAGACGGGGCCGACGTCGGCCGTGTCGGAACCACGCCTTACGTCGCCTACGAGTACGTCTCCGGCAAGAACCTCGCGGAACTGATCAAGCAGGCCCGAGCCAAGGCCTACCAGATCCCGACTGAGCATGCGCTGTTCATCATGGAGCGCATCACCTTCGGGCTCAGCGCCGCTTTCGCCACCCGCCATCGGGACCAGAGAGTCCAGCACGGATTCCTCGTCCCGGAGAACATCCTGCTCTCCAACGAGGGCGAAGTCCGGTTGATCGGCTTCGAATCGGGGCCAGGTCTGCGCGAGTTTCTCGGTGCGGCACCCCTGCGTGAGGCTTTCGGTGCATACCTCGGCCCCGAGGTGCAACCGGGGACCCTGGCCACGAGTACCGACGATGTCTTCTCCCTGGGCTCGTTGCTCTACGAACTGCTCACAGGAAACCGCCTCGTCCACGTCCCTGACGGCAATTACGATCCCCTCATCGACGACGCGATTCTCCACTCCGAGGATCAGCCGCTGCCCCCCTCCCTGCGCGCGCTGCTCAAGAGCAGCCTCGCTCCCAAGGAGCAGCGGATTGGTGACGTGCAGCAGTGGCAACAGGCCTTCGGCAGATACACCAACGAGGCCAACTACAGCCCCACCACCTTCAACCTCGCCTTCTTCATGCACACCCTCTTCGGCGGCGAGATCGAGCAGGAAACGGTCGATATCGCACGCGAGAAGGCGACCCAGGTCGACGTCGCGGCACTCGCCCAGACTCAGGTCGACGAGCCGACACCGGGTCCTTCCGACACCGTTCTGATCCCACCGGGGCAGGCACCCGAGCCGATCCCTGCTTTCGAGGACGACTCGCCGGCCGCCTCCGCCCACTACGGTTCGAGTTCGCAGAAGAAGACCAACTGGAAGGTCCTGGCGCCGCTGGTCCTAATAGCGATCGCCACCGGGCTTGGTGCCTACTACTACATGTCAGGCGCCCGCGATTCGGCTGCCGAGACAGCCGACGTCGGCATGGCGCCCCCGGCCGACCCGACCGGAACTTTCGATCAGGGACTCGACGACGAGAGCCTCCTCGACCCCTCGGCCGAGGGCGTGGAGGGTGACGGAACCGACGACGCTCTCGACGACGCGCCCGAGATCAGCGCAGCGGGCGGCGACGCCGTCGATGTCTCCAGCGTCGACGCGCCTCCGACACCCGAAGAGGTCGAGACCCAGATCAACAACCTCGTCAACGACCGCGCCAACACGCTAGAGGCCAAGTACGAGGACGAGCTGGCACTGCTGAGGCAGCAGCTCGCTGACGCGGAGCAGGCTCAGGCAGAGGCCGAAGCCGCCGAGGCGAAGCAGGCAGAAGCCAAGCCTCAGGCCCCGAGTGGAGCCGCCGCACAGCCTGCCAACATCCCTGCGCAGCGGCCAGCGGCCGGCGGCACAGCAAGCCAGACGCCCGAGCCCAAGACAACGGCCCCGGCACAGGCTCCGGCCAAACAGCCCGAGCCGGAGCCCGAGCCCGTGGAGAAGAAGCCTGAGCCGCCGAAGCCCGTCTCGCTCGGTGACCTGGTCGAGTTCGGACCTGGAGTCTCGCGGCCCGAGATGACCCAGCGCCCGAGTCCGCGCTATCCACCCAGCGCTCGCCGTCTCGGCAAGCAGGCCACAGTCAAGCTGCGGGTCCTCGTCAACGAAGACGGAAAGGTGGTCCAGGTCGACAAGGTCGGGTCCAAGGCGGGATTCGGATTCGACGAGGCCGCGATCTCGGCGGCGGAGCGGACCCAGTGGCGAGCCGCCACCAAGAACGGCGTCCGGGTGAAGATGTGGGTCGAGCTCAAGATCGCCTTCAAGCCCTGATCGCGATCGCCTTCACTCGACAAGACTCGCAGCTTCGTCAGGGGTCGCGCTTCCGGCAGGCGTCGGAAGCTGCGCAAGAGCGAGGTCCGTCGCCAGTCTCTCCAGCACCGGCAGCAACACGGTTTCATAGAGTCGGCGATCCTCCGCTGCCTCCGCTGCGGAGTCTTCTTCCTCGCCGCGAGCCCGCGTCTTCTGTCGTTCGCCCTCTGCACTCCCCTCGCTGGCCCAGATGAGAGAACCATCCGCGGCATCGAGAACCCGGACCGTAAAGGTCACCACGAACGTCTTGGTGAGCCCCACTTTGCCGCTCTTTCCCTTCTTCTCTCCCGGTCGACGCCGACTCATCCCGAACTGTTGAAGCGTTCCCGTGACCAGGTAGTCGACCCCCAGACGGCGTCCTAACCGGACGGCATTGGCCGGACTGATCTCCCGACTCAACCAGATCTTCTGGCCCTCGAGAGGGTCGCTCAGTTCATCCCCGGTGACCAGGCGGAATCTGTCGCTTTCGTCTAACGCCGCTTCAAAGACGGCCTGTGCCAGGACTGCACCTTCGACCACCCACCACGAATTCTCGAACGTCGCACCGGCTTCAAGAACGGCAACCCCGGGGCGAACCGCGTCGGCCTCCCCGACAAGCCTCTCGGACGAGAAGACGAGCAAAGTGAGCGGCAGCAGGCACCAGGCTCGATGGCGGATCACAGGTTTTCGACTCGAGACGGAGAACCAGACGGAGCGAACGAGCACACGGGCGGCGGCACCCGGGCTACACACCTCGGGCGCCTGACCGTGTGGGAAGACGGACGGCAGCGCCGTCAGTCGAGACTGATGGTGTCCTTGGCGGAGTCCCGGCGCTTCTTCTCCTTGGCGTCGAACTCGCCCATGCACGATCCCTTGGTGACCATGGCGCACTCGAAGAAGTCACTGGCTTCGATCACCATCGCGCGGATCGCCTTGCCGGCGGGAGTGTTCTTTTCCTTCGCCAGATTGCCTGCGAAGCCACCCTTGTAGACGCCGACGCTGACACCCTTGGACTTCGCCCGCGCCTCGACAGTTCGCGTGAATGCCACGACGCCGCTCGTCGTATCGACGACGCGGAAGTCGACCGCCATGTAGGTCTCCTTCTTCTTGCCGCCCAGGCGGACTCCCCTGTAGCCAATGCCGCCTCCCTGGCTACCGCTCTCTTCAAAGGCCGTGACCGTACCCGTCACCAGATACTTCGCTCCGACCATCTTGCCGATCTTGGCGGCCGTCTGCGGCGACACTCTGCCGCTGGCGCCGAGGTCCTGTTCGTCGAGAACGGCATCGAGCTTCTGGCGCTCGACCATCTGGAAGGCACCGGTCGAGGCCAGCTCGTTGGTCAACATGCCGGCCAGATCGCGGCCCACTCCGCCGGCCCACCAGTAGACCCCGGTGACGTCGTTGCGGAAATCGTTGACTGCCATCGACGGTCCCTGCGCCTGGAGCGCGATGGGCGTCAGAAGTAGAGCGAGGGCACTGAGAGTCATGAGCGTCTTCTTGAACATTGGGGATCTCTCCTGTCTAGTAGACCTGCGGTCGAGGTGGACGGGTCGGGCAGGCAAGCACGTGTTCGCCTGGACTAGAGTCTCTCCGCCACTCTCGAGCTTGAGCATAATTGTACGTCAGACAACGCGTCGGTTGAAATTCGACCGCATCCCAGGACGACAGGACGATGATCATCACACCGACCGCCGACGGCTGGCGCTGTATCACCCAGCCCGACCATGCTCGCCTCAGCCGCGAAATCCTGTCGCTCTGGCGCTCCGACGGGCTCCCCGACCATCCCCGCCGGGAGACGCTCCTCGTCGCGACCCGAGAGCACGACAACGGGTGGCAGGAGGCCGACTCGGCTCCACGGCTGAACCGCGCCCGGGGCTGCCCTCACGACTTCATCTCGATGCCGTCGGCCGATCGTCTCGCGCTCTGGCGTCGCGGTGTGGAGCGGCATCGACAGGATATGCCCTATGTCGCGGCCCTCATCCTCGAGCACGCCCGGCGCCTCCACAGCGACGCCGCCACCGAGGGAGCTTGGGCGGAGTTCCTGAGCATGCTGGATTCGCTACGGGGGGAGCTCCTCGAAGAGTCGGGGGAGAGCGTCGAGAACCTCCTCGGCGACTACCGGTGGCTGGAAGTTGCGGACTCACTCTCCCTGGCAATGTGTAGCGGCCTGAGCGATGCGTTCGAGTGCCATGGCTTCAACGGACAGCTGCTCGGAGAGACGCTTCATCTGGAACCTTTCCCGTTGGCGGGATCGACGACTTTTTCAGTCGCCTGCCGGTGCCTGGCGCAAGGCGATTGGGACTCGGACGCGGAGATCGCGGTCGCGCTCGCCCAGTGTCCCTGGCGCGAAGCGACGTTCCGGATAGCTCCGGCAACGCAGAACTGAGCCGATCCGGCAGCCGTGAAGACGCATGGTATGGTCACCCCCGATGCAGGAGACCGAGTCGAGCGATATCGACACTCGAGTTCGTCAACGGGTGCTCATTCCTTCCCCCATCGGGGTACTCGGGCTGGAGTTCGTCGACTCGATCGCATCGGCCCTCGACATCGTACCTGTCGGGGGGCGACGCAAGCTCTTCACCCCGTTTGGTGAGCTCAAGCCACAGGATCGCTCCGACCAGCTCGACGAGACGGTGGGCCGCCTGTCGGAGTACCTCGCAGGTGCTCGACGCGATCTCAGGATCGACTACGACATCGACTTGACCGACGTCGACGATTTCACTCGTCGAGTGCTGCGCGAAACCTCCAGGATTCCCTACGGCCGCACCCGCACCTATCAGCAGGTCGCGACTGGAATCGGCCGACCTGGCGCCTACCGACAGGTCCTCTCCACCCTGATCGTCAACCCCCTACCGCTCCTCGTCCCCTGTCACCGGGTCGTGCCGAGCCGAGCCGGCATCGGCAGCTATGTGGCCGCTGTGGCCAAGAAAGAGTGGCTGCTCAAGATGGAGAAGCGAGGGCTCGGCACCCGCTGAAGCGCCTCCTCAACCCGCGCCGTGCCCGATCGGCTTGAGCGCCAGGTTGAACTCCACATCTTCCCCGGTATCGACGACGATCTGTCTCTCGGCACTCTGGAAGCCGTCTCTGATGACTTCGAGGGTGTGGGTGCCGGTCGAGAGAACCAATCCGGCATGCAGTCCGGCCAGCTCCTCGCCGGTCCCCAGCATCCGGCCATCCAGATACACCCTGGCGTTACCCGGGTATATCGCCAGGTGTAGCCTGCCCTGCTCAGAGTCGCCCCCGATGACACGGCCTGCAACCTCGTCGTCCTCCGGCTCCACGGGTGGCGGCGCCAGCTCGAGTTGCGGCTGAATCGCCTCTCCCGGTTGCATCGCGACTTCGACGTCGAGGATCAGGTCGGTGAGGATCCGGACCGTCCGATACTCAGTGCCGAATCCGGGCCGGTAGAAAGCGATCTCGTGAACCCCGCTCTCGAGCCAGAGGTGGCCCGGAAAACCGTCGTACTGCTTGGCGAGCCCGACGTACTGCCCGTCGACGTAGACCTCGGTGTTCTTCGGTCGGATCTTGAGGTCCACCGCTCCCATCCGGTAGCCGCGCTGAGTCGAATAGACCACGGTCGGACCGTAGCCGTAGCGATGTCCGTAGCCGTAGCCGTAACCGTAGCTGAGGCCGTAACCCCACCCCCAGTAGCCGGTGTAGGGATACCAGTATCCGGAGTGGCCGTGGTGTCCACCCGGCCGCCGATGATCCGGGCGATCGCCGCCGCGATTCGTCCGCGTGCGCGCGGCGCCGCTACTGCCCAGGCCGCCACCTCTCGGCTGCGCCTGGTTTCGGGTGGTGGCCTTGCTACGACTGGATCCCGAGGACCTGCCGACGGCGGATCGGGAACTCGAACTCCCACTGGACTGCGGCGCGCTAGAAGTCGACGACGAGCCACTCGAACTCGAAGACGAGCTACTCGTCGAAGTGGAGCTTCGGGACGACCTCGCTCGCCCTTGAGCCGAAGCGTCCGCAGCGACCCACGATAGGGCCACACCGAGGATGAGGATTCGAAGGGAACAGCGGGTGAGTTGTCTTCTGACCTGGCTCATGGACTTGCCTCCCGTGGGTTCAGTCTGTCACGCCAAACAGTGTTGCAAGAGATGAGCCAGCTCTCCGGGACAGTCATTGGCGCGCTTTTCGACCGATCCGTCGCCGGCCGTGTCCTCCCCGGTGACCTCGCCGTCCTCCGAGAAGGTCAGCCGTGGCTCGGATGAGCTCAGAGAGGTTCGAACGGCAGATGGCGCCGCGGGTCGCCCTGTTCCAGGCGATCCAGCAAGCGGCGGTTCTCGCTCCGATCAGGCCTCGGCGGCACGATGGCAACTCGATAGAAGTGGTCTCCCCGGGGGCCGTGACCGCTGTTGACACCTTTGGCCTCGAGCCGGAACCTCTGGCCACTCCGAGTGCCCGGCGGCACCTGGACTTCCACCGGCCCATGGATCGTCGGAACCCGGATCGTGGCTCCCAGGGCCGCCTCCACCACGGTGATCGGAATCTCGCTGTGAATGTCGTTTCCCTGTCGTCCGTAGTGGTCGTGCGAACGCACCCCGATCGTCACGTAGAGGTCCCCTTGGCGATCGACAACCCGATTGCCCTGACCACGCACTCTCACCCGGTCTCCAGTCGCAACACCCGAGGGAATCCGCACCCGGACCCGTTCGAGACCGACTTCGACTCCACGACCGTCGCAACAATCGCAGGAAGCAGACCGGCCCGCGCACTCGCTGCAGGTCGACTCTCTCTGGACGGAGAGCGACACGACGACACCCTGAATCGCCTCCTCGAAGTCGACGGCGACCTCGGAAGCGACATCGAGTGACGGCCCGCTCCCTCGAGGTTCCGGAGCGGCTGCCACCTCGGCGGGCAACAACTCGATGACCAGTTCTTCGAAGCTGAAGACGAGGTCCGGAGTCGACAGCGCCGCCTGCCGGCGACCGGATCCATGGCGTCTCTCGACCGGCTTCGCCGACCGTCCCTCGTCCCAGCGTCGCCGCTGATCGGGGTCGGAGAGTAGCGCGTAGGCCCGAACCGCCGCCTTGAAGCGGGTCTGGGCCTCGCGATCCGCTGCACGCAGAGCCGGATGCCAACGCCTGGCGAGCTTCTGATAGGCCCGCCGAACCATCAGCGCGTCGGCATCGGACGCAACACCAAGGATGCGGTAGGGATCCTGCATTGTCTCGATTCTACAGCTCCTCGATGAGCAGGCCGCCTTCGGCAGGTCCCACTTCCAGCACCTGCGCGCCTCCTGCTTCGAGCGCGGCGCAAACGGCACTACGCTGCTCGGCGGATGCAAGGATCGCGAGGCAGCCTCCGCCACCGGCTCCGGTCACCTTTCCGCCCCAGGCTCCAGCCTCCAGGGCCGACGTCAGCAGCCGTTCGATCTCAGGCGTCGACACGCCGGCCGCCAGCTGGCGCCGGAAGGACCACTCGCGACTCATCTGCCGCCCCACCTCTGGCAGATCACCAGCCTCGAGTGCTTGCAACAGGTCTCTCGCTGCGGAACAGATGCCGTCAAAGAGCTCGATGCTCTCCTGCACTCCGTCCAGGCGACGGCGAACCACCTCCCAGTTGTTGCCCGCTGAGAAGTGGCTGCGCCCGGTGTTGGCGACGATCAGACTCCGACCCAATCCCTCGAGGTCGATCTCGAGCTGACGCACACGCTCGCCCCCGGCGGAGTGGAGAATCTCCAGCGCTCCTCCGTAGTGTGCGGGAAAGTGATCCTGCCTCCCGGTCGGCTTGCCCATCAGTCTCGCCTCGAGATCCCGCGCCATCGCCGAAGCCTCCCGGGCACTCGACAACTGCCGGCCCTCCAGAGTCTCGACCGCAGCGATCAATGCGACCACAAGAGCCGAACTCGCGCCCAGCCCACCACCTCTCGGCGATGCGCTATCGATTTCGACTGCCACCGGGCCCGAATCGATCTCGTGGAGCACCTCACCGATCAGATCGGTCGCCGTATGGGCCGCCAGCTTCTGTGCCGTGGACGCACGAACTCTCTCTCCACTCTGCTCGACGCTGAATCCCGCGTCGAGGCGGCTGACACGGACCACGACCGGCACCTCGATAGCCAGGTTGACCGTTCGAGCGTCCTCGTGCAGCAACCCGAGCGGCCAGATGTCGAGCGTACCGCCGGCGAGGTCCACCCGGCACCAGCAGCGGACGCTAACTGCCACCAGAGACGTCCGTCCCGGCGGCGGCCACCGTGAACTCACCGATCGGCTCGTCGACCGTGGCCTCCCAGGGAGCCCCTTCCCACAACGATCGACGCATGCGGTCCCGCGCTGTGACGAAGGCCTCCATGTCCTCGCGCGGCACTGGATCAGCGGGAACGCTCTTGATCGACAGGGGATCGATCCAGCGACCGTTCTGCTTCACCCGATAGTCCAGGTGCGGGCCGCTCGCCAGACCGCTGCTACCGACGTAGCCGATGACGTCGCCCTGGCTGACTCGCCGCCCGGAGCGGATCGACTCTGCGAACTTCGACAGGTGGAGGTAGGCGGTCAGGTAGCCGTTTGGGTGGCGGACCTTGACGGTACGGCCTCCGCCGCCGTCCCAGCCCGCGGAGGTCACGACGCCGCCGGCGGTCACCCGGACCGGAGTGCCGGTCGGGGCCCCGTAGTCGACGCCGTAGTGGGGCCGGTACCGTTTCAACACCGGGTGGAATCTCCGACCGCTGAACCTCGAGGTGACGCGTGAGTACCGCATCGGTGAGCGCAGGAACATCTTGCGCAGCGGGCGACCCTCGGCATCGTAGTGCCCTGGAGCCGCTCCGGTTCCGTGTCGGTAGGCCTCCAGACGCCTGCCCATGTTGTCGTAGGACAGGGCGACCACGTCTCCGAGGGCGTAGTAGGAGCCGTCGAGATGGACGGTCTCATAGAGGACTTCGAAGGTGTCGCCGACCCGCAGGTCGCGGGTGAAGTCGAGATCCCATTGCAGCACGTCGGCCATCAGGTAGGCCAATGACGCTTCGCCTCCGGCGTCGCGGATGGCTTGTTCGAGCGACTCCTCCAGCCGGCCGCTGATCCGCTCGACGGAAGTTCGGCGCTCGAACGGCACCCAGGAACCCTCCCATCGACCATCCTGTCGAGCGACCGCTGCCCGCCCCCGACCGTCGAGCGTCAACACAAAGGTCTCGAGCCCGGAAGCCGGGCTACTGATGGCCGCGTACCGATCCCGCGGCCGGATCCGCCGCAGATCGGCAAGCTTCGCCAGTTCGTCCACGACCAGCTGAGCTTCCGGGGGCTCCAGGTTGAGAAGCGCCAGGACGTCCCCGACCGTCTGCCCCGATCTGAACGGAACCTCGAGTGGCGCTGGGCCGGTCAGCGGCGAGACGAGGTCGCCGCTCCGGTCATAGGACGCCAGCAGAGGATCGAACGCCGTACTGCGTTCCACCGGATAGGGCGATGCGCTGGCTATCTCCATCCGAGATGTCGTCCAAACCAGCAGCAAGGCTCCGACCACCAGGACGAGAGGGGCGCTCAGACGCATCCAGGCGCGAGTGCGGCCGGCCCTCGACAGACTGTTGCGTGGGGTCGCACTGACCCTGTAGCTCCTCTTGCGAAGCGGCATCTCAAGTCCTCGGCAGATTGTTCTCCGGTCGACCGATCGGCCGAGTCTAGCACACGCGACTCACCTCAGTCCGGCACGTAAACCACCACAAACAAAAGAGAAGCTCGCCGCGCGGCGAGCTTCCTCAGTGTCGAATGACCGAGTCTTCAGCCCAGAATCTGAGAGATGACCGCGTCCGGCGAGTCGGGCAGTTTCTCGCTGAAGGAAGTCCGCCCGTCCTTGAGGATCAACAACCACGGGGCGCCGTTGACCCGGTGCTTCTTGGAGAAGTCGCCGTTTCCGTCCAGGTAGACCTTCGCCTTCAGCGCCGCCTGACCGCGCAGGAAGCCCCTGACAGCCGCCTCGTCCTCCTGGAAGTTCACCGTGTGGACGCTCGCCTGTCCCCCCCAGCTCTCCACCAGAGTGTTGACCCGGTCGACGACATCGCGGCCGCGAGGGGCCCAGGTCGTCCAGAAGACGATGAGATGAGTTCCGCGGCCCAGCTCCGCCTCGGTGATCTCACCTCCGTCGAGCGCCGGCAATCGCAGTTGCTGCGCCTCTCCAGACGCCGGTATCACCAGCGCCAGAGTCAGAGTCAGAGCAATCGACAGCGGAATCACGCGTCGCATGTCTCCCGTCCTTTCAGGCTGCCCGATGCGGGAGCGCGGCGCCGAGCCGCAGCCGTAGCGACTGCGGGGCGCGCACCCGCCGACAGCACTCCTTGAGGAGTTGTCGAATCGGTTCGGTGCTCTGAAGCCGGCCGTTGCAGAGCAGGCAAGCGCTGAGGTGCGCCTCGAAATCCTGCCGACTGGCGTCCGTGGAGAGGCACTCGGGGCCTCGTGCCAGGGCGTGCTGAACATCTTGACAAGTCATAGCCACTCTCGGGGGTTCGTGCCCGCAAGCGGGCTCGATTGGCGTGTACGTGCATTGTAACGGCAACTGCAGCCGTACGAATTCCCGGAGGGCCGCTCCGCGGCCGCGAGGGGGGAGGCGGGAGAAACGTGGTCAGGCGGTCTTCGGGCGGCTGCGCATCTTGGCCGGCTCGCCATGGCGCAGGTAGCCCCGTTCGCGAGCGTATCTGAGCAGGGACGCCTCGAGCAGCTTGCGGCCACGGTAGAGACGACTCATGACGGTGCCGACGGGGACTTCGAGGACAGCAGCGATCTCCTTGTAGGAGAGATCTTCGAGGTCAGCCAGCAGGACCGCCAGCCGGTAGTCGGGGGGGAGGCTGCGGATGGCTCGTTGGATGTCCGCGTCGAGGACGCCTTCCAGAGCCTGGTCCTCCGGGGTCTTGTAGCGGCTGCGGACCTCGTCGCTGACCTGCGTCTCAAACGCGTCCTCGATATCGGCGAAGTCGCCCTGGCGCGGGGTCTGCTGCTTCTTGCGGTAGGCATTGATAAACGTGTTCTTCAGGATCTTGAAGAGCCAGGCCTTGAAGTTGGTTCCTTCCTGGAACTTGTCGTAGTACTTGTAGGCCTTGAGGTAGGTCTCCTGCACGAGGTCTTCCGCATCCTGCGCGTTGCGCGCCATACGGTATGCCGTGTTGTACAGGCTGTCGAGAAACGGCATTGCCGCGTCCTCGAAGTCCCAACCGCTCTTGTGGTTCAGCTGTCCCATCGTTCTTTCGACCTCCGCTCCACTTCTTCTCTTCCAATAAGCATGGACCGTGCCAGACCTCAACTGACCATGGTCAAAGGACTTGCGATCGAGCGCACCGCAAGCACCCTCGAATCCGTCCAACCTGGGGGACAAGAATCGTCCGTCCCTGAGGGCGGCGACCCTGCGCCGTGCCGCCAAGCCTGACTCCGAGCCCCGCGACGCCGGGTCGACTACCGTCAGCGAGGCGACTGAGGGTTGCCCGAGTCCGGGCAGGGCGGGAGGCTAGACACACTCCTCACGCCGTTCGCCGTCGGTCACGACGGTCAACGGCAGACACTCTCCCGGCGGCGAGTCGCGGACGCGGACGCCCAGGTCCCCATCGAGCACGTCCGGTGAGAGTTCCTCCCCCGCCAGACGGAGAATGAGGTCACCCTCCGCCAGGGAGCTCGATCCTCTGCCGCCCGACCAGCCTGCCGCCAGCCGAAGAACCCGAGTGCCAGGCGGGAGTCCGGCAGCAGCCGCCTCTGCCGGCGACGCCAGCACGCCGGCGAAGGCGAACTCCCCACGAGGGTCTATTCCGGGGGTCGGCTTCGAGAAGTCGGCCGCGAGTTCCGCGAGTACCACCGCCACGAACTGAGTCCGCCAGCCCAGGTCTCCAAAACTCAGCGTCCCCGCTTCATCCGCCGGAGTGTGCGTCCGCTCTCCGTCGCCATGGCCGATCGTCATCGCCGGTATCCCGGCGAGAAAGAAGGGGAAGTGATCGGTGTCGGCCTCGGGCCGCTCGAGCGCCAGCAGGGTCGAACGGCCGGTCCGCGCGTCCGCGCGTGCCAGGACCGCCGGCCAGAGCGCGCTCGTGCCGAAGCCGGCGGTCATCAAGTCCGTGCCGGGCCGGCGTCCGAGTTGCTCGAGGTTGAGCATCGCAACGTGCCTCTCCAGTGGCAACGGAGGTCGCTCGACGTAGCGGAACGACCCGATCATGCCGTGCTCCTCCGCTCCGAAAGCGCAGAAGACCAGACTCCTGGCATTCGTCAACTCGCCCGTGGTGAAGAGCCTCGCCACCTCGAGCAAAGCAGCGATGCTGACGGCGTTGTCGTTGGCGCTGTTCCAGATGCGGTCTCCGGAATCGGCCAGTTCGCTCTCCTGGCGCCCAGGGTCGGCCTCAGTGTCAGCGCCCTGGCCGTCATAGTGGGCGCCGATGAGGAGGATCTCGTGGCGCCGTGCCGGATCTTGCCCGGGGAGCAGAGCGATGACGTTCTGAGAGCTCGCGACCACACCGGGCACAGGCGCGAACCGAGGCATGAACTCGAAGGACTGGAGGAACGTCCCGTCGTCGCCGAGCGGCTCCAGGCCGAGCGCCTCCAGGCGCATGGCGATGAGAGCGGCCGCCGCCAGCTCCCCGGGCGAGCCGCCGTTGCGACCCCGGTAGGTGTCGGAGGCCAGCTCCTCGACGTCTCGCCAGACAGCCGAGGCATCCACGGTCGGGAGGCCAGGGCCCGGCGGGGGCGTGATCGGGTCGCCGCCATGGACCGAAGCGGCTGCGACGAGAATGCCCGCGAGCGGAAACAACGAGTTAGGCCTCTTCATGCGAGCACCTACGGGACAACGCCCGATCTTGTTACCACTCCCCGCCATGACGCCTTGGCGTCAGGCGAGGACTCCGCGCTCCGAAGAGCCTCAGGGCAGGGGCAGAAGGCTCGCCCGGGCAAACTCGACGAGTGAGTCGGGAAAGATGCCCAGCAGGACCGTGACGATCGCGCAGAGGCTGATGACCGCGACCAGGCCACCCGCCGGCCGGGGTGACGGCGTCGAGTCGTCGGACTCCTTGAAGTACATCTGCACGACGATCCCGAGGTAGTAGTAGAGCGACAGCGCGCTGGTCAGGACGCCGACCACCGCGACCCAGGTCCAGCCGGCCTCCAGTGCCGCGGCAAAGAGGTAGACCTTGCCGAAGAAACCACCGGTCGGTGGCAGGCCGGTGAGGGCGAGCATGAAGATCAGCATCATGGCGGCGAGATAAGGCGCCCGACGCGCCAGGCCGGCATAGTCCTCGTAGGTCTCCCCGGCATACTCCTTGCGCTCCAGGAGAATCACCGTGCCGAACACCCCGAGGGTGATCAGGGCGTAGGCGACCATGTAGAAGAGGACGGCCCAGAGTCCATCCTCGGACATCGCCAGCACACCCATCAGGATGTAGCCGGCGTGGCCGATAGAGCTGTAGGCCAGCATCCGCTTCACGTTGTTCTGCGTCAGCGCCGCGACGTTGCCCCAGATCATCGTGACCGCCGCCACCGCTGCCGTCACCACCTGCCATTCGAGCGCGAAGTGCGGCAGAGCCTCGTAGAAGATCCGGACGAGGATGGCGAAGGACGCGGCCTTCGACCCAACAGCCAGGAACGCGGTCACCGGAGTGGGTGCGCCGACGTATACGTCGGGTGTCCAGATGTGGAAGGGCACCGCCGAGACCTTGAAAAAGAGGCCGATGGCCAACATCAGCCAACCGATGGCTGCAAGCGTCGGCGCCGTCGCAGCCGCCGCGGGCATGCCGGCGGCGATCTCGGTCAGGCCCAGACTACCCGTGGCCCCATAGAGGAGCGAAATACCGTAGAGCATGATGCCGCTCGACAGCGCGCCGAGGATGAAGTACTTGAGCGCCGCCTCGTTGGATCGGGTCTCCTGCTTGAAATACCCGGCGAGGATGTAGCTCGACAGCGCCATGAGCTCGAGAGAAATCCAGATCGACAGCAGATTGTGGCCGCCGGCCATCAGCAACATGCCCGTCGTCGCGGTGAGCAGCAGAGAGAAGAACTCCCCGGCTCGATACCCGGCCTCTTCGAGGAAGCGAGTCGAGAGCACCGCGGTCAGGGCCGTGGCCAACAGCAGCAGGTACTTCCAGTACACGGCGTAGCCGTCGAGGACGAACATGCCCGCGAGGATGGGCTCGTCAGGCGCCTCGCCGGCCACCCAGTGGACCATGACGGCCGTAGCCGCGAGCGCCATCAGGGAGAAGAGGGTCGCCGTTCGAGAACTCACGCCCCGGCCCGCTGACGAGGTCAGCAGCAGGATCATGCCGGCCACGAGGAGGAACCCCTCGGGCAGCATAAACAGAAACTCCTGAAACGGAATCTGGTCCATGAAGCTAGTCCGCAGCCTCCGCACTCGAGGCCGGAGCCGGGAGTGCCACGACGTTGGCGTCGTAGTTCGCGTCGACCTTGCGCACGATGTAGTCCACCGGCTTCTCGAGCACGGCGAGGAAGGGCTTCGGATAGAGACCGATCCAGAAGCAGAGGACGACGATCGGCATCAGGTAGAGGAGCTCACGCTTGTTGAGATCCTCGAGATTCTCGTTCTCCGGGTTGGTCATCGGCCCGAAGAAGACGCGCTGGAACATCCAGAGCATGTAGGCCGCGCCCAGAACGATGCCGCTGGCTCCGACGAGTGCCCACCACCAGGTGTGGTTGAAGGCCCCGACGAGGATCATGAACTCGCCAACGAATCCGTTGAGGGTCGGCAGACCGATCGACGACATGGTGATGATGAGGAAGATCGTCGCAAAGAGGGGCATCTTCGAGGAGAGGCCGCCGTACTCCGCGATCATGCGGGTGTGGCGCCGCTCGTAGATCACCCCGACAAGAAGAAAGAGAGCGCCGGTCGACAGACCGTGATTGATCATCTGCAGGATGCCGCCGTTGAGTCCCGTCGCGTTGAGAGCAAAGATCCCGAGCATCACGAAACCGAGATGACTCACGGACGAGTAGGCCACGAGCTTCTTCATGTCCTTCTGAGCCATGGCACACAGCGCACCGTAGACGATCCCGATCAGAGACAGTCCAACCATCCAGGGCAGCAGGTCGTGCGTCCCCTGCGGCAGGATCGGCAGGGAGAAGCGGACGAAGCCGTAGGTGCCCATCTTCAGGAGGACGCCGGCCAGGATCACGGATCCGGCTGTCGGCGCCTCGACATGGGCGTCGGGCAGCCAGGTGTGGAACGGAAACATCGGCACCTTGATGGCGAAGCCGACGAAGAACGCCAGGAAGATCCAGAACTGCATGTCGGCCGGGATCGACGCGCCGATGTCATGGAACTGGGTGATCGAGAAGGTCTTGGGATTGCCCAGGCCTTCTATCCCCAGAAGTCCCGTCGAGTTGTAGAAGTAGAGGGCCAGGATGCCAAGCAGCATCAGCACCGAACCGACCAAGGTATAGAGAAAGAACTTGATCGCGGCGTAGAGCTTTCGGGCGCCGCCCCAAATGCCGATCAGGAAATACATGGGGACCAGCATCACTTCCCAGAAGACGTAGAACAGGAAGAAGTCCATCGCCATGAAGACGCCGAGCATGCCCGTCTGCAGGAGGAGCATGAAGACGTAGTACTCCTTCTCCCGCGTCTTGATCGCCGACCAGGAACTGAGGAAAGCGATCACCCCGAGAAGGGTCGTCAACATGACCAGGAGCAGAGCGATGCCGTCGATGCCGAACTCGTAGCGCACGCCGATCGAGGGGATCCAGGAGGCGCTCTCGCGGAACTGAAAGAGCTCACCCGCCCGGTCGAACTCGAACCAGAGCGGTAGCGAGACCAGGAGATCCACGAAGACCACGATCGTCGCGAACTTGCGAATCCCGTCGCCGTTCTCCTTCTTCATGAGGAAGATGATCGCGAGCGCACCCACCAGTGGAAGGTAGGTGACGATGCTCAGAATCGGGACTTGGTGTATCCAATCGAACATGACGTTTCCTCGAATCTCTTAGGGACCTGCCTCAGCTGCCCATCCGGACGACATAGAAGACGACCAGAACAGCGGTGCCGATCACGAGTACCAGCGCGTACTGCGAAACCAGGCCTGTCTGCAGGCCACGGAAGAAATGTGATGCCCGGCGTGACACCCAACCCACGAGGTTGACCAGGCCATCGACGAAGTACTTGTCGAAGAAGCCGGAGAGCAGCGACATCGCCACGGTGAAGTGACGCGAACCGTTGACGAGGACACCATCGATGAACTTGCTGTCGAAGGAGAACAGCCTCCTGGCACTCGACCAGGTGCCCCTCACCACGGTCTTGTCGTAGGCCTCGTCCACCCAGTACTTGTTGACCAGCAGCCGATGCAATGCCGGAAACCGGGCCGCCCACTTCTCCCCTTCCGAGAGCCCCTTGTCGCCGCCGTAGTACTTGCGGGCCAGGTAGATCCCCGCCAGAGCGACGCCTACCGAGAGGGCCATCAGGGCCAGTTCGACACCGACGCTCGCGTGGTGCGGTTCATGGTCTGTGACATGAGCCAGCGAGCGACCGACGAAATGGTCGAAGAAGTTGTAGTCGAAATGGCCCAGCTTGGGGATGCCGACGTAACCGGAGACGAGAGCGCCGCCCGCGAGGACCGTCAACGGCACGGTCATCGACGGTGGCGACTCGTGCAGATGATGATGCTGCTCCTCCGTCCCACGGAACTTGCCGTGGAAGGTCATGTATACCAGCCGGAACATGTAGCAGGCGGTCAGGCCCGCGGTCACCAGGCCGACGACCCAGAGCAGCTTGTGACTGCCGAACGTCGCAGCGAGAATCTGGTCCTTGCTGAAGAAGCCGGCGAGGCCCGGCACACCGGCGATAGCCAGCGTACCCACCAGGAAGGTCCAGTAAGTCTTGGGCATGTGTTCTTTGAGCCCACCCATCTTGCGCATGTCCTGCTCGCCGCCCATCGCGTGGATGACCGAACCGGAGCCGAGGAACATGAGGGCCTTGAAGAAGGCGTGGGTCATCAGATGGAAAATCGCCGCCGTGTAGGCGCCGACGCCGCAGGCCAGGAACATGTAGCCGAGCTGCGAGACCGTGGAGTACGCGAGCACCTTCTTGATGTCGGTCTGGACCAGTCCGATCGTGGCGGCGAAGATCGCCGTCAGGGCTCCGATGATGGCCACGACACTGCCGATCTCCGGTGCGAGCTGAAAGAGTGCGTTCGAGCGGACGACCATGTAGACGCCCGCCGTCACCATCGTCGCGGCGTGGATCAGAGCCGAGACCGGGGTCGGACCGGCCATCGCGTCGGGCAGCCAGACAAAGAGCGGTATCTGCGCGCTCTTGCCGGTGGCGCCGACGAAGAGAGCCAGGGTGACGAAGCCGGCGAAGGTCAGGCCGAGTACGTACTCGCCCTGGACGCCGAGCGGGTTGGCCTCGATCGCGTGAATGATCTTCTGATAGTTGAGCGTGCCGAAGTGCGCCACGAGAGCGAACATTCCCGCCAGAAACGCGAAGTCTCCGATGCGGTTGACGATGAAGGCCTTGCGCCCGGCGTAGGGCGGGAACTCCTCGTCATAGTAGAAACCGATCAGGAGGTACGAGCACAGCCCGACCCCTTCCCAGCCGACGAAGGTCACCAGGAAGTTGCTGCCGAGGATCAACATGAGCATCATGCCCATGAAGAGGTTCAGGTAGGTGAAGTAGCGCTGGAAGCCCGGCTCGTGGTCCATGTAGCCGACCGAGAAGACGTGGATGAAGAAGCCGACGAAGGTCACGACGAAGAGCATCACGCAGGAGAGCGGATCGAGCAGGAAGCCCATCTCGATCGACAGATTGGCGAAGCTGCCATCGGTCAACCCCATGAAGCCCGAGGGAAGCCACTCGTAGACGGTCTGCTCGAAAGCCTCGTGGTTGGCGTAAAGCTCGCTCGAAATGTAGCCGACGATCGCGTAGATCGAGACCATCAGGGTCGCGAGAATCGAACCGCAGGCGACCATCCAGGCGCCCTTCTTGCTCACCCGATTGCGCAACACGACGCCGTTGAGAAAGGCGCCGAGGAAGGGCAGGACGGGGATCAGCCAGAGCAGTCTCATCCGGAAAGCTCCGCTGCCTTGTCGAGCTCGGTCGTCTGGCGCAGCCGGAAGAACGCAACCAGGATGCCGAGGCCGACGGCCGCCTCACCGGCGGCCACAGTGATCGTGAAGATAGCGAAAATCTGCCCCGTGAGATCGCCATGGCTGAAGGAGAATGCGATCAGGTTCAGATTGACCGAGTTGAGCACCAACTCGATCGACATCAGGACCGTGATCATGTTGCGCCGGGTCGTGATGCCGACGACGCCGATGAGGAAGAGCACCAGGCTGAGCGCCACGTAGTGCATGGTGCCGATCTCGAGAAGCGCGCCCATCGTCACTCCCTCCGCCCCAGGACGACCGCTCCGACCATCGCGACCAGCAGGAACACCGAGGCGATCTCGAAGGGCATCAGGTACTGCCGGTAGAGCAACCAGGCGATCGCCTCGGAGTTGCCCCGGGCCTCTCCGTCGACGTCCGTGAACGCCGCGGGCGTCGAGGCCGGATCCGAGAGAGCTGCCGGCATGAAGGCCTGGATGAGCACCACGCCAAGAATCAGGCAGACTCCGATGGCCACCCATCGGTTGTCGACGTACTTCTTCGTCTCCATGAGCTGGTGCTGATTGACCAGCATGATCACAAAGAGGAAGAGAACCATGATGCCGCCGCCGTAGACGAAGACCTGGACGACCGCCAGGAACTCGGCGTTGCGCAACAGGAAGAGCACGGCGATCGACAGGAACGAGACCAACAGCGCGACGGCCCCGTACATGGGGTTGCGCAGGGTGACGACGCCGAGCGCCCCGGCGACCGCGACAGCGGCGAACAGGAAGAAGAAGATCGCCTGTCCGTGAGCAGTCAGGAACTCCAAGGGCAACCCTCCTGCGAATGGAAACCGACTGAGCCGAAACGCCTCACACGACCTCCTTGTCGGTGTAGGCCGGACGAATCTTCCAGTCCTGCAGCTCGTCGATATCGACGTAGAGATTCTCCCACCGGTCGTAGCTCGACAGTTCGTAGGTCTTGGAGGTCAGCCAGATGGACTTCGGCTTCGTCGGGCAGGCCTCCTCGCACAGGCCGCAGAACATGCAGCGCTGGACGTCGATGTCGAAACGGTCGAGAAGCTTCTCCTTCTTCTCGGTGACCGGGTTCAGTTCCTGGTGCCAGTCGATATAGACGATGTCGATCGGGCAGTCGCGAGCGCACAACGTGCACTTGATGCAGCGATCCTCGTCGAGGCGGAACATGCCGCGGAACCGGTGGGCGGGCTCCAGGCGTTCCTCGGGATACTGCACCGTCTCCTTCTTCTTGAAGATGTGCCTGAAGGTGATCCCGAGCCCCGCGAAGAGATCGAGGAGCATGATGCGGTCGAGGAAGTTCTTGACGGCGCTCATTGGAGGATCTTCCATAGGCCGGTGCCGAAGACGGTGAGCAGGACCATGGGAATCAGCCACTTCCAGCCCAGGTCCATCAGCTGATCGAACCGGTACCGGGGGAAGGTCCCGCGAAACCAGATGTAGACGAAGAGGAACGCGAAGAGCTTGGCCGAGAACCAGAGCACCCCCGCGAGACCGGGACCGACCAGCGGTAGCCACTGGAGGTTGAGAAAGCTCGCCCACCCGGCGTTGGGAAACGGCTGATGCCAGCCACCGAGGAAGAGCGTCACGGCGACCGCCGAAATCACGATCATGTTCGCGTACTCGCCGAGAAAGAAGAGGGCGAAACGCATGCCGGTGTACTCGGTGTGGAAGCCGGCGACCAGTTCGGACTCCGCCTCCGGCAGGTCGAAGGGATTCCGATTCGACTCCGCGACGCCGGCGACGAAGTAGATGAAGAAGGCGACCAGGCCGAGGCCCCATCCCTGAAAGATGAACCAGCGACCCTGATCGAATTGCGCCTGAACGATGCCGTTCATGGACATGGTGCCGGCCATCAGGAGCGGGATCACCAATGAGAAGCCCTGCGGGATCTCGTAGGAGATCATCTGCGCCGCGGCGCGGAGGCCGCCGAGCAGCGAGAACTTCGAGTTCGAGGCCCAGCCGCCGAGAATGATCCCGTAGACACCGACCGTCGCCATGGCGACGACGAAGAGCAGCGCCACGTTGACGTCGGTGATGAAGAAGTCGAGTTGGCCACCGGACTGCGCGGCTGACGGGCCGAACGGAATCACGGCGAAAATGATGAAGGCCGGCGCCACCACCATGCAGGGGGCGAGAATGAACGCCCAGCGAATCGCGGTCGACGGAATGATGTCCTGCTTGACGAGAAGCTTGGCGATGTCGGCGATCGGCTGCAGGACACCCCAGGGGCCGACACGATTCGGTCCCAGCCGGACCTGCATGAAGCCCAGAATCTTGCGCTCCGCCAACACCAGATAGCTGATCAGGGGCAGGACGCCCATGAAGATGAGGACCATGATCTTGAGCAGCGGCGAAACCGCATAGTCGAAGATCGCCGGCCCCACCGACTCGCGAACAGAGTCCAAGAGGTTCATCGGTCGACCTCACCGAGCACGATGTCCGTCGTGCCGACGATCGCGACGAGATCGGCCAGGAGGGCACCCTGAGCTAGCTCGGGGACGATCTGCAGGTTGTAGAACGACGGCGGACGGACACGGCAGCGCTCCGGATTGGGCGTCCCGTTGCCGACGATGTAGAAGCCGATCTCACCCTTGGGACTCTCGATGCCGTAGTAGGCCTCTGTCTCCTTGGCCCCCTTGAGGACGCGAGGCTTCTTGGCCATCACTTCACCGTCCGGCAGGTTATCGAGGCACTGACGCAGGATCCGCGCCGACTGCCTCATCTCCTCCATCCGGACGAGGTAGCGGTCGTAGGTGTCGCCGTTGTGAAACACCGGCACGTCGAAGTCGACCTCGCCGTAGGCTTCGTAAGGCTCCGCCTTGCGCAGGTCGAAGTCGACACCGCTAGCGCGCAGCATCGGACCGGTAATGCCGTACTGGAGGCCCTGCTCTTTGGTCATCACCCCGATACCGACGGTCCGCTTCTTCCAGATCCGGTTGTTCGTCAGCAGGCCCTCGTACTCGTCGACCTTGGACGGGAACTTGTCTACGAAGGCGCTGCAGCGATCGGTCCAGCCGACCGGCAGATCGAAGGGCAGGCCACCGGGGCGCATGCAATTCAGTGTCAACCTGGCGCCGCAGAACTCCTCGAAGAGATCGAGGACCTCTTCCCGCTCGCGAAAGCAGTAGAAGAAGGGCGTCATCGCTCCGATGTCGATGGCGTGGGTAGCCAGCCAGAGCAGATGACTCGAGATCCTCTGCAGCTCGCACAGAAGCGTCCGGATGTAGGCCGCTCGCGGCGGCACGGTGATCCCGGTCAGCTTCTCCACCGCTCCGACATAGGCGAGATTGTTCGTCGCCGCCGCCACGTAATCCATACGGTCGGTATGCGGGACGTTCTGGAAGAACGGGTGCAGCTCGAAGAGCTTCTCGGTCCCGCGATGGAGGTAGCCAATGATCGGGTAGCAATCGACGATTCGCTCGCCGTCGACCTTGAGGTTGAGCCGCAACACACCGTGCGTCGAAGGATGCTGCGGCCCAAAAGCCAGCTCCATCTCCTCGACGTCGAAGAGCGTGTCGTTGTGCTTCATGTTCTCCGAATCGGCCATCGCTATCCCTGGTCGTCGGCGCCCGGCGCCGCCTCCTCGTCTTCCGGCTCTTCGGGAGGCTTCCAACCGGTCCCCGTACCGGCCACCGGTCCGGCTGTCTCCTCGTAGTACTCCGGATAGATCGCCGAGCCGGTGTCGATCCCTTCGATCGGGAAATCCTTGCGCATCGGAAAGCCGTTGAAGCCCTCCCACATGAGAATCCGCGTCATGTCCGGGTGGCCTTCGAAGCTCACTCCGTACATGTCCCAGATCTCGCGCTCCGGCCAGTTGGCACCGCGCCAGACCGGAACCACCGTCGGTACCGGCGTGTCGGCTTCAGTGCCGACGCGCAGTCGCACCCGCTCGACCGTGTCGAGGTTGAGCAGTTGATAGATGACCTCGAACTCGGGCTCGTCTTCCCTGTCCGGATAGTGCGCGCCGCAGATATCGATCAGCATGGTGAAGCCATGCTCGTCGTGGAGCGTGCGGGCCACGTCGCAGATGGACTCGCGCGCGACCATCACCACCAGGTCTCCGGCGAGCGTCCGGGCCCAGGCGATGGCGTCGCCATGAGCCTCGCGCAACGCGCCCGCTACGGCCGAGTCGTCCGCCTCCTGCCACTCGGGAATCTTCGGGTCCCGCTGCCAGGGCGGCTTCGCGGCCTCGGCCGCCTCCTTGGCCGCCTTGGCTGCTGCCGCGGCCTCAGCCCTCGCTTTGGCAGCCGCTTCGGCCTTGGCCTTCTCGGCTGCCTCGTCGACCTCGGGCTCGGGCCCGGTGTCGTCGCCCTGAGGGGCCTTGGTCTCTTCGTCGCTCATCGAATGGGCTCAGGAGGCCTTCTGCTTGGCGACGGTCATCCGGTCGATCTTGCGCTGCAGGTGGAGTAGCCCCCAGAGCAGCGCCTCCGGGCGCGGTGGGCACCCGGGTACGTAGACGTCCACCGGGATGACCCGGTCGACGCCCTGAGTGACGGCATAGGTCCGGTACGGACCCCCGCACGTGGCGCAGGCGCCCATCGCGATCGCCCATTTGGGGTCGGGCATCTGGTCCCACAGCCTCCGGACGATCGGTGCCATCTTCTCCGTGACCGTGCCGGCGACGATCATCAGGTCGCTCTGGCGTGGACTGGCGCGGAACACCTCGGCGCCGAAGCGCGACATGTCGTGGCGCGGGTCGAGCACCGCCATCATCTCGATCGCGCAACAGGCCAGGCCGAACTGCATCGGCCAGATCGCCGACCGTCGGGCCCAGTTGAAGATCTTGTCGTAGGTCGTCGTCAGAACGCCCGCCTCGACGTTGTCCATCAGGCCCAATTGAGCGCACCCCGTTTCCAGGCGTAGACGTAGCCAACGATGAGGATCACCAGAAAGACGACCATCTCGATGAACCCGAAGAGGGCCAACTTGTCGAACATCACGGCCCAGGGGAACAGGAAGATCGTCTCGACGTCGAAGACGACGAAGAGGACGGCGATCAGGTAGTAGCGGATCGAAAAACGATGGTCGTGGGCGAAAGACTCGGGCGCGTTGCCGCACTCGTAGGGATCGTCGTTGGTGGCGGTTGTTCCCGCGGTCCTGAAGAGCTTCGCCGCGAGGAGCGTCACCACCAGAAAGCCCATGGCGAAGAGCGCAAAAATCAGGATCGGTAGATAGTTTTCCATTCAGCCGTGCCGAGGAGGAATAGCCCGTGTCAGTGAGTCTCGCCTGCGTGAAGAGCGGTCATTCTACCGGAGGCCCTAGGGCTGTCAAGAAACCGCGCAGCTACCCCTCGACGGCACGCCGGGACCCCGCCTCGAGGGCCGGGACCCTCCGTCACTCTGCGCTCTTGTCGACCACCAGGGGGGCCGCGGCGCTCGGCTGCGCCTGGAGCAGATACTCGAGGTCCTCGCGCAGAGTCTCTTCCACCTGCGCCCCGAGGTAGGAGGAGTAGATCAGCCCCTCCCGATCGAAGATGAACGTCATCGGATAGCCCTCGAGGCCGCCGAATATCTCGGTGCTCACACCGCGGGGGTCGAGGAGTACGGGGTACTCGATACCGATCTCCTCCGCGTACGGCACGACCTTCTCGGCGCCCTCCACATCGGTGGAGATACCGATGATCCGAACCCCGCGGCCGCCGAGATCGGCGTACAACCGGTTCAACTCCGGGATCTCGCTGCGGCACGATGCACACCAGGTGGCCCAGAAGTTCACCAACAGGACGCTACCTCGCGCGTCAGCCAGGTGATGCCGCCGGCCGTCGAGCCCCAGTAGCTCGAAGTCCGGCCCGGCGATGATCCTGCCCACCTCGGCGGCGGACGCGAGATCGTCGCTGGGCGCCGGCGCGGCGCCGGCCAGCAGCAGCAGAGCGATGACGAGCGGTCGGCTACCGGAAGTCGTCATCGTCGAGCTCATCGATCGTGCCCGTCGCTTCGCCTCGACCCTCGCAATGCGCGCAGGTCAGGACGAGGGTGTCGGGGTGGAGCTCGCGCCACTGGCCCCAGTTCAGGACCTGCCACTCCTGCTCCGGCAGCTCATCGAGCTGCTCACCGCCCATGTCACCCTCCAGGCTCGCCCCTGAGCTCTGCTGCCAGAGCGAGTCGGTCTCCCGGTCGTACATGATGAGGTTGCCGTCCACGAGCTTCCCGGAAACCCCCAGTGTCAACTCCCTATCTCCAACGCGACGGTCGTGCACGACGACCGATTGTTCGGACGGTCACCAGGACGCCGCGATGGGCACCTTTCCCAGGCGATCGTTGACGACCTGGTGGTTCTTCAGAACATAGAGCGGGTAGGCGCGAGCTTCGCCGTCGACGCTGACACCGACAACGCTGACGCCGGCAGGCAACCCGGCCTCCTCGGCCGTCGCGAATTCCGGGCGAACCAGGGCCAGCTTCGCGTCCTTGGCCCGGTACTGGAGGACACCATGGAAGGGCTTGGCACCGGTGACCGTGGGCTCCTCCTCCTGGGCGTAGCCGGACGTGACGCCGGCCAGAGCGATGGCGGTGAGTAGCAGGCTAGTTCTGATTCGCATCGGTCGTCTCCCGAGCCAACCCCCAGGGCCGCGAAGGTCGAGGCTCAGCGGGTAGCTCCTCCCAGGAGACAACACCTTCCCGCACCAGAATCATCCCGTCAAGCGGGACTTCGCCGGTATGCGTCACCTCTCCGTCCGGCCAGCGCACTTCCACGTCGTCGATGCGTTCCACCGCACCCAGGCCGAAGTGAATCGATGCGGAGTCATCGCTGAGGAAACTCTCGCCCGCCGCGTGGCTGCGAGCCAGGGTCACCCCACCGGCGCGCACGAAGACTCGTGCACCGACGGCGAACCGGTTGGGCGACCGTCCTTCCAGCCGCACCCCCAGCCACCTGCCACGACGCTGCGATTGATTCGCCAGGAGGAGCGGAGAACCGTTGTGCACCGAGACGGCCACGTCCACGAGGCCGTCGCGATCGACGTCCGCGAAGGCCGCCCCGCGACCCACATGCAGCGCGCTCAGGCTCTCGCCGGAAGAGGCCGAGACGTCGGTGAAGGCTCCCTCGTCCTGGGCATAGACCCTCATCGGTTGCGGGATCATCTTCGGATCGCTGAGAACCTCCAATGTCCACTCGTCCTCGATCGTCGAACCATTGACGACGAAGAGATCGAGATCGCCGTCGAGGTCGAGATCGAAGAAGCCCGTGCCCCATCCCACCCAGCTCGAGTCGACGGGAGCGAGACCTGTCGGGAAGGTGAGATCCTCGAAAAGAACCGCCCCGGGCTCGGAGAGGTTCCGATAGAGCGCGTTCTGCTCTCCGACCCAGTGGGTCAAGAAGAGGTCATCGGCCCCGTCGCCGTCGTAGTCACCCAACGCAACCCCCATCCCCGCCCGAGGATCACGAATCCCGGCCGTCACCGACTCGTCGCTGAACGTCCCGTCGCCAAGGTTGCGGAAGAACCGGTCGAAGGACTGATCGTTGGCGACGTAGAGATCCGGCAATCCGTCGCTGTCGAGGTCGGCGAAGAGCGCCTGCAGGCCGCGACCGGCACGGTCCTCCACACCAGCCTCGCCCGCCACGTCGTCGAAGAGACCCCGCCCGTCGTTGCGAAAGAGGAAGTTGCGCTGCGCCGGGTAGCTCGCGGGTGTCGTCATCGTCGCCGGTCGCCCCCCGACCTCGGGCCGACCTGTTCGCGCCTTGTCGAACGGAAAGTCCACGTAGCAGGGCACGTAGAGATCCAGATCCCGATCGAGGTCGTAGTCGGCCACGGCTGCGCCGGTGGCGAAACACCGCAGCTCACCCAGACCGGAGCCCTCGCTCACATCCTCGAAGCGCCCGTCGCCCAGATTGCGATACAGCCGGACCTCGTCCAGCCCCGTCACCACCAGGTCGAGCCAACCGTCGTCGTCGGCATCGAACCAGAGAGCACCCATACCCCAGCCGACATGGCGCACGCCTGAGCTGGCGGTAACGTCTTCGAACGTCCCGTCGCCTCGGTTGTGAAACAGACGTCCCGGCCGGCGGGTCGACACCAGTTCCGCCCGCTCCATCAGGACGGGCCCGGCGAGGTTGACCACGTAGAGATCGTCGAATCCGTCGTTGTCGTAATCGCCGAAAGCGAGGCCGGAGCCGTTGTCCTCCGGCAAGAGGGCCGCCCTGGGGCTGCCGAAGTGCTCGAACTCGATCCCACGCGCGCTGGCCTGCTCGTCGAACTTGATCGACGATGCCGCACCGCTCGCGCTCGCTGGGAGCAGCAGACACATCGTGATGAGACCGAAGACGAATCGCATGGCCGGCCGATTATCCACCAGAACCAGAGAGTTGTCCCCCACCCGCCGGGGTCGCTCAACCGTCCAGCCGAGGTGAGGCCAGTTCCAGGTCGAAGAGTCCCACCGGATCGAAACCACGTGCCTGGACCAGCACTCGGATATCGCTGCCCATGCCTCCCGGGTCGAGCAGCCTGGCCGCCTCCAGACGAACGGCTCGGTCGGCCTCGGCCAAACCGTCGAAGACGCCACAAGCTCCCAACCATTCCGCCTGAGAGACCAACCCGATCGTCTCCAGGCCCGCGGCCTCTCCCTCCCTCGCAAGTGCTGTGAAATCGACGTGCGCGGTCAGGTCCTGGCTGCCGACGTCGACGAAGGGATTCCGGTGGACCGTCTGGTTTCTATAGCAGGCCAAGGTGCCATGTCTCCGCACCCGGACATCGAGCAGGCGGCGCCGCACGAAGCCGTAGTCGCAGGTCACGAGAAGCCCGGAACCGAGGGATTCGGCAAGCTGCCGATAGAGCGGCCGCCAGCCGGGAGCGAGATCGACGATCTGACCCGCCTCCAGGGTCGAGGCTTCGGCCCCGAGGAGTCCTGGCAGATCCGGCCTCGAGAGCGGCCGCGGCACCCAGTCGAAGCCCTCCTTCTCGACGTCGACGTGCAGCTCGCGCCAGTCGCCGGCCTCGTCTCGCGTCAGTCGATGGACCGGCAGTGCGTCGAAGAGCTCATAGGAGAAGACCAGGCCCCGGATCGGCTGAACCGCGGCCTCGCCGAGCTCGGTGAGCGCCTGGGCACCCGGGGGCAGCGGCCGGGCGACCCGGTCCCAGCCCAGAACCCGCGTCAGCCAGGCAGGGTCCGCCGCCTCGAGGACCGCCGCCAGATGACTCCCCGAGCCATAGCCAACCTCGAGCATCTCGACCGACCCACCGAGCCGAGCCGCAAGCCTCTCGAGAAGCTGTGCTGTCGAGGCGCCGAAGAGGGTCGACAGCGACGACCCGGTGATGAAATCGCCCGCCGGACCGATGCGCGGTGCCTGCGTTGCGTAGTATCCCCCTTCTCCATAGAGTGCTTCCTCCATAAACTCGGCGAACGGCAGCGGACCGTCTCTTTCGATTCGCTGGCGAAGACGCTGGGCCGGGGACTCCATGAGCGAAGTGTACAATCTTCCGCAAATGACTGAAGACAGTGGACTTCCGTCGACCGCTCGCCTCCTGAGCCTGATCGACGCGATGGCCGGACAGCCGGTCGTGATGCTGGTCGACATGGTCGCCGACCGTTTCGTCTCGGGCTCCCCAAAGCGCATCAGCCGCGAGGCTCCGGTCCTGATCCTGCGTCACGACAGCGACGAACTGATTCCGGGAGGCGGCGCCAATGCCGTCGCCAACGTGCACGCTCTGGGCGGCACACCGCTGCCGCTCGGCGTCGTCGGAGACGACCCGAGCGGACGCGATCTGGTGGCCCTGTTCGCCGAACGGGCAATCCCGACCGAAGGCATCGCGGTGCGCTCCGGGTACCGGACGCCAACCAAGGTCAGAATCCTCGGCGGCGGACGCCATGCGATCAAGCAGCAGATCGTGCGTTACGACATCGAGGACTCCGTCGACCTCGGCCCGGCCGAGGCCGAGACCTTCGAACAGGCCCTCGCCGCCTGGAAGGGACAGGCCGGAGCCGCCGTCCTCTCCGACTACGGCTACGGCAGTGTGCAACCCGACATGACGGCAACGCTACGCGAGGCCCTGGCCGAGGGCGGCCAGGTCCTGTGCGACAGCCGCTACCGCCTGGCCGACTTCGCCGGCGTCGATGGCGCGACGCCCAACGCCGAGGAGGCCGAGGGCATCCTGGAGCGAGAGCTCAACGGCGATCTCGCCGGCGCCGGCGCCGACCTGCGAAGCCGACTCGACTGCCCGACTCTCCTGGTCACTCGCGGCAGCTCGGGCATGAGCCTCTTCTCCGCCGCCGGCACCGCACATCTGCCGGTGCACGGCACGACCCAGGTCGCCGACGTGACAGGCGCCGGCGACACCGTGATCGGGACCTTCGCGCTGGCCACAGCAGCCGGCGCCACACCGATCGAGGCCGCGCTCCTGGCCAACTATGCCGGAGGCGTCGTGGTGATGAAGATGGGGACCGCCACGCTGAGCCGCGAGGAGCTGACGGCGGCGGTACGCGACGACCCGGCTCTGCTCGACGAGGTCCGATGGGCCGAGTCCTGAGTCCCGCCGATCTCGCAGCCGAGCTCCGCGCCAGGCAGGGCGAGGGGATGACCGTGGCGTTGGCCAACGGACACTTCGACCTCCTCCACGTCGGCCATGTCCGCTATCTCACCGACGCCGCCGCCGAAGCCGATCTGCTGGTCGTCGCCATCAACGCCGACGACTCGGTCGAGCGACTCAAGGGCCCCGGCCGCCCCATCGTCACCGCGCCCGAGCGAGCCGAGCTCCTCGCGGCCCTCGCCGTCGTCGACTACGTCACCATTTTCGAAGGCGACACTCCTGGGCCCCTGCTGGCCGAACTGCGGCCGGACGTTCATTGCAAGGGAACCGACTACGGCACACCGGAGCGAGTCCCGGAGTTCCCGGTAGTCCAGGCCTACGGCGGCAGAACGGTCCTGGTCGGGGATCCGAAGGATCACTCGACGACCGAGTTGATCGCGACGGCGAAGGCGTTGGACGAGGGCTGAGCGCTTCATCGAGGTCCTGGCGGGCGATCCCGTTTGACGGTCATGTGCGTTCTGCGGGAAAAGACCCTGTCTCCGCTGGCCTAACCCGTCCAGACCCCAGCGGAGACAGGATCTTTTCCCTCCTTGAATCACTGACGGACCTCGGAGGGTCTGTGCCTTCTGGCTGGCTGCGCCAGCCCATGGCCAACCCTCCGCAGACCAACTCTCACCGCAAAGGGCACCACCAACCCAGGTGTGTGAGGCGTAGCCGGGTTGGTGCAGGCTCTGTACGTGGGCGGGAGGTGGGGGGTGTTGCCGGAACCAACCCGGCTACGCCTCACACACCGGCACAAGCCCACAAAAAGGCGCCGAAGGGCGGCGCCAGCCACGCGACCCCAGAGAACAACAACACAGCGCCAACCCCAAGGTAGGATCCAAAGCATGTCGATCACCCGAGTCCTGATCGTGCGCACCAGCGCGATGGGCGATGTCGTGCACACGCTGCCCCTGGCGTCGGCTCTGCGCAGGGAGCTGCCACAGGCGCGTATCGGCTGGGTGGTCGAGCGCCGGTTCAGCTCGATCCTCGGCGGCAACCCCGCGATCGACGACATCCTCGAGATCGACCTCAAAGACTGGCGTCGACGTCCGTTCGCCGCCGCCACCTGGCGCCAGATCAGAGCCTTTCTGGCGCGGCTCCAGGACTTCTCGGCCGATGTCGTGATCGACGCCATGGGGAACCACAAGAGCGGCCTGATCGCGGCCCTCAGCTTCGCCGGCCGAACCCTGGGCGCCCGCAGAGAGGACCGACGGGAGCCCTCGAGCGCCCTCTGGATCTCCGAGCCCGTCGCCCTCACAGGAACTCACACGATCGACCGCACCAGATCGCTCATCGCCGGGCTCGGGCTCCCCGCGGCCCCCTCGGACATCGACGCAACGCCCCCTTTCGCCGACATCCCCCTGTCAGCAGACACGCCCCCCCTCCTCATTCACCCCAGCGCCGGCTGGAGCAACAAGGAATACCCCGCTCAACGCTGGAGCGAAGTCAGCCGCGAGCTCCACGCCTCCACCGGTCTCGCCGTCGGCATCCTCTCCGCTCCGGGAGAACAACAGCTCGTCGACAGCATCCTCGAAGCCGCCGGCGAGAGCGCCGTCGATGTTCCGGCGTTCAGCCTCGAGGCACTGGCCGGCCGTCTTCGGGCAGCTCGCCTCGTTCTGGCCGGGGACACCGGCCCTCTGCATCTGGCTCAGGCGCTGGGGACTCCCGTCCTGTGCGTCCTGGGACCCACCGACCCACGCCGCAACGGCGCCTACCGCGCGCCAGAGAGCAACCTTGTCCACCCGCTGCCGTGCAGCTACTGCTACAAGCGCTTCGACGAAGCCAAGGCCTGCCTATTGGCGATCGAGCCCCAACGCATTGCCGCTCAGGCTCGACGGCTCCTGCAACGCACTAATTGAGCTAAAAATCTTTGTTGATGGGAGTTAAATTGACGCTCTCGGCGGGTGCCCTGTACACTGCTTGACCGATGACCGTAGGTCCAACAGCACCTGAGACGGGTGGCCACCGACTCGGCGATCTTCTCGTCGAGGCCGGGAAGATCAACGCCGAACAGCTGCAGGAGGGCCTCTCCAGCCAGCAGCAGGAGGGCGGCAGACTCGGCACCCACCTCGTTCGCCTCGGGTTCCTGAGCGACCCGGAGCTGGTCGACTTCCTGGCCGAACGCTACGGGGTGCCGGCCGTCGACCTCACCGATCTCGAGATCGAGGAGTCGATCATCTCGCTCGTTCCCGCGGAGGTGTCACGGAAGTACACCGTGCTCCCCGTCGCCAAGACCGGAGCCAAGCTGACGATCGCGATGGCTGATCCGACCAACGTGTTCGCCATGGACGACATCAAGTTCATGACCGGGTACACCGTGGAGCCGGTCGTCGCCTCCGACACTGCACTGCGCGAAGCTATCGACGAGCACCATGGCTCGACACACGCGATCGAGCTGCGCAAGGTCATGGAGGACATCGCGGACACCGAGGACGCCGACCTCGAAGTCCTCGACGAAGAAGAGGACATCGACCTCCAGGCGCTCGAGCAGCAGTCCGAAGAGGCTCCGGTCGTCCGGCTCGTCAACATCATCCTGACGGACGCGATCAAGCGCGCCGCTTCCGATATCCACATCGAGACCTACGAGAAGGAGTACCGGGTCCGGTACCGCATCGACGGCCTGCTCTACGAGATGATGCGGCCGCCGATGAAGCTCAAGGAGGCGATCACCAGCCGCCTCAAGATCATGGCCCGCCTCGATATCGCGGAAAAGAGGCTGCCGCAGGACGGCAGGATCAAGATCAAGACCAAGGCCAAGGGCAAGGTCAAGGACCTCGACTTCCGTGTCTCGACTCTGCCGACGATCTTCGGCGAGAAGATCGTGATGCGACTCCTCGACAAAGACAAGCTGATGCTCGACATGCTCAAGCTCGGCTTCGAGGCGGACTCACTGCGCCGGTTCGAGCAGGCCATCTTCCGGCCGTACGGCATGGTCCTCGTGACCGGACCGACGGGTTCCGGTAAGACGAATACGCTCTACTCGGCGCTGTCCCGGGTCAACTCGCCCGAGACCAACATCATGACGGCCGAGGATCCGGTCGAGTTCAACCTCTCCGGCATCAATCAGGTCATGATGAAGGAACAGATCGGTCTCAACTTCGCGGCCGCGATGCGTTCCTTCCTGCGCCAGGATCCCAACATCATTCTCGTCGGTGAGATTCGAGACTTCGAGACCGCCGAGGTCGCCATCAAAGCTGCAATGACCGGCCATCTCGTCCTCTCGACGCTCCATACCAATGACGCCCCCTCATCGGTCAGCCGACTGATGAACATGGGCGTCGAGCCGTTCCTCGTAGCCAGTTCGGTCCACCTCGTCGTCGCCCAGCGGCTCGTCCGCCAGATCTGTACCAGCTGCAAAGAGGCGATCAAGGTGCCGAGCCAGAGTCTCGTCAACCTCGGGTTCACGCCCCAGGAGGCGGGAAGTCTGCAGCTCTACAAGGGCCGCGGGTGTGAGCGCTGTTCGAGCACCGGGTACAAGGGCCGGATCGGCCTCTTCGAGGTGATGGAAGTCGACGACGAGGTTCGCGATCTGATCCTCTCCGGCGCAAGTGCCTACGAGTTGCGAGAGAAGTCCCTCGCCAACGAGATGATCTCGCTGCGCCAGAGCGGCCTGCAGAAGATCCGCGACGGCATCACGACCATCGAAGAAGTCGTCCGCGAGACGGTCGCCGACTGAGCCTGCCGACTCCGCGGCTCAGCTTCGGCTGTCCCAGAGGACATCGCCGCGCTCGCGGTTCTCGAACCTGGCCATCACGAAGAGCAGGTCAGAGAGCCGGTTGAGGTAGCGGACCGTCCACCGCCCGACGGCCTCGTTGCGGGCCAGACTGACCACCCGTCGCTCGGCACGTCGGCAGATCGTGCGCCCCAGGTGCAGCCAGGCGGCGCCCGGCGTCCCGCCCGGCAGAATGAAGTTCTCGAGCGGTTCCAGCGATCCGCTCAACTCGTCGATTGCCCGCTCCAGCGAAAGCACGTGGCGCTCTTCGATCTCGGGCACCGGCATCCGTACCTTGTCCTCCTGGAGGATGCACAGGTCCGATCCGAGATGGAACAGCTCGTTCTGGATCGATGAGAGGTAGCCTGCGACCCCTTCATCGAGGCCGACCGCCAGCGCTCCACCAATGGCGGAGTTGAGCTCGTCAACAGCACCGTAGGCCTCAATCCTCTCGGCGTCCTTGCTCAGACGCTGGCCACCACCGAGGGCGGTCGAACCGTCATCTCCGGTGCGGGTGTAAACCTTGGTGATGCGGGGCATTCGACGTTTCCTCTAGACTCCAGTCTAGCAGCCCGACGTCGCCCGCCGACGCGCCCCCCGAACCGATGAGCGCCACCGATTCTCAACACGACGGCCCACCCGCCGCCCTCCTGCGCGACCCGCGAGGCACCGGTTGGCTGGCCTTCGAGCAGGTGACCGAGACGCTGGTTGCTCCGACTCCGGCCGAGGTTCGCGGCGTGCTCGAGAGAGCTCAACAGGCCACCGACGCCGGGCAGTGGGCAGCCGGGTATGTGGGGTACGAAGCGGCGCCGGCCTTCGATCCTGCGCTGGTGGTCCGAGCTTCCTCTCCGCTGCCGGCGGCATGGTTCGTCGTCACCGACGCACCAGCCGTGGTGGCGGAGCAGGACCTGCCGCGAGCGGGCTCCTTCGACATCGGCGGTCTCCACCCGACCTTGACCGAAGCCGAGCACGCTCGGGGCGTGCGGCGAATTCAGGACTGGATCAGCCGCGGCGAGACCTACCAGGTCAACTTCACCCACCAACTCCAGAGTGGCTTCGAGGGCGATCCGTGGGGTCTATTCCTCTCTCTCTGGCACAACCAACGGTCCGATCACGCCGCCTGGTTAGACCTCGGCGATCAGGCGATCTGTTCCGCCTCACCGGAGCTCTTCTTCGAACTCGACGGGGAAAGGGTCGTCAGCCGACCGATGAAGGGGACCGCAGCGCGAGGTCGATCCACCACCGAGGACAGGTTCCAGGCGGAGGAATTGGCAGAGTCTGCCAAAAACCGGGCCGAGAACGTCATGATCGTCGACATGATCCGCAACGACCTGGCGCGGATCGCAAAACCCGGAAGCGTCAGCACCTGTAGCCTCTTTGATGTCGAGCGCTACCCGTCGGTCTTCCAACTGACCTCGACGGTCGAGGCACAGACCGAAGCGACTGTCGTCGAGATCTTCGACGCCCTCTTCCCCTGCGCCTCGATCACCGGCGCGCCCAAGATCAACACCACTCGCCTGATCCACGAGCTCGAGCCGCATCCGCGCGGCGTCTACACCGGAGCCGTCGGATTCATGGCTCCGGATCGCCAGGCCCGCTTCAACGTGGCTATTCGCACCGCGACGATCGACCGCCGCCGGGGGGAGCTCAGCTACGGTGTCGGAGGCGGCATCGTCTGGGACTCCGAACCGGAGGCGGAACACCGGGAGTGCCTGGACAAGGCACGGGTCCTGACAGCTCCGCGGCCCGAGTTCGAGCTTCTCGAGACCCTCCTCTGGAAGCCCGAGGCGGGGTACGCACTTCTGGCGCGGCACCTGTCGAGGCTCGCCGACTCGGCGGAGTACTTCGGCTTCGCGTTCGACCGCGACGCCGTCCACGACTCGATAGTCGCGGCCGCCGCGCAGTGGCAGGACAGCCGGAGGGTCCGCCTGACCCTGACAGAAAACGGTGACGCTACAGTGACTTCGGAGCCCCTTGCACCATTCCCCTCCCCAATGCGGCTCGCTGTAGCCTCGTCAGCGGTCGACAGCTCGGATCCGTTCCTCTTTCACAAGACGACGCACCGCGGGATCTACGATCGTGCGCGGCGAGAGCACCCGGCGGCAGACGACGTCCTCCTGTGGAACGAACGGGGGGAACTGACAGAGACGACTCTCGCCAATGTCGTCGTCGACATCGGAGGCCGGCGGTTCACGCCCCCGGTGTCCTGCGGTCTCCTGGCCGGCGTCCAGCGAGGAGAGCTCCTGGCCGGCGGTGAGATCACCGAACGCGTCATCCGGCTGGAAGAGCTGGAGTCTTCGCCTGTTGTCCACCTCGTCAACTCGGTCCGCGGCTGGATCGCCGCCGAGCTGGCTCCTCCACCGACCGGCTGAAACAGGATCGTCGAAGATCTCGTACTAACCCTCAGGAGGGTAGAGAGATGCTCGAACTCATCACCATTACCGGACTGGTCGCGATAGGAGTCCTAGTGCTGGGCGTTCTCGGACTGGTCGCGCTGGCCTTCAAGCTTCTGTTCAAGGTCGTCGCGATTCCGCTGATCGTATTGTTCGTGGTCTTCAAGGTCGTCTTCGTCGGCGTCCTGGCCGTGATGGGCATCGCCTTCGTGCCGATCCTCCTGATCCTGGCCTTCGTCGCCTTGCCGATCGCGGCCCTCTGCGGGCTCGTCGGGTTGGGCGTCAAACTCGTCACCGCCTGACCCGCGCCGGCTCTCCGCCCTCCGAGGCGCGAGGACTACTCCTGAGCCACGAACTGGGAGGGGTCGACCTCGGCGTTGACGACGGCCTCGTCGATGGTGCTGTTCATGAACGGACCACCCTCGAACGTCGCATCGATCCGGAAGGGCAGGATCAGTCCTTCGACCTCCCGGAAATCCGAATAGAGCTGCCGCACTTCACCCGGCGAACCGGTGAAGTCGGAACCCCGATAGACCAGCTGCACCACCAGGCCACTCTCGGAATCGATCCCGAGCCGGAAGGTCTGGCCCGACAGTTCCACCTGCACGTACTCGACGGCCTCTCCGCTCGGACCGGCGGCGACGGCCTGGGTCAGCCCCTCGGTCGCCGCCCGAAGGACGACGGGGAGAGTTCGATGGATGCCCCCTTCCAGACTCTCGCGGCGATCACCGGTCAGCGGCTGGGTTCCCATCGGGGTTTGCATGAACGCTCCGTCGGGCCCTGCCACCTGAATCATCGTGCCTTGAGGCAAGGCGATCGTCTGGCGCATCCGATCGGCGTAGACCACGACCTGATCGATCGTGACGGAAATCTCCGCACCCTGGGCAAAGGCCACGGCCGATGCCTTCTGGCTCACACTCTCGAAACCGGCGAATGCCTCGGCACCACCGTGAGCTGCCACCGCGCCGGCCAGCAACTCGGCTCCGCGCGCCATCGTCTCTTCCGTGACCTCGACATCCGGCGCTTCGAGCTCCGGGATGGAAATGTCGAGAACCGTGACCTCCCCGAAGTCCTCGAGCGGCCTGTCTCTGCCTTCAGCGGGCCCGACGACGACGATCGAGAACTGATCCGGGTCGACATGGCCCTGGCCGACGGCCTGGACCTGTTCGAGGGTCACTGCTTCGATTCCCGCGACGTAGCGAGCCAGTCGGTCGAGGGGATAGCCGAAGTACTCGTAGGTCAACTGCTGTCCCAGGATCTCGCTCGCCGTATCGGAAGTGAACACGAACGAAGCGAGGATCGCCTCCTTGGCCCGATCGACCTCCTCAGCGGTCGGCAACTCGTCCTGAGCGATGTTCCGGGCCTCGAGGATCAGAGCCTCGATCGCCGCGCCCGTGGTCTCGGTCTTGGTCGTCATGTACAGCTGGAAATAACCCGGACGATCCCAGTTGCTGCCCAGCCAGCCTCTGACGTTGTAGGCCAGCCCCTTCTGTGACCGCACCCGGGTGAAGAGTCGGGAGACAAACCCGCCACCCAGCACCTCGTTGAACACCTCGATAGCGTAGTAGTCGGGATCGTCGCGCCGCACTCCGAGATGCCCCATGTAGATCGACGACTGCGTGACGTCGTTCTTCTCGACGTAGTACACCCCGGGGGCCGACTCGGTCCGGTAGCCGCCCTCGAAAGGCTCAGTCGCGGAACCCTTCGGCCAGTCACCAAAAGTCTCCGTCACTTGAGCGACGACCGTCTCGGTGTCGAAGTCGCCGACGAGGCCGAGCACGATGTTGTTGGGGTGGACGTAGCGCCCGTGAAACCCGATCAGATCGTCGCGGGTGATGCCGGCGATACCGGTGTAGGTCTCGATCACGGTGTAGGGCGAGTCAGCGCCGAGAATCGCCTTGCCGAACTCACGGCTGGCGATGGCCTGCGAGTCGTCGTTCTGCCGGGCGATGGCCGCGTTGATCTGGTTCTTGGTCACCGCGATCCGGTCCTCGTCGAAGACCGGGTGACGCAGGACCTCGGCAAACAGGCCGAGGACGTCACTGAAGTCCTCCTTGAGGCAGCTCATCGATGCCGTACCGGAGTCGAGTCCGATCCCGGTCTCGATGCTCGCGGCCCGGCCTTCCAGGAACTTGTCGATCTCGTCGGCCGACATGCTCTCGGTCCCACCGGTACGCATGACGTCACCAGTGAGACTGGCCAGACCCACCTGGTCACTCGGGTCGTGCCGCTGGCCGGTCCGGATGCGGGCGACGGCATCGATCAACGGCAGCTCGTGGTCCTCGACGAGGATCAGGATCATCCCGTTGTCGAGTTCGACTCTGACGGGCTGCGGCACGTCGAACGGGGGTAGCTCGGGGAACTCGATCTCTTCGGGACGCGTTACCTGGGCACCCGCTGCCAGCGGCAGCAGAAGGCAGATGGTGACGGCAACGGCCAGCCGGACGGTTGTCGGTCTCTCGAACATTGTGTCTCTCCTACTCCCCAGCCGTCGGAGGCGTGGGCTGCTCCGCGGTGACGATCATTCCCACCGTTCGGTTCGACGGCACCAGCGCGGCGCCGATGACCCGCCGAATGTCTTCCTTGGTGACGGCGTCGATCCTGTCGATGTAGCGGAACAGCTCCCTCCAGTCACCGTAGAGGGTCTGGTACTCGGCCAGGTTGGATGCCAGGCCCGAGTTGCTACGCAGTGATCTCAGCAGCCCGGCCTTCGAGCGGGTCTTGAACCGGTCGAGTTCCTCGTCCGTCACGTCCTCGGTCTTCATCCGCTCGATCTCTTCACGGATAGCGGCTTGGACCTCCTCGTTCGAGCTGTTGGGACTAGGAAAAGCCCAGGCGATCCACAGCGTCGGATACTTGCTGCCCGGGAGCTGCGAGAACGAGCCTGCATTGGCGGCGATCCTCTTGTCGCGGACCAGCGACCGGTAGAGTCGCGAGGTCCGGCCCGTCGAGAGGATGTCGTCGATGGCATCCCACACCGGCTGATCCGGGTGGGTCGCTGAACTGATGTGGTAGCCCTCGATGTAGAGCGGCTGGGCAGCATCCTCGAGCTGAACGACCTTCTCTGCGATCTGAGGCGGCTCGACTGTTCTCAGCGGCTCCGGCTCCACACCTGCGGGGATTCGACCGAAGTAGCTCTCGAGCAATGGCACGAGTGCCTCCGCGTCCACGTCACCGACGATCGCGGTGACCAGGTTCGACGGCGCGTAGTACTTCTCGTAGAAGTCTTTCGCGTCGGTGATGGTGATCGACTCCAGGTCACTCATGTACCCAACGACCGGCTGTTTGTAGGGATGAGCCGAGAATGCCGTCGCCTGGAATTGCTCGATCAGTCTGCCGACCGGCTGGCTCTCGGTGCGCATCCGTCGCTCTTCCTGAACCACGTCCCGCTCCTTGTAGTACTCGCGGAAGACTGGATGCAGGAAACGCTCCGACTCGAGGTAGCAGAAGAGTTCGACCTTGTTGGCAGGCAGCGAGTAGAAGTAGCCGGTGAAGTCGGAATTGGTGAAGGCGTTGACCCCGACGCCGCCGGCGCGACCCAGAATCTCGTCGAACTCGTTGGCCACGACGAACTCAGCGGCCTCCTCCTGGCGTTGACGAAAGACGGCCAGCAACTCATCGGTCCGCTCCGGGTCCGGCGTCAGAGCCTGGCGAGCCGCCTGGTAGGCCTGGTAGGCGGCCTCCATGGCTTCGATCGCGTCGGCCTCGGCCTCGACATCCCGACCGCCGAAGTTGGGTGTCCCCTTGAACGCCATGTGTTCGAACATGTGCGCCAGGCCGGTGATCCCCGGCACTTCCTGCGCAGCGCCAACGTTGACGAGGGTCGCGAAAGAGAAGACCGGCGCGACCGGACGCTCCACGATGACGAAGGTCCAGCCGTTGTCGAGCTGGTGGACCGTCGTTCTCTCTTCGAACTCACTGAGGTCCTGCGCTGTCGCCAGGGTCCCTGTGAGGGCAAGACTACACACCAGAAGGGTCAGCATTCGAGCCTTCCCGACGATTCCCTGTTTCATCTCCTGTCCTCCTCGATCGCCATCCTCGAAGGCCCTCCGCAGGGCGCTCGAGCGGCTGGCGAGCATAACAGGAGCAAAAAAAAGCCGCGCACGAAGCGCGGAATGTGTACAAGAGAAAAAATTTGGGAGGCGGCAGAGTACTTAGGGGGGGGTAAAGCACCCCACCGCCACCCTAGTCCTCAAAGAACTGTCGCGACGCTTCGTGTTGCAGGCTCTCCAGGAGAGCGGTGAAGGTCAGGACAATACATACACAAAGCAAGGGGCGTGCCAGGACCCGTCGGCATGGCAAGCCTTTTGTTCGCAATGACTTGGAGAATCCGAGAAATGCTCACAGACGAGATTACCCGAGTAAAAAGATCCGCCCCTGGTAAAAATGGGCAGATCCGAGGGCCCCGTCAGTGCACCTTGACGGCCGGGTCGCCGGTGACACCGTAGAGATCGAGCATCTCCTGGCTCCCTCCGGCAGCGGCATACTGCTGCATGACCTGGGTCAGAATGCTACCGAGCGATGTCGACGGCCCCGCAGCCTCCAGAACAGCGGCGTAGTGCAGGTTGAGTTCATGGGCTGCTCCGGCGAGCGACAGACCCGAAGGCGCCCAGACTGCGATGGCTCCACCGTCGATGTCGGTCACCAGCGCCTCGGCCACGGATTCCACTCCGGGCACATCGGATCGACCCAGGATGCAGGTCAGCGCCGACACGATCGGAAGCTTCTCGCCGTTGATCAGGAAGGCCATGTCTGTGGTCGTGAGGATCTGCTCGTGGGCCACGACCGTGACACCACTGTGCCCGACGTAGTTCACGAGCTGGACTCCCTGGTTCCAGGCGGCCTGGAGGGCCGTCCGGACCTGCGCCACGCCGGTCGTTTCCAGCGACACGTCCTGGCGCGTGTAGCTCGCCAGCAGAGCCCCGACAGCATCACTCTGGGTCAGGAAGTCTCCGGCGGTGTCACTGTTGTCCGACAACATCAGCGCCCGGTCGAGCCATGGACCCGTCGCGGCTTCGTAAGCTTCCAGTCGTTGCACATAGTTGGCCAGTTCGACCGCGCTCACGATCGGCAGCCGACCGATGAACACCTCGGGAACCGAGTCGTCACCCGTCAGATCGGCCAGCACGTTGTCACTGGGAGCAAGACCGTAGGGCGTCCCGATCTGCACCGTCGGCACGAAGTTGTCGCCATCGCCGAGGATGTCTCGCGGATCGAGAGTCCCGCGACCGGCCACGGCCGCGAACTCGGGGGCCTTGGACCAGTTCTCATGAGCGTAGGCAAGGAAATCACGAATCGCCCAGGGGGTCACGATACCGTCGCTGAAGGTGTTGTAGATCTCTTCGATGTCAACGGCCAGCGACCGGATCCCGTGTCCTGTCCGGTAGGTCGAGAAATCCTCAGCCTCAGTGCGCCAGGCGGCCGGAGCGATCACCACGTGCTCGTAGTTGTGGACGTCCGACAGCAAGTCGACGTTCGACTCGACGCGCCGCATATTGGCCGCGGGGAGCGCCGCCGACAGACTCGAGACAAGGTAGGGCGTCCTCTCATCCCGGGGCGAGAGGCTCACCTTGAAATCGGCGCCGTCGGCGTCGATCCGGACGCCCTCCAGGACTCGGGGAGCCCGCGGGTCGGAGAGGTCCAGGGCCACGACATCGGAGGCTCCGAAGCCTTCCACCGTCACCACTCTGTTGCGATCACCCGTCAAGACCAGGCGATCGCCGACAGCGCGGTACTGCCGTTCGTAGATCAGGTCGAATCCGTCGATGAAGAAGATCGACCCGTTGGAACCGCCGTCGAGAATCCCCTCGACCTCGATCGTCGTCGTCTCCGTCAACAGAGAACCGGCGAAGGTGAACTTCTCCACGTGGCGGTCGAGAGCACTCCAACTCGTGACCCCGACCTCGACCCCGTTGACCCGAACCACCGCATGATGGTCGACAAAGGCGCCGCCGTTGGATGCACCGACGAACCGGGCGGTCAGGCGAGCCGTGCCGCCGAGCGCATCGGGCACGCTCACGTCGAACTGGCGCGTCGGCTCGCTGCTGTCGGCGTTGAGGCCATCCCAGTACCAGTGATCGACTTCGGTTCGCGTCGTCGAGTTGATCGCGGGAATGACGTCCTCTTCGAAGCCCTCGCGCGAATCGAAGCTGGCACCTGAAACCGGGCTCGGCCCCTTGCCGGGGTCGACAGCCATCAGCGTGCCGGGCTCCCGCAGGCGGAGCCAGTAGGTATTCGCAACCGTGTAGAGAGAATCGATGGACTCGCCGTAGAAGTAGAGCCCGGCCGGCTGCGGCTCGGCGGCCATCCAGGCAACGGGCTCACCCTGGTTCTCGAGCGCCAGCTTGCCGGCGCCGATCATGTGTCTCACCTTCTCCTCGGGGAACCCAGAGGCGGCGGCGATCTCGGCCGCGGCCACGTAGTGCAACCCGCTCTCGACGACGTCGAACTGCAGGGCCACCCGTGCGTGTCCTCCGACACCTCGGGTCTTCACGCCACCGCGGTCGGCAAGCGCGGTCGCCTGCGCCCTGTCTGAGCGAACGGCGGCGTCCATGCGGTCCTTCAGTCGCTGCGAGGTTCGCGGTGTCGCGCTCGCATCACTCAGGAGAGCCGGACGGTCGAGACGATCTCCGGCGATCACGCTGAAAGGTCCGTAGACCTGCGTGCGCCCACCCGCCTGATGCTCGACTACGACATAGTCTTCCACTTCTCCGGTCAGGCCGCCGGGATCGGCGACGCGATAGACACCGCCCTGCGGGGAACCGATGAGTGCTTCGATGGGCCGCTCGGTGACCGAGACGTAGTCCCTCAGTTCGCGGTCCCAGCGCATGACCTCGAAAGCGCTCGTCATCGCTTCATAGCCGGTCGAGAACTCGAAGACGACCGAGCGGCCATCGACGTAGGCCCCCGTCGAAGTGATGAGAGCCGCTGTGAAGGCGCGCAGGCCCGCATCGACAGTGTTGTCGACCGCCGCCGCGGCCATGACGAACGTCTGCGAGGTGATGCCCTCGGTCGCACCGTCGATCACCTGATCCGGGTCACTGTCCAGAGTGTCGTCGGCCCCCTGGTTCCCAGGCGAGAAGTCCTGGAATGCCGCCGGCCGTTCGAACTCCACGGTGTAGGTGGCAATCGGCAGGCCCGGGAACTCGTAGTTGCCGCTACCGTCGGTCGTCGTCGTCACCGCCGTCCCATCGCCGGTCGTAATGGCTGTCGACCCGTCGCTCTCCAGAAGATTGACCACGACTCCCGAAACGCCCACCTCGCCGCCGTCCTGGATCCCGTCACCATCCACCGAGTCGTTCCAGACGCGGTTGCCGATGGCTGAGAGCATGTAGTCTTCGACCTCTCCGTTGTCGGCAGCACCGGTACTCGAACCTCCGCCCTCACCGGAACTCACGGTCGCTCGGAAACGGGCCGCCATGACGCCGGTCGCATTGCTCGGCACGGTGACGTCGTCGAGCGTGATGGTCCCGGCCACCAGTGCGGTGTTGGTGGCGATCTGCTCGTTGGTATCGGCGAAATCGCCGTCCGAGTTGAAGTCGATCCAGGCGTTGAGGACGCCGATGGCCGAGGCCTCGACCTCAATGTCGGTCACCTCGCCGGGGATCATCGGCGTCAGGAAGGTGACGCCGTCGTCGTCAGAGCCGTCGCCGGAGGCATCAGCGCTCGCCTGGCCGTCCGTCTCGGAATCTACGCTTGCGCCGAGCATCACGTTGGCGAAGACACCTGCCTTGTGTGCCGGGCCGTTCGAACCGGACTGCGTCGCGTAGCCGTCGGGCAGATCGCCGTAGTCGCAAGTGTGGGGCGACACCGGCGCAAGGTCGAAGAAGTCGCCACCGAAGTCGATGGTGACCGTAGCGTCCTCGGAACCGTCGCTCTTGTCGAGCAGGACGATTTCCCCCTCCGTCCACTCATTGCCGTAGAGGTCCTCGTCTCCGGTCAATGCCAGCTGGGCACCGGTGTAGTCGGCGTTGAGCACTGTCACAGCGTAGGGCTCGCCACCGGCGTCATTCAGATCCGCCGTCCAGAGTCCCTCGAGCTGACTGGCTCCCTGGTCGCTCGAGGAACCGAAGAGAATGCCGGCCTGGGTGATGACGATGTCGCCGAAATCACCCATGTGGGTGTTGCCACCGGGTAGCGAGAGATCCACCGTGCCGGAATCGACGATCGTGAGGCCGTTGGCGCTGAACTCGATCCAGTGCAGGTCGCTGCCCGTCTGGCCCGAAGTGCCGCCGTGGGGAATGATCCAGTAGCGCCCGTTCCAGTACGTCCCGGCATCGTGCCCTGTGAACCCGCCCGGCAGATCGCCGTCCCCGGGAATGGCGGCTCCAGCGAGACCAGGATGGATCGAAGTCTCCACACCGCTATTGAGATCAAACACGAAAAGCTCGTCACCGGTATGGTCTATGTAGTACGCGAGCTGTTTCGCAGAGTCGAAGGCCAGATGGTTGGGCACTTCGCTCAGGGGATTGTCGGTCCCGGGAATGGCGGCGGTTGCGCCGGTCGCTCCATTGACGACATAGAGGGTGTTCGCGGTGCCTGAGGTCCCCAGGCCCGAGGAACCCGTGACGCCGAGAAAGAGATCCGAGACGTCGGTGTCGCACTCGAAGGAGGTCGGCGGTTGCGCCAGCAGACTCGCCGCGCTCAGCGAAACCAACAGCAGGATCGATCCGATCTTGATTGAGCTTCTCATTCCGATTCCCCCGAGACAGCTTCGTCTCACCTTATTCGGTGGCTGTGGACAATGTCACAGAGCGCATGTCCCTTGGCAGTCAATTACACTAGTCTACTAGACTAGTCAAGACTGACGCTCCAGGTCAAGCGAGACGCCAAATTTTCGGCGCCTCGTGGTTTCATCACTTGATCCCGTATCTCTTGATCTTGTTGTTCAGGGTCTTGACGTTGATGTCGAGCAATCTCGCCGCCTGAGCCTTGTTGTGCCCAGTGAACTTGAGCGTCCGCAGGATGTGGTGGCGCTGCATCTCGGCGAGAGAGGGCGGTTCGGTCGTACTGGCTCCCGGCGGGGCTTCCTGACGATGCGTGGAGGCCAAGCTCGGTGGCAGGTCACCAAGCTCGATCGCCGGCCCCGTCGTCAAGAGGACGACGCCCTCGATCACGTTCGAGACTTCCCGGACATTCCCCGGCCAGCAGTAGTCACACAGAGCCGCCATGGCCTCCTCGGAGATGGTCTTGGGATCCTCGCCGGGGCGGGCAAAACGGTTCAGGCAGAGGTCGACCAGGCCTGGGATGTCCTCCCGGCGCTCACTCAAAGGCGGCAGCTCGATCCTGACGACGTTGAGCCGGTAGAAAAGATCCTCGCGGAACCTCTTGGCGTCAACATCCGCCTGGAGGTCGCGGTTGGTCGCCGCCACGACCCGCACGTCGACCTGCCTCGACCGGGTCCCTCCGACCCGACGCAGATGCCCCTCGTCCAGGAAGGTCAACAGCTTGGCCTGCATCGTCGAACTCATCTCGCCGATCTCGTCCAGGAAGATCGTACCGCCGTCCGCGACCTCGAAGAGGCCCGGCTTGACGGCCTGGGCGCCCGTGAAGGCACCCTTCTCGTGGCCGAAGAGCTCGCTCTCGAGCAGAGTCTCCTGAATCCCTGCGCAGTTGATCAGCATCAGCGGCGCTTCCGATCGGTCGCTCGAGCGATGGATCGTTTTGGCGACGAGGCTCTTGCCCGTCCCGGTCGATCCGGTGATGAGGACCGGCGCCGTTGCATGAGCGACCCTCTCGATGATGCTCAGCACGTGCTGCATCTGGGGGCTGGCCGCCACCATCGGACTCTCGTGCTCTACCTGGGAGATGAGGTGCCTGAGCACCTGGTTCTCACGCTTCAGCTGGCGCCGCTCACCGGCGTTGCGAATGACCTGGATCAGCTTGGGCTTGTCGACCGGTTTGACCACATAGTCGTGAGCTTCGAGCTTCATCGCCTCGACGGCCGTGTCGACGTCCGGCTGGCCGGTCATGATGATCACTTCCGGCGCCACTGCCATCGAACGCAACTCGCGAAGCAACTCGATCCCTGAGACGCCGGGCATCACCAGGTCGAGGAGCACGACATCGAAGCGGGTCTGGCAGGCGAGTTCGACGGCTTCACTGCCGTTGCAGGTGCTGGCTACCGCAAAACCCTCCCGGGCCAGCTGGGCCTCGAGAACCCGGCAGACGGCACGGTCATCGTCGACGATCAGGACACGCATTGGTTTCTCCGGACGGCAGCCAACCCGCGGACGACGGACCTTTCACCACAGCTGCCCCTCGTCCGAAGCCGACTCCCGGCCCTCGGGGGGTCAGTGTATCCCGCATCGGCTACCCACGGTCGTGACTGGCGCCTCCAGGCTCAGTTGCGGAGACCGCCGCGCGCGACCCACTCGCCGTGCTCGCTCAACAGGCATCGATCCTGGATCACGGTGATGCCCTCCCGACGCAGTGCCTCGGCGACCCTGTCGTGGCGAATCCCGAGCTGCAACCAGACCCAGCGGGGCAGCGGCCGGAGGCTCAGGATCTCCTCCAGGTGCTCTGAGACGGCGGCGCCACGGCGGAAGACATCGACCCCGTCGATCGCCTCGTCGAGATCGGTGACACGAGCGACCACGTCCTCCCCCCAGAGTTCACGGCCGACGAAGGCGGGATTGACCGGCAGCATGCGGTATCCCCTGGCACTCATGTACTCGGGCACGTAGAACGCGGGCTTGTGCTCGCGCACGTGTGCGCCGATAACGGCGATCGTTCGCGACCGCTGCATCACCTGGTCAATCACCCGCTCGATCTCCGAGCCCTGTGCCACGCCTCCTCCTTGTCCCGCGGCCTGAGCCTCCGCCCGGTCACGATACACTCTCGGTCCGCTCACGCGGAACAGATCCAACGACGAGAACGTAGGAACATCAACAGTGCAGGGGCCCACAGCCCCGACCCAACAACGACAACGGAGCTCCGGCATGGGCATTATGGATTTCATCAAGGGTGAGCTGCTCGAGATCATCGAGTGGACCGACGATTCACGGGACACGCTCTCCTACCGATTCCCAGACGACGACAAAGCGATCAAGCGCGGCGCACAGTTGATCGTCCGGGAGTCGCAGACCGCGCAATTCCTCTATCTGGGGGAGTTCGGCGACACCTTCGGCCCAGGCAAGCACACTCTCGAGACCGACAACATCCCGATCCTCACCCGGCTCAAGTCCTGGAAGTTCGGTCTCGAGTCGCCCTTCAAGGCCGATGTCTACTACCTGAACACCCGCCTCTTCACCGGCAACAAGTGGGGCACGGCCAATCCCATCATGATGCGCGACGACGACTTCGGCATCGTGCGGGCGCGGGCATTCGGCACCTACGACTTTCGGATCGTCGACCCCAGGCTGTTCCTCAAGGAAGTCGCGGGCTCCGACCACAACTTCCGCCTCGACGAGTTCGGCGAGACCATGCGGTCGCGGATCGTCAGCTGCTTCGCGGATTCCCTGGCCAGCTCCAACGTGCCGGTCCTCGACGCGGCGACACGCTACACCGACCTCGGCGACGCTCTGCTGCCGTTGATCAATCCGGTGATGACCGGCAAGTACGGCATCGAGATCGCCAGTTTCGTCATCGAGAACGTCTCGGTTCCCAAGGATGTCGAGGAGGCGATCGACAAACGCTCCAGCATGGCGGCGATCGGCGATCTCAACGACTACGTCAAGTTCCAGATGGCGGAGGGCATGGCTCAGGGCGGCGGCGGTGCCGGCGGCACGGCGACCGAGCTGGCTGTCGGCTTCGCCGTGGCGCAGCAGATGATGCAGCAGCAGGGCGGAATCCTCGGAGGCGGTGGCGTCGCCCCGGGCCAGCCGCGACCCGCAGCGGCCGGACAGGTCAACACCCAGATCGCGGATCTGCTCACCCCCGTTCAGGCCGCAAAGGCCATGGGGGTCTCCGAGCAAGATGTGATGAGCGTCATCGAGAGTGGCGAACTGCAGGCTAAGAAGATCGGTTCGGCCTACCGGATCAAGCGCGCGGCGCTCGAGGCCTTCCTGGCCTCCTGATCCGCGGCAGCAGCGATGAACGAGACCCTGGCGCTCGACAAGCACTCCTGCCCTGCCTGCGGTGCTCAGGCGGAGTGGCATCCTCGGCGTCAGGTCCTTGCCTGCGCCTATTGCGAGACCGAGTCCCCTTACGAGATCGACGCCGACGGCGAGATCCGTGAGATCGACCTCGTCAGGACGCTTCGTGAGATGCCCGACGAGCTGCGCGGATGGAAGGCCGAGAAGCGGACGGTCGCCTGTCGCAGCTGCAAGGCGGTGTCGGTCTTCGACCCGACCCGGGTCGGACAGAACTGCGACTTCTGCGGCTCCCCCGAACTGGTCGACTACGAGGAAATCAAAGCGCCGATCCGACCGCAGAGCCTGCTCCCCTTCAAGGTGAGCGCGGAACAGATTCGCGAGTCGCTCCGCCGCTGGTTCAAGGGACGCTGGTTCGCGCCGGGGGCACTCAAGTCGAAGGCCATGGTCGACACGGTCCACGGGGTCTACATCCCCTACTGGACGTTCGACGCGCAGGCCGACTGTCCGTGGCAGGCCGAGTCCGGCCACTACTACTACACGTCCGAGACCTACCGCGACAGCCAGGGACGGACGCAAACCCGCCAGGTGCGGCACGTGCGCTGGCGACCGGCCAGCGGCAGGGTTGAGCACGCCTTCGACGACCAACCCGTCTCCGGCACTCATGGCGTCGACGCGACGCTCCTCGACAAGATCGAGCCCTTCCCTACCACCGAACTCGTCCCTTACGACACCGCCTATCTCTCCGGTTTCGTGGTCGAGCACTACCGAGTCGTCCTGGTGGATGCGGCGCAGCAGGCTCGGCAGGCGATGGAGCAGCACCTCGAGCGCCTCTGCGCCGAGCGCGTCCCCGGAGACACCTACCGGAATCTCCAGATCTCGCCCGTCTACAGCGAGCAGACCTTCAAGCACATCCTGGTCCCGGTCTGGCTCCTGACCTACACCTACCGCAACACTCCTTTCCAGATCGTCGCCAACGGCTACACCGGAGAGATCGCCGGCCGCTACCCGAAGAGCTTCTGGAAGATCTTCTTCCTGATCATGACGGCCGTCGTCGTCATCGCCACCGTCCTCTTCGTCCTCTAGGAGTTCACCGATGCAGTGGATCGCACTTGGAGCCTTCTACGCCGCCGCGGCCGTCGCGGCCGGAGCCTTCGGCGCCCACGGGCTCGAGAACCGGCTCTCGGACGACGCTCTCGGCCAATGGGAGACGGCGGCGCGCTATCTGATGTACGGAGGCCTCGCCCTCTTGATCATTGGCGGCCTCGGCGAGCGCTGGAAGACCTCGATCGCCGGACCGGCGACGAGTCTCGCCGTCGGCACGGCGGTTTTCTCGTCAACCGTCTTCTCCCTCGCCCTGGGAGGCCCACGATGGCTCGGCGCGGTCACCCCGCTGGGTGGCGCCGCGATGATCGCCGGTTTCCTCTGGCTGGGGATCACGGCAGCTCGCCGGCGTTAGCGCCGCGGGCCTGGGCCGCAGCGGCGTGACCGGCGAGCCCCTCCTGCTCGGCCAGCCAGGCAACGTCCTCGACCAGGCACTGGGGCGTGCTGTCGAGGCGAACCCAGGGGCGCCAGCGCAGGAAGGTTCGGATCGACAGGCCACCGAAAGCCCGTGCCGAGCCACCGGTGGGCAGGACGTGATTCGGCCCGACACCGTAGTCCCCGAAGACCTCTGCACTGCGCTGCCCCAGAAACGCCGTGCCGTAGTTCGAACAGGCGCCGAGCAACGTCTCGGGTGAGGCGACCGACAAGTGGAGATGCTCAGGAGCGATCTCATCCACCCAGCGCGGCACCGCCTCGAGACCTGCGCACCAGGCCAGTCCGCCCTGTTCCAGGGCTTCCAGTGCAACGTCACACGTCGGTAAGGCCTCCAGCTGCCTCTCCAATGCCGTAACGACGGCGGAGATGACCCTCCTGGAGGTCGCCAACAACATCGGCCGGGCTCGGGGATCATGCTCGGCCTGTGCCAACAGATCCGCTGCGATCCAGTCGGGGTCGGCCTCCCCATCAGCAACGACGAGCAACTCGGAGGGCCCTGCGGGGCTGTCGAGCGCAACCGCTCCAGCGACTTCGAGCTTGGCGGCCACCACATAGTCGTTGCCGGGCCCGACCACGACGGCGCAGGCGTCGACACCGCCCACGCCATAGCTCAGTGCTGCGATCGCCTGCGCGCCGCCCACGGCAAGCAGACCGTCCACTCCGGCCAACGCAGCCGCCGCCAACGTCAGCCTCGTCGGCCTCGGACTCGCCACCCAGACCCGTCCGACACCCGCTACCCGGGCGGTCAACGCCGTCATCAGGACTGAAGACGGGAGCGGATAGCGCCCCCCGGGCGCATAACAGCCGGCCGCAGCGACGGGGCGTGCGGTATGCCCCACCGCTCCCCCTTCGACGGGATAGCTGAGATCTCTCAGGCAGGCTCTCTGCGCTTCGGCGAACCGGCGAATCCTGGCCGCGACCCGCTCCAGGCGAACGCGCGCGGGCGCACCAAGCGCGGCAAGAGCCGCGTCCAGCCCCGAACGCTCGATCAGGAGGGGGGCTTCCGGCGCCAGGTCGTCGAGTGACTGGGCGAACCGCCGCAAAGCGGACGCTCCACCGGCACGAACCTCGGCGACGATCTCGGCGGCCCGGCGTCGGACTGTCGGCGCCACCCCTGCGGTGGTCCCGGTGACGAAGTCCTCGGGCCGACGGCGCCACCTTCCGGTCACGGTGCGCCCTCGATCCGGCTTGAAGCCATGGGACGGCGACGAACGGTTCCGCTGCGGCGCCTCAACTCCTCCATCACGTCTGCCAATGCTCCGCCGCGAGCCTGAAGAGCGACGAGGCCGAAGTAGAGAAGGTCAGCAAACTCCCAGACCGCCTCTTCGTCCGACCGCGTGGCCGCCAGTTCGGCCGCCTCCTCAGCGAGCTTTCCGCGTAGCAACGCCGGTTCGGCCAGTAGCCGGTTCGTCCCCGAGTTCGCCGCCGGAGAGCGCCGCCGATCGGCGATCGCCCGCTCCAGATCGAAGAGCGAGAAATCCTGTGACCAGCAGCCGGCACTGCCCGTGTGACAGAAGCCGCCCCCCTCCTGAACGACAGTGAACCGAAGAGCGTCCCGGTCGCAGTCGAGATCAACGCGATCGAGCCGCTGGGTAGAACCGGACGTTGCCCCTTTGATCCAGATCTCACCGCGCGATCGCGACCAGTAGATGCCCCGTCGATTGTCGATGGCACGACGAACCGAGTCCCGATTGCTCCACACGAGCCCCAGGGACGCGCCTCCAACCGTGCTCACCACCGTCGGCCAGAGTCCTCGGTCGAGTCCTCCACGCAGTGTCGCAGCCACCGCTTCGCCGAGGGAGAAGCGGCCGCTGTAGAGCGCCATGCCGACCTGCGCGTCCACCCCCGCCTGGTCGAGAGCCGCGACCTCCAGGGGCGACGAGATGCCACCAGCCGCAGTCACCCGCGCCTCCCCCGCAGCCTCCACCGCTCGACGCAGCAGCTCGCGGTCGAAGCCGGCCAGCCCGCCCTCATGCTCGACCTGAGTGACCAGGAAGCCACCGACCTGCGGCGCCAGTTCAGCGATCCTCGGCAGGCCATCCTCACCCGTGCCACGTCGCCAACCGTCGACCACCACTCGGCCGTGGTCCATGTCGACTGCGGCGATCACTCGGGACCTGGGCAGACGGGCGAGGACCTCGGGCGTCGCCGCGGTCCCCAGGATGACTCTCCGCGCTCCCGCATCGAGCCAATCTCGCGCCGCCTCGACGGTCCGAATGCCCCCACCCACCCGACAAGGGGCGCGCCGCACCATTCTCCGGATCAGCTCGGTGTTGGCCCCACGCCCGAGCGCCGCATCCAGATCGATCACCGCCACCTCACCGGCGACGGAGAACTCTTCGAGCCGTTCCAGCGGATCCCCGCCATCGAGCAGCAGCTCCCGGCCACGACGCAACTGGACGGATCTGCCGTCCATGATATCGATACTCGGAATGATCATTGCCTCACCTCCACACCGTGTTCGGCTAGATAGTTCTTGACCGTCGCCACGGTCTCCAGGTCGTCGTGAAAAATCGATGCCGCCAGCACCGCATCGGCTCCAGCGCCGAACGCCGCCCTGACGTCCTCGCGCGAGCCGACACCGCCCGACGCGATCACCGGGGTCGAGACCCTTCGGCTCACAACCTCGATCAGCTCGAGGTCACAGCCGGCTCGGGTCCCATCCCGATCCCAGCTGGTGAGCAGGACCTCCCCGGCGCCGCGGCTGACCGCATCCTGCGCCCAGTCAACGGCCTCCCGGCCGCTCCCCTGCCTACCGCCGCAAGCGAGCGCTTCCCAGCCCTCATCGCCCCGCTTCGCATCGATCGCCACCACGACGCACTGCCTGCCGAACGCCGAAGCCAGTTCGCCCAGCAGGCCCGGGCGAGCCAGCGCCGCGGAGTTCACCGCCACGCGGTCGGCCCCTGCGGCCAGAAGATCGCGGGCGTCGTCGAGCGTCGCAACGCCACCTCCAACGGTCAACGGAATGTCGAGTCGCTCACGGACGGCGCGGACCGTCTCGAGCCGATGGCCTCGACTTTCGGGCGAGGCGGTAATGTCGAGCAGGACGAGTTCGTCGGCGCCTTGCGCTGCGTAGAGGGCCGCTTGACCGGCCGGATCGCCCGCATCCCTGAGCTCCTTGAAACGCACCCCCTTGACGACTCGACCATTCGCCACATCGAGACAGGGGACGATCCGGCGGCGGAGGCCGGGCCGGGCCCTCGAGGTCTGCCCCATCGATTGGCTCGATGCCGTCAGCCAGTCCCGGATGACCCCGAATCCCCAGGCGCCCGAAAGCTCCGGATGGAACTGGGTTGCCAGGACTCTGCCGCGAGACAGAGAGGCTACGAAGGGGACTCCATGGTGTGTCCAGGCCGCGCGCCAGCCGAGGGGCGCACGGCTCAGCGCATAGCTGTTGGCGAAGGCGGCAAAGCCCTCTTCGACCGCACCGCCCTCCTCGACCCGGGAGACCAGGTTCCACCCCAGGTGGGGCACTCCCGCCGATTCCGGCAACGCCGTGAACGTCGCCGGGAAGATTCCCAGTCCGCGGCTGCCGCCCCCCTCTTCGCTTCGAGTCCCGAGAATCTGCATCCCCAGGCACACGGCCAGCAGGGGACGGTCTTCGCGGGTGCGTCGCCGCAGCGGCTCGATCAGCGATGCGCTCTCGAGCGCCGCGACCCCGGCGGCGAAAGACCCGACTCCAGGCAGCACGACGTGACTGGCCTGCGCCACCACCATCGGATCGACGGTCCTCTCGACCGGGGCGCCGCAGGCCTTCAAGGCGCGCTCCATCGATGCGAGGTTGGCCAGGCCCGAGTCGATCAGCGCCACCCGGCTCATGACTCGACTCCGGTCAGGACGCCCTTGGTCGAAGGGACTCTCTCGTCTCCCCTTCTGGCGACGGCCTGGCGCAACGCCAACGCCAGCGCCTTGGCCGCCGCCTCCGCGCGATGGTGATCGTTCTCGCCTCGAAGAACATCGAGATGGAGAGTGCACTGGGCCGCGATGGCCAGCGACCTGAAGACATGCTCCACGTTTTCGCAGGCCAGCCGTCCGAGCTGCTCGCGCCCGAGTCCGAGATCGATGTGCGCGGACGGCCGCCCGGAGATGTCGACCACCGCCCGCGCCAACGACTCGTCGAGCGGAGCCATACCGGTACCGAACCGGGCGATACCGCGCCGCTCACCGAGCGCCCGATCGAGAGCCGACCCCAGGAGGAGGGCGCAGTCCTCAGCGGTGTGGTGATCGTCCACCTGGAGGTCGCCCGCACACTCGAGCTCGAGATCGAATCCTGCGTGGAGACACAGGGCCTCGAGGAGATGGTCGAGGAACCCGATGCCGGTGTCCACGGTGCAGCGACCCTCGCCGTCGAGACAGAGGACCACCACAACCCGTGTCTCTCGAGTCTGCCGTTCGAGCCTTGCCTGACGCTTCATGAAAGGAGTCCCTCCAGGTCGCGGGTGGCGTCGAGGACACACGCGGCGCCCGCCGAAGTGAGCGCCGAAGACGCCGCCGTCTTGTCGTCGCCCGGCGCCACGACACCCAGCGGCATGACCCCGGCAGCCCGCGCGGCGGCAATATCGTCAACCGTGTCTCCGACCATCCACGCCCGTTCGACTCCGAGACCGCGCATCGCCAGAGCCATTGGGGCCGGGTCGGGTTTTGCCGCGGCGTCTTCCATGGTGACGGTGACGGCGAAGAGGTCCTCGATATGGAAGCGCTCGAGAAAGGCCTTCGCCTCTGCTCTGGGCCTCCCGGTCACGAGGCCCAGAGGGCACCGGCCGGCCCAACTCCGGAGTCGTCGAGCGGAAACCAGGAGCCGCTCGTTTCGATTCAAGCCGCCCTCGCCCGCCGAACCGAGGTAGATCCGCTGGAAGGTGGCGACGATCTCCTCACGAGGAATATCCTGATTGCGCTGCCCGAGGATTCGCGCGACGAGATCCCAATCGTTCGACGCTTCGCCGGCGGCCACTTCTCGCTGGAGCTCGTCACGCCGCAGCCGGACGCCGAACGAAGCCAGAGTCTCGAGCACGCAACGTCGGTAGGAGTTCTCGACGTCGGCTAGGACTCCATCGAGGTCGAAGAGCAGCGCGTCAGGCGCCAGACAAGTGGCCAGGGCATCCTCGAGCCGATCGAACTCCGTATCCGAGGCCGGCACCGAGATACGTAACCGATTCTCGAGCCCCGACTCGTCGAACCGCCGCACCCGGACCCCGAGTGCCGCCATCCCTCTCCAGAGCCGGTCCGTAGCCGACCCGCAGTCGGCGAGGACGAAGTTGGCCTGCGACGGAAGCGAGGCGATGCCCAGTCCCTCCAGAGCCTTGGACAGCCGCGCGCGATTCCGTCTAACTGCCGTCACGTAGCGGCTCACTCCCTCGCGCCCCCGTTCCAGCTGCGCAGCGGCGAGAGCGAGCGAGGGCGAGGCAACCGGGTAGGCGCCGCCGGCGGCCCGAACGGCGCTGGCCGCATCCTCTCCGGCCACGACGTAGCCGACCCGACAGCCCGCCAACCCCCAGGCTTTCGAGAACGTGCCGTAGAGCAGGACATTGGTCAACTCCAGGGCTACGCTGCCCAGTTCCTCGTCAGCGAAGTCGCCGTAGACGTAGTCGAAGAGGACTGGGCGCTCCTGCGCCGCGGCGGCGACTCGACGCAGGGTCTCGGCGCGCAGACTCAGACCCGTCGGATTGTTCGGACTGATCAGACCGACCAGTCGGGTCACCGGGAGCAGTCCCTCCAAGAAGGCGTCGAGGGGAAACTCATCCCACCATTCGACCTCTCGGACGCGGGCTCCTGCCAGCTCGGCATAGCGGCGGAGCATGCCGAAGGTCGGGGTGGGTACGAGCAGTTCGCTCCCTGCCGAGAGAAAGGCGCGACAGGTTCGATCGAGGGCGTCGCTGGCGCCGGCGGTCACGACGACGCGAGCCGGATCAACGTCGAATCGCTCAGCGAGCAGGCCTTCGAGCTCGCCGACCTGGGGATAGCGGCAGAGAGCTCGGCCTGAGATCGACGCGAGGACGCCGCCAAGTTCAGCGGGAACCGGCCCTTCGTTGGCGTCGAGCCTCAGATCGTCGCCCTCTCCGCGCTGCTGCCGGTAAGGGTTGGACGCTGCGGCCACCGCGCCGCACTCGCCTAGTCCGCTCATGGGACGATCTGCTCCAGGGAGGTGATCGCCACATCCGAGCCGCCGGCTCGCTTGAGGGCAGGAACCAGTTCCGGAACGACGCTGCGGGGCACTGCGGCCTTGACCGCAAAGCCGGTTTCGCCGAACAGGGGCGCCACGGTCGCCTCGCGCATGCTCGGCAACAGCCCCACGATTCTCTGCAGAGCCTCGGGCGTCGCGTTGACCTCCAGCATCACGCGTCGACGGGCCTCGAGCACGCTGGCAACGACCATCCTGACCGCCTCGATTCGCTCCAGCTTCCCGGGCTCCTCCCAGGCCTGTGGACTCGCGTAGAGCCGGGTCGAGGAAAGCGCCAGGCTGTCGACGATCTCGAGCCCATTGGCCTCCAACGTCGACCCGGTGGCCCGGTTGTCGACAATCACGTCGGCGTCCTCGGGCGGAAAGACCTCCGTCGCACCGTAGGAGCGCACGAAGACCGCATCGATCCCCTGAGACTCGACCCAGCGCCGAGTCAGCCCTTCATACTCGGAGGCGACACGCAGCGGGCGTGCTGGCAGACGGCCTCCGACGAGGAGGCCCCTCGGAGCCGCCGCCACGATCTCGACCGGGTCGAGCCCGGTGTCGAGCACTTCGACCAGATCCGCAGCCTTCTCCTCCACCCAGTCGGCACCGGCGAAACCGAGATCCCGGCTCCCAGCGGCGAGCATCTCGATGATGTTCTGCGGCTTGAGGAACTTGGCTTCGACATCGGCGAGCGACACGGCCGGCCGATAGTCTCTGGCCGTCGACCGCACTTCGATTCCCGCCGCAGCCAGCAACGTGGTGACGCCACCCTGCATTCGGCCTGTCGGCAACGCGAGCCTCAGGACTCGCTGACTGTCTTCTTGCATCCTCGGACCTCCCTTCTCCAATCTGGAGGCCGGGTCCGGGGCGGCAGCTTGAACGCAAAAAGAAAAAGGCCGACCCCGGAGGGGCCGGCCTTGGATTCAACGCTCTACTCGTCTCTACGTCGCGTACACCTCGGCCGACCCCACGCTGTGGGCATGATGACGACCGTGATGGTGAGCCGCGAAGCAGTTCATGGCACGGCGGAGTAGAGCGCACGGCTCCGGAGCTGTCAAGACCGCCCCTCCCGGATCGCATCGAAGTAGCGACGCAACTCCGTGGCCAGCACGTCGAGGGACGGAAACTCGAAGAGGATCGGATTGTGGCTCCAGACCGCCTTGTCGTGACCGAGAACCCCTTCGACGGTGAACGCCTCCACCTGAGCGCGGCCCTCCACCGCGTTGAGCAACTCCGCACCACCAGAGATCAGCCCAGCGCCGAACGCCTTGAGGCGGCCATCCTCTCGAATCAGGCCGAACTCGGTGGAGAACCAGGCCAGGCGCTTGATGTTCTCGCGCTCGGCGTCGTTCGCCGCGAGGAAAGCGGGGGCGAACAGTTCTTCGAGCTCCGCGTAGCGTGGCAAGGCGAGGAACGGTAGGTGACCGAAGATGTCGTGGAACATGTCGGGCTCCGGCGTGAACTCGAGCTCATCCCAGGCTCTCATGTAGTCCGTCACGAGAAACTCCCGGCGCGCGAATCGCTGGTACCAGGGCACTGCATCCGTGTACCGGACCGCTGTGCGCACTGTCCGCCAACCCGTCGCCGGAGTGATCACCGTGTTGATCTCCTCGAGAGCCGGAACGCGGTAGGCCGGCAGGGGCAGTCGTTTGAGACCCTCCAGGTAATCACGGCAGGCAAAGGCCTCAACCAAAGGGAGTTGTCGCGCATAGAGAGCCGCCCAGATCCTGTCGTTCTCTGCTCTCCTCAGGGCTTCCAGGGACTCTGTGGCTTGGGTCGTTGCTTGCATCTGCGTGTCTCCAACCGTGTGTCGAACACAAAAAAAAGAGCCACGGTCGAAACCGTGGCTCTCGAGTGTTCGGTTGTTGTGGGGAACCCGCTAGGTCGACGTACCCCTGGCCACGGCCGCGATGTCGCGAACGTAGTAATAGGAGACGTGGGCGCAGCGAGTCGTCATCGTGGCGGGAGTGTGCCAGACACAAACGCTCCTTGCAATATCGTGTGCGAGCGATGCAACAGCGCGTCTCAGGCCAGGCCGATGCCTCGGTAGCGAGCGACGGAGTCCTTCGCCAGCATCCGCCGCCCATCGACCACGAGTGGCTGGGAATCGCGCCCGGCCAGCAGCGCGGGCAGTCTCTCGAACTCGTCCCAGCGGGTCATCAGGGCCAGCGCGTCCGCCCCTTCGATGGCCGCCTCGAGGCTCCCGGCATACTCGATCTCCACGTCGGCCATCGCCTTGCGCGCCTCGTCCTCCGCGATGGGATCGAACGCAGCGAGCCGGGCTCCGGCCTGGGCCAGCGCCCGGGCGACGGGAATCACCGGGGATTCCCGCATGTCGTCCGTGTTGGGCTTGAACGCGAGTCCGAGGATCGCGATCCGCTTCCCCTCGAGCACGCCCAGCCCGTCGCGCAGGAGGTCCACGACATTCAGCGGCTGCTTCTCGTTGACCTCGATCACCGAATCGAGCAGCGGCATCGGCGCACCCGCGAGCTGCCCATGCGCGATCAACGCCTTGACGTCCTTGGGGAAGCAGGACCCGCCGAACCCGCAGCCGGCCTCGAGGTAGCTGACGAAGCCCGGGGTGAGGCGGCCTCCGTCGGCGAGAATAGGCGACAGACGCCGATCGAGGTGGACGCCACGCATGACCTCGGCAACGTCCAGACCACCGACCGCCGTGCAGAGACCGGCGATCTCGTTGGAGAAGGAGATCATCGTCGCCAGCAGTGAGTTCGCCGCGTACTTGATGGTCTCGGCGGTCCTCGGGGACGTTCGGACCAGGTCGACATCGGGGAAGACCGAATAGAGCTCGGCCAGGGTGTCGCGACTGCGCTCGTCGATGCCTCCGAGGACGATCCGGTCCGGATCGAGGAAGTCGCCCACCGCCTCGCCCTCGCGAAGGAACTCGGGGTTCATCCCCACCCCGAAATCGGTGCCGGCCTTCTTGCCCGAAGCCGACTCGAGCAGCGGCAACACGACATCCTCCGTGGTACCGGGAACGACCGTGCTCTTGACGACGACCAGGTGGTAACTCTCCCTGGAAGTGAGCGCCTCCCCGATCTGCCGAGCTGCCACCTCGATGAAGGAGAGGTCGATGCGCTCGCCGTCGAAGGGCGTGCCGACGGCGATGAGCGTCACCTCACTCGCGGCGACCGCCGCCGCCAGGTCCGTCGTCGCGGTGAGCTGCCGGCCCACCGTCGCCGACAGCAGCTCGTCGAGCCTTCTCTCGTGAATCGGCGTCTCACCACGGTTGATCCTCTCGACCTTGGCCTCGTCGATGTCCACACAAACGACTCGGTGGCCGAGGTGAGCGAGGCAGACCCCGCTGACGAGCCCGACGTAGCCGGTCCCGACGATCGCGATGTTCATCGTTCGTCGTCCTCGCGATTGCCCGCATACCAGACGAGTGATCGCCGCAGACCCTCCTCGAAGTCCACCGTCGGGTCATACCCGAAGCTATTGCGCGCCTTGTCGATCACCGGGCAACGCCGATTCGGATTGTCGGTCAGGTACTCGGCGTCGGTGCTCTCCTCGTGCGTCACGCCCCCGTCGTAGCCCCAGAGCTGCGAGGAGATCTCGGTGACCTTGTTGGCCAGATCGAGCATGGACACTTCAGCGGCATCGGTGCCGATGTTGTAGGCCTCGCCTCGCCCACCCGCGACCAGCGCTTTGTAGTAGCCCACGACCGCGTCCGCCACATAGCAGAAGGTCCTGGTGGCCTTGCCATCCGAGAGCAGGACGATGTCCTCTCCGGCGAGAGCGTTGCGGGCGAAGTCCGGCAGGACCCTGCGATCACCCAACTTGAGGCCGGGTCCGTAATTGTTGAACGGCCGCGCAACGGTGACCGGCACCTCGAGCTGATGCGCGAAGTTCACGCACAGCGTCTCGCCGTAGCGCTTCGACTCGTCGTAGCAGGCCCTCGGCCCGGTGCACGACACATTGCCTCGGTACTCCTCCGATGTCGGGATCGCTTCGGGACTCGGATCGCCGTAGATCTCGCTGGTCGAGAAGAAGAGAAACCCCGACAGGTCCTTACCGGCCGAGGCCTGGTCGACGCTCCAGTCGAGCAACTGCCGCAAGCCACCGACATTGGCGTCCATCGTCTCGATGGGGTTCTGGCGGTAAAAGGTCGGCGAGGCGATCGAGGCGGCGTGAATGATGTAGTCGAAGTCCGGCATGTCGACCGGCAGGGGCGTCGTGATGTCGTGACGCAGCAGCTCGAGATTCTCATCCTGGGACAGCAACTCGAGCCAGGCCGGAACGCCGCGTGAGTAGTTGTCAAAGACCGACACCCGGATCGGGTCACCGAGGCCGAGACCGTTCCATGCCAGCGGCGCCTGCACGAGGTAGTAGCCGAGGAAACCGGCGCCGCCCGTGATCAGTAGCCGACGGCCGGCCATCTGGGCCAGTTCCGCCTCAAGGCGCTCGCAGATATCGACCAGATCCCCAGCCACGACGTCGAGTGCGGAGTCGCGCCAGTGAGACTCGTTGTCCAGAGAAACCGTCGTTTCACTCATCGATCCTGAGCACCTTGTAGAAGAGGGGTCTTCCCGCGGTCGGGACCCGGTCCGGCCGAAGCGGCGGGTCGGGCGATCCTATCAATTTGCCACTTCCGTCGGCCCAGGCGATCGAGACTCATCCCGCGAGAGGGCAGATGAAAAAGCCGGGCGCTCACGCGCCCGGCTTCGAAGGACTGCCCGACTGGCGCTCCTAGAACCGCAGTGAGACCCGGCCGGAGATCTTTCGACCGATGATGTCGCCGAAGACGTGCTGTTGCACGTCCTCGTCGGTGATGTTCTGAGCGTCGATCTTGAACATGCTGTCTTCGCTGAACCAGATCCCGGCACCGACGTTGAACTGCGTGAAGGAGTCCGTGGGCCCATGGAACCGCGAGTCGAGCACATCCGTCCAGAATGCCTCGTCCTGCTGGTTGACGTTGAAGTTGGCGAAGAAGCGATCGCCACTGTAGGCCAGCCCGGCATTGATCCGGTTCTCCGGCGCCAGGTTGACTTCGGAGAAGGGGACGCCGACCACGTCTGGCTCGTCCTGCCAGGAATAGTTGAAGAACCAGGACCAGGTCAACGACGGATTGCCGTTGAGGGAGAACTCGACCCCCCGATTCGTCTGCTCGCCAACATTGCGATAGGAGAACGACGACGGGAAGACTCCGGCCAGACCGAACGGCGGCGGGACGTCGAGCAGGAAGGGGGGCAGCGGGAATCCAGGCGGCGGGCTCGCAGCCGTGTATGTGCTCTGGGTAAAAAAGTCGATCCCCTGCGTTGTCTCGTTTTCGTAGAGCGAAAGGGTCAACGTCACGTTGTTGCCGACGTTGCCGACGTAGCCCACTTCGATCGCGTCCAGCTTCTCCTCCTCGAGCAGCGGGTTGCCGACTGCTGCCGTGGGGAAGATGTAGGGAATCGCGACGCCTGGAGCCACCGGAATCTGCACCAGATTGATGATCGTAATATCGAGGAAGTTGTTGATCACCGAGGGTGAACGGAAGGCTCGGTTGAAGGAGATCCGGAACGTGTGGTCCGGACTCGGCGAGATCATCAGGCTCGTGCGTGGGGAGACGACGTCGCCGATCGGATCGATGTTGTCGAACCGGGCCCCCAACAGCCAGCGGACCTTGTCACTGATCAGGATCTCGTCCTGGATGAAACCACCGTACTCGTCACGGTCCGAGCCCTGCGGCGCGATCGTCAGATCGAAGTCATTCGACCGGGCGGTCAGGCCGTAGGTGAAGATGTGGGTGTCAGCCACGACGCGGGTGTCGCTGAAGTCGAAGTTGATCGTCTGGCTGGCGAACCCGAGGTTGAGCGGCAAGCCGTCGGCACCAACGGTCAGGAGATTGTCTCCCTCCCCGTCGAGGTCGTTGACGAAAAGGCCGAACCGCATGGCGTTCTTGCTCCATGCGATCTGGGCGTAGCTCAGGCTCGAGTCGCTCTGGATGTCGAAGGGGCCGATGCCGGTGTGGATGATGCCATCCGTCGCGGCGGTGCCGATGCCGAACCTGATGGTGGACGACTCGTCGAGGTCGCGATCGACTCGCAGGTCGATCTTGGGCTGACTCGTGCCCTGGTTTTCGAACGCCGGGTAGGGAGTCGAAGTCCCCGGGATCGTGCCCGTCGGTCGATCGTAGGGATCCTGCTCGTAGTAGCCGGCGGAGAGCTTGAAGCCGGTCTTGTCGTTCGCCGAGGCGTGGGTGACGCTGCCGAAGGACGTTCCGAGCTCACCGCCACCGAGCGTCACCGCTGTCCCCTGCATCTCGCGTGGGGTCTTGGTGATGACGTTGATGACGCCGGTCTGCGCATTCGCGCCCCAGACCGCACTGCCGGGGCCACGCACGACCTCGATCTGCTTGATCTCGAACGGGTTCGACGGCAGGAACTCCCAGATGACGAAGCCGAAGAAGTCGAGGTAGATCGAGCGGTTGTCGACCAGCACGAGCTGACTCGTCGCGAGGCTGTTGGTCGCTCCGCGGCTGGTGATCTGGACATCTCGAGCACTGATCTGGGAGACGTTCACCCCGGGTACGTTGCGCAGCAGGTCGCCGAAGTCGTCGGCCGGCGCGGTCTCGAGCTCCTCCGCGGTGATCACCGACATCGCGGCCGGCGCATCCTGCAAGCGCTGCTCGGTCCTCGATGCCGTCACCACCAGAACGTCGTCTACCCGTTCCAGATCCTCGCCAGCAGCGGCTTCCTCGCTCTCGGGAGCGTCCTGCGCCACGGCAACACACGTACAACAGAGGCCGATCGCGCTCCATCTCAACAGTTTCGTCAACATCGCCTGTCTCCTGTTTTCATGCCTCCGGGCGATGCCTCGCAGGCTACGGGATCCAACCGACCGACCACCGCGAGCTGAAAGACATCACCGTCTCTGGCTGGAAAAATCAATGCTGATGCGAGGTTACCACCATCGTCTCTCGCCAGACATCGGGTTGGCGCCTGGAGTGTGCTGAGCACGGGTGGTCTGGGCGGCCGGACGAGTGTTAAAGTTCCCACAAATGAGTGCGATGGTCAGTCGATTCTGATCCGCCCACCGGCCTCACTTCCCGCACTAAAGCGGGTGATCGGCAGGGGATCCGACCGGGGGGCTCGGAAATCGACCAGCACACCTACCCTAAGGAGACACGTTGCGATGAACCGACGCAGGATCTTTATTTTGTCTACCTGCCTGGTCGCCAGCCTAGTCGTCCTGCAGCCGGCTTCGGCGCAGGTCCTCGGCTCGATCTCAGGCTATGTCACTGACGACAGCGGCGCCGCCTTGCCCGGAGTCGACGTTGAATCAGTCAACGCCGATACCGGAGCCCGACGGGCCGGAACCACCAACGACACAGGCTTCTACAACCTCGAAGCTCTGGCCGCCGGCATATACAACGTGACGGCTTCGCTCGACGGCTTTCAGAGCGTCCGGCGTGAAGGCGTCCAGATCAAACTCGGCCAGACGGTCGGTATCAACCTCTCGCTGGCCGTAGGCTCGGTCGAAGAGGCGATCACCGTCACCGCCGACACTCCGGCGATCGAAGTCAGCCGCTCCAGCGCAGCCGCCTACATCAGTGAAGAGGAGATCGCTGCCCTGCCGATTTCCGGGCGCGACTTCACCGACTTTGCCCTCCTGACTCCCACCGTACAGCGCGACCCGATTCGCGGCTTTCTGACGATGAGTGGGCAGCGCGGGATCTACACCGGCATGAACATCGACGGCACCTCGGGCAAGAGCGCCTTCTTCGGCTACGGCCGCGGTGGCGAAGCGACCGAGAACGACGGCCTAGTCGTCGCTCAGGACTCCGTCAAGGAGTTCCAGGTCATCACCAACGGTTTCGCCCCCGAGTACGGAGCCAACGGCGGTGGCTACATCAACGTCATCACGCAATCTGGAACCAACGACGTCAAGGGTTCCGGCTTCTACTACTTCACCGACGAATCGATGATCGCCGACATCCCGGCCACACCGAAGGACAACTTCAACGGTGACTTCACCGGGACCGCTCCGTCCGTCTTCGAGCGGACCAACCTAGGCGCTTCGGTCGGTGGCGCGATCAAGAAGGATCGCACCCACTACTTCGGTTCCTACGACAAGTCCGAAAGGGACGAGCCCTTCGTTCGCAGCCTCGACGACCCCCGCACCTACGACGCGATCATCCAGATGTCGTCGGTGATTCCGGGCCTCGAGGAGCTGGTTTCGGACTACACCCGGAACCCCGACGGCACCGCGGACGGTCTGTTCAACAGAGGGGTCGACAACGAGATCATCTTCCTGAAGCTCGACCATCAGTTCAACGACTCCAACAGCGGCTCCTTCCGTATCAACGATACGGACTACGCGCGTGTCAGCTCGTTCAAGGACGAGGAGTCCCTCAAAACAGAGGAGACCCAGTCGCTGGTGGCCACCGTGGTCTCGGTGATCGGCGCCGACAAGGTCAACGAGTTCCGCCTCCAGGATGCGACGGACGATCTCTCCCGTGGCAACCTGCGTGTCGGCACCCAGATCGAAGCTCTGATTCAGTTCCGTACAGGCGAGTTCGACCAGGTCGGCAAGCTCGACTTCCTTCCGATCATCGCGGAGGAGGCCAAGTTCGAGATTCAGGACAACTTCTCCTACATGTTCGGCGACCACGACATGAAGTTCGGCGTGCACTACCAGAAGGACGACCTGGCTCAGGTCTTCAAAGGTAGCGCCGACGGTCGTTATCGCTTCCGCACCTACGAAGAGTTCTTCGCCAACAACCCGACGGGTGGCACCCGCATCTACTTCGGCAACGTCTCGTTTCCGAACTACGATGAAGCCCAGGAGTTGCTCGCGTTCTACGCTCAGGACGCCTGGCGCCCGAACAACCGCCTGACCGTCAACTACGGTTTCCGTTTCGGTCAGACGATCAACCCGGACGGCCTGACGCACATCTTCCCCGAAGGCCGGGACATCCCGGATGACACCAACAACTTCGCGCCGCGTTTCGGCTTCGCGTACTCCCTCGATGACGAGGGCAAGTCGCTCATTCGCGGCGGCATCGGCCTCTTCTTCGGCCGCACGCCGACCCTGCTGTTCGCCAGTCAGGTGCAGGAGAACGGGCTCTTCCCGAACTTCGGTCGCGTCACAGTCAATCCCGGTGAGGTCGGTTTCGTGCCTCTCGGCCAGCCGATCGACAACGAGAACCCGCCGCCGGACACGATCCCGTCGACGAGCTACCTCAATCCGAACTTCGAGGATCCCGAGACCACCCGCTTCAACCTGGGGTACGAGCGCGAGCTCGGCGACTCGGGCTGGACGGCCGGTGTCGACGCGGTCTACGCAGAGGGCAACAAGCTGCAGTCGAACGTCGACCTCAACAAGGAGTTCCTGGGTAACGACGAATTCGGTCGGCCGATGTTCTCCTTCTCGCGCCCGAACCCTAATCTGAACACGATCTTCGTCCGCGAGTCCTTCGGTGAGTCCGAGTTCACGGCAATCACTCTCAAGGCCAATCGCCGCTACCGCGGTCGCTATCAGATCCAGGCGCACTACACCTGGTCTGACGACAAGTCGACTGACGACAACGAGCGTAGCGCCACGAGCGTGACGGTCTCGAACCCGTCCGACCCGCGCTACGACTGGGGTCCCTCCAGCCGCAACGTCGAGAATCGCCTCGTCGTCAGCGGCCTGGTCGACCTGCCCTGGGGCTTCAAGCTCTCGGGTAGTGCCGAGCAGCGCTCCGGCACACCGTGGACGGCGACCGATCAGGACGTCGACTTCGGCTACTGTGGTTCCGGCTTCGGCAACTGCCCGGACGCCCGTGCGGTCATCAACGGCCAGCTCGTCGGACGCAACTCATTCACCAATCGCTCGGTGGAGAAGATCGATCTGAGGCTCACCTATGGTTTCAACGTGGGCAGCGTCGACGTCGATCTCTTCTACGAGGCCTTCAACCTGCTGGACGACAACTCCTGGATCGTCACTTCCGGTGAGAACGACCCGACGGATAACGACTTCGGTATCCCGGACTCGCTCATCACGACGCCCAAGCAGTTCCAGTGGGGCGCCAGGATCCGCTTCTAGGATTCTCGGACAACAAGCTTTTTTTGGGAGGGCCCCCTTCAGGGGGTCCTCTTTTTTTGTGCCCCTGCCTACGGATCAGTGGAGTGGCAGCACGGCATAGCGCCGGCCCGGCCGCAGCGCCCGGAAGCGCCGGGAGTGTGCCCAACGTCCATCCTGTCGAGCGTCCAGTGACTCACCCGAGCTGACGAAGACGATCTGCGGGGCACTCTGGGACAGGTATCCCGGCGCCCGACTCAGCCGGCGCACCTGCACGGTCCCCGCCGACGTGCCTGCCCAGCGCCCCGTCCAGCTGCCTGCATTCGGCGCTCGGACTTCGAGTGTGATCGCACTTCCGGCCGCACCCGAAGTGTTGTCGAGAAGCAATGCCGGACCGCCGTTCTGGGTCACGACGACGTCCTGGTCGCCATCGCGGTCGAGATCCCCCGTCGCCAGGCCCCGAGCGACGAGCGGCGCAGTCCCGGCGAGCCCCTGGGGATGCTCGGAGAAGCGACCTGTGCCGTCGTTGAGCATCAGCTGCGGCGCCTGGCGGTGCACCAGCGAGCTGTCGAAGGCCGAGATGTTGTCGATGATGTGCCCGTTTACGATCAGCAGGTCCAGATCCGCGTCGAGGTCCACGTCCAACATCCGCACGCCGAAGCCGACCCAGGGCAGGCTGGTGGTGGCAAGGCCGGCGTTCTCGGTGGCGTCCGAGAAGACCCCGGGGGCCAGCGGGCGATAGAGCGTATTGGTCTCCTCGTCGAGGTGGGTCACGAAGATCTCTTCCACGCCATCTCCGACGGTGTCCCCTATGGCAATGCCCATGCCGGCTTCTCCCTTGCCCGCTCCGTTCACTGCCACCCCCGCCAGCAGACCGGCCTCCTCGAGAGAGCCGCCTTCCCCCTGAAGATAGAGGTGGTTTGCCGTCGTGTCATTGGCGACGTACAGATCGACCCTGCCGTCGTCGTCGGCGTCGAGAGTCGCGACTCCAAGACCTCTCGAGTCGGTGCCGCGCAGCAAGAGCGCCGAGGAGTCACTGAAGCGGCCCCCTCCCTCATTCAGGTAGAGAGAATCGGGCTGGCCCGAGTAGAGGTCGGGGTGACAGTAGGCCCGCAGACCCGTCTGGGCGTTGCCACAGAAACGGTTCGTCTCCGCGGTCCACTCCAGGTAGGCCGCGGCGTAGATGTCGAGGTCGCCATCCGAGTCGATGTCGACGAACGCCGCTCCGGTACTCCAACTGTCACCCCCGATGCCGGCATGCGCCGTGACGTCAGCGAAGGTACCGTCGCCCTGGTTGCGATAGAGGACGTTGGCGCCGAAGTTGGTCACATAGAGGTCGGGAGCCCCGTCGTCGTCGAAATCTCCGACCGCGACGCCCATCCCCACACCTCGGTCGCCGACACCGGCATCCTCGGTGACGTCCTCGAACCGCCCCTCTTCGTTCTGCCGCAGGAGCCGATTGGCGGCCTCGGCGGGCGGAGCTTCAGTCGCACCGGCAGGAGCTCCCTGCACAAAGTACAGGTCCAGTCGACCATCACCGTCGTAGTCGAAGATCGCCACGCCAGCGCCCATGTTCTCCGGCATGAACTTCTCGCCTGATGGAAAGACCCGGTGTTGGAAGAGGGCGCCCCCGAACCGGTCCGTGGCGTCGACGAGGAGCGGCTGCTCGGCACGCCCATCGGAGGGCAGGAGCAGGAACGCCCACACCAACCCCCGCAACAGGCTTCGGGTGCTCTGTCTCGACAGCTGAGTCATCGGCGCACTCTCTGCGCCGGACTCTATCCTCCCGTCAGCCGCTCTCTGGCCTCGAGCTGCTCCCGGCTCTCCTCGGGCCGCCCCAGGTCGGAGAGGACGCCGGCATAGTCGAGCCGCATCGCGGCGCTCTCGAAGCCGGTCTCGAGAGCGCGCTCGAACGCGACGGCAGCCTCTTCGGGGCGCTGGTCGCGAGCCAGAGCGCTGCCGTAGAGCGCCCAGAGCTCTCCGAGACTCGGATCGAGAGCCAGGGCCCGTTCGGCCGCCGCCTCTGCCTGGACGTAGCGGTTGGACGCGAAAGCGAACAGTGCCTCCAGGTAGGAAGGCTCAATCGCAAGGGGCATCATCGAAGCGGCTCGCGACACCGCGACCAGGGCCTCGTCGACCCGCCCACCCGAGAAGAGGATCTTGGCGCGAAGGACCAGGAGCCGGGGATCCGACTCAGGATCTTCGACGGCGTTCAGTCGGGCGAGAGCCTCGTCCAGCCGATTCTCACTCGCCAACTCCTGCGCCTCGTTGAGGGCGGTACCGATCTCCCTGACCTCTCGTTCCGCCGCCTCGTCGGCCGCCTCGAGCAACTGGTAGCGCGCCAGGGCCGCCGCCGCCCCTTCGAGGTCACCGGTCTGGCGTAGGGCCGTGCCCAGTCTGAAGAAACCCTCGGCTTCATCCGGCATCTGGACGGTCACTTGCCTCAGCAGCTCGACCGCTGCAGACCACTCGCCGAGATCGCTCAGCAGCCTGCCCCATTCGAGCCGGGCCCTCGAGGGTTGAGCCACACCGAGTTCGAGCGCCCGGCCGAACCAGATGCCTGCTTCGGAGCGTCGCTGCGGCAGCGCAGCCAGGGCGAGCGCCTTGGCCAGCGTCAGGTCACCGTTCGTTTCGCCCTCTCCGAGGGCCGCCTCGGCGACTTGGAGCGCCCGCTCGGGATCGCCTGACGCCAGAGTGAGAAAGGCCAGTTGCTGGGCCAGGACCACGCCGCCAGCTCTGTCGAGCCCCCCCTCCATCAGAGCGATCGCCTCCTCGCGGCGGCCGGCGTCCCGCAACAACACTCCGGGAAGAAGATAGACCTCCTCGAGATCTCCCGCCAGCTCGCGGAGTCTCGCGTAGGCAGCTAGCGCTTCCTCGAGTCTCCCCACCCGGCCGAGGAGGCGGGCCAACGCAAAGAGCGGCTCCGGCCGTCCCGGAGCGAGGCGCTCGGCCTGTCTGGCGGCAGCGAGCGCCGCGGCCAGGTCACCCGAGATCTCGTGAGCAGCGCTGAGCCCGATCCACCCGGCCGGGTTCGTCGCGTCGACGGCGACAGCCGCCTCGAACGCCGTTTCGGCACTCGCCGCGTCGCCCTGCTGCAGGGCCGCCCCGCCCCGGGTCAGAAGATCCTCCTGGGCGACCGCCCGCCCCGGGATCGTCGCCGAAAGGGCCAGGATCACTGCCGCCTGGTAGCCGAGAACTCTCATCGCGTGCGCGGGTCCGGTGGCTCAGACCTGCCCGGAGGGCCTGAAGAGACTGTCGTGCACGCGCAGTGCGTAGCGATCGCTCATCCCGGCGACAAAGTCGATCACCTGGACGCGCTCCGAGGACTCGCGATGCCGGTAGGTCGAGGGCAACTCGTCGGGGTGCTCGAGGAAGTGCTCCACCAGATCGCGAATCAGTTTCACCGCCTTGTTGGCCTGCTTGTTGGCTTCCGGCCGCAGGTAGACGTTCTCGAACATGAAGTCGCGGAAAGAGTGCATCGCGGCGAGCATCCCCGGGTCCATCGTCAGCTCTCCCGCTGCCAGCGAACCGTCCACGACCGCGTGAATCATGCTCCCGATCCACTCACCTCCCGGCTCTCCGAACGCCTGGATGGCCGCAGCCGGGATGTCGGAACGCTGGAGGATGCCGGCCCTCATCGCGTCGTGCATGTCGTGGACGAGATAGGCGATCCGATCCGCGTAACGGCAGATCATCCCCTCCGCGGTTGCCGGACCGGGATCGACCTTCCAGGTGTGGGCGCGAATTCCGTCGAGCACCTCCCAGGAGAGGTTGATCGGCTCGAGAATCTCGAAGACTCTGACGCTCTGCTCCGAGTGCAGCCACTCGTCCTCGAAGTAGGGAGACAGCGCCACCTCGCCGGTGTGCCCGAACGGCGGGTGACCCACTTCGTGCCCCAGGCAGATCGCCTCGGTGAGTGCCTCGTTGAGACCCAGCGCCGCCGCCAGCGAGCGACCGACCTGTGTCACCTGCAGCGTGTGGGTCAGCCGGGTGACGAAGTGATCGCCCTCCGGGTTGAGGAAGACCTGGGTCTTGTGCTTGAGGCGGCGAAAGGCCTTGGAGTAGTAGATCCGGTCACGGTCCCGTTCGAAGGCCGTCCGGATCGGATCCCCGGTTTCGTCCCGGGCACGGCCCCGGCTGTCGGCCGAGCAGGCTGCCGCCGGCGACAACAGCTCACGCTCGCGGGCTTCGCGCTCCTGCCGCGTCAGATAGAGAAACTCACTCACTCACGAACCAGCCTTTCTCTGATCGCCCCCGACACGGCGTCGATCGCCAGGACGACGAGGACTGTCAGCACCACCACCGCGCCCGCCTGAGCGAACTCTCGATACCGCAGAGTGTTGAGCAGCACGCCGCCGATCCCGCCGGCCCCGACCACTCCGAGTACCGCCGATGCGCGCAGATTGATCTCGAAACGAAAGAGCCACAGAGCGATGATCTCCGGCAGCACCTGCGGCAGGACGGCGAATCTCAGCACCGACATCGACCCGCCACCACTGGCGGTTACCGCCTCGACGGGACGGACATCCATCGACTCGACGACGTCGGCCGTCAGCTTGCCCAGGGTGCCGATCGAGTGGAGCCCGATGGCGAGGGTCCCGGCGTAGGCCCCGAGTCCGACGACCGGGACGAAGTAGATCGCCAGCAGCAGCTCGGGCACTGCTCTCACGGCCGCCAGAAAGGGCTTGACGATCCGCGTCGCACGCGGGAAGAGATTGGCCGAGGCGAGGAGGCCGAGAGGGAGGCTGAGCGCGGCCCCGACTAGGGTTCCGAACCAGGCGATCTGAATCGACTCGAGGATCGCCGAGACCACATGGCTTCTGCCGTACTCCATGTCCGGGGGAAAGAAATGACCGGCGAGCACCGCCAGGGTCTTCGGCAGGGCGACGAGGCGCTTGCCATCGATATCGAGCCCCGAAAACGACCAGCCGAGCAGGACCGCGAGGACCAGGCCCACCCAGACGGTCGAGGGGATGCCGCGGCGCACGGGAAGCGCGGCCGCCGTCATACCAGCCTCCGGCGTGCCGCCGCCGAGATCTGTTCGATGACGAGTACGACAAGGAAGACGAAGAGGACGATCATCGTGACGCGGTCGTACTGAAAGGTCGTGCGCTGCGTGTTGAGCACCATGCCGATGCCGCCCGCCCCGACGAGGCCGAGGACTGTCGAAGCCCGGACGTTGAGTTCAAAGGCGTAGAGAACGTAGGAGACGTATTGCGGCAGGGCCTGCGGGAGGACGGAGAACCAGACGGTCTCGAACCAGTTGCCGCCGGTGGCGCGCACCGCCTCGGTCAGGTTCATGTCGATCGACTCGATCGACTCCGAGGTCAGCTTCGAGACCACGGCGACCGTGAAGACGGTCAGGGCCAGGCTGCCCGCGAACGGTCCGAAGCCGACCGCACTGGCGAAGAGCATCGCCCAGAACAGGTCGGGCATCGTTCGCAGAACGTTCATCACGTTCCGGTTGAGCCAGTAGAGCGGCCGGTTGGGCGACACCGTCCGTGCCGCCATGACAGCGAGAGGCAGAGCCAGCACTCCACCGAGGATCGATCCGATCACCGCGATCTGAAGGGTCTCGAGCAGCGGCCCGATGAGACGGGGCCAGAAGTCCCAGGCGGGGGGAAACGACTCGTCGATCAGTCGGTTCATCCGGTTCGCGTTGCCCAGGAGCTCGCTCAACGAGAAGCCGATACCGACCATCGACCAGGCGGTCAGGCCGATGACCGCGGCCCCCGCCAGGAGCGCCAGAACCCGACCGCGTCCCCGCGCGGGACGGCTCGGGCGAGTGCTCACAGCGCGACCTGTGCCTCGAGAACGTCGTCGGCCGTCATGCCGCGTCCGTAGATCTCGGCAAAGTCGTCCTCGGTGACGTCGGCTCCGGCGCCGTCGAAGACCAGGCGCCCGTCGCGCAGCCCGATGATCCGTTCGGCGTACTCCTTGGCCAGGTCGAGAAAGTGCAGATTGACCAGAGTGGTGATTCCCAGATCGTGATTGATCCTCTGCAGATCCTCCATGACCCGCCGCGAGGTCACGGGGTCGAGCGAAGCGACCGGCTCGTCCGCGAGAATGACACTCGGCTTCTGCGCCAGCGCGCGAGCGATGCCGACCCGCTGCTGTTGACCGCCCGAGAGCTGCCCGGCTTTGACGTAGGCGCGGTCCTCGAGACCGACGCGCTCGAGGCTGTCGAAGGCCAACTCCACGTCCTCCTTCGGCCATGCGCCGACCACCTGTCGCCAGGTCGGCACGCGAGCCACCCGGCCCACGAGGACATTCTGCAGGACGCTCAATCGTCGAACGAGACGGTAGTCCTGGAAGATCATGCCGATGCTGGCTCGCAGTTCCCGCAGGTCGCGCCCCTGGCTCGCTCGCACACTCCGGCCCTGGACCTCGACATCGCCCTCGGTCACCGGCACCAACTTGTTGGTCGCGCGAAGGAGCGTCGACTTGCCGGCGCCGGAGAGGCCGACAATGACGACGAGATCCCCACCTGCGATGTCGAGATCGAGTGCGTCGAGAGCCCGTACGCCGCTCGGATAGACAACGGACGCCTGGGTGAAACGAATAGCCGGCGTACCGGCCGCGGAGCTTTCCGTGGTCATCAGTTGAGATCGATGTTGTCGCGCATCTCGGTGAACGCGCGCTTCACGGGGTCGTAGGTCCCCGGTTCGAACTCGACGAACCCGTCGATCTCGTAGAGCTTGTACATCATCCGGTCCGCCTGCTCGAGACCGGCCTCTTCCCGCGTCAACTTCAGGAAGGCCTGCTTGATCTCTTCTTTGAGGTCCTCAGGCAGGTCGCCACGCACCTGCACGCCATCGTTGGGGATCCAGTCGGAGTAGTTGAAGGGAATGACCTCGGCCCCGATGTTGGGGTGCTCATTGAGGATGTAGGTCCGCGCGTCATCGTACGCCGCCGCGATCTCGACATCACCATTCTTGAGGGCGATCACCGCCGCGTCGTGGCTGCCGACAAAGACGCTCTGGATGTCCTCTTCCGGGTTGATACCGGCCTCGATGAGCTGCAGTGCCGGGAAGAGATAGCCCGACGTGCTGGTTGGATCGGTGAAGCCGACGACCTTGCCGCGGACATTCTGAATCGAGGCCACGCAACGCAGGAGTCCGTTGAGACCGGGCTCGGGCGGCTCCTCACACAAATCGTGGTCGGTCGTCATCCACTGCGCGCGGTATTGAGCCTCGCCATCACGGACCGAGATGAGGATCGTCTCGACACCGTAGCGGTCGAAGGCGAGCATGCCGGCGAAAGGCGGCAGCATCCCGATGTCGGCCTGGGCGCTGCCGAGAGCCTCGATGAGGCCCGTGTAGTCCTGCGGGACGAAGCTCTCGACAGGAATGCCGAGCTCAGCCGTCAGGTACTCATCGAGCGGCTTCAGGTTGCTGATCAGCTTGTCGGCCTCGAGGGCCGGCACGAGGCCGAGGACGAGTTTGTCGGGTCGACCACCGGCGTTTGAACCCGTATCCCCGGCACAGGCGCCGAGCATGATCAGGCAAAGCGCAGTCGCAGCGAGGTTACGTCTCATGGCGAACCCTCATTTCTCCAGTGAGCGATATGCATAGCATAGCAGCCGGAGTGCAATACGCCGCACCGAATCACTCCTCACCGCATGCCTTCCAGCTGCCGTCCGGCTGCTCGCGGGTGAACCCGTCCCAGAAACCGAGGCTCTCCGACTGCCTCCAAGCCGTCAGATAGAGGCTCGAGAGGAACTCGAGCGTCCTCGCGTACCGCTCTTCGGCGAACCTCCGGAGCTCAGGATCCCACTCACCACCCTCGTAGAGGGCGTCGAGGTTCGATTCGAAACCGTACACCCTCTCGACTTGCGAAAAGCTCGCCTCGAACTCACCTCGTACGGCGAGCCAGAGGTCGGCAAAAACCTCGGGCGCGGCCGGGCCGGCACCCGCCTCGAACCCCGGCTGCAGGAAGAGCGAGTCCATCTTGCCGTGGATACCGCTGCGTGGCGACTCGCCGTCGGCTCCTGCCCGACCGTCGTAGTGAACAGAGGTGTGCAGCGGCTGGACCATATCGCTGGCGTAGTGCGACAGGAGGCCGGCGTAGATCAACGCCTTGGACCGGATGTGAGGATCCTCGGGCCAACACCGGTGTTCGGCAAAGGCGAGACTGAGCCGCTGTGTGTTCTCGGTGATGGCGTATGGGACGAAGCCGACCCGATCCGGGGCCTGGCCGCGGTCGGCGGCCAGGGCGACAAAGTCGTAGCGCATCTCCGGCAGAGGCTGCTCGTCGACGAGTTCGTAGTCGAGGAAGTGCTCGGGATACTCCCGATGGCGAAGCTGCGGTGTCTCGCGGTGCTTCATCACGTCGGGGTCGATCGAGGCGTGGCCCACCGTCGCGGCACCCTGACGGAAGAACTCGGGCACCTCCTCGGGCAGCAGGAGCACGGCTTCGTGAGCGACCAGGGAGTGCCCGCGCATCTCCCAGGCCCCAGCCGAACTCGCCGCGAGGAGAACCATCATCGACCAGGCGAGTCTTCGGTTCATGTCAGGGCACCTCGTAGAAGGGGTTGGGTAGCTTGAACGCTCGTCGGGAGTAGCCCCCCGCCAGGTCGCTCTCCTGATCGCCGACGTTGGCGATAATCGTGTACCCGGCTTCGCTGATTCGGCGGCGAACCGCCACTTTGAAAGCGGCCGCCGACGCCTCGCCGTCGTTGCGCGGCCGCATGTCGAGCGTCTCCCACTCATCGAATCCGACGGCGGCGAGATTGGCTTCCGTCGCGGCCCTCTGGTCTTCGTGTCGCCCCGTCACGAAGAAGACCGCGACGTCCAACTCCCTGGCGACTTTGTAGAGTTCGAGGACGCCTGCCAGTGGTTCCGCCTCGGCTTCCAGGACCCACGCGTGAAAGGCCTCAGCGTCGTAGCAGAAACGACTGTCGACCTGGTACGGCCAGTTGGAGAGACTGGTCTCGTCGATATCGAGCACGATCGCGGGTTGCGCCGTCTCTCGGGCTTCGCGGCGCAGGTACTTGACCGCTCCGTTGGCGACTTCAGCTACGTCTTCGGCGTAACCGCCGGACTCCACATACTCGAGGAGGGACGCCTTGAACGCCGGCAGACTCTGTTGCGCCGTCGAGGCGCAACCCGCCAGTGTGAGCGTCGAGCCGACGAGCACAATGGCGCAGGTCAACCGCTTGATACCGAGCATGGCTCGGCGTAATTCGATCATCGACACGTCGGTAGAGCTCCTTTCAGGACCTCGCGGCCCTTTCGAGCCCGGCCTCCGACAGGCGGAAACCGGCCTCGGACAACATCTCTCGCTTCAATTCTGCACGCATCCTGGAGTCATGCCGCCTGAGGTAGGCGGCCTCCACCTGCTCGCGAGCCTCTTCGAAAGTCACCTGGCGAGCCGGCGTCTCGTCGTCCAGCCGAATGACATAGACCCCGGCAGGCTCGAATCGCTGGGTGCGGGGGTCGTGAATCTCGCCCACAAACGCCCTCGAGACCTCACCCGGCTCCAGGGCCTCGAGGATCTGTCGGCTCGGCGCCCAGGCCTGGACATGCTCGCGCAGATCCTCGTCGGTCTGATCGACCAGGCGGCCGCCCGATCTGGCCGACGGATGCCGCGACTCGCGGCGCGCGAGCTCGGCGAAGTCGGCTCCCGCGCGGATCTCCTGGACCAGCCTCTCGCCTCTCCTCAGAGTCGTCCACAGGCTCCCATTCGGGCTTCGCGGGAGCCGCATGAGCGACAGCGAGCGCAGGCGGGGCGACGCGAAGCGACGCCTGCCGCGACGAAAGAACTCGCGAAGCTCCTCCTCCGGCACGTCTGCGACCCGTTCAGCCAGCAGACGGTCGATCCGATACTGGGCCCGGATGGACTGGGCGTCTCGCTCGATCCGCGCCACCACGTCCTGGTGCTCGTCCACTCCCAGAGCTCGAGCTTCGAGAACGAGGATGCGAGATAGCGCATGCTCGTCGAGAATCCGCACCAGGTCGGACAGATGCCCCGCATGGAAGTGCTGCCTGTAGACCAGGGGAAGACTGTCGAGCAGTTCCCCAAGGGTCAAGGTCTGCGATCCGAGCGCGTAGAGAACCGACTCACTCTCCGCCGACATGTCGGCCAGTTCCTCGTAGTTGCGCTGGAACTCGTGCTCGACCGCCTTGGCTTCCAGGTACTCGCGCTCGACTCGCCTCAGAGCGATCTCCAGGGCCTCTGCGGTCGCCCTCTCCTCGACCTCCTCGAACGGGCGCTCGATGGGTGCAAACCAGGTTGCCAGGCGAGCGAGGTGGAAGCCCGAGGGCGTGTCGATCGGAGGACTCACCTCGTTCTCTTCGAGGCCCCAGACGACCTCGGTGAACGAGCGCACGGCGGGGGCGCCCTTCTTGAGCACCATCCAGCCGCCTCTTGCCGCGTCCGCCGACTCCGAGTACCTTCGGGCCACGGACTCGAAATCCTCTCCTCCGACGATTCGCTGCCGCAGCGCGTCGAGCCGGACTCGCACGACCTCGCGCTCTTCGGCGGTCAGTCCGTCGGCCTCGGCCCGCAGGAAAATATGCTGCAAGCGGATCTTCTCGGGCTCGACAAAGCGGCTCCGGTTCTCGTCGTAGAACTGGCGGGCCTCGTCGACAGTGACCGTGAGCTCAGCCCATCCCAGCTCGCGCCGCATCGCCTCCTCGAGGAGGCTCCGGGTCGTCTCCTCGAGCTGCGCTATCAACTCCGGGTCGGTCGGCGCCTCGCGGGCCGCCAGTTCTTCCAGCGCGAGCGACCTGAGAGCAACCTCTTGCCACCCGCGGCTTCTCTTCGGGGCCGAGTCGCCGGCCTCACCGCGGGAGGTCAGGTACAGGTTCAGTTCACGGCGAGTCACTTCGCCCGAGGCGTAGGTCGCCAGTACGGTCTCGTCCGAGCCTCCCGGACGACCCGGGCAACCGCCCGCCACGCCCGCCGCGACGACGAGCCCGGCCAGCGCCATAGCCCTCGTGAACCTGCTCATACTCGCTTTCCCCCGCGGTCGCGAAACCTGATTTCGCGACCTGGGGAGCATACATGACGCACCCGCCCTGAAAGAGGCCTTCGCGACGCACTCCGGCGGCGATCAGGGAGAGTCGCTCTCCCGGTCGGCCAGGCGAGAAGGATCGACTGCCAGGGCGATGAGCTGGTTGCGTTGGACTCTCGGGTTGAAGTTGTCGTCGGCCACCAACACAAGTGTGCGGCGTCCGTCCGGGAGCGACGGTCCGAAGGCCATTCCCTCGATGTTGTCCGGCCGCACACCGAGGTCTGCCAGGTCGACGAGAAGACGCTTCTTCACCGCGACGATCTCCGATCGGGCCTCGAGGCGACGAACGCCTGAGACGTCGGTCGATGATCCGAGGTCGGCGATGAAAAGGCGTACCGTGTTCCCCTTGCCCGCCGTAAAGGACCTCTCGAGAGCGAGCAGGCGATCCCTGTCCAGCGCCAGGAGGTCGACGAGCCCGTTGACGGCAAAGGCCTCGCCCTCGGGAGGAAGGGCGATCGGCTCGGTGAGGTAGAGGTAGCTCCGGTCTCGTCGCCCGCGAGGCAGCTCGTAGCGCAGCAGCCGACTCGAACTGCCCCTCGTTACTGTCGCCTCCCCGCCGTCCTGGTGGAGGGCGTTCTCGGTGGCGGTGTAGAACCAGCGGCCCTCCGGCGTCACCGTCGCGCTCTCGAGGGCGAGGTTGTGCCGCACGCCCTTCCCCTGCTTCGGCTTCAGGCGACGGGGCAACCGCAGGCGCCTCACCCACCCGCCGTCGAGCGTGAACTCGAAGAGCGCGGCTGGCACGCCGTTGTCGACGAACCCCTCCGAGGCCACGATCCAGGTCCCCTCTGCAGACCGGGCCAGGCTCTCAGGATCGATCGTCCGCAGAGCAAAGGCCGAACCGTCCTGCTGTCGCAGCTGGATGGTTGCTTCCACCTCGACGCCCTCGAGCGCCGGTCGCTCCAAGTCCAGGTCGATCCGCAGCCGGTACATCCGTGCAGCCCCCAACCGACTGGGGTCGTCGGAGATGGCGAAGAACCGATCTGTCGTCGCGTCATAGCTCAGGCCCGACAACCCCCCGACGGGGACCGACGTGCCACTGAGAGTCCTCGACACGACCGTCTCTCCGAGGAGCTCGACTCCGCTCTCGTCTCCGATCGCGATGCCTGCGGAGAGGCCAACCGCGAACAGAGCCGCTGAGAGACGCACGCGTTGGATCCGCTTCACACCAACTCGCGGGCAATCTCGGCGATGCCGTCGAGGGCCTTGGCCAGGATCGGCTCGGGCGGTAGGAAGACCACCCGAAAATGACCGTCCCCGGCCAGCTTGCCGAAACCGCTGCCTGGCACGATCACCGCACCGGTCTGGCGCACGACCCGTTCGCAGAACTCCCAATCCGAGATCCCGAAATCGATCTTGGGAAAGGCGTAGAAGGCCGCCTGGGGCTCGACGCAGGAGATGCCGGGCATCTCGTTGAGCCGCTCGACGACGAGGTCTCGCCGGCTCCTGAGCTTGGCCATCACTCCGTCGAGGAAGTCCATCGGGCCGTCGAGCGCCGGCTCCACCGCGTATTGCTCCGGATGGTTGGCCGACAACCGGGCACGCTCGAGTTTCTGGATGGCTTCGCAGTAGTCCTCGAGCTCTTCGGCGGGACCGGAGATCGAGGCCCAGCCGAGGCGGAAGCCCGGCGCCACGAAGACCTTCGACAGGCCGTGCAAGGTGATGATCTTCGCTTCGGTCGACAGCGAGGCCGTCGCCGTGAAGGAACCCGGCTCGAAGACCAGTCGATCGTAGATCTCGTCGCTGAAGAGGACCAGATTGTGCTCGACGGCGAGTGCGATCAGCTCCTCCAGCAACTCGGGTCCGGTGATCGATCCCGTCGGATTGTTCGGGTTGATCACGACGAGAGCCCGCGTCCGCTCGTCGATCTGCGACCGGATCGACTCGATGTCGGGCTGCCAGCCGTTCGACTCGTCTAGCGCGTAGGGGCGTCCCTCGGCCTCGAAGCGAGCCAGAACCGCCGGATAGAGGGGGTAACCGGGAGACGGGATGAGGACGTTGTCGCCCGGATCGACCAGAGCCGCGATCGCCAGGTCGATCGCCTCACTCGAGCCCGACGTCACGTAGGTGTGAACGATCCCGGAGATCCCCTTGCGCGCGTTGTCGCGCTCGATCGCCTGGCGAGCCGACTCGATACCCGACGAGGGGGCGTAGCCGTTCTTGTTGGCCCGCAGAGCCTCACAGGTCGCCTCCACGATGTGCGGTGGGGTCTCGAAATCGAAGAGATTCGGATCGCCGATATTGAGGTAGAGGATCTCTCGACCCGCCTCGGCCGCAGCGTCCGCCCAGGCGATGACATCGCGGACCGCGTAGGTGAGTTTCTCGGTACGTCGGGCGGGTCGGATTCGGCGGGGATTCATCGCTCTCGAGCCTCCTCGATAGGGGGCGAAAGTATATGCGCTCGACGGGGTCGGGCGCGCCCTCCTCCAGGGAGTGGCGCAATCCGCCGTACTCGCTAGGAGTGGGCGGGTATACTGCGGCCCTTCTCGCCCGCGGAGCCCTTTTCAGCCGTGGCGCAATCCTTCACAAACCGAGGTTCCAAGGCCGAACACCACGTGATGCCCAGACTTCCCATCACCAAGCTCTGTCCAGGCCTGGCGCTGAGCACGATTCTCGTCTTCGCCAGCGCCTCTGCGGCTCCATCCGAGCCCACGCTTCCGGCGCCCATCGAGTCCGAAGTTTGGATCACGTTGGGAGCCGATGCCTTTGCAACGATTCAGGGTGAGCGGCTCCTCGACTCGCCTCCGCCCCGGCTGGCGGACAACTCGGGTGTCGTGCTCTCGCGTGTCCGCCAATCCGACCTGCCGCGAATCTCGGGCAGATTGCACGAGGTTCATCGCCGCTGCAGTGGTTTCATGACCCATCCGTCGAAGGCAGTCGGGCTCGAGGCCCTCGCGGCCGCGACGAGACAGCAGCCCTTCGGCCCGAGCCCGTACTCGATCGACGAACCGGCAGCCGTTCAGGGCGTCGCTTCCCGCCTCTCGGGAAACTCGATCCTGGCCACGATCACCAGCCTGTCGACGCTGTTCAACAATCGCTACCACGCGCATCCTTCGGGTGTCGCGGCCGCGCAGTGGATCCACGACCTCTGGGCCGGCTACGCATTCGGCCGCGGCGATGTCACCGTCGAACTCGTCACCCATCCGGGCGTGAACCAACCCTCGGTCGTCCTGACAATCCAGGGCGTCACCCTGCCCGACGAGTACATCGTCCTCGGTGCGCACCTCGATTCGATCGCCTCCGGCTCTTCGAATCCGAACTTCTCCGCGCCCGGCGCCGACGACGACGCCTCCGGCATCGCCTCGCTGAGCAACGTCATTCAGGCGGCGATGCTCGACGGATTCCGCCCCGCGCGGACCGTCCAGTTCATGGGCTATGCGGCCGAAGAGGTCGGTCTGGTGGGCTCCCAGGACATCGCGAACTCCTACCAGAGCGCGGGCGTCGATGTGGTGGCGGCCTTCCAACTCGACATGACGGCCTACAACGGTTCGGCACCCGATATCGGACTGATCGGTGACTTCACCGACCCGACCCTCACGTCCTTCCTCGAAGACCTCCTCGACACCTACCAGCCGTCAGCCGTCTGGAACCACACGGCCTGCGGCTATGCCTGCTCCGACCACGCCTCCTGGAACAACGCCGGGTACCCGGCAGCCTTCGCCTTCGAGTCCCTCGTCGGTCAGCACAATCCGACGATCCACACGACGAGCGATGTGACGGCTACCTTTGGCGACACTGGCGATCACGCATTGAAGTTTGCTCGCCTGGCGGCGGCGTTCATGGTCGAGACGGCAAAGTCGGGGGATGTGGAGATCTTCTCCGACGGATTCGAGTCGGGGTCGACGGATGCGTGGTCGTTGACGGTGCCCTGATCCCGCCCGACCAGGGTCAGGCGTCGATCAACGACACTTGATCCAAGTGCTTCGCGACGTGCTCGCCTACGGCTCGCCCCGGGGACGAGTCCCCCGCTGACGGCCCATAGGCGGCGCAACCGGCCGGAGTCACGGGGTGGGCGAGTGCGGGTCCACGGAAAGCCACGAACCGGTCGTGATTCTCGCGTCCGGCCGAGTCAGTCGCTGGGGGGACTCGCCTTGAACGATCCGATAGGACGAATCCATGTCCATTTCGTCGATCGTCTGGGGGGACGGAGCTCCGGGCCAGAGGATCTCGACGCTCTCGAGCGACGAGGCCTCGCCCAGCCCCATCTCGAGCCGCAGGCTGGAGGAGCCGAAGCTCCCCCCGGTTCCGACCGTGGCGTGGACGTCGCGTCGGCCGGCCACCGTCCGGACTCGGACCCTCACCCGAGCGCCGATCGCCGATCGATTGGCCTCTTTGCCCACCAGGTCGAGACTCAGCCAATGGTGATCGGACCCCGGATTGAGGAAGAGGGTGTTGCGTGCCGTGTCGGCCGGATAGGCGCCTCCCATCACCGCGTAGATATCCTGGTCTCCGTCATTGTCGAGGTCCCCCCATGCGATTCCATGCCCCTTCTGTAGGTGCCCGAACCCACCGGCTAGCGTCACATTCTCGAAGCTCTGCCCAGCAGCGTTGCGATACATCCGGTTGGGTACCAAGGTCGCCAGATCCGGCTCTCCCGTGCCGACGTAGACGTCGAGCCAGCCGTCATTGTCGAGGTCGCCATAGTTGGAGCCCATGGCCAACATGGCGTGGTCCAATCCAGCCTCGCCTGTCCGTTCCTCGAAGGAACCATCGCCTCCGTTGCGGTAGAGACGGGGCAGTTCGAGATCTCCTGGCTCGCCCAGATACTCCCCGACTATCTGATCCAACGAGTTGCCGTCAAAGCCCGGAAACGGCAGAACGAGGAGATCGAGCCAGCCGTCGTTGTCGTAGTCCCAGAACCAGGTAGGGAAACTGTTGAGCGGCTCCCCTACGCCTGCCTCGTCGGTCGTGTCCACGAAGCGGTGGCCGTCCCCGGTCCCGCCGGCGTTTCGGAACAGGCGATTCTCCTCGCCCAGTTGCGAGAGGTAGAGATCCAGGCGCCCGTCGTTGTCGTAGTCGCCCCAGGCCACTCCCTTGACGAACCCCTCGTGGGCCAGACCGACAGACATCGCGTTCTCGGTGAAGGTGCCGTCACCGTTGTTGCGGTAGAGCTCGCAGGGGTGAGATGAGCCGGCGGTCGACTCGTTTCCGACGAAGAGATCGAGGAACCCGTCGTCGTCGTAGTCGCCCCAGGCCGCTGTCTGAGTCGGGTGGAAACTCAACAGGCCGGCGCTCTCGGTCACGTCCTCGAAGCTGCCATCCCCCCGGTTCCGCAGCAGTGAATTGGGGTAGAGACCCTGGTCTCCCAGCCAAGCGCCACGCAGTACAAAGAGATCGGCGTCTCCGTCGTTGTCGTAGTCGGCGTGGATCAGGTTGAGGCCTCCGGTCAATCCGGCAAGGCCCGCCCCGTCGCTCGTCTCCTCGAAACCATCCGCGCCGCGATTGATGAAAACGCGCAAGGGTTCACGCAGCCCCCACGCCGAGGCCACAATGTCGAGGCGACCGTCACCGTCGAGATCTTCGATCACGGCGCCGCCGGAGAGGCCAAGGACATCAACTCCGGCAGCCGGTGCGAGGTTGGCAAAAGGGTTCACTCCGCGGGCGGATCCGAACACCGAAATCGGGATGCGCCAGGCCTCGGCGACGCCGTCCGGATGCCTGCCCAGGTTCATCTGAGCGACATTCAAGAGCCACCGTAAGCCCAAGCCTGCGGGGTCGAGGGCCAGTGCCCGCTCCAGCTCACCGACCGCGGCGAGCGTACCGTCGAGCGCCGAGTGCACACCGGAGCCGCCGATGGGCAGCAAACAAGCCCGCGGGCTCATCGTGGCCATGCAGTTGTCCTCCTCCGCCCTTCGCAAGTGGGCCGACGCCAGGTACCTCCTCAGGGAGCTCTCCTGCTGCGGCGCTAAGCGACCTGCCAAGGCGTCAACCAGTGTCTGGTAAGCGGCGATGGCCTCTTCGGTCCGGCCGACCGCGAGGAGCTCCCTCCCCAGCAAGAGCCTCGTTGTGATCAGAGTCTGAGGATCCCTCGCCGCCCGCGCGCGCTCGGCGACGAACGCGACTCTCTCTTCGGGCCTGTCGGAGAGAAGGGAGCGGACAGGGTCAGCTTGCTGAATCAGCTCATCCAGCCGTCGAGCCATCGTCGCTGACTCGGAGACATTGCGTGTTGCGGCAGAGTCGCGTCTCGCCTCGGCCGCTCTCCACACCGCCGTCAGCAGCAGAAAAAGGCAGAGAGCAACAAGGAGGGCTTTGAACTCAGGAAGCCGCCACATGCGGGTTACTCTACTTTCTTCCATCGCGCCTTTGTCGCGAAAGCTCCCCGGGCGACGGCCCTGGGGAGCGCTGGCTGTAGGGTCTGTCCGCGATGACAACTCCGGCGCACTTGGCACAGACACGGTCCCTCATCCTTGTTTCGTTCCTTCTCGGACTTGTTGCTCTTGGGCGCACTCCCTCCAGTCGAGGGTAGAGGCGGCTCCTGACGGCGCTCCGTCGGCGTTCTAGCCGAGATCGGCTGCTCGCGGCGCTTCGCCGCGCCGAAACGCTTCGAGCCGACGCTGGAAGGGTCGGCTTGCTGCTCCGCCACCGGCGCGAGCCACGGCCTCTATCAGGCTCTCTATAGTAGCGATCGCCGCCTCGAAGTCCCCGGTCGCCGCCTGGGCCATCGCCAGCGTCTCGACGTGCGGCACGGTCGCGGCGGCTGACACCAGACGTTGGGCGTAGTCCAGGGCGCGGGTCGGGTCCCGCACCGCCGGGTTCGAGCTCGTGGCCCAGACTCGGGCCAGGGCGTTCTTGAAGGTGGGGCTGCTCGGGAAAAGCCCGTCAGCCGCCTCGAGCGCTGCGACGGCCTCGGCGTCCCTCCCCAGCAGGACCATGCAGGTCGCTCGACCCAGGTGGGCCGAGCCGTTGCCGGGGTCGTCCTCGATGAGGCTCAGGTAGCCGGCCTCGGCCTCCTCGAGCCGGCCCGACCGGCGTAGCGCGTTGGCGCGATTGAACTGGGCGCCGGTGTACTCGGGGTTGGATCGTAGCGCTGCATCGTAGGCCTCGATCGCCGCCGCGTCGTCGCCGTCAAGTGCCAATACAGTTCCGCGGTTGTAGTGTGCGAGAGCGTACCCCGGCTGGACGAGCAGGGCCTCGTCGTAGGCAACGAGAGCGTCGTCGAAACGACCGAGTCCCCTGAGCGCTGAACCTCGGCCCAGATGCGCCCGCGCGTTGGCCGGATCCCGCTCGACAGCGGTCGAGAAGCCATCCTCGGCCGCGGCGAAATCACCGGCCGCGAACGCCGCCTCCGCCGCGTCGAGAACGTGCTTCACACCGGAGCGCAGGTTTCGGATCTCGAGAACCCAGGGATCGACGACGCTGACGGGCGAGTCTCCGCGCAGAGCGATGTGCTGATCGGCCCGGTCGCCGAGTTCGAGCCTGCGATAGGCGTTGGCGAGGGGCAGGTGGAGCCGGGTCGCACCGGGCTGCAGGACCAGCAGGCGCTCGTAGTCGGAAGCCGCAGCCGCCCAGTTCTCCTGAGCCTGGAAGATCTCTGCCCTGAGCAAGAGCGCGGCGGCCTCGTTCGTGTCGCCGTCGAGAACCCTCTCCACGATGCGCAGCGCCTCCTCGAGATTCCCTTGGTCGACCTGAACACGCGCGCTCTCGACTCTGGCTGCGTCGTCGTTCGGCTCGAGTTCCAGCGCTCGCGCCAGCGCTCGCTCGGCCGCTTCCAGGTCACCTCTCGCGCGCGCCAGTCGCGCCGAGAGGTAGTGCCACACGAATGCCTCGGGCTCGAGCATCGCGGCATTGCGATAGCAAGTCGCGGCTGCTTGCTCAAAGTCGTAGGCGTCGTAGAGTTGTCCGAGTTCGCCCCAGAGCCGACTCGAGTCCGGCGTCGGCTCGTCGCCGCCGGCTGAGTTCAGCCTTTGGTGAGCCTCGCTCAGTTGCCGGCGCACCCCCTCCTCCAGGAACTCGGTCGCCGGTGGCGTCAGCTCTTCCAACGACGGACTCTTCAGTTCGGACTCGCAGCCGCCCAGCAGAGCCGCCAAGCAAACCGCCGCCCCCCACTTCCAGCGCGTCGTCACTTCTCGACTCCTCGCGGCGGTGAGACCGTCAGATAGCGATCCGACGGGGGAGTCAGGTAGCGCGATCGAAGACCGTTGGGCCAGGTCACGTCGAGTCTGTCCACGCTTGCCTGTTCTCCCAAACCGAAGTGCGCCCGTGGGTCACTCGCTGACAGGTAGCTGCCGTCCGGACTGGCATAGCGCAGGAGCCGACGAGTCCCGGCCGCGAGGACTGCTCGACCCCCATGGCCGTTCAGCCCGCCGTCGAAATCGTGAAATCGCACGCCCAGCCAGTGAGCCCCCCTCGCCCCGTCATTGAGCAATAGCCGCGCTTGGGCAGAATTGTTGGTCACCAGGAGGTCGACGGCTCCGTCGCTGTTCAGGTCTCCGAGAACCAGTGCGCGACCGACCTCGAAGGGCTCGCTGAGTGAAGGCGCTCGATCGGAGATCTCCTCAAATCGTGCATTGCCCAGATTGAGGAAGAGCTGGTCATGCTGGCGGAGTGGAAGCGGGTCTGGCTGCCCTGGTACAGCCCTCACGGCTCCGTTGACCAGGGCGAGATCCAGGAGCCCATCGTTGTCGATGTCGATCGGCCCGACCCCGAATCCCGTCCGGCCACGACTGGCGACAGCGAGACCCGAGGCGTCAGTGGAATCCAGGAACGAGCCGGCCCCGTCATTCAGATAGAGAGTATTGGTCTCCTCGGCTATGTGCGTGACGAAGAGGTCGATATCGAGATCACCATCGAGGTCGGCCGCAGCGATGCCCATGCTCCCCTCCTTCTGCCCTCGACCGTTGACAGCGGTACCGGCCTGCAATGCCGTCTCGTCGAACCTTCCATCGCCCAGGTTGCGCCAGAGCAGGTTGTCCTCGCCATCGTTGGCAATATAGAGGTCCAGCCAACCATCGCGGTCGAAGTCCCGTGCCACAACCCCCAGACCGGCCCCGTGGACGAGTCCCGGACCGGCGGCCGCGCTCACATCCTCGAAGGTTCCGTCGCCGCGATTGCGGAAGAGCCTGTCCGGCTCGGGCTCGTAGCTCGACGGCCCACAGTAGTCCACTGCGGTGTTGGTGCCGAAGCAGTCCTTGTGGGTTGCCAGGCTGAAGTTGACGTAGTTGCCTACGTAGAGATCGAGCCAGCCATCGCGGTCGTAGTCGAAGAAGGTCGCGGCCGTTCCGACTCGTGAATCTCCCACACCCGCAGCCGCAGTGACCTCGTCGAACGTGAGGTCACCGAGACCACGAAGCAGCCGATTCGGCCCGAGGGCCGTCAGGTAGAGGTCCTCGTACCCGTCCCGGTCGAAGTCGCCGGTCGCAACGCCGAAGCCGTAGTCGGAAAGGGAGAGCCCGATCTGCCGATTCACCAAGCGCAGGCCCGGGTTGCCGGCGACCCAGTCCGAGCGCAGGACCGTCTCTCCGGGCTGCCACCCGTCCGCAGGTAGAGCCAGCGCATCCTCCAAGGTCGTGCCGTCCTGCAGGAGACGCCCCTGTCGAACCAGGAGATCCAGATCTCCGTCGCCGTCCAGATCGGCCATCCCGGCACCGGGACCCATCACTTCGACAATATAGCGCTCGCCCGTCATTCCGCTGAAATGTGCGTGCTTCAGGCCGACGGCCACCGTGACGTCCGAGAACGGATCCGTCACCTCTCTCGGCGAGGGATTCGGCGTACCCTCTGGCGCCGCACAAGCTGCCAGCAGGCAGCAAATGCAAACCCAGCTAGCCCGCCTCATCGAGTCAATGACGGTTTCTCAAGAGCGAACGCCGCGGCCCTTGATGGCACCGCGGCGTCAGTTCCGGTCTGATCGACCGACCTACTCGACTTCGAACGCTTTGAGCTCGACCGGGATCGGCGTGGTGATGATGCACCACTCGTTGAGAACGCCCGTGTCGCCAGCGGCGTCGTCGTTCACGGTCAAAGTCCAGTTACCGTTGACGTTCTGGCCATTGAAGACCGACAGGAACTCCTGCGCGGGGTTGTTGGTCGTCGTCTCCCCGGAGCCGAGCGTCGGCGTCCCGCAGACCAGCGCGCCGACGCCATCGTCGAAAGTCGCTGCGATGTCGTCGTTTGCGCCGCAGTCATCCCAGATCAGGTCCACCGTGTTGACACCGTTGTCGATCGAGATCTCGAGGTCCCCAAGGAAAGTATGGGTGGCATCGATCGACACGTTCAGATCGGTGATGTTGAAGCTGTCCGGGATATTGATCACTTCCGTGAACTGGACGGCGTCCAGGATCGGTGTACCGGGCGTCGCGCAGTAGGGAGAGCTTCCCAGATTCGGCACGTACGGGTGAGTCGGCCCGCCACGGCGGCCGATCTGGCTGGGATCCTTGACAGGCTCTTGAGCCACGGCACTACCCAGCAACGCCACGCCCAGCATGAGTACGGCCAGGGTCGAGGCTGTGAGAATTCGTTTCTGCATTTGTTCCTCCCCAGAAAAATTGAGTTCGGCGATATTACCGGACCGAGGCTCCGTTCTCAAGCATGTTCTTGTCCCGCCACCCGGCCAGAGGTAGAGCCGGGTCGCCCAGGAGGTTGAACTGCACGACGAACTGGAAGTCGGAGTGGGTCGTCTTGACCGCCATGACGGCGTCGCCGATCGTCGGACTGACCATCAGTTGCTCGACCAGAGCCTGCCCGGTCGCCACGCTCGGTGTGATCCTCCAGGCGGCCGCCACAACGGCCACCGCCCCGCGCCCGGGCACGCGCAGCAGCTTCTCGCCGATCGAGTCGGCACCGGGATGGTCGAAGGGCGCCGAGTAGCAGGCGACACTCAGAACGACAGGCAGGTGCCCGCTCTCCTGTTCGGCCAGTTGATCCAGGTGATCGAGCGTGAAGAGGTCCGTTTGTCCGGAGAGGTCCGCCCGACCCGTCCTCCACTCATAGCGCCCGCCATGACCCACGAAATACACCAGGTCCGGCCCCAGGTCGAAAGCGTCGACGACGGTCAGGAGGTGCTGCCGGGACGCCGGTCCGTCCACCTGCGGGTAGATCCGTGTCGTCGAGAAGCCCTCCTCCTCGAGCCGAGCTGCGAGAACGTCCGCATGGCCCTTCGATGCATCGTAGTGGTCCGTCACCATCAACGCCGCCGGATCCTCACCGGCTGACCTCCGTGCAAAGGCGAGGGTCTTCTCGACGATCCCGAGCACCTCTTCCGGAGTCACGACGGGGAACCTCCCGATCGCCATCTCCGGACGCGCGTTTCCCTCCACGTTCACGAACCAGTTGTCGCTGGCGGCAGGTCCGTCCAGCGTGCCGTGCGCCCATGTCGGAATCAGGTTGCGCCAGGTGGCGGGTCCGGCCTCGTCGTAGGCGCGGATCCTCTGTCGACTGAACTGGTGGTTGCCTGGAGACCGCCGCCCGCGCCTGCCGTACTCTCTGGCCAATTCGAAGCTCATGTTCGCGTAGTTGGCGTCGTCCACCGGCTCATCGCTGAGGTCCCAGCTCGCATCGCCTACCAGGAGCACGAAACGCGGCCTCGGCTCCTGCCATGCGTGGTACGCATGAGCGAGGAAGGCACGGATCGCCGAAGGATCGACCACCCCGTAGTTGAACTCGTCGTAGATGTCGGTCACGTCGATCAGCTCGACACTCAGACCCCTCGCACCGTGGAACTCGGCCAACCCCGAGGCCGCCGAGAGGAGCGAGGGGTGAGAGATCATCAGGTAGTCGGCCTGTCGCTCGGTCCCAGCGAGATCAGACGCCTTCTCAGCCACGACCTGCTCTACACGCCGCAGCTCACCGAGGGCCAGCCTGGCTACCGCAGTGGTCGGCCCGCCTGCGAGATCGGCCGGGAGCCGACGACGGCCGCCAAAGCTCAAGCGGCGACCGTCGGGCGTCATCACCGTCGCCGTACCCGCAGGAGCCAGGCAAAGAGAGTCTGCGCCTGCGGCGAGCCGTAGGTCCAGGCCTGCCGTGACGCTGGAGCGTCTCGGGTAGGCGACTTCGATCCAGTTCAGCATGGAAACATCGATGGCCCAGCCGTCTTCGCCCCTGCGCTTCGGGACCTTGACCTGAACGCTCGCGCCAGCCGCCAATTCCGAAGCCGGCACTTCGATCCCGTCGAGAAGGTACCCGTCGCTCGAATTATCCCAGGCTCCGGTTCCCCAGACCTGTCCGTCGACTTGTACCTCGACGACATGGTCGGTCGCGACGCCATCCCCCGCCTTGTGAGGAACTCTCGATATGCCCTTGAAGTGCAGCCGCAACTCGACCGGGGTCTCGGATTCGAGATCCAGGTCCGCCAGATGCAGCGGAACGTCGAAGGCCTCCTTGTCGGCGTGCGCGAGGCGTGCCCAATACCAGATCTCGGGGCGCGTGCCGGCCTGAGAGCGCAAGCGCACTCGCAACTTGTCTTGCTCGAAGTGCTCCAGACCCCACAGGCCACTCGCCTGCGTCGGCTCACAGGCCGGAGGCTCGGGCTCGCTCCGGACGGCGCCTCTCGCCTCGGGCGATCGCGTCTCCAGCCAGTAGACGTTGAAACGGCTGAAGTCGTTGAAGTGGCCGACCTGTCCTGCGAGCCGATCTCCGAGGAACTCGACGTGGTCGCCGGGGCCGAAATCGCCGTCGCCGCCATCCTCGATCCACAAGGGCACGACGCGGCCACCTACGCTCAGACTCAAGCCGGCGCTCGCCACGGTGTGATCCAGGCCGGCCGCCTCCAGTTCCTCGTAGTCGACCCGATAGATGCCGGTCTCCTCGAGACTGAGCTTGAACGCTTCGGCCTCTACCGCAGCGGTGGTCGACACGACGCCGGGGATCAGGAGGGCGAGTAGAAGAGGGGGCAGCCGCATCGGTGGTCCAGGGCCGGAGGTTAGCAGGCCCGCACGCGGGTCCGTCGCTGATACGTTTGCGCCCGATGAGGGAAACTCGTGGCGCCGACATCGTCCTGCTCGCCCTCTCGATGGCGACGCTACTCGCGCTGTCCGTCCACAAGATTGTCAACCTCGACGTGTGGTGGCAGCTCGAGACAGGGAAGCTCGTTCTGGAGTCGGGTTGGCCGACGCTCGACCCCTACAGCTACGGCGAACCCGGCAGGGTCTGGACCGAAATGCGATGGCTCTACTGCGTCGCTGCTTTCACAATCTTCAAGGCCCTTGGGCTCAACTACCTCATCGTCGCCAAGACCCTCGTTCTTGCGGCGGTCGCGGCGCTCCTGATTCGGCTGCGGAGGGCAGCCCCGTTGTGGATCGGCGCAGCTGGCATCACGCTCTTCTCGCTCATGGCTCACCCCAGGTTCCTTGTGCGCCCGGAGATCCTCACTTTCCTCTTTCTCGCCCTCTTCCTCGATCGGCTGGACCGGGAGGGAAGCGGTCTGACAACACGCTCGATCGCCACTCTGGCGGCCGTCCAGCTCCTCTGGGCCAACAGCCATTCGACCTTCTTGATCGGGCCGGCCGTGCTCTGGATTTTCGCCTTCGGTGTGGGTGTGAGGCTGCTCGCACAGGGGACGCCCGGGAGAGCCGTGGTGGGACACCTCAAGCGACTCTTCGTCGCAGCCGGACTCACGACGGCAGTCTGTCTGGTGAACCCCTACCATCTCGAGGGCTTCCTGTTCCCGATTCGACTCTTGACTCAGATCCGCGGGGACCACCCTCTCAACCTGATCATTCAGGAATTCGCCAGTCCCCTGACTCTCGGGGTGAGCTCGACCGCCTTCCTCATCCTGGCCGTCGGCGGCACATTGGCCGCAATCAGTTTTCTACTCCGCCCCACACGAGCGGAGATCCCCTGGTGGCTCCTCTGGTCGACCTTCCTGGGCCTGGCCGTCATGGCGCAGCGCAACGTCGCTCTCTTCGGGCTGGTCTCCGCCGTGGTCCTCGTGCGCAACCTCCGCCAAGTGGCCGAGACTTCCAGCTCCCGGCTCGCGATGTGCTCCAGGGTGGCGATTCTCCTCTTCGGCCTGGTGGCCTTGCCCGCAGTGGTTACCGATGCATACCCCATCCGCTTCGGGCGGCCCGAAAGATTCGGCGTCGGTGTCGTGTCCTACCGCTACCCGTTCCAGGCTCTCGACTTCGTTCGGCGCAACGACCTGCCCCTTCCGGTCATCGGCAAGTTGGGGGATGGCGGCGCCTTCCTCTTTGACGGGGGACCGCGGAGCACGCTCATCGACGGCCGTCTCGAGGTCTACAGTGCCGACTTCATCCGCCGCTACCGACAGGCCCTCGGGTCGCCTGAGGTCTGGGATGCCGTCACGGCAGAGTTCGGCATTCGAACAGCCGTGCTCAACCATCCCGAGACCACGGTCACGATCGACTTCCTCGAGCGCCACGAGGATTGGCGGGCAATCTACCTCGACCCCCGGTTCGTGGTGTACTCGATGATCGACGACAACTGGCCCGCCACGAGGATTCCCTCTCTCGCCTGGGCCACCTGGGAGCCGGCCCCGCCAGGCACGCCGTCTCGTCTTGCCACGGAGGACTGGTTCGCTGGCTGGCCGCTCCGGTTGCCGGATCCGGTCCCGGATCGCGACCTCGGGAGGTTCTTCCTCGCCCGAGGCGAGCTCGACCGCTCGAGAACGTACTTCCGGCAGGCCTTCGAGGCCGCTCCCGGCATGACCCAGACCCGGATCGTGCTGGCCCTTCTCGAACGCGCACTGGGAGGGGAGTCCGAAGCCGTAGCTCTCCTCACACCGACTCCGCCGGAACGAGTTCAGACACCATCGATGCTGGCACTGCAAGCCCAGCTCTACGAGGTCGCCAAGCAACCCGCCAAGGCGTTGACGGCCTATGAGAATGCCCTCGCAGCAGGAGGTCGCGACTTCGGCTCCGTCATCAGGATCGCTGTGTCGACGGGACGACCCGAGCGGGCGCGGCACGCTCTCCAACGGGCTGCGGACCAGGGGGCGAGCGATCCAGAACTGTTCAATGCACTGGGGCTCCTCTACGTCAGAAGCGGCGAGATAGCCAGCGCCGTGCAGGCCTTCGAGACATCACTGCACCTCGACCCCGAGCAACCAGGCGTGCTCAATCAGATGGGCATCCTGTCCGCTCAGGGCGGCCGGCTGGACGAAGCGCAGGCGTTCTTCGAGCAGGTCCTGACGTTGGAACCCGCGAACGAAGCTGCCCGCGGCAATCTCCTCCGGCTGCGCCGGCTGAGACAATCAGGAAATCCTCAGCGGCCCCCGACCGACAGGACGGAGCCCGAGCGATGAGCCCAACCACAACCTCCGTTGTCATTCCCGCCTTCAACGACGAGGAACGGGCTACCGAGACTCTCGTCCGCATCGGCGATTTCTTTCTCGACAGAGGGGAGACTCCTCAGATTGTCTTTCGTGAAGTCCTCGCTCTGAGGTTTGGACGCAGGAAGGCGCTAGCCGAATGACGACCACCCTACGACCCCTGATCGAACGGAATGGCATGGTCTGCCTCTGCCTGGTGGCCTTGTCGCTCGCAGCGTTCTGGGGACACTGGGAGGGCGACTTCGTGTATGACGACGTCTACCAGATTCGCGGCAACGGACTCCTACGGACCTGGACGGGGACCTGGGAGGCCATGAGCCAGGACGTGTGGGCTTTCAAGGGCGAGCGGGAGGAGGCCTGGAGCAACTACTGGCGTCCGACCTTCGTGGCCTGGCTCGCCCTCAACTACCGCATCTTCGGCCTGGAGTCACCCACGGGATGGCACTGGTCGAGTCTGCTGCTCCACTGCTTCGCCTGCTGTCTGGGCTTCAGATTCCTCGTCCGGGCACGGGTTCCCGCCCTTGCGGCTTTCACCGCCGCAGCCGTGTTTGCGGTCCATCCGGCTCACGTCGAGTCGGTCGGCTGGATCTCCGGCTCACCCGACCCGCTGATGACCTGTCTTCTTCTCGGCAGCCTGCTCGCGCTGCCGGCAGAAGGAAGGCCGCGGATCTCACGGCCCTGGATTCTCGCTCTCGCCCTCTACGTGCTCGCCCTCCTGACGAAGGAAGTGGCCGTCCTGGCGGCGCTGCTCGTCTTCGCGCTCGACACCCGGCATGAAGGAACGCCCCTGCCCCTCGCCTCCAAGCTCAGGCGGGCGGCCCCTTTCGCGGTCATCGCTCTGGCATTCGTGGGCGCTCGGCGATGGGTTCTGGGCGCACAGGAGGTTGAGCTCCCCTGGCACCTCGGACCTCTCGAGCACCTGTTGACGGCCCCGAAGTTGCTAGGTTTCTATCTCCGACAGACCCTCGTTCCCACCGAACTCTCCCCAATCTATCCACTCCGCACCACCTCGCTGGCTCATGCGACAAGCGTAGACTGGCTCGCCGTTGGAGCCCTTGTGGGCTGTCTCGCCGCTGCGCTCTACTTCGTTCGAAAGCATCGCGAACTGCTCGTCCCGACATGTCTCTTCGCGCTACCTCTGCTTCCGGCCCTGAATGTCGGCGCCTTCCACCCCGAGCAACTCGTCCACGACCGCTACTTGTTTTTGCCGCTTCTCGGAGCCTGGGCGGTTCTTGCGATCCTGGCCGCCAGGGCCCTGAGGAGAGCCCCTGGCCTGGCGATCGCGCGCGGCGGCACGGCCCTGGCTTTGGTGGTCGTCGGCCTCCTCGGCTACCAGACCCAGCGATACCTACCGACCTGGCAGAGCGCCAGGGCCTTGTGGGAGCGAGCAGTCGAAGTCGACACTGAATCCGCTTTCGCATGGGCACTCTACGGCGAGGCGCTCAGAGATGGCGGTGACCCCGGGCTTGCCCTCGATGCCTACAATCGTTCGATCCAACTCTTCTCGAGCCCGTTGGCTCTCACCGCAAGGGCCCACCTGTTGACCGAGGCCGGTCAACTGGAGCCCGCTCGCCGCGACCTCGAGGCCGTCGTCGCAGCGCAGCCGGACAACACTCTGGCCGTCGAACGGCTGGCCGTTGTCTATCAACGCCTGGGCGCGCTGCGCCAGGCCGAGGAGCTCTTGCGCAGTTCTCGGCAGCGCATCCCCTACTACGGATGCACCTTGACTGCTCATCTCGGTGTGATCCTGTACCTGCAGGATCGCAAGGCAGATGCCCTCGCCGAGCTCGAGACGCTTGTCTCCAGGGCCGACGAAACGGCCGTCGCCTCTTGCCAGCTGGGCCTCTTCCACCTGGGTGCGTTGTACGCCGAACGGGGAGAAGCCGGACGAGCGAGAGCAGCGTACTCCCGCTTCCTCGAGATCACACGGAGCTCGCAGGCCGCTGTGATCCTCGACCGGCGCAGACAGGCTGAGTCCGCCTTAGAGGCACTGGCGTAGACGCCGGCTCCTCGATCGCCGTGAGAAGGTCAGTTGTCAGATGCATCATTCGAAGGCCGGGCGGCGAGCGTATGATGCCAAGAGCTTCGACGGCGACTTGACTGAGGCGAACTCCAAGGCGCCAGCGTCGGCTCTGCACCCAATGCGCTCCTACAAAACTGCGCGCCGCATCGCGCGCATCGTCCTCATTCTGGTGATCGGGCTCGCCGTCTCCGAGGTGGCGCTGCGAATCACCGCCGCCCTGCTGAGCCGCAATGCATGGGCTGACTTCAGCATCCCATCGGGCAAGACGATCTATGCGATCGGCGATTCGTTCACCTACGGCACCGGAATTGAGCGAAACCAGGCTTACCCGGCAGTCCTCGGAGGGCTTCTGCGAGAGGCGGGGTTAAGGGATGTCCAAGTCATCAACAACGGCTGGCCGGGACTGAGCAGTGCGAACGCCCTCTACGCCGTAGCCAAGGTCATCGACGAAGCAGACCCCGCACTCCTGCTGGTCATGACTGGATGGAATGCCAACGACACCGATTTCGCGCGGCATCGAGACCTGGAACAGGGCTCATCCTGGGCGAACCGTCTGGACAATGCCCTCGAATCTTCGCGCGTCTATGGGGTGGCGAAGCAAGCACTCACCTATCGGAAGCGAACCGCCCATTTCGGCACTATCGAGCTCGTGCCACAGGCACCGGCCATGGAACTCTACGACTTCGGGGCCTACCAGGAGATCGCTCGCAAGCACTTGAGGCAGATCATCGGACTGTGCCGCGCCCGCGAGGTACCTCTCGTCTTGCTGAACTATCCGTACCAGCGCCTGCCGAACAATCAATGGGAGCTCGAATACGAGTACTACCATCTGGTCTTCGGTCGCAGCGCTCTGGCACCGTCTGACTATCTCGTAGACGACAAGGGACCGACTGAATCGGGCCTCCACGCCGTGATTCGGACCTTGGCCACCGAGACCTCCGTCCCGATGATCGACCTCAACGCGGTCTTCGTCGAGTCGGGCCGGGAGGACCTCTTTCAAAGTGACTGGCATCATCCGACAGAGCAGGGGCATCGCCTGATTGCCCAGGCGATCGCCGATCGGATCGCTCCAGTACTCGAAGCATCCCCTGACGCGAGGCAACCTTGAGACAGTACGGCTCGGCCGCCGAGGCCGTGCTCCGACTTGGCGTGGTTCTGCTGCTGGCCGTTGGGGTCGGCGCCTGCGAACAGCGAGATCCAAGGCTCAATGTCCTTCTCGTGAGCCTCGACACGACTCGAGCGGACCGACTGGGTTGCTACGGGTACGAAAAGGACACGAGTCCTCACATCGACGCTCTCGCCGAAGATGGCATTCTGTTCACGAACGCCGTGGCTCCTGCAGCCCTGACCAACGTCACGCACGCGTCCCTATTCACCGGTCGCAACCCGTTCAACCATGGCGTGCGCTTCCTGCTCGACGCTCGAATGTCGGTTCTGGCCGATGATCAGCTAACCCTTGCAGAAGTCTTGAGGGCGGAAGGATGGCAGACGGGCGCGGTCGTCAGTGCCGCAGCCGCCTCCTCCAACTTCGGATTGAACCAGGGCTTCGATCTCTTCGACGAGTCCTTTGTCGAAGGCGACGGTCATCAGCGTCCCGGCAACTCGACCCTGGCGGTCGCCAGTGAGTGGCTCGAATCGGCGAGCGAGCCCTTCCTTCTATGGACACACTTCTTTGATCCGCACGATCCCAAGATCCTTCCCCCGCTCGAGATCTGCGATCGCTTCAAGCCCGAGCGAGTCGACAACGTACTCCTCAACCGCATCGCACTCTACGACGCCGAGGTCTACTTCATGGATCAGATGATCGGACAGCTACTCGAGAGGCTGGACGGACTCGGGCTGCGAGAGCGCACGATCGTCGTCGTCGTCGCAGATCATGGAGAATCACACGGAGAGCACGACTGGTGGGGCCACGGCGTGATCTATCAACAGCAGATCCGTGTCCCGTTGATCATCCGCCTCCCCGGTGGCCCGTCCGGACTCCGGGTTGACCAGCTCGTTCGAACCATCGATGTCGCACCGACTCTCCTGAGCTGGCTCGATGTCGATCCGCTTCGCCTCCCTCACGTAGACGGCGTCGACCTCTCGCAAGTTGTGTCAGGGAATCCCGCGTCGGCCCCGACCAGCGCCTACAGCGAGGCGGTCAACATGCAGGTGTACAGCCTGCACGGAAAGAAGTGGCTGAAGACCGACAAGCAATACGCTCTGACGACCGATCGGTGGAAGTTCATCTATCATCAGCTGCGACCGGCAGAGAGCGAGCTCTTCGACCTCCTGACTGACCCTGACGAAGAGATCAACCTGCACGGCACGGGCCTCCCGATCGAGGAGGAGCTCGCCCGAGAACTCAGGCGGCTCGATCCCATGGTCGAAGAGATCAGCGGACTGGTCCAACCCGACGACCGAGTGATCAAGGCTCTCGAAAGCCTGGGCTACGTCAACTAGGAGGCTCGTCCCCCAGAGCCGGCTATTGGAGCCCAGAAAAGCGAAAGCCCCAGGATGACTCCTGGGGCTTTCTAAGATCAAATTCCCGGCGGCGACCTACTCTCCCACGCAGTTGCCCACGCAGTACCATCGGCGCTGAGGGGCTTAACTTCCGTGTTCGGAATGGGAACGGGTGTGACCCCCTCGCTACGGCCACCGAAAAACCTATTCGGTTGGGTAGCCCTCGACGTTGCCGTCGAAGGGCACTAACTGATGATCGAGTCTAACAGCGATAGAATTCGCCATTCATACAAAGCACAAGCAAATTAATGGTCAAGCCGAACGGTCGATTAGTACGGGTTAGCTCAACGCATCACTGCGCTTACACATCCCGCCTATCAAACTGGTCGTCTTCCAGAGACCTTCAGGGAAATCTCATCTTGGACGGGGCTTCCCGCTTAGATGCTTTCAGCGGTTATCCTTTCCGAACGTAGCTACCCAGCGGTGCCGCTGGCGCGACAACTGGTGCACCAGAGGTTCGTCCATCCCGGTCCTCTCGTACTAGGGACAGATGTCCTCAAATTTCCTACGCCCACAGCAGATAGGGACCGAACTGTCTCACGACGTTCTAAACCCAGCTCAC